>VFQR01000023.1_pt1 | contig 508477 bp, 412 predicted proteins | sample 3512321 | NCBI WGS metagenome assembly VFQR01 (sample SAMN10412374, study PRJNA504923) | tailings metagenome | isolation source: Relicate 3 Philex TSF1 revegetated site | place: Philippines: Tuba, Benguet | collected 2017-08-29
AAGATTAAATAAAACAACTACGATATTAACCCCTCTTCAGTAAGGTACATAGGATACTTTTGTTGGTAGCAGTTTTAATCTGTCGTTAACTTCAAGGTCCACTTACTCTCACCGAGCCTTTTCCCAAACCTTTTATTCTTGGCAATACTTCGTCCCACCATTCAAATTTGGCGTTTGTCTTTCTAATGAAGTTTTGTGTCCCGATTGTAATTACCGTGTCAATACCAAGCTTGTACTTTTTATTCTCCAAAACCTCATAATTAATTCCAAATTCGCCTGATATAGGCATTATGATTGTGTCGTTCGGAAGCCATCCGTATTGTCCTGTCACTAAAATCATTTTGTCAAGTGTCAAAATAATCATTGTGTCGTTTTCATTCTTACTAAGCTTTTTTCTATAATCTTCTATTTCATTAAAGTCAACCCATGTCGTGCCGTTATTTACAAAAATTTGATGCTTTGGGATTTCCTTAAACAAAGGTTTGTCGTGAGAAAAAGTGTTGCAGTTTGTCTGTGTCAATAAACATATACCCAAAAGCAATTGAAGTGTAAAAGCGAGCTTTGTCAAAGTCTTTTTGTTAAGTGGAGTGTCCAAAAAAATTGCTACCAACGGCCAGGGCTTGCTGCTGTGCTGGTATTTTATAACGTCCAGCCCGGAACCGCAGCCCAATAGAATTACTGATGTTGAAGATAAGAACTAAAGCTGAATAGGATCCGTCTGCCCGAACCGCTGCTGATAGCGAACAAAAGATGAGGATTTATTCGTCAGCCAGTATAGCAGCAAACCCCATGTTGCACGCAGTTATTTTCGTAAGACAAAATTATTTTCAAATTCAAGGTTACGGTTGTAGTCTGGCAAAATTGTTTTTGTCGTAGTTGTCGAGACAATTATAAGGGTATCATTTTTAATAATGCCTTTCACAGTCCGATACACCATCTCTTTTTTTGGATGTTCAACAAACTCCACATTGATAATGCTAGGCACGTCACTCTTTTTAGTATTAAGTGGATTGTTTTGTGTCAGATAATTGTACCGGGTCTCGCTAAAGTTTAATCTATACTCGATTCTTATTGCCGATAACTTTTTATAGTTAGGAATGTCTTTAAACGGAATTTCAATGGTATTGTCAGGCTTAATGTCAAATACAACTTCAGGTTCATCTAAATGGGCGTCGTAATCATAAACGTACTGCACATTTATTTTTTTGTTTTTTAGTACAGAGTTTTTGTCAGTCTTAAAACTGATAAGAAAGGACTGCCTTGCTTCATTTTTATACCTTGCTTTAGTATCTTCTTCTTTTATTTCATACTGGTCTGAGAAAAATAAAGTGTCTTTTTCTTTTTTCCATATTCCTTTATAGTCATGCCATGTAAAGCAGCTTATATGGGGTCTGCTCCAAAACTCAAACGTTTTGTCAGGATTCAACAAAACCATATGAACTTTCTGTGAGTAGAAGGTGTCTTTGCCAAAAGTTGATGGTGTCCCGAAGTTTTGAAAGATTAATTGTTTGTCTTGGCTGAAGGAGTTAAGCCAAAAAAAGAAAGTAACTATAGTTAATAGGGGTCTCATTATAATTGCGTGCAACGTTAGGGCTTTGCGTTCGGCGGGGCATTTGGAAAACGTCCAGCTGGAACTGAAGCCCAATATAGTTACAAAAGTTGTAAACATATTCTATAGCTCATCTGTGTTCGGTCAGCCCGATATGTAGCTGATAGTAGTACTGCCGATGAGGATTTATTCGTCGCCCCCCGCTGACGCAAAACCCCATGTAAGCGGTTAGTGCTTTGTTTTTCATTGTAATTATTCGTTTTCAAAATGCAGGTCTTTAACTTCTTTAAAAACTTTCTCAGTCACTCTGCCACTGTTGTCAATAGTCAAGTATGAAAAAGTTGTATCGCCTTTTGTCCTTTCCATCTTCTGCTCTTTATCAAAGTTCAACCATTGGGTAATAGCTCCGATGCTTAATAATGTGTCATAACTTATAAACTTACTTCGTGTTTCAAACCAATGGCCACCTTCGCTACCTTTTCCGCCAATCTGTGTCCACGAGAGTAAGCTGTCCTTTTTGTCAAGAATGAAATAAAATATTTTTAAACCTAACTCTCCGTCGTCATTGATAATTGTAAACTCATTTTTTGTTGTGTCCCTGTCTTGCCATGAATAAAGGTAGCCTGGGTCACCAATAATACTGTCAAACATTGGATGTCTGATTTTCTTAAAGCTGTTTGCTTTAAAGTCCGCCCACAATATACTGTCGCTTACAAACTCTGTTTTGTTATGATACTTGAAGTTAGTTTTCTGTGTCTCCCAAAATGAGAATGATTTTTTTGTCAAGCCGTTACAGCTAATAAACAAAAGAACAATAATTGAAATTAGAAGTCGCATGGTGGGTCAAATAGCATTACCGCTTACGTTAAAGCATTGGCGATGTGGCGGTATTCTGTGCTACGTCTGCCAGGTACCACCGTTGATTAAAGATACAAAAGCACATTGTTTATTCTGTTGCTCGGTATTATTCGTCTGCCGAAACTGAAGCTGAATAGCGAACAAAAAGCTGAGAATATATTCGTCGCCCGCCATATACGCCAATGCACTGTTACCAGCAGTGTTTCTGTCGTTCGTTAATATTCCTGTTATCTTACTCTGCAAGAACATTCGTGGTGTTCGCTAATGTATTTGATTGATTCAATACATAGTTTTCTCAGAATGTCTGTATTGATGTCAGAAAGTTTTTTTACATAAATACAGGCTTTGCTCATTTTGAATTTGCCAAGATTGGCTATTAATGTTTTACTTTTTTCTGTGTCAGAATAAACGTAAAGCGTAAGAGCTGCTTTTCTTGGAGAAAAGGCAAGTACTGGTGCGTTTCCTTCGTGTCCACTTGCATATTTATAATGATAGTTACCAAAACCAATTATGCTTGGCCCCCACATTTTAGGTTCAGAGTCAGACCATTTTTGTAGTAAGTCAATAAGCTTAAAACTGTCCGCTTTCTTATGTTCGTTGTCAACAAATGAGTTTATAAAATCTACTACGTCTTTCCCTGTGTAAGTTGTCTTTGCCATTAGCGTATAAGTTTTGGTTTCATACTCTTTGGAAAGTATTATCTGTAGTGTCAGGTTATTGTCTGTCGTGTTAATTTTTCTAAAAGTCAGCAAAGGACAGTCTACCGATCACTCTACAAAGCATCGTGATTAAGTGGTCGTCTAACATTGCTGGTAACGTTCAGGGCTTGGCGAAGTGCGGGACATCTGCGTTCCGTCTGCCTGACTTGCTGAAGTTGATTAATGTTTTATTGTTCAAGCTATAGATTTATGGTCAACTGCATTCGGTCAGCTGGTGCAAAAGCTAAACTGAAAAACTGCAGTTGAAAAAAAGTTTCGTCAGCCCGCATTTTGCCAAGCCCCTTGTTGTATGCCGTTTTTTGTCTTGTCGAACTGCGTAATCCAATCCTTTAAGCGGTCAACGATAAATTTGTGTGTCACTCTTGATGTTGTCTGCACTGATAGACCATTTTCCAAAACCTTCAATGTCTTAAAAGTACCTACTGTTTCAATGTCTGTTAACTTAATGGAAAACTGGAGTAAGTTTTTATCCTGCTTATGATTTCTAAAAATCAGTCGTTTGTTTGTCAGGAAAAGTTTACCACTTACTGGTTCTTGTCCACTTGTGTAATTAGCTGGGGTTTGAAACGTAATGGTCTCGTCAGTATCAATGTCAACCGAAACGGAGTCAAGAACATATTTTGGAACAGAAAACTTATAGATTAGAAGGCTATTTGCAATTCCAACAAAAAATCCACCTGCTATTCCGACTGCTAAGGCAGTTAAAAAGCTATTACCACTTATCCAATAGCTAATGGCAGTCATGAAAACTACAAAGGTCACACCATGGGCAAATCCATATCGAACTATTCGTTTCATGTAATTATTCATGTCGCTCTATAAAGTTTTTGAGGTTTGGTCCAATGGCATACAACACATAAATATACGACACTCCCCGAAAATTTCATAAATCAGAATACTTGTAAACCAATTCACTGTAATTCGCAATTTTCATTGCAATTCTGGCAATACAAACACCGTTCGCAATTCTTATTGCAGAAGACTTTCGTAGTTTACCAGTCAATTTTTCCACTCCGCCAAAGATCGTCAAGAGGGCTGATAATATTTACCAGCTTTTCTTTCTTCACATGCAAATACCGTTCGGTTGTCTTTATACTGAAATGACCCAGCAAGTCTTTGATATACCTGATATCAATTCCTTTTTCCAGCATATGGGTAGCAAAACTGTGCCGCAGGGAATGGATGCCAACATTTTTTGAAATCCTTGCTTTTTCTTTGGCCAGGTAGAAAATTCGCTGAATGGTACGGGTAGGATAGGCTTCACCGCTTTGCGCTGATTCGAAAAGATATTTTGAAGGCTTTGGTTTGTAATTCCTGGCATAGCCTCTTAGTATATCAAGTAATACAGGACTAAGGTTCACATACCTGTCTTTCTTACCCTTTGCATTTTCTATCCGTATTTGCATACGGCTGCTGTCAATATCGCTTAGTTTTAACGCTGCTATTTCACTCACCCTCAGCCCGGCGCTATAAGCAGTAAAGAGCATTGCTTTGTGTTTTATGTTTGTAAGCGCATTGAACAGACGGGCAACTTCTTCTTCTCCCAGTACTTTCGGTAATATCATTTGTTTTTTGGGCCTTGGAATCTCCCAAAAGAATTTCTCCCGCCCAAGCACCTGTTCATAATAAAACTTCAATGCATTAATACGGCTGTGAAGTGTATTCTCTTTCAGCATTAGCTTTTCATGGCAGTGTATAAGGTATCTTTTCAGATGTTCAGGTTTTAATTCATCTGCAGGAATAGCTTTGAGCAGTTGAAGAAGATGAGTCATTTCCTGAAGATATGTCCGGCGGGTGGAGGAGCTATAGCTTTTAAGTTTTAAATATTGTTCCATCGCCGGCAGCACATGGGCATTCACCGGGCTGATCTTTGCCTTCTTATAAACAATACCACGTTGTTTCACCCACTCAGCCGGTTTCACCAACGTAGTTGTTTGTTGAACAGCAACCGGAAAATTATTTTTTAACGGCGCAGCAGTTGGAGAATGTTTTTTTCTTTCGCTTAAATAGTTATGCAGTGCAGCATGATCTATACCGGCAAGCCCCTTCACTGCAAAGAATAGCTTATTATAATTCTCCTTGCTGAGCGGCACATACCAGCACCTGTTTGTCTGGCTCCATTTGGCCCCTGCACGTTTGCGGAGGACGCCATTGATGGCAGCATGATTATCGAAATAGATTCCGATACACTCCTGGCCACGGTGATGCAGCGGTTGCAGTCTTACCTGTTTTTCCATTTTCATCCGGCTATAGGCACACTTCGTGCACCTCAGTCACATGTATAAATGTGTCCTGCAAATATTTATGCTATAATCAGTGCTTAACCTTGGGTAGTAAAGTTGTTGTCCGGGGGGCTGGATTTGCTCTCTCTAATTTACGGGTTTTACCGCGGCAAACAAACATTTTTAGCACGCAAAGCGGCACGAAATAATTGATCATAAGCCCTCCCGGGGGCTCACTGCTGTTTACCAACGATTAGGAAGTGTGATAGCATAATTGCCCGGTATGCTGATTAGGAGTTAAAATTATTTTTTTTCTGAAAGTATTTTCTCCAGTAATACAACCTTTTCCCTTTCAGTTTGCAAAAGTCTTTCATATAACTTCTTGTTCTCCTCCATTGCCTCAATATATTTTTCAAGTGGATTGAACGTACATTGGTAATTAAAGCCGCTTTGGTCATTAAAAGTATTGAAGAAGTTAGTAGCAGCTTCATCAGTCATATTTCTAATCGCCTCAGATGGTATTTTCAGAATCTTTGCAACATCCGTAAGTATCTTATCGTCAATTTTTTCTTTCTGTTCCAGTGCACTGATCGCCTGCTGGCTTATCCCTAATTCCATCGCCAGTGCATCCTGCTTAATACCGAGTATCTCTCTTATCCGTTTTACGTTGCGGCCCTCGTGTATGGTTTTTTCGGTCATGGTTGGTTGATTTATACAAAGATAAAATTAGGCAATAAAGCTATTTACTGTTCCATTTGGGAGGCCACAGGGGTTGGTATTTGTTTTTTTGCAGCTTGTAAGTTACTGGGTTTTTATGGTAAAAGACAAGTGGCTTGGGTGGGAAACGGGAATAGGGAGAATGAGATTTGAGTCAGGAGCAATTAGTTCACCCCGGGTGGGATTTGCAGATTTTTTAATAACAGTTATGAACCTTAAACCTTTCCGCAATGAAATATCCAGCCGGAAATTTTAAAGCGATTGATGATTTTTTTGATGCATACAGCCTGGCACATGCCAGGTATATGCTCGCTGAACTGATTCAATCGGCCGATGCAGAACGGGTATGGAAAGGCAAATGCCCGGCCAATGCGGTATATTTTACACAAAAACTTCAGGAACTGGTAGCCGCTGTCTTTGCTATTATGGATGAAGGACAATACCCGGATGAAATAGTCCTTGACAAAAACAGCAGCGATCAACTTTGGATGCTGAAAAATTATGCAGTCTATTGCGGCTGGCACCGGGCTTCCACCCCATGGGATTTCTTTCCCCGCCATCTTACTCAAAAAGAGTTCTTAAATCCTTTCCGGGCTTTGAAAAAATTTACCCGCTATCGCAGTCTCCCTGCCTGGTCAGATGCCCTCAAAGAACTGGCCCATCATTCCCTTTCCCCGGAAAGTATCCGGGAATTTGAAGACGGCACCAGGCTGCTCGGAACCTGGCTGCATTTGCATAAACTGTTAGATGCAGCACACCTGCTCGAAGTACGCCGGAAAACAGAAGAAGGAAAAACACCCCGGAAATGGAATAATCACAAGAATAACAGGGATTCCCTGCCGGATGTGAAAAAACTGTCTCTTCAGCATATTCGGGAATTCTTTGCCTTTTTTGGTGAAGATGGCGCACAGGAAGATCTCTGGAAAATGCTGAAACTGGCCCTGGCCAATGAAAATGATGCAACCGAAGCAAGAAACAGGAGTAACATGATCTTTTTATTTGAGCAGGTGGCAGAATTGCTCGATGATGTATATGAGCTGCATCTAAAGGAGGACTGACAGCAAAACGGCATAGCTCGTAGTGTAAAAACGGCTGCAGTATGTTTAATGAAGCGGAATGGTTAAAAATGATTTTCCTGCTGGCAGACACGCAGCAATGGCTCGATGAAATGACAGCCGAAGCCATAGGAAAAGTACCGGTGCAGGACAAACGAAAGTTCTTGCAGAAATCCTATTATCTCTCCATCCGGGCATTGGCCCATATCCTCGAACGGCATTATTACAGGATACCCCGCTATCCCCATGCTGGAAAATTTCATATCCCCGTAACAGAACTGCTCCACCATATAAGACAGGCCTTTGCAGTGGAACCCAAACCCATCCCCGGGAAACTGACCCTTTTGCGGGTTTTCTGTGCAGATTCCTCTGTTGGTTTTGACAGAAACGGTAAGGCCACCATTCATATCAGCATCATCACCGATGCCGGGGGAAATATCGTCACCGCTTTTCCCGGCATTTGGGAAGAAAAGCACTGAGTTATTCCTGAATGATAGATTTTGCAGCCCTTATGTCATTTCCGGTATCCCCTGTCCGGCAACCCGATTCACCCCAAATTCATAATCCCCATTCCCCGACTCCAGACTAATGACTCCACACTCCCCACTCCCCATTCACCATTCACCACTCACCACTCACCACTCACCATTCACCTCTCCCCACTCACCGCTGGTTCCTCCCCATATACTCCCTGATCGCCGCATGATACACCGTCTGCCCCTTCTTCACTTTCTTTTTATATAATGCTTTCCGTGCAGGGTCATTATTGATCCCCTGCGCATACGCAACAGCCGCTGCAAAAACGTTACGTCTCTTTTTTTGAAGCTGGCTCGGTTTCACCCGGCTCATATCCGGGTAAGCCGTGATCACGGTTTTTTTCCCATATCGTTTCACAACGATTTGTTTGCCGATCTGGCCCCGGAAATTTCGTAACAACACAGCGCTGGAACTTTGTGCCATAGTATAAGGGTTACTGACTATCTGGTTAAGTGAACCATCGGCTATTTTGAACCACATAGGCACATAGAAACTATGTGTTTCTTCCTTCCCGATAGCTATCGGGAGTGTGCTATGTTTCTATGTGGTTACCCTTCATGGTTCAGTTAAGTCGATAGTCACTTAACAGTTTATGCACTCTAAACTATAAAAAAGCCCCGGCAAAGTCAAGTTCCCTTCGTTCATCCTTCGTTCATCCCTCGTTGCAATAGCTGGTATAAGCCCCGTAGAAAAGCAGGTTAAGCACGGGATAAAACAGGGGGTATGCCCGCTATCTAAAATCTCCCGCATCGGATTCTTTCTTTATGTGCGTTCCGGTATGCAACCCGGCAAAAAGAACACATATCCGGTCTGCTATCCGTTGTTCCGGTTTCTCCTTTACGAAGGATATATACTATCAGCCCATGAATTTTCCCCCTCCGGCAAGGCAGGGCCTGATATTTGCAACGCAGGTTAAACCTTTATCCTGTTTTAAAATCAACCAACCGGAAACCAAACCATCGCTATGGACAGAAGAGAATTCCTGGCAGCCAGGAGAAAAAAAACTGCCGCCCCCGTTCTTGCCGCACAAACCTATCGCACCCAGTCAGGCCTGGCTCCCTACACAGGACCCTGGACAAAAGACGAAGTGCAGCACCTGCTCAAACGCACCATGTTTGGCTCCCGCAAAGCTGATATTGATTACTTCCTCGGCCGCAGCATGAGCCAGGCCGTGGATGAACTGCTCAACCCAACAGCGCCATTACCCGCACCCCCCGTGAATGATTACAGCCCTAATGTTCCTGATGCAACCGTGCCGGCAGGCGCCACCTGGATCAATAACCCCACCACCGATAATATGCTGAACAACCAGCGTCGCCTCTCGTTCAAAAAATGGTGGGCCGGCGTGATGATCAACCAGGACAGGAGCATCCGCGAAAAACTGACACTGTTCTGGGCCGATCATTTCGGCACCGAAACACAGGTGATCGGGGTTTCTCATTTCATGTATAAACACAATGACCTCCTGCGACAGGACTGCCTTGGCAATTTCAGGCAGATGGTAAAAGATGTAACCATCGACCCGGCCATGCTCATTTACCTGAATGGCTACCTGAACACGGCAACAGCTCCTGATGAAAACTATGCAAGAGAACTGAAGGAATTGTACACCTTGGGCAAAGGCCCTACAGTAGCCTACACCGAACCCGATGTGATCACGGCTGCAAGAGTTCTCACCGGCTGGCGCATCAATCCCGCCAACTTCACCGTGTTCTTCGACCCCACCCGGCATGATACCAACAACAAAACCTTCTCATCCTACTTCAATAATACAACCATCACCGGGCGCAGCGGCGCTGCCGGCGCACAGGAAACAGACGACCTGCTCGCCATGCTATTTGCCAAAGACGAAACAGCCAAATATATCTGCCGTTGCTTTTACCGCTGGTTCATCTATTATAAAATAGATGCAGCGGCAGAGGCAAATGTGATAGAACCACTGGCCGGTATTTTCCGCAGCAATAATTATGATATAAGACCGGTGTTGTCGGTGTTGTTCAAAAGCGAACATTTTTTTGATGTACTTAACAGGGGCTGTCTCATCAAAAGCCCGGTCGACCTGGCCATTGGATGCATGCGGGAATTTGGCGTGCAGTTTCCCGCTCCGGTTGCTGAATATGCAGATGCATACGGCATGTGGAACTACCTGCGCAACTGGTATGGCCTGATGGGGCAGGATGTGGGTGATCCGCCGGATGTGTCGGGCTGGCCGGCCTATTACCAGGAACCGCAGTTTCATGAAATGTGGATCAACTCAGACACACTCCCGAAACGAAACCAGTTTACCGACATCATGATCAACAACGGCTACACCCGCAACGGTAAAAAAATAGTGATTGATGCAGTAAGTTTTACTCAATCACTGCCCAACCCTGCCGACCCGAATGCGTTGCTGGATGATGCGCTGGCTATCCTCTACCGGGTGCCTTTGTCATCCACCTCCAAACAACAACTGAAAGAACAAATACTGCTCAGCGGGCAAACACAGGATTATTACTGGACCAATGCATGGAATGCTTTTCTCATCAATCCTGCGGATATGACCAGTTATAATATTGTCAACAACCGGCTCAAAAGCCTGTATCAATACCTGATGAATTTATCCGAATACCAACTATCCTGATCCCAGACCCAAAACCAGCATCATGAAAAGAAGAGATTTTTTGCGCCATACAGTTCCCGCTGCCGCTGTCATTCCTGCGGTGGTGGATGGCTATGCAGTAAAGGCATTCAACCAGAATTCACCACTGATGCAGGCCCTGCTGAACCCTGCGATTGACACCGACCATGTACTGGTGATTGTGCAGCTCAGCGGTGGTAACGATGGATTGAATACAGTGATTCCTGTTTCCAACTACAGCGCTTATTATAACGCAAGAGCCAATGTGGCCATTCCGCAAAACCGCATTCTACCTTTAAATGGTAATGCAGCCACCGGTTTGCATCCATCCATGACGGGTTTGCAAACTTTATTCAATGAAAACAAACTGAACATTATTCAGTCTGTCGGTTATCCCTCGCCAAACTTTTCGCATTTCCGGGCTACAGACATCTGGATGAGCGGATCATCCAGCGACCAGGTGGTCAATTCGGGCTGGGTGGGCCGTTACCTGAATACAGAATACCCAAACTATCCCGAAGGCTATCCCAACAGCACCATGCCCGACCCGCTGGCCATACAGATCGGTTCCGTCACTTCACTCTCGTTGCAGGGGCCGAACATGAACATGGGGATGAGCATCACCAACCCAACCAGTTTTTATAACCTGCTCAACAATGTGCTGGACCCGGCGCCCAACAACCCGATGGGTTTTGAGCTGACCTATATCCGCACCATTGCCAACCAGACCAATCAATATGGTATCCGCATTCAGAATGCGGCCAGCCTGGTAACACAACAGGCGGCTTATCCTGCCAATAATTCCCTCGCCGACCAGTTGAAGATCGTGGCAAGGCTGGTGAAAGGCGGATTGAAAACAAGAATTTACATGGTGAGCTATGGCGGTTTTGATACCCATGCTTCGCAAACGGAATCAGGTGACACTACTATTGGTGTTCACGCCAACCTCTTAAAGAATGTGTCAGATGCCATCAAAGCTTTTGTGGATGATTGCCAGTTTCTCGGTGTGCAGGACAGGGTGGTGGGGATGACCTTTTCAGAATTCGGCCGCCGCATCAAATCCAATTCCAGCACCGGCACCGACCATGGCGCCGCCGCACCGATGATCCTGTTTGGCAAACAGGTGACACCGGGCATCACCGGCACCAATCCTTCCATACCAACGGGCTCCACGGTGAATGACAACATACCGATGCAGTATGATTTCCGCAGTGTGTATGCTTCCATTCTCGAAAGATGGTTTTGTGTGCCGCCGGCCACGTTGCAAACGATCCTTTTTCAGAATTTCCAAAGCCTCAATATTGTGAATGATGCTTCCTGCCGCACTACGAGTGTGGATGATCCCAACCAAACGGCAGGAGAGGAGCTTATTACGAACTATCCAAACCCCTTCACAGAAAACACGACGATCAAATTCAAAACAAAAGGCGGCCACACCCTGGTGCAGATCATAGATATGCTGGGCCGTGTCGTGCGGACACCGGTGGACAGGGACTATACTCCCGGCACCTACAACATAACTTTTGAGGCAGGCGGCCTGCCAAACGGAGTGTATTATGCCCGTTTGCAAAATGGCCCCACTCAGCAGGTGCGGCCGATGCTGAAAGTGAGGTGATGATAATGTTTAGCAATGATATTTATGAACCGGCCCTGGGCCGGTTTTTTAATGGTAAAATATTTTTTGCAACATTGATACATTTTATTTTACATTTGCAACATTGTAGCAAAAATCAAATTATGAAGAAAACAATTGTACTTGTCTTTTTGTCCGCCATTTGTTTGTTAGCAAATGCCCGGTTTTCAGCGGATGTGAACGGTACCTCCAATAAGAGCATTGAAAAAATTAAAGTGATGTTGTCGGGCAGGATCACCGATGCCAAAACAGGAGAACCTCTGCCCGGTGCCAGTGTTTACCTCGTGGATGATAAACTCGGGGCTGTTGCAGATGCTGATGGCCGGTATGTAATAAATAATATACCTGTCGGGCATCATGTGCTGGAAGTGTCGCATTTGGGATATGCCAGCATCGTGGAGCATATTGAGCTGGGCGGAAATATTGAAAAGAATTTTTCACTGTCACCGGTTGTTACGGAAAACCAGGGAGTGATCGTTACCGGTGTTTCGTCTGCCACCAGCATCCGCAAGGCCCCCGTGCCCGTAGCAACTATTCGCAAACAGGCATTGTTGCAAACGCCTTCCACCAATATCATTGATGCACTGACCAGAATTCCTGGTGTTTCGCAAGCATCCACCGGGCCCGCCGTGTCCAAGCCGGTGATCCGCGGGTTGGGATATAACCGGGTGGTGACGATAAATGAAGGCATGCGGCAGGAAGGACAGCAATGGGGTGATGAACATGGAATTGAAATTGATGAACTGAGTGTGGTACGGGCAGAAATACTCAAAGGCCCGGCTTCATTGATGTATGGCAGTGATGCGATGGCCGGGGTGCTCAACCTGGTGAGTCATATGCCGGTGGCTGAGGGAACTGTGAAAGGAAACATTTTGACCAACTATCAAACCAATAACCGACTGTTTGGCCTTCACGGAAATATGGCGGGCAACAAGAATGGCTTCAACTGGAATGTGTACGGCACGTATAAATCTGCTGGTGATTATCAAAACAAATTTGACGGCCGTGTGCTTAATTCCCGTTTCAATGAAAAGAATGCCGGGGGCTATATCGGGCTGAATAAAAGCTGGGGCTATAGCCATCTTATTGTAAGCCGCTTTGACCAGCAAATCGGAATGGTGGAAGGAGACAGGGACGATGCAACAGGAAAATTCATACTCTTTGCCGGATCGCCATTGGAAAGAATTGCAACAAACGATGACCTTTCTTCCCGGAAAATGTTTGTACCCAACCAGCGGGTGGTGCACAACAAAATTGTAAGTGATAACAATTTTGTAATGGGAAGAAGCCGGTTGAAGGTGAACCTCGGTTTTCAGAACAACCTGCGCCGGGAATATGGCGAACCCGATGAGCCGGATGAAGAGGAGTTGTTTTTCGACCTGAAGACTTTTAACTATAATCTGCAATGGCAATTGCCCAAAATGAAAGAGTGGCATACCAGCATTGGGGTGAATGGTATGCAGCAGTCTAACCGCAACAAAGGCGAGGAGACGCTGATACCGGAATACAATCTCTTTGATGCCGGGGTTTATGTTTACACCCAGCGGTTCTTTAATAAAGCTACACTGAGTGGCGGGCTGCGTTTTGACAACCGAACGGTGAACTCAGAAGAACTCATGGAAGGACCTGAACTGAAATTTGAGGCTTTCAAAAAATCATTTGCCAATTTCTCCGGAAGTGTGGGTATAAGTTATGAGCCGGCTGAAGCCATTACCCTGAAAGCTAATATTGCCCGTGGTTTCAGGGCGCCGAATATGTCTGAACTGGCCAGCAACGGCACCCATGAAGGCACCAACCGCTATGAGTATGGTGATATAAGCCTGAAGTCTGAAACAAGTTTTCAGTTGGATGGCGGCCTTGAATTTAACTATGAACACTTCAATATTGGCATTGCTGCCTTTTATAACAGCATTGACAATTTTATTTTCTACCGCAAACTGAATTCAGTATTTGGCGGCGACTCACTGGTGAATGTGGACGGGGAAGATATGATGGCATTTAAATTCAGCCAGCAAAATGCAGCGCTGGCAGGTTTTGAAGCCACCATTGACATCCATCCGCACCCGCTGGACTGGCTGCATTTTGAAAACAATATTTCTTTTGTCCGTGGCCGCTTCAGCCAGCCGGTTGATGGATCCAGGAACCTTCCTATGATACCGGCAGCAAGATGGGTGAGTGAACTGCGGGGTAATTTCAATAAGGCAGGAAAGTCATTTCGCAACCTCTATGTAAAACTCGAAGCAGACAATGTGTTTGACCAGAACAAAGCTTTCACCGGGTATGATACCGAAACCATTACCGAAGGTTATACTTTACTGAATGCAGGCCTGGGTTCAGATATAGTGGGAAAGAATAAAAAGACATTGTTCAGTGTTTACATGGCGTTGAATAATATCACTGATAAAGCATACCAGAACCACCTCAGCCGGTTAAAATATACAGCCGAAAACCTGGTGACCGGCAGGGCAGGTGTGTTCAATATGGGCCGCAACTTTTCAGTAAAACTGAATGTGCCTTTTTAACCGGCCGGAACGCTGCAGAAATTAGTGAACGGTAAAGCTTTTGGAGCAGCCTTACCAGTTCATTAACTTAGGGCATGGAAATCACCTTCAACACACCGGCGCTGCTTTTTCCTGCCATCAGTTTATTATTGCTGGCTTACACCAACCGCTACCTGGCCCTGGCCAACCTCATCCGCAAACTGCACGATGAGTATATGCGAGGGGAGAAAACAAATCACCTGCTGCAGCAGATAAAAATACTCAGGACCCGCATCAACATGGTGCGGCAGATGCAGGCGCTGGGGGTGTTCAGTTTTCTTTGTTGCGTGGTAACGATGTATGGGGTGTACCAGCAATGGACAGAACTTACCAAGTTTGTATTTGCCGCCAGCCTGCTGAGCCTGCTGGCTTCATTGATCATCTCATTGCTGGAGATAACCCAAAGTACCAAAGCCCTTGAATGGGAGCTGAGTGATATGGAAGAGCTTGAAAAAACAAACTTCTTCACCGACCTGTGGAAAGGCAAAGACAAAAAAGAACCGTAGCTTTAAGCATATGCCAGGACCATCAGTCTTTATATGGGTTTTAATACTGCTGCTGAGCGCCGGGTGCAGTAAAAGCGGGGGTTCCGGCCCTGCTGACGATGGTTCAGGCACCCCCCATATCATCAACAATGATGATAACATTCCGCCGGTTGTTGAAATTATCACACCCACATCCGGCCAGGAATTTTCCAATGGCCAGCATATCAGCATCACCGGAAAGATCACTGATGCCGGCGGACTTTACCGCGGCAGCATCCGCATCGTGAATGATGCGAACGGAATCATAGTGAAAGAACAGCTATATGAAATTCACGGGTTCCAGCTTTATAACTTCAGTCTTTCCCATGCCGTATCTGCGGCGATGGCTTCTAACTATACTATAACTGTAAGGTTTGAAGATCATGGGCTGAATGCAACAGCCGCATCGGTTCAGGTGAAAGTGAATCCATAGATCTGTATCAGAGCGAACGCATCTGGTCAAATACCTTTTCCCAGTTGCCCCCGTTATACACTTCTTTCAGCCCGTTTTGTTTCAGGATGTTCATGGCTTTGCCGCTTCTGCTGTCGCCATCAGCAACGAAGATTACAGGTTTTTCCATTCCTTTGATACGCTGAATGCTGACCGGCATTCTTTCGAGTGGAATATGAACAGAACCGGGTATTCTTCCCTGGTCATATTCATGAACGGTTCTCACATCAATGATGACGGCATCGTTGCGCAGCGCTTTTATTATTTTATTGCGGGAGAATAAACCAAACATGCTTTAAAAATAGAAAAACATTTTATCGGGCCACAAAACCACACAAAAAAACATTAAATAAGAATTGCGTTTTCGTGGCTTTACTATTATGCAGCGGTGATCCTTGCCTTTCGTTCACCAATCTGCTGCCGCCACATGGCATAATACAACCCTTTTTCTTCGAGCAGTTTTTCATGGCTGCCTGTTTCCACCACATCGCCTTTTTCCAGCACATAAATCCTGTCGGCGTGCATGATCGTTGACAACCGGTGTGCAATCAGGATGGTGATCTGGTTGCCCTGCATCGAAATATCACGGATCGTATCGGTGATCTCTTCTTCCGTCAGCGAATCAAGGGCAGAAGTGGCTTCGTCAAACAATAGCAGTTTGGGTTTGCGCAGTAAGGCTCTTGCAATAGACAGCCTTTGTTTTTCACCGCCGCTTAGTTTCAACCCGCCTTCACCGATCATGGTGTCCAAACCATTTTCTGCTCTGTTCAGCAGGTTCTGGCAACTGGCTTTGTTCAGCACATCCACCAGGTCTTCATCGGTGGCGGCCGGATTTACAAACAACAAATTCTCTTTGATCGTACCGGAAAATAATTGGGTATCCTGCGTCACAAACCCGATCTGGTTGCGCAGGTCTTCAAAGTCAATACTGTTTTCATCCACACCATTATATAATATCTTTCCCTGCTCAGGTCTGTAAAGACCCACCAGCAGTTTCATCAGTGTTGTTTTGCCCGAGCCCGATGGACCCACGAATGCAATGGTTTCTCCTGTTCTCACTTTAAAACTGATATCATTGATGGCTTTATGCGCAGCGGTATGGTGTTTGAAACCCACATGATCAAATTCCAGTGTTTGTATTTCACCCAGGTGCTTAGGATTATCCGGCTTGGGTTCCGGGGCTTTTTTCATCAAGTTGCCAAAATTCTCCAGGGAGGCCTGCGCTTCACGATAAGTGAGAATGATATTGCCGATCTCCTGCAAAGGACCAAACACAAAAAAGGAAAATATTTGCATGGTCACCAATTGCCCGGCATCCATCCTGTCGCGGAAGATCAGCAGCATAAGCATGAACAAAATCACCTGGCGCAGGGTGTTCACAAATGTGCCCTGCACAAAACTGATACTGCGGATACGTTTCACCTTGGTGAGTTCAAGCCCGAGTATTTTAAAAGTGTTTTTATTCAGCCGGCTCACTTCCTGTTGTGTCAGTCCCAGGCTTTTTACCAGTTCAATATTCCGGAGCGATTCCGTGGTAGCGCCGGCTAATGCGGTAGTTTGCCCCACAATTTTCTTCTGTATGGTCTTTACCTTTTTACTAAGGAGGTTCGATATAATAGTAAGCAGGAAAATTCCCCCGAAATAAATAAAAGGTAAACTCCAGTGAATAGTGGTGGCATACACGGCCACGAACACAATACCTACGATAACCGGGAACAGCACATTGATGAAAGATGCTACAAATTTTTCCGTATCAATTCTCACTTTTTGCAGCACACTCAGCGTTTCACCGCTTCTTGCATCTTCAAATTCTTTGTATGGCAGCTTCATGGCATGTTGCAATCCTTCGGTGAAAACCGTAGCGCCGAATTTCTGTGTAATGAGATTGAGAAAATAATCCTGGAAAGCTTTGGCAATACGGCTGATCATGGCAACGGAAATGGAAGCGATCAGCAATGCGGCCACACCATAGTGAGGATTCTCACTAAACGACCAGAAGAACTTGTCGGAAGTATATTCACCCTGATGATGGGCAAAATGATTGGCGAGATTCACCAATTTTCCGAAAATGATCGGGTCAACCAGCGAGAAACCAATATTGATACCGGCAAGAACAAGGACAAGAACTACCAGCCATTTGTAGGGCTTCAGGTAGCGAAATAATATTTTCATATAAAAAGGAGATCAGGTAAAAGAAGTTCAGGTGTCAAACATCGTACAAGTTCGGGAAAAATGACAATATAGCAGGAGCAAGAAGTTTTGAGCCGGGAGCCTGCCTGCTCTGACGGAGTCTGATACTCGTCAGAGTCATCAGACCGGTAGGCAGGTCGTTAGTCTGAAGTCAAGAGCAGGTCGTTTTATTTTGAAGGTCAGAAAACCTTAAAACAGTTCCATTTTAAGAAACAACTACAGACTAATGGCTTGTGACTATCGACTATATGCTCATCCCGCCCATCCTTCCCTGTCGAGGCTCCTGTACTGAATGGCTTCGGCCAGGTGTTCGGGTTTGATATCATCGCTACCTGACAGATCAGCAATGGTTCTTGAAACCTTTAGTATCCGGTCATAAGCCCTTGCAGAAAGATTGAGTTTTTCCATCGCCGCTTTCAGCAGGTTTTGTCCCACCTGGCTGATCACACAGATATCTTTCAGCATCTTGCTGCTCATTTGTGCATTGCAATAAATGCCGGGATTGTTTTTATACCGTTCCCCCTGCTTATCTCTTGCTTCGATCACCCGGTCACGGATAGCAGCGGAGTTTTCCTGTTGTTTGGTAGCTGACAGTTCACTGAAAGCCACCGGCGTCACTTCAACATGCAGGTCAATCCTGTCGAGCAGCGGGCCGGAAATTTTATTCAGGTATTTCTGCACAGCGCCGGGAGGGCAGGTGCATTCCCTGTCTGGGTGGTTATAAAATCCGCAGGGGCAGGGGTTCATCGAAGCGATCAGCATAAATGAAGCAGGGAAATCAATGGCGATCTTTGCCCTGGAGATAGTGACCCTTCTTTCTTCCATGGGCTGGCGCATCACTTCTAAAACAGTTCGTTTAAATTCCGGCAATTCATCCAGGAACAACACACCATTGTGCGATAAGGATATTTCTCCCGGCTGCGGGTTGCCGCCGCCGCCCACCAGCGCCACATCGCTGATGGTATGATGCGGTGAGCGGAAAGGACGTTTGGAAACTAATGTTGCATTCTCCGGTAATTTTCCTGCTACGGAATGAATTTTTGTTGTCTCCAATGCTTCCTGCAAACTAAGCGGCGGAAGAATGGTGGGCAATCTTTTTGCCAGCATGGTTTTGCCGGCGCCCGGTGGGCCGATCAGTATGGCATTATGACCGCCTGCTGCAGCGATCTCCAATGCCCGCTTGATATTTTCCTGTCCTTTCACATCAGCAAAGTCAATCTCAAAATCATATTGTGAATGAAAAAACTCTTCCCTGGTGTTGACGATCACCTGCTCCAGCCCGGTTTCATTGTTTGCAAAAAAAGCAACAACTTCTTTGATATGCTCCACGCCATACACTTTCAGGTTGTTGACCATACCTGCTTCTTTTGCATTCACTTTAGGAACGATCAGCCCTTTGAAGCCTTCTTTCCTGGCCTGTATGGCAATCGGCAATGCTCCTTTGATGGGCCGCACTTCACCATCTAGGCTTAGTTCACCCATGATGACATATTGGTCAATGGCGGCGGCATCGCCGAGCTGTTCGGTGGCGCCCAATAAACCCATTGCAATGGGCAGGTCAAAAGCAGTTCCGCTTTTTCGTATATCCGCCGGGGCGAGGTTCACCACCACTTTGGTGCGGGGCACCTGGAAATTATTGGTCTTGAAAGTGCTTTCAATACGTTGCAGGCTTTCTTTCACGGCATTATCCGGCAGGCCGACGATCATCGTGTCTTTGCCCTGGTTGTGCAGCCAGTTCACCTCGATAGTGATGGTAATTGCTTCCACACCATACACAGCGCTGCCGAATGTTTTTACAAGCATGATTTGAAGATAGAAAAAATAATCATGCAGAAAGATCATTCATCGCTGCGAAGCATTTGTTTGTATCCAACAAAATGCATACTGTCATTTAGCGCCAGGCGGATAGTGTTGGCAGATACATTTAATACATGAAAGGTATAAGCTGAGTCACCTGCCGCAGTGGTTAGTACAAGTTTATAGTCTTTATTTAATTGCCAGGAGCCTTTGTTGCTGTACCCGTCACTTACCAGTGTTCCGCTATGGTCGCTGTTCAGTGAAAGTTTTTCGCCGGTAAAGAGGAGGTCCCAGTCCCCGATAATATTTTGTAAAGTGCTTTTATATTCACCGGGAAGCCGGTTGGTGAATTTGAATGTATAGAGCAGCCGGTTGTATGACCTGGTCAACTGATCGAGTATATTATTAATCGTGGAGCTGTCCCTGTCAATAAAATGCAGCCTTTGCCGGTTGTAAGCATTCATGATCTCTACAGAAGCCGTTTCTACTTTTTTGTTATAGCTGCTGTCTGTATCATCATTTGCCTGGAGAATGTATGCCGCCGGGTTTTCCGCCAGTTTCACCATACTGTCAAGATAGACATCGGTAAGCCGGTGTATCTGGTTATAAGTATCCACTTTGCAATTAATAACAGCCAGCAGACGATTATCAATATTGCTTTCTTCTTTTATATTCCTGTAGTTTTCAGACAGCATCTGTATCTGGTGCATCAGGTCGTCCTTGTATTGTTTCAAACCGGCGATGGTTTCAGTGCTGGCATAACGGGCCGTGCTGATGATATTGTTATCATAGATCTTTTCATACTGGATCACTGCATGCCAGGCAGCCTGGGTGGCCCTGCCTTTGATCTTTTCCGGGTTATTAAATAACAAAACTCCGGCAGTGCCGCCGATGAGTGAAACAATGATTCCCGGCAACACCACCTTCACCGTGTTGATAATGCCTGAAAACCTGTTCTTATTCCCTGCCATGGCGGGTGTTGTTAAACATTGAAGTATGAAATATACGTTCTCATTTCTTGCAGCAGATCCTTTCAGTTTCCTGGTCATCAATCGTAAAATAGAAATAGGCAGGATTGAAACGGGTAATATGCATCTCAACAGAACCGCTGCCATCATCAAAGGTGAGCCGGGCCGTCTTATCCTTCAGTTGCCATCTGCCGGAATATTCCTTCCCGTCAAGCATCATGACAAAGTCCGTTTCGTTTTCCAGGTGAAAAATTTTATCAATACCCGATTCTTTCCATTTCCCGATAAGATCTGCTTTTGTAAAGGTCCGTGGTTCGGAAGCGCCTTTGAATTTGTTCCCGTATTTTTTGGACAGGTTGCGGAAGATGATGTTGAAAGAAGCAGAATCCCGTGTCTTGATCATTTGCATTTTAGAGGAATACAGGCTGTCAATACGCTTATACTCCTCATCGGCAAAAGGTTCATGGCGGTTCACCTTTTTGTAATCAGAAAGATATCTTTCCAGCATCTTTTTTTCTGCGGTGGCGTTGCCGGCTGCCCGGGTGGCAAAAGAAGCAAGATCGTTATCAATATTATTTTTCTCCCCGATCAGCGAGTAGTTTTTTATCAACTGCTCTTTTTCATAGATCATTGCTTCCAGTTGCTCTTCCGTATCTTCTATGCAAAAGGCGCCGAGATAGTTTTCTGAGAACAGCTCCTCGTAACGTATCATCGAATCCCAGGCTTCGATGGTGGCAGCTTTTTCTTTGTTCTTTTCTTTATTGATGAAAATAAAATGTACGATCACATATGCAGCCACAGTGGTGAGCACACCGATGATCACATTTTTCCAGGTGCTGCCGCCGGATGGAACCCCGCCCATAGTGTTTAGGTTTTGATTGAATTTGCTGCTGCCAATATAGGAATATTACAGGCAATAACAATTTCCCGGGAACAGGTTTGATGGTTTAATAGCCCGTATTTCTTGTCAGGTAATAACTGTTATAGGGCGGCACACTTAATGTCATCGTGAATTCATTGCGTGATACATTGGAAAGATTGAACACCCAGGAAGCCTGCTGGCCATTGTTGGCATGGGTGGCTTTCATATGCAATTGCCCGTTCTTTACCTGCCAGGGTCCGCAGGCATGGTCGCCGGTGGTGGTCACATCCCAGGAAAACTTGGCACCTCTTTCAAAACTCAGGTAGGCGCCGCTGGTCACCCAGTTGCCAGCCAGCATGTTTTCGGTCACAACAAGGCGTTTGTTCGGTTCTTCCCGGTCATTTTCCGTATTCCCGGTTTGCCGGGTTTGATTATTCCCGGAAACCTTGCCACTACCATTGTTGTTATTATTATCCGCTGCCACCACACGGTTGTCTGCATCTGAGGGCACAGGTTGCTGATTGGTATTGTTCGTGGGTTGATTTGTTTCTGTACTGCCGTTGTTTGTAGTACTGTTATTTTCCCCGGTTTGATTATTATTATTTCCTGCCGTTTGTGTTTTTTTATAATCGTTATAAAAAAGAAAATCACTGAGGGAAAATGCCTGGCCATATCGTTCAGCAAGTGTTTTGGCTATATCTTCCACTTCGGTGGCAGCCCTTACCAATGCAGTTTTACTGTATTTATCAAACTTGTTGGCTTCTTCTGTTGCTTTTTCAGTCCTTTCCTGTTCAGACAGGGTGGATCGCTGCAGACGCTGAATGGTCTCTACAAAACCAGTCATTTTATCCAGCGCTTCTTTTTCTCTTTCCAGCCTCCTGCTAAGCATAGAAGCAAATGTTTTATCTAAATTTTCTTCTTTCAGCAGATCGTCCACATCTTTCCGGAAGCGATCGGCCTCTTTTGTTATATCCTGCTTGTACAATTCAAGATCAGGTGATTCCTGGAAATCTTTATTGATGCTTAATAGATTTTTATAGTAAATATTATCGGTGGTCACATAGGATTTCCAAGCCTTGGTGGTCACTTCTTTCATCACCAGCAGGTTCTCTGCTGCTGAAGGGCCGCCTTTGCCGCCCCGGTTATGAAAGCCGAGAAAATAAATGGCGGTTGAACCCAAAACAGTGGTAGTAACGCCAACAAGAATATTTCTAACAATGGTGGAGGCGCCGGGTGAGGGTGTGCCCTGAGCTGTTGACATAGATGGTTTTTTGCGATAGCCAAATTACGATATTGCATGAAACCTGTAAAATCCGATTTGCCGGGATGACCGGCCGGTGGCGGGAATTTCCCCAATGGGGCGTTAAAAAAGGTTGGCAACCTTGAAAAGCTTTTATAATTTTTCCAGCATGTCCACCACTTTTTCCCTTTTCAGGATCACATAGCCGATACGGTCGTTGCTGATGCCTTCTTTTAGCTGGTAGGTGAATTCAAGCTGGTCGTCTTTCACATTGGTTTCAAAATAGCGGAAGGAAATATTGGAATAGCTTTTCAGTTCCTCGCCGATCTCGTAGAGGTGGGTGGAAAGGATGAACAATGAATTTTTGATCTTTATCAAACCCTTGATGACCGTGGTGGAGCATTTCATGGCATCCTGCACATTGGTGCCCTTGAACAATTCATCAATCAGCACCAGCCATTTTTTACCGGTATTGATCTTTTCTATGGTGTTACGGATGCGCTGCACTTCATTGAAGAAAAAACTTTCACCTTTGGCAATATTATCTACTACATTGATATTGCTCAGCAAGCCATCAAATAATGTCAGCTTCATATTTGCCGCCGGCACACCCATGCCGATATGTGCCAGGAAAACAGCTGAGCCTACCGCTTTGATCAGGGTGCTTTTGCCCGCCATATTGGCCCCGGTCAGGAACAGGAAATTATGATCGGGGTTCATTTGCAGGTCATAGGCCACTGGCCTGGGAATGAGGATATGATAAAGCCCTTTGGCTTCCACCATCGCTGTTTCCTGTTCGATAAATTCGGGAAAACTCAGTTGAAAGGTTTTCACCGCCACGGCCATGGAATACCAGGCATCCAGGCGACTGAAAATATCTATCAGCTCCAGGATGTTGTTGCGGTAGCGGCCCCGTAAATGATAGCCATAGTAAAGATTTTCCGCTGCGGAAAACTTTTGGCCGGCTGTTGTTTCAGAAAGCTTTTGAAGCGGCGGTTCTTTAAGTAAACCGCTGATGCGCTCAATATAAAGTTTGATGTTGGGAGGGAGGTCAAGGTCTTCGAGCAGCGCTGCAATATTTTTTAACCCGCGGAAGAAATCGGCGAAATGGGTCACCGAATATTTCACCATGGAATAATCCTCGCCATGCAGCCATTTATAAATAACACTGTTAAAAGCATTAGGATTTTCCGGCACCGGGTCAAGGGCATAGTCCATGAATTTATCCATCACCAGGATGGTGCCGTTGCTGATATCATCGGGCCAGTCTTTCACATGTTCCATCAGGGTGCGGATGACCCGCTGGGTGCCTTTGATCTTTTTGATATCATTGTGCGGCTCACTGAAAAATTTGCGCAGCCATTCTTTGCCCCCAACGGTCCGGGTGAAATTCAGTTTATGAAAAATGGAAAACTCCTCTTCGTGGTGGAAGATGGAAATGTCGCCGAAAGATATTTTATCAATTTGCATGGTAATGAATGGTCAATGGTGAATGGTGAGTGCAGGAAAGGTTTTTGAACGAAGGTATATTGCCCATTGCCTATTCACCATTCATAATTTATCTGTCGAATTTTAGCCGTTGCCCCATCTGAGATTCATTCCAGGCCCCGTTTCCATATACTAAAAACCCGTTCACAAAAGTATGGGTGACCGAAGCAGGAAATGAAAAGCCTTCCAGCGGACTCCAGCCGCATTTGTAGAGAATACTTTCTTTGTTTACGGTTTGCCCTTTGCTCATGTCAATAATTACCAGGTCGGCATGATAGCCCTCACGAATATACCCCCTGTCTTTTACCTGGAAACAGTCTGCTACGGCATGACTCATTTTCTGTACGATCTTCTCCAGCGATATTATGCCCTGTTTGTAATAATGTAGCATCAATAATAAAGGGTGTTGCACTAAAGGTAATCCAGCATGGGCCTTTAAGTAAGGTTCGTTTTTTTCTTCCAGGGTATGTGGTGCATGATCCGTGGCAATCACATCGAGGCGATCGTCCAGCAATGCATCCCACAAAGCAGCCTTATTGTGCGGCGCTTTAATGGCCGGGTTGCATTTGATGCGGTTGCCCAGTCTTGCATAGTCATCGCTGGTGAAGTGCAGATGATGCACACACACTTCTGCGGTGATGCGTTTTTCCTCCAGCGGAAACATATTCGTGAAGAGCTGTAATTCTTTTTCAGTGCTGATATGGAGGATGTGCAGCCGGGTGTTATATTTCTTGGCGATCTGGATAGCATATAAGGAAGATTCATAACAGGCTTCTTCATCCCGGATAATGGGATGATCGGCAGCGGTTAATTCCCTACCTGCTGCTTTCAGCTTCTCAAGGTTTTGCCGGATAATTTTTTCATCCTCACAATGTGTTGCGATCAGTAATTCGCTTTCACGAAAAACTTTATCCAGGGTGTTGGGATTATCCACCAGCATATTGCCGGTGCTGGAGCCCATGAAAATCTTGATGCCGCAAATGTCTTTTTTCTTTTCGTTTGTCTTCAGCACTTCTTCAGCATTATCGTTGCCGGTGCCCATGTAAAAGGAGTAATTGGCCAATGAGGTCCGGGCTGCAATATTGTATTTATCTTCCAGCAGTTCCTGTGTCAGCGCATTGGGAATCGTGTTGGGCATTTCCATGTAACTGGTGACACCGCCTGCCACGGCTGCTTTGGCTTCGGTATAAATGGTTGCTTTATGTGTGAGTCCCGGTTCCCGGAAATGTACCTGGTCATCTATCACTCCGGGCAGCAGGTATTTGCCCTCCCCGTTAATTTCTTTATACGCTGCATCCCTGCTGTTTATTTGTGAAGCTATCTTTTCGATCCTGCCGCCGGCTATTGATACATCTGCTGTTTGAATAGTCCCTTCGTTGACAACCTGTATCGCTTTTATCAGATATTTTTGCATACTTTGTTCTCTTAAACTGAATCCTGAACACATGCAATTTAAAGAAACCCTTGTAAGACTGCTGTTGATTTTTTGCCCTTTCGTGGCCGCCTCGCAGACCACTTTTTTGCACCAGGGAGATAAGCAGAATATTTTATTGGAGAGGATGGAGATAAGAGGAGAATTTGATTCATTGCTCAGGTTTTCCAAAACAAAACCCTTTAGCAGGAAGCATATCGCTATATGGGCAGATAGCGCCTCACAGATCGTAAACGGGAAATTGAATGGATCGAAGGTTGACCAATATAACCTGGAAAGCCTTTTAATGAACAACAGCGAATGGCTGATGAAAGGGCAGGTTATGGGAAAAAGCAAAAGAACATTTTTAAAGTCCTTTTATAAGACAAAACCGAATCTCTACGAAGTGCATGTGAAGGATTTTGACCTTATCGTTAACCCCGTTTTTCAATACACCGTTTCAAAAGAAAGTGATAACGACCAGCATCTCTTCCAAAATACAAGAGGAATTGCGCTGCGGGGCCGCATAGCCAATAAGATCGGCTTTGCCGCTTATCTCACCGATAACCAGGAAAGGCCACCCATGTATGTGCAGCAATGGATCAGCGACAGGAAGGCAGTACCCGGCAATGGTTTTTATAAACCTTTTAAAGCGGCAGGGGGAGTTGATTATTTTGATGCGAGAGGATATTTCTCTTTCAACGCGGCCAAGTATATTGACATCACCTTTGGTTACGATAAAAATTTTATCGGCAACGGCCATCGCAGTTTGTTCCTGAGTGATTTCAGCAACAATGCCCTTTTCCTGAAACTCAATACCCGTATCTGGAAACTCAATTACCAGAACCTCTTTATGGAAGTGGTGCCGGCGGAAATACCCGGAGGTGACCAGTTGCTGCCTAAGAAATATGTGGCCATGCACCATCTTGATGTGGCAGTTACCAAATGGCTGAATATTGGTTTGTTTGAAGGAGTGATCTTTGGCCGGAAAGATCGTTTTGATTTCAGTTATCTCAATCCCATCATTTTTTATCGTTCCGTCGAACAGCAGAATGGCAGCTTTGACAACTCAATAGTGGGACTGGATTTCAAAGCTAATTTTGCAAAACGTTTCCAGGTATATGGACAACTTTCATTGGATGAATTCCTGCTTTCTGAAATAACTAAAAGCCGCGGCTGGTGGGCCAACAAATGGGGTATCCAGTTGGGAGCAAAATATATTGATGCTTTCAACATCAGGAACCTTGACCTGCAGGTGGAGCATAACCGGGTCCGTCCTTTCACCTATTCACACCGTGATTCCGTAGCCAACTACACACATTATAACCAGCCGCTGGCGCATCCGCTGATGGCCAATTTCAAAGAATTTATCGGCATTGCCCGCTACCAGCCGGCACCCAAATGGCTGGCGGTTGCCAAACTTATTTACTACCAGCAGGGCAGGGATTCCAGTGCCGCCAGCTATGGCAGCAACATCTTTTTGCCCAGTGTTCCGCCTTACCGTACTATGGATTATGGGTTCAATATCGGCAGTGGTTGGCAAACGAATGTATTCTATGCCTCACTGCTGCTGTCGTATGAACTGAAGGAAAATCTTTTCCTGGAGCTGAATGCGCTGCACAGGAAACTCGATACGAAAACGGCGCCCATTACTTCAGCCAGCACTTCGGTGGTCACTTTTGGCATCCGATGGAATATGCACCGCAGGGAGTATGATTTTTAATAATCTTCCTCAATGGTGAAACCATTTTTTGCGGCATATACATCCTGTGCTTTTCTCACTTTTTCGAGGTATTCATTTTCTGCTTCTGCAGATTTGGTCAGCACTTCTATCGCTTTGTTGATCTCATCCTGGGTGGATTGCTTGTTGAGTTTTTCAAAAGGTATAAACCCGTCCCGGATCATGCGGGCTTCAAAAAAAAGCATATCCAGCATGGCCAGCCTTAGTTTTTCTGAACCGCCTATATCTTTCAGGGTGATCACTTCCAGTTGTTTTCTTTCAATAAGTTTTTCCATCGATACCCTGATGGGTTGCAATAATGTGTATTCTTTTGAACTATTAACCTCAGTAAATTTTTTGCCCCAGGCTTGTCCCGAACTATATAGCGAGTCGGTAATAGAAACAAGATAGTCGTTAAGTGCTAAAGCTGTCGTTGGTTTTTGTGCTGAAGAGTAGTGACCTGTGCAAAAAAAAGCGATCACAAAAAAAGTTGTGTACAGGAGAGTTTTCATAATAACGAATTAATTGAATAAGAATGCAGCAAAAATAATGATTATCCTTCTATATGAATACTGAAAACGATCATGCGGGACTGTATCCTGTCCAGCACATTGGAATATTTCAGGTGCTCATCACGACTGTGAATATTAGGGATACCGTTGCTGATCTTAATTTCCGGTGAAAGAATAAAACTGGGGAAGAAAAAATTAAAACCCAGGCCGAGTTCAACACCATAATCAAATTTATTGATCTTCACCAGCTCTTCCGCTCTTTTGGCCCTGGCATTACTGGCCAGGTCAATATCACCTTTGATACCGGTCATCATATACACCCGGAAATTATTGATGCGGTCCGATTCAAATTTCAACTGGAAGGGAAAAGAAACGGTCACTGATTCCACTCTCTTCAAAATATCTGTAGTTCCTTCAAAAGGGTCGGGATATTTTAGTTTATAGGAAATATTTCTTTCCATGAACATCAGTTGCGGGTTGAAACGGACCAGGAAACGGTTGCTGATGCGGCCTGTAGCCATCAGCCCCAGGCTGAAACCGGCAGAGTTCATCGGTTCGGCCACATATACACTGTCATACTGTAAAAAACGGGGGTGCATGCTGGTATGAAATCGGCTGGAAACACCGCCTAAGGTAATACCAAAATAATAGGGCTTGCTGTCGTGGTCATAAAGATGCATCTCACGATGCTGGGCCAGCGCCGTTTGCAAAGAAGCCGAAAATGCCAACAGGAAAATTAATCCGGTTTTCAAAGAATTCAGTGAGCCTTTCTTCCGCTGTAAATACAACATATGCCTAAGCTTAGGGTTTTAAACCGGGTATCGGAAAAACCAACTTTGTTTAAAATTTCAACAAATTGCCGGCGGTCGGGAAAGGCATTGGATGACTCACACAGGTAATCATACGCTTCTTTATTCTGTCTGAACCAACCCGCCACCCTTGGGGCCATGATTCCCATATAAAAATTATATAGACCTCTCACCACCTTGCGCCGGGGTTTTGAAAATTCAAGGATCAGCAACTGTCCGCCCGGTTTAAGCACCCGGAGCATTTCGGCCAGACCGTTCTCTAAATTTTCAAAGTTGCGGACACCAAAGGCCGCCATCACGGCATCAAACGTATTTTCACTATAATTTATTGTTTCTGAATCTCCTGTCTCTAAAATGATTTTATCCCCAAGCCCTTCCTTGTCAATCTTTTTGCGGCCTGCTTCCAGCATCTGCACCGAAATATCAATACCGGTGATCTTTTCAGGCTGAAGCATTTTCCAGGCAAGCAGGGCCATATCAGCTGTGCCCGTAGCCACATCGAGTATATAACGGGGTTTGTCTTTTTTCAACATCCGGATGGCTTTTTTTCGCCAGGCCAGGTCGGTGCGGGCCGATAAAAAACGGTTCATAAAATCATAGCGGCCGGCGATCCGGTCAAACATTTCGGCCACCTGCTCTTTTTTGGCCTTTGCCGAATCCTTGAACGGCAGGATATGATCGTGGGGTAATGGTTCTGACATAAGAACAACAAAGTTACAACAACCGGAAATCATGTCGGTTGGATAGGGAAACCGGGTAGTAGATCAGATTGAATGAGCGGTAAGAATTTAATTCCGTGTTTCAGTGCTTCTGTGACTGTAATTTTTTGCATCCCGATAGTTCTGGACTTGCCGAAGGATCGGGTGAGACACAGAGACACTGAAACTTACACACTACCGAAGAGGAGGTATGGCATACCTGTACCTTAGTTGAAGAAAAATCGGAAATTGATGGCTAAAATAATCACAGTATGGCAGCCTATGTAATTGTGGAGGTCTCCGTTCATGATCCGGTACAATACGAAGAATATAAAAAACTGACACCGGCATCTATTGCAGCTTATGATGGAAAATTTATTGTTCGCGGCGGACAAACAGAAACTCTAGAAGGCGACTGGCAGCCCGAACGGATCGTTGTGCTGGAATTTCCTACGGTGGAAAGAGCTAAGGAGTGGTGGAATTCCGAAATATATACCCACGCAAAACAGATACGTTATCGGACAGCGACCTCAAAGATGATCGTGGTGCAGGGGGTTTGATCATTTTCATGACGATTTATTGCAAAACCAATAGGTGTGACAGATCCCGTAAATACCATAATTATGCCGGCAGCCAAACCCACCACTGTTGATGAATACATAAAGCAAGCTCCCAAATATGCTCAGGAAAAACTGGATGACTTCAGGGCCCTGCTCAAAGCACTTGTGCCCGAAGCAACAGAGGCGTTGAAATGAGACAGCCGGTGTTTGAGGAGAAGCGATACTTTTTTCTTATTTAGCCTATAAAACGCATATCAACTTTATGCCGATCCGGTCCTCACAGGCGCCGTTTAAAGAAGAACTGAAAAATGACAACAGGCAAAGACACCATTCAGTTGCCATACGACAAATCCATTTCTAAAGCACTTATCCGCAAAATAGCTACCCAACTGGTGAACGATGTGCGGGAGAATGATGACCTGTGGATGTAGTTATTCGGCTGCTAATTATTTCTTGATGTAGATAGTTCAGTATACTTAAGTGCAGCCAAAATAAAACCGGACAACCCTTCAAAAATCTGGAGTTGTCCGGTGAAGTGGAGGTTATCCCGAAAGCGTTCGGGATATTTTTTTCTGCTGGTATAAGCACACCTTGTAGTTTGTGATCCGGAAAAATGTTGATTTGACCGGGTAATAAGTCCCGGGTTAAATTTTCTGCAAATTCGTCTCAACATACAATACAGGTGCTGGCTCAGAGGGATATGTCATTCCTGGAAAAAATAAAATATTCGCCATGTTGAATTGAATCAAATGAAAATTGATTAATGGCTTTGTAAAAATTGCTACTTATGCCAGGCCAGTTCCTTTCATGCAATTCAATAATCAGGGTGCCTGTTTTTGAAAGCCAGTGTTCATAATCATGGCTGAAAATTACAGCCTCAGCTCCTTCTACATCCAGTTTCACAAGGTCAAGAAAGGTCAGTTTGTGTTCTTCCATAATGGCATTAAGGGTAATGCCTTTAATAGTGTTAGTTGCTCCCGGTAGGGCTTCCGTTACCTGCAATCCCCACTCATCATGCCCCTCATCTTTTATCTGTAAATGGCAATTTTTATTCCATATACCTGCATGGACGGGATGAATAGTTGGATAATAACCTGTGTTTTTTTTCAATTGCCCGAAATTTTCTGCATCCGGTTCAATAGAAAATATTTGAGCATCAGGATAGCGATTAGCCATTAATACCGCAAATAATCCGATATTTCCACCTCCATCAATGATCACTTTGGGTGGTGCTGACATATCAATATCGTATTCGCCCATGCCGAAAATTTGCTTAAAAATCAGGATATCGCTGGTCCCTTTCCGCAAATGAACCGGATGTTTTAGTTCGGGAAGAACCCAGGTTTCGCTGTGATTTCTTTTAATATTGTAGTAGAGTTTAATTCCCGGAAAAAAACCCCAACGACCGATAATTTTAGTAAGAGTTGACATACTTATTATTATAAGCAAGGATAAACTGGCAGATTCCTGACAGGCATATAATAATAAAACCCTTTTAACAAAAGGGTTTTATTATTTAAGAAGTGGAAACCACTGGACAAATATCGAAAAATTTTCTAGTTGATTTACAAACTTTGTGAGAAAGGTTGATCTTAAGCGACTAATTGATCAGTAATTACTCAGCTTTAAGTCATGTATTTGTATTTCATATGGTAAGGTCGAGCTATTCCGCAATAATAACCCGTACGCCAGTTTTCTCAATTTTATTAACAACATCCCTACTCACTTCATTGTCTGTTATAATATAATCTACTTGGTCCAGGTTACATATTTTCCCAAGACCGCGACGATCAAATTTTGAACTATCAGCCATAACCACTACAGTTTGTGCCAATCCGATCATCTTCTGATTCAGGCTTGCCTCCATTACATTTGTAATTGTAAGTCCGTACTCCAAATCAATTCCGTCCACACCCAAAAAGAGAACACCACAGGATAATTCATCCAGAATTTTTTCTGCAAACGAGCCGGCAGCGGAAGAAGAGCTTTGATGCACCAGCCCCCCCAGTTGCAGTACTTCAACATTAGGCCGGTTGCATAATTCAAGTGAAACTTTTAAAGCCGGGGTGATAACAATAACTCTTTTTTCAGGGTGTAATTGCCGAGCCAGCTCAAATACAGTGGTTCCTGAGCCAATAATGATAGAATCATTATGTCCAATTAATTCCAGCGCCACTTTGGCAATTCTTTTCTTTTCTTCGGTTTTGATAAATTCTTTTTCATTGATTGGTCGTTCGATGGCATATGGGTTATTCATCGAACCTCCGCCCCGGGTGCGGAAAAGCAATTTTTTTTCTTCAAGCAGTTTTAGATCCTTCCGGATAGTCACACCACTTACTTTCATTTCATCTATAAGTTGCGGTATGCTTACTTTTCCCTTTTCACGAAGTTTTTTGAGAATAAACTGGTGACGGTCTGTTATTGTTTTCATCCTATTAGGTTTGATGTGCAAATTTGTTACTATTTCCACTCATTTTCAGTTGCTTATATAAAAAAATAAAAAATTTTAAAGCCTTCGGGTAGAAAACGAGGCTAACGGCTACAGGAATTTTCTTTTTGTTTTATTTTGTTTAATTAAATTAAATTTTGTTACATTTGGTTTAAATAATTGGAGAGAATGAAAATTATGCCCTCGTTTTCAACTCATTCCAGTTACGATTGCTCTTTCTTAGATCATCTTTTTCCTAAGGATTTGTTTACTGTTCTGTAATAATTTGTTTAAATCCAGATTATTTCTTTGCCAGAATCAATTCAAAAATTAACGAATTGAAACAAAATTAAAGAATTTGATGATATATGAAAATTAGTAAGTATAAAAAAACTAAGCTGTTATGAAAAAAAATCACTGCTTTGGCATTGGATGCAGCCACTGTAAACTGTATCTGTATCACATCGTTTTCTTTTTTCTCTTCGTCACACTAGGCTTTTCGTATCAGGTCTTTTCGCAAGGCTCAGATAGAACAGTCAATGGAGTCATTAACAATGAGGCGGGTCAGCCGGTTCAGGCTGTAACCGTCACCTTAAAAGGAACAGAATCCGCCACTACTTCAAACGAAAAAGGTGAATTCAGTATTCGTGTCCCTGGAGAAAACAGTATCCTGGTGTTTTCATTTGTTGGAATGATAACACAGGAGGTTATTGTCGGGAAAAGAACGGAATTGACCATCACATTAAAAGGAGAAACTTTGAACCTTGGGGAAGTAGTTGTTGTAGGTTTCGGAACTCAGAAGAAGGCTAACCTTACCGGATCAGTTTCCGTAATTGAAACAGCCGACCTTGCCTCACGACCCTTTTCGACCACTTCAGCTGCCTTACAAGGTGTCGCCCCAGGTGTTACGATAACCAACTCTTCTGGAGCACCCGGAAGTCCCGGAACAATAAGGGTCAGGGGCATAGGCACCCTGAACAATTCTAATCCGCTGGTTTTGATTGATGGGGTAGAAGGGGATATGAACTCAATTGATCCTAATATGATTGCATCCATAAATGTTTTAAAAGATGCGGCTTCCTCTGCTATATATGGTTCACGGGCAGCAAATGGTGTGATATTGGTGACTACCAAAAGAGCCTCCAGCGGATTAAAAGTTAATTACCACTCTTATGTTGGCTTCCAAAAACCCACAGACTTGCCTCAAAGAGTAAATGCAATTGATCATATGGTATTGATCAATCTGGCTCATACCAATTCAGGCGCTTCGCCTTTATTTTCCCAGGCATATATTGATAACTATCAACAGAACATGGCTTCAGACCCAGACAGGTATCCCAACACAGACTGGCAAAAACTAGTATTAAGAGGATCCGGAGTAATGCATAATCATAACATATCTGTTAATGCTGGCACAGGAAAATTCCGTGCATTGCTTTCGGCCGGTTATCTTGACCAGAAAGGTATTATTGAAACTTCTGGTTTTAAGCGTTATACTTTCAGAAGTAATACTGATGTCGCTTTCAGCGATAAGTTAAGTATGCAGGCGGATGTTCAGTTCATTCGGACAAGGACAGTAGAACCGGGGCCTGGCCTGTCGGCTGTTTTTCTGCAGATGAACCGGATACCTGCCAATCAACCCGGAGTTTATTCAAACGGGTTATATGGCGAGGCATGGAACGGAGAAAATCCGATTGCTTTTTCCGGCCCGGATGGCGGTTCGCAAATTGAAGAGCAGACAAAACTGCTGGGTCGATTTGTCATCAACTATAAGCCATTTCAGTGGCTTACTGCAGAATTGCTTGCGCAACCAAGATATGAGGAGTTATATAATGACAATTATAACAGGGCAATTCAAACATACCAGCTTGACGGAAGCCCGTTATTTATCAGACCTGAAAGAACCACTTTGGCAAATCGCAGTATCCGGTCGTTGTACAGCAACTATTATGGATACCTGACTGCCACCCAAACATTCAGCGATCATGGCCTCAAACTGCTGCTGGGATCATCACTGGAAACTTTTCATACCAGCAACTTCAGGGCCTACCGCGATGGATTCATATTTCCGGACTATCGTGTGCTAAATGCCGGGTTGCAGGATAATCGTGAAGCTACCGGTAATGCATCAGAATGGGCGTTGCAATCTTTTTTTGGAAGATTCAACTATGATTATGACTCACGGTATTTGCTCGAAGTAAATGCCCGTTATGATGGATCTTCCCGTTTTGCCAAGGGCAACCGATTTGGATTCTTCCCATCAGTTTCAGCGGGCTGGCGTGTGTCATCGGAGAAGTTCATGAGCAGTATTAACGCTGTCAGAAATTTAATGCTCAGAGCTTCTTGGGGAAAACTTGGAAATCAGAATATCGGAACGTATCCGTTTGCCTCAACATTGAACATGAGTTCTTATTCCCTCGGTACACAAATCGTTCCCACGGCAGCACTGAATGAAATGAATAATGAATTGATTTCCTGGGAAACTTCGGAAATGACCAATGTGGGAGTGGACCTGGCATTATTTAACAATGTTACGTTCAGCTTTGACTGGTATAACAAGATTACCTCGGATATCCTTCTGAGATTGGATATCCCCCTTAGTATCGGTTTAAGTGCTCCATATCAGAATGCAGGTAAAGTGCAGAACAAAGGCTGGGATGCCAGCGTAGGTTATAAAGGCAGGGCAGGTGATTTCAGGTATGGCGTTACATTCAATATTTCTGATGTGAAAAACACTGTTCTGGACCTGAGAGGAGTGAGTCAAAGCGGGCTATTGGTTAGCCGTGAAGGTTTCCCAATCAACTCTATCCTTGCACTCAAAGCTGATGGCTTTTTTCAATCTGCTGATGAGATTGCAAGACATGCTTCACAAATAGGTATCCTTGCCCCGGGCGACATTCGGTATATAAATCAGAATCCTGATGTTGACAACCTGATCAACGCAGATGATTATGTGATCATAGGAAGTACTATTCCCCGATTTACATATGGACTGAACTTAAATGCAGAATATAAGAATTTTACATTCAATGCGTTTCTGCAGGGTGTTGGCAAGGCTGATGGGTATCTCTATGGACGTGCCATTCAGCCATTTTTCAGCGGAGCTTCTGCTTATGAACAACATAAGGATTACTGGACACCCGACAACCGCAACGCTACTTTCCCGCGACTGACATGGGGCGATGCAGGTAATAATTACCAGCATTCGAGTTTTTGGATGAAGAGGGCCTCCTATCTACGTTTGAAAAATATCCAGTTAGGATATAATCTGCCGAAAAGCTTTTTAAACAGAGTAAAAGTTGAGCAGGCACGGATTTATGTGAACGGACAAAATCTTTTTACACTCGATCGGTTTTGGGATGGATTTGACGTGGAGACACCTGTTGGCACCGGAACAAATTACCCCATGGTGAAAGTATTCAGTTTCGGTATTGATTTAAGATTTTAACTAACACTCTTAAAAACTTTGGATATGAAAGCAAGAATATTTTATTTCATTACAATCAGTTGTCTTATAATAACTACTGGTTGTAGAAAGAATCTGCTGGAAAAGCTTCCTTTAGACAGTCCCTCATCTGCTTCCTTCTTCAATAACAAGACCGAGTTGGATATGGGAATATTGGGATGCTATGAAAGAATTGTTAGCAGGATTGGGCTAAAAGGTGAGATGCCTTGGATTGTAACGCTGGATTGCACATCAGATATAAACTGGAACCGGGACGCATCACCAATCGGATCACTTGGTAACGGAACTGCTGCCAGCGACAATGCATCTGCCAGAAACGCATGGGCTGATTTTTATGCAGTCATTGCCCGGACAAATTTTCTTTTGGACAACATTAAAAATGCAGAAGGGAAAGTGGATCCGGCCTATATCCGTCAAGTCTCGGCAGAAGCAAGATTCGTTAGGGCCTACAGTTATTTTTATTTAACCGGGTTTTTTGGCGATGTTCCTTTGATCACAAAAAGCATTACCCTAGCAGAGGCTACGATGCCAAGAACTTCTAAAAAGGATATTGTTGATTGGATATTGAAAGAGATGGATGAAATTGTTGCAGATCTTCCCTTGTCTTATCAAGGGCATTCCGGCCGCGCAACAAATGTGGCAGCTTATTTCCTGAAAGCATATACTGCCTTATGTGATAACCGTTGGACAGTTGCCGCCCAGGCTGCAAAAGCTGCTATGGATCTTGGGCATTATCAACTCCATCCTAATTACGCACAATTGTTCACTTATGACGGGGAAAGCTCTAGGGAAAGAATATTTTCAATGCAATATCTCCGTGGGGTTAAAACTCATATCACTCTGCGCCAACTTGGGTCTCGTCTGTCTGCCGGAGTTTCTAATGAAAAGCCCACACAGGCAATGGTTGACTCCTATGAGTGCACGGACGGATTAACGATAGACCAGTCTCCATTATTCAATCCGCAAAGACCCTACGATAACAGGGACCCTAGGTTACATATGACAATAGCGGTTCCGGGTTCTGTTTATCTGGGATTTCAATTTGAAACGCATCCGGATAGTATCAGGGTATGGAATTATAATGTGAACCCCCCGGTGAGGGTAAATAATACCGATGCTACCAACGCTTTTGCAACATTTACGAGTTATTTGTGGAGAAAATGGACTGATATCAGGGATTTGGGCTTTACACAGGAGAATGCCGGGGATATTATCCTGATGCGTTATGCCGAATTACTGCTTATTTATGCCGAGGCAAAAATTGAGGCAAACGATATAGATAATTCTGTTTATGCAGCATTAAATGCTGTTCGTAATCGTGTGGGTATGCCCAATGTTCCACAGGGGAGCACACAGGCGTATCTCCGTTCAGTTGTAAGGCGGGAAAGAAAGATTGAGCTTGCCATGGAAGGACGTCGGCTATTTGATATCCGGCGCTGGCGGATTGCTGAACAGGTAATGAACGGACCGAGATATGGCAATAGTAAAACCACATTCCTGGTATCTCCCCCCTCAATTGATGCTAACACAACGCCAGATTATTCTGCAATCCCCAACAAGAATATCTTGCGGATAGTGGAAACAATGGTCTTTGATCCAAACAAACATTATCTATGGCCTATTCACCCGGTCGAATTACAGACCAATACGGCTTTGGTACAAAATCCTAACTGGTAATAACTCAGAGTACTTCATTTTCCAGGGTGCCAAAGGCATCCTGGAATTTATAAGATCTATAGTCTATGCATAAAATTATCTGCCTGGTATTTTTTCTTTTTAGTGTTCTTCTTACAAAAGGTCAGGAAGTATCGGGTCGTTTGAAACTGATCAGCTATAATGTGTTGCATGGTTTCAATAGCGACACTATGCTTGAAAATAAATTCATACAATGGGCTATTCGCCAGGATGCCGATGTGTTTGCATTCCAGGAATTAAACGGGTTTACGCAAGATAGATTGGAGCAACTGGCCCAAAAATATGGACATCCCTATGCAGTAATTAACACAGGGGTTACACATCCGATCGGTCTCACATCCCGTTATCCTATTGTATTGGTTCAACATGTAACAACTAACATGTGGCATTCATACTTGTATGGAAATATTAACGGGATACATGTATTTGTAACGCATCTATCCCCGTTTGAAGTCAAAGTTCGAAGGGCAGATATCGACAGGGTGTTGGCTCATGCCCGTCTTTTGCCAGCTAACGAAAGAATAATAATTGCTGGTGATTTTAATGCCTTGGCCGCAGTTGACTCCCTCGAATATGGCGAAGAACTTGCAGATGCTATGCGAAAATCTGAAGGAAGACTAGAGCCGAAAAGCGGATTGCCAATCGTAAAAGGGAAAACGATTTACCGAAACAATATGAATAATGGTCAGATTGATTATACTGTGACTAATAAAATGCTGGCAACTGGTTTCAGCGATGCTTTTTATCTGACCAATAAGAAATTCAGGCATAGTGCGCCAACAGAAGGACACAGCGATAAAAACTCGAAGCAGAGACGTATAGATTATATATGGGTAAATAAGACAATGGCCTCATTTGTCCGGGAGTCTGGAATCATCCAGAATAGTGAAACTCATAGTATGTCAGATCATTACCCTGTATATATCAACTGTATTTATGATGAGAAGGAAAAATGATGTCAGAAGTCGGGATTAATAAAACTTTTTTTCTTAAGCCGGAGCAAAGACGCTGGTTGATTATTGCAGTGATCTTTCTGGCTATTGTGTTTAACTACATTGACAGGCAGATCGTATCCGTATTAAAGCCTGTTCTCAAAGGTGAGTTTAAACTGGATGATAGCGGCTATGCAGTTATCGTAAATGTATTTACAATTTGTTATGCTGCTATGTATCCAGTCACTGGATGGATGGTAGATAAGTTTGGTGCCCGGGTTGTAATGTTCTTTGGCATAATTACATGGTCGCTGGCTTGTATTGGCGGTGGACTATCCAGAACCGTAGGGCAATTCGGGTTTTTCCGCGGGTTGCTGGGCGCTGCTGAACCAACCAATTTTCCAGCTCAACTTAAAGTAGTTACGGTGTGGTTCCCGGGAAAATTAAGAGCCACTGCCAACAGTTTGTGTGTTGCAGGAAGTTCTGTCGGGGCGATTATAGCTCCGCCTCTTATCGCATGGTTGGCCCTGACCTATGACTGGCAGACTGCATTTATTGTGATGGGGATTGCCGGGCTGTTAATAGCTTTTCTCTGGAAGTTGGTTTACAGAGATCCGCCGCCACATATTTTTAAAGAAGCAACCAACACTGCGATCAGTGATCAGCATGGATCCTTTGAGTGGAAGCAGCTTTGGACAACCCGAAGCCTTTGGGGTGTTATTCTTATCAGATTTATAAGTGATCCAGTCTGGTATTTTTGCCTTTTTTGGCTGCCCGGATATTTGCAGGAAGAATCCGGTCTTAGCCTCGCACAGGTCGGTATGTTTGGATGGATACCTTTTCTATTTGCCGACCTCGGTGCGATCGGAACTTCTGCCTGGTCTGACAGACTGGTGAGAAAAGGGTATGCTCCATTAAGGGCAAGGAAAATAATGCTGACAACGGTAGCATTATTTAGCCCTCTTTGTATGCTCGCACCCTACCTGGGAAGCGTATGGTCCACACTGGTCGTATTCAGCATTGTGGCAATTACATGCCTGAGCTGGTTATTTACATTAAGTGTGGTGGTGGCGGAATCTTTTCCGGTAAAAAATGTGGCCAGTGTATTAGGAATAGCAGGCGGGTTCGGCGCATTGGGTGCTGTATTGTTTAATTATTTCGTTGGGCAATTCATGGGGACATTGGGAGCCGAAAAAATATTTATAGTAATGGCATTTCTGCATCCGTTGGCGGTATTGATCTTGTGGACCATGGTACGTCCTGAAAAGCCACGGCAACAGGTTTAAGCAATACTTTTATTAATAACACTACAAATAGTTCATAAATGGGAAATAGTTTAAGCAAAACAGTAAGTGAGCCGGCAAGAGAGCTCGCTGTCAGAAAAGAAACAGATGTACTGGTAATCGGAGGCGGCCCTTCCGGTATCATGGCAGCATTGGCAGCAGCAGAGGACGGATTGAATGTGATCCTGGTAGAGAGCAGAAGCTTTGTCGGCGGTAATATGACAATTGGCCTGCCGATCCTGGGATTTTTGGGACAGAAAGGCAATCAGATAATTAAAGGATTGCCCCAACAACTGATTGATCGGTTAAAAGCAGTCCAGGCTTCCAGTGAACACCGCCCCTGCCCGCTGCACATGAGCCTGACATTGGTTGAGCAGGAAGCGGTCAAAACAGTGGCACTCCAAATGCTGGTAGAAAGAAATGTGGATGTTTTGTTTTATACATTCTGTGCCGGTGTTGTAATGGAAGGGGATGAACTGAAAGGTGTGATCATCGAAAGTAAAGCCGGACGTGAAGCGATCCTGGCAAAAATTGTCATTGACTGTAGTGGTGATGCTGATGTCGCTTATCGGGCTGGTGTACCATGTGAATATGGAAATGAGGAGGGAGGTGTTCAGCCGCCAACACTAATGTTTTGCCTGGGAGGGGTGGACACAGAAAAACTGCGAACCAGTGTGGCAGAAGAACCCAGGACATATCTAACTGATTTTATTCCTGCTGAGTATTTCGGTCAGAATAACCAGTTTGTATTGGTGGGCATGCGAAATCTTGTTAAGAAAGCACAGGATGCCGGCTTAACGTTGACCACCGAACGCACCATCCTTATCACAGGGCTTCGAAAAGGAGAAGTATGGGTCAATATGACCCGTGTAAACGGAGTAAATGGAACAGATCCCGGCAGCCTCACCTTTGGTGAGATTGAAGGCAGAAAACAGATTCACGATATCCAAAAATATCTTATCGACTATGTTCCCGGTTTTGAAAATGCTTATTTTCTCAAAACAGCTCCTTTTCTCGGTATTCGTGAAACCAGACGTATTAAGGGCCTGTATACAATGACCCGTGAAGATATTATGGCCTGCAGGCATTTTGATGATGCGGTTGCTGTAGCGAGCTATCCGCTGGACATCCATCATCCCAAGGGGGGTGGCTGCACACTAGAGTGGTGCGGTGATTGTTATGATATTCCCTATCGTTCCCTTGTGCCCACGAATGTTAAGAATTTGCTTGTTGCAGGACGCTGCATTTCCGCCACTCACGAAGCCATGTCGGCTATCCGGGTGATGGCGCCTTGTATGGCAATGGGAGAAGCAGCCGGTCGTGCGGCAAAACTTGCGGTCAGACAAGGCTTACAACCAACTACCATCGATGTGAAACAACTCCAGCAGGAATTGCTGGCCAAGGGCGCATACCTGCGCATAGCAAAAGAAGAATTGGTCCCACAGGAGAAATAAAAATTTTAGAATTATGTCCGCAGGAAGAAGAAGATTTTTAAAAGGGTTAGGGGCAGCAGCATTGCTGCCAGTGATGCCCGCTTTCGGTAGAGAGCTTACAATCAATGAAACAAACAGAAAGTACCACCGTATTCTTAGCTGTAATATCAGGGTGGCGTTGGACGAAGATGAGTTAAAAGGAGTGGGATGGTCTTCCAGAAGAGATATTTGTTTACAGATAATCAGGGATAAAAATCCTGACATTATTTCACTGCAGGAAGTTTTAAAAGTGCAGGCTGAGGATTTCAGGAAGTATTTTTTCGCTTACCAATTGATAGGTTTTGAAGGGCCGGAAATGGATGCATTTGAAACAGGCTATCATGGTATCGCCAAGAACCCGATACTATTTTCAAAGAAAAAGTATGAGTTGTTGACAGCAGGAACCTATTGGCTTTCTGAAACACCTTTAGTTGCCGGCAGCAAATCATGGGATTCGGCCAGGGCAAGACATGCCAACTGGATTAGGATAAAAGATAAAATAAGCGGTAGAGAAATAAGAGTGATAAATCTCCACCTCGATCATGTATCAGGTGAAGCCAGAATTCAGCAGGCTAAGATGGTTGTGGAGGAAAGTGCACAATACCAATCTGATTTTATTCAAGTTCTCACTGGAGATTTCAATACAAAATTTGATAGCAAAGTGTTTGGCACCGTAAGGGCTCATGGGTGGAAGGAAAGCTTTGAGGCCATAAATGGTGAAAAGGAAGCAGGGTTTACAGGCCACGAATTTCAGGGCATTCATTATGAGAAAGGGGCTTCCAAAGGTAGAATTGACTATATCTGGTACAGGGGTAAGGTCAGCCCCGTAGCAACGGCGATTATAAAAGATGCAGTTCGAGGGAAATATCCCAGTGATCATTTTTTTATACAGACAGATTTTGTTATCGAATAAACCAATCAACATGAAAAAACTGATATCAGTTTGTATTTTTCTTTTATTGCTGAGTGTTAGTGAAACAATCGCCCAGGAGAAATATCATAAGCCTGTTTTGGAAAACAAAAGCTCATGGTCGCTGATCATGCTACCTGATGTTCAGAACTATGTTAAGTGGGGCCGCAACCAGCCACTGCTTGACCTGATGATGGCCTGGGTAGAAGAGAACATTGACACGTTGAATATTAAAATGGTAGTGTGTGTAGGCGATCTGGTTCAGAATAACGAAAAGATCAACAACGATTACGATGGTAACCAGTCAACACAGCGTCAGTGGGAATCTGTTTCCCGTGCTTTTGCAAAGCTGGATGGCAAAGTGCCTTATATCGCAGCCACAGGTAACCACGACTACAGCATTAACAGGGAGGGTCGCCGCACTTCCCGTTATAGTGAGTTCTTTACGATTGACAGAAATCATTTAAATCAGAAAACACTCGTTCAAAATACCAGGAATGAAGCAGGTGAACCCACATTGGAAAATGCCGCGTATGAGCTTAAAGGGCTGAATGGAAAGGACTATCTCTTTCTGAACATTGAATTTGGACCGCGGGATACTGTGGTTACATGGGCAAAGAAAGTGGCGGCAATGGCGCAATACAAAAATCACCGGGTCATACTGATGACTCATAGTTACCTGAATAAAGACGACAAGCTCATTGCAGGCGAAACAAAATGGCTGTTCTGGGAACCCTATGCAATTGACAACGAGATACAAAAATCACCCCATATCAAACTGCCAGCTGCAAATAATGGGAAACAAATATGGGAAAAACTGGTGCAGCCCTCAGCCAATATCGAAATGGTGCTTTGTGGACATATTTCCGGGGAAGGATACAGGAATGATAAAAATACTGCTGGCAAACTGGTTCACCAGGTATTGTTTAATGCGCAATCTATGGGGGGAGGGCACCGCGATGGAAATGGCGGAGATGGATGGTTGAGGATACTCGAATTTTTTCCGGACAATAAAACTGTAAAAGTGAAAACATTTTCTCCCTTTTTCGGGGCTTCGCCGACTACGCAGCAGTTTGCATGGAAAACCGATGTAAGAAATGAATATGTAATTCAATTTGATTGAAGTAATAAATATTGCAGATAATCAGGTGCAGGGTTAATTAAAATAATTTTTCAATGTCATCTTCACATAGTTTATCGGACAAACTTGGGTTACCTAAGAACCTTACATGGGGCTATCTTGGAATACTCCTATTTATGATGGGTGATGGGATGGAGCAGGGTTGGCTCAGCCCTTACCTGATAGAGAGAGGCATGACCATACAGCAAACTGCTTCTCTATTCACAGCCTATGGGGTTACTATAGCTATCGCCTCCTGGTTTTCGGGTGTAATGGCTGAGTCATTTACTCCAAAAAAAACGATGCTGATCGGCTTATTGATCTACCTGGCCGGTACTGCAGGGTTTATCGGCATTGGTATGGATAGTCTTGATTTTCCCACCCTTTTATTTACATATGCCTTGCGTGGTTTTGGATATCCTTTGTTCGCCTATTCTTTCTTGGTATGGATTTCTTATGTAACACCTCCTTCCATCCTCGGCAGGGCGGTCGGATGGTTTTGGTTTGTATTTACAGGAGGTTTAAATGTTTTGGGGGCTTTTTATTCCAGTTGGGCCATTCGTGAATTAGGTCATATACCGGCCTTATGGAGTGCAGTGTTTTGGGTACTCCTCGGGGCAATTTTTGCTTTGGTTTTAAATAAAGCGCCGTTCAGGATATACGGAGATGTGAAAAAAAGTAATTGGAAAGAGCTAACAAAAGGGCTCACCATTGTAAAAACAGAACCGAAGGTGGCCATCGGCGGCATTGTAAGAGTGATCAATACAACAGCACAGTTTGCCTTCCCGGTATTCCTGCCAACCTATATGGCAATGCATGGCTTCAGCACCACCGAGTGGTTATATATATGGGGCACCATTTTCACCAGTAATATCGTATTCAATCTGATCTTCGGTTTTGTAGGCGATCGTCTCGGGTGGCGTCAGACCATCATCTGGTTTGGAGGTGTCGGCTGCGGTTTGACCACCTTACTACTTTATTATATTCCTCAGTATAGCAATGGAAATTACTGGCTTGTTATGCTCACAGGGATAGCATGGGGTGCTTGTCTTGCCGGCTATGTGCCGCTTTCTGCATTAGTCCCTTCATTAGTGAAAAAGGATAAGGGAGCCGCCATGGCCATTTTGAACCTTGGTGCCGGACTGGCCGTGTTTACGGGTCCAGCAATAGTGGGTTTATTTATTGCTCCTATCGGCGCGGAAGGAGTTATCTGGATTCTTTCAGGTTTATACTTTACCAGTGCCATCCTGACCCGGTTTATAATATTACCTCAGCCTGCAGAAGATAGGCAAATAGACAACCTGCCGGGTATCAGATCATCTGTGCTGCCATCTTAAAACAATTTTTTAATTAAACATTAATGAGAAATATGAGAGTACTAGTAACAGCCCCTTATCATGAGAAAGGCCTGTTCGAAGTGAAACAGGAAATGGGAGATGTAATATACCGCCCTTGGATGATAAATGGCCATGCCTATACCGAAGATGAATTGCTGGCACTGCTTTACGAAACCGAAGCAGAGGCACTTATAACGGAACATGACCAGGTAACGGAGAAAGTGATCAGCGCAAATGGCCACTTGCAGTTTATCGGTGTTTGTCGGGGCACCCCTTCAAATGTATCATTGGCCGCAGCTACCCTTCATGGTATTCCTGTTTTTTATACGCCGGCCCGTAATGCGCAGGCAGTGGCAGAGATGTTCGTGGCCAATGTTATCACTTTTTTACGAAATACAATTCCTGCTATCAACTGGCTCCGTGCAAGAAAGTGGGATAACGGTGCTCACACTTCTTACTTGGAATTTAAAGGAAATGAACTGGCAGGGAAAAAAATTGGCATGGTAGGCTTTGGCGCCATCGGGCAGCTTATTGCAAAAATGGTAGAGAATTATCCCTGCAGTATTTCTTACTATGACCCATACATAGACGATTCCTTTTTTCCTTCCTACAGGAAGCAAACCCTCGATGAACTTTTTTCCACCAGTGATATTGTCTCGGTGCACCTGCCGGTAAGTGCCGATACAAATGGTATGATCGATCAGAAACTTTTTAAACTGATGAGATCCGACGCTTTGTTTGTTAACACCGCCAGGGCTGTAGTGGTGGACAGGTTGGATTTGTACAATATATTGTCGCAAAACAAAATTAAAGGAGCCATCCTGGATGTCTTTGACAATGAGCCACCCGATGAACTTGATTATAAGATCATTGATCTTCCGAATGTAATGCCCACCCCGCATATTGCGGGTGCCACATTTGAAGTAGAAGACCATCATGTACGCATACTCAATGAAACATTAATAAAGTGGTTTGTGCACGGAATCCACTGTGCCGACCGGCTGGCAAACAAAGAAGTATTATCATCGTATATTCAATAAATAATAAAGCAGAATGAGTAAGGGAGAAGCTTACCTGGTACTTGATATTGGCACTGGCAATGTTCGTTCAGCAATCGTTAGCCCTTCAGGCAAAGTACTGGGTGTGGCAAGAGCAGATATTCGTTATTATCGGGACGAACTTTACCACGAGTCTATCTATTTCAAACCGGATGAATTAAGGGATCAGTTGCAGGCCCTGACCCGTCTGGCTTTACAGCAGACCGGCAAAATAAGAATAAAAGCAGCTACGACTACCAGTCAGCGGGAAGGAATTGTGCTTATCGATCGGTACGGTAAAGCTTTTATGGGCTTGCCCAATATTGACCACCGTGGCCGTGAATGGGAGGATTTGTATCCTGATAAAAAAAGAATATATCAATTGGCAGGTCGCTATCCTACTTCATTATTTTCTGCGTATAAACTTGTGGGGACCCGGGAAAAAAGAAAAGAGTTGTGGGATCGGCATGCATTTTTTCTCAGCATAAGTGATTGGGCTGCCTGGGAATTAAGTGGTATTCCATTATATGAACATTCACAGGCCTCAGAAACCCTGCTATATGATATTGCCCGGGGTAACTGGAGCGAGGAATTATGTGAATTGTTTGGTATTCCTGCAAAAAATTTGCCCTCACTTTCACAAGCAGGCAGTGTCGTAGGCCAGGTAAAGGGAAATGTAGCAGATGACTGGAACCTTGATAAAGACATGCTGGTTGTTACAGGGGGAGGTGATACCCAGATGGCTATTAAAAGCACATGTCCTTCCGTTGGCGATGTGGTGATTGTTTCCGGCACTACTACACCAGTGGTTAAACTTGAAAGTGAATATATTACTGACAAGGAAATGAGAACCTGGACCAGCAGGGATATAACAAAAAACAGGTTTGTGTTTGAAGCGAATGCCGGTGTCACCGGTCTAAATTACCAGCGCCTCAAAGAAGTTTTTTACCCAAACGAAGGATATGAGGTGATAGAACAGGAACTTGCTCAGCATTCTTACATGCAATGTATCGCATCCCTTGGTTCGCTTATTGCCGGTGAGAAAAAACCGGTAATAACAGGAGGCTTCACATTCCCGGTGCCGGTTACACATGAGCTTTCCCGAAGCAGTTTTGTTTGGGCAACGCTTACTGATATAGCTTTCTCTATAGCAGAAAATTATAAAGTGCTGGCTGAAGTATCAGGCCATGATGCCGGGTATGTCTGGGCTTGTGGAGGAGGATTGCAAAGTAAAACATTACGGAGTATGATAGCAGCTATCACGGGAAATGAGGTGAAAGTCAGAAAAGGTTTTGAACAAGCCTCTGCTGCCGGTGGGGCCATGCTTTGTAACGAAGCAATAGGGATGGGTACGCCGGTCGAAGGTGCAGATATTGAAAATGCAGTTCCGGTCGCAGAAGAAACAGACCGTTATAAAACCTTATACGGGCAATGGAAAAAAACAAGAGAGAACTGCAAGGCTATCAGGTAAGGCAAATGAGTAAAACATATTTTTTAGGAATTGATATTGGTACACAGGGAGCCAGGGTGCTGTTGCTGGATGAAACTGGTCAGCAGTTGGCTGCCAAAGAGGAATCTTTTCCTTTTACAGAAAGCTTACGGGAGGAACAGTCTCCTGCATTGTGGTGGGATTCCTGTTGTCGTATCATTCCGGCTTTGATTAGTCAGGTTAAAAATCAGATAAATATTAACCAGGTAAAAGCAGCTTCAGTTACCTCCACTTCTGGCACAATCATTCCTGTTGACCACGATTATAACCCGCTGCATCCTGCCATCATGTATAGCGACTCAAGATCCGGACCGGAGGCTGCATTTTGCAGGGAGATTGCCAAAAATGAAATAAACTCAGGGTTCACTGCGTTTTCTCCATCCTGTGGATTGCCAAAAATGAGGTGGTTTCTGAACCACTTTCCTGACAGGGCTTCAAAATTGTTTAAGTTTATCCATGCCTCCGACTTTATCACCGGACGCCTATGTGGTGCGTATGCCATAACAGATTTTACCAATGCCATGAAATCTGGATATGATCTTCATCGCTATGAATGGCCCGGCTATATTGCAGAAAAAATAGGCATCCGGCAAGATTGGCTGCAACAGGTAAGACCATCCGGAGAACCGCTGGGAACTTTGCGACCGGATCTTGCAGCAGAATGGGGATTGCCTCAATCACTTATTGTCACAACCGGGATGACAGACGGTTGTGCCTCACAGGTAGCATCAGGGGCAGTAAATCCCGGTCAGTGGAATACAACGATCGGCACCACACTGGTCATAAAAGGTGTTACACGGGAGGAGATCATTGACCCCTCAGGAGTAATCTATAACCATCGGCATCCTTCAGGTCTATGGATGCCCGGTGGTGCTAGTAATACCGGCGCCGATTGGGTAAATAGTTTTTTTTCGGCAGAGGATCTCGATAAATTAAGCCAGTTGGCAGCAGAACGACTGCCGGCTAAATCAGTGGCCTGGCCCTTATTGCAAAAGGGAGAACGCTTCCCCTTTGTGGCGCCGGAAGCTTTTGGTTTCTGGCCTGAAGATGATAAAGTGGAAAAGTTCACAGCTTGTCTGGAAGGGGTTGCTTTTATTGAACGGTATGCCTATGAACGGATAGCATCCCTCTCGGATGAAAAACCAGAACGCATCTTTTCTGCCGGTGGAGGAAGCAACAATGATACATGGTTGCGCATAAGAAGCAATGTGATCGGGCTTCCTGTTTGCAAAATGAAAAATGTATCGGGTGCCGCCGGGGCAGCAATACTGGCAGCGTCACGTAGTTTCTATTCGTCTCTCAGTGAAACCGCTGCCGCAATGGTAGCTCCTGAATTGGAAATTCATCCTGACCCCGGGCTCGCAAGTGCTTACAACAAAAAATATCAATTCTTCCTCGAAGAATTAAGAAAAAGAAAAATACTGAAATGAACACATTGAAGGTTTTTTTACTCCGGCACGGCGAAACGGCCTGGAACGCCGATAATAACCGCTATTGCGGTCGAACCGACATTCCACTGGCCCCTGAAGGTATCCGGCAGGCGGAGGAAGTGAAAAAACAACTGTGTAATATCGAATTCAAAAAAGTTTATTCTTCCCCCTTGCAGAGGGCCTTCACCACAGCCTGCATTGCAGCAGGAAAAGAACCTGTAAAAGATGGGCGCCTCATCGAAGCGGATTTTGGATGTTGGGAGGCAAAAACAAAAGAAGAGTTTATTGAAGAAAACGGATCACTCTGGTATAATTGGTTGAAAGATCCTGCCACTCATCGTGCAGGCGGAACAGGGGAAACCGGCGCAGAAATAGTAGCAAGGGTGGACAATTTTTTCTGTTCGCTGCAGAACACCTGCACTGAAGGCAACATCATGGTTGTCGCTCATAATGGGATTAACCGTTTATACCTTGCTCATAAGCTGGGCATGCCACTCAAAAATTACCGGCAGTTAGTTCAGCAAAATGCTGCGATCACATGTTTTTCACTGGATGAACATGGGATCCTTACTCTTGAATTTCTCAATTCAAAATACTTTTAAATGAATATATTATTTCCATTGGCCATAAGAACAGTAGAAGCATTCCTGATCTTTTTCTCATGCACAGCCAGCGCACAATTGCATACGCTGGTCATGAAAAATGAAGATAGCCTCCATTCTTTCTTTCGCTACACAGGCAAGTCATCTTCGATCATCAGCGGCCACAGGGGCACACATATTACTGGTTACCCGGAAAACTCGATTGAGGCCATGGAGTATGTTTTAAAGCATACGACAGCTTTTTTTGAAATTGACCCTCGCCTCACCAAAGACAGCGTTATTGTCCTGCACCATGATGCCACACTAGACAGAACAACCACCGGTACAGGCAAACTTGCTGATTATACCTGGGAGCAGGTAAAACAGTTGCGGCTGAAAGATAAAGACGGGAACATCACTCCTTTTCGCATACCCACCTTGCAGGAAGCCATTGACTGGGCAAGGGGGAAAACCATCCTGAACCTCGATAAAAAAGATGTGCCTTTACAAATGACAGCAGACATAATCAGGAAAAACAGGGCAGGAGCTTTTGTAATGGTTACGGTTCATACTCCAGAGCAGGCCAGGTTTTATTTTGACGACGATCCGCAGCGGATGATGTCTGCCTTTGTAAAAACAGAAGAAGCCATGAAAACATATGAAGCGGCAGGTGTTCCATGGAAAAACATGATTGCATATATCGGATCAGAAAACAAACCAGAAAATAAACGGATGTATGATCTGCTGCATGAGCGGGGTGTGATGTGCATGGTTGCAGCAGCACCGGTTTATGATAAACTGGCTGATCCGCAGGAGCGGGCAAATGCCTATAGGGATATTTTCAGGTCAGGGGCCGATATCCTGGAATCCGACTATCCCGTTGAGGTAGCACAGGCAGTTCAGGTAATCAGTTCAGTTAACTAAAATAATGATATACTAGCCGAGTGTAATATTCGATCATTGGGTCTGTCGCAATTCCCTGGCGGCTCAATTTAGATATGAACCTTGTTTGGTAGCTTTACCGGCTCCAGTCCTTGCCTGTCCGCTCAAAATAAGACCCCGGCCCATAGGCAGAAATTGTAAATGATGACGCAACTCTCTTATTTTATGACATATTACCAGAACGAAATAGAAAGAATAAATAGTATCTGTTATCCCCAAAAAGCACAATTAGATACAGTAATTGGAACACGGAATCATATCAATAATCATTTTGACAAGAACTTGAATATGAATTTTCTGTCTCATACTCGCTTCACTTCTAAATTCCACTTGCTTAGACTTTTCAAAAGATACTACGGTTAAACAGCAAAACAGTATCTTACAGCGAAAAGACTTAATATCCAAAGCAGCCGGTATTTCAGAAACCTGTTATAACGCAGGTTTTGAAAGCTCGTCTTCATTTAGCACCTTGTTTAAAGCTTGTTTCGGACTAACATCAGGTAAATATCAAAAGAAAGCAACGCTTTGATAAGATTTGACAGGCTTTGATCACTTTTGATGCATAATGGGCGGTTTTACAACAATTGGTAATGCCACTCGAAAGCCACCCTAAAGCCACTCTGAAGTATGAAACAAGGAATGCCGGAAATAAAAAAAGTTCTGAATATAATCAGAACCTTGCCTGTGGAGGTTGCCGGACTAAAATTAGACATTTTTCACGAAGATTTACGGCTAATGGCTTTATTGCAAGAACGTGGTGAAGTAAAATGGTTTTAAATCATTGTCGCAAAGATGTTCTGTATGACATCAAGGGAAAACATAAATAGTACTAAACATTCCTATAATGCATCATCAGAGATGAATATCGAATCTGAAGCTCTGGAATCAGTAAAATGAAATTCATGGATAGTTAGCTTATTAATGCTTTATCGGCAAGGTATTTTCGTTTGTAATGAAAGGGTGTAATGCCGGTAATTTTTTTGAAATGACGATAAAAGTTCGAAACATTGTTAAATCCGCACTGAAAACAAATCAGGTTAGTGGGCATCTTATCTTCTATAAGTAACCTGCATGCATGACTGATCCTGATTTCTGTAAGAAATTCGTAGTACGTCTTTTTTGTCATCAATTTAAAATAGCGGCAGAATGACGTTACGCTAAGATTACTGATAGATGCTATTTCCTCAAGAGTAATATTTTTCTTGTAATTAGCTGCTGTGTACGAGCAAACACGGTTCAGACGGAGGGTTTCGGATTCGTTTGATTTGTAAAAGGCATGAGCGGATGCAATAGTTTTGTACTCTTTTGATTCGGAAAGTATTTTAATGATGGAAAGAAGCGTAATAATCCGGTCCAGGTCAATTGCATGCAGTGCGGTATGCATCAGCCGTACTACTTTCTCCTTTGTTTTTCCATGAAAGTTCATTCCTTTTTTTGCTTTGTCCAGCAGCTTGGAAACAAGAAATGTCTCAGGAAGACTCAAGAAATCTCTGCCGAAACAATGGGGTAAAAAATGCAATACTATTGCTTCTACATGTAATCCTGAGTTTTTTTGAAAGTACTCCTCTCTGCATTGCCAGGAATGCGGAAGATTTTCACCCATGAATATAAGCTCCCCGGCTGAAAAATTGCTAACACTATCACCTATTAGCCTGACTCCTTCACCCTTTATAACATAGTGCAGTTCCAGTTCCGGATGGTAATGCCAGATGGTTGGGAAGGATGGTTGATTGTCAAGCCTGATACTATATGAACTTTGATGACTGACGGGTACTTTATGAAAATGTGGATGCATCTTTTCTGATATATATATATGATGTAAATTAGGGAAAATTGCTTTTATTATCCTGCTGCCGGAGAAAGGGATTCTCATGTTTATTGCCAAACAGTTATTGATTCCCCAATAGTTAGAGAGAATTTTCTCCCGTTGTCTATATATTTCTAAGAAATACAGATATGATAAAATCCTACAAAACATAGTGAATATTCTATAAAATCCCATCTTCTTTTACCTGTAAGTTTGAATCCTAAATGCTATGAGTAATCTACCGTTACTAGATATTATTATTATCCTTATTTACCTGGCTGCGATGATGTTGGTCGGATTTTCTTTTTCAAGAAGAAAGAAAAGTCCTGATCAATTTACAAAGGCATCGGGTAAAATTCCAATGTGGGCAGTGGGGTTGTCGATATATGCCACATTTTTGAGCAGTAATACTTTTATAGGCGTACCGGGAAAAGCATATGGCAGTAACTGGAATGCGTTTGTATTTAGCATTTCACTTCCCCTGGCTGCCTGGGTCGCTTCTAAATATTTCGTGCCCTTTTACCGCAGGTTTGGTGGTGTCTCCGCTTATAGTCACCTGGAGCATCGTTTTGGCCCGTGGGCAAGAACCTATGCAGTTATTTGTTTTTTGCTGACGCAACTGGCAAGAATGGGTTCGATTTTTTTTGGTATTGCTCTCACACTTCAGGCGCTTACCGGCTTTGACATGGCCCTGATCATGATAGTGGTGGGCCTGTGCATTATCATTTATACGGTGGTAGGAGGAATGGAGGCGGTAATTTGGACAGAAGTATTGCAGGCAATCCTGATTACTATCGGGGCTTTACTGATTATCTTTTTGATCGTGGCAGATATGCCCGGGGGGATATCAAAGATCATTGAAATTGGTCAACGAGATAATAAGTTTAGTTTGGGCAGTTTTACGGTAGGATTTGGGGAATCAACATTCTGGGTTGTTTTGCTTTATGGGTTCTTTATAAACCTGAACAATTTCGGAATGGACCAGAATTATGTTCAACGATACCATACTGCAAAATCATCCGCTGATGCATCCAAATCAGTTTGGTTAAGTGTCTGGTTTTATGTCCCGGTTTCATTCTTGTTTTTTATCATCGGCACCTGTTTATATGCCTACTACCAGGTTCACCCTGAATTTATGCAAACTATTCAGCAGGAAGTGGCTGCTTCTAAGCTGTCTGGAACCGCAACTGCTGAAAATATAAATGAGCTTGCAACAACGCTTGGCCCTGCAGATTATGGTGATAAAGTTGTGCCTCATTTCATGGTTACAAAAATACCCGCTGGTTTATTGGGTCTGATTATTTCAGCGATCCTTGCTGCTGCTATGAGTACAATCAGCTCAGGCATGAATGCATCAGCTACTGTCTTTACTGAGGATATCTATAAAAGGTATCTCCGGCCGGGGATTTCTGAGAAAATGAACTTGACCGTTCTGCGTGCAGGAACAACTATAGCCGGTTTGCTGGGAATGGGGGCCGGAGTTGCTATGATCGGCAGCAAAAGCATTTTGGATATATGGTGGCAACTGTCCGGAATATTTGCTGGGGGAATTTTAGGGTTGTTTTTACTGGGAGTTGTTAGCCGGAACACAAAAAATACAACAGCCCTGACGGCAACTATAATCGGCTTGCTTGTCATATTGTGGATGACCCTTTCAGGAAATATATCTGAGAAGTACAATTATCTCAGGAGTCCTTTTCATATCCAGATGGTGATAGTGGTTGGTACGCTAGTCATTTTTCTGTCAGGGTTGTTGCTTACCAGGTTAAAGAGAAATCAGAACGATAAGTAATAGGAAGGATTCTTACCTTCTTGAAAATAAATATTTACAACGGATATCATGAAAGAAGCAAAGAAAAAATTTATTCCCGTTATGATCACTCCATTCCTTGAAAACGGGAATGTTGATTTTGACGGGCTTTCTGCAATCACAGAGCTATATGTGGAATCAGGCGCAGCAGGATTGTTTGCCAACTGTTTGTCAAGCGAAATGTATGAATTGAGTGAAAAGGAAAGACTGGCTATTGCTAGCCATGTGGTTAATAAAGTAAATAATTTTATCCCTGTAGTTGCAACCGGAACTTTTGGAGGAGTTGTCAGGGAACAGGCTGAATTTGTCAAAAGGATATTTGATACAGGAATTCAGGCTGTGATAGTAAATTCGAATATGCTTGCTGCAGAGAATGAACCAGCCAATGTTTTCAATGAAAGAATGTACGAGTTGATGAATCTGACAGAGGGCATTCCCTTAGGTTTTTATGAATGCCCTGTTGATTATAAAAGATTGGTTTCGCCGGAACAATTAAGTGAGTTTGTAAAAACCGGGAAGGTAATTTACCACAAGGACACTTGTTGTAATATTGAACAAGTTAGGGAGAAGCTTGCGCTGACATCCGGGATCAATCAGCAATTTGGATTTTATGATGCTTATGCGGGCCATGCCCTTGAATCTTTGCGTGCAGGAGCAGCCGGGTTATCCTGTATTCAAGGGAATTTGTGGCCCGAGCTTATCGTTTGGCTTTGTGAAAATTATGACAATGCTGAAGCAGTGCATGAAGTTGATAAGGCACAAAGATTTCTGCTTGATAAAATGGATGTGGTACACCGGGTTTATCCAATTATTGCAAAATATTATCTGCAAAAAAAGGGTGTTGATATAACTACTATAACAAGGCAAAAAGTCGGATTCTTTACAGAAGATATAAAAAAAGATATTGACGCCCTTTTCAGGGACTACCAGATGCTACAACAAGATATACAACTCCCTTTAGCAGGGTAAGTTTATGGTTTAGAATCTGAACGAATATTTTTTTGTATTATTTATCTATAGGTGGGTTGTTTTTCTATTTTATGACATTACTTTATTATTATCTTTTTTTCATCAGTCTTTCCGTTGTTTATCCCGGGCTACTTTTAGATTACCAAAAACATTGAAAGAATTTTGTACCATTTAAAGAATAAAAATCGACATAAACCAAAAGAAGCAAATATGCGAAAGGGCAGGTTTTGCTTTATGATAACATCCTATAATAATTGGCAAATCATGAATAATTTCCCGACTGTAGGTTCCAGTAGATTTACAGTAGAGAAATAGGAGGATTGCCAGGACATAAATTTTTCTAACCTATTTCAGAAACTATCAAAACTGCCATATGATGAAAAAGCATTTTTTTTCTTCAAGTCAAGTACAAATAATTGCAATTAGAAACGCCGGTGTGGCGCTTACAGTATTATTTCTATTCTTGTTTAGTCCTGTATTTTCTAAGGAAAACAGAGGGTCTGCTGCAATCCAGGAAATCACAGTAACTGGAACTGTAAGAAATGATGCAGGCACCGTTCTTGAAGGTGTTACTATAGTTGTTAAGGGTGTTGATGGTTCAGGAACCACTACCAATGCTGCTGGGATTTATAAAATCGATGTGCCTGGTAACGGGATATTGATTTTTTCTTTTACTGGATTTCTTTCCCAGGAGGTGAACATTGCGGGGAGGTCAACAATTGATATTACTTTATTGCCCGATGTAAAAGGTATGGAAGAAGTGGTGGTAGTCGGATATGGAGCTCAGAAACGAAGAGATATTACCGGTTCGGTTGCTTCTGTTCCAAAGGAAAGATTAGAAATGGTGCCGAATTTAAATATTGCCCAGGCTTTACAAGGATCTGTACCCGGAATTATGGTCCAGCAAACTCAGGCTGGTGCGTCCCCTAATCAATCAATTATGGTAAGAGGCCGAAACTCCATTTTAGCCAGTAATGATCCATTAATTGTACTGGATGGGGTTCCTTACAGTGGCAATCTGATGGATATTAACCCCAACGATATTAAGTCTATAGAAGTACTCAAGGATGCGTCTGCCGCTGCTATTTACGGATCCAGAGGTGCTAATGGAGTGATCTTAGTTACAACAAAATTGGGGCAATCTGGTAAGCCCCGTATTACATATGATGGCAGATACTCGACACAAAAGGCAGTAAATATTGCTAAATACATGAATGGTGAAGACTTTTACGATTTCAAAGAGCTTAGGGAGCCCGGACGTATAACGGCTTCTGAGCAGGCCATATATAATGCAGGGAAATGGGTTGATTGGGTTGATCTTGCTTTACGTAATGGAAGTAGTCAACAGCATAATCTATCAGTTGCAGGCGGTTTTCAAAATACTAACTACTTGATAGGTGGAAGTTTGCTGGATGCTAATGGCGTAGCAATCAATGATGGGTATCGTCGTATCACTAGCAGGATTAATATTGAAACAGAAATTACTAAGTGGTTAAAAGTCGGAACAAGAACCCAACTATCTTTTGAAAAGAAGGAAGGTTTTCCCTTGGATTGGGTAATATTATATAGAAAAAATCCACTTACAAAGGCATATGATGATAATGGGAATTTGACATTGTATCCATGGCCTGAGTTTATTGATATCCGGAATCCTCTCGAACCTATTAATTATGATTATTCGAATGAATCGAGCCAGATATTAACAAACAATTTTGCCATAGTTAAATTTCCTTTTATCGAAGGGCTCACCTACCAACTCAATACTGGTATCAGACGAAAATCTGGGAATATTACTAATTACATCGGAAGAAATACTGCTGCCGGCTTAGAAGCAGGTGGAATAGCCAATACGGCAAGTACATTGGAGAAAAATACAATTATTGAAAATGTGCTTTCTTACAATAAGAGTATTGGTGATCATACCATTTTTGCAACAGCGGCATACATGTACGAGGAAAATTCATCAACAGCCAATATAGTGAATGCCAGGGGGTTTCCTAACGATTTTACAAGTTTCTATTCAACTTCGCAGGCTTCATTTATATCTCCAAGCTATACATATGTGAAAACTGCGCTTATATCACAGATGTTAAGAATTAATTACTCTTTTAAAGGCAGGTACCTGCTTACGTTGACAGGGCGTCGTGACGGATATTCTGGTTTTGGGGCAAAAAGCAAATGGGGAACATTCCCCTCTGTTGCATTAGGATGGAATCTGGAAGACGAGGAGTTCTTCCCGTTAAAGAATACGTTTGATAAATTCAAATTAAGGGTTTCCTACGGGTTAAATGGCAACCAGGCAGTCGGGGCCTATGAGACTATTTCACGTTATGCGGAGAGTAATATAGTTTCTCTTGGAGCCACACAACCCGGGTATATTCCCAGCAGAATTGGATTAGATAACCTTGGATGGGAATCCAGCAGATCTTTCAATATAGGTCTGGATTTCGGTATATTGAAAAACCGCATTGAGGGTGATATAAATTTTTATCAGACAAAAACTTTTGATTTATTGCTGAACAGGTCAATATCTCCTGTTAATGGTCTTACTGCTATTACTCAAAATATTGGTGAAACAAAAAATACCGGGATTGAGTTGTCTGTTACTTCACGCAACGTTATTTCGAAAAATTTTTCATGGAGCACAACCGCTAATTTATCGCATGTAAAAAACCAGATCGTTTCGCTTTACGGACTTCTTGATGCTGACGGCAATGAGATAAATGATTTAGCGAATGCATGGTTTATCGGACAGCCAATCCGGGTTAATTTTAACTATGTATTTGACGGTGTATGGCAGCAAAGTGAGGCAGCACAGGCAGCAACCTGGGGCTCTGTCCCGGGAAACGCAAAAATAAAGGATAGCAACAAGGACGGGGTAATCAATGCCAATGACCGTGAAGTGATCGGGCAATTGGATCCGAAATTTTTATGGGGATTGAGTAATACGGTTACGTTTAAAAATATATCAGTTACGGCTTTTGTTCACGGTGTTCATGGCGTTACACGTTGGAACGAGTTATTACAAGATGCCTCAGCAGGTTCTGATGTGAGAAGAAATGTATTGAAGAAGGATTGGTGGACACCGAATAACCCAACAAATAATTTTTACAGGAATGCACTAAATGCAGAGAGGATGCAGGGTATTTCTGCGCAAATTTACGAAGATGCAAGTTTTGTCCGTCTTAAGGATCTCACTGTTTCGTATGATTTTCCGGCTACTGTACTTAAAAAGACCGGTTTAGGTAAATTAAGACTTTATGTAGTTGGCAGAAACCTCGTCACAATTACAAAATGGACGGCTAGTGATCCTGAGTTAAACAGCGGGAGGGGTGTCAATCCATTGCAAAGGGAATTTGTTTTCGGCCTTACATTGAACTTATAATTTAATCAGTCATCGTTTATATTTAATTATAGCGTTATGAGAAAGTTTTTTTTAGTTATAACTACCGCAGTGCTGTTTGTAAGCTGTAAAAAAAGTTTACTTAATGAAGAACCTCCAAACCTGGTTTCATCAGTCACTTTATACAAGAGTTATTCGGGTTTTGAAGCGGGTTTGAACGGACTTTACTCACTGGTCCGTCTTGAGTGGGAAGGTCTTGATGGCTCAACATCACTGGTAGCAGATATGTTCATGAACGGAACTGACAATATGGTTACTAATCATTTTGTAGCCGGCATCACTCAGATATACCAGGATTGGGGGGCACTTAATAACCCAACCAACACTTTTTACAGCGGTGTTTTTGGTTGGTTGTATAAGATTGTTTCAGCGGCAAATTCAATAATTATCAATGGCGAGAATTCTGATGTTAATTGGGTAGGTGGAAGTGCAAGCCCGGATGCGAATAAGAACAGGGTAATTGCAGAAGCGAGGGCCATTCGGGCCTGGGCTTACAGGCATTTAACTTATTGCTGGGGTGATGTCCCTTTGAATCTCCAGGAGTCTTTGGGGTCAACAATAAGGACGGATTGGCAAAGGGATCCTGTTTCTCTTGTCAGGAGACAGATAATAACTGATTTGCTTTTTGCTGAGCAATATGTTCCGGTTGGCGCTTCTTTGCCTGGCAGAATGACAAAAGGAGCCGTACAGCATTATCTTTCTGAAATGTATTTGACTATTAATAAGCCAGACAGTGCATTGATTTGGGCTGATAAGGTAATTGCAACACCTCAGTATGGACTTATCACCAGCCGGTATGGAGTGCGGGCCAGTCAGCCCGGAGTCCCATTTATGGATATGTTTTATCCAGGAAACATTAACCGGGAGGAAGGAAACAGAGAAGCATTATGGGTATTTCAGTTCAGATTTCAAACCATTGGCGGAGGCCTGAGTCTTCAGCGGCGTCATCACACAAGCCGATATGCCTCGATACAGGTCAGCGGTGTCACTCCATTCAGAGTCACCGTTGAAAGAGGTGGAAATGGATTAGGAAGAATGTCATTAACCAAATATGCTCTTGATCTTTATTCGCCACAAGATCACAGGGGTTCAGGGTATGCTATCAGAAAATATTTTGTACTTACCAATGCTGCCGGAAACGCCCCGGCTGCAGCTGATATCCTGCCACCCGGGTATAATTATGGCGATACAATATGGCTTTCCTGGACCAATGATATTACAGCGACTAGCAGAAACAGGGTTAACTGGCCTTTTTCCCGAAAAGCAGACTGGGCTAATCCAAATAACCTTGCAGATTTTGCTTCGTATAAGGATGTATTATATTTAAGACTTGCGGAAACCTATTTATTGAAAGCAGAAGCACAAATGAAACTAAACCTGCCCGATCAGGCAGCCAGTACCATCAATGTTCTGCGAAACAGGGCCAACGCACCGACAGTATCTGCTGCAGATATTAATATGGCGTTTATCCTGGATGAAAGGTCCAGAGAGTTGATACTGGAAGAGCATAGAAGATATACGCTGCTCAGGACAGGAACCTGGTTTGACCGTACTAAATTGTATAATAAGAATGGTGGTCAGCTTATTAGCTTAAGAGATACATTGTTCCCGATACCACAGTCTGTTATAGATGCAAATCTGACCTTGCCGATGAGCCAGAACCCGGGATATTAATATTAGGTTTAAAAAATTCTAGTTTAATTGCATACTAATATGATTCCATTCATGAAGTTATATAGCATGAAGAGCTTTGTTTATTTCGTATTCTTTTTGCAAGTATTATCCGGCTGTGTTTCGAAGAAGATCACTTCAACAACAGCAAATGAAAACGAATTCTCCTTCCTGTTCATGACCGATATTCATATCCAGCCTGAACTGGGCGCCACCGATGGATTGATTAAGGCAATTGACACTGCCAACAAGCTGAATGCTGATTTTGTTTTAACAGGCGGTGATCTTGTTTTTGATGTGCTAAGAGGAAACAGGTCAAGAGGCGACTCTTTATTTCAGTTATATAAAGAGACTATCAAGAGACTGAAGATGCCTGTTTACAATGTAATAGGAAATCATGAATTGTTCGGAATTTATGAAGGCAGCGGTATCAGCCCGGATGATCCGGATTATAAATATGGGATGTATAAAAGATACCTGGGCGAGACCTTTTACTCGTTTGACCATAAGGGTTGGCATTTTATAATATTGAATTCTATCGATGAAAAAAATAAAAAGTATATAGGCACAATCGGACAGGATCAGATAGAATGGCTGAAAAAGGATATAGCCAGGGTTTCACCCGAAACTCCTATTGCGATCGCCTTGCATATACCACTTGTTTCCGTTCAGGCACAGATTTATCCAAAGACAGATAAGCCTGAGGTTCCTAATGAATTATGGGTAGATAACCGGAATGAAGTTCTGGACCTTTTTAAAAAGCATAACCTTCGCCTGGTTCTGCAAGGGCATCTGCATTGGGTGGAAGATATAAATGTCGGTGGTAAAACCCGGTTCATAACGGGGGGTGCCGTGGCTGGCCGACCTTCCTGGAAAGGAACCAGAACCGGCGAAGAGGGTTTTATGTTGATTCGTATAAAAGGGCAGGATATCAATTGGGAGTACATAGATTACGGCTGGGAGACTCTTTATAAAGAATGACAGGTTTCTCCAAGCAACTTCATAACGTATCATTTCCTTATCCTTAGTTTACAAATGCATTGCCTGTTGGGTATCTATGCATGCCTTATTTATGGCATTTTTCTGTGATAGTAATGAAAAAAATTGCCACGATATTATTCATTTGCCTTTTGTGTGCCTGCAGTCCGAGGAACTCAGTACAGAAAGGTAATCTGGGTTTTGCTGCTAATGAAGGCAAGAATGAGTCATTCTCTTTTCTTTTTATGTGTGACATTCATCTTCAGCCGGAGAACGGTGCTGTTAAGGGGTTTAAGTTAGCTATTGACACAGCTAATAAAATGAATGCAGATTTTGTTTTGACCGGCGGCGACCTTGTCTATGATGCGCTAGGTGTCGGGTATGCCAGGGCCGACTCTCTCTTTAAGTTATATGCTCAAACCACAGCTTTGCTGAAAGTGCCTGTATTCAATACGGTTGGCAATCATGATTTGTTTGGCATTTACCCTGAAAGCAATGTAGACAAAAGCCATCCTGATTATAAATACGGGCTCTTCAGAAAATACCTTGGCAAAACCTATTATTCTTTTGATCACAAAGGCTGGCATTTTATTGTGTTAAATTCTGTTGGAGAAAAGGATAGAAAGTATATCGGTGAAATTGATGAGGAACAGAAAAAATGGCTCCAGGAAGATCTTTCAAACATTTCGTCAGAAACACCGGTGGCGATAGTTGTACATATACCCTTTCTTTCCACGTATTGGCAGCGTCACATACGGGGACCAAACCCCCGCAGTCCGGAAGGTGCTTATATTACAAACAGGACAGAGATTTTGAATATGCTTGAAAAGCATAATCTGCGGTTGGTATTGCAGGGTCACACTCATTGGATTGAAGACATCTACATAAATAATAAAACGAGGTTTATCACAGGGGGCTCGGTTTCAGGTCATTCATGGAGAGGCAATAAGGATGTCGAGAAAGGCTTTATGAGAATTTCAATCAACGGAGCAGATATTTCATGGGAGTATATCGAGTATGGGTGGAAACCTGAATATGCAAATTAAAAAGAATTGGTAATAAGTAAATTAAATTACAAATGAGAGATCATTATTTTTCCAGCTACTCAAAGTTAGTTGACAGAATTAAGTTTTTTAGTGGGATATTAGTTTCAGGTTTGTCTTTCATTATTCTTGCCACGGATACCGTTGCCGGGCAGGTGAAGGTTGGGCCTGATGCTTCTATCAATCCGTCAGTTGTCACACTTGCCACAGGGCAACAGCAAAAATTTAAGATTATTCTTTTGCCGGAGTTCCTCAAACCGGCAAAACTTGCCGATCAGGTTACCTGGTCTGTAAACGGGGTTATCGGAGGAAGTGAGGAGTATGGCAGGATAACAACAGAAGGAGTTTATACTGCACCTGCTTCAATACCTGTTCCACAGGAAATTCATATTACCGGCGAAATTCCCGGTACACCAGGAAGGAAATTATTTGCATCTGTAATCATGGCGCCCGATAAGCCGTTTTATAAAAGCATTTTTAAATATTCAGAGAAACACAGCGAAACCAAACATTTTGGTAACCCTCATGGAGTGGCACTTGATAAGGATGGCAATATTGTTATTGTTGATGCTGACTCACATTTTGTGATGCGTTTCAGCCAGGATGGAAAATTCCTGGGTTATATCGGCTCTACCGGCCAGAAAGACGGGCAGTTTTACAGTCCCAGGGTTGTTTTGCTTGATAAAGATGGGGATCTGTATATCAGTGATCAAAAAGAATTTGGTAACAGGATACAGATATTCTCACATGATGGTAAGTTGAAAAAGTCATTTGCACCGAAGGGTAATGGTCCCGGCCAGTTGCTCCGTGCACATGGAATGGATTTTGACAGCGAAGGGAATCTGTATGTAGTGGATGTTGACAATTCAAATGTTACAAAGTTTTCACACGAAGGCGAGTTTATTACTTCCTGGGGTCGTGATGGTCATCGTACAGAAGATTTTAATGCACCCCATGCCCTGGTGGTAGATCCCAATAATGATGTATTTGTGTCGGGGTATTACTCAACCATTCAAAAGTTTGATGCAAATGGAAAGTTTTTATTCTCATTTGCAGAAGCGGAGCCTCCCGGGGGCGCTGTTTATATTCATGCTATTTCTGATGATAAATGGGGGAATGTGTATTCAATGGTGAGAGGAATGCGTGGATATGGAGGCCAGTTCGAAGTTTCCCAGGAAAGGATTTATAGTATCGAAAAGCATAACAACAATGGCGACTTTATTTGTGGGATTAACCTTTCCATTGGGGCACACTCTGAAAACTGGGTTTTTGTAGACGAAAAGGGATATCTATTTGCAATTTATCGCAGCAAGGAAACAGCAGGTTTTGAAATCTTCGCTCCACAATGATTTGTCCCATGATAAAACACGATTGAAGAAAGACGCATAATATTAATAATTGAAAATATATAGAATGAAAAATTTTATCACTCGGTATGTTGGATTTTTCCTGCTTATGTTGATTACACAACAAGTGGCATCTCAGCAAGGGATGGGGGAGACCACAAAATCTCTTAAAAGGGCCCGGATCAGTCCGACACATGTATCATTAAGTGCCGGCGATAAGCAGCAGTTCCATGTTGTCATGGTGACAACCAGGTTGACTTCAGCATATAATCCTGAGAATGTTGTATGGTCGGTAAATGGTATTATTGGCGGAAATGCTAAGGTCGGTACTATCTCAAACTCTGGTTTATATACAGCACCTGGCATTGCAACGGGGTTGTCAGAAATATATGTTACAGGTTATACGAAGGGTGCTGACAATGCTGTCAATACGGCTACCGTAGTATTTAACGGAGTAAAGATATCCTATAAAACGGTTTTGGATTTCGGGGAGGCCAAAGAAAATTCGAAGCATTTTAAGAATCCAACAGCTATTGCTGTTGATAGAAATGGAAATTTTCTGATCACAGATAAAGTAGTACTGCGATTTTCCCCGGCTGGTAAATTCATCAGTTCATTTGGTCAAACAGAAGGAGATATCATCGGGCATTTTGATGGCCTGACGAATATAACCACTGACAGGTCTAATAAAATATTTATCAGTGATCAGAAAATTACACCTCCCCGGTTGATGGCTTTCAGCCAGGAGGGTAAACACCTTTATAGCTTTGGTGTAAAGGGCGCTGGCCCGGGTATGTCATTTGTTACCCGGGGAATCGCCTTTGATTCTAAAAACAGAATGTATCTGGGTGATGTTGATCTGAACAGGGTAACTGTATTCGATAACAGCGGTAAATATCAATTTCATTTTGGCAAGGCCGGGGCAGGAACAGGTCACTTTAATGGATACTATGACCTGGCATTGGATATGAATAATGACGTTTTTGTAGCAAACTATTTCGGCCCTTGCCAGAAGTATGATGCAGCAGGAAATTACCTGTTTTCTTTTGCTCAGCCCAATCCCCCGGATGGTATTATATATACCACTGATATTGCCACTGATAGTAAAGGAAATGTATTTGTTGCCGTCAGGGGTGCAGAAAGGGAAAATGGTGAATTTGAATTAGCTAAAGACGAAAGCGGAGCAACTGTTCACATAATTAAGTATAATAATAACGGAGATTTTCTTACCGGTATTGCTCTTGCTGATGCTGGAAAAAAACCAGTAAGGATCACAACTGATAAGAAGGACAGGTTGGTTGTGTTGTATAAAACAGACAAAAAAATCGGGGTAGAAGTTCTTGCAGAACAGTAAACCTTTCTATTATAATAAACAGCATTTCTCTATGAATTATAAGCTTGTCATTCCGGTAGTTACTCTCTTTTCCAGCATTGTATCTTGTGCACAGTCTGTTACTGTTGATAAAGAGCATGTAATCGTATTCCAGGAAAAGGAAAGATATGCGGGCTGGCCGGCCAATTATGGAATCTGGTCATGGGGTGATGAAATAGTAACTGGATTTTATCTTGGGTATCATGACGACAACAGAACTTCCGGGCATCCCATTCTGAAAAATGTGCCTCAATTGATACGACAGTCCCGAAGCATTGATGGAGGTAAAACGTGGAAAATAGAAAAGCCCTTTTACCTGGATGCAAATGAGAAAGAACGGGTACCGGAAGATCTTCCGGAGGCAATCAATTTTACAGATCCCAATTTTGCTTTCCTTGTCCGGTTTGAAGGTGCCTACAAAGGGTATTCACATTTTTACTATTCATATGACCGTTGTAAAACATGGAAAGGGCCTTATAAACTTCCGGGATTTGACAGGAAAGGAATTTTTGGTCGTACAGATTATATTGTAAACGGAAAGCATGATATGCATGCATTTTTTACAGCTGCAAAAGATAACGGAGGAGAAGGCTGGCCTTTGGCGGCAAGAACAACTGATGGAGGCAAGACCTGGAAGTTCCAGGGCTGGATAGGTCCACAGCCTGATGATAGCAGCTTTTCAATTATGTCCTCAACCGTAAAATTGAAAACGAACTCATTATTTTCTGTTATCCGGAGAAAAGGAATGAATGCAAATCTGGAAAGGATACTTTGGCTGGAATCCTTTTTATCACCTGACAATGGTGTGTCCTGGTACAAACTTGATGAGCCAACTATATACAATGGAGGTAATCCACCGCATATGATCCGGTTAAAAGATGGAAGATTAGCCCTTACATATGGCAGCCGGGAAAAGCCATACGGAATCAGGGCCAAAATAAGTACAGACGAAGCGCAAACATGGAGTAAAGAGATTATTCTTCGTGATGACGGTAATAGCTGGGATCTTGGATATCCCCGCACAGTTCAACGAAAGGATGGAAAACTGGTGACAGTTTATTACATCAATGTTGCCGGGGCCAAAGAAAGACATATTGCTGCCACCATATGGGATCCGGGGGCGAATACAAGTCAATAGATTCTGAAGAGGTTTCAGCAAACCGATTACCGAGACAATGTTCAGAACGGTTTCAGTTCAAAGATGTAGATGAAAAAGATCAGTTTATTTTTTGCTTCCATTGCTCCTGCCTTTTTTATGGTAGGGTACAATATTGGTACCGGGAGCATTACCACAATGGCGTCCTCCGGGGCAAGTTATGGGATGTCACTAACATGGCCATTGTTACTATCATGCATATTTACCTGCATCCTGATCTTATATTTCGGTCGTTATACCATACTTACAGGAAATACAATATTGCATAGTTTCCGGTCAAACTTCGGATCACCGGTTACATTGGTTGTGCTCGTATCGCTATTGTTCAGTGAATGGGTCTCCAGTATGGGAGTTATGGGGGTGGTCACCCAGGTAGTTCAGGAGTGGTCCCGTCCGTTAACGAGTTCGGGTAGCGGTTTTAGCCCGGTTATATTAGCTTTATTCTTTGGCGCTATTCTCTATTATATTTTTTGGAAGGGAAATCATAAGTTTTTTGAGAAAATCCTGACGGTTTTTGTATCAGTCATGGCCTTATGTTTTTTCCTGACCATGTTTATGGTGGTCCCGGATCCCGGTGAGATTATAAAAGGACTTGTTCCGTCCATTCCCAAAAGCTCAAATACATTATTGCTTATAGCCGGTATGGTTGGTACAACTATGGCAGGTGTTCTCTATGTTGTCAGATCTATTTTGGTTCAGGAAAAGGGTTGGAAAATAGGGGATCTTCGACTTGAAAAGAGAGATGCAATAGTTGCAGGTACTATCATGTTTTTGCTCAGTATTTCGATCATGGCTGCCGCAGCAGGCACTTTGAATCCCAAGGGACTAAAAGTTAACAATGCTATTGATATGGTCAATCTGCTTGAACCCATTGCAGGAAGGTTTGCAATATCAATTTTTGTTGCTGGTATTGTTTGCGCAGGGCTTTCATCATTATTTCCCATAATCCTGTTAGCGCCATGGTTGTTGGCTGATTATAACCACAAACCCCGCAACATGAAGTCAACGAGTTCAAGATTGTTGGTGCTTGTTGGCGTATCGGCAGGCCTGGTTATTCCGATTTTTGGAGGAAGCCCGGTTCTGATCATGATCGTATCGCAGGCGCTGGCAATCGTATCCACACCTTTGGTTCTCATGCTATTCCTGATTCTTGTAAATAAGAAGAGTGTGATGGGCGAACATGTCGCTTCTCCTGTTCAAAATGCTGTAATGATCGGTATAACATTTTTTACCATCGGAATGGCCATTGCTGGAATTTCAGGAATATCAGGGTTATAAGAAAAATAGTTAACATCAGAACATATGCGAGAGTTCAACAAAAAGATAACCTGCTGTTATTTGTATGTCATAACAAAATACGGGTATCCACCACCGGCGGGAAGCACTGTACAGTATATCCGTGAAATGAAAGAGCTGGGTTTTCAAAGTATTGAACTGGAAGGGATCCGAAAAGAACATTTACTTGAAGTGTATGAGCAACGGCAGGAAATCCGGGATGTACTCGTCGGATCCGGAATAAAAGTTCCTTATTTCTGTGCGGTATTGCCGGGGCTTTCTTCAGCAGATAAAGAGGAACGAAGAATAAATCTTGAGCTATTTCAAAAGGGTTGTGAAATAGCAGAACATATAGAGGCAAAAGGGATATTGGATAATGCGCCATTACCTCCTTACCAGTTTCCGGCAGATATCCCTGTTGTCCGGCACTATAGTGAAGATATCCTTATGGCGGCAAAGTTTCCGCAACACCTTAATTGGGATCAATACTGGAATGACCTGGTGAAGACATACCAGGATGCATGTGATATTGCAGCAGATCATGGATTGACCTACCAGATGCATCCCTGTTTGGGTGTGATGAGTGCCAGCACTGACGCTTTTCTATATTTTGCCCAGGCGGTAAACCGGCCAAACCTGCGCTTCAACCTGGATACCGCGAACCAGTTTTTTGGTAAGGATAACCTGATGCTGTCACTTATCCGTCTCAAAGACTATATAGATTACATACATATTTCGGATAACAGGGGACACAAAGTTGAACACCTTGTACCCGGAGAGGGTAAGATCAATTGGGACAATTTCTTCAGTACACTTAATTTAATAAACTTTAAAGGACATATAGGTATTGATGTAGGAGGCCCGGAGTCTGGAATTCAAAATCTTGACGAAGCCTATATAACAACGGCCACATGGCTCGAAAAAAGGTTTAAAGATCACCACTTGTTCACTACTTAATACAAAAAAATGTTATCCAGGATATTTGTGATAGGGGTTTCTTTTGCTTTGTTCCCCATTCTTTCATGCTCGCAGCAAAATCCTAAGGGATTTATTTCAAAACAACAATTTGTATATGATACCGCATCATTTCCCAGCTGTCATGCGTCAACCCTTGCCGAAACGCCAGAGGGGTTGATAGCCGCATGGTTTGGAGGCACGCATGAAAAACATAAGGATGTTGAAATTTGGGTTAGCAGGAAAAGGGGAGATAAATGGACTGATCCTGTCTCAGTAGCTAACGGAATACAAGATAATGGTGAAAGATACCCCTGCTGGAACCCTGTGCTTTTTCAGTACCCTGGTGGTCCATTGGTACTTTTTTACAAGGTCGGACCCGATCCTACGGAATGGTGGGGTGTATACAAAACTTCCAATGATTACGGGAAAACCTGGTCGGCAGCAGTGAAGTTGCCTGTTGGGATATTAGGGCCGATAAAAAATAAACCCATTTTACTTCAAGACGGCAGGTTGATCTGCCCGTCAAGTACAGAAAATAAGACCGATGGAAGATGGCAGGTTCACCTTGAAATGACAACGGATTTTTGTAAAACATGGACGACAACTGGCCCGTTGAATGATGGGATCAGCTATCATATAATTCAGCCAAGCCTGCTGCTCTATCCGGACAACAAGCAGCAGTTGCTGTGCCGGAGTAAAGAGAACCGGCTGGTATCACTCTGGTCAGACGATGCCGGAATCAACTGGTCAGCACCTGATACAACAGAGCTTCTCAATCCAAACTCGGGAACAGATGCCGTCACCTTGCATAACTCCTGGCAATTGCTCGTATATAACCCAACTGAAAGAACAAAGGATAAATGGGGTGGCCCCCGTTCTCCTTTGAGTGTTGCTATTTCAAAAAACGGGATAGACTGGAAAGATATATTGGTGCTTGAAGATGAACCGGGTGAATTTTCATACCCTTCAGTAATTCAATCAAAAGACGGGATGATTCATATTACTTATACATCGAACAGGAAAAAAATAAAGTATGTAGCGGTCAGCCTGGAATTTTAGAGGTAGCAAATACCCAGTGAAATGCAGAACATTCTTGCTAACCTGCTTCTTTTTTTTTTACACTCAAGGGTTGATTCTCATCAGAAAATATTAACCATATATAATGAGAGCCTACGGAAAGATTCTATTGTTTCTGCTTTTTGTACCAGGTTCCTGCGCAATTAAAACAGCAAAAAGGATGACGCACCAGGAGATACAGCTCACTTCAGATGAATCAGGACACTATATTCATCACTCGCAGGTGTTTTCACCGGATAATAAATGGATTGTTTTTGATGGCAGGAATAGTGACGGTGAAATCATGACGACCACAACCATTAGCATGGTTAATATTGTAACCGGCGAAATAAAAGAGTTGTACAAAGCGGATCCTTCAACTCCGTTTGGTCCTGGGGTTGGGGCAGCAACCTTTTCTCCCGTTACTGATCGGGTCCTCTTCTTACACGGGATCAGGAATGCCAGCCAGCATCAGCCCTATGGTTTCACAAGACGTACCGGAATTGCAGTGGATACTGATCGCCCCGGGGTTCCCGTATTTATGGATGCCCGTGACATCACAACACCTTTTACAAACGGCGCATTGCGGGGCGGCACTCATTCCCATGCTTGGAGCGGAGATGGCAGTTGGATCAGTTTTACCTATAATGATTATATCATTGAACAACTAAGCAAGACAAATCCATCCATAAGGGATTTAAGAACTGTTGGTGTAATGAATCCTTCAAAAAAAGTGGAGGTGGCAGATGATGGTTCATTGGAGAATAATAGTGGTGAAATGTTTGCTGCCATTGTTACACAAGTAACGGAGAATCCGGGGCATGGAACTGATGAAATCGAAAAGGCTTTTGATGAATGCTGGATTGGGACAAATGGGTACAGGAAGGATAACGGTGCTTGGCAACAGAGAGCTATCGCTTTTCAGGGACATATAAGAAACGAAAATGGCGAATTGCGAACCGAGGTTTTTGTAGTAGATATTCCCGATGATATAACAGGTTTCGAACCTCGTCAACCTTTGGAAGGAACAACTTCTACCAGGCCGGGAATACCAATCGGTGTCACGCAGCGACGTGTCACATTTATGGAGCACGGAGTGCAGGGCCCCCGGCATTGGTTAAGGACTACATCCGATGGGTCATTGATAGCCTTCCTGGCAAAAGACAGTTCGGGGATAATACAGGTGTTTGCTGTTTCGCCGAATGGTGGAACTATCAGGCAGTTAACATACTCAGCTTTTTCATTGGAAGGTCAGTTCAATATCAGCCCGGATGATAAAATGATAGCTTATGTGGCTGATAACAGTATATATGTTTCTGATCTTTCTACTGGTAAACATCGAAGGATATCCATGCGGTTTGATGATATTGAAAAACCTGTCGGGGCGGTTGTTTGGTCCAATGATGGCAATTGGATTGCATACAACCGGTATGTAAAGGGTAAGACCGGAAGATTCCTGCAAATTTTTATAATGAAGCTGCAATCGGAAAAGTAGATCGAATCATGCGTTGATATTGATATCCTGTTGTTGCAAAGGGTAAGATAATATATTAACAGGGTAATATTTAATAAAAATCAAGGCCAAAAGTTTTCGAAATTTGAAAGTGATCTGCCTATTTTCTAAAATTCATTTATAACAATCAACAATATCCGTTCATGTCTTCAGCAAACACAAGCAAGCAGGTATTACTCGTTTCAAGTGGTGATCTTAGAATTTCTGCCAACCGGCAATGCTGGCCAGCCCAGGCCGAAATGGAAGAAGCTTTGGGCAGGGCGGTTAAAGAACAGGGCTATCATATTACCCGTGCCCATGCATATGATCCGATTAAGGGGCATGGATTTATTGATTCACAAAAGATGGGGATGGAGGTTTTTCGAAAGATCGACCCTCATACTGCTTTGATCGTTGCAGAAAGTGTTTGGCAGTATTCGCATCATGTATTGGCCGGCCTTACAACTCATCAAGGGCCCATACTTACTGTTGCCAACTGGAGTGGACAGTGGCCCGGTTTGGTAGGTATGCTAAACCTGAACGGGTCATTGACAAAAGCAGGAGTCAGGTACAGTACGTTATGGAGTGAGAATTTTGACGATGAATTTTTTATTAAGGGGTTACAGGAATGGCTGAACACCGGCAATATTAACCACGATCAAAGTCATGTAAAAGATTTTGAACAGGTGAGGATTCCTTCTGATGATGAAATAGCCGGAAGATCATTTGCCCGAAGCTTCAGGCAAAGGAAAGCGATCATGGGAGTTTTTGATGAAGGTTGTATGGGTATGTATAATGCCATTGTCCCGGATGATTTATTGCACGAAACCGGCATATTTAAGGAGCGGCTCAGTCAGTCAGCGCTGTATGCAGAAATGTTGAAAGTAAAAAATGAAGAGGCTAAACGAGTAGTGGACTGGCTTCTTGGCCGGGGCATGCAATTCAAATGGGGTATTGACAGCGGGTCAGAACTAACTAAAGAGCAAACACTGGAACAGTGTAAAATGTATATCGCTGCTATGCGGATTGCCGATGATTTTGGTTGTGATACAATTGGGATTCAATACCAGCAGGGGTTAAAAGATCTGACTGTGTCAAGCGATTTGGCAGAAGGATTATTGAATAACAAGGAAAGACCTCCTGTTTTTTCTGAACAAGGCCATGAACTATACCGGGACGAAGCATTACCACATTTCAATGAAGTGGATGAATGCGCCGGCATTGATGCCCTTGTCACCTACCGGTTATGGAGTCAGTTAGGAATGCCGGGTGAAACAACTCTTCATGATTTGCGCTGGGGACAAGGTTATACATACAACCAGAAGAATGAATTTGTATGGGTGTTTCTGATTTCCGGCGCTGCCCCACCTGCACATTTTATCAACGGATATAAGGGTGCCAGTAGTGAGAGACAGCCGCCGATGTATTTCCGCTTGGGAGGGGGTAGTCTGAAAGGGATTAGTAAACCCGGCAATATCGTCTGGAGCAGGATATATGTAATGAATGACCAATTGCATTGCGATCTGGGTACTGGCAAAGTGCTCTTGCTGCCAGAAGAGGAAACTGCGAGACGCTGGAAAGAAACAACATTCCAATGGCCGATCATGCATGCAGTGCTGAATGGAGTAAGCCGCGACCAGATGATGGCAAGACACAAGGCAAATCATATTCACGTTGTTTATACTGATGAAGGCATGGATGTAAACAGGGCATGCAGGATAAAAGCAGCAGCATTGTCAGAGCTGGGTATAAGCGTTCATTTTTGCGGTGATGTAAGTTTGGGTGATTAAGCAGTTTAAAATCTACTGCCAATGTCAAAATATGTGTTAGGTCTTGATTTTGGAACTGATTCCGTCAGGGTTCTTTTAGCTGATGGTTTCAAAGGCACGGTTATGGCAACCGCTGTTCAATATTATACACGTTGGCAGGAAGGGAAATACTGTAATCCGGGCCAATCACAGTTTCGCCATCACCCTCTTGATTACACAGAGAGCCTGGAGCTTGCAATCAGGGAAGTGCTTGCACAGGTATCACCGGTGATTCGGGACAATATAGCAGCACTGTCAGTAGCCACAACCGGCTCCACACCCGTTGCCATCAATGATAAAGGATTGCCACTATCATTATTGCCTGAATTTTCTGAGAACCCGGATGCAATGTTTATCCTCTGGAAAGATCATACTGCAAATGCAGAGGCTGCCGAGATTAATTCATTAAGCAGGCAATGGGAAACGGATTTTACAAAATATTCCGGTGGTATTTATTCTTCAGAATGGTTCTGGTCAAAACTGCTCCATATTAGCCGAAGAGATGAAAAAATTTTTCAGCAGGCTTTTTCATGGGTTGAGCTTTGTGATTGGATACCTGCCCTGCTTACCGGCAACTCCAACCCGGTAACAATGAAAAGAAGCCGTTGTGCCGCAGGACACAAAGCCATGTGGCATGAGGAGTTCGGGGGTCTTCCTTCGGATGAGTTTCTCGAATCACTCGATAAGCGGCTAAAAGGACTCAGGAATCGGTTATACACAGATAGCTTCACATCCGATGTACCCGCAGGCACCCTCTCCGCCTATTGGTCAAAACAACTTGGTCTTTCCGATAACGTATTAGTAGGAGTCGGGGCACTTGATGCACACATAGGAGCTGTCGGTGCTTGCATTGAACCTTTCACATTGGTTAAAGTCATTGGCACATCCACTTGCGACATGTTAATGGCGCCCGTGAATGAATACCAGGATATTTTGGTTAAAGGGATCTGTGGGCAAGTGAATGGTTCGATTATTCCCGGCATGTTAGGGATGGAAGCCGGGCAATCAGCATTTGGTGATTTGTATAACTGGTTTCAGCAACTATTGGAATTCCCGCTGAAAGAAATTCTAAACCAGGACGAATTAAATATTGATATAAAAACTGTATCTGCCAGGATTCTGCCTGCTTTATCTGAGAAAGCATCAAACATACCTCTCTCTGAACAGGATATCGTGGCAACGGACTGGATAAACGGCCGAAGAACACCCGACGCTGATTTATCCCTCCGGTGTACCTTAAATGGGCTCCATCTTGGTAGCGATGCTCCCGGTATTTTTAAAGCGCTGGTTGAAGCAACCGCTTTTGGGTCTAAAGCTATTGTTGAAAGGTTTAAACAGGAAGGTATACCGATTAAGAAAGTAATCGCATTGGGTGGTATTGCAAAGAAATCTTCCTTTGTGATGCAAACACTGGCCGATGTCCTCAATGTTCCTATTGACGTGGTGAGGAGTGAGCAGGCCTGTGCATTGGGCGCCGCTATGTATGCTGCGACAATGGCTGGAATTCATCCTGATATTGAGACAGCCCAGCAGGCAATGGGATCAGGTTTTGAGACAACCTATTTTCCCGTAAAGAAAAAAACAACGACTTACGAAATATTATACCAGAAATATTGCCGGCTGGGTACTGGTTCGGTTAGCTGACACCTATTTTCACTGATGAAAAAAAACTGTTTCATATTATTTTGTCTTTTTGTTTTCCTGAACACAAATGCCCGGACTGTATCAGATACAGTTGCAAACCATGAACGTCCTTCATTGGTAGTCGGCATTGTAGTTGACCAGATGCGCTGGGATTATTTATACCGGTATATCGACAGGTATGGAGAAGGAGGTTTTAAACGATTACTTAAAACTGGGTTTAGCTGTGATAATACGCACATTAACTATGTTCCAACCGTCACTGGTGCAGGACATGCGACAATTTTTACAGGTGCTGTACCTGCCATACACGGAATAACAGCGAACCGGTGGATCGAAAGACTTACCGGGGCCTCCGTTTATAGCACCGGGGACAGAACAGTTCAATCGGTAGGCAGCCCGCCAACAGAAGAAGGGCAGATGTCGCCCGGGAATTTATTAACTACGACGGTTGCAGATGAATTGCGCCTGGCAACAAATTTCCGTTCCACAACAGTAGGTGTTTCACTCAAGGCAAATGCCGCAATACTTTCAGCCGGCCATACGGCCAATGCTGCATTTTGGTTCGATCCCCTTGCAGGTAAGTTTATTAGCAGCACCTATTATATGGAGCGATTGCCGGAATGGGCTGATAACTTCAACAGCTTAAAAATTCCCGAAATGCTTATTGCAAAAGGTTGGGAGACACTTTACCCGGTCAACACCTATAAAGCCAGTTCAAAGGATGATGTTCCCTGGGAAGGGAAGTTTAAAGGAGAAACATCGTCTTCTTTTCCTCATCGCATTGAACAACTATACAAAGAACAACCTGCCATCATCCGCCAAACACCATTTGGTAATACACTGACAGTTGAATTTGCAATGGCACTCATTGAGGGCTATAAACTGGGCAAGAACAGTACTACCGACTTTGCTGCTATTAGTTTTTCGTCAACCGACTATGTTGGGCATATGTTCGGTATTAATGCAATCGAGACGGAAGACACTTATATCAGGCTGGATCGGGATCTTGACAGGCTGCTGACCTGGCTGGACAAAAAAATCGGGTTAAAGAATTGCCTTGTTTTTTTAACGGCTGATCACGGGGCACCGCATGCAATTCAATACAATTATGCTAATAGATTACCCGCCGGCTTATGGAATAACAACGAAGTGACGGGATCATTAAATAAGTATCTGGCAGAGAAAACAGGATTTGACAGCCTGGTCAGCTCGATACAGTCTTACCAGGTTCATTTCAACAATGCCCGGGTCCGTAGCAGCCAACTCGATTTTGCATACTTAAAATCGCTTGTTGTCAGCTATCTTAAAAGCCTGGAGGCTGTGGCTTTTGCTGTAGACAACGATTATCTGGAACAGGCAACAATACCAGGCATTATTAAAACCAAAATCAGTAACGGGTATAACTTTTTGCGATCGGGGGATGTAACGATCATAACCAGGCCCGGATGGTTTTCCGGTGCAATGACAGGAACGAACCATGGCGGTTGGAATCCTTATGATGCACATATTCCGCTGGTTTTTATGGGATGGAATGTAAAACCAGGAAAAACGAATCGCCTTGTTAGTATGACTGATATAGCACCTACCATTGCTGCATTGATAAAGATCCAAATGCCCAATGGTAATGTAGGTAATCCAATAACAGAGATTACAGACAGGTAGTTATGGTTGAAAGACTATATGATTTATAATAGGAGGGTGGCAATTATTAATTATAACATTTGTGGGAGATGGCATTGTGATTTTCAAATTAAAAAGTAAAGTATGATACACAGAATAATTCAAAACCTGTTCATTTCGGGTATAATTGTGTTTGTGGCTGGTTGTATGAATAAAACAGCCCGGCAGCCATTGTTTGCTGTGCCCATGCTGGTAGGCGAAGTTTCACAATCCAGTGCAATATTTCAGGCAAGGCTAACACAGACCGACTCACTGCTGTACGGAGATAGCTATGATGCTGCCAGTATAACAGCAACAGATTTAAAGGGTATTGAAGGTGTCGGTTATTTTGAAATTTCACCCGATCCTGCATTTGCTGGATCATTTAGATCGGGCTGGCTGAAAGCTGAACCGGAAAATGACTTCATAGTCCGGTATAGAGCCGTTGAACTGAAACCGGGAACTAAATATTATTATAAACTTCATTTTGGCAAGGATAGTAGTAATCTTTTTGCTACGGGCCCGCAATCCTTTCAAACACTTCCGGAAGAGAGTGCGGATGCGACTGTTTCTTTTGTAATGATTACAGGGTCAAACCTTGATGCTTTCTACCTTGGGGCCGGATTCGGAAAGCCAACTACTGAAGGGGCTACAGCCTATACCGGCGAAGACAGGTTCTCGGGGTTTCCCGGAATAAGAACCATTACTTCTATGCAACCTGATTTTTTTATCGGGAATGGTGATAATGTTTACTATGACCTGCCCCCCGATCTTAAAGCAGTAACACAGGAGCAAATGCGGGCAAAATGGCATCGCCAGTTGGGTATGCCGGTTATGCAGCGGTTATTTGGAACCATACCCACTTACTGGCTAAAGGATGATCATGATCATCGCTTTGATGATTCCGACTCTGCAAGGTTCAATGAAAAGCATGGGGAACTTCCTTCACATGATTTAGGGTTGAAAACATTTATCGAACAGGTGCCGGTTATTGATCCGGTATCGGCAGATGCTAAAACCTTTCGCACTTACAGGATTGGAAACTTGCTTCAGATCTGGATGCTGGAAGGAAGAGATTACAGAACACCTAATAAGGAGCCGGATGGACCCGGAAAAACGATTTGGGGAGAGGAGCAGAAAAAATGGCTGAAGCAGACATTATCGGAAAGCAACGCAATTTTTAAGTTATTGATTTCTCCAACCCCGATGATTGGACCGGATGATGCACGAAAAAAAGATAATCACACCAATTTTAATGGTTTCAGGCATGAACGGGATGAGTTTTTTTCCTGGCTGAAAGCTAAAGGGTTTTTAGAAAAGAATTTCTATATCCTGTGCGGCGACCGGCATTGGCAATACCATTCTATTGATCCCTCCGGCTTTGAAGAGTTCAGTTGTGGCGCCATCGTAGATCAAAATGCCAGGTTAGGAAGATTGCCGGGTGACCCCAAATCAACAGACCCTGATAGCCTGATCCGGCAACCGTATACACAAAAGCAAGCATCAGGCGGTTTTCTGAAAGTGAATGTTATCCCGGGAGAAAATAAAATGGCAGCGCTTGAGTTTGTTTTTTACGATGAAAATGGGATCGAGCTTTACAAAACAGTAAAATTACAAACGAATCGTTAGGTTGATGGGCTTACACATTAAAACAGTATCAATAAATGAAAAAAAGACAACTCGGCAATTCTGAACTTTATGTTTCAGCCCTTGGTCTTGGCACCATGGGAATGTCTGAGTTTTATGGAGCCGGTGATGATAATGAATCCATAAAAACAATTCATGAATCTATTGAATTGGGAATAAATTTCTTTGACACTTCAGATGTATATGGGCCATTTACCAATGAAATGTTGCTGGGTAAGGCTATCAAAGATCGCCGGGATAAACTTATCATAGCTACCAAGTTTGGTATCGTAAGGGATGCAGACGGAACCCGCCGGGGGTATAATGGCAAGCCGGACTATGTCAGCGCCGCCTGTGAAGCAAGTCTGAAAAGGCTGGGCACAGATGTTATTGATTTGTATTATTTACACCGCAAAGATCCTGAAACACCCATTGAAGAAACGGTTGCGGCAATGGCCGGGCTGGTTAAGGCGGGCAAAGTGAGATACATTGGCTTATCAGAGGTTTCTGCTGATACTTTGCGAAAGGCACAGGCGATCCACCCGGTGACCGCATTGCAATCCGAGTACTCCCTATGGAGCAGGGATATCGAAGAGTCGGTTTTGCCGGAATGTCTGAAGCTGGGCATTTCATTAGTGGCTTACAGCCCGCTGGGACGGGGTTTTTTGACAGGTACAATTTTAAACACCAATGAACTTTCCGGCAATGACTGGCGTAAAAACAATCCCCGGTTTACTGGCGAAAATTTCAAAAAAAATCTTGCAATCCTGCCTGTAATACAAAAAATTGCCGGCGCATCCAATGCAACATCAGCACAGGTTGCCCTGGCATGGTTGTTAGCCAAAGGAGAGCATATTGTTCCGATTCCCGGCACCAAAAAGATAAAATACCTTAAAGAGAATGCTGCCGCTGTCAACCTGCAGCTTTCCCCGGAAGCAATAGCTGTATTAAATATGCTTGACGGCACATTTGCCGGCACCCGCTATACCGGCGAAATGATGAAATTACTATTTGCTTGAAAAACTGAATAACACTCGATTTACAAGTTATTGAAAACTGAACTTGAAATGAATAAGGAGGATTCGTCACTTTACCAGCAGTACCTGAAAAAAGCTATAGACTTGCTTTCCGATTTCAGCGGCTTTTACCGAAAAGCAGATGCACATCTCAGGCGAAAACTGCTGTGTTCGACTTTTCCTTCGCAACTTTATTTTTCCCGTGAAAAAAGTCGAACACCCCGGATGAACGAAGCCGTTCGGCTGATACTCGCCACCAGCAAGGGTTCCAGGCAAAATAAAACCGGACAACTCTTCAAAAATCTGGAGTTGTCCGGTGAAGTGGAGGTTACCGGAGTCGAACCGGTGACCTTTTGCATGCCATGCAAACGCTCTAGCCAACTGAGCTAAACCCCCTTTTACCAGCGGGACGCAAAAATAAGGGTTTCGGGTTTTCTTGCCAACTCACTTTTAACTGCAGCAACCACCTCCAGCAACGGTTTATTTCAAAAATTCCGCCGTTTAATAAGCCAAACCCGCACCTGGCTAAGCATTTCCGGGAAAACGTTTTTCCCTGCATTTACTTCACATTCTGATCCGGAATCATTAACCATAAACCTTATTTCTGAACCGGCTCGCTGAAACAACATATTCATAACAGGAAGGATGGTTTTCTTAAGTGTACGGCCCCGGTTTTCACCAGGGCTTTTTTTTGCTGCAGCCTTTCACCTGTCAACTGCTACAAGACAAAACAGGCGGAATAAATCACTCTTTTAAACTACCCGTTGCAAAAACTCAGCTACCTTTACAATATTTGTGTATTATCTTCAGAAAAACCAACCGCACCGGCCATGCACCAAAACCTTATCGGAAAATGGTTTTTAGCCAAACCCGCCAGGGCCGGCCTTGTTGTCTTTGTACTGCTTTCCGCCTTATCGGCCTATCTTATCTGGCTACGCTTCCAGGTAGTTCAAAATGAACAGAGACAGGCCGCATTCAATGTGGCAGAGTCAGCAAAAAACCGCCTGCAGCAATCACTACAATATAGCCTTTCGGCCACACAGGCCCTCGCACTCACCATCAATAATGAAGGCTTGCCGGAAAACATGGATTCCATTTCGGCTTCCATACTCGCCGCCAATAAATACATTGATGCACTGCAACTGGTGCCCAACGGAGTCATCCGCTATATCTATCCGCTGGAAGGTCATGAAGCAGCCATCAACTACAACATATTTGCCGACTCAACGAGAAACAAAGAAGCCTTCAAAGCCGTCAGGGAAAGAAAACTTTATTTTGCCGGTCCGCTTGAACTGAAACAGGGTGGTCTCGCCGTGGTGGGCCGCCTTCCTGTTTTCATCGGCAACCGCTTTTGGGGATTCTCAGCCGTCATCATCAGGATGTCAACCCTCCTGCAGGCGGCCGGCATTGACAGCAGCGTTGAAACCGGCTATTATTTCCAGTTGTCAAAACGCAATCCCGATTCAGGAAAAGAAGAATACTTTCTGCCGCAAAGACGTAAAACCGCATCACAATTTGAAGTAGATGTTCCAGTTCCCGACGGGGAATGGAAATTATCAGTAACACCGGTAACAAACCAGCAGGTTAATTTGGGAATAATCCTGGTGGCCCTTCTTTCTTTTTCGCTGGCCGCCTTAGGTGGTTTTTTCACCATGTATGCAGCAAAAAAGCCAGCACAGTTGCAACAATTGGTTTTGCAACGCACCATTGAACTGGACAAAAGCGAAAAACGAAACCGTGCCATTGTAAATGCGCTGCCCGATCTGTTGTTTGTCATTGACAGCAGCGACCGCTTCACCGAATATCACAACCCGCTTGGAAACGCAGCCGTTGTGCAGCCGCAGCAATTGCTTGGCAAAACACTCAGTGAAATATTGCCTGCATCGTTGGTAGAAGAAGTAAAGGCTCACAGGGATGAAGTGATCAGCGAAGGGGGGGCGGTGACCCACAGGTATAAACTGGAAACAGAACAGGGGCTCAGGGATTTTGAAGCAAGATATGTCAGGCATGGAAAAGATGAAGTGTTGCTGCTGGTGCGTGACATCACAGAGGCAAGAGAAGCCGAGGAACGGTTGCGGCAAAGTGAAGTGAAATACCGCACCCTGGTGGAGCAGGCTACGGATGCCATCTTTATTGCTGATTTTTCCGGGCGATTTATCGTAGTAAATCCCGCAGGGTATAAGTTGTCACAATATTCAGAAGAAGAATTAAACAGTAAAACAATATTCGATCTCACACTCCCCGAAGAAGTGATGGAAAAGCCCTTTCAGTTTGAAGAGCTGAAAGCCGGCAAGACAACCACTGCCGAAAGAAAAATGTTGTGCAAAGACGGATCGGTGATAGATGTGGAAATAACAGCAAGAATAGTAGGAAATGATAGGTTCCTGGTTTTTGCAAAAGACATCACCGAACGGAAAAAAGTACAGGGAGAATTGCTGCGGTCCAGAGAAGAGCTTAGACAGCTTAGTAATTACCTCGAAAATGTAAGAGAAGAAGAGCGGCTAAATATTTCAAGAGAGATTCACGATGAACTGGGACAGCAGCTTACCATTTTAAAAATGGATGTGTCCCGGATCGGGAAAAAATGGGCACACGATGCTGCTTTAAAAGAAGAAACGGATAAACTGCTGCAGTTGATCAACACAGTTGTTCAGACGGTCAGACGGATTTCCTATCAACTGCGCCCCGGGATGCTGGACGATCTCGGGCTGGTGGCAGCTTTGGAATGGTATAGCCGGGATTTTGAAAAAAGGACGGGTATACCGGTTCATTTTAACAGTGAGCTCCCCGACATACAGTTGCCCCAAAAAATTGCAACCGGGTTGTTCCGCATTTTCCAGGAATCACTGACCAATGTGGCCCGTCATGCAGAAGCACGGGATGTAAATGCCGGTATCGCTGCTAAAAACGGAATGTTGCTGATGCTGATAAAAGACAATGGAAAAGGATTTAATGCCGGCCGTATTGGTGATAAAAGGACACTGGGGCTGTTGGGAATGAAAGAAAGGGCTATGATGATGCAGGGCAGCTATACCATCAACAGCCTGGAAGAAGAAGGCACTGTCATTGAAGTGAGAGTGCCGCTTCCGCAACAAAACGAATAGCTTTAACAGGAAAGATTCCCGGCTTTTTTATTTTTTTTGAAACTTTACCGGGCAAATACTGTTATTTTTTTTACGATTCAAAACAATATGGGTGTAATCAGACAATTAGCCGAATATCTCTACCTCCGGAAAAAAGACCCAAACCGTCCTAAAAGCAAATGGATTGGTTACATGCACGGCATCAACCGTATCAGCCTGCTCATTTTTATCCTTTGCCTTATTATCCTGGCAATAAAATTATTGCGTTAAGAAACGGTAAATGGATGCAGCTGCCTTTGCAGAAGCATTCCCTCCGCGGCTGAGAATATCTTTTAGTTCACTGTAATCTTTTTTCAGGGTGGAGATTTTGTTATCGTCATTCAACAACAGTCGCAGTTCATTTTTGAGATTAGTTGCTGTCAGGTCCTGTTGTATCAATTCTTTCAGCACCGGCCTGTCCATGATAAGATTCACCAGGGAAATATATTTCACTTTCACCACTCTTTTGCCGATCTGGTATGAAAGAAAGGAACCCTTGTAACAAACCACTTCCGGCACAGCAAACAGGGCAGTTTCTAAAGTAGCTGTTCCCGAAGTTACCAATGCGGCTTTTGCCTGTAAAAGCAGGTCATACGTTTTGCCGGATACAGCAGACACATTGTCAAAACCTTTCAGCAGTTCCTCATAAAATGCTTCGTCAGCACCGGGTGCTTTGGCAACGATAAACTGGTGGTCGGGAAATGAACGGCTCACTTCCAGCATAACAGGTAGTTTTTTTAATATTTCCTGTTTACGGCTGCCGGGCAGGAGGGCTACAATCGGTTTATCGGATAACCTTTCCGGTTGGGAATTCTGACGGTGTTTTTCTATCACTTCCACCAGGGGATGCCCCACATATTCCACTTCCCAATTCCATTTGTTTTGAAAATACGCTTTTTCAAATGGCAGGATGACCATCATTTTGTCAATGCATTGTTTCATCATGTGCACCCGGTTCTCCTTCCATGCCCACACCTGCGGTGAAATATAATAGACGACTTTCAGTCCTTGTTTCCTGGCCCATTTGGCAATACGGAGGTTGAATCCTGGATAATCAATCAGAATGAGTACATCCGGCTGATGCTGCAGAATGTCTTCTTTGCAAAAGCGAAGGTTGCGGAAAATGGTCCGCAGGTTCATCAGCACTTCACTGAAACCCATAAAGGCCAGTTCACGATAATGTTTAACAAGGTCTCCGCCGGCTGACTGCATCTTATCACCACCCCAGCAGCGAACCTGTGCGGATGAGTCCTGTTTTTTCAGTTCATGGATGAGATTGCTTCCGTGCAGGTCACCAGAAGCTTCGCCGGCGATGATGTAATATTTCATTGCGGCTGCAAAATACTAATTCAAAACCTTCAGCAGCAAAATAGCGATGCCGTAGACTAGGGTGATGGCAAAAATGCCTTTGGCGGTCTTGTCACGGTGTGTGTTGATATATAAGGTAAAAAGCACCACATTGGCCAGCAGTGACAAAGAGCCAATAGAAGTGATCAGTCTTTTTTCCTGGAAAAAAAGCGAAAGGAAATCGCCAAAAGAAAGGGAGCGGAAATCGCTTTTGAAGAAATAAACAATCACCAAACCCAGTATCGGGCCGATGAAGCCAAGGGCAAGACCCAGTTTGAGATTATCTTTTTTAAAGATCATGATTTCCATTGCTTTTCTAGTTGCTCCTTCAAAACGTAATTGGTCAGGTCAAATTGCACGGGCACCACGCTGACGTATTTATGATCCAAAGCCCACACATCTGTATCCGTTCCTTTGTCAAAGTTGACAAATTCCCCGGTCAGCCAGTAATACATCCGGTTATGCGGATCAGTACGTTCTATGAAATCCTCAATATATTTAGCATAAGCCTGCCGGCAAATTTTTATTCCTCTGAGCAATTCAGCGGGAACAGAAGGTATGTTCACATTCAGCACCGTGTGCTTGTCTAATTTTGTTTTCAGCATATTCTCCACAATGATGCGGACATATTTGCGGGCCCCGCTGAAATCCGCCTCAATATTATAATCAAGCAAAGAAAAACCAGCTGAAGGGATACTTTCAATCGCAGCTTCAACGGCTGCAGACATGGTACCCGAATATATAACATTAATGCTGTGGTTGGCCCCATGGTTGATACCGCTGAGGCAGAGATCGGGTTTGCGGTGCAGGATTTTATCAACGGCTAATTTCACACAATCTACTGGTGTTCCCGTGCAGGCATAGGATTCAATACCTTCAAAAACATGCACTTTATGGAGCCGAAGTGGCTGTCCGATAGTGATAGCATGGCCCATTCCTGATTGCGGCTTGTCAGGGGCCACCACAACGATTTTGCCCAGGTCTTTCACAGCTTCCACCAGGTTGCGTATGCCCGGAGCCGTTATACCGTCATCGTTGGTGATCAGGATAACAGGTTTTTGCCTGCTTTTGGCAGCAGGTTTGGATTTGGTTTTTTTGGGAACAGGTTTCCCGGCGCCTGCCGGGCTGGTCTTTTTGGTAGCCATACAATACAAAAGTGTTTGATTTTTCCCGCTTAGCCAAAAACAAGAAGTATCCACATGAGGTTAAATTTTGTAATTCTAAAATAATTAGTATTTTGCAGCTAATTAAATTAGGCGGTTATGTCTGTTGCTAATCAAAATCTCAAATACCTGCGTAAACTCCGGGGCTGGACCCAGGAAGAATTTGCCCAGAAACTCCGCATCAAGCGGTCATTGCTCGGCGCTTATGAAGAAGAAAGGGCGGAGCCCCGTATTGATGTGCTGGAAGTGGTGTGTGATATTTTTAAACTTACATTGGATGAGATACTCCGCAAAGACCTGAGCGATAATAAAGGCAACTATCTCGCAAAGCGCAGGGCCTTGAAACTGGCTACAGGCCGGCCCGACATTCCTTTTGTGCCGGTGAAGGCGGCGGCAGGCTACCTGGCAGGTTATGCCGACCCGGAATTCATTGATGAACTCAATACATTTACCCTGCCCATGTTGTCCGGGGGTAATTACCGGGCCTTTGAAATTGTTGGTGATTCCATGCTACCGACACCCAGCGGCTCAGTAATTGTGGGAGAAAAGCTGGAAAAAGTAGAAGATGTAAAAAACGATACTCCTTGTATTGTGGTTTCCCGTCATGAAGGGATTGTTTATAAAAGAGTGCAGCGGGACGGACGTTCAAAAAATAAACTCACCCTGGTGAGTGACAACCCTGTCTATCATCCTTATACGGTGAATGCGGAGGATGTGCTGGAAATGTGGCAGGCACAGGTCGTTATAGCGAAGGCAAATGCCCAGCAAAAGCTGGATATGAGTCACCTTGCCCATGTGGTTTCAGATCTGCAGCAGCAGGTTAGTTCGTTGAAAAAGAGGATGAATTGAGGACTTTCAGGCACTTAAATATTACCCGAAGGGCTTTTATAGATGGCTTTCGTCTGCTATATTTGTCAGTTGTAAACTGAGTGCATGCTGCTGAGAAAGTTTATTGGCTTTCCCCTCTTATTGGTTTGTGGTTCATTGTTTTCTCAAATAAAGACACTACCTGCCATAAAAACTGCCGTCTCTCCTAAGATTGACGGAATACTGGATGATGCAGCCTGGAGAGATGTTCCCACTGCGAAAGACTTCATTCAAAACTTTCCCAATGTTGGTCAGCCGGCATCTCAAAAAACCGAGGTTAAAGTGGTGTATGATGATGAAGCTATTTATATTGCGGCCTATCTCTACGATGACCCGGCACTTATTCGCCGCCAGATAACAGCAAGGGATGAAGAACAGCAAAAAGACCTGGATTATTTTTCTGTTTTCCTGGATACCTATCACGATCTTCAGAACGGCTTTCAGTTCATTGTTACTTCTTCTAATGTTCAGTCCGATGCCCGCATCTCACCCGGTTATAACGCCGGTTTTGGTGAATATGGCGATAAAACATGGGATGCAGTTTGGGAAAGCAAGGTAAGCATTAAAGAAAACGGATGGGTAGTGGAAATGAAGATACCCTATATCACCATCCGGTTTGCCCGCAAAGATGTGCAGGACTGGGGCATTCAATTCATGCGATCAGTGCGCAGAAACAATGAAACAACATTTTGGAACCATGTTGATCCACAGGTGAACGGTATTGTCAACCAGTTTGGTTTGCTGAAAAACCTGGTGGATATCAAACCTGCATTGCGGCTGAGTTTTTCACCTTATATAACCGGGGGGCTGCGCAGTGAGCCATCTGAAACAGGTCCGGGCTTTCGTTCCGAAACAATTGTCAACGGGGGAATGGATGTTAAGTATGGTATCAACGAAAGTTTTACATTAGACGCAACCCTCATTCCTGATTTTGGCCAGGTAATTTCTGACAACGTGGTGAATAACCTCACACCTTATGAAGTGCGGTTTGATGAGTTCAGGCAATTCTTTACCGAAGGCATTGATATATTCAACAAAGCGGGTCTTTTTTATTCAAGAAGAATTGGAGCAAGACCATCCGGTTTCAATGAAGTGGTGCAAATGGTGAATAATGACCCTGATCTCCGGATCATCCGGAACCCCGGGAGAACGCAGTTATACAATGCTATGAAGCTTTCCGGACGAACACCGAAGAAACTGGGGATAGGGGTGCTCAATGCAGTGGGTGCTCCCATGTATGCAACGGTGGAAAATACGGTGACGGGTGAAAGAACAAAGATCAAGACAGAACCATTAGCTAATTTCAACATCATCGTGCTGGACCAGGTGCTGAAAGGAAGATCTTATCTGACGTTCACCAATACTAATGTTATCCGCAGCGATAAGGGAAGAGATGCTAATGTGACCGGTCTTGACTTTAGTTTTTTTGATAAAAAGAACCGTTATAACCTTCGTGGCTACGGGCATTACAGCAAAGTATTTAATACCACAAACTACGATGGATTTAACACGTTGCTGAGAGTTGGAAAAGTGAGCGGCCGCTTACAATACTATGCCCAGAACCTCTTGCGTTCACCCGATTACGATCCTACAGATCTTGGTTATCTTGCTACCGCCAACCAGCATATTAATGTAGGTTCGATATCGTGGCAGCAATTTAAACCCACCAGGAACTTTCTCAGCTATCGCTATTCGTTAGTTGCTGAATACAGGCGGCTTTATGATCCCAATGTCTTTAATACGTTGAGTATTACAGCCAGTGGTTTTTGGTTCTTTAAAAATTTCTGGGACACCCGGTTGTCATTGGGATACCTGCCTGACCAGCATGATTATTTTTTGTTACGAAGACCTTTTAATAACTATGCCCGCCGGCCGCAATACGGTTTTGCATCGCTGGATGGAAGCACCGACAGCCGCAAAAAATTATTCTTTTCTTATAATGTGTTGCTGGCAGATTTTTTTAAGAACCCGGAAAAAGATTACCATATTCTTTTCGGAAGTCTGCGGTATCGCTTCAGCAATAAACTAACCATGGAAGTAAGTTACCGGCACGAAGCCGAAACAGATTATATTATTTATGGCGGACGGAATATTCTGAATGAGCCGCTGATCTACTTTGTGGACTTCAAGGATGTGACCTCTATCTTTTCAGGTATCTATAATTTCACTTCCAGGATCAACCTGACGCTAAGAGCCAGGCACTACTGGAGCCAGGTGTTGCGCAAGCGGAGAGCCGGTGTTGACAGTAAAGGGCTTCCTGTGGGTGAGACACCCGTTTCAGGTATTGACGATAATGTGAATGTATTTAATGTGGATGCGTTTCTTACCTGGGATTTTCGGTATGGCAGCCGCCTCATTGTTGGCTACAAGAACTGGCTGGGAGAAGCAGAGCAGGTTAATGGCAATGCCTATAAAAATTATCTTTCTAATATTGGCCAGATATTCAATCTCCGCCATGGGAATGAACTGACAGTAAGATTCATTTACTTTCTCGATTATAACCAGCTTCGCAAAAAACGGAAAATAGGAAAGTAATTATCGTCCTATTTTCATTAGTGTATCATTTATAATAGCAAATACAGTATCGTTTTTACCGGGATTCACAGTATAAGTTCCGGTGAAATGACTGAAGGCAGGCAGCACACAATGGTCTTCCGTGAAATAAAAACATGGAAAATGCAATGATTGACGGCCCGACCCGCGGAGACTGATACCGGGATGAAGATGACCGCAGAACACAAATTTGTCATTTTCGTTACCGTCGGTTGCTGTGGCAGGGTCATGCCGGAATACAAAGTGGCCGATCCTTAGCTCTTCATGGTGGATATCCATGCCACATTCCTTATACCACTCATCTTCCAGAATGTCATGATTGCCTTTCACCAGGTGTATGCGAATACCGGGGAGATCATTCCGCCATCGTTTGAACAGTTCCAACTCCTTATTGTTATAGCTGTGAAACAGATCACCTGCAATGATAAGTTGCCGGGGCTCAAAATGCTGAATGGCGGTCACCAGTCTTTGCAGGTCTTCTTTATAAATTTTCTGTGGCACAGCGATACCAGATTTGCGAAAATGGCCGGTTTTGCCAAAATGAAGGTCAGAAAGTATCAGGGTTTGCTCCTGCTCCCAGAAAACACAGCGGCTGGCAGAAAGCCAGCAGCGCTGGCCGTTTACAATATGTACTAATGGCGCCTGCAAGGTTGGAAAAGTATATGCTTTAATTCGGTATAAATAATTCAATTATTCCTGTCCATTTTCATACAAAAATTTAACCAGGAGAGCTTTTTCCGTTTCAATATTGTTGAACTCATAATAAACTTTATGTGGTAGTACAGCTGCATCCCTGGGGTTGGCAAGATAAAAAGCATTGTAATCAATAGTTGAGTTAAACCGCAGGATTTCTTTACGGTGTTTGGCAATATTGAAACTCGGGGTATTTTTATCGCCGATACTACCCAGGTAAATATCAATAGGTTTACCATAGATGTAGAGCGGCTGGTCTTTGGTAATGGCTGCAATAGTTTCTCCGTCCTTTTCTGCAATAACGTTCTGTTTTCCTCTTTGCTCAATGACAAACCAGTTGAACCCGATACGGAAAATGGCTACTGCGATTATGAACTGAACAGCCCTCTGCCGGGTTTGTTTTATCATCCAAAAGAGTATAGCAGAAAAAGTAACGAAAAGAAAAATACTTCTAAGCAACGCATCATTTACATGTTTTGTTGCAGGAATGAAGGGAAGCGAAACTGATCCTAAAATCATCAGGACCAGGCTGCCCATCAGAATGTTGTCAACAATTTTTTTCCGGAGATCAGTCCCGTTGGTTTTTTCATTATAAACATATGCGATGACAATAAAAAGCAGAGGCAGGATTGTCAGCAGATACCTGGCAAATATTTTAGGAGAAAGCCAATATATTGAAACATTTGCCACAAATATTAGGGTGCAGTATAACACATACCTGTTATTTTTCAGCAGAGCAGCCCAGTCCTTCCTGATCAACACAATGAAAAAAATCATCGGTGGAGCAAAATGATAGAAAAGGGACAGGGGAAATGAGATAAGGTGTAAAAAGAATTTCCCGATTTCATTGAAAAAAGCAGTTCGATGGGCACTCTCCCTGAATAGGTTGTTAAAAAGTGCTTCCGGAGATAGGTTAGTAAGCCTGAAGTATAACAGGTAATAACTGCCAATTAATACTAAAAACAGGAAAATGCCAGCAAAATGTGCCGGGTGAAATAATTTTTTGAAATTCTTTGTATAAATAAACCAGGTAAGCAAGGTCAGTCCCTGGTAACCAAAAGTGGGAAAGCCTTTTAGCATATATCCTGCGGCAGCAACAAGATATGATAAAATGAACAGCTTGTAGTATTGTTTTTTTTCGCCAAAGTGGAAGATGATCATGAAACCGAGAAATGTTACCCATGCATATGTGATATCAATCAACCCAAGCATAGAGTCGTAGATCAGTATCCTCCCATTGATCATGGTTAGCAATGCGGCCATCCATGCGGTTCGTTCGTTGAGATAGCGACGGGTGAAAGCAAAAACAATATATCCTCCTATGAAAATGGAGAGGAATGTGGGTAGCCTTAAGGCAAATGCATTATATCCGAATATTTTGAACGATGCCGCCAGTATCCAGTTGAATAACGGAGGTTTATTCAGGTAGATTTCACCATTGAGTGTGGGTACAATATAGTTGCCTGAAAAATTCATCTCCAATGCAACGAGAGAGCGGATGCCCTCATCGCTTCCCACATTGATAGGATAAAAGGCAATATGGCTGATATATGCGTAGGCCAGCAACAATACAGCAAGCCAGTACCATTTTCTTTCTGAAGATGAAACAGGGGATGGGTTAAACACAGGTTTACAATTTTTCAGGCTGCAAGTTAACTGCAAAGTAATGGGAACAATATAATTATTCAGGAATTACCATATCTAGCCGGAATTTCCCAACTGTTGTTGCATTCTTCTCACACGATCCTCCAGTCTTTCCGATGAAAGATCTTCTCGCATACTGTCCACTTTGATGGGAAAACAGAAGGGGGTGAGCCTGGAGGGAAATTGCAAAATGATCTTTGAGTGCTGAATCCTGCCTAACATATCTCTTAACCGGGCCTCTTCCATTTGCTGTTCCATCACTTCGTGGTAAGCTTGTCGCAGCAACAGGTTGCCGGGTTCATATTCACTAAAGACGTTAAAAAGCAGCGAGGCTGATGCCTGCAGGTGTCTTGCTTTCTTTTTTTCTCCGGGCATTCCCTGGAAAATGAGACCGCCTATCACCGCCACATCCCTGAATTTTCTCCGGGCCATCTCTGTGCTGTTCACACTTCGCTGAATGTCTTCTGTAAGATTACCCGGGGCAAACAAATCATACACATTACCGTCATCAACAGGTATTGGCTGATCGCTCAACAGTTCAAAACCATAATCATTCATGGCAAAAGAAAAAGTGATGGGACGAATGCGGCTGATACGATAAGCAAGTATTGCAGCCATGGCTTCATGCACTAATCTTCCTTCAAACGGGTAAACGAACAAGTGAAAACCGTCATCGGTTTCAATTTGCTCCGTCAGCAGCTCATTGGCATGGGGCACATGAGATAACTGCTGCTGCAGTTCAAACAAGGGCTGCAGGCTTTTTATTTCAGCCGGCATTGTTTCATGCTGTGGCCCGGAGGCAAGATTCAGTGTTTCCCTGAGTTTTTTTCCCAGGTTGGCGCTGAGGGGCATCCGTCCCCCTGTCCAGCTTGGCACTTTTGATTTTTTGGCATTGCTTTTCCGCACCAGGGCAGTCATGTCCTTTATCATCACAAATTCGAGATTTCGCCCCGCCAGAGTAAATACATCACCCGGTTCAAGCCGGGAAATAAAATATTCTTCTATCACACCCACATAACCACCACTGATGAATTTTACTTTCATCATCGAATCACTTACGATTGTGCCGATATGAAGACGATGACGCATGGCTATTTTTCGGCTATTGATCTTGTATAAGCCATCCTCTATTTCTATCTTCCTGTAATCATCGTATTGCTGCAGGGCATCGCCACCTTCCCGGATAAAATAAAGCAGTTGTTCCCATTCATCCCGGCTGATGTCTTTGTAACAATATGTGGAACATATTTCCCGGAAAATATTATCGGGATCAAATCCATCAGCAATAGCAAGAGTATGCAGGTATTGTATCAGTACATCAAAGCAAAGCAGTTGAGGTGGCCGGCTTTCAATGATGTTTTCGGCAATTGCCGATTTCAGCGCTGCTGCTTCCAGCAGCTCAAGTGAATGAGTGGGCAAGAAGTATATCTTACTTACTGCATCAGGACTATGACCACTGCGACCGGCTCTTTGTAAAAACCTGGCTACACCCTTCGGTGAACCTACCTGTATAACAGTTTCAACAGGCCGAAAATCAACACCAAGGTCCAGCGAAGCTGTACAGACGACTGCTTTCAGTTTCCCGGTATGCAGGTTTTCTTCCACCCATGTCCGCAATTCCATATCCACAGAGCCATGATGTAATGCAATGGCGCCGGCCAGTTCGGGAACTGCGTTCAGCAGCGACTGGTACCATGTTTCACTCATCCCCCTCGTGTTGATAAAGATGAGAGTGGTTTTACTCTTTTCAAGAATGGGAAGGATCTTGGGCAATAGTTTGATACCGAGGTGGCCTGCCCAGGGATATTTTTCAATCTCATCCGGAAAGATGGATTCCACTTCTATGTTTTTTTGCATGGAAGCCTTCACAATGACACCCTCTTCCTGTAATGAGGATAACAGCACATTTTTTGCTTCCTCCAGGTTGCCGATCGTTGCAGAAATACCCCACACACGGGGTTTACTATTCGCCAATGATCCTGCCTGTCCGGCAGGCAGGCATTGACAATTGATTATTCTTGCAACAGCCAATTCCACCTGCACACCTCTTTTACTGCCCAGTAACTCATGCCATTCATCCACGGCAATGATGCGGACTGGTTTAAAAATTTCAGCATTACCTTTTTGTGCCAACAACAAGTGTAAGCTTTCAGGAGTGATAATAAGCACTTCGGGCATTTGTCTCTTTTGCCGCTGCCGCTCGGCAGTATCGGTATCTCCATTCCGGATACCGGTTTTCCAGGGCAGGCCGAGTTTGTCAATCACTTCTTCCATGGCCCGTCCAATATCTTTGGCTAATGCCCGCAGGGGAGTGATCCATAACAATTGCAGGCCGTTGTTCTTTTTTGTTTGCCAGTTTTCCGGGTCCTGGTTGATGAAATCAATAACAGCAGCCAGGAAAACAGAAAAAGTTTTGCCGCAACCGGTGGGTGCATTCACCAACCCGCTTTGCGCATTATGAATATGCTCCCATGTTTCCTGCTGGAAGTAAAATGGAAATTTCCCCTGGCTTTCCATCCATGTCTTTACAATTCTGTACCCGGTGGTTGATTCCAGTTGAACCATGTTGCAAACTTAACGGGAATGGTTATTTATTGGCGCTGAACTATGAATAAGGGGCTTTGAAACCGGAATTAAAGCCACCCGGCAAACAACGATTTTAGTTACCGGGTTGTCAGAAAAAGTATGAAACTGAAACCTGTGCTATTATTGTTGATCTGGCTGCTGATTGTTGAACAGGCCGATGCCCAGCCTAAGGCAAAAACAAAATTTGTTTCTATCAATCAGTTGGCTGTCACGTTCGGCGACCGGAATATTGGCGCCGGTGGCCCGGGTATTTTCAGCACCAATGGCATTGAAACGGACAAATGGTTTGCGGGCCTTGGGTTGGGGTATAATAATTATGCATTGCACAGCTATCCATTATATGTACAGGCAGAAAGAAAATTCAACCAGTTGAAATATGGATTCTTTGCCTATGCGAACAGCGGACTCAATGTTGTGTTGCAAAAAGACCAGGTGCCTGCTATTATAACCATTACCAGTAACAGCCGTTATAAGTTTGAAACCGGTTACTGGGGAGAAATGGGAATTGGTCACCGCTTTTATATCTTCAAAAACCTGCAGATGCAGGCCGGTATCGGCTTTAATTACCATACATTTAAAACTACAGAAACTTTACACCCCCAGATACAGGGCCAGCCAATTACAACCAGGCGATACACAGAAAAAATAAATGCATTGCTGCTGCGGTTTGGTGTCAGAATATAGCTGTAACAAATTCTCATAACATACTTTGATAGGGACAACGCCTGGCTAAGAATAAGCTTATCTTTAGGTAATACAAATAAAATAAGCCGGTATGCCCCAATTGATCATTGAAGCCCGTTCTGCTGCCATCAGCAGCCACATGAAAGTGAAACGGATTTTACCTTTTCGGTTGAAAAGAATGGTCGGCCCTTTTATTTTTATGGATCATGCAGGGCCGGTGACAGATGTGCCGCCGGTGGCTTCTTCCTTAGATGTGTTGCCCCACCCGCATATAGGCCTGTCCACGGTAAGCTATCTTTTTGGCGGGCAGGTGACACACAGGGATAGTTTGGGAGTGGAGCAGATCATACGTCCCGGCGAAGTGAACTGGATGACAGCCGGCAGCGGCATTTCACATTCCGAAAGATTTGAAGATCCGGCAGCGCTGGCTGGCGGTGAACTGGAAATGATCCAGACTTGGGTGGCCTTGCCGGAAAAAGACGAAGAGGCAGCCCCGGCATTTGATAATTATAAACCGGAAGAACTTCCTGTGTTTACAGACACAGGTGTGTGGATGCGCCTTATCGCAGGCAATGCATATGGATTGCGTAATGATGTAAAAACACATTCACCTTTGTTTTACCTGCATGTGTTGTTGCAACCGGGTGCAAGGTTTGGATTGCCCGGCGAACATGCAGAAAGAGGATTTTACATTGCTAAAGGCAGTCTCGAAATCGCAGGTATCACTTACAGTGAAGGGCAGATGCTGGTGTTTGATAAATCGGATGACCCGCTGATCATTGCAAAAGAACATACAGCCCTGATGTTATTGGGCGGAGAACCATTAGGTGAAAGATTTATCTGGTGGAATTTTGTTTCTTCCCGCCGGGAACGTATCGAGCAGGCCAAGGAAGACTGGAAGCAGGGCCGCATTATTTTGCCTCCCAATGATGATAAAGAGTTTGTCCCGCTTCCGGAAAACAAATCCAGACCTGCCGGAAGCGGTCCCAGCCCGGAACCTTTGTCCTGATTTATTAGGCTGTTCAATTTTATCCAATAATAACTTGCTGCATTTCACTCATCAAAAGTACCCGTGCAGGAGAATGGTTATTTGTTGAACTGTTATTGTTCCAATTTTGACATCATATTTTTTAATCTAAAACACGGACAAATGAATCCAAACAAAGCCTTGTGGGAAAAAGGCGACTTTACACAGATAGCAGCTACCATGCGGGAGAGCGGCGAGGCATTGGTGTCAACACTCGGTAATATCAAAGGGCTAAAAATATTGGACCTTGGCGGTGGTGATGGCACTACGGCTTTGCCCGAAGCCAAAGCCGGCGCTGATGTGCTGGTGGTGGATATTGCCAGTAACCTGGTGGCAGCAGGCAATCTTCGTGCAAAAAATGAAGGGTTAAACAACTGTGTTTTCCGGGAAGGCGATGCAACGAATCTGGGAGAGTTGGCCGATGATTCTTTTGACTTAACGGTGAGCATCTTTGGCGCTATGTTCGCCCCCAAACCTTATGATGTCGCCAAAGAAATGGTACGGGTGACAAAACCCGGCGGAAGAATTGTGATGGGTAACTGGATCCCCGGCGACCCGACATTAGTGGCACAGATATTAAAAATCAGTTCAGCTTATACACCGCCGCCACCGGAAGGTTTTATCAGCCCGATGCTCTGGGGCGTGGAAAAAGAAGTGACCGACCGCTTTGAGAAAGCAGGCATTACCAAAGAAAATATTTCGTTTGCCAGGGACACATTCACTTTTAATGCGCCGTATTCACCGGCTGAGTTTGTACAAAATTTCAGGAAGTATTACGGCCCCACGATGAATGCATTTGAAGCAGCGGAGAAGAACGGAAAGGCGGAAGCATTGCAACAGGAACTGGAGGAATTGTTTGACAGGGAAAACAGGAGTGCTAACCCCGGCGCCACTTCCATACCTGCCACTTTTTTAAGAGTGACAGTGATGGTTTGATAATATCCCCGTAAATATCTATGTATAAAAAAAGCCCTGTGTGAGGGCTTTTTTAAATTTTATCATGGGGAAGCATTACACATCCAGCTTTGCATACTTTGCATGGCTCTCGATAAATTCCCTTCTTGGGGCCACTTCATCGCCCATCAGCATACTGAAAATGCGGTCAGCTTCGGCAGCACTTTCGATTGTCACCTGCTTAAGCGTTCTTGTACCGGGGTTCATGGTTGTTTCCCAAAGCTGATCGGCATTCATTTCTCCCAAACCTTTGTATCGCTGCACATTCACCGAATCATCTTTGCCACCGCCTATTTTTTCGATCCACATTTTACGCTGCTCCTCATCCCAGGCATACTCAGCTTCCCGGCCTTTTTTAACTAAGTACAAAGGCGGTTGTGCAATATAAACATAGCCTTGTTCCACCAGTTCTTTCATATAGCGGTAAATAAAAGTAAGGATCAGCGTAGCGATATGTGAACCATCTACGTCGGCATCGGTCATGATGATGAGCTTGTGATAGCGGAGTTTGCTCAGGTCAAGCGCCTTAGGGTCTTCAGGTGTTCCCATTTTCACACCCAGCGCTGTAAACATATTCCTGATCTCTTCGTTGTCGTAGATCTTATGCTCCATTGCTTTTTCTACGTTGAGTATCTTACCTCTCAAGGGCAGAATGGCCTGGAAACTCCGGTCACGGCCCTGCTTGGCCGTACCACCTGCCGAGTCACCCTCGACCAAAAACAATTCACAGCGTTCGGGGTCACGGTCAGAGCAGTCGGCCAGTTTACCCGGCAAACCACCACCTGTCAACACGGACTTGCGTTGAACGAGCTCTCTTGCTTTTCTTGCAGCAGCTCTTGCCTGGGCAGCCAAAATGACTTTTGAAACAATATTCTTAGCTTCTTTCGGGTTTTCTTCCAAATAAGCTTCCAGCACTTTTGATACGGTGCTGTCCACCACACCCATCACTTCATTGTTACCAAGCTTGGTTTTGGTTTGCCCTTCAAACTGCGGTTCAGGCACTTTTACCGAAATAATAGAGGTCAACCCTTCACGGAAATCATCTCCTTCAATTTCCACTTTGGCTTTTTCAAACAAACCATTCTTATCGCCATAGCTTTTGAACACCCTTGTCAATGCCCGGCGGAAACCGGAAACGTGGGTTCCGCCTTCAATAGTGTTGATGTTGTTCACATATGAATAGATATGTTCGCTATAACTGTCGTTATAACTTAAAGCAACCTCTACTGCTACGTTGGTATTTTCATCGCGGCCTTCGACAAAGATCACTTTGGGGATAAGCGAACTGCGACCGGCATTGGTATCCATCATTTCTACAAACTCAACGATACCCCCTTCACTGTAAAACGTTTTGCTGTAAGTGCTGCCATCTTCTTCTTTTTCCCTGATATCATTTAGAATGATACGGACGCCACGGTTCAGGTAAGCCAGTTCACGAAGACGGCCTTCCAGGATGTCCTTATTGTAAATAGTAGTGATGAAGATGCTGGCATCGGGCCAAAAATGAACTTTGGTACCTCTTGTATCACTCTCACCTACCTCCCGGACAGGATATTGAGGCACGCCGATCTTGTACTCCTGCTCATATCTTTTGCCATCCCGGTTTACGGTAACATGCAGGTCAGAGCTCAATGCATTTACGCAACTCACTCCCACACCATGCAAACCACCCGATACTTTATATGAGTCTTTATCAAACTTGCCGCCGGCATGCAGCACGGTCATCACCACTTCCAGCGCCGAACGTTTTTCTTTCGGGTGCATATCTGTGGGAATACCGCGGCCATCATCTTCTACAGAGATCGAATTGTCTTCGTGAATGGTAACAATGATATTCTTGCAATAACCTGCGAGGGCTTCGTCAATGGAGTTGTCTACGACCTCGTAAACGAGGTGATGTAATCCTTTCACACCGATATCACCGATATACATGGCCGGACGTTTACGAACGGCTTCCAAACCTTCTAATACCTGGATACTATCTGCTCCGTAACCACCTGCTGCGGCTGGTTTTTTCTCTGTTGTTTCTGTACTCATAAAATGGGTAAAATCCTGTCGTTAAAAAGTGAAAAATCAGGACTGGCAAATGTACGAAAATGCACCCGGCTAACCGGGATTTACAAGGGCTTTTTTATGCCCTTTTTTAGGGTTTATGTGCAAAGAAAAACGCCCCTTTTTGCAGGGGCTTTTTTCTTATTAAAAAAGGTATTTCAAGTGTTAGAAAGCAACTATCGCTTAACGATCTGGGCCACAAGGTCAGCCTCGGCACAAACCTTATTTCCCACATAGGTGGTGCCTTTCATCTCGCAAATGCCCCGGCGGATGGGGGCCGAAAGTTCCATTTTGAGGATCAGGGTATCACCCGGCCTCACCATGTTCTTGAATTTGCAGTTATCTATTTTCAGGAAGTAAGTATCGTGGTCGCCGCCGCCGCTAAGGTTGATGGCAAGGATGCCACCGCATTGTGCCAGCGCCTCAATCTGCAGCACACCGGGCATCACCGGGTTGCCGGGAAAATGTCCCTGGAAAAACCATTCATTGAATGTGACATTTTTAATACCCACAATATGGGTATCGCTGAGTTCAATGATCTTGTCAACAAGGGCAAAGGGAAAGCGGTGAGGCAGTGTTTTTTCAATATGTTGCTGGTCATAAACCGGTGGCTGGTTGGGGTCGTACACAGGTACGCCTTTGGTGTGTTTATTCTTTTTGATGTATTGCTTGATCTTTTTGGCAAATTCCACGTTACTGCTGTGCCCGGGGCGGTTGGCAATGATTCTTGCTTTGATGGGATAGCCAATGAGGGCAAGATCGCCAACTACATCTAACAGTTTATGTCTTGCCGGTTCATTGGGGAAACGCAATTCAAGATTGTTCAGATAGCCTTCGCTTTTTACTTCGATCTTATCTTTGCGAAATATCTTTTTCAGCCGTTCCATTTCTGTGTCATCAACAGGTTTGTCAACAATTACAATGGCATTGTTCACATCACCGCCTTTGATCAGGTTGTTGTCAAGCAGCATTTCGAGTTCATGTAAAAAGCAAAAGGTTCTGCAGGGTGCAATTTCTTCTTTAAAATCAGTGATGTGTTTCAGACCGGCATGCTGTGTACCCAGCACTGGTGAATTAAAATCAATGAGTGTAGTGATGCTGTATTCCGTAGCCGGCATAGCTACCATCTCCACTCTCTTTTTGTCATCATTGAAATAAATATTCTCATCAATGCTATACCAGATTTTAGCGGCTGCCTGCTCCTCAATACCGGCATTCTCAATCAATGCTATAAAAGGAGCGGAACTGCCATCCATGATCGGCATTTCAGGTCCGTTGATCTCCAGCAGGCAATTATCAACTCCCATCCCCACCAATGCAGCCAGCACATGTTCCACCGTACTTACTTTGACACCATTAGCTTCCAACGTTGTGCCGCGGCTCACATCGGTTACAAGGTCACAATCTGCTTTGATCACCGGCTGACCTTGAAGGTCCATCCGCTGAAACTGGAACCCAAAGCCGGGGCTGGCCGGTTTCAATGTCAGTTCAGCCACGATACCGGTGTGCAGACCGGTGCCGGAAATGCTGACAGCGGATTTGAGGGTGTGCTGACGGTCGGGATTGAAATTGGTTTCCTTCTGTTTGACTGGTTTTTGTGCAGTTTGGCTCATAGTGGCACAAAGATAGTATTTCAGTTGTTGCGACGTTTTGAAGAAACCATCTGTATATGAACTTTATATCCCGTTGATTACTTTTGCCGGATGCGGAATATATCTGCCCGAAATACACTTATTCTTCTCACTGTAATATTGCTATTTCCCGCCTTATTCCTTTTTGTTGATTCACTTGACTTGCGTTTTGAAGAGCCAAGAAGAGCCGTAGTTGCTGCAGAAATGACCATGACCGGTGATTATATAGTTCCGCATATCCACGGCGAGCCTTATTATAACAAACCTCCACTTTTTAACTGGGCCATTGCCGGGTTGTTTAAGCTGACAGGAAGCCAGGCCGATTGGCTGGTAAGGGTACCTTCCCTCTTAGCGTTATTGCTTACCGGGCTGCTTTTTTATCTTTTTATAGCCCGGCACTATGACAAAAAGGTTGCTGCCCTGGCTTCGCTATTTTTTATAACATCTGCTGATATTTTCTTTTTTGGCACACTGGTCGCCGGGGAAATAGATTTTTTTTACATGCTGATAGCATGTATCCAGGTAATGGCGATCTATCATTTTTACCAGCAAAAAAATTATTTGCTGCTCTTCCTGGTTTCTTACACGTTCATGGTTGCCGGTGTACTAACCAAGGGATTTCCGTCCGTGCTTTTCCAGGGGATGACATTATTGCTGATGGTTTTTTGGCAAAAAGATTACAGGCTTTTGTTTCGCTGGCAACACCTTGCAGGATTGCTGGCAGCCATTGTATTGCTATATGCTTATTTCGCTGCTTATGATAAAAGAGGAGATCTTGCAGCTTATATCACAAACCTGTTCAATGAATCATCCACTAAAACCGGGCTGGGAGAAAGAAAGGACAAGCTGTTAGTAAACAGCCTTACTTTTCCTGTCCAGATGATCCGTTTCCTGGCGCCATGGTCATTGCTGGCTTTGTTTTTCTTTATCCGTGGCAACAGTCGTTTTGTGAAAGCAAACCGTGTTCTTGTATTTTGTTTTTTATTTATACTTGTCAATATCCCGCCCTACTGGTTCACAGGTTCAGTGAAGAGCCGGTATATGTACATGTTTTTTCCATTTATTGCCGTATTCCTCGCCGGTGTTTATTTTGTTGAGAAAGAAAAACAGTCCCGTTGGAATCTTTGGACAGACAGGGTGATGATGGGACTGATGCTGGTTGTTACTTCTGCTTTTGTTGCGCTGCCTTTTTTAAAAGCACTTTCGCCTGCCGGAAATGTTATGCTGAAATCATTATTCTTTTTTGCGGCAGGAGCAACGCTGGTAGTTTTATTCCGGAAAATGACTCAGCAAAGGATTTGGATATTTGTTCTCTTTATTGTTATGCTAAGGATCGCCATGGGTTTCTATTATATCCCGTTGTATAAATACAGGGAGAAAAACGAAGTGAAGGGAAGTTATATAGCAGAAATGATCATCCGCCATTCCGGAGACCAGCCAGTGGTTTTAGCAGGTCCGCCGGACATAAATAATATAAAAGCTGCTATAGGCCCGCTTGTTTTCAACAAAGCACAAATTCAAACTCCGTTTTATCTTCCTTACCAGGCTACCTGGTATTACACAAAATATTCGGGAAGGATACTGAAGTTTTCACCACAGATTACCGGACCGGGTTTTTATATCATCAGGGAAAAAGACCTGGCAATAAGCAAAGGGGAAAAATATGAAACGGAGATCGTTTACAGTTTTGTTCCCGGAACAGAAGATGAATTCCATCTTGTCCGGGTCAGGTAATTGACCTGAGTATGCGGAAGTGGTTGGGATTAAATCTTCTCAGATACTAACTGCCTGATAATATTTTCCAATTCTTTGATCCTTTTTTCCAGTTCGGGAAGTTTTCTTGTAATGGCCTGGCTGCGCAAGGCAGAAGTGTAATCGTAAGCCGGCGAACCGGTAACAGCTTTGCCGGGTTCGATGGATTTGCTTACGCCACTCTGGGCATTCACTTTGGCGCCATCACCCAATTCTATATGTCCCACAATGCCGGCCTGCCCGCCAATCATCACAGCATTACCAATTTTGGTACTGCCACTGATACCGGCCTGTGCAGCGATCACCGTGCTGTGGCCTATTTCAACATTATGGGCTATTTGAATAAGATTATCAAGTTTGGCGCCTGCCTTAATGATCGTTGAACCGATAGTGGCCCTGTCAATGGTGGTGTTGGCGCCGATCTCAACATTGTCTTCGATGATCACATTGCCGATCTGCGGCACTTTTTTGAAACTGCCATTGGCCTGAGGCGCAAAACCAAAACCATCGCTGCCGATGATGGCGCCGCCATGTATTGTTACATTATTGCCAAGGCGGCAATCATGATAGATCTTCACACCAGGATGAATGATGCAATTGTCGCCGATCGTTACGTTATCGCCGATATAAGCGTTAGGATATACTTTTGTGTTCTTCCCCAGTTTTACGTTTTCACCGAGATAAGCAAATGCACCGATAAAAATATTTTCTCCGTAAGAAGCTGTCTTTGCAATATAGCTGGGCTGCTGCACACCACTGAGTTGCTGTTGTTTGATCTCCTGGTATTTCGACAGCAGAGTGGCAAAAGCTGTATAAGCGTCGGGCACCCTGATCAAGGTGGCACCGACAGGTTTCTTTAATACAAAATTTTCATTGATGATGATAACAGATGCTTTGGTGCTGTAGAGGTATTCTTCGTATTTGGGATTGGCAAGAAAACTCAGTTCCCCTTCTTTGGCTTCCTCTATTTTTCCAAATGAGGCAACAGTTTTGCCGGGGTCACCTTCTATTTTACCATTCACCAGAAGGGCTATTTGTGCAGCGGGGAATATCATGTTTTTTTAAAGCTTTGAGCTTGAAGTTATGAGTTACGAGCTATGTCCTCATCCGGGCCCGAAGCTCATAGCTAATGACTCGTAGCTATCTTAAGTAACAAAAATAATGTTTTTTCACAGGGCTGGCCAGTTGCGGATGGATCAGGGCATTGTCCACTTCTGAAATGTCTTTGATCGTTCCGTCTTTGAATAAGATATTGATGCGTTCGTCAGCGGGGTTATAAGTGGTGCCTACCGCTTCGCCTGTGAAGACAAAATAACCGGCCTCATCGTTGCTCAACCCCATAACATTCATGGCCTCTTTTTTCTTTTCCTCCACAACATCTTTTGCAAAAGAACCAGCCTGTAGTTTCACCTTAAATAACCGCCTGTCGGTAATAAAACGGCAAAGAACGGATAATATTTTATCAGGATGCTGCCGCCAGTTTTTGATAGTGGCCATCACATCGTGGTCGTCCAAATTGCAGAATGTTTCGAGATGCTGTTCGATATTTCCCTTTTGATGCAGGAAGAAGTCAAAACCATCCGAAGCGGCTTTTACCGGTTCTCCTTTTGCAATCAACTCTTTGGCCCGGCGGATGATCTTTACCAGCATCATTTCTGCACCGATCACAGTCTTATGCAGATAGACCTGCCAGTACATCAGCCTCCGGGAAACCAGGAATTTTTCAATAGAATAAATGGCTTTTTCTTCCACCAGCAGTTCACCGTCTTTCACGGCCAGCATTTTGATGATCCGGTCATAACCAATCACCCCTTCGGCCACACCAGTAAAAAAACTATCCCGGTTCAGGTAATCCATCCTGTCCACATCCAATTGCCCGGACACTAATTGTGATAAAAACCGTTTGGGGTACTGACCAGTGAAAATCGCAATAGCTGTTTGCAACTGACCGCCAAATTCTTCATTCAGTTTTTTGATGATAAGCAGTGAAATGGCTTCATGCTGCACACCGGGTATCAGCTCATTTTCCAATGCGTGGGAGAAAGGCCCGTGCCCTGCATCATGCAGCAGGATGGCCACTTTGGCGCCCAGTTCTTCTTCAGCTGAAATGTCAATGCCTTTACTTTTGAGTTCGGCCAGCGCCGTACACATCAGGTGATAAGCACCCAATGAATGATGCAATCTTGAATGAACGGCGCCGGGATAAACCAGGTGGGCAAAAGCCATCTGGTGGATATTGCGGAGGCGCTGGTAGTAAGGATGCGAAATGATCTGCAGGATCAGCGGGTGATCAATGGTAATAAAGCCATAAACGGGGTCATTGATGATCTTGCGGGTTGGCATCATTGTTGGCTTTTTGTTAAAGGCCCGGAAAAGGCAGGCGGCAAAAGTACAAAGCCGGGATTTAAAAAGCTAAATTTGAAACTTCAGCGTTACTATCACACACTTAAAACTACAGAATGGCCATAGCAAAAATTATCTGGGTGGATGATGAGATCGAAAGCCTGCAGTCGCAGAAAATGTTTTTAGAAAATAAAGGGTATGAAGTGCAAACTTTTACCAATGGATTTGATGCCATAGATTATGTAAAAGAAAACCCCGTGGATGTGGTGCTGATAGATGAAACCATGCCCGGCATTACGGGGTTGGAAACGTTGGCCAAGATCAAAGAAGTGAACCAGTCGCTGCCCGTAGTGCTGATCACCAAGAATGAAACAGAGAACCTGATGGATGAAGCCATTGGTTCGCAGATCAGTGATTATTTAATAAAACCCGTCAATCCCAACCAGGTATGGCTGAGCCTGAAAAAGATCATTGATAACCGGAGATTAGTGGCCGAGAAAACCACATCGGCTTACCAGCAGCAGTTCCGCAATCTTTTCATGGCGCTGAACAGCAATCCTGATTACAACGAGTGGATGGATATTTACCAGAAACTGGTCTTTTGGGAACTGGAAATGGAAAAAAGCGACAGTCCGGAAATGCAGGAGATATTGCAAAGCCAGAAAGGAGAGGCAAATACCGAGTTTTTCAAATTTGTTTCAAGAAACTATGCCGGTTGGGTGTCTCCGAAAAGTACAGACGGACCCGTGATGAGCCACACGCTGATGAAATTTAAAGTGCTGCCGCACCTGGAAAAAGGAACACCTTTGTTCTTTATCCTGATTGATAATCTTCGTTTCGATCAGTGGAAAGCGATCCAGCCCATTTTTGCACAGAGCTTCCGCATTTTGGAGGAAGACAGTTTTTACAGTATTCTTCCTACGGCCACCCAATATGCCCGCAATGCTATCTTTTCAGGTTTGTTACCGGCTGATATTGAAAAACAGTTTCCGGCGCAATGGAAAAATGATGAAGAGGAAGGCGGAAAGAACCTGCATGAGGAAGAGTTCTTAAAAGCGCAACTGAAACGGCAGGGTATGGCTGAGGCGAAAGTTTCTTACACCAAAGTGGTAAACAACCAGGCGGGGCTTGACCTGCTCAATAATATTCACAACCTGCTGAACAATGACCTGAATGTGATCGTTTACAATTTCGTGGATATGCTCAGCCATGCCCGCACAGAAATGGAAGTGCTGAAAGAACTGGCGGGTGATGAAATGAGCTATCGCAGCATCACAACAAGCTGGTTTGAACATTCGCCGCTGCACCAGGCATTAAAAAAGATTGCCGATAAGAATATTAAAATTGTTCTCGCCACCGATCATGGCAGTGTGAGGGTGAAAACACCTTTTAAAGTGGTGGGGGATAAACAAACGACCACTAATCTCCGCTATAAACATGGCCGCAACCTGAATTATGAGCCTAAAGAAGTGCTGGCCTTCCGTGACCCGAGAGAAGCAGGGTTGCCGGTGCCCACCGTCAATTCGTCTTTCATTTTTGCCAAAGAAGACGGGTTTCTCTGCTATCCCAACAACTATAATTACTATGTGAACTACTATCGCAACACGTTTCAGCATGGCGGGGTGAGTTTGGAAGAAATGATCGTGCCGGTAATAAAGATGCAAAGCAAGTAGGTCAAAGGTGAATAGTGAATGGTGAATGCGTTGTGGAAAAGAAAAAGGCTGCCAGGAACGAATCGTCTTATTTTTGCAGCATCATTGACTAATCACCATTGACAATTCACGATGAAGTACACACAATCCACTCTTGACAAACTTGAAGCCATTCCTGAACAGTCCGGCTATATCCTGCGCTATGAAAGAGGCACTTTCCAGAGCGGTTATTGCATTCTCGAATCCAAAAAAGTGGTGGTGCTGAATAAATTCCTGCAAACAGAGGGCCGCATCAATACACTGCTTGAACTCATTCCGCAACTTGAGATCAATACAGACGCATTGACTGAAGAGAGCAAGAAAATTTACCTGGGCATCGTTTCCAAATTGGAAACAGAGACCAACGGTGAATAAGGAATCATAAATGAGAAATAAGAAATGAGGAAGTTTTGGACCGCAGTTTCATATTCCTGATTTTTAATTTCTCATTACTTATTTTTACCCGTGTATCCCCCGCTAAAAATAACGTTTCTCGGCACCGGCACCAGCAGTGGTGTGCCGATGATCGCCTGTGGTTGTGAGGTCTGCACTTCTGCCGATCCCAAAGACAACCGCCTGCGGTCAAGCATCCTGGTGCAATCCGCAAAAACAACATTGGTCGTAGATACAGGGCCTGACTTTCGTTACCAGATGCTGAGGGAAAACGTGAAAGAAATTGATGCCGTTATTTTCACCCATCCGCATAAAGATCATTTGGCGGGATTGGATGATATCAGGGCTTTCAATTTTTTTATGAAAAAGCCGATTGATGTTTTTGCTGATTCGCTGACTGAAGAAGCGGTGCGCCGGGATTTCTACTATGCTTTCAGTGACACCAAATATCCCGGCATTCCGGAGCTGAACCTGAACACCATCACCCTCGAACCTTTTGTGGTGGGTGACATCCCCGTTATACCCATCCTGGTCTGGCACCTGAAAATGCCGGTATTGGGTTTTCGTTTTGGCAAATTCACCTACATCACCGATGCCAACCGGATTGATGAAACAGAGAAAGCAAAGATCAGGGGCAGTGAGGTACTGGTACTGAATGCCCTGCGGAAGAAGAGCCATGTTTCTCATTTCACCCTGGCGGAGGCGGTGGCCATGAGCCAGGAATTGCAGGTAAAATCTGCTTATTTCACCCATATTTCTCACCAGTTGGGACTGCATCATGCCATCGAGAAAGAATTACCAGCAGGCATCCACCTGGCTTACGATGGATTGATCCTCGAAATATAAAAAATAGTTCACAACGCAACTAACATCCGTTAGTGTTCTGAAAAATACCTTATCTTGCACTGCCTTTAATGATTGCTTCTTGCCATGATCGGAAGGCGAATGACTGTGCCACTTCGACTAGTTTTGAAGTGGCACAGTTTATAAAAATGAACCAACGGTTTTTTATATTATGAATTTTCAAACTTCAGAACTGACCCAACAGGTGGCCCAAACGGCCCGGGATTTTGCACAGCAACATATCAAACCCCATGTGATGGAATGGGACGAGAGCCAGGAATTTCCTGTTCATGTTTTTAAAGAAATGGGAAAACTCGGCCTGATGGGGGTGCTGGTACCGGAAGAATACGGCGGCGCCGGTCTTACTTATTTTGAATACAAAACCGTGATAGAAGAAATTGCCAAAGTATGCGGTTCTATCGGGCTGAGCCTTGCAGCACATAATTCATTATGCACCGGTCATATCATGACATTTGGCAATGAAGATCAAAAGAAAAAGTATCTGCCCAAACTGGCCACGGCAGAATGGCTTGGCGCCTGGGGGCTTACCGAGGCCAACACCGGGAGCGATGCAGGCAATATGAAATGCACGGCCGTAAAAGACGGAAATGACTGGATTATCAATGGCACGAAAAACTGGATCACTCATGGTAAAAGTGGTGATGTGGCCGTTGTCATTTGCCGGACTGGTGAGCCACGGGCTAAAAATAATTCAACAACATTTGTGGTGGAAAAAGGAACGCCGGGTTTCAGTGCCGGGAAAAAGGAAAACAAATTAGGGATGAGGGCCAGCGAGACCGCTGAAATGGTTTTTGATAATGTAAGAATACCTGATACCAACCGCTTGGGTGAAGTAGGTGATGGTTTTAAGCAAGCCATGAAAGTGCTGGATGGCGGACGCATTTCTATTGCATCACTTTCGCTGGGCATAGCCAAGGGAGCTTATGAAGCGGCCTTGCAATATTCACAGGAACGATACCAGTTTGATAAGCCGATTGCCAGTTTCCAGGGTATTTCTTTCAAACTGGCGGATATGGCCACGGAAATTGCAGCGGCAGAGTTGCTGACTTTACAAGCCTGTGACCTGAAGGAAAGAAAACTCCCAATGACCAAGGAGGCGGCCATGGCAAAATATTATGCCAGCGAAGTGGCGGTGAAAGTAGCCAATGATGCCGTTCAGGTATTCGGTGGTTATGGCTATACCAAAGACTTTCCCGTAGAAAAACATTATCGTGATGCTAAACTATGCACCATCGGAGAGGGGACGAGTGAGATACAAAAGATTGTGATAAGCCGTGAAGTGTTGAGAAGTTAATAGTGAATTATGATTTTATTGTTAGACATCATTTAGTCATCTCACTTCTTGCATCTCCACCAGTTTTTTATAGAACCCGTTCTGTGCCAATAATTGCTCATGGGCGCCCCGTTCCACTATTTTTCCTTTTTGCAAAACGATGATCTCATCTGCATGGCGGATGGTGGACAGGCGATGGGCAATCACAATGCTGGTGCGGTTTTGCATCATATTGTTGATGGCATCCTGCACCAGTCTTTCGCTTTCGGTATCGAGAGAGGAAGTGGCTTCATCTAAAATCAGGATCGGCGGGTTCTTTACCACTGCCCTTGCAATCGTTAACCGCTGGCGTTCGCCACCGCTGAGCTTGCCGCCCCTGTCACCCACATTGGTTTGGTAACCCTGCTCTTTCTGCATGATGAAATCATGGGCATTGGCCACCTTTGCCGCAGCGATGATTTCTTCCTGTGTGGCATTCTCTTTCCCCAGTTTAATATTATTGGCAATAGTGTCGTTAAAAAGAATAGGCTCCTGTGTCACAATACTCATCAGGTTGCGTACCGATTGCAGTGAATAATCTTTGATATTAATGCCATCTATCAGCAAGTCACCGCTGGTTACATCATGAAACCGGGGAACAAGGTCAGCCAGCGTGGATTTGCCGGCACCTGAAGAACCTACCAGTGCAATGGTTTTCCCTTTTTCAATCACAAGATTGACATTGTCGAGGATCACTGCATCATGATAGGCAAAGCTTACATTCCTGAATTCAATTTTCTCATTGAAACCGCTGATTTGTTTTCCCTGCGGGTTGTCATCTACCGTCACGGGTGTTCTTAATATTTCTTCAATGCGGCCAATGGCAGCAGCGCCTTTGCGCATATTGCTGAACGAGGTGGAAAAGTTCTTGGCCGGCTGGATGATATTATAAAAGATGCCGAGGAATCCGAGAAAAACGGATGCTTCCAGTAACTGGCCGTTTAAGACAAGCCTTCCGCCATAGTAAAGTATTGCAGTAAAGAGCGTCACACCCATCACTTCAGAAAGCGGTGAGGCCATATCCCTGCGGTAACTGATCCGGTTTTTGGAATGAAGCAGGGCTTCATTGCCTTTGAAAAACTTCCGGCGCAGCAATTGTTCAATATTAAAGGCTTTGATGACCCGCAGCCCGCCAAGGGTTTCATCAAGGGTGGAAAGTGTTTCACTGTATTTATTGGCCACTTCCTGCGATTGTTTCTTTAATGATTTGGTGATGTGCCCGATGACAAGGCCAATCACCGGTAATGCGAGCAGAATGGTGCCCGTCAGCAACGGGCTTATCAAAAACAAGGCGCCGAGGGTGATGATGATCGTCAGTGGATCCCGGATCCATCCTTCTAACGTTCCCACCACTGAATTTTCCACTTCGGCCACATCGCTGGTCATGCGGCTCATGATATCGCCTTTCCGTTTTTCATTAAAAAAACCAATGGGCAATTTCAGCACTTTATCATACAGTTCTTCCCTGATCCTGTTCACCACCGAATTTTTCAGCGGGTTGAGTATATATAAAGAAAGATACAGGAATAAATTTTTCAGAATGATAAAGCCGATCATCAGCAGGCAGATAAAACCCAGTGTATGCACTTTGCCCCTTGTGTTGATAGAATCAGTCAGAAAAGCGTTTACATAATTTACCACCGGGTTATTGCTCACGCCGCCAAAACTGCCGCAGTCTGCACACTCGGGCCGGGGGTTGGTGAAAATAAGCTGCAGGAAAGGCATCAGCATGGCAATAGAAACAATGGAAAAAACAATACTCAGCACAATGAAAAGAAAATACAGGATGATCTTTCCTTTATAAACCCCGATATATCGAAAAATCCGTGAATATTGCTTCATAGCGGCTGATGAGGTGATGTAAACGGGGCAAAGTAACTACTTTTACAGCGTCTGCCGGTAGTTGTACGGGGCAGATGGCAAATTTCTGTGATATGGAAGAAGGAAAAAGACAAAAACAGATAGCAGGATTATTGAACGAGGAGATAAACCTGATCTTTCAGCGCCTGGGGCTGAGTATGATCGAAGGGGGCATGGTATCCATTTCATCTGTGAAAGTGACCCCCGACCTGCTCGAAGCCAGGTTTTACCTGAGTTTTTTCCAGGTAAAGGATATTGAAGCAGCACTGAAACGGATTGAAGACCGCCACCATGAGATAAAAAAGGAACTGGCGGCCAAAGTGCGACACCAGTTGCGGAATATCCCTGTGCTGAAATTTTTCCGGGATGATACACTTGACCATGTGTTCAAAATGGAAGAATTGTTTAAAAAGATCAGCGGTGAAAAAAGGGATAGTGCTGAGTAAGTGAGAAAGAGGGACGCCGGTTTTTCGGTCAACTATAATTAACTAATCAACCCGTCAACTATTCAACTGCATCTTCTTTTTGCCTGGCGCTATTTTAAAGCCAAAAAATCCACCAATGCCATCAACATCATTGCGTGGATCAGCATTGTGGCTATTATTGTAGGCACCAGCTTGCTCATCCTTGTATTGAGTGTTTTTAACGGGTTTGAAGGCCTGGTGAAATCACTTTATTCTTCTTTCTATACAGATCTGAAGGTTTCACCGGCTTCAGGAAAAACATTGATCATCTCACCCGGGCAATTGGAAAAACTGAAAGGGGTGGGGGGTGTCCGCAATTATTCACTGGTGGTGGAAGAAAAAGCCCTTGTGCAGAACGGGGAATACAACCAGTCTATCGTTTACCTCAAAGGAGTAGATGAAAACTACCGCTATGTCAGCGGGGTTGCCGATCACATCGTCAATGGTGAATATGACCTGGGCACCATTGATCAGCCTAAATTAGTGCTGGGCGCCGGGGTGGAAGGGGCTTTAGGCATACAGGCCGACCGGAATATTTTCCTGCTGAAGCTTTATTTGCCCCGGAAAGGCAGTACGGAACAGATCAACCTGCTGGATGATATCAGTAATGACACGATCCGTTCATCTGCGGCATTTATGATACAGCAGGATTTTGATACGAAATATGGCATTACGAATATTGATTTTGTAAAGAAAGCATCAAGGATGGCTGCCGATGAATACAGCGGGATAGAGATTGCACTGAAGAATCCGTCTGTTGAGGCTGCTACAAAAAAAGCAGTGCAGGCTATTTTCGGCAACAGTGCTGTGGTGCAGAACCGTTATGAACAAAACCGTTCTTTGTATGCGATCATGAATGTGGAACGCTGGGTAATCTATGGAGTGCTTTGCCTCATTTTGGTGGTGGCTGCCTTTAATATGATCGGGGCACTGACCATGCTGGTGCTGGAAAAGCAAAAAGATACCGGCATTCTTCATGCATTGGGCGGCAGCCGGAATTTTATTCAAAAAATATTTTTGACCGAAGGCCTTTTGCTGGCGCTGGTGGGGGGTGGCATCGGAATGTTGCTGGCCGTGGTCATTGCCCTGCTGCAGATCAATTATCATCTCATCCCTTTGCAAGGTGGTTCTTTCCTCATTGACTATTTCCCAGTGAAATTGCGACCGATGGATTTTTTGCTGGTGGGGGCCACCGTTTTTGTCATTGCTCTGCTGGCCTCCTGGTTGCCGGCACGAAAAGCTGCATTGCAGGAGTTTTCACTAAGAAGTGAATAGTGCCAGGATTACAAATGGATTATTAGTAATCACCCAATGTTTCGGGCAACTGTGCCAATGCCTTGGCCAATTGTTCATCGTTTGGAGCTATTCCATGCCATTCGTGTGAGCCTTCCATGAAGTCAACCCCTTTACCCATTTCTGTTTTCATCAGAATGACGATGGGTTTGCCTTTGCCCACAAAAGTTTTGGCATGTTCAAGCGTTTTCACCACTTCATCCATGTCATTTCCTTTTTCCAGGTGAATCACTTCCCAGCCAAAAGCGGCGAATTTGGCAGCAAGGTCGCCGAGGTTCATCACTTTTTTTGTAGGGCCGTCAATCTGTTGACCGTTCCAGTCAATGGTGGAGATAAGATTGTCCACTTTGTGATGGGCAGCAAACATGGTTGCTTCCCAAATTTGCCCTTCCTGCAATTCACCATCACCATGTAATGAATAAACAACAGATAGTTCGCCGTTCAGTTTTTTAGTGAGTGCGGCGCCGATAGCCACACTTAAGCCTTGACCCAAAGAGCCGGAGGCAATGCGTACGCCAGGGAGATGCTCATGGGTAGCAGGGTGGCCTTGCAGTCTTGAATTGATCCTGCGAAACGTGGCCAGTTCTTTTGTATCAAAATAACCTGCACGGGACAGGGTTGAATAGAACAAGGGAGAAATATGACCGTTGGATAGGAAAAATACGTCTTCGTTGGTCGCATTCATATTAAAGGATGGGTTGTGGTTCATCACTTTAAAATAAAGGGCGGTCAAAAACTCGGTACAGCCGAGTGATCCCCCCGGATGCCCGCTTGCGCAGCCATGCACCATTCTGACGATATCCCGGCGTATTTGCGAAGCGATTGCCTTTAATTCTGCCATAATACTTTGTTCTGTTTAAACTTTTTGTATCTTGTTAATTCAAAGTCCCCGACTGCGCTGCAAAAGTGCATTCTTTTTCGATACAAAATCCATCCGGATTAATCATTCTGTTCAGAAAATCGATGTTCCTGTGTTTAATAAGAATTTAATGCACCTGTGTGCATTAAAAAGATTGGATTTCAATAGGAAAACTAAACTTGAACCTATATTTTTGTACCGCAAAACCTTACCTGATGCTTGATATTTTATTGACTGCTTCGGTATCGTTTATCATCTCGTTTCTGGCCATACCTGTGGTGTTGCAAATAGCGGAGAAGAAGAAATTATTTGATATACCCGATGATAGAAAAGTTCACACCCGTCCCGTAGCGTCACTCGGTGGCGTTGGTATTTTCGGCGGCTTTTTGCTCGCAGCCCTGTTATCCATACAAGGCTATTTCAATCCTGAATTTCAATATTTCTTTGCTGCAGCCCTTGTAATCTTTTTTCTGGGCCTGAAAGACGACCTGATGGTGCTTTCAGCCAGCAAAAAGTTTGTAGGCCAGGTTATCGCTGCTTCCATTTTGATACACCTGGGCGGCATCCGGCTTGACAGTATGTTTGGATTGTTTGGGTTTGACCAGGTGCCTGAAGGTTTTGGATTGGCCCTGTCTTATCTTACCATCATTGTTGTCATTAATTCTTTTAACCTGATAGATGGTGTGGACGGACTGGCATCCAGCCTTGGCATTCTCACCATGTCTATTTTCGGCACTTACTTTTTTGCCATAGGTCAGCAGGCTTATGCTTTATTGGCCTTTGCTATGGCCGGCAGCCTGGTGGCTTTTCTAATATTCAATCATCACCCGGCCAAAATATTCATGGGCGACTGTGGTTCGCTGATGATCGGGCTGGTGAATGCAATCCTGGTTATCAAATTTATCAACACTGCCAGCGACCCTGCAGTAGCTTTCCCTGTTGAATCGGCCGTTGCTATTGGATTTTCAATCCTTATTGTTCCCTTGCTTGACACATTAAGGGTTTTTGCAATCCGGATATTCAATGCCCGTTCACCATTTACTCCTGATCGCAACCATGTTCATCATTTGTTGCTCGACAGGGGGCTTGGCCATGCAGCCGTAACGCTTACTTGTGTTTCGGTGAACATCTTTTTTGTGGTGCTGGCTTATTTCGGACGGTCACTTGGTTCCACCTATTTGTTGTTGCTGATGGTTGGTTTGGCATTTGCCGGTTTTGGCCTGTTGTATTATGGCAGAACCCGCCGCACTATGGTTATTGCCAAAACCATCCATGGTGCCACCGAACTGAAAACCACATCGAAAGTGGTGACACTGACACAGGAAGCACCTGCTGCCGACCAGAAATAGTCATACATAAACTTATTGTGCACGGAAAAGTTAGTTAAACGATTCCGTGCATTTTTTTTGGAATCTCCTGTTTCAGTAGCTTTGCGTTCCGCATCAATAAAACAATAAAATATGGCAGAAGATATAGCGTCAATTATTGACACCGCTGAAGATCATATGAACAAAGCGATCAACCACCTTGAAGCCGAACTGGTAAAGATCAGGGCGGGCAAAGCCAACCCGCAGATGCTGGATGGCATTGTGGTAGATTACTATGGGTCGCCGATGCCCATTAACCAGGTGGCCAATATCAGTGTGATGGATGCAAGAACCCTGAGCATCCAACCTTGGGAAAAAAACATGCTGCAGCCCATTGAAAGAGCTATCATCGCTGCCAACATCGGCATTACACCGCAAAACGACGGGGTATTGATCCGTTTGTTCCTGCCACCGCTGACAGAGGAAAGAAGAAAGGAACTGGTCAAAAAATGCCAGGCAGAAGGCGAGCATTCCAAAGTGGCCATCCGCAATATCCGCCGTGATGCCATTGAGCATATCAAAAAATTGCAAAAGAATGGCCTGAGCGAAGATGTTGCCAAAGATGGCGAAGCCAATGTGCAGCAGGTAACAGATAAATTTATTGCCGCCGTGGAAAAACATCTTGCTCTCAAGGAAAAAGAAATCATGTCTGTGTGATGTAATACCGGCACTAAAAAGAAAGGCAATACTCAGGTGTTGCCTTTTTTCTTTTCGGGCCTGTTTGCCAGGTAAACGCCCAGCAGAATGATGCCGAGGCATAGTGTTTCGATAACGGTTATCTTTTCACCATCCATAAAACCCCAGAACAAAGCCACGAAAGGAATGCCGTATGTGACCAGTGAAGCAAACAACCCTCCGGCTTTCTGCACCAGTATATAAAACAGCACGGTGGCAAAAGCGCTGCCCACAATGCCCAGAAGTACGGTAGCAATAACAGACCACCGGACAGATGAACTGCTGAAATCAAGCGACAGCACATCCTGCTGCCAAAGCACTACAGCAGTGGGGATGCACATAAAAGCAAGCGAAACCGTGGAAACCTGAATGGCGTTAAGGCCTTTGAGAAAATGGCTGTAGAGGTTTACATTGAAACCATACAGGAAGGTGCCCAGCAAGATAAGCAAAGCATAACCGGCATTTTCCAGGTTGATATTATCCTGGGTAACGGTGAGCAATACCAGCCCGGCAAAACCCACCAGTACACCAATTATTTTTTGCAAGCCAATCTTATCTTTAAAAAACGAAACCGCCACCACGATGACACAGATAGGAGTGAGGGAATTTAAAATGCCAGCCAGCGAAGTATCTATGTTTTTTGCAATGGCTTCCGCAAACAGGAAGGCAGGCAGTAAATTGCCGGTGATACCTGTGAGAATAACCAACAGCATTTTTTTCCTGGGAATCCTGGAAAGGTGAAAGATTGCAAAAGGCAGGAACACCAAACCGGCGGAAAAAATGCGCAACGATGCGATCTGCATCGAAGACAATTCCTTTGTGCTGAACCGCATGAGGATAAAAGAACTGCCCCAGATAAAGCAAAGCAAAATAAAAATACCCCAGCTGATAACCCTGTTGTTCATAAATAAAGGTGGGCAAAGTTCATAAAACGGGTTTATACATTCGCATTTTTTTTATATTGTGGTATTATCATTTAAACAGGCGGTTGGCATGAGTAAAATTCAGTTAAGCCAGGTCAGCACCCGGGCTCCGGAAGATTGCGATAAAAAAGAAACCAAGGCCAGAACAGCAGCCATGCTGGAAGAACTGGATGAACTGCAAAACCTGCTTTTTGCTGAAAACAAACATTCGGTGCTGGTCATTATCCAGGGCATGGATGCCAGCGGAAAAGACGGCACCATCCGCAATGTGCTGGGCAATATGAACCCGCAGGGAGTGACCGTAAAATCGTATAAGGCCCCGACAGCAGAAGAGTTGTCATATGATTTTTTGTGGCGTATTCATAAACATGCACCGGCAAAAGGGATGATACAGGTCTTTAACCGCAGCCATTATGAAGATATCCTTGTGACAAGGGTGCACAAATGGTGCGATGATGCCACGGCCCGTAAAAGAATGGAGGCCATCAATGATTTTGAAAAATTATTACAACAGCATAACCGGACTCATATCCTCAAGTTCTATCTCCACATTTCCCCGGAAGAGCAGCAGGAAAGACTGAAGGAACGTATAAAAGATCCCGGAAAGATGTGGAAGTACAATGAGAGAGATTTTGAAGAAGCCAAACTCTGGGATATTTATATGCAGATGTATGAAGAGTGTTTTGAGCATTGTAATAACCCGCCCTGGGTCGTTGTGCCGTCTGATCAAAACTGGTATAAGGAATATGTGATTGCTGCGGCTTTGCATGGCTTATTAAAAGGCCTTGATATGCAATACCCGGGGCTAAAAAAGTCATAATTTTTTTTCACAACTAAAACTAAAAAATATGGGTATGCTTAAAGAATTCAAAAGCTTTGCCATGAAAGGCAATGTTATTGATTTGGCAGTTGGCGTTGTTATCGGCGCAGCATTTGGCGCTATTGTCAGCGCTGTGGTTGATCATATTATTATGCCTATTGTGGGTATGATCACAGGTGGTATCAACTTTGATTCGCTGTCAGTGAGTGTCGGGGATGCTGAGTTGCGTTATGGCATGGCCATATCTGCCCTGGTGAAATTTATCGCCATTGCATTCTTTCTCTTTATGGTAATCAAGGCGATTAATAAAATGAAGAAAGAGGAAGCAGCAGCTCCTCCGGCTCCGCCAGAGCCTTCTTCAACCGATAAATTGCTGATGGAAATAAGGGATGCCCTGAAAAAATAGGCGTGGAAAATGCCGGGTCGTCCCGAAGCGTTTTTCCCTTACTTTTGAGTCCCTTTCCGGGTTGAAACCGGCAGGGGACTTTTGTTTTATCGATAAATTTATAACGGGTGACCAATACTTCGTACCAGATCAAATTACCACAGTTTGAAGGTCCTTTTGACCTGCTTCTTTTCTTTATTGAACGGGATGAACTGGATATTTACAATATCCCGATCACCAGGATCACCAATGATTTTCTTGATTATATCCACCAGCAGGAATCATTGAATATTGAGTTGTCCAGTGAATTCATTCTTTTTATCTCTACGCTGATGCGCATCAAGGCTAAAATGCTTTTGCCCAGGAAGGAACTGGATGCACATGGTAATGAAATTGATCCGAGAGAAGAACTGGTGAACAAAATCCTTGAATACAAGCGATTTAAAGAAGCATCGGCAAAGATGGCGGAGATGGAAGCAGAACGAATGCTGATGATCAAAAGAGGGAATATCCAGAAGGAATTGTCCATGATCGGCGAAGAAGCAGGTGAGGGAACGGAGATACAGAATATCACCCTGTTCAAGCTCATGAAGGCCTTTGAAAGGGCCATGCAGAAATACAGTGACCGCATCAATAAACCGGTGCATACAGTTGTTCAATACAACTATACGATGGAAGGAAGCCGCCAGCAGATGTTGTCCCTGGCACAGGAAGAAAAAACAGTTTCATTTGAAAAGATATTTGACAATGCAGAGAACAGGGTTCATGCCATCTTCCTGTTCTTGTCGCTGCTCGAACTGGTGCAGCAAAAATTCCTGAAGATCATGGTAGGCGACGGGAAGAATAATTTCATCATTGAATACAATGAGCCGGAAAACAGGCTGGCCGAACTGGAAGAAGAAAACCAACCACAATAACAATTAAATCATTTGCTCATGAAAAGTTTCGCAACTGCTAATTGGAAAGGATCAGGCAAGGAGGGAGGTGGCACACTTACCTCCAAATCAAAAGTACTGGATAATACTTCGTATGATTTCCGCAGCCGTTTTGAAGATGGTGAATATACCAATCCAGAAGAACTGGTGGCCGCAGCCCATGCCGGTTGTTTTTCCATGAAACTGAGTTTTGTACTCGGCGCTGCCGGGTTCACACCTGATAGTATTGACACGAAATGCACTATTACATTGGAAAGTGGTGCCATCACTTCCAGCCATTTGGAAGTGACTGCTGCTGTTCCAGGTATTGATGCCGAAAAATTTGCAGAATGTGCAGCGGATGCTAAGGCCAATTGCCCGATCAGCAAATTGCTGAATACGAGCATTACGATGGAAGCAAACCTTGTATAAACTTCTGCGATAGGTAAGCCGCTGTTTTAAGCCGTGGCTTACCTATTATTCATATATCCAAAGTAATACCGGTTTTTTCGATTCATTAATAACCGGCTTGATGTATTGGAGGAAGTTTGGTGAAACCGTTGGACAGCCATCACTTTGGCATATTTCTTCTTTAACTTCTGATTCCGGCACACATTCGTGGGCATGCAGTACTACAAACCGTTCAAAGGCTTTGTCGTTGGTTTTGTCCAGGCCATAGAGTTTCCATGCCAGCCCGAACTTACCGTTGTAACTATAGCCGATCCTGTATTTGCCCAGTGATGTGCAACCGCTGCCCACCACATTGCTGTAACGCCTTCCTTCGAGCCAGTATTCATTGCAACGGCCATGTGTGACCAATGCAGCATTGCGGATCGTATCCTTTTTCAGATCGTAGACAAAAAAACGGTGCTTACCTGAGGGAATGCTCATATCTATTAAAAAGCATATCTGGTTATTGAAATTCTTTTGACTGATAAATGCAGTTGCTTCCGCCGCTTTGCTTTGCAGCTTTTCAAAAGACGGTTGTTTAAAAGAATGACGGGCAGGCTGCGGAATGGTATTAAGGGTGATAAATCGTTTAAGCCTGCCGGTTTCAGACAACCATGCAATTGTAATACTACCTGTTAAAAGGAGAACAGCCAATACGAGGAATAGTTTTTTCATGTGTTAAGCTGTTAAAGTGATGCTTAACGAAAACCTTTCCACAATTTGATATAAAAGAAAACTTAATTCAAGTATTTATTGAAGAATGGAAGTACTTGCCTTTATCTTTTCTTTCATCATTTCCCGAACAGCATCCGCTATGCCCTGTGCATCATAGCCACATTCCCTGTGCAACTCCTTGGGTGTGCCGTGTTCCACAAGGCGGTCGGGAATACCCAATATTTTTACTTCATTCTTGTAGTTGTGTTGTGCCATGAACTCTAACACAGCGCTGCCAAATCCGCCCTTAACGGTTCCGTCTTCCACGGTGATCATCTTTTCATAATTCCTGCACACCTCATGCAGCAGTTCTTCGTCCAATGGTTTGGCAAATCGCATATCATAATGGCCGGGGTTCAGCCCGTCATTTTTGAGTTCACGGATGGCAGCAGCGGCAAAATTGCCGGGATGACCGAATGATAAAATTGCGATATCTTTTCCGTCTTTGAGTTTTCTTCCTTTGCCGATCTCAATTTCTTTCATCTCCGTTTTCCATTCGGGCATCACACCTTCACCTCTCGGGTAACGAATAACAAAGGGAAGTTTGGTTGATTCTAATTGTGCAGTGTACATCAGGTTCCTTAATTCACTTTCGTTCATCGGGGCGCTGATAATCATATTGGGGATGCAGCGGAAATAAGGAATGTCATAACAGCCGTGATGCGTGGGCCCATCATCACCCACCAAACCTGCCCTGTCCAAACAGAAAACAACAGGCAACTTTTGAATGGCCACATCATGCACTACAGAGTCATAGGCTCTTTGCATGAAGGAAGAATAAATGTTGCAAAATACTTTCATGCCCTGCGTGGCCATACCGGCGCTAAGGGTGACGGCATGTTGTTCGGCAATGCCTACATCAAAAGCCCTGTCAGGCATTTTCTCCATCATGTATTTTAGCGAGGAGCCCGATGGCATGGCCGGAGTGATTCCAAAAATCTTTTCATTTTGCTCTGCCAGTTCAATAATGGTGTGTCCAAACACATCCTGGTATTTGGGTGGCTGGGGCAGATCATATTTCTTTTTCTGAATTTCGCCGGTTATTTTATCAAACAAACCGGGTGCATGCCATTTGGTCTGGTCTTGTTCTGCCAGTGCATAGCCTTTTCCTTTGGTGGTGATGATATGCAGGATCTTCGGTCCGGGAATTTCTCTCAGGTCTTTTAAAGTATCTACGAGCTTGGCCACATTGTGCCCGTCAATCGGGCCAAAGTAGCGAATCTTTAATGCTTCAAATAAATTGGCGCTGCTGCTCACCATGCCTTTCAGCCCCTCGGCCAGTTTGTGAGCCATAGAACGGGTAAAGTTTTTACCTACCGGCAATTTTCCCAGCAATTTCCAGACATCGTCTTTCACTTTATTGTAAGTGGGTGAGGTGGTGATGTCTGTCAGGTATTCTTTCAGTGCGCCGACATTGGGGTCAATACCCATGCAGTTGTCATTAAGGATGATGAGCATATCGGCATCGGCCACACCGGCATGATTCATTCCTTCAAAAGCAAGCCCGGCTGTCATAGCACCGTCGCCAATCACGGCCGCCACCTTCCGGTCTTTCTCACCCTTGTATTTAGCCGCCATTGCCATGCCCAAAGCCGCAGAAATGGAGGTTGAAGAATGACCTACACCAAAGGTATCATATTCGCTTTCGCTTCTTTTCGGAAAACCGCTAAGTCCTTTGTATTTGCGGTTACTGTGGAAATTGTCACGGCGGCCCGTTAATATCTTGTGACCATAGGCCTGATGACCAACGTCCCAAACTAGTTGATCGTAAGGGGTATTGTAAACATAATGCAGGGCCGTGGTCAGTTCCACCACACCCAGGCTGGCGCCAAAATGCCCGCCATGCACACTCACCACATCAATGATATATTGTCGTAATTCGTCGCAAACCTGGTGCAGTTTTTCACGGGGCAGTTTCTTCAGGTCGGCAGGCGAATCAATCGTTTGCAGTAAAGGTCCGGGTGTGATTTCCATGCAACAGTATTAACGGTGTAAAAGTAGTATATTCGGCTGAGCCATCATAACAAAGGTGGTTAACAGATGAAACGACCGGTGGTTGAGCCGGGCCGGTCATTTTTTTAACAAAACCGGAATGATCAGCTCCATTTGTAAAACGTATCGTCCACTGGTATATTATCGGGGATCATCAAGAGCAGAAACGGTAGATTTGTTTTTTATGCGGTTGGCTAACAGGAAATACTGGCTTTTCCAGGCAGGTGGTTGGGGTCTTTTTGCCCTCATCAACGTTTTTTTTGCATGGTCATTTGACCGCCTCGTCACCACGCAGGACAGGAATATGGTTTTTGGCCGCCTCGGTTTCTTTGTGCTGCTGGGCATTGTACTCACCCACCTGATGCGGATGGTGATCCTCCGCATGAATGTGTTGCAGAAAAAGCTCGAAAAGCAACTGTTGCAGTTTGTCATCATCACCCTTGTTTTTTCCCTGCTGGGTTCTTATCTCGACATGCTGTTGCTCATAAAATATGACCTGACCAACCGCAACGAAAAAGAATTCCTGAATAATAAGGCACTGCTGGTGATCAACGGAGCGTTTTACTTTTTTATCTATTTCTTTATCTGGAACCTGATTTATTTCATGTATCACTATGTGACCAAGAGCCGCAAACAACAACTCGACACCCTGCGGCTGGAAGCATTGGTGAAAGAACTGGAACTAAAGACCATCAAGGCGCATATCAACCCGCATTTCATTTTTAATTCGCTGAACAGCATCCGGGCACTGGTGGATGAAAACCCGGAAAGGGCAAGGGCCGCCGTCACAGAGCTCAGTAATATTTTGCGCAGCAGCATGCAAACAGAAAAAGTGGAAATGGTTCCTTTTGAAAAGGAACTGGATATTGTAAAGGATTATCTTGCCCTGGAGAATATGCGGTTTGAAGACAGGTTGCGTATTGAATACCAGATTGATGAGGACACCCTCGATCAGCCGGTTCCGCCGATGATGCTGCAAACATTGGTGGAGAATGCCATCAAGCATGGTATCAGCAAGCAGATCAATGGCGGGGTGGTGAGGATCATTTCCGATTTTAAGGAAAACTATCATGAATTGCTGGTGCAGAATACCGGCTACCTGAACGGACATGCCGGCAGCGAAGGTTTTGGTTTGTCCAGCACCACCAACCGGCTTAGCCTGTTATATGGAGATAAAGCTAAATTTGAAATAAAGCAACTTACTCCATCACTCGTGGAAGCCAAAGTATTGATACCCTTTGATGCGAATTAAAAAAAATCACATGAGAGCAATTATTATTGACGACGAACGCCTGGCAAGAGCAGAACTGAGAAAGCTGCTGCAGGAATTTCCCGAAGTGGAAGTGGTTGACGAAGCCGCCAATGCAGAAGAAGGGATCAGTAAAATAGATAGCCTGCGGCCCGACCTGATCTTTCTGGACATCCAGATGCCGGGCCGCACCGGCTTTGATATGCTGGCCGACCTGGAAAGGGCACCACAGGTGATCTTTACAACTGCCTACGATGAGTTTGCCCTGAAGGCTTTTGAAGTGAATGCACTGGATTATTTGCTGAAGCCTGTGGAACCGAAAAGACTGGCCGATGCCATCCAGAAACTGCATTTGGCAGAACCCAGGGAAGCAAGACCGCTTGGTGAAAGTATGAACAACAGTATTCTGACCGAAAGTGACCAGGTGTTTGTAAAAGATGGAGAACGTTGCTGGTTTGTGAAGCTGTCCGAAATCAGGTTGTTTGAAAGTGTGGGCAATTATGCCAAAGTGTTTTTTGGTCCCAACAAACCGCTGATCTTAAAATCACTGAATGCGCTGGAAGAAAGACTGGATGAAAAAACTTTTTTCCGGGCCAACCGCAAGCATATAGTGAACTTGCGGATGATTGAGAAGATCGAACCTTATTTCAATGGTGGTTTATTACTGGAATTAAAAGGCGGAGAAAAAATTGAAGTGAGCCGCCGGCAAACCGTGAAGTTTAAAGAGATGATGAGCTTGTGAAATGACAGGCATTAACAGGGTCGTGAAAATTGAAATTTAATAAGTATAGTTCCATATGAAAAAAACAATTCTCCAGGGGTTGTTCATAACAACAACCTCTTTTTTATTGACTTTTTGCGGCAGTACTCAGACCACTACTACAAAAGTGGCGGCAATTGATGCTATCATCAATGCCAAAGATGTTGAACGAATCGAAAAGGTATTGGCTTCAGATGAAATGCGTGGCCGAAGAACTTTTTCACCCGAAATTGATAAAGCGGCTGATTTTATTGCGGCGGAATTTAAAGCAGCAGGCCTGGCCACCTGGAATAACAGCGGCTCTTATCGCCAGGATTTCAGTATGCTGAGCCCGAAGCAAACCAGCATTTCAGCTACGGCAAATGGCCAGGCCGTTGCCGAAAAAAATATCATGGTCGTCACTACCCGGCCTACTCTGCAGATCAACGAAAGATCAGGTTATGAAAAAGTGAAACTGGAGGCCGGAAAGAATTTTATCCGTGAAGCGCAGCAACATGTCCGTTCAGGAAAGAACTATTTAGTGCTGGTGGATACCAGCTATTCCGCAAATTTCAGCCGTCTTGCTTTTTTCAAACGGCAGATGTTTCCTATGGAGAACAATGTCATCTTCATGCTGACCACTGATGACCCGGCCACTTTCAGCATTGATGTTCGTCACGATGTAACGGAGCAAAAACTGGCCAATGTGGTAGCCTTATTGCCGGGTAAGACAAAAAAGGATGAATATGTCATCTTCTCGGCGCACTACGATCATATTGGTGTGGGCAAAGCGGTGAACGGTGATTCCATTTATAACGGCGCCAATGATGATGCAGCCGGCACAACGGGAGTCATCTTGCTGGCAAAATACTTCAAGCAGCTTAACAACAATGAACGGACCCTGGTGTTTGCCGCTTTTACGGCAGAAGAAGTGGGTGGTTTTGGTTCACAATATTTCTCCCGCCAGTTTGATCCGGCAAAAGTGATAGCGATGTTCAATATTGAAATGATCGGCACCGAAAGCAAATGGGGCAAGAACTCCGCCTATATCACCGGTTATGATAAAACAGATATGGGCGCCATCATGCAGAAGAATTTGGAAGGCACAGGGTTTATATTTCATCCCGATCCTTATCCCGACCAACAATTGTTCTATCGTTCAGACAACGCTACACTGGCCAGGCTGGGTGTGCCGGCGCATACAATTTCCACTGCCAAGATGGATGGGGAACCGCATTACCACAAAGTGACGGATCATGTGGAAACACTGGACCTTGATAATATGGCGATGATTATTAAATCCATTGCACTGAGTGCAAGGAGTATTGTGGCAGGAAAAGATACACCGGCGAGGGTGAAGGTGGAAGAGTTAAGGTAGCTGTAAGTTTTTTGTGGAAATAATATCATTGCGTATCTCATGAGAAATCATGAGATATTTTTTTGCCATACAATTGTTGCTTTATACAGGTTTGAGTTCCTGTCAACAGCAACCAGCGCTGGTTAAAGACAACAACGAAATTTCCAGGCCTGCACCTGACAATGACGAGGAGGATGTGATGGTCTGTATTTTTGAAATAGAAGCTGAAGTTCAGTATGAGAAATGGAAAAGGTACTTGATCAGAAATCTTGAACTTGATTCACTGACCACAGATACAATACCTCCTGGCACATATTCAGTCAAGATTAATTTTGAAATCAATTCTACCGGAAAATTGCAGAATGCCAAAGTTGCAATTGATCCTGGTTATGGATTAGGCGAAAGAGTAAAGAAAGTTGTTTCCGGATACAAGGATTTTTGGAAACCTGCCATAAGAAAAGGCAATCCTGTTAGTTCATTCAGAACCCAAATGGTTACATTTATCGTTGAACAAGAGGAAGAATATTGTAAAGAAGAGACTCCGTTAGAACTTATACTTTAACCGCTACACTATGCACCGCATCGCTCATCTCTTTGATCAATGATGCGTCTTTCTCAATAGCATTGCCCACAACGATCACATCAGCGCCGGCTTTGCAGTTCAGGTAGGCTTTTTCAGGTTCAATAATGCCACCGCCGATGATAAGCGGAGCTTCGATATGTTTGGCTACAGCCTCGATCATGCTTTCGGTGATAGGCCGTTTAGCGCCGCTGCCCGCATCCATATAGATCAGTTTCATGCCCAGCATTTCGCCGGCCATGGCTGTACACATGGCAATTTCATTTTTATCAGCCGGCACAGGGGATGCGTTGCTGATATATGAAACAGTGGTCGGTGCACCACCATCCACCACGATATAACCGGTGGGCATTATTTCCAAACCGCTCTGCTTTACAAATGGGGCAGACACCACATGCTGCCCGATCAATAATTCAGGATTACGGCCGGAGATCAAAGAGAGGTACAATAATGCATCAGCATATTTGCTCACCTGCGAAGGGCTGCCGGGAAACAATATTACAGGTATGTCGCAATTCTTTTTGATATGCTGCACACATTCATCGAGGTGATTGGAGATAACCAAACTGCCGCCAACGAGCAGGTAATCCACTTTGGCAGCTACAGATAACTCAACGAGTTCATCCAGCACCGAAGCATTCACCTTGTCGGGGTCAATGAGCACGGCAAATGATTTTCTGCCCTGTTTTTTCTTTTCTGATAAGGAATTATATATTGCTGACTTCATCCGGTACCGGTTGGTGTGACAAAAATGCGAAAAAATGCTGGATCAGCGAAGTAATTAAATCTCATTTATTTATAATCGTAAATACCCGGCCAGTTGAAAGATATGGTTATTGGTGATCCGGGAGCCGCTGCCATTTACGTACTGGTTCATATAACCGATTTCCAGGTCGGCTTTTTTACTAAGGCGATAGCCCGTAGCGAGGTAAAGCCGGTTTTGATCAAAGAATTCACCATTTACATTGTCATTGTTGCCAATGTTGACAAAAACTTCGTTTTGCAAAGCCGCGAACATTCCTTTATTGAATGTTTCCTGTTTCTTCAGCGGGAGAATATTACGGATGAAATACCGGAGACGATGTGCCGTTAAGGAGCCATCGTTTTGCAGTTCGTTATTCACGACAATGCTTTTGCTGATAAATCGTTGTTCAAGCCGGAAACGATGGGCAACCGCAACAGTTTTCACCTTGTGATTGATGATGAGTTGTTCCCACAGGCGATGTTCTGCTGCATAGCCGGATATGTTGCCGATGGTTCTGCGGTTGTTGATAAAGGCATAACCTGCTGAAAGAATTATTTTTTTATTCAAGTGATAATTCAAGCCCGGCCGAAGCAACAGTGTTTGTGTGTTTTTAATATTATCGGTACTGCGCCATTGCACATCGGTGTGCAGGCTGGTCTTCTTCCCTGTTTTTATAGTGCTGAACACAGCATCCCAGTGGGTGAATTGTGTTTGCGTTTGTGCCGGCGATGAGAGGAAAACAAGGAATACGATGACTATAGTTGGAATAAATTTTTTCATGCGCAAAAGAACAAAATTATCAGGTTATAAGATTCTTATCAATTTGTTAGGATTCCGTGATTTCTTGCTTGTTATTTTTTATCCATGTGATGGCAGCGCTTCGTAACTTTAAACAGGAAAAAGGCTGAAAGGTTGCCCGGCAGCGGGTTTCAGGCAGCGTAACAATTTATTAATAGAAGCGGTGGAATTTTCCAAAAAAATTTTGTCTATAGTAAAAACACGGTGTGTGAAAAAATCAGCTAACGCAATACAGTAAAGACTTTCAGCTTATGTAAACGGCCTTATCCACACAATGTTAATATTTGAAGGTTTGATTTTAGAGGTGATAAAAATACTTTCGTAACAGACCTCTCGCCAGAGTGGTTTGAACAGGAAACCAGGACCAATAACCCCGTTAAATTCTTTTTAGTTATGGCAAATAGGAAGCAGGCATCCGCCAGGGGCGGGTTGCAGTTCAGTCGTCGCTTCACCCGTGAGGATGTAAGTGTTTTTGACTTGTTTGAATATGATTACCGTACCTCTGTGATCCGTAACCCATCAGGGGAAGTAGTGTTTGAAATGAACAACGTGGAGGTTCCCAGGCAGTGGAGCCAGATTGCCACCGACATTTTAGCCCAGAAGTACTTCAGGAAGGCCGGTGTGCCGCAACCCGACGGAAGTTTGGGAAGAGAAACATCTGCCAAACAGGTAGCTCATCGTTTGGCGCATTGTTGGAGAGTGTGGGGAGAGAAGTACGGTTACTTCGCTTCCGAAAAAGATGCACAGGTTTTCTACGAGGAACTGGTGTATTCCATCCTTAACCAGATGTGTGTGCCCAACAGCCCGCAATGGTTCAATACGGGTTTATATGAATGCTATGGTATCAAAGGCAAACCACAAGGGCATTATTATGTTGATCCCGCTGATGGTGAATTGAAAAAATCCACTTCGGCATACGAACGTCCCCAGCCTCATGCCTGCTTCATCCTGAGTGTGGATGATGACCTGGTGAATGAAGGCGGCATTATGGACCTTTGGGTCAGGGAGGCAAGAATATTCAAATATGGTTCCGGTGTAGGCACCAATTTCTCCAACCTGCGTGGCGAAGGTGAAAAACTCAGCGGCGGCGGCACTTCCTCCGGTCTAATGAGCTTTTTGAAGATAGGCGACCGTGCAGCCGGCGCTATCAAATCCGGCGGCACCACCCGTCGTGCGGCCAAAATGGTTTGTCTTGATCTTGACCATCCGGAGATCGTTCAGTTCATCAACTGGAAAGTGGAAGAAGAGAAAAAAGTAGGCGCCCTGATTGCTGCCGGCTATGCCAGCGATTACGAAGGCGAGGCTTACAGAACTGTTTCTGGTCAGAATTCAAATAATTCAGTCCGCATACCCAATTCTTTCTTTGAGAGATTAGACAATAATGAAGATTGGGAACTGAAGGGCCGCATGGATGGCCGTGTGATGAAAAAAATACCAGCACGGGAATTGTGGAACCAGATCGCTTATGCAGCCTGGCGTTGTGCCGATCCCGGCACCCAATATGATACTACTATTAACGAGTGGCATACCTGCCCGGCCGGTGGCCCCATCAGGGCTTCCAATCCCTGCTCGGAATACATGTTCCTCGACAACACAGCCTGCAACCTGGCATCGGCCAACCTGATGAAGTTTTTTGATACAGAAAAAAATGTGTTCGATGTTGAGGGGTATGAATACAATTGCCGCCTGTGGACAGTAGTACTGGAAATATCGGTACTGATGGCGCAATTCCCTTCTAAAGAAGTAGCACAGCTAAGCTATGAATACAGGACATTGGGATTAGGTTATGCCAACCTCGGCACCATGCTGATGGTAAGCGGCATTCCTTATGACAGCGAAGAAGCAAGAGCTATAGCGGGGGCCATCACCGCCATCATGACCGGTATTGCTTATAAAACATCTGCAGAGATGGCGCAGGCTCTGGGTGCCTTCCCGAGATATGAAGAAAACAGGGAACACATGCTGCGGGTGATGCGAAACCATCGCCTCGCTGCCTATGATGCAGATGAATATGAAGGACTGAGCCTCAAGCCACAGGGTATTCATTCTAAATATTGCCCGGATTATTTATTGAAAGCCGCCTGCAAAGCCTGGGATGATGCCGTGGAAATGGGAGAAAAATATGGCTATCGCAATGCCCAGGCTACCGTGATTGCACCAACGGGCACAATCGGCCTGGTGATGGATTGCGACACCACCGGTGTGGAACCTGATTTTGCCCTGGTGAAATTTAAAAAGCTCAGCGGCGGCGGTTATTTCCGTATCATCAACCAGTCTGTGCCACAAGCGTTGAAGAATTTAGGTTACTCTGATAAAGAAACTGATGCGATTATCAAATATGCAGTAGGTACAGCTTCCTTTGCCGGGGCTCCTTTCATCAACCACCAGACACTGAGTGAGAAAGGTTTCATTGCAGAGGAAATAAAGAAATTGGACAAAGCCGCGGTTACTGCTTTTGAAATTGGTTTTGTTTTCAATAAATATACTTTAGGAGAAGAATGCCTCGAAAGGCTGGGTTTCACTCCCGAGCAATATAACAATTTTGAATGGAGCCTGCTGGAAGCGCTGGGTTTCACTGATGAGCAGATCGAAGCTGCCAACGATTATGTATGCGGAACGATGATGCTCGAAGGCGCCCCCCTCCTGAAAGAAGAACACCTGCCCGTTTTTGACTGTGCCAACAAATGCGGAAAGAAAGGCCAGCGTTATATTCATGCCCATGGCCACATCCGCATGATGGGAGCTACCCAACCGTTTATCAGCGGTGCTATTTCCAAAACCATCAATCTGCCCCATGAAGCGACCGTAGAGGAGATTGCAGATGCTTATTACCTGAGCTGGAAGCTGGGGTTAAAAGCCAATGCGCTTTATCGTGATGGTTCCAAACTGTCGCAGCCATTGAGCACCAAGAGCGATAAGAAGAAGAAGACCGAAGATGAAAAGTCTACAGTTGACAGTCCTCAGTCAACTGCCACAACGGTTGCTACCGAAAGCAACATTGTTGATATGGGTAAGCTTACAGTGGAAGAATTGCTGGAAGAGGTGCAAAAGAGGGTGCAATCTTCGCCGGACACCAAACTGAAACGCAAACTAGCGAGCATTGTTGAGAGAAGGGCCCTTCCGGCCAAGCGCCGCGGCTTTACGCAAAAAGCAAAGATCAATGGACAGGCTATCTTCCTCCGTACGGGTGAATATGGCGATGGCACCCTGGGTGAGATATTCATTGATATGGCTAAAGAAGGCGCCACCATGCGCAGTATGATGAACTGCTTTGCTATTTCGATCTCCATCGGTTTGCAGTATGGTGTGCCGCTGGAAGAGTTTGTTGACAAATTTGCCTTCACCCGTTTTGATCCGTCCGGTTTTGTAGAACACCCGAATATCAAATCCACCACGTCTTTAGTTGATTTTATTTTCCGGGTGCTGGGATATGAATACCTCGGTCGTACTGATCTTGTACATGTGCTGGACAAACCGGAAGTGATGAATACCGGTGCCGATGACTGGGATGATGTTCCCTCCGGCCTGGAGTATGCAGAAAAGCAGGAATTGTCAAGTGTAAGGATCACCCCTTCTTCAGGTGGTGTGGCGCCGCAGCCGGTAAAGAACCAGCGGGTGTCCCAGCCTGTAAAAGCTGAAGCGGGTATGGATGCGGTCAGCGCTGCAGCCAAGAACATGCAGAGTGATGCACCGGCCTGTAATGTGTGCGGCCACATCATGATGCGCAGCGGCACCTGCTACAAATGCCTGAACTGCGGTAACCAGGGAGGCTGCAGTTAACCAACCATGTTTGGACGAAAAACCAAATAAAGAATGTACCCCATTAATTCAGAAGTTCCGGCCATTGCGCCGGAACTTTTTTATACGTTATAGAAACTTAATAATTGGTTTATTTTCCTGTGTTGCTTGTTGCAGTGCAATGAGGTTGTTTACAAAGCCAATGCCTCACAATTGTATTTTTTAACAGGTAAATTTACCCGCTTTGTTCAGCATATTTCAGTAGGGATTCTTTACTTGCATTGTAACCAACAGGCATTACTTTCACATTCTAATCCGCTAACTATGAAAACAAGAAAACTGCTTTGGCTTTTCCTGATCTTTATTGTGCTTGAATCCTGCAGCCGTGCCATGACCCCTTATGAAGCGGCAAACAATCCCAGAGGTAAGAAGTGCAGGGCTATCAAATAATCAGTTTCCGCCAAACACATTGTTCACGGCGCCTTCCAGCATCGGGAATTTTTCCACGACAAAGCTTTTGATCGTTTCAATGGCTTTTTTTGCCTGCTCATCTGTTAGACCGGCTTCGGTTTTCAGTTTTTCTATCAGCTCTTGCATGAGAAAAGTTTAAAGGTTTAAAAATTTTCATCTCATTATTCAAATCTATGTATATCTGCCCATAGTATGTTTTGATGCTTTGGCTTCCTTTTCGGTCGCCAGGGCACTAACTTGAATTTATAAATATCTTCTTCCTTTAAATCTTTATCAACTTCGAAAAAGTCAAACCCAAGTATTAACTCCTTCGATGGTTTCTTTCGATAAAAATGTGTTGTGAATTCTATTCTATCGCCGGGTGGAATTTTCTCAATGATAAACGACATTGATGGACAAGTAACAGTAGAATAATTTCCAAAAAGAGAGTTTTCGTATTGCAGGTAGAAGCGGGGACCATAGCAAGAAGTGGATACGAAATAGACGGTATCAGAGTTTGGATTTGTTAAGCTGCACGTTACTTCTATATCTGTTGAATCACTATTACTAAAACCCCATGCAGGTACAGTAGATGCCTTAAAACTGAAGATTATGTTATTATGGGAAGGTGGTGGAAATATCCGTGCACAACCTAATCCAAGAGCCAGGAAGATGATTGCAAACAGGTAGTTGACCATGTTAAAAGATAAAAGGTTTAAGATGCTACAAACATAACCTCTTAAACCTTTCAACCTCTGAAACTTTTTAAACTTTTGCAACTTCTTGAACCTGTATTACGCCACTTTCAGCAAACTCAGTTTGCTTTTATCAAACTTGCGTTTGGCATATTCCATCGAAAGGGAGAAATGTGTTTCCCGGGAAGAGGGCAACTCAAACATGGCATCGGTCAGAATGCCTTCGCAAATACTCCTTAGTCCTCTTGCGCCCAGTTTATACTCTACTGCTTTTTCTACCATAAAGTCGAGTACTTCATCTTCAATGGTCAGGTGGATGCCTTCGAGCTCAAACAACTTTTTATACTGTTTCACCAGTGCATTCTTGGGTTCGGTCAGGATGGCTCTCAGCGTTGGTGCATCCAGCGGATCCAGGTGGGTCACCACCGGCAAACGGCCCAATAATTCAGGAATGAGCCCGAAAGATTTCAGGTCGGTGGCATTTACGTAGCGCAGCAAGTTTTTCTTCATGTTCTCCTGCTGTTCTTTGTCCACGTTAAACCCGATGGTATTGGTCTGCACCCGGCGGGCAATCACTTTATCAATCCCGTCAAAGGCGCCGCCACAGATAAACAAAACATTTTGGGTATTGATCTTGATGAGCTTTTGTTCCGGGTGTTTGCGGCCTCCCTGCGGTGGCACCAGCACATCCGTTCCTTCCAGTAATTTCAGCATACCTTGCTGTACACCCTCACCACTCACATCACGGGTGATGGAAGGATTGTCGCCTTTGCGGGCAATCTTATCTATCTCATCAATATAAACGATTCCACGTTCTGCGGCTGTCACGTCATAGTTGCACACCTGCAGCAGGCGGGTAAGGATACTTTCGACATCTTCACCCACATAGCCAGCTTCGGTGAACACCGTAGCATCCACAATCGCAAAAGGAACATTCAGCATCCGGGCAATGCTTTTTGCCAGCAATGTTTTGCCCGTTCCGGTTTCACCCACCATGATGATATTGCTTTTTTCTATTTCAACATCATTGACGGGGCTGTTGTCATTAGTTCGTTGCTGTAATCTTTTGTAGTGATTATAGACAGCTACTGCCAGCACTTTCTTGGCCTCATCCTGGCCGATCACATATTCATCGAGGAATTTCTTGATCTCAACTGGCTTTCTGACGGTGAGCTTAAAAGAAGAAGGTGTTTTTTCTTCCCGCACCATCAGTTCCTGGTCAATGATCTCCCGGGCATGCTCCACGCAATTTTCGCAAATATGTCCTTCCTGCCCGGCAATGAGGATTTTTACTTCATCGCGGCTGCGTCCGCAAAAGGAACAATGTAAAGGGTTTTTGGCCATTTTTCGTAGAGGATATGAAGTTGCTACTAAACGAGTTCGGAACACACAAAAGTATAAAACGACACTGAGAGCCGCCAGATAATTTTATAAGTGGATGGAGAGATGAAAGAATTGAAACACTATCAACTAATAACCAGCGATTTAAAGCTTTTCCATCACAGTATCCACAATGCCGTATTTAATGGCTTCTTCAGCATCCATCCAGTAGTCGCGGTCAAAATCCTTCATGACCTGGGCCATGGTCTTGCCGCAGTTTTCAGCCAATATTTTGGCACCGATCTCTTTTACTTTCCTGGTTTGTTTAGCCTGTATCTCCAGGTCGGCACTCACTCCCTGGATATAACCGCCTAATGAAGGCTGGTGTATCATTACTTCGCCATGCGGGTAGATAAAACGACGGCCTTTCACACCGCCACTCAGCAAAATGGAGCCCATGGAAGCAGCCAGGCCCATGCAAATGGTGCTTACAGGGCTTTTCAGCATCTTCATAGTGTCATAGATCACCATACCGCTGGTGACCACACCGCCCGGACTGTTGATGAAGAATTTTATTTCCTCACCGGGTTTATCGGCATCCAGCAGCAACAGTTTAGTGGTGGTTTCTCTTGCCGATTTGTCATCCACTACCCCCCAGAGATAGACGGCTCTTTTTTCAAAGAAATATTTCTCTAATTTTTTATTGAGCATAACGAGATCATCTCTTTTATCTTCTCTTTCTTTTTCTTCTTCGTCATCAAGCCGGTGCTCGTTGTATAAAAACTGTTTGTGGTTCATTGTAATCGTTTAAAAGGTTAAAACGTTTCAGGGTTTAAAGATTTTGTTGAGCGGCTGTTATCTGCTTATGCAGACTTCAGGCTTAGAGTCATTCAACTATCAGCTATCCTTTTTTTCTTTTCTCGGGTTTGTCAACAGCACTTCATCCACAATGCCGTATTCCTTTGCTTCAGGGGCTGTCATCCAGTGGTCGCGGTCAAAATCTTTTTCGATCTGCTTCACCGGTTTACCGGAGTGAAGACTGATTACATCGTATAGCTCTGATTTCAGTTTTTTGATCTCTGCAACAGTAATCTCAATATCGCTGGCCTGCCCGCCAATGGCACCGCTGGGCTGGTGCATCATGATGCGGGCATGTTTCAGTGCTGCCCTTTTGCCTTTTGTGCCGGCGCCGAGCAATACACAAGCCATTGAGGCTGCCACACCAATGCAGATGGTAGCAATATCCGGGCTTACATATTGCATGGTATCATACACACCCAGCCCGGAATAAACACTTCCTCCGGGACTGTTGATATACATATTGATGTCTCTTGTTCTGTCTGTGGAATCAAGAAACAGCAACTGGGCAGTGACGATATTGGCGATTTCATCATTGATAGGGTAACCCAGGAAGATGATACGGTCCATCATCAACCGGCTGTAGACATCCATCACCGCCACGTTCAGCGAACGTTCTTCGATGATGTTGGGTGTCATCCCGGTTACTAAATGTGAGGCATAGCTGTGAAGGGTGTTGCTGGAAATACCGCGGTGCTTCACCGCATATTTTTCAAATTCTGAATTAAAAGCCATGTTTTGTCAGGTTGATATGTTTACTGGTTAATAAGTTGATAAGCAAAGAAGCAGTGTAAAAGGAAAACCCTTGTCAACTTCTCAACCCTCTCAACTTTTTTTCCTGTGCATCAAATATCCGTCCAAATGCCAAAACCACAAAATCGGTGTCAAGTTGGCTGGTTTTTATGCCGGCAGGTTGAAAATTAAGAAAGGCTGACAAGGGCTTTTTCCGTGTCAACCTTTCAATATTATTAACTGATCAACTATTAATGGTGGTGATGCTGGTGTTCTTCCACCATTTTGGTGAAATCTTCGGCGCTGATGGCTTTATCGGCCGGGTTCACTTTTGTTTCAGCCCATTCAAAAATCTTTTGTGTTTGCAAACGGTTATAAGCATCCTCAACATACTTACGATCTTTCATCATTTTTTCTACATAATCATTCACCCAGGGCTGGTCATCGCCGAGGTTGGCGCCGCCCATATAGCTGAAGAGCTGGTTTTTAGCAAAAGCCCTGATCTCATCAGGATTTACAGAGATGCTGTTTTCCTGCACAACTTTGTCAGTGATCAGTGTCCACTTCAGCTGGTTGAGAAAAGTGGGGAATTCTTTTTCCACCTGCTCATCTGTTTTGGGATTTTCTCCCTGCGTTTTGATCCATTTTTTCAGAAAATCCTTCGGGAATTCTATTTCAGTATTATCCACCAATGCATGAAACACCTGGTCGTGGATCTGGTTGCGTGACTGGCTGTTCCAGTAGTTTTGGATTTCTTCTTTTACTTTATTCCTGAACTCCGTTTCGGTTTTTACCTCCTGGCCGGGATAGAGCTGGTTGAAAAATTCTTCATTGAGCTCTCTTTTTTCGAGCAGCCCCACTTTGGTGATGGCGATATTGAAATATTTGTCTGCGGCTGTTGCATCTTCTTTCAACCCCAGGTCGCTGATGATCCATTCTCTTTCTTTATCATCAAATGCTTCTTTCAACTGCACATGGAAAACATCGCCGGTCTTTTTGCCATGAAGGTTTTTCCTATAGCCTTCGGCAAAATATTTTACCAGCAGTGAATTATCTTTTTTAATGCCGCCTTCCACTTCGTTGCCCGCAGCATCTGTTTCAGTGAACAGCACATTGACAACATTCTCATCATTTTCTACCGCTTCTTTGTCCGCCATGTTGCCGTGGCGGTTTTGCAAACGGCCCACTTCATTCTCAACCATTTCATCGGTCACAGTCACCACATACCTGGTGATTTTTGCTTTTGCAAGATCAGCAATGCTGAAATCGGGTTTCATACCCACTTCAAAATGAAAAGTGTAATCCGCAGGATTGTTTACATCCAGTTGACGGATGTCTGTCTCCAATGGCAGGGGCTGGGCAAAAATGTCGAGCTTGTCATTTTGCAGGTAGCCGATCAGTTCTTTGTCCACAGTGCGGAGTACTTCATCGGCAAACAGCGAAGATCCATACATTTTTTTGATCAGCCCGGCAGGCACCATGCCTTTGCGGAAGCCGGGAATATTGGCCTTTTTGCCATATTCCTTCAGTGCTTTTTCAAAAGAGGGGAGATAATCGGTCTTTTCCAGTTTCACGGTCAGCTTTTCATGGAGCAGGCCGATGTTTTCTTTTGTTATTGTAGCCATGATGAACGTTTAAAAAGTTTGAGAGGTTTAAAAAGTTTAAGAGATGCCTACACCATGTTCAACCTATTGAACGTGTTAAACTTTTTAAACCTTCCTTTAGTCCGGATGGAGGGACTCGAACCCCCACACCTTGCGGCATCAGATCCTAAGTCTGACGTGTCTACCAATTTCACCACATCCGGGAATAGAAAGTCAGTGAGTCACTGTGTCACATAAGTCAGCGAAGCGACGTTTTTGACCTATTGACCCATTTGACTTATGACTATCAAAACGGGCTGCAAATGTAGGGCATTTCGCCTTAAAAACCGGGCTGAAAGCATCCTTTTGCGTAAATTCGTACACTATTCATATATGGAGACCGTTGCGCAATTGCCTAAATACAACCTGAATGAAGAACAGGAGAAGAAACTTATCCTGAGGGAGTATCGTTCCCTGCTGCGGGCACTGAAAACCAAACTTAAACCCGGCGATAAAGACCTTATCCGGATTGCTTTTGAAATGTCGGCAGAGGCGCACAAAACGATGCGGCGAAAGAGCGGCGAGCCTTATATCCTTCACCCGCTGGCGGTGGCAAAGATCTGCGTGGAAGAAATTGGCCTCGGCGTCCGGTCTTCTATTTGTGCATTGCTGCATGATACGGTGGAAGATACCGAGATCACTCTCGAAGATGTGGAAAGAGAATTTGGACAGGAGATCACCCGGATCGTGGATGGCCTAACCAAACTCGCCAATGTGATTGATGTGAATGCCTCACAGCAGGCTGAGAATTTCAAAAAAATATTACTTACCCTTACCGACGACCCCCGTGTGATTCTAATCAAGCTGGCCGACCGCCTGCATAACATGCGGACACTGGACAGTATGAAACGGGAAAAGCAGTTGAAGATTTCTTCCGAAACCGTTTATGTGTATGCGCCGCTGGCCCATCGCATGGGTTTGTATTCGATCAAAACAGAGATGGAAGACCTGGCCATGAAATACATGGAACCGGATATTTATAAGGATATAGCAAAAAAGCTGGCAGAAACAAAAAGGGAAAGAACAAAATATATCAACGAGTTTATCAAACCTATCCGGGAAAAGATCACCAAAGCCAGGCTGAATGCGGAAATATTCGGACGGCCCAAAAGCATTCACTCCATCTGGAGCAAGATGAAAAAGAAAGGTGTCGATTTTGAAGAAGTGTATGACCTCTTTGCCATCCGGGTGATCCTTGATTCCGCACCCGAAAAAGAAAAAGAAGATTGCTGGAAAGTGTATTCTATGATCACAGATGAATATACTCCTTCACCGGAAAGATTGAGAGACTGGCTGAGCAATCCCAAAAGTAACGGGTATGAAGCATTACACACCACCGTAATGGGACCCCAAGGCCGTTGGGTGGAAGTGCAGATCAGGACAAAACGGATGAATGAAATAGCAGAGAAAGGACTGGCTGCCCACTGGAAATATAAAGAAGGAGCTGCTGATGAAAGCCGTTTTGATAAATGGTTTCACCAGATCAGGGAAGTGATCAGCAACCAGGAAACAGACAGCATTGACTTCCTGCAGGATTTCAAGACCAGCTTTTTGGCGGAAGAAATTTATGTCTATACCCCAAAGGGTGATGTGAAGATGTTGCCGGTGGGTTCTACAGCGCTGGATTTTGCCTTTGCGATCCACAGTGCTATTGGTGTGAAAACTATCGGCGCCAAAGTGAACCATAAACTGGTTCCCATCAGTCATAAACTCCGCAGTGGCGACCAGGTGGAGATCATCACCAGCAACAAACAAAAACCTTCGGAAGACTGGCTGACTTTTCTCGTTACTTCCAAAGCCAAGAGCCGCACCAAAGATGCCCTGAAGGAAGAAAAGAAAAAAGTGGCTGATGAAGGAAAATATACTGTGCAACGAAAATTAGAAGGAGTAGGGGCTGCACTAAACCAGCACAATATTGATGAACTGGTCCAATATTACAAACTTCCTTCCCATGTTGATTTTTTTTACCAGGTGGCTGTGAAGAATATTGATCTGAAAGAGCTGAAGGATTTTAAAGTAACCGGCGACAGGATCGAATCGCCGAAGCCGGTAAAAGTGCCGGAGCCAAAGCCGGAGTATAACCCGCAGCAACCGCATACAAAAAAGGATGCCGAGCTTATCATTTTTGGAGAAAGCAGCGACCGCATTGTTTACAATCTGGCCAACTGTTGCAAGCCCATTCCGGGTGATGACGTTTTTGGTTTTATTACCACGGGAAAAGGATTGACCATTCACCGCACCAACTGCCCGAATGCCGCCAAATTGCTGGCCAATTATAGCCATAGGGTGGTAAAAACAAAATGGGCCAAAAACAAAGAGATATCATTCCTTACGGGTGTCAAAATCGTGGGCATGGATGATGTGGGTGTGGTGAACAAGATCACCAATCTTATCTCGGGTGAATTGAAGATCAATATTGCAGCATTGACCATTGAAGCCCACGAGGGATTGTTTAAGGGCAATATCCGTTTATATGTGCATGACAAGGAAGAACTGGACAGGCTGGTCAACAGCCTGAAAGCTTTGCCCGGGATTGAATCGGTGGAAAGGTATGATACAGAAGATATACCGTAGCACATTCTTTTTTCTGTTTAGAAGCCCGGATTATTTTGTTTATCTTGTCGTGTTGTTTTTAACACAATAAAAAAGACTTACCCTTTTTGTATATGAAACGGATTGTGCTGCGACTGGCTGTATTGGCAATTGCTTTCCTTTTGTTTCAACGACCTGTGTTTTCACAAGCATTCACCTTCAACTGTTCAAGAGATACAATTCTCCCAGGATGTTCACCAAATCCCTGTGTAAAAATCACCACACTCATTCCTGATCTTCACAGGTCAACAGATACATACACGTTGAATCCGATCACAACCAACGGATCTTCCTGTTTCCCAGCCTATTCTGATCCTTCCATAACAGGAACACCCACCAACCTGACCTCAGATGACACTTACACGGCGCCGATCAATATCGGGTTCCCCTTTCCTTTTTATGGAACTTTTTATAATAATCTTGTAGTAAGTACCAATGGTGTGGTTTGCTTTGATATCAGCCGTGCTTTTTTGGCTGCACACTGGAACATCATTAATGGCGGGTTCCCGCAAAATCTTCCCAGTGCATTTTATGACCGTGCCATCATCATGGGTCCCTACCATGATCTTGATCCAACAATACCCACATCACCCACTCAACGGATACAATATGTCACAACCGGTGCAGCCCCTCACCGCAAATGGATACTTAGTTTTTTCAGAGTTCCTCTTTACAACTGCCCTTCGCTGATTGAAAATACACACCAGATTGTTTTGCATGAGTCAACCGGTATAATTGAAGTGCTGATCTTCAGCAAACAGGTTTGCAACACCTGGAACCAGGGGCGTGCTATGGTGGGTATTCAAAATTTCAACAGGGACCAGGCTGTTATGGCTCCTGGCCGAAGGGCTACTGATCCGCCATGGGGCAACATCAATATGAATGAAAGCTGGCGTTTTGTTCCTTCTGCAGGCCCGTCTTTATTTAAGCGAGTGGAATTATATGATATCGGGGGAAATTTCATTTCCACTGGAACCACCAACAGTTTGGGTAACGGAACACTTGAAGCAGAGTTTCCGGATGTTTGCCCGCCTGCAGGCACGACGACAACTTATATTATCAGGTCTGTTTATGAGAAAAATGATGATCCTGCTGTAGAAATCTTTGGAACCGATACAGTGAGGGTTATAAAAGGCCCCCCGACTGATCTCAACGCAACATTTACAACTACTCCAACCTCGTGTGGTGCTAACAGCGGAACTATTACTGTGAATGTTCCCACCGGCACCGGTGCAGCCCCGTTTGAATATATATTAGATGGTGGCACCCCGCAAGCAAGTAATGTGTTTACTAATCTGGCACAGGGTAATTATGTGGTGCAGGTCAATGATGCTGGTGGTTGTGGCAGCACACTGAATGTGGCAGTTGCACAAACCGGGGCTCTTTCCGCAAACATAACAACAATGGCTACTGCCTGCCCCGGAGTGAATAATGGAAGTGCCACTATCACACCAACCAATGGAACAGGGCCCTATAACTTTACATTGAACCCTGGTTCGGTTACTCAATCTGGTGCGACAGCCACATTCAATGGACTGACTGTTGGTTCTTACACTGTAGCTATCACCGATAACGGGGGCTGTGCCACAGTAACACCACTTACATTTAATATTGCAGCTGGCGCTGGTCTCAGTTCAACCCAAACAGCAACACCGCCTTCCTGCAATGGTGCGGCCAATGGCTCGATCACCATCAACACACTCAATGGTAGTGCGCCTTATACATTTACATTAAATCCCGGCAGCATCAGCCAGGCATCTAATGTTTTTACAAATCTTGCAGCCGGTAATTATACCATCAGTTATACAGATGGCGCAGGATGTGTTTCGGCTGTGATTCCTGTCACAGTACCAGCCGGGCCATCATTGACAACCACGGCCGCTGCCACAAATGTTTTATGTAATGGCGGCGCCACGGGTAGCATTACGGTGACACAACCTGCTGCGGGCACCCCGCCTTATGAATATTCCATAGATGGCGGCGCCAACTGGCAAACGTCAACTATTTTCAATGGTCTTGCTGCCAACACCTATACTATTCTTTTCAGGGAAAGCAATGGTTGCCAGGGTCAGGTGACAGCAACGGTGGGGCAACCGTCGGCATTGGCAGCATCACTGGCCATTACTCCGGTTGTTTGTAATGGTCAAAGCAATGGTATCATTACAGTAAATGCTTCAGGAGGAACAGCTCCTTACCAATATTCGATTGACGGTGGCGCCAACTGGCAAACATCCAATACGTTTACTGTTGCAGCAGGCGGCTATACTATTTTGATAAGAGATAATAACCTCTGTACTGTTTCGCAGAATGCAAATGTCACGGAACCCCCGGCGCTAACGGCTTCGGTTACAACAACCAATGCCACCTGCAATGGCGGGCCGGATGGCACTATCACGGTCACGGCAAATGGGGGCAACAGCAGCTACCAGTATTCACTTGACAACAGCAATTTCCAGTCTTCAAACGTATTTAATGTTGTGGCCGGTACTTATACGGCGTATGTGAGAGATAATCTCAACTGCAGCTTCACCCTCCCTAATATCGTGGTCGGATTAACGGACAATCTTACTTATTCTACACCGGTGAGTCCTCTGATTTGCGAAGGAACATCAACTCAATTACAGGTTGTTTCCAATGCCATACAATATGCCTGGTCACCTGCAACCGGTTTAAGCAATACCAACATCGCCAACCCGGTGGCCAATCCAACAATAACCACTACTTATACGGTAACTCTCACATTGGGTAATTGCAGCGTCAATATTCCCTACACCGTAAATGTGAATCCGGCTCCTGTGCCCAATGCAGGGCCTGATGGATTTATTTGTTATGGGCAAAACTACCAGCTACAAGGTTCGGGAGGTGTGCAATACAACTGGTCACCTTCTAATTTCCTGAGCAGTTCCACTGTATCCAACCCCGTGGCAACACCAGATAACACTGTTACATACTCTTTATCTGTAATTGATGCCAATGGGTGCCAGTCGTTGGTGAATGATAATATCACAGTGGATGTGACGCCACCCATTACTGTGACCACTTTTCCTGCAGATACGATTGTTCATGAAGGAGCCCAGTTCCAGATAAGGGCTGTTTCTATAGCTACCAATTATTCATGGACACCATCGGTGGGTTTGAGTAATCCCTTTATTGCTGACCCGGTAGTAACAGCAGGCAGTGCAGGCGATGTGATCATTTACCAGGTAGAAGCATCAACAATAGCAGGCTGCCGTGGTGATGCTGTGGTGAGGGTGCAGGTATATAAAGGGCCGGATATTTACATGCCGACAGCGTTTACGCCAAACAATGATGGCAGGAATGATATCTTCCGTCCATTTACGGTTGGGGTGAAACAAATTAATTTTTTCCGCATATTTAACCGAAGCGGGCAGGAAATGTTTTCCACGAAAAACTTAGGCGCAGGCTGGGATGGAAAACTGGGCGGAGTGGAGCAACCCTCCGGTGTGTATGTATGGATGGTGCAGGGAGTTACAGAGGATGGGAAGGTGCTTACAAAGAAAGGTACAGTGGCACTGATCCGCTAAATCAAAAAAGATAATCACATTCTCTTAAAGCCACTGATTAATTTCGGTGGCTTTTTGCTGAACCCGTATTTTTGCCCACGTTTCGCTAAGCAAACTAACCACAATCCGTTATGGTAGATGTATTACTTGGCCTCCAATGGGGCGATGAAGGAAAAGGTAAGATCGTTGACTATTTTGCCAAAGATTATGATGTCATTGCCCGTTTCCAGGGCGGCCCTAATGCCGGGCATACGCTTTATGTAGGCGATAAAAAAATAGTGCTGCACCAGATACCTTCCGGTGTATTTCATGCCAACACTATTAACCTTATCGGCAACGGCGTGGTACTTGACCCCGTTACACTGAAAAGAGAATGTGATACGGTAGCTTCTTTCGGAATCGATCTGAAAAAGAACCTGTTTATTGCTGAGCGTACACACCTGATATTGCCCACCCACCGTGCTTTGGATAAAGCTGCTGAACTTTCCAAGGGGCAACAAAAGATCGGTTCCACATTGAAGGGTATCGGGCCCACCTATATGGACAAAACAGGCCGCAATGGCTTAAGGGTTGGCGACTTGCTGGATAAGAATTTTACCACGGCTTATATCAAGCTTCGTCTCAAGCACCAGAAACTTTTAGACAATTATGCTTTCAATGAAGATATTACGGCATGGGAAGAAGAATTTTTTGAAGCTCTTGAGTTTTTAAAACAATTGAATATTGTAAATGGCGAGTATTTCATCAACCGGCAACTGAAAGAAGGCAAGAAGATACTGGCAGAAGGGGCACAGGGCAGCATGCTGGATATTGATTTTGGCACTTTCCCATATGTTACTTCCTCCAACACCATTTCTGCGGGTGTATGTAGTGGGCTGGGAGTGGCTCCCCAAACGATCAGGGATGTGATTGGGGTTACTAAGGCATACTGCACCCGTGTAGGCGGCGGACCTTTTCCTACCGAACTGGATGATGAGACTGGCGAGGAATTGCGAAAAGTGGGCAATGAATTTGGCGCTACTACGGGCCGGCCTCGCCGTTGTGGCTGGATCGACCTGGTGGCCCTCAGGTTTGCCTGCATGATCAACGGGGTGACCAAACTGGTGATGACCAAGGCAGATGTGCTGGATGCGTTTAAGGAACTGGAGGTTTGCACGGCCTATTCCGTCAACGGAAAAGAAACTACGGAAATACCCTTTCGGCTTGAAAAAACACCTGTTCGTCCAGTGTATAAAAAATTTCCGGGCTGGAGCAGCCCCAGCAGTGCAGCAAAATCGACGGCGGAATTGCCTGAAACGATGAAAGGTTACGTTCAGTTCATTAATGAATACCTGGGTGTCCGGATACAGTATATTTCCAACGGACCGGGGAGGGATCAGCTTATATTTATCGGGTAAAACAACTAAAAAAGCATAACTAAAATTTCCCTTTAAAAAATTTGGCTAATTAAAAACTTCGCCGAAATTTTACAGCAATAACCCTATTGAGTATGGCATCAAAATCTGATAAGGCAAAAGGAGCAGCCGGGAAAACCGACGCATCATCACAAAAGCCAGCCGGCAAAGCATCATCCAAGCCCAAAAAGCAAATGGAGGAAGATGATGATGACGATGAATTGGAAGATGATGAGCTGGATGTGAAAGCCTCGAATAAATCCGGCAAGGCCGCTTCTAAAAAAGCAAAAGAAGATGATGACGATGATGAAGATGGCGGCGAGGAGGAACTGGATGATTGGGAAAAGCCGGAGGAGGAAGAAGAGTGGGATCCCGATTTTGAGGAATTTGATCTCCCCAAATCAAAAGGCAAAAAGAGCCCCGCAGCCGGAAAGAAAGGCGGCGATGATGATGACTTCAAATTTGAAGATGACGAATTCAAAGACCTTTTTGGTGACAAAGATTATGATGATGACGAGGAAGATGATTATTAAAATGCCTGCTTGCAGATAAAACTTTGATTACTGCTGCCGATACTAACCGCATTTTCGCTGTCAGTGATTTTCATGAAATGAAAAAGAAGGTGCTGAACTGGGTACAACCGTTCAGCACTTTTTGTTTTTTGGATAATCATCAGTACCAGTTTTTGCCCCACAGCATGGAATGCTTGCTGGCAGCGGGGGTTAAGCGATCAGTAAAAGCCCAGGCAGGTATTGCACTGGATCAGTTGCAACAATTCAGCAAAGACACCCATGGTTGGTTGTTTGGCCACCTGGCTTATGACCTCAAGAATGAAACAGAACAACTTGTCTCTGCACACCCCGACAGGATACAGTTTCCTGATCTTTTCTTCTTTGAACCGGAAGTGATCATCCGTCTTTCAAAAAATGAAATAAGCATTGAAGCTTCGGACCCGGAGGCCGTGATGCAGGCCATTGAAAAAAAAGGCAGCGAAGAGTGTGCCCATAGACTGCAACCCATTCATATCAATCAGCGGATGAAAAAGGACGAGTATGTGGCGGTGATTGAGAAATTAAGGCAGCATATTTTGAGGGGCGATTGCTACGAGATCAATTTTTGCCAGGAGTTTTTTGCAACGGATGTTGTCGTTGACCCTTTTATTCTTTATGAGAAACTAAGTAATCTTTCACCTAATCCTTTTTCTGTCTTATACCGGCTGAATGATAAATGGCTGATCTGTGCCAGCCCCGAACGCTATTTAAAAAAAGAAGACCGCAGGATTTTATCGCAGCCGATTAAGGGAACAGCCCGCCGCGAACTGTCCAATGTTGCAAAAGATATTATTGCTAAGGAAGAATTGCAGCAAAGCAGTAAAGACCGTTCGGAAAATGTGATGGTGGTGGACCTGGTGCGGAATGACCTGGCCAGGGTGTGCGAAGAAGGTTCGGTGAAGGTGGATGAATTATACGGGGTTTATTCTTTTCCGCAGGTGCACCAGATGATTTCTACAGTCAGCGGCACACTGCGGCCCGATGTTTCTTTTGCAAATATTATAAGAGCCACTTTCCCGATGGGATCAATGACCGGCGCCCCTAAGAAAAGGGTGATGGAACTTATTGAGCGGTATGAACAAACCCGGAGAGGAATTTTTTCCGGGGCGGTAGGTTATATTTCTCCCGATGGAGATTTTGATTTCAATGTTGTTATCCGCAGTATGATGTATAATGCTTCTGCCCGCTATTTATCCTTCCAGGCCGGGTCCGGCATCACATTTTATAGCGACCCGGAAAAAGAATGGGAAGAGTGTTTGCTGAAAGCCGAAGCCATCATTCGTATATTGAATGAAGCGGTCAGTTAGCAGTTCCTTTCAGCAACAGTTGCATAGATTCACCCAGAATAAGGCTTTTCTTTGCCAGGAAAATTTCCATCTTTTCATGGGGAAGTCTTAATTCATATTTCCCATCAAGCGACACCTGCTTATCAAAACCGGGATTGTAGCGGTTGAAATCAACAACAGCCATTTCCACATATTTACAGATCACGGCAGCAATATACCGGCCGGAAATGGCCTGCAGTTTTGATTGTTCTGTTTCTTCTTTGCTGAGCGTTGCATTATTGAGCAAGGCATCTTTTGTTTCTTCTTTTGTCAGGGTGGTAATGCCGCCTTCGCCTTCCATGATGTAATGTGTGGCAATGAATTTCTTGACATGATTCTTTGATTCCTCCGGCAAATGATGTTGCAGTTTCCAGAAATCACGGCTGCCGCTGTTGCGAATGGCTTTGTTTACGTTGCCCGGCCCGCCATTATACGCAGCGATCACCAGCAGCCAGTCATCATATTGCTTGTAAAGGTCCCGCAACAATTTGGCGGCCACATGAGTGCTTTTTTGGTAATCGGTTCTTTCGTCCGTCTGTCGGTTCACTTTCAATCCGTATTGCCTTGCCGTAGCAGGCATCAGTTGCCAGGGACCCAATGCACCGGCCCATGACAACGTAAGCGGCCGAAGACCCGATTCAATAACAGCGAGGTATTTTAATTCTTTGGGAAGACCATATTGTGTGAGTACACCGTCTATCATGTCGAAATAGGGTTTGCCCCAGCCTTTCATCTGTTGTAATCCTTTAGAATGTTTTTTCAGGTAATCCTGCACAAAACTTACGGCCTGCGGGTTCAGTTGCTCAGCAGTAATTCCTTCGGCTATTTTACTGTTCACAAAAAGATTACGAAACCCTTTTTTTGAATCGCCGGGGTCGGTAAGGGTGTCGCTTATTTTATTTTGGGCAGAAGAATATCGAAAGAAAGAATGGTCAGCAGTTGTTGCTGTAGCCGTGAAGGCTAAGCCAAAACAAGCAGCAAGGGTCAATATTTTTACGGGTAACAACAAAAAGAAATTTTTCGGGAATACCTCAGGACATCAGTTGCTTTGAAAACTGAAGTAAAGATAACTCATCAAAACGGTCAGCCATCACCTGCAAACCGAAGGGCATTCCGTTGCTGTGGCGAAACAGCGGGAGTGAAATGGCCGGCACAGCAGCCAGGTTGGCCATTACAGTGTATATATCAGCAAGGTACATAGCCACAGGATCACTCATTTTTTCACCGGCGGCAAATGCCGTGCCCGGGGAAACAGGCATGATAAGAAAATCATAATTATTGAAAAGCTTCTTTGTCTGTTCAAAAAGCAGGCGCCTTACCTGCTGCGCTTTGCTGAAATAGGCATCATAAAAACCGGCGCTGAGAACAAAAGTGCCCAGCATGATCCTTCTTTGCACTTCTTTACCAAATGCTTCAGACCGGGTTAGTTCATAAAAGCTGGTGAGATCATTTCCGGTGGTAGCTGTGCGGTGACCGTACCTCACACCATCATATCTTGACAGGTTGGAAGAAGCTTCAGCAGTGGTAAGTATGTAATACGCCGGCACCATATAATCAACAAGGTCAAAAGGCACTGCTTCAACAGTATGTCCTTTTTCCTTTAGTTGCTGCAGCAGTTGGGTGATGGCAAAACTAATCTCAGCATCCAGGCTGGGATGATGCAGTGTTTCTTCAAAATAAGCGATGCGGTATTTTTTTGATTCATCAAGTAAGGAAGAATAAGCGGGCACTTCCCGTTGTGAAACCGTGCTGTCAAATTCATCAGGGCCTGCCATCACTTCGAGTAAAAGAGCAACATCGGGGATATTGATGCCAAACACACCAATTTGATCAAATGAAGAAGCATAAGCGATAAGTCCATAGCGGGAGATGCGGCCATAGGTTGGTTTTAAACCAACGATGCCGCAAAAATCAGCGGGCTGGCGAACAGAGCCACCTGTGTCGCTGCCCAGCGAAGCCATGCACAATCCTGCCTGCACGGCCACTGCCGATCCGCCGGATGAACCACCCGGCACTTTGGTTTCGTCCAATGCATTCAGGGTTCTGCCATACACGGAGTTTTCGTTGGAAGAACCCATGGCAAATTCATCACAATTAAGATTGCCAATGATAATGGCTTCTTCGGCCAGCAGTCTTTCAACAGCTGTGGCCGAATAAACAGAAACAAAATTTTCGAGAATGCGGGAAGCGGCAGACAAACGATGGTCTTTATAAGCCAGCACATCTTTCAACCCAATAATGACACCGTGCAGTTTTCCGATAGATTGACCAGCTTTTCTTTTTTCGTCCAGCCATTTTGCTTTTTCAACAGCTTCTTCTGCATACACTTCAATGAATGCATTCAGGTGACGGCTGGCTTCAATGCGACGGAGATAATGCTCAACAGCCTGCAGACAGGTAGTGGTTCCTTTCTGCAGGCTGGTATGATATTGTTCAATAGATGAATACTCAAACAAAAGCGACTGCCTTTTTGATTTGCGGGGACTAAAATAAAAGGCTTAGTTAACGGAATTCTTGACGTCTTTGCTGCCCTCCTCAATTTCTTTTTTCACATTGTTCTTGGCATCATTGAATTCACGGACGCCTTTGCCAAGGCCACGCATCAATTCGGGTATTTTGCGGCCGCCAAACAGCAACAAAACAATGACCAGGATGATGATGATCTCGTTGGTACCTAAAACACCCAGTAGATTAGTTTGTATCATATCGGAAATTATTAAGGGTCAAAGATACTAAGTAAGCAAAAATCCGGCAGAAATAGTTTGTATTCACCGGTGAAAAATTAAAAAGTCCCGGCTAATGCGGGACTTTTCAAATATGGTACTGATAAAATTACTCAGCTGTTTCGGCAGCCATGCGTTTTTCACGGATCCGGGCACTTTTACCGCTGCGGCTTCTTTGATAGAACAGTTTGGCCCTGCGTACATGACCAGTCTTGTTCACGACGATAGAATCAATATTGGGAGAATAAACCGGGAAAACCCTCTCTACACCCACACCATCAGATATTTTCCGAACAGTGAAGCTGGCTGTGTGGCCTGTTCCCTGGCGTTTGATAACATCACCCTTGAAAGACTGGATCCTTTCTTTGTTACCCTCAACGATCTTGTAATTGACGGTAATGTTGTCGCCTGCTTTGAATTTGGGAAATTCTTTCTTGCCGGTCAACTGCTCATGTACATATGCAATGGCGTTCATAATGCTTATTTTTAAGGAGGGCAAAGGTAGCCGTTTATTTTAGATTTTGGATTGCAGATTGTGGATTTTTTTTATTCTCTGTGCAAAAATGAATTGGTTTGTTCTGGCTATTTCTGCCTGGTAATCAATCAAAAACCAAAAATCCAACATTTTCAATGCCTACCTCGCCACATTAACGGCCCTCTTTTCCCTGATCACCGTCACTTTTATCTGGCCCGGGAAGGTCATTTCGGTCTGGATCTTCTGGGCTATTTCAAAAGAGAGTTTTTCAGAATCCTGGTCGGTAACTTTCTCAGCTTCAACAATTACCCGCAGTTCACGACCGGCCTGGATGGCATAGGCTTTCTCCACACCATTATAGGCCATCGCCAGGTTTTCCAGGTCTTTGATCCGCTGGATGTATTGCTGCATAATCTCCCTGCGGGCACCGGGCCTTGCACCACTGATGGCATCGCAGGCCTGGATGATGGGAGAAATGACATATTGCATTTCCATCTCATCATGGTGAGCGCCGATGGCATTGACCACAGCGGGGTTTTCGCCAAACTTTTCAGCCAGCTTCGCTCCCAGCAGTGCATGGCTCAGTTCACTTTCTTCATCGGGCACTTTACCAATATCATGCAGAAGGCCGGCTCTTTTTGCCAGTTTGATCATGTTCTGGTTCATGCCCAGTTCGGCAGCCATGGTGGCGCAGAGGTTGGCTGTTTCCCGGCTGTGCATCAGCAGGTTTTGTCCATAGGAGGAGCGAAAACGCATCCTTCCCACCATTCGTACCAGTTCTTTGTGCAGGCCATGAATGCCGAGTTCAATCACTGTTCTTTCACCAATATCCATCACCTGCTCTTCGATCTGTTTTTTGGTTTTTTCCACCACTTCTTCAATACGGGCCGGGTGGATACGACCGTCAGTAACGAGGCGTTGCAAACTAAGCCGGGCAATTTCCCGGCGCAGCGGGTCGAAGGATGAAAGTATGATAGCTTCAGGAGTGTCGTCCACGATAAGGTCCACACCGGTGGCGGCTTCAATAGCCCGGATATTACGTCCTTCACGGCCAATGATCTGGCCCTTCACTTCATCACTTTCCAGGTTAAATACGGTAATGGAATTTTCAATTGCCTGCTCAGCTGCAGTCCGCTGAATGGTCTGGATAATGATCTTGCGGGCTTCTTTGTTGGCTTTTTGTTTCGCCTCGTCAATGATCTCCTGCTGCATGCTCATGGCCTGTGTGCGGGCCTCGTTGCGGAGGCTCTCCACCAATTGTGTTTTGGCTTCTTCGGCTGAAAGACCGGCAATTTTTTCCAGGCGGCGGATATGTTCTTCCTGGTGTTTTTCCAGTTCTGTACGTTTGATATTCACCAGTTCGATCTGGCGGTTTAGGTTATCCTTGATGGCTTCGTTTTCCCTAACCTGCTTTTCGAGGCTGGATTCCTTCTGGTTGATGGATTGCTCTTTCTGGCGGATGCGGTTTTCAGTGTCGTTGATCTTGCGGTTGCGTTCGTTCACCTCCCGTTCGTGGGTGGCTTTCATCTGAACAAATCTTTCCTTGGCCTCCAGTTCCTTTTCCTTTCGAATAGTTTCGGCCCTCAGTTCAGCTTCTTTTAATATGGTTTGTGCCTGTAGTTCGGCTTCGTCTATCTTTTTCCTGGTGTTTTTCGAAAAAATCAGTTTACCCGCTACAATCCCCGCAAGCAATGCGGCTGCACCTATGATGACAGATATAATATTCGGATCCATGAATCGGTTTGTTTAGTGGTTCAATGCTATGTATTAATAATAATTTCATACTACCTGAAAGTATGTAATCAGCGAAGATACAAAATGGCCGTAAATGGGTGAAAATATGACGGTAACGGACCTTTCATGTAAAAATTTACCGTTTTCGGTACATTGAGTCCGGCAAATGGACAGCTATTTTCTTAATCTTGCAACGCAATTGATCAGTTATGAAAAAAATTCTTGTGGCGTTGTTGTCGCTGCCGCTGCTGGCCCCGGGCCAGGAGCAGGGCAAAAGTTTCAGGGTCTCCGGCAAGCTGGTAAACCTGGCTTTTACCGCCGACTGGGTGTTTCTTCAATACCGGGCGGGTGGCGAGTGGAAAAAAGACAGTGTGAAAACCAAAAACGGAAGCTACCAGTTCAGCGGTAAGCTGGATGAAGCCTCGCTGGCAAGACTGCTGGTGAAATATGCCGATGAGACAGAACCCGGCAAGAAGATCCCTACACTGAACAAAAGAGATATGGCCACTATTTACCTGCAGGCCGGAAAGATCAGTGTCACCTCGGTTGATTCCTTCAGTAATGTAAAGGTGAAAGGTTCGGTTGCCCATACCGAATACAGCAAACTGATGGCAAAAGCCAAACCTTATGAAGAAAAGATGGAACCGCTCTATACACTCTATTCGCAGTTTGCCAAAGCAAAAGAAGTGAGTGCAAGAGAAAAGGTGGAAGCCATGATTGATTCGATAGACAAGCTGAAAAATGAAAAAGTTTATGGCGAATATGTGAAAGCCAATCCCGCTTCGCCATTGGCCATGTTTGCCCTGCAGCAATATGCCGGCTGGGACATTGATGCCGCCAAAGCGGAACCATTATTTAATACACTCTCAGAAACCAACAAAAAACTTCCTTCTGCCATAGAATTCAAAAGCAGGCTTGATATTGCGAAAAGAACAGCCATCGGTGAGTTTGCGATGGACTTTACGCAGAATGACACATCAGGTGTGCCGGTGAGCCTATCTTCGCTGAAAGGCCGCTACCTGCTGATTGATTTCTGGGCCAGTTGGTGTGGGCCCTGCCGCACCGAAAACCCCAACCTGGTGAAAGTTTTTGCGAAATACAAATCAAAAGGATTTCATATTCTCGGTGTTTCGCTGGATCGTCCCGGGCAAAAGGAAAAATGGATGAAAGCCATCTATGATGACAAGTTGGAGTGGACACATGTCAGCGACCTGCAATTCTGGAACAACGAAGTGGCAAAGCAGTATGGTATCCAGGCCATCCCTCAAAACCTGCTGCTCGACCCAGAAGGCAGGATCATTGCGAAAAATATCCGGGGCGAAGAACTTGAGTTAAAAGTGGCCGAAGCCATTGAGGGCAAAAAGGGATTCTGACGGGAAGTTCTGCGGCAATTCAGGCATATATTAAGGAGCAGCCACGCCGTTATACGGCATTCTTCAACTGGTCATCCAGCATTTTTTCCAGTTGTGTCAGCTTGTTTGTAATCGTTTCTATTTCAGATGATTCAGGGTTGTTTGCCTGCTGGTCGGTAGCAAACCAGATCAGTGTCATGGCGATATAATCCTGCATATCTTTCCCGGCAAACTGTGTCTTGAACTCAAGTATTTTCTCATTGATCGTTTTGGCCATCCGCCTCACGGTTTCTTCATCTTCGGGGCGCACTTTCACCCGGTAGGTGCGGTCAGCTAACAAAAGCGTAATGGGAATTAATGTGTGCATAACTTGTTTTTTTAAATTCTCTGATTTACCTTACGACTCCTTAAACAACCACTCCTCTGAAGTTTCGGTTCTGATATTCCTTCCCCCTTAGAAGACTGCAAACCAAAACAACGTAATTATGTTTGCCAAGATCAAATCACCAGTCTTTATTGACGCACTTCAGCTTGAGTTGCTGGCCCCCAAAGGCAACTGCGTCAGAGGTATTCTCCGGGACGACTGCGGCGCTGTTTGCAGCACACTGGAAAAAGACCTTGCCAAAGACGGGGAAAAACTTACCTGGTCAGGTCTCAGCCATCTTCCTTACGGACGCTACACCCTTGAGCTTTCACACGGCGATGATGAAATGAAACTGAACCTGGTGAAAAGAGTGTGACCGGTTAGTTTCCCAGCAATGCAATGCACCGGTCAATTTCCTTGATATAGAAATTGACCCTTTTTTCAAACTCCTTTTTGTCGGCCGCATTCATTTCCCCTGCACTGTATTTAAGGATCTCCGTTTGTTGCTTTAATGTTTCTACTGTATCGTGCTGCACGGCAGCGGCAGATTCCATGTTCCTCAACTGGTCTTTCAGCCGGGCATTTTCTTTTTGCAGGGCCGCAGACTGTTTCAGCAGTTGCTGCAGTTTGTCGTGTATGCGTTTCAGTTGTGCTTCCGGGTTCACAGTGAAAATTTCTTTAGCTGAAGAATAGTTTATTTCCTGATCTCCGCCTGCAATTCTATTTCGAATGCCTGCCTGATCTTTTCCATCCATCCGTCAATTTCCTTATCGGTCAGTGTTTTTTCTTCGTCAAGAAAAGTGAAACTGACGGCCATTGATTTTTTGCCGGCTCCTAATTTCTCACTCTCAAAAATATCAAACAGGCGGATGTCTTTCAATTTGCCGGGGCGGATGTTATTCACCAGTTTCTCCACTTTTTCATAGGGCATCTCTTTGGCCACTACCATGGCGAGGTCACGCTGCACCGCCGGGAAGCGGGGCAAGGCATTGATGGCTGGCACATGTTTTTGAGCAAGATCAGCCACCCGGTCCCATTGCAGGCTGGCAAAGAAGACGGGCTGTTTAATGCCAAACTTCTCCAACGCCTGTTTCTGCACTTCACCTGCTGTGGCAATGGGTTCACCGTTTAATGAATAAACAAGTCCCTGGCTGAAACGGCTATCCGCATAACTTTCGATGGAAAGAAGGGCTGTGTTCACACCCGTGACGACCAGCACATTTTCCAGCATGCCTTTCAGGTAATAGAAATCGGCGGGAATTTGTTTCTGCTTCCAGCCATCCTCCTGCAGGTTGCCGGTGAGGGTGATGCCGAGCAAAAAGCTTTCCTGGTATTGGCCGCTGCCTTTTGCCGTATAGCTTTTGCCAAATTCAAACAAACGCAGCGAATTGTTTTTGTGGTTTTGATTATGCGCCACCACTTCCATGGTTGTTTCAAAAAGCGATGGTCGCAAAACGTTCAGTTCTGCACTCAGGCTGTTCAGCATTTTCACCATGTCTTCCAGTTCTGCTGCTGTATAATAAGCGGCATTGGTGATGGAGTTGGTGAGTATTTCATTGAAACCGGCGCCGGCCAGGTATGCAGAAATTTTTTCCCGGTAACTGTCTTTCACAAAATTTTCCTCAATGGAAGGAGTGATAGTGATCGCTTCGGGGATAACCACATTATCGAGCCCGTCAATGCGCAGCACTTCCTCCACGATGTCTGCAGGCAGGCTGATGTCGGGTTTGTGATAAGGAACAGCGAGACGGAGTTCATCAATACCTTCTTTCAGCACTTCAAAACCCAAACTGCCCAGGATATTTTTCACGGCATCCGGGTGATAATTTTTGCCGCTTAGTTTTTTCAGGTAATGATATTTGATGGCCACTTCTGTTTTTCCGGCAGGAGCAGGGTACACATCAATAATATCAGAACTGATCTGCCCGCCGCCTATTTCTTTGATGAGTTGCACAGCCCGTTTCAGCACGGTTACGGTGGCAGAGATGTCAGTCCCTTTTTCAAAACGGGAAGCTGCATCCGTTCTTAGCCCGTGGCGGAATGATGTTTTTCGGGTGATGATGGAATTGAAGCAGGCACTTTCTAAAAATATGTTTTTGGTGTTAGCGGTTACACCACTGTGCAGTCCGCCAAAAACCCCGGCAATGCACACCGGGCCTTTTTCATCGCAGATCATCAGGTCTTCTGCGCTGAGTTTTCTTTCTTTCTCATCCAGAGTGATGAAAGAAGTGCCTTCAGGCAGGTTTCTGACAATAATCTTTTTCCCGGCAAGGGCATCGGCATCAAAAGCATGGAGCGGCTGCCCGGTTTCATGCTGAATGAAATTGGTGATGTCCACAATATTATTAATAGGCCGTAAGCCGATGGCTTTGAGTTTTTGCTGCAGCCATAGCGGTGATTCTCCCACCGTCACCCCGCTGATGCTGATGCCGCTGTAGCGGGGGCAGGCTTTGCTGTTTTCCACTTTCACATCAATGGTCAGTGAAGTGTTGTCCGGTTTGAAACCATTGCCATTGAATTTGGGCACGGGCAACAGCGGCCGCATTTCTTTTTTCTCATGATAACTGAGCCAGGCACAAACATCTCTTGCCACACCCCAATGGCTCATCGCATCCATGCGGTTGGGGGTGAGGCCTATTTCATAAATTATATCCTCATAAGGTTTGAAATAATCTGCAGCTTTGGTCCCCACTACAGCATCGGCGGGCAACACCATGATTCCGGCATGTGATGTGCCCAAACCAATTTCATCTTCTGCGCAGATCATGCCATGGCTTTCTACTCCTCTTATTTTCGCTACTTTCATTGTCAGCGGTTCCCTTTCGGTGGGATAAATGGTAACACCAACAGGTGCCACGACCACTTTTTGCCCTGCGGCCACATTCGGCGCCCCGCAAACGATTTGCAATGGTTCGCCATTGCCCACATTCACGTTGGTCAGTGTCAGTTTATCAGCATTGGGATGTTTTTCGGTGTGCAGCACTTCGCCAATGACAAGTCCCTTCAGCCCGCCTTTCACTTCTTCGTATGTTTCCATGCTTTCCACTTCCAGCCCGATGGAAGTAAGGATGCGGCTTAGTTTTTCAGGTTCGATGCCTGACGGCAGGCCTGGCTTTCCAACAGGCAGGTACTCACTCAGCCATTTATAAGAGATGGTCATTTGTTGTTCGCTTCTTTAATAGCTGCGAAGATAAAGGTTTGGCATTGTTTGACCGGGGTTGAGGTTCACGCCGGGAACGCAGAGGCCGCAGCGTAAGGTGTTTTTTGTTAATCTCTGTGTGCCTTGGGTACTCTGCGTGAAATATTTTCACACAGTATTATACCATAAAAAAGAAAAAGACCGGTTTTTCAACCAGCCTTTTTTTTATTCAGTTATTCTCTCTATTCACCCCAGATACTTTCTTTGCCATCCAGCCACAGCTTCACCAGGTCTGTCGTCACCGACTTGGGTCTTTCAATGGGGAAGCCCAAAGCCCTTGCCCAGCAAAGATTGGCCAATACACCCAATGCACGGCTGACGGCAAACAACACGGTATAGAATTCATATTCCTTCATCCCGTAATGCACCAGCAGGGCGCCGCTGTGTGCATCCACATTGGGCCAGGGGTTTTTCACTTTTCCCAAAGCCTGCAGGATGGGCGGCACCACTTCATATACATTCCATACCGTTTGCACCAGCGCATCATCGGGCATGTGTTTTTTGCCAAACTCCATTTGTGCCGTGAAGCGGGGATCTGTTTTTCTCAGCACCGCATGTCCATAGCCCGGCACCACTTTGCCTTCGCTGAGAGTTCTTTTCACATACTCAGCAATCTGTTCTTTGGAAGGCAGATGCGTATTCAGTTCCTGCTGCATTTCAAATATCCATTTCACCACTTCCTGGTTAGCCAGCCCGTGCAACGGACCCGCCAGCCCGTTCATGCCGGAGGCATAGCTCAGGTAGGGGTCACTGAGTGCAGAGCCCACAAGGTGTACTGTATGCGCCGAAACATTGCCGGCCTCATGATCGGCATGAATGGTCATGTAGAGTCGCATCAGTTCTTTGAAACTCTCATCTTCATATCCCATCATGTGGGCAAGGTTGCCGGCCCAGTCGAGCAGGCCATTGGGCTGAATATGATCGCCGAATTTATATTTGCGGCGATAGATATAAGCTGCCACACGGGGCAATCTTGCAATCAGGTCCATTGTATCATCAAACACAGCTTCCCAGTAATCTTTTTTGTTCATGCCGGCGGCATATTTTTTGGCAAACTGCGATTCGGTTTGCAGCGCCATCACCGCTACCACAAACTGTGTCATGGGGTGTGTGTTGATGGGCAGTGCTTCAATGCTATTGAAAACATGGGTGGGCACATGGCTGCGACGCTGCCACACGGAAGTGAGGTGTTGTACATCATCTTCGGTGGGCAGTTCTCCCACCAGCATCAGGTAAAACAAACCTTCGGGGAGCGGCTCGGAGCCGCCCGGTGCTTTGGCCAGTTTTTCCCGCAGTTCGGGGATACTGTACCCCCGGAAACGTATCCCTTCCTGCGCATCGAGCAGTGAGGTTTCACTCACCAGCCCGGTAATCCCTCTCATGCCCTGGTAAACCTGGGAAAGCTGCACTTCACCGATCACTTTGTTGCCATGCTCTTTCAGCATGGCTTTAATTTCTGCTGCATGTGCTTCTGCTTTTGCTCTGAACCTTTCTTTGATGATTCCCATATACTTTATTTTCTGGTGCTGAAACGAAGATTTCTTAAGGGCGGTAAAGGTATAGAAAGCCCCCTGCTGTGACAAAAAATCAACATTAAAGTTCGATGAGCATAATACTTTTTGACGCCATTTATTTAGGCGCCTTACGGTATAACCAAAGTGCAACGAAGGAGAAAACAAAATTGGGTGTCCAGGCTGCAACGAGTGGCGGGAAGTCGCCATTGGTTGCAAATACCGTGGAAAAGCGGTCAGATAAAATGAACATGGCAGCGATCACCACACCCAACCCGAGGTGAACACCGCTGCCGCCCCTTGTTTTCCGGCTGGCGATGATAGCGCCGATGAGAGTGAGCAACAACACGGTGAAAGCAATGGCGCTGCGGCGGTAGAGTTCCACTTTCAGCACATTCAGTCCTTCTCTTCCTCTTTGTTCTTCCCGCCGGATGTAGGAGGCCAGCAGGGGAGAAGTGAGTTTGTCTTTGAGATATTCATCACGGCGCAGTTCATCGGGCCGCAGGTTGATGCGAAGGCTGAAGCTGGCATGTTGTGTAACGGTTTCGCTCATGCTGTCCACCACTCTTTCCACTGCATTTTGCAACTCCCATTGGCGGGAGGTTGTGTCCCAGCGGATGGATTGTGCCCGCAGGTTATAGATCACTTTATTGTTCTTCACCCTTTCCATGAAGAAACTCGCCGCAGAGCGGCTCAGGGTGTCGTAATTCTTGATGCCGATGTAAGTGTTGCTGTCAATGCGCAGGTAAAAACAGTTGTAACAGGTGGAATAGGTTTTATTTTTAAAGGGATCGTCCGAATCTAAATAGCGGGTATGAAAATTACTTCGGATGATATGGGCTTTAGGAATGAGGTAGTGCCCGCCAACGAACAGCATTCCGCTGAGCAAAATGCCGCCGATGAGGAAGGGGCGGAGAAAACGGTTGTAGCTGACGCCACTACCGAGTATGGCTATTATCTCTGAACGGCCCGCCATGCGGCTGGTGAAAAAGATTACCGCAATGAACACAAACAAGGGAAAGAGCAGGCCCCATATATAAGGCACAAAGCCGATATAGTATTCACGCACCAGTCCAAAAAAACCGAGGTTGGCCCGCATGAGACCATCCGTTTTTTCGGTGCTGTCAACTGCCACAGCCACCACCGTGAAGAGCAGGAGGCAAAAAAAGAAAGTGACGAGCAGCGTTTTCAGTATGTACCAGTCCAATTTGCGCATGCCGCTGCGAAGTAACTGAATTCCGGTTTAATGAAAGGGTAAAAGAGAGGCAACCTGCCCGCAGGCGGCCAGGTGGTCAATGGCCGTTCACACAAGTTGTTGCTGACTTACAGGTGTGGTGGTTGGGTGGTCTGGGTTTCGTTTTAAGGTTGCCAACCCTGGAAGAGTGTTAATGTTGTGGCAGGGTTATTACAAGGGTTGGCAATCTTTGGAAGAGGTTTCTATTCGCAATAAAAGAAAGGTTGCTAACCCTGTTCAGTATCTTAACTACCGGCCAGTTTCTTTTGCAAAAAAGCATCGGTGAAATCAATTTTCAGTTCCACCCATTTGGGCAGGTGGTCACTCATCTGGTGGGTGCGCCAATAGGTTTTATAATACCCGCTTTTGTCTGAGCGGGGAGTGCCTTTTGCCGTGGTATGATAGGCAGGTCCCATATCGGGAACATAAATGCTTTCATCCGCAGACGTATAAACCGTATCATAAAAATCAAAGACACCTGCTTTGCCGGTTGTTTCAAATTTATTCTTTCGGTCGTGAAAAGCCACCTGGTCATATTCCCGGTTCTTGCCGGCATTGGAGGCGGCGCCCATCAGTTCATCCGGCACTTCAAAACCATTTTTGGTCAGCGCCTTGAAGGTTTCATCACTGTTGGAGAAAATATTGAAATCGCCAAGCAGGATAAAATTGCGTGACCACTCATAGGCTTTGGTGCTTTTTTGTTTCAGCAGGGCAGCGATGGTATCAATCTCCTGCACCCGTTGCGGGTCTTCGGCTTTGTCGGTTCCCCAAAGAATATGCACTGTTGTCAAAACAAAATCAGCCCAGCCGGCTTTGAAGCCTACTAAGAAAGGAGTGCGGGCTGATTGCAGCACGGCTTCATACACTGTTTCTTTTTTGCCCGTGGCGGGGTTGACCATTTTTTTCTCCAATGGCGGAAAGACCAGCTCACCCACCAGGCCCCCGGGTTTCACTTTTCGTTTGTCAAATACAAAAGCCATCCGTTCTTTGTTGCCGGGACTTCCTTCGGTGACATCGGAGAAAATATAATCCCAGTTGTCACCCAGGATTTTCATCACCTCATTCAGCGACGTGAGATCATCCCGCACTTCCTGTACAGCCACAAGATCAAAAGCCGAAATGATCTCGGCGATATAGTATAAAGCTTCGGTCATCCTCTTGCCATAGGCAGGCGAATCAAATTCCCGGATATTCCAGGTGGCGAGCAACAAGGTTTCATCCATTTGTTTTTGCGGCACTTCGGCCTTTAGTTTTTTGCGCAGGGCAATGATACGTTCGAGTGTTCTTTTGCCGGCAGTCGTGGCGGAGCTGAGTGGTTGATAGGAAGGCATGGGAAGGGGTTTATTGGTTGTAGTTGGTAGTTGGTTGTTCTGAAAGATAGCACAATTCATTGCGGGGATGAATACCACTTTTGTGGTAGTAGGACATCGGTAGGTACTTTAGCTACTGATAGAAATAAAAAAATAAAAAAACTATTTTGCAGCTCTGGGCTGCCACTTCTATCACCTTTAATAAGCGCAGCAAATAAAGTAAAGGTTGGTGCTAAGTATTGTTGGGTAACTGCTTGAACTAAATTATAATTTTTTAAGAGAAAAAGCTGTTGCAAAACCAATATTGACTTTGGTTCCTTTAAGGGGATTGTCGTCGGCCAATCCTTTAGTACCGGTATTTCTGCGGATATCGAAAAAGAAAACAAAATTCTTGTATTGCATGGTAGTTTTTATACCGTAGGACCATATTTCAGCCCCTTTGTTGATGTCCTTGAAAAGAGGGTCATTTAAAACGACGTTGAATTTCTGAACATCTTCATCTGGCACATTAAAAAGGTTGCCATAAGGCATAAGAGAAAAAGTGAGATAATCGTTTTCGTTGTTAAGTAAGTAGGCCCATTGATATTTGAATCCTAAGTTATATGCAAATGTTTTAAAACTAACATCAGGGCTATCAATTGCAGTTTTTCTATACGCAAAAGTTCCTTCCAGCCATAAAGAATGTTCATTTTCTTTTTCAATTAGTTTTAAGGAAGGAGAAAATAAAAACCCAAAATTTCCGGTTTCAGGAAACATTAATGAGTTAAAATCCACAGAATCTTTTTTTAATCCTTTTCTGGGATTGGCGTTCAACAGGTTTGCTGCAATATTGACTTTAAAATTGTACTCATCATCAAGAAAAAGAACTACACCAAGCCTCCCTGAAGCTGTAATTGATTCTATTAAATCATCATTCGCATTATTTAAAGCTGTAAGACCATAGAAAGTAACTCTACTACCTGTAATAGCAGTTTTTTCTTCAATACTTGTATCCTTTATATGTTTTTTCTGCAACCGTAACCCTGGCTGTGGATCAATTACTTGGGCGGCAATTGCTAGTGGAGATAAAATGCTTAATGTAAAAGCTATTTTTTTCATACAGGTTGTTTTGGCAGTAATTATTTATCTCGTTGATTTATTTATTTAGAATTTTGAGAACCATATTTGTAGATGAGGTAGGTGTTAAAAAAATGCCTGCCACTCTCAGGACGGCAGGCTGTATCCGAAAAGCACCAAAGGATAAAGCTCAATGATCAATAGTTAAATCAGCCCGGTATAAAATTGGGGAGAGCTTTGTTTGCATACAACCGTTTTTAAACGGTTTTTTATACCGTTTTTTAACGGTATGGGTTACCGTTTTTAACGGCAGGCTTGTTTTACGGTACTGTTTATCATTAACTTGTGTTATTCTTTCACCTAAACTTCTGATTATGGCAAACAAACCCATACCCGTGACCGAAGCCGAGGTAATGAAACAACAATACCTTGATTACATGACCAAACTTGGCGTTGACATGAAACAACAAACCCATAGCGTTTCCTTTAACAGCAAGATCCTGCAGGCATGGATGCAACAGGTGGACACTGTGACCGATGAATTCAGGATTTTTTTGGGAGTGTATCCTCCCGCTTCGCCCAATGCCGGCCGTATCAGCACTATCATCTGGCCTTATAAGAACGGGCAACCCGCCACCAGAGGCGGCACCGCCCTTGGCGATGATGGCTGGGAGGACCCATTTAATGACGGAGAGGGACGACCATGACTGTAAAAGAGATTCTTTTCCTGGTTTATGGAAGCGTTTTACTGACCAGCGCCGTGATGGCCCTGCTCCGGTGGAAAGATCTGCGGAGCAGGGGTCTTGAATGGTTTGTGCCATACCTCTGGTATGTGTTCCTGCAGGAATTTTCAAACCATTATTTTTTCAGTCAGCTATTCCCGTCCGGGAGCAATGATATCATGTATAATATCTACCGGCTGATTACCGTGCTGTTTTTTACAGGTATCTATTACCGCCTGCCGTTCATGAAGCCTTTCCGGAAATATATTACCGGGATGGTCATCCTCTACAGCCTGGCGTTTATTATCATTTTTGGTTTCCTGCAATCCATTTTTACCACTAACGGATATTTAGGGCTGGCCAGGGGATTTGTCATTTCCGTGACGGGATTGTTATTCCTGTTTGCGTATTTTCATTTAGACAACCGGCAGGAAGAAAAATTCTGGCAGCCCTGGGTCTGGATAACTATGGGCATCCTGTTGTTTTACCCGGTGGTGAGCATCTCGCAAACTTTTTGGCGCTACCTGCTTGCCGTGGATGCATCGGTGCTGGGCATCAGGGTCTATAACCTGATACCACAACTGATGAGCCTGGTGATGTACAGTTTTTTCAGCTATGCGTTTTACTTATGCAAAAGGAAAAATTAGACTTTATATTATCCATTGTTTTTTCCAGCCTGTTTGTGCTGATGCTGATGGCGGCGGCCGTGCTGCTGTTTCGCATTTACCTGCGCCGGAAAAACCACTTGCTCCTGGAAAAACAAAGAATGGGGCAGGAATTTGAACGAAACCTGATGCGTTCACGGCTGGAAATACAGGAGGAGACCTTCTCCCATATCAGCCGGGAAATACATGACAATATCGGGCAGGTGCTGAGCATGGTGCGCATCAACCTGAACACCGTGCAATGCAGCGACGAACAAGCCAAGCTGAACCTGATGGATGAATTGCTGGGCAAGGCCATCACCGACCTGCGCAGCCTGAGCCACTTGCTGAGTAGTGAACTGATCCGCACCGAAGGCTGGGTGAAAGCAGTAGAAAAACTCTTTGGCGACCTGCAACGATCGGGCAACTACAAAACCTCCGTGCAGGTGGAGGAACAATTGCCGGCATTGGGAGAGGATAAAACTATCATCCTTTTCCGCATGATACAGGAAGTGGTCAATAATGTGATCAAACATGCAGCCGCAACCGAGATAAGCCTGAAGGCGGTGCAGCAAAATGGAAAATTACTTATAGTTTTGATGGACAACGGAAACGGGTTTGATACCGGTGCAACGACCCATGGCGCCGGGCTCAGCAACCTGGCATCGAGGGCCCGCATGATCAATGCGACACTGGAACTGAAAAGCCAGCCCGGCGAAGGCACTTCTGTTGTGATATCAATGAACCCGGATGGCAACGAATAATGGAATAACCCGCATCGCTTTGGTGGACGACCACAGCCTGCTGCGCAACAGCCTTGCCACGCTGATTAATTCTTTCCAGGGTTATGGAGTGATCTTTGAGGCCGACAACGGCAAAGATTTTATTGAGTTATTGCAAGTACATCCCGTCCCAGATATTGTTTTGCTCGACATCACCATGCCGGAAATGAACGGTTTTGACACAGCGGCATGGATACGCAAACACCTGCCACAGGTGAAAGTGCTAGTGCTTAGTATGATGGACAACGAAACAGCTATCATCGGGATGATGAAGAACGGGGCGAGGGGATATATTCTGAAAGACAGCAAACCTGCCGTGTTTCACCAGGCGCTGAATGATATTCGTGACAAAGGATTTTTTATGAATGATCTTGTGAGCAATAAGATGTTCAATTATTTCTCGACAGATAATCCGCAGGAAAACGGTGGTATTGTGGCGCAGCTTTCTGAAAACGAAAGAACTTTTCTTGCTTATTGCTGCACAGAAAAAGCTTATAAGGAAATTGCTTCTGAGATGGGATTGAGTGTTCGCACCATTGAAGGCTACCGGGATGAACTGTTCCGGAAATTAGAACTAACATCAAGAGTGGGGCTGGCCATGTTTGCCGTGAAGCATGGGCTTTATAAATTATAACCGCTATCGGGATATCTCAACCATTTTCTCCTTTCTGCTATGCGCTTTTTTAAAAAAATCTCTCAGCGTTTCCCCGTCTCTGCGGTGAAAAAATTGAATCAGTAAGACAGCAAGACAGGAAAGAAAACCACAAAGTACACAGAGGTTTGCTTAAGCCTATAATTCTTATATCATAAACGCTGTTTGAGCAGCGGAATCATCTCATTTTTCCAGGCAGGAAATGTGCCGGCAAGAATATGTTTCCTTGCTTCATTAACCAACCAGATATAAAATGCAAGATTGTGTATGCTGGCAATGCTGAGGCCGAGAATTTCTTTTGACTTGAGCAAGTGGCGCAGGTAGGCCTTGCTGTAATAATTACTCACTTCGCAATCAATGCCATCATCCAGCACTGAAAAATCCTTTTCCCATTTTTTATTATCAATATTGATGACGCCTTTGCTGGTGAAGAGCATGGCATTGCGTCCGTTGCGGGTGGGCATCACACAGTCAAACATATCTACTCCCATGCCGATACATTCCAAAATATTCCAGGGAGTGCCCACACCCATCAGGTAGCGGGGTTTACCAGCAGGCAAATGATCACAACACCAGTCGCATATTTCATACATCACTTCTTCAGGTTCTCCCACACTCAGCCCGCCGATGGCATTGCCACCGGCATTTTTGGAGGCAATGTATTCGCAGGATTGTTTGCGCAGTTCCTTAAAGGTGCCGCCCTGCACAATAGGAAAGAGGTTTTGAGAATAACCATATTTGTCTCCTGTGGAGTGAAACTGTTTCCAGCAGCGGTCAAGCCAGCGATGGGTGAGTTCCATGCTTTTTTTCGCATAGCTATGATCGCTGCCGCCGGGCGGGCATTCATCAAAAGCCATGATGATATCACCGCCGATGGTTCGCTGGATGTCCATCACATTTTCCGGAGTGAATAAATGCCGTGAACCATCAATATGTGACTGGAAAGTGACGCCTTCTTCTTTTATTTTCCTGGTGCCGGCCAATGAAAAGACCTGGTAGCCGCCGCTGTCGGTGAGGATGGGTTTTTTCCAGCCATTGAATCGGTGTAAACCACCGGCTGCTTCCAGCACTTCAAGGCCGGGGCGCAGGTAAAGATGATACGTGTTGCCTAAGATAATCTGCGCTTTCACGTCCTGTATCAATTGCTGCTGGGTGACGGCTTTCACACTGCCCACTGTGCCCACGGGCATAAAAACAGGAGTGAGAATTTCACCATGATCTGTGCTGATCTTGCCGGCCCTTGCTTTTGAAATGATATCGGTGCCCTGTAATGAAAACTGTAATGCTGCCATAACGGGGCGCAAGGTAAAACAAAGCCAACAGACAGGGCCGGGCATCTCTCAGCCCCATGGACTATCTTGCAGCCCGGTGAAGATCATATCTGCAAAATATATTATCAGCAGCGCCACCCATAAGCAATGCCCTGCCGCCGACCGGCCTGAATATGCGTTCATAGGACGCAGCAATGTGGGTAAATCATCACTCATCAATATGCTGACGGGTAAGAAAGGATTGGCTAAAATTTCCGCCACTCCAGGCAAAACACAACTCATCAATCACTTTGAGATTATCTCATCGCCGGCAAAAGGGAAAAGCACTTCCTGGTATTTGGTTGACCTGCCCGGGTATGGCTATGCCACTGTTTCGCAAAAGGCAAGGCATAACTGGTCAAATATGATCGAATCTTATATCCGGAAAAGGGAGAACCTCGTTTCTCTTTTTGTGCTGGTGGACAGCCGGCATGAACCCCAGCCGATTGATCTTGCATTCGTAAACCAGTTGGGCGAATGGCAGATACCTTTTTCTATAGTCTTTACCAAGGCTGATAAAAATAAACCCGGCGCCACTACCCGGCAAGTGAATAAATTTCTGTCGGCCCTGGCTGAAACCTGGGCGGAAATGCCCCCTCATTTCATCAGTTCTGCGGTTAAAAAGGAGGGAAGGGAGGGGCTGCTGGCCTACATTGACGGGTTGAACCGGGATTTTACGAAACCATCAGTCTGAAAACTTCGCCGTAGTTATTAGTTTCTTTCAGATTAAAGTTCTATTTTGCAGCCTGTTATAAGCTTTGGATGTTATGAAAACAATCTTATCCGAACAACGACTGGTAGTATTGCTTTTTGTGCTGGTGCTGGTGACCTTTTCACTGGCCCATGAAGACTCCAAAAAAATGGAACAGCTGTATTATCAAAATGCAGCTTCTGCATCGTCAACCCCGGTTAAGCAAACCCCTTTATCCAAAGATCAGCTTCCTTCCACTATTATCACTGCCATCCCATCCCCCTAATATACCTTTGAAAGGGTAGTTGTTTAAGGTTCCCGCTTCTTAGTTTCGTTTCCTTCAAACAGCGATATGAAAAAGACCGTATTTGTAATGTTATTGCTTTCTGCTTTATCTGCCTCGCCTCAAAAGGACAGCAACAGGGCCAATCCATTCTTACGTTCCCGGAACCTTAACACAGATTCTGTAACATTAAAGATCAAAGCACTGGACAGCCTGGTGAAGAAAACAATGGCCGATGTGGAAATGGAAAGTATGCAACGCAACATGGAGTCGTTCATGCAAATGCAAAAAGAGAGGGAGGCTAAACAAAAAAGAAATGCAATGATCCGTATCGGGGTGGGCCTGGCCATGCTGGCACTGCTGGTTATAGGTTTGAGAAGAAGAAAAAAAACTGCGAAATAGGGCGACGAATCTGCTTACCGGCCATGGCCGGTATTCAATCTTTTACCGGGCAACCCTTTAGTTCACCACTTTATTGGCACAACTGCTGCTGGCAAAAGCTTCTGGTTTTGCCTTGAAGGCAAAGCCCATCCCGAGGATATACCCCATCGCTTCTTTCAGCGCATCATTACTCTTGAAGTGGGGGTTGGTGTTGATGTCGGCATGCACTTCCATGTCCACATCATAAGTGGTGAAAAGATTACAGAGTTCATAAGCGATTTCAATACTTTTGGCCACTTCCATCAGCATTCTTTCCTTGATGGTAAAAGACTGGCGGGTCTTTTCATTGTGGATAAACATAAAGCCGCCGTGTCCTTCCCGAAGAAAGACGATCACTGTTGCAAACTCTGTTTCTTTTCCTTTCACCTGGGAGTCGGTGCCGATACATACTTTCAGCCGGTATCCGGCTGCTGTTTCCCGTTTGATAGCCGTTTCCACTGCCTGGAAAATTGGGAGTTCAATCGGGTCGCCATTAAATTTTCTCCAACGCATAGCAAAAGAGGTTTTCCCAAGTTATGGAAAAACCTCTTATTAACAAACAGGGTACGGATTAAAGTTCTGTTACCAGAACGGGGAAAGCAGTTATTGTTTGATCAGTTTATCGGTCCATTGTTCGTTTTGATTGGCAAACCGGATCATATACATACCATTCACAAGACCTGCAGTGCTGATGCTGTTCATGCCGTTAATGAGTTGTCCTTTGTTCACCATCCTGCCATTCATATCGAAAAGCTGGTAGCTGAATGTGCCGGGACTGTTTACCAGGATATGGCTGCTGCGGATAAGGTTGCCTGTTAACTGCGGTCTCGGGGTGGCGCCGGTTTGTTTCAGGGTCACCACATTGGAATAATGTTGCTGGCCATTGTCCAGCGTCACCTGTAAACGGTATTGCGCAGTTGTAATTGTGTTGGGGCGATAAATAAATGAACGGCTGTCAACAGCGGTTTCGGTCAGTGCATCAAAGTTTCTTCCATCGGTTGAGATTTCCAGCAGTTGTTTGGTAATGGGTTCATCAGCGATGATCTCCCAGTTCAGTTTATGCTTATCACCTGTGATGCTGCCGCTGAGCTGCAGTTTGTGCAGCGGAAGTGTGCCGCCGCCTGCTGTGAATTTACCCTGCAATGAATAAGAGCCCAGGCTTGCATATTCTGGAGCATATAGGTTGCCTTTGCCTTCAATGCGCAGGTAATAGGTGCCTGCATTCAGGGTGCTGTCAATCACGGAGCTCAGCAGAGTTCCGGGGTTATAAATACTCAGAAGTGTTTGAGTACTGCTATACAGGCTTACCTGCATATCCAGGTTGGAACCCGAATTGCCCGTGCCTACATTATAAGGAATAGCATTCAGCTCAAAACGACCATCTGCCGGCATGATAAAACGGATCATATCCTGGTCAGCACTTCTTTCTATTACACCATTTATAGTGAATTGGTTGTTGGTGAAATTGGCTAATGTGGCATCTGCATAGGTACTGCTGTGGTCATCACTGCGATAACCAAAACCGTTACCTGCTGCGGTAATCACATCGAGGTCGCTTTGGATATTATTGCAACCACCTGAGTTGGGGCCATTGTGCCAGAGGGTGAAATTCCTGTAATAACCCACACCCATGATCGGGGCCCAGCCGATTTCGCCGGAGCCTGTTCCCTGGTGATAGTCGGAAATCTTTACGCAGTTGGCATCATAATTTGCCTGGTGATAAAGACCCAGTGTGTGGCCCGCTTCATGCGAAGCTGCTTCTGCAATGTTTTTGGCATTGTAATTCAGCAATGCAGAAAACACAAAGCAGGGAGTGTTATCACCCCATTTGAATGAGTTTACAAATGCCACACCACCGGCACTGCCATACCAACTGGAAGATACGGTGATGATCACCCTCATCCGCTGGTTGGCAGGGGCGGCATTATACTTTGACTCATCTGTTGTCACATTGATATTGAATGGGCGGTAGTCTTCGGCCACCCGGTTGAATACCTGTAATGTTTTGGTTTCATCCAGCCCGGAGGGATCACACACAATGGGGCCGTTGTAGTTCCAACTGGTGCCGCTCACTGTGTGTCCGTCAAAATCGAGCAGGATCACAGCCGAAGCGGAAGGATAGCTGCTGAGCACCGGTGTTTGTGCGTTGGCAGCCGTGCCTGCAACGATCAGCAGCAGGGCAAAGACTGATTGGAATAGGTTTTTCATAACAAGGCGGATTTTAGATTTTTTCGATAGGTACAGGAGGATACGGATAAAAACGGGTCAGTTATTCGTTGATCAGGTCGTAAAATTTTCGTTTGATAAAATAGTATTGGCCATTTTCTGATTGGAGTTCAAACAGGTCGCCGTGCTGGAAACTGATGATGCGGCCGATGAAAGCCGTGCTGCCATCAGGGTTCACCACTTCGGTGACGGTGAGGCTGGCGCCGTTGTAATTAGCTGAGCGAAGCACCACGCTGCTGTTTTTACTGTTGCGGGTGGCAACTGAAACAACCCGGCCGTTAAAGAATTCAGTTTTTTGCTTACCGGCCAGCCGCACCTGCACATCTTTTCCTTCTTCATTATTCAATAATGACTTCAGGTAAGACGCTTCCACGGGTATTTTATCAGGAAGATCGGTAAACAGCAATGGTTTGTTGTAGTCAGGTTCGTTGAGCGGAACCGGTTTTTCCTGCGCTGAGGCCACTGCACACATGAGCAGTAATGACAGGCCAATGCCTGCAAGTCTTAGGTTTTTCATTGTTGGATTTTTAAAAAAGTTAATGTATAACTTTTCAGCAGACGATTTTCGCTTCTGCAGTTTTCAGGGGGGACGGTGATGCAAGTTTTGCAAAAGTTTTAAAGAGATGCAAGAAAGAAGAATGGAATTTGTTTTAAATAAAGCGGTTGTACTTGCAGCCGGTAGTAAAGTTCCGAAAAGCGGTATAGCTGAAATACTTTTTAATACTGGTTTGTACTTAACATCACCAGGGTGCAGGCTTCTTTGGTTTCGATTCCTTTTTGACAGGCCAGCTCTTCCAGCTCATCGTTTTCGGCGCCGGGATTGAAGATGATGCGTTTGGGCGCCAGGGAAAGGATATACTCATAATATTCCCGCTGGTGGGCCGGGCTCAGGTAGAGGGTCACGGTGTCAATGTCATTGTGTTGTTTTTTTTCTGTATCCACGGTCACATCGGCCACCACTGTGTGTTTGCGGCCAATGGCCACCACGGGATGATCATTTTTCCTCAGCCGGTGAACGGCGAGGAAGCTGTAGCGGGAGGGATTGTCTGAAGCGCCGAGAACGAGGGTTTTCTTTTGAGCCATGCGGTAAAACTAAGAACTATAGTTTCAAAATAAATGATATTGTTTACGTGGCACTCTTCTGATAATGTCGTCCAGCGCATCTTTCAGATGAGGAAATTTGAATCTAAAACCTGTTTCCTCTATCCTGGCAGGCACTACCCAACGGCTTTTTAGTACAAGTTCAGTTTCAGTACCAATCAGTTTAGCTCCTAGTTTTAGCATCCATGAAAAGGCAGGTAAACCAAAACGGTAACCTGTTGCTCTTCGCAGGGTCTGCATAAATTCTTTATTGGTGACCGGGTGCGGAGCCGAGCAATTGAATACAGCTTCGAGTTTTTCATGTGTGGCTATCCATTCAATCATCCGGCAAGTATCTTCGACGTGTACCCAACTGTACATTTGTTTTCCGCTACCTTGTTTTCCACCCAGCCCGAATTTCAGTAAATTAAAATAGGGGATCAGCACTCCACCCGGTCCCAGCGTTATTGCCATTCTTAACGCCACTTTTCTTGTTGCTGTGGTGGTTTGTTCAAAAAATGTTTTTTCCCACAATTTGCAGACCTGCACAGAAAAATCATCGTGGATCTCACCCGTGTATTCATCCTGTGGCCTGTCGGTGGCATGGCGGTAAATGGTAGCAGAGGAGGCGTTGATCCATAATGATGGCGGGGCATCACATTGCCGGATGGCTTCGCCTAAAATCTTAACAGCTTCAGTCCGGCTGTCTAGTATCTCTTGTTTATTAACTTTATTATACCTGCAATTGACTGACTTGCCAGCCAGGTTTATAATAAGATCAGCGCCATTTATTTCTTTGATCCAATCACCTGTTGTTTTACCGTCCCATCTGACATAGTTTGCGTTTGCAAGATCAGCTACTTCCAGGGAGTTGTATTTATTCCGGTTGTTCTGCTCTTTTTCAGTTTGCCGGGTAAGAACAACGATCCGGTTTTCTTTTCCAAAATATCGGATCATTTCCTGGCCAATGAAACCGGAGCCGCCGGCAAGAATGATCTTTTTATTTTTCATTTCAGTGATTTGATTTGATGATTCCATCCAGTTCATTTCGAAAAGTCAAGCCCTCAATTAATTTTCTGTAAATAACCAGGTAGTAATATGCAACCGGGATAGAGGCTACTATGGCAAGGACACCCAACACCTGCACATCATCCGGATCAAAAACAATTGATAACGGGTAGCAAAGGAAAAGAATGGCCATTATGATCCCTGTCCATTTCCAGTAGGTGCCGATCTGTTTAGCCATGGAGGCATGAAGAAAACCGGTTGTGTTAAAAGAAGCGCTGAAAAGTTGCCAGCATCCGATAATAAACAGACCAGCCATGAATCCGTACCAAAGTAACACAGGGATAGACACCAGCATGATGATACCAAGGGCATACTGGCAGTGATAATCAATTTTGCGGATAAATAGCATTTCAAATATTTTAATATTTCAGAAAAAAATGAAAATGATATCTTTAATAAAAGCCGGTATTCCCGGCGGCTTGTTTAGTTTTCTTTTCGCATTCGCCACCACTCGATCCAGGTGATAACCGTATAGAACAGGATCACCACTACAGCGAAAGCCCCGGCCCACATGATGGTTCCAAGACCTGCCATATCATATTTATCACGGGAATTTCCATCCTGGAGAAACCCAATGATGATGGCCACAAAAACCAGCCCGGTAGCAGCGAGGTGCAGTTTACGCAGCAGGGTGGCTTTCCAGGGCAGGGGGCCTTTCGTAAAATGAATGGCAAGGCTGATGATCTGCAGCAACCCCAGTCCGATCAAAAACGACCCGGGGCTCATGGATTCTGTTTCAGCAATAAAACCGGCAGCAAGAATCAGGATTAGCACAGTTTGTGCAATCGCATCAAATGTTTTGTATCCTTTCATCTCGGTTATTTAAAAAGTTTCAGCAGGTTTCCCACAAACCAACTCTCTTCGGCTTTTATCATAGCATCGAGAGTTTTATCGGCCTGCTTGCCAAGTTTTTTAATACTGCTCACCGTGTCCACAAAAGTTTTCACCTGCTTATCTCTTTTATCCCCTTCCACTGCTTCCAGTTTATCCAGCAACTGCAGCATAGGTTCCAGCTCTCTTTTCTTTCTTTCCTTTACGATCTGCTTCACCACTTTCCAGATGTCTTTCTCAGCAGTAAAGTATTCTTTTCGTTCGCCCGGCAAAAGCACCCTTTCCACCAGGCCCCAGTTAATAAGCTCCCGGATATTCATGTTGGTATTGCCGCGGCTGATGTTCAGTTCTTCCATGATGTCATCCTGGGTGAGGGGGTCAGGGCTCACTAATAATAAGGCATGTATCTGCGCCATGGTGCGGTTGATGCCCCAATGGGTGCCAAAGGCGCCCCAGCTACTGATGAATTGTTGTCTGGCTTCTGTGAGTTTCATGGACCAAAACTACAACCCTGTTTCCGAATTTTCAAAATTTATTGAAAATATATTTTAGAAGGAGAAAGTGATAGGTTGACGGCGATAGGCTTTTACGTTTCTTCCGTTTTGAAAGGCCGGTTCCCACTTAGGCGACTGTTTGATCAGCCGGATGGCTTCTTCGTCCAGCGAATATTCAACAGAGCGATATAAGCGTATATCACTGATACTGCCATCGCTCCCTACCATAAAAAAAATATCTGTTCGCCCGGCGATGCCCATTTTTTGGGCCCTTTCCGGAAATTGCAAACGGCTTTGCAGGTATTTTATCCAGCCCTTTTCGCCGCCTTTAAAAGTTGCTTCTTTCTCATCAGGAAAGTTATATGTTGAATCATTTTTCTCTCTTTCTAGTCGAAGAGTAATGCTGTCTTTTCTTTCAATGAGTACACCCCTGTTGTATTTTTCAGTTTGCCAGACAGATAATGTATCGGTGAAATAAAGCCAGGTGCCGTGTTTTTTTCCCTCAAAAGTTTCTCCTGACGAATCAATAAAACCATTGTTGTCAAACCAGGCAAAATAGCCATGGGGCAAATTGCCTTCCTTGTCTTTGTATGTTTCAACGGAAATCAATGGACCGTAATAATTATAATATTTCCATTGCCAGGCCGTATCGCTTAATTTTTCCAGGCAGCCTAAAATTTGTGCTTTATCCTGAGAACTGGGCTTCCAGTCTGCATCATACAGGTAAAAAGAAGTATTGGATGATTTATTCTTTTGCGCTGTACTTCCAAAAGAAAAAACCAGGAAAAAAACAGGAAGAAGAGGCGACTTCATTATTTTTTATTTTTATCCTTTACCTCTTCTGCTTCCAGCTCTACCGCTGCCTCGTCTTTCTTTTTTCCAAGATAGGTGGGCAGGTCCATGCCGGCCATATCAAAAATATCTTTCAAAGGAGGCACCGCTTTGTATAAGCCGCTCATGAAATTGGCAGTGCCGCTTTTGCCATCTGCCCCTTGTCCGCCGCCATCCCAAACGGTTACTTTGTCTATCTTGATATTCTTGATGGCTTCTGATTGCATTTTCACCAGTTCCGGAAGTTTATCGGCTATCAGCAACAACACCGCATCTTTTGAATTATTGCCGGCTGCTTTTACAATGCGTTCCAGGCCTTCTGCCTGTTTGGTCAGCATTTCATACACACCTCTCGCTTCGGCTTCGAGTTTGGCAAAGATGGCATCAGCCTCACCTTTGGCTTTTTCTCTCAACTGCTCGGCATCTGCCTGCGCTTCAATGATGAGTTTTTGTTTCTGAATATCGGCAGCCACCACGATCGTTGCATTTTGAGAGGCACGGTCTCTTTCAGCCCTTGCTTCTTCTGCCTTCTTTTCAGCGAGGTAGGCCTCTTCCAATGCTTTTGCTGCCTGTACTTTTTCAGCAGCTATCGCTTTTTTCAAGGCTTCGGCTTCTCTTTCTCTCCTGGCTGCATCCGAATTGGCAATTTCAATTTTGGATAAATTTTCGCCCTGCACGGCAATGGCATTGGCTTCCGCCATCTTTACCCTTGTATCTCTTTCCGCTTCCGCTTTACCAATGTTTTCATCCCGGTTGGCGCCGGCTATCTGTATTTCTTTCTCTTTAACAGCCAATGCAACATTGATGTCCCTGTCCCGCTGTGTTTCGGCAACTTTGATATCTCTTTCTTTTTCAGCAGTTGTTTTTCCAATATCACCGGTACGTTCCTGTTCTGCTACACGAATCTTTGCTTCGTTGATGGCCTTAGCAGCGGCTTCTTTACCCAATGCATCAATATAGCCGCTTTCATCTTTGATATCGGTTACGTTTACGTTGATCATCTTCAAACCGATCTTGTTCAGCTCAGCTTCCACGTTTGATGCAATATTGGCCAAAAACTTATCCCGGTTGTTATTGATCTCTTCAATATCCATCATGGCCACTACGAGACGCATCTGGCCAAGGATAATATCTTTGGCCAGGTCGTGTATAGCGGGACGTTGCATTCCCAGCAGGCGTTCAGCAGCATTCTGCATCACGGCCGGTTCTGTGGAGATACCAACTGTGAACCGGGAAGGCACATCCACCCGGATGTTTTGCTTACTCAAGGCGCTGGTCAGGTTCACCTCAATAGAAATAGGAGTGAGGTCGAGAAACGAATAATCCTGGATGATAGGCCAGATGAAGGCGGCGCCACCATGAATACACTTCGCTGTTTGGGTGCCTTCCGCTCCTTTTCCCACTTTACCATATACTACCAATATCCTGTCCGACGGGCAACGTTTGTATCGCCGGAACATAGAATACACAAGAATGAAGAAAAACAGTATCGCCGCCGCGATAACCAATAATAAATTTTCAGCCATGGTTTATAAGGTTAAGTTGATTAAGAGAGTTTGGAGGTCACTAAAAGAACACTGTCATTCACCACCGACACTACTTTCACCAGCCTGCCGGTGCTGATCTGTTCTTCATCATCGGTGATGGCCTGCAGTTCATGCAGAGAACCCTGCACTTTTATATGCACTTTTCCAAAGCCGCCCCGTGTTGGCGGAATGAATAGATAAGTTTCGGCGATCAGTCCCACCGCATTTTTAATCTGGAGGGTGCCGCTTTGTTTCAGCTTGCTCATGCTGCGAAAAAGAAAAGCCATGATGAGCACCACTACCGATCCGGCCAGCACTGCGATAACTATCGTTACTCCTTTTCCCATACCTCCTTTGATGCAGGCAATACCCGTCCATCCAAAGATGGTGAAGAATGCGATCATGTTTTTAATGGTGAAGAACTGGTGACCGATGCCCCCATCACCACTGATATACTCGTCAGCATCTCCTATCGAACTGTCGCCATCGCCAGTGATGAATGATAGCACCAACTGGACCAGGAAAAGGGCTGAGAAGAGCAAGGCAGCCACCCAGAATATTTTTTCAAAGGATGTCAGCGCCTGCCACCAGGAAGAGATATCTAAGAGGTTCATGATAAATGTTTGATTGGATACCGAATATAAGGAATCCCCGAAATCTGCGGCTTTCTGCAACAATTATTCATCATAAAAATTTTACCGGCATAAAATGCCGGAAATGTTGCAATAAGTAACTTGCTGTATGAAAAAATTTCTCCTTCTAATTCTGTTGGTTGTTTCACTGGTTTCTGCTGCACAGCATAAGCCTTTTCGGTTTGCATTTATTTCCGACACCCATATTGGTTCGCCAAATGGTTCGGCTGAAGAAGACCTGCGTCGCACCGTGGCCGACATCAATGCCATGCCTGATATTGCTTTTGTGGTGCTCACCGGCGATATAACCGAACTCGGTACCAACGAGGAAATAAGATTAGCCAAACAGATATTAGATAGTTTGAATGTGGCATGGTATATCATTCCCGGAAACCATGATACGGGCTGGAGCGAAAGCGGGGGGGTGATGTTTGCCACTGTATTCGGCTATGATAAATTCAGTTTTGAATATAATGGTATCCGTTTCCTCGGGTGTGCATCGGGGCCTTATGTGCGGATGAGTGATGGGCATGTGCCCCGTGATGCAGTGAACTGGCTGGATAAAGAATTAAAAAAGCTGAAGCCGCAACAGCCTGTGATATTCTTAAATCATTATCCGGTAGATAATGGTCTTGACAATTGGTATGAGATAACAGACCGGCTGAGAAAATATAATACATGGGCTGTTCTCTGCGGTCACGGTCATGCCAACAAAGCGATGAATTTTGAAGACATACCGGGTGTGATGGGGCGTTCCAATTTACGGGCAAGGGCTGATGTGGGAGGCTATAACCTTGTGGATGTAAGAGGGGATTCGATTGTTTTTACCGAAAGAAGACCCGGAGCTGAAACATTAAAACCATGGACGGCAGTAAAGATCGAAAAAAGAGTGTATGAGCAGGGAAAGAAATTTGCAAGGCCTGATTATTCCATTAATGAACAATATAGCCAGGTTAAAAGAATGTGGGAGTTTTCATCCGATGCCAATATCATTTCCACTCCTGCTGTGGCCGGTAATAATGTGTTTGTGGGCAACCAAAACGGGGTGATGACCTGTTTTGATTTTGCAACAGGAAAAAAGATATGGACTTTCAAAACAGACGGTTCCATTTTTTCTTCACCGGTGATTGCAAAAGGTTTATTGTTATTTGGCTCCGGGGATAATTATATATATGCCCTGAACAGTAAAACAGGAAAACCGGCCTGGAAATACAAAACCGGCGCTGCGGTGCTGGGTTCTCCGTTGCTATCAGGCGATACGGTTTTTATCGGCGGCAGTGATCACTCTTTCCTTGCGCTGAATATCAATAGCGGTAAACTGATCTGGCAGTTCAAAGGTCTTGACGGGCCGGTTGTCAGCACTCCTTTATTATATGATGGCAAACTGATCTTTGGCGCATGGGACCGAAACCTGTATGCTTTGAACAGCGGCAACGGGCAATTGCACTGGAAATGGAACAATGGCTCTGCAATCAGAAATTATTCACCGGCTTCCTGCATTCCGGTTGCAGCAAATGGGGTAGTATATGTGGTGGCCCCGGATCGTTATATTTCTGCCATTGATGCAAAAGATGGTAAAACTTTATGGCGCAATAATGATGCAACTGTCCGTGAGTCTGTTGGCATATCGGCTGATGGTAACTGGGTGTATGGAAAGACTATGCAGGATACGATAGTGGCTTATAAAAGTTCCCGTGATAAGCAATCCGCAGCCTGGAAGATGCACTGCGGCTTTGGCTACGAACATGTGCCTTCGATGCTCATTGAAAAAGATGATCTTGTTTTCTTTGGCACCAAAAGCGGGGTGGTCTATTGCATTGACCCTGCTTCACAAAAGATCATCTGGGCCCATAAAATAGATAACTCCATGGTGAATACTGTGAGAGTGATAGACAAACACACGGTGCTGGCTGCCACGATGGACGGGAAACTGGTTTTATTAAAAATGGGGTAGGTTCAGAACACATCTTCCTGCGGGGCTCTTCTTTCAGCAGTCATTTTCGATGCCATCCATTCCAGCAGTGATGCGGGCACGGCGATGATAGTGCTGATGATACCTGTCTTCAGGAAAAAACTTACATGGGGAATATCCAGCCAATGCATCAGCAAACTGAAAAGCAGGAAACTGACAGCGGTGACAACAAAGAAAATGGTAAATGAAAAATTATTAGCTTTTCTGTCTTCCATAAACAGGTTATTAATGTGTACAATATAACTTTAAAGCAACTGTACTATTGCAACAGTTTATGGTAATTTTTATTTTTTAATGCAATACACTTAACGATAGTTTTATCTTTTCTACAGGACTCAATAATACTGCCATGGTAATCCGCAACAATAAAAAAAGGCTGCCAACCCGCAGCCTTTGAGAAAATACGATGTAAAAACACTTATACCAGCATGGTAACCGGGTTTTCCAGGAACTTTTTGAAAGTTTGGAGGAAGGCAGCACCGGTGGCGCCATCCACGCTGCGATGGTCACAACTCAGGGTCACTTTCATCACATTGCTTACGCCAAACCCTTCCCCTTTTCTCACCACCACTTCTTTGATGCGGCCCACGGCCATGATGCAACTGTCAGGCGGGTTGATGATGGCGGTGAACTCATCAATATCCATCATCCCAAGATTGGAGATAGTAAAAGTGTTGCCGGTAAATTCTGCCGGTTGAATTTTTTTATTCTTGGCTTTGCCTGCCAGTTCCTTGCTTTCTGCAGCGATCTGCGACAATGATTTTTGGTCGGCAAATTTTATAACCGGAACGATCAGCCCGTCATCCACGGCTACGGCAATGCCTATATGTATATGATGATGTCGGCGGATCTTATCGCCGAGCCACGATGCATTGACAGCCGGATGCTGGCGCAGTGCATGGGCCGCAGCTTTAACAACCATGTCGTTGAAGCTTACTTTCACCGGGCTCAGTTCGTTGATCTGTGTTCTTGCCGCCATGGCCCCATCCATATTTATCTCCATGGTGAGATAGAAATGCGGAGCAGAGAATTTGCTTTCGCCGAGCCGTTTGGCGATCACATTCCGCATTTGCGAATTGGGAATGTCGGTGTATCCCTCTTCGCCACTGTCTTTTTTGGACCAGGGCAATATATCCACACCAACTGTTTTGGCTGCCGGGGTTTCAGCCGGTTGTTGTTTGGCTTCCGGAGAAAAGTTATCAATATCCGCTTTTACTATTCTTCCGCCATCACCACTTCCGTGCACAGCTTTGAGGTCAATTCCTTTTTCTTTGGCCAGTTTTTTTGCCAGCGGTGATGCTTTTATTCTTCCATTTTCTGAGGAGGTTGCCGGTTGCTGGTCTGCAGAATGCTGTTCTTTACTGCTTGCTGCTTGTGCTGCAGTATTCTTTTCCTGCGATTTTACCGTTGCACCGCCCTTAATGGCTGCAACAATAGCATCCACATCCACTTTTCCTTTTTCGCCAATGATGCAGAGCAGCCCATTGACAGGAATTTTTTCTCCCTTTTGGGCGCCAATGTGTAAAAGCGTTCCATTCTTGTAGCTTTCCAGTTCCATGGTGGCCTTGTCTGTTTCAATTTCAGCCAGCACTTCTCCTTTCTTCACGGCATCACCCACATTTTTGTGCCAGGCGGCGATCACCCCTTCTTCCATGGTGTCACTCAGCCTTGGCATCAGTACCACTTCTTCAATATTTGCAACATCGAGGGTGGAAGTTGTTGACTGGCTGGCGGTGGCCGGCTGGGTAGCAGCAGCTTTAGCCTGCGGCTTGTCAATGGAACCTTGCGCCTTTGCAGGGGAGGCCGAACTATTTTTCAGCAAGCCTGAAATATCTTCACCGGCGCTGCCAACAATAGCCAATAGTTCGTCCACCAGTATTTTACTTCCTTTTTCTCCGCCGGTATGCAGCAGAACACCATCTTTATAACTTTCCAGCTCCATCGTGGCCTTGTCGGTTTCGATTTCGGCCAGCAGGTCGCCTTTTTTAACCTTGTCACCAATTTTTTTATGCCAGGCAGCGATCACTCCTTCGGTCATCGTGTCGCTGAGGCGGGGCATCAATATCACTTCGGCCATTGCCTTTGAATTTTGGCCGAAATTAAGGTAAAATGGCCAATTGACCGGCCCGGTTTCTTCTGATTGCAACCTGGCGGCGCCTGTTTTTTCCCACTATGTTTTATTATTTTGGACTTTTTTATAAAATGACCTTCCGATGAAAGAAATAAATTTTATCTACCCTCCAGGCCCGCAGAACGTACCTGCATCTGTAGCGGCCCCGTCAGCAGCCTTCCGCAAAGAAGTATCCGGGGTAATGGGAGCTATTATTTTCTTCTTTATTGTTTACCTGTTATTATTGCTGCTTTCAGTGGGGCTGGTGATCGGCTGTGTATATGCAGGTATTTCAATTATCATCGGAGTGCCCAAGTTCATCACCATTGTGGCTGGACTTGGTTTGATCGGAGTGGGGGTGATGGTATTTATTTTTCTTATTAAGTTCATCTTTGCTGTTTCCAGGTATGACCGCTCTGGTATCATTGAGGTCACTGAGGCAGAGCAACCAACCCTTTTTGCTTTCATCAGGCAACTGACAAAGGACACCCAAACGCCATTTCCCAAAAAAATATACTTATCAGCAGATGTAAATGCTTGTGTATTTTATGATTCCAGTTTCTGGAGTATGTTTTTCCCCGTTAAGAAAAATCTGCAGATCGGGCTGGGGCTTGTCAACACCGTTAACATCAGCGAATTCAAAGCAGTGATGGCGCATGAATTTGGACATTTTTCGCAGCGCAGCATGAAGCTGGGAAGTTTTGTATATAATGTCAACAAGATCATACACAACATGCTTTTTGAGAATAAAGGCTATGGTGCGTTTTTGCAAGGCTGGGCAAACCTTGACGGCATCTTTGCCTTCTTTGCTACCATCACTGCACGAATTGCCCAGGGCATACAATGGGTACTCCGGCAGATGTACGGGCTGATTAACAAAAAGTACATGAGCCTCTCAAGAGAAATGGAATTTCATGCTGATGCGGTGGCGGCCAGTGTGAGTGGCAGCAAAAGTCTTATTACTGCTTTACGAAGACTGGAGCTGTCCAATTCTGCCTATAACATCACTTTGCAAAAATGTGATGAACTTTTCCGGCAGAAAAAGATCAGCGGAAACATCTATCCAAACCACACCGCCGTATTGATGCAGCTTGCCACAGAGTATAAACTGCCTCTTTTAAACGGTTTGCCGGAGGTGAATGATGAGGTTTTGAAAAACACAAATCAATCCAGGATAAATTTCAAAGATCAGTGGGCTTCGCATCCTTCAACAGAAGACCGGGAGAAATACCTCAGCAGCCTGGGTGTGGAGGCTACCTATATGACGGACAGCGCCTGGGTGCTTTTCGGTAACAGGGAAGAGGTAGAATCCTTGCTGACGCAGAAGGTTTACGAAAATGCTGAGAAGACAACAGAACATACAATCATTGATAAAAGGGAGTTTGAAACGAAGCTGCAGGAAGATATGAGCCGTTATTCTTTCCCGGAAGCCTATAAAGGGTTTTATGATAACAGGCAAATCGCTGTTGTGGAGACAGGCATTGATGGGGCCGATGGCGTCAGCAGTAACAAAAATTTTGATGAGATATTTTCCCCTGAAAGTGCTTCCCTGCACAAGAAAATTAGTGCAGCAGCCGGAGATATTGAAGTGGCAAAGGCCATTGCAGATAAAAGAATTGATACGAAAACTTTTGATTTTGACGGGGTGAAATATTCAAGAAGTGAAGCCCTGCTGGTGGCCGAAAAACTGGAAGCAGAAATGAAGCAGATGCAGAACCAGTTGGAACAACTGGATAAGGAGGCTATTCAATATTTTCTGCAAAGAGCAGGTCAGCAAAGTGTTGACAAAGCAATTCAATTAAAACAACAGTATGTTGAATATTTTGATTTAAGGAAAAGGGCAGAAAAATACCTGAAGATGGTGAATGATATGTTAGACTCATTGCACCCCATTTATGCCGGTGAAACCATTCAGGTTGAACAGATCAACGGTATGATCGGGACTTTGAAAAGCACACACGAAATAATATTCAAGGGGCAATTGGAAAAATGGCTTCTTGAAGGGGTTTTTAACAGGGCTCCTGAGTTTATGAAAAAGGCTGAAACTTTTATCGGCGCCAACTATGTTTATTTCAATGACAGCTCTTTTTTTGATAATGAATTGATTGAACTGAATAGCCTGGCCAATGAAAGCTGGGATATATTAAATGAACACCTGCTGGACAAATTCAAAGCTATCACAACAACACAATTACAGTATTGTAATCAGTAATCCAGTTCCAGTCGGAGCCGGTCTTTCAGTTCTTTCACCAGCGGGTATTGCTCTGCCATTTTCAGGAACTGTTCTTTGGCGGTGAGGGTCAATTCAATCACCGGGCGATCCTCCGGCTTTTCTTCAACAACCACATTGAATTGCAGCAGGCGGTTGTGCAATTGCTCCTGCAAAAAACTGAAGAGACGGTTTCTTTCCTGCTCAATAAATTTTTGTTCAATATTATTGGCGGTTACCACCTCAAATGAATTTTCGTCTTTGATGCGCAGTTGCGCCAGGTCAAATGGCTGGACGGCAGGGCTTCTGCCTTCTTTCAGCAGCAGCACATAACCGCTCCATGCCTTTTTCAGTTCTTCTTCTACCAGCGGCTGGTTGACATTGCTATTACCGTTGCCGTTGTTTTTGTATTGCTTCCGAATTTTCTCCAGGGCGGAGAGTTTGCCGCCGGGTCGTTGTTCGTTTTGTGCTGGTTGCTGAACGTATGGGGCAGGCTCTTCGGCAACCTTGCTGGTTTGTTTGGCCGGAGACTCAATGATCAGCTTTACTTCTGATTCCTGGTTTCTTACTGGTGGCTTCGCAGTTCGTATTTCAAGAGGAGTGATTGACCGGAAGGCCACTGGTCTCCCTGATTCAACCCGTTTTTTTTTAACAAGACCGCCGCCTTCGGCTGAAATTTCCAATGCCTGCTGCAGGTAGCAAAGTTTGATAAGGGCCAGTTCTACATGCAGCCTTTTGTTGCGGGCTGCTTTGTAATTTATTTCCGCTTCGTTCAGGATGTTCAAAGCGCTGATGAGAAGCGCTGCCGGGGCTTTTTTACCGGCTTCCACATATTTTTCTTTGAAACTTTCCACCACTTCCAGCAATCCCGCCACTTTTTCGTCTTTACACACCAGCAGGTTGCGGATGAATTCGGCAAAACCATTCAGCACCAGGTCGCCTTCAAAACCTTTCCGGTTGATGTCATCATACAACAACATAGCACCGGCCAGGTCCTGCTGCTGCATACATTCCAGCAATTTGAAATAATAATCCGCATCCAGGATATTGAGATGCTCTAATGTATTGGTATAAGTGAGTTCAGCATTGGTGAAACTGACGATCTTATCCAGGATGCTCAGGGCATCCCGCATACAACCTTCGCTTTTCTGGGCAATCACCTGCAGGGCGGCTTTTTCCGCTTTGATATCTTCTTTTTCTGCTATCTCCTGCAAATGTTCCACCGTGTCATTAGTGGTGATGCGTTTGAAGTCGAAGATCTGGCAACGGCTGAGTATGGTGGGAAGTATCTTGTGTTTTTCTGTTGTAGCTAAAATAAAAATAGCATAGGAGGGGGGCTCTTCCAGCGTTTTCAAAAAAGCATTGAAAGCTGAGGCGCTGAGCATGTGCACCTCATCAATGATATACACTTTGTATTTGCCGGCCTGCGGTGCAAAACGGACCTGGTCCACCAGTGTCCGTATATCATCAACGGAATTATTGCTTGCCGCATCCAGTTCATGGATATTCAGCGATGTGCCTTCATTAAAGGAAACACAGGAATGGCATTTGTTGCAGGCTTCCCCATCTTTGGTGCGGTTCTCGCAATTGATCGTTTTGGCTAAAATTCTGGCACAGGTGGTTTTGCCCACACCCCTTGGTCCGCAGAAAAGAAAAGCATGAGCCAGTTGATCATTCTTGATGGCGTTTTTTAATGTGGTGGTGATATGCGCCTGCCCGACAACCGTATTAAAAAGCTGCGGTCTGTATTTTCTTGCTGAAACGATGAATTTTTCCATATTCCCCAATCCCCGCTGTGATAATGATTAGTTTAACGTAGTGAACAAATCTAAAATCTAAAATCTGAATTCTAAAATCTAAATCAGTGCAGCACCGGGTGAGGTTTAAACTCTTTTGATCTGTCAAACAAATAGCGGTAAGTCGTCAGTTTGCGGCTCCGGTAAGTGCCCAGCGCTTCCGCCACATTGATCATTTTAGGATTGAACTCGCCGATCCAGAGCATCTCATATTTATCATACAGCGGTTTGGGCTGAATGATTTTGGCGCCTTCAACAATCATATAACTGTCAACACCCTTGCCCTGCCATTCCGGGACTACACCAAAGACAAGACCAACAAATTTGTCGCATTTCTTTGTTTTTTTCACCCACAAAAATTTCAGCTTTTGCCAAAGCCCGAATTTTCCCTGTAAATGTTTGAACCACTGGTTCAGGTCGGGCAGGTTGATCCAGATGCCCACCGGTTCGTTTTTATAATATACAAACCAGCTTATCTTTTCATCCATCACCGGTTTCATGCTTTTGAACATCTTCAGCACCACTTTCTTGTCCAGTTCTTTCAAACCGCCATGACCGGCCCATGCTTTATTATATACTGTGGTAAAATCATTGGCAAATTTTTCTAACTGATCTTTCCTGATATGTGAAGATGAAAAATTAGGGTCTTTGGCGCAGTCAGCATGTCGCTGGTGAAATTTCGGCAAAATAGGCTCAGCCACTTTGAGGGCAAAACAGATTTGGTTATAATAATTCCTGAAACCGTATGTTTCCAGGAGTTGCTGGTAATAGGGCGGATTATAGTTCAGGCAATACAAGGGTGGTTCGAAGCCTTCTACGAGCAAACCCCACCAACGATCCTTTTCGCCAAAATTGATCGGGCCATCCATCGCTTCCATACCCCTTTGCAACAACCAATGTTTTGCCACATCAAACAGCATATCCGCAGCGGCCTGGTTGTTGATGCAATCAAAAAAACCAACACCGCCAACAGGCCCGTCATCACCTTTGTTCCTGTATTTTTTATTGACAAAGGCAGCAATGCGGCCGATCAGTTTGCCATTTGTGTCTTTTAATATCCAGCGGATCGCTTCACCGTGGCGGAAAGTTTTATTTTTTTCCGGGTTAAATACGTCATGGATGTCTTTATCCAGCGGACGGATATAGTTAGGATCGGTTTTATTGATCTCTACATTCACCCGGATAAAGTCATTGGCAAGTTGTGGGGTTGTTACCTCAATAAGCTGCATTCAAAATAGTTGAACCGTGCAAATGTAGGCAAGAATAATTAAGCAGGGGATATACAAAGCATTGCTTCAAAACCCTGAAGCCGCCATCGGTTTAATTTTCCCGTCCAGCACCTGTTTGATGAGATCGAAGAAAAGACCAGGTGTAATATCATCCGTTTTCCAGCCGACGCCATAATTATAGCGGCCCCGCTGCACACCCCTTTCACAAAGAATATGTTTGGGTGAGTCTTTGCCGAACTCAAATGTTTTTTCAGTCTGGAAGATGCGTTCCACTTTCTCGCCGGATTTATCGAGCAGGTAACCGGTCAGCATCACTTCCGGTACTTTGGCGGGCATGTCAAAATTTTTAAAGATCATCACAGGTTTTTCATTCCAATCGTATTCTGCGATTTGTGCCCTTTTGAATTTCATCATTTCTTCGGGCAGTTTTCCATCCAGGTATGCATTTTTCAGCACGGTAAAAATGCTGTCGGCCTGCAATGACTGTTTCAGCAGGTGATGAACGATCATAAGCCGTTCCCATGCCGCATAGTGGGTGGCATCTTCTTTTACGATCTTGTAATAAGCAGCCAGTGCATTGGAGTAATTCTTTTTCAGCAACCGTTCTATTTTACCAATATCCATCAACGCCATTGCATAGTGGCGGTTATCCGGCGAAATGGTAGCCAGCCCGTCATAAAAACCCTGCAATGCCAGTTCATCTTTTCCCTGCAGGTACCAAATATGCGGGATCATATAACCAGGAGCCTGGTAGCTGTTGGGCAGTTGCCGGGCTTTTTCATATAGTAATATCGCTGTATCATATTTTTCCATCCGGTAATAGGTGAAAGCTTTTTCGCAGACATATTCCTGGTCGGAGGGGCTACGTTCGATTGCTTTGTCAAATGCAGCCAGGGCAGGCTCCATTTTGTCAAGATAGCGGTAGGCGATTCCTTTGTAAAAGTGAACAAAGGCGCTGTCAAATCCCCCGGCGATAGCTTTATCATAGTAAGTGATCGCTTTTTCATCCTGGCCGGTTTGAAAAAAACTAAACCCGAGCATATAGAGTTCTTCTTCATCCAGCTCCGTTTCTTTGTGGCCAAACTGTTTCACCACTTCTTCATATTCCCTCCCGGCATAAAGCAGGCGGATAGACTGCGCCGGAAGACTGTTGAATACCAATGAAAGCAGGAGTAATAAAAATATCCGCATATGAAGAAGATTACCGGAAAAAATATTTTTAAAGGTACTATTCTCCGGCTGAGTGCCGGAGAATTTTTGTGTTAAACTGCTATTATGCAATTTGCTGAAGCCGGGTCAGTTTGTGGTAAACACCTTCTTCGATTTCAATCAGTTCATTGTGATGTCCTCTCTCAATGATCTCCCCGTTTTGCAGTACAATGATCTCATCGGCTTCTTTGATAGTGCTGAGCCGGTGGGCAATAACCAGGGTGGTGCGTCCTTTCATTAAGTTGGCCAAAGCGTCCTGCACCACCCGTTCCGATTCAGTGTCTAATGCAGAAGTGGCTTCATCCAAGATAAGGATCGAAGGATTTTTCAAAACGGCTCTCGCAATGCACAGCCGTTGCCGCTGCCCGCCGGAGAGGCGGATGCCCCTGTCGCCAACAACAGTCTGATACCCCTGCTCTGTTTGCATTATGAAATCATGGGCATTCGCAATTTTTGCTGCACGGATCACTTCCTCTTCACTGGCATCTGGCCGGCCCAGTGCGATATTGTTGAAGACGGTATCATTGAAGAGAAAAATCTCTTGTGTCACAAAACTCATCACACTGCGCAATGACTCCATTTTATAATCCCGCACATCTGTCCCGTCTATCAGCACAGCTCCTCCTTTCACGTCATAAAAACGGGGAATGAGATCAGCAATTGTTGATTTGCCCACACCTGATGAACCGATCAGTGCAGTTGTTTTTCCTTTGGGAATGGAGAAGCTTATATTTTTTAATACGGAGGTATCATTATAACTAAAATCCACCTTTTCAAATTCGATACTTTCATTGAATGAATGCAGTTCCCTGGCATTCTCTTTATCCCTTACTTCTACCGGCATATCAATGATCTCCAGGATGCGTTCACCGGCAGCCCGGCCCCGCTGAATATTGGCGCCGGCCACCACCATGCCTTTGGCCGGTCGCAGCACCTGGGAGAAAATCGCAATGAAAGCAATAAAAGCACTGGCCTGCAAACCGGCTGCGCTTTGCCCGTTTTGTAAAATAAGAGAGCCGCCATATAATAGTATACCTGCCACCACCATCACACCGGCGGCTTCGGAAAAAGCCGGGGCCATTTCTCTCCGTTTAAATCCCTGCAGGCTGGCTTTTCGGTAGAAATCATTTTCACGGCTGAATTTTCTAAGGGTAAAACCTGTTGCATTAAAAGCCCGGATGATCCGCATGCCGGTCAGGGTTTCATCCATGATGGTAAGCAGGCGGCCAATAGAAGCCTGTGCATCGCTGGCGTCCCTTTTTAATCTCTTTTGAACTGTTGCAATGCCTAATGCCGAAATGGGGATGATGATGAGGGTGAACAATGTTAGTTGGGGTGAAATGGCAAACAATGCCAGGAAATATCCAATGATCATTGAAGGCTCTTTGAACAGCACTTCCAGTGAATTGGCCGCAACCCCTTCGATTTCGAACACATCGGAATTCATTCTTGAAATGAGATCACCCTTATGTTGTTTGGTAAAAAAACCCATATGGAGGTGATTGACTTTTTCAAACAGTGCTTCCCTTATTCTTTTCACCAGCAGTGTTCTGGCTTTGATCAGAGTTCGCTGGGCCAGGTAGCGGAACATATTGGTTAGCAAAACAGCCACTATGATTGTGGCGGTGATAAAGTATAACGCATATTGCGGGTTGATGGCTTTGAGGCGATAGACCTGGTAGTAAAAAGAATCTTTCAGGAAACCGGCGGAGAATGAAAAGACCGGGGCAGCTACTGCTTCTTTCCCGGTGCTTTGCTCAAACAACACATTCAGCAAAGGAATGATCAATGCAAACTGGAATACACTGAATGTAACAGCCAGCATGGTGAAAAAGAAAAAAGGAATTACAAACCTGCGATAAGGTTTTGCGTAAGCCAGAAGACGCCGATAGACTTTCATAAAAACTGTGCAATAATAAGTTTAATACAAAGACCGGTAGAGTGCTAAATATTTTTGAGCAGACAAATGCCAATTAAAATTCCGTGCCCTTTCTTTTATCTGCTGCTGCAATCCCCGTTGTTTGTATTCTTTCATACCGCTGTTAAATACTTCTCTTACATGTTCGGGATTAAAATCCCTGAAGTAAAAGGAAACATCTCCGCCTATTTCAGGCAACACTGTGCGGTCTGACAGGAAAAGAGGTTTTCCACAACTCATCGCCTCTGCCACAGGCAGTCCAAAGCCTTCCGAAACGGATGGAAAAGCAAATGCGCTGCAGTTGTTGAAATACCAGGATTTTTCCTTTTCCGTAACGGATCCAAGCAGCCTCACATTGCTTTCAACACCCAGTTCCCGTGATTTTTTATTAATAAAGGAAAGATAATCGCCATCGTCGGGTTTGCCGGCAATGAGCAATTCCATAGTGTTTTGCTGCAAAAGGGGCAGCAAAACATGAAAATTCTTTTTGCGGTTAATGACGCCTATCGAGAAAAGAAATGGTCGTTTAGGTTTATAAGAGCAGGCATTCAGTTTTGGCTTTGCCAGCATATTCGTGCCGTTGTATATTACATGCAGCGGCGTATTCTTTATGTTGCAGTGCTGCAACACATCTTTTTTGCTGAATTCTGAAACGCAAACAACTGCGTCGGCCCGGTCAATCAGTGACTGCAGGTGACGGATGTATTTCTTTTTTTTATACGCAGTCTTTTTCTCATCATACAAAAAATTCAGATCATGTATAGATAGAACCACTTTGATCTTTTTATTTCGCATGGGCATATAATGAGTGTTTTGGTAAGTTGCATGCCAGATATCGTACGAACCCAGTGAGGGCATGATGATTTTGTGAAAGGAGTTTTGACTGATATGATTATATCCGCTGTAAGACCAGTTCTGCTCACCGGGTGGTGTGTAAAAGAACAATTGTTCTTGCAACAGGTTAATGTTTTTTTCAAGGTAGCGACCCAGGTTGAGGCAGTAGTGATAAAGACCCGTATCCGGGTATTTCATTCTTTCGCAATCAAAGATTATTCTGTGCATTTCTACATTTTTTGTTTTGCTGGTACAGGCAGCTATTTGCCAACATCAGTTTGATATTGACAACATTTCGTTCCTCTTGCTGTGGTGGTGGCAAAACATCCGTAAGGGACGTAAATTCGTCCGGTTATACAAGTTGTGCAATGATAAACGTCAGACTGATTACTGAATTTTGTCACTGCCTGGTTGTGCCTGACAACCGATTTGATAAAAGCATTGCACCAGGTAAAAAAAAATTTACCTTTCGAATTGAGTTATTATAGGAAGTTTAACGACGAACAATTTTTTTTTATTGCAAAGCCGCTAATTTCGTTTTCATAAAATTTGTGACGGCAGGTTTGGCCGGGTAATGAATGAAAAAGATCATTTTAGACTGCGACCTGATGAGGCATCGCAATTCAGGACTCTACTATTATTGTCTCAACCTGGGACATTACGTTCAGGAATTATTACAGAATGATGTCTCCGCAAGTATTTCATTTTATATTCCGCCGGCAGAAAAAGGATCATTTGGAAACCAGGGTCAATATATAGCAGAAACAAAAGGCTGGCGGAATTTTTTCAGGCCATTTCTTCGTCATTGTGATGTATGGCATTCTCCGTTTCAGTCTGGCCGCATTGTTCCTGACAAGAATAAATATCCCCACATCAAAGTGCTGCTTACGATCCATGACCTTAACCAATTGCACGAAGGCAAGCCGGTGGCGGAACAGCAAAAAAGCCTTGCTCATACCCAGTCGCTGATCAACAGGGCCGATGCCATTGTGTGCATATCAGAGTTTTGCAAACAGGATGTATTGCTTCATTGTGATGTCAGCAATAAACCACTTTATGTAATTCAAAACGGAATCCATAGGGTGGAAGAGCCCTTGCTGCTTTCATCGTCCGTAAAACCAACAAGACCTTTTTTATTTGGTATGGGCTATGTGAACAGGAAAAAAAATTATCATGTGCTGCTGCCATTGCTTAAAGATGAGTCGCTGGAGATGGTAATTGCCGGCAAACTGGATGAGCCAGATTATGTGTCTATGATAAAACAACAGGCAAGTGATATGGGAGTGGCTAACAGGCTGCATTTACCGGGGCCTGTTACAGACGGAGAAAAGAGCTGGTATCTTCAAAACTGCCTTGCATTTGTGCATCCCTCCCTGGCTGAGGGCTTCGGTGCCCCGGTGGTGGAAGCCATGAAGTTTGGTAAACCTTTGTTTATTTCATCATTGACTTCTTTGCCTGAGATCGGTGGTGAAGTTGCATTTTATTTTCACAATTTCGAGCCATGTTATATGCAGGAGGTTTTTACGACAGGGATGCAGCGTTATCATAAAGAAAATATGTCTGCGGCAATAAAAAACAGAGCTTTGCAGTTTGACTGGAGGCAAAAGGCTAAGGAATATCTCGCCGTATATAAAAAAATGGCCGGTATAAATAATTAAATAAAATGTCGCAACGAGAATGGCAAACAACCCTGATCCAGGATGCCGGAAGGCGACGGACCGAATTGTGCAAGGCCCAGGATTTTCATAGCAACTGGTATAAGCGTTGGTGCAGTGAGTTGAATGAGTCTCCCCGGTTTCACCGAAAGCAGTGGGAGTATGTCTACAATATGCAGGCATTGTGGGAGAGAGAATGCATACTGCCAGGTAAGAAGGGACTGGTGTTTGCGGTAGGAACTGAACCGGCGCCATCCATTTTTGCAAAGTATGGTTGTGATATTCTTGCTACTGATATTTTACCTGAAAAGGGAATTGAAAAAGGGTGGACTACGGATAACCAGCTATGCTTTGGATTAGAATCACTGAATACCCGGAATTTGTGTGATGATGTGGTGTTGAAAGAAAGAGTTCAGTACCGGCCAATAGATATGAATGATATACCGGATGATCTGGAGGGGTTTGATTTTAACTGGTCGAGCTGCGCATTTGAACACCTCGGGTCCATTGAAAAAGGGCTTCTTTTCCTAAGAAACCAGTTAAAAACACTCAAACCGGGTGGTTGGTCAGTTCACACCACGGAATTTAATATTTCTTCTAATGACCAAACCCAGGATCATAACGATACCGTTATTTTCCGCCAGCGGGATATTGAGTATATTATAAATGAACTTAGAAAGGAGGGGCATTTTGCAGAGGAAACTGACTTTTCGATTGGTGGATTACCAGAAGACTACCAGGTTGATATAATTCCTCACCGGCAGGATATTCATCTAAAACTCCAGGTGGGTCGTTTTGTGGTCACTTCTCTCGGCATTATTATTCAAAGAAAGGGGTAGACAAAAAATCGGTTTACATCCTGGCCACATAACAGTTTGGGCCCTGTTTTCAACGGCTTATCCACAGCTAAAAATCTTTGATTTTCAAATTGGCGGATTACCCCTGCCCCCTTACCTTTGCGGCCTGAAACAAACCCCTCTCTTTATATATGGCAAATGTTGGTAAAGTAAAACAGGTCATCGGTGCCGTAGTGGACGTGCAGTTTGATGGCAAACTCCCCGAAATTTACAACGCATTGGAACTGAAAAAGGAAAATGGAGACACCCTCGTCCTCGAAGTGCAGCAGCACCTTGGCGAAGACAGTGTCCGCACCATTGCGATGGACGGAACGGAAGGCCTGGTAAGGGGTGTTCCGGTTACTGATACCGGAAAGGCGATAGCGATGCCGACCGGCGAGGCTATCAAAGGTCGTTTGTTCAACGTGACCGGCGACCCGATTGATGGATTGCCTGCGGTGAGCAAAGCCAATGGCCGGCCCATTCACAACCTGCCCCCCGCTTTTGAAAACCTGAGCACTGCTACTGAAGTTTTGTTTACAGGTATTAAAGTTATTGACCTGATCGAGCCTTATGCAAAAGGAGGTAAGATCGGACTGTTTGGCGGTGCCGGTGTGGGTAAAACCGTATTGATCCAGGAACTGATCAACAATATTGCGAAAGCCTATTCGGGTTTATCAGTATTTGCCGGTGTGGGTGAAAGAACCCGTGAAGGAAATGACCTGATGCGGGAAATGATCGAAGCCGGCATCATGAAATATGGTGAGGCGTTCAAACATAGCATGGAAGAAGGCGGATGGGACCTGAGCAAAGTGGATATGAATGAACTGGCCGATTCTAAAGCCACTTTCGTATTCGGTCAGATGAATGAACCCCCGGGTGCCCGTGCAAGGGTGGCATTGAGTGGTCTGACGATTGCTGAATACTATCGTGACGGTGACGGACAAGGCAAAGGCCGGGACATTCTCTTCTTCGTTGATAATATCTTCCGTTTCACACAGGCTGGTTCTGAAGTATCAGCCCTGCTGGGTCGTATGCCTTCAGCGGTAGGTTATCAGCCTACACTAGCCACTGAGATGGGTATCATGCAGGAGCGTATCACTTCTACAAAAAATGGTTCTATCACATCCGTGCAGGCTGTTTATGTTCCTGCAGATGACCTGACTGACCCGGCTCCGGCAACAACCTTTGCTCACCTGGATGCCACCACCGTATTATCAAGAAAGATCGCTGACCTCGGTATCTACCCTGCGGTGGATCCGCTGGATTCAACCTCTAGAATTCTTTCACCGCTCATTGTTGGTGATGCGCATTATGACTGTGCCAACCGGGTGAAATCCATGTTACAGCGTTATAAAGAACTGCAGGATATCATCGCCATCCTCGGTATGGATGAGTTGAGCGACGAAGATAAATTAGTGGTGAGCCGTGCAAGAAGGGTGCAGCGTTTCTTGTCGCAGCCTTTCCATGTGGCAGAGGCCTTTACAGGTTTGAAAGGTGTATTGGTGCCTATTGAAGAAACGATCCGCGGTTTCAATATGATCATGGATGGCGAAGTGGATGAATACCCCGAAGCGGCATTCAACCTGGTAGGTACCATTGATGATGCCATCGAAAAGGGTAAGAAACTGCTGGCGCAGGCGCAGGGATAAGAATGGTTTAAGAGGTTTAATGATTTATACGTTTAACCTCTGGTGTAACCTTCAACCTTTAAACGATTTTTAGACAATGAATTTAGAGATACTAACTCCCGAAAAAAAACTGTACAGCGGCGAAGTGTTTGGTGTGCAGATGCCGGGCATTTCCGGGTCATTTGAAGTGCTGGACAAACATGCCCCGCTGGTGAGTGCATTAAAAGCCGGCAGGGTAAAAGTGCTGAAGGATAAGCCCACGGGGGCCAGCGGCCAGAATCATGTGGCCAACTTTGATATCCAGGGAGGTTTTGTAGAGGTGTTGAATAATAAAGTGACGGTACTGGTGGAAGGCGCTGTACCGGTGGAATAGGAAAGTGAAAAATCCTTTAAACTGACAGGCAGTGTCCCGGGATTTTGGAAAAAAATTAAACCCTCTTGAATGAAGAGGGTTTTTTTATCGTGGGATAACTTCTATTGTTTCTGCTGCTTCCTCCTCGCCAGTTCCTGCTCCGCATAGCCAAACACTTTTTTCATCATATCTGTTTTTCGGAATTCATACTTGGTGCGAATTTGTTCTTCTTCGCTGGCCACGATGCCGAACATGCCGTCAATGGCACGGGCGGCAATAAAATCAGTAAGACTGTTCTCTAATGGTTTGTTGATGAAAGGAATTTTATTGTACACATTCACAATACTGCTCCAATCTTTGTTCGCTCCTTCAAGATTGATGCTGCTGTCCACAATGGGCCGGAAGGCAGTCATCAGTTCAGGCGACATAGCCAATTTGAAATAATCAGTGGCTGCATGTGTATTATCTGTAATGAGAATGTTCACTGCATCCTTAAAAGTCATCTGTTTTACTGAGTTTAGAAAAATGGGTTTTGCTGCACTAACTGCCGAAGAGGTGGCCCTTGTAAATTTCCCGGTTACCTGGTCCACCAATTTATCCATCCCAAGGTCCCGCAATGTTTTTTCTATTTTCTCCGCTTCACCGGGAAACACGAACCGCACCAGCGGGTTGCCATTTGGATCGGCAAATGCGTCGAAACTGCGGAATAATCCCTGGCTCAAAGCATCTTTTAAGCCGGTGATCATTTCAAATTCAGATGGCGCCAGCAACGAACCGATCTTTTTTAATGTGTCGCAAGAGGAAAGAATCATTGTAGAGCTGAACAGTATGCTAAACAGTAGTCTCTTCATGTTGTGTGGTTTTGGGCAAAGAGGCAAATAATATAAAATGGGTTGCAACCGGTAAATATTAATTCAGTTGCGGGTCTATCGGAAAATTGATCATCATTTCAAAATCACCTCCTAATTGTTTCAGCGAATCTTTCCATATTTCTTCATAGTTGTGGTGAAATACCAGTTTGCGGGTAGCTTTCACCGTCAGCCAGGTTTTTTCTTTCATCTCATCATCCAATTGCCCGCTGCTCCAGCCGGAATAGCCGATGAAGAAACGTATTTTACTGCTGTCAACCAGTCCTTTTTTCATAAGGCCGGTCAGCGCTTCAAAATCGCCACCCCACCAAACACCTTTGATCACTTCCAGGCTGCCGGGAATCTCATCAGGATACTGGTGCAGGAAATGAATGCTGTCCGGCTGAACAGGCCCGCCATAATAAACCGGCAGTTCATGCCCGGTCAGTTCAGGGATGAGTTCATTGAGGGTGTTCTCATACTGTCGGTTCAGCACAAACCCAAAACTTCCTTCTTCCTTGTGTTCACAAAGCAACACCACCGTTCGCAGAAAGTTGGGGTCTTTTAAAAAAGGATCAGCAATGAGCAATATGCCGGGGCCGGGGTCAATCATACTTCAATTTAGTATGAAAAATCTTTTTTTAAAAAATATGTTGACCGGCCGGCTGGTCAGCCATTAATTAAAAACTCGTTAAAAACCCGGCTGCTGCGCAGTCGGAAAACACATTACAAGTATGGCCGGTTATTTTTGCAGGATAGCCTGCTTTACTAAAAAACCCTTTATCTTAGGCGGCTTTAACTGACTACCGGGTGAAACGAATTTTTACCGTCATAACGGTTCTGATAAGCCTTTCTGTTATCGGGATCATACTGTTACAACTTTCCTGGCTGGATAATATGATCCAGCTCAGGCAGGAACAGGTAAAAGAAAAAGTGACCCAGGCTGCCATTACGGTGGCCGATGACCTGGCACAGTATAAAGGCAATCTCTCCATTCCGCGGCGTTCATCAGGCGGGTTGCTTACAGATGATTTCACCCCATTCTTCTTAAGGCCGCAAACTGTAGGCCGCCGCTTCACGGCTGATGAACTGCAGGATAAAATACGCAAAGCCTTTCAGCGGCAAGGGTTGGAAAAAATGCAATTTGAATTTGCTGTTGAGATCATATATCCTCCCGTGGTGGAACGGCAATCGGCCAATTTCCAGTCAGCCTATCTTGACAGTGTAGGTAATTTTTCTGTGGGCAGGGTTTTATACACTCCCAGCGGATCGGCAGCCGAAAATATTGCAATGGACGAAAGTCTCACCGTAGTAGCGTTGAACTATAAAGAATTTGCCCTTAAATCGCTGCGCTGGGAAATGGCAACCGGCATTTTGCTCAGCATCATCATTCTCGCTGCTTTCTATCTCACCGTGAGAACCATGTTGCGTCAAAAGAAACTGGGTGAGATCAAGAATGATTTCATCAATAACATGACGCATGAATTTAAAACACCCATCGCCACCATTTCACTGGCCGTGGATGCTATGCGGAATGAAAAAGTGTTACAGGACAGGGATAAGCTGAATTATTTCAGCACCATCATCAAGGAAGAGAACAAACGGATGAACCGGCAGGTGGAAACCATCCTGAAAGCATCTCAATTAGAAAAGCAGGAAGTGGAGCTGAACCTGAAACCGGTGCATGTGCACCAGGTGATCAAAGACGTGGTGGAGAATTTTGCCCTGCAACTGGAAGAAAAGAAGGGAAATGCTGAGTTGCTGCTCAATGCTTCTAATGATACTATTGATGCGGATGAAGTGCACCTGTCTAACCTGGTGAACAATCTTATTGACAATGCCATGAAGTATTCACGGGAAAATGTGCCGCCATTTATCCGCATCACCACGCAGTCCAATTCAAAGAAGTTTGTGTTCAAAATTGAGGATAATGGCATTGGTATGAACCGGGAAACATTGAAGCGGATATTTGAACGTTTCTACCGGGCACACACCGGCAACATTCATAATGTAAAAGGGTTTGGTCTTGGGTTAAGTTATGTAAAGACAATGGTGGAAGCCCACCAGGGAGAGATCAAAGCAGACAGCACATTGGGAAAAGGCAGCACATTCACCGTAGAGTTCCCGCTGAAAAAAACTCAGCCCTGATTTACCCATAACAAATTACCGTCGCCATAGCTGAGAAAGCGGAAATCATGCTGCAGGGCATAATCATAAATCGTTTTCCAGTCTTGCCCCACGAGGGCCGCCACCAGCAATAGTAAAGTAGATTGCGGCTGATGAAAATTGGTGATCAGCCCGGCGGCGATCCTGGTTTTATAACCGGGTGCAATGATGACCTGTGTTTTGGCGACTAATTTCTGCAGGTTGTTTTCATTCATCCATACAAGAAGGGATGCCAATGCTGCAGCGGGGGGTATGGTATTTTCAGCTAAATCATACGGATCCCACTGGGAAACCTGTACGATTCCACTGCCGGGTTCCATTGACCCCTTACTACTCCCCATTGACAATTTCACTCCCAGCCAATACAAACTTTCTATTGTCCGCAGCGAAGTGGTGCCCACAGCAATCACCGGCTGTTCAAGATGGTTTCGTATCGCTTCGATGGCATCTTTGGAAACTTCAATAAATTCCGCATGCATCTCATGCTGCTCCATGATCTTACTCTTCACCGGTTTGAAAGTGCCGGCTCCTACATGCAGGGTGACAAAAATTTTATCTATGTTCTTTTTATCGAGTTCATTGAAGACGGCATCTGTAAAATGAAGACCGGCCGTTGGCGCTGCCACTGAGCCATCCCGTTGTGCATAAACGGTCTGGTATCTTTCAGCATCACTTGTTTCCGCTGATCTTTTTATATAAGGCGGCAGCGGAATCGCCCCGGTCACATGCAGCAGTTCTGCAAAACTTAATGTGGCTGGTGACCAGGACAGTTCAATGATGAAATGACCGGTTCTTTTTTCAACATAGGCTGCCCGCAGAATGATTTCTTTCCCTTCATGCATTATTCTTTTTTCCAGTGCCTGTCCCCGTTTCCATTTGGAAGCGCCGCCCACGAGGCATTGCCAGAGAACTTTTGCCTGTTGCAGCATGGCAGAAGTGACATCAGGATATTGCTCATGTGGTTCTAAACAAAAAATTTCAATCACAGCACCGGTTGGTTTTTGAAACAACAATCTTGCTTCGACCACCTTGGTATTATTAAAAACAAGCAGACTGTTTGCAGGAATATGACTGGAAATGTTTCGATAAATATCTTCTGAGATCTTTCCTTCTTTATAAACAAGCAGTTTGGAAGCATCCCTTTCTGATAACGGGTATTTGGCAATCCTTTCTTCCGGAAGGAGATAGGTGAAATCAGCAATTGAAAGATTCTTTGGATGCATATTTTATGCGACCAACTGTCGCCGTTTGATAAGAGGCAAAGATACTATCGTTTGGAAACAGGCACCACCAGTTTCAGTCCACTCCATATATCACTCACTGCACAAACTTTTACATCTACCAAATCATTTTTCAATGCGTAATTACGGATCACATCTTCTGTTACATCAGTTGGAATTTTGGCTGCCTTCTTATGCCATGACACCCAGATGCTGATAGCTGTATTTTTTTTGATAACGGTTTCCAGTTTCTTCATTTCCCTTTCAAATTCCTTTACAGATTTCACAAACAAGTGAATGAGGTCAGGGCTTTCATTTTTCTTAAACAACTGGTCGCTGATATTTTTTTCCAGCAGTTCATAGTAATTACCGGGTTCATTGATGAGCATGATCTTCATCTCCGGTTTGATACCAAGTTTCTTTACTAACGGAGTGCCCGAATAGCCTGCCGGCATAAGCGATAAATTGTAGCGATGAAAATAGGAAGACTCTCTCTTTTTTTCACTATCCACAGCTTTTCCACTGCAATCCACACGAACTCCACGGCTATTTGCTTTAATAAATTTTGATTTCCCCTGAAACACACTGCTGGCTTGTATTTGGGGAAATAAGGATCTGTGGAAAAAATAAATTTCTAAAAATTTGGTTATCAAGTGGGAAAATGTGTTATTTTGTGTCAATTATTTTAAAATTGATTCAAATCCCTGATAATGATAGGTTTTCTCGGAGAATTCGAGGCCACCTTGGATACCAAGGGGCGGTTCCTTCTCCCGGCCGGTTTCAAAAAACAACTGCCGGAAGGGGAAGCCAGCCTTTTTGTTATCAACAGGGGATTTGAGAAATGCCTGGCTCTCTACCCAATGAAAACATGGGAGCCGCTCTTTGCAAAAGTGAATGCCCTGAATGAGTTCAACCCCCGGGAACGGGAATTCAAAAGGGCTTTTTTGAATGGCGCCACGTATGTGGAGCCGGATACGGCGGGCAGGATTTTGTTGCCGCCAAGCCTGAAGGTGTATGCAGCCTTGCAAAAGGATATTGTGCTGATGGCAACAGGCGATAAACTGGAAATATGGGATAGCAATAAGTACAAACAGTTCTTTGACTCTATTTCTTCGGATGCATTAAGCGACCTCGGAAAGGATGTGCTGGGCGGAGGGAGCAATTAATGATTATTCAACAATAATTATTAATGGACTCAACCCAATATCATATCCCGGTACTGCTGAATGAAACCATCGAAGCGCTGAATATTCAACCCGGCGGCATATATGTGGACTGCACCTTTGGAGGTGGCGGTCATGCCAGGGCGATATTGGAAAAGCTTGGCCCCGGCGGCAAGCTCGTTGCCTTTGACCAGGATGATGATGCAAAAAGAAACCTGCCTGCTGACAGCCGTGTGGTATTTGTGCCGCATAATTTCCGTCACCTGCAGCGTTTCCTTCGCCTGCATCAGGTGCAGGCGGTGGATGGCATCATGGCCGACCTGGGAGTGAGCAGCCACCAGTTGGATGAAGCAGAAAGAGGTTTTTCGATACGGTTTGATGCGGCGCTGGATATGCGGATGGATAAGCGGCAAACGCTGACAGCCTTTGATGTGGTGAACGGCTATAGCGAACATCAACTGCATAAATTATTTGAGCAGTATGGTGAAGTGACGAATGCCAAAACATTAGCCAAAACCATTGTACGGGTTCGCAGCAACACTTCGCTCAAAACCATTGAAGGTTTCAAAAATGCCCTCCGGGAAATAGTAAAAGGAAATCCCAACAAATACTTCGCTCAGGTATTCCAGGCTCTGCGCATTGAAGTGAATGATGAGTTAGGCGCTCTGAAAGAGATGTTACAACAGGTGCCGGCTTTACTAAAGCCGGGAGGAAGAGTGGCTATCATCACCTTTCATTCCCTTGAGGACAGATTGGTAAAAAACTTTTTTCGTCGCGGCACATTTGATGAGCCGGAAACGAACCCTTTTATCAATGAGGAATCAGTGAACGAGCTGAAAGTGGTCACCAAAAAACCAATAACAGCTTCGGTAAAGGAAGAAAAGCAGAACCCAAGGGCCCGCAGCGCCAAACTGAGAGTGGCGGAAAAGCTGATGATGGTGTGAAGTATTTATAAAATGAGTTTTCATATCAGTGCATATAGTAGGGTATAAAAAGACGGAAAATCTATATCCTTTGAAATCAACCCTGCCTGGTGACAGCAGCATTCGAAGCGATGAAAAACCAAACCAATTTTCGCTAATGCAGGAACAAGACATCACAACAAAAGAACAGGACCCGGTGACCAGTCGCCCCAAAAACGACTGGAAGCGGTGGCTGAATTATCACTCCATCGTGAAGCAGGTTCCGTTCTTTTTGTTCCTCGCATTGCTGGCGGTCATTTACATCTATAATGGCCACTATGCAGATAAGACCATCCGCCAGATCAGCCGTACGGCCAAGGAGGTAAAAGAATTGCAGTGGGAATATAAAACACTGAAAAGCGAAGTGATGTTTCGCAGCAAACTTAGCGAGGTCGCCAAAGCCGTATCACCGCTGGGGCTGAAAGAACTCACAGAATCACCGGTGGTGCTGAAAAGGGATGAACAAAAAGAAGACAACTGACAGATCGTATATAAGGTATCAGGAAAGGACTTACATCAGGGCAGGCAATTCATTGACACGAACAAGACAGGCCGTTGAAGAAAGGTCAAAGCGGCAAAACAACTAACCCCTCATCTCATCAAACGGGATGAGCAAACGAACACAAGCAGGCAGCATTGGAAGTAAGACGTGACATATTGTGGCGTGTTTACCTCAGTTTTCTTGGCATGGTGGTGCTGAGTTTGCTGATTGTCGGCAAAGCTATTTACATTCAGCGTTTCCAGGGAGAACACTGGCGCAGCATGAGTGACAGCCTCACCCAACGGATCCAGGAACTCGATGCTGACCGCGGCACCATCTATAGCGAAGACGGCCTGATGCTGAGCACATCCCTCCCCCAGTTTGACATCTATATTGATTTTCTGGCAGATGGCCTGCGTGACAAGAACGGAAAAATATTTCATGCAAACATTGATTCATTTGCTTTTTCTCTCTCCAGCTTCTTTGCTGACAAATCTGCGGCGCAATACAAAAAAGAATTGCAGCAGGCCTACAAACAAAAGCGCCGCTATTACCCGCTGAAAAAGAAACTGTCGTTTGAGCAATTGAAAACTTTCAGGGAGTTTCCTTTGGTGAAGCTGGGAAGGAATAAGAGCGGTGTAATCGTGGAAGAAAGCAGCAAACGTATTGCACCGTTTGGCCTGCTGGCCAACCGCACCATCGGTTTGTCAAGAGAACATATTGCCAGTAATGGAAAAGTGAAAAAGCAAAACGTGGGGCTTGAAAAAAGTTATGATACACTCCTTACCGGGCAGAAAGGTCAGCGGCTGGTGCGTTATATAGCCGGTGGTGCTGTGCCTGTGGAAGGTTTCCGCATTGAACCGGAAAACGGGAAAGACATCATGACCACGATTGATGTGAATATGCAGGACATCACCGAGAATGCGCTGCTGAAAATGCTGGAGCAAAGTGAAGCGCAATACGGCACCTGCATCGTGATGGAAGTGAAAACAGGAAAGATCAAAGCCATTGCCAACCTGGGTCGCCGCCCCGATGGCAGTTATTGGGAAGATGATAACTATGCCTTGCGGGTGACCGAGCCGGGTTCAACCATAAAACTGGCCACCCTGCTTGCTGTGCTTGACAAAGGAACTTCCAAACTCTCTGACATGGTGGAAGTAGGCAGCGCAGGCCGTTTGCAGGTGGGTCCCCGTATGGTGACAGATGCCGAACGTTCTCCCAAAACACTGATGACCGTGAAGGAATGTTTTTCACACAGCTCCAATGTCGGCATGAGCAAACTGGCTTTCAAAGCATTTGGAAATAAGCCCAAAGAATTCAGGGAATACCTGCACCGCTACCAGTTGGATGTGAAGTCTCCGATAGACCTCACCGATGTGCCCCGGCCTGCACTGGCGCCGCTGGATGTGAAGAATGGCGGGTTGATGAATATGGTTACAATGAGTTTTGGTTATGCCATAAATATCAGCCCGCTGCATACACTCACTTTATACAATGCCATTGCCAACGATGGCAAAATGATGAAGCCCTACCTCGTCAGCAGCATTCAGCGGGATGGAATTATTCTAAACCAGTTTGAACCCACAGCTATAGACAACCGCATCTGCAGCCCCGAAACGGCAAAAGCCGCAAGAGAGTCTATGGAAGCAGTGGTAACAGAAGGAACGGCTAAAAAAGTTTTCAAAGATTTTCCATTCAAAGTGGCGGGCAAAACCGGAACAGCCCATGTGGCCGATGGTAATATCAAATACAGTCATGGAGTGTACCAGGCTTCTTTTGTCGGTTATTTTCCGGCAGATAACCCGCAGTATTCCTGCATCGTGGTGGTAAGAACAAAACCACATGCTGCCCAGCACTATGGGGGGCAATTGGGCGCCCCGGTGTTTAAAGAAGTGGCCACAAAGATCTATGCAATGTATGTTGACAAAAAAACACCGGTGCTCTATGCTTCAGCAAAAGACAGCGCCGCTTATTTCTATGCAGGCAATGCAGCAGATATGAAAAAAGTGTTTGCCACATTCAGCATGAATTACACTGATTCGGTGCAGCAGCAGGGATGGGCCTCTGTATATACACAAAACTATTCGCCGGTGATGAAAGGAAATGTGGTGAAGGAAAATATTATGCCCAATGTAAAAGGTATGGGGCTCAAAGATGCACTGAGTATGCTTGAAAGCATGGGACTGAAAGTGTCGGCCCGCGGAAAAGGAAAGGTATCAGTTCAGTCCATACCACCAGGCTCTGCACTCACCAAAGGAGTGACGGTGATGCTGGAGCTAAGCTGATTGCAATAACTGAAATGGTTGTTTGTGGTATTAAGAGACATATTATATAAGGTAGCCATCCGGTCGGTGGCAGGGGGAACGGACGGGGAGGTAAGCGATATACAGATTGATTCGAGGAAAGTGAGACCAGGTGCTGTGTTTGTGGCAGTAAGGGGTTCGGTACAGGATGGTCATCGGTTCATTGATAAAGCAGTAGAAAGCGGGGCAGCCGCTGTTGTGTGTGAAGAAATGCCCGCCTCATTGAAAGAGGGTGTTGTGTATGTGCAGGCAGAGAACAGCGCCGCAGCGGCGGGATATATGGCGCATAATTTTTTTGGCCAGCCTTCGGAAAGAATGAAAATAGTGGGAGTGACCGGAACGAATGGCAAGACAACTATTGCAACATTATTATATAAGCTCTTTACAGCGTTGGGATATAAATGCGGGTTGCTGAGCACTGTTGACAATCATATTGGTGATACGATAGTGCCCGCTACGCATACCACACCGGATGCAGTGAACCTGAATGCACTGCTGAAGCAGATGGCGGATGAAGGTTGCACCCATGTTTTCATGGAAGCCAGTTCACATGCCATTCAGCAGCATCGCATCACGGGGTTAAGGTTTGCCGGCGGCATTTTCAGCAATATCACCCATGATCACCTGGATTATCACAAAACCTTTGATGAATATATCCGGGTGAAGAAATCCTTCTTTGATGCGCTGCCGGCTGATGCTTTTGCCATCAGCAACGCAGATGATAAGCGGGGTGAGGTGATGCTGCAAAATACAAATGCAGGAAAGTATTTGTATAGCCTGAAAACAATGGCTGATTTTAAAGGAAAGATCCTGGAGAACAGCCTCACGGGGCTGATCATGACGGTGAATGAACAGGAAGTGCATTTCAGGCTGATCGGCGAGTTCAATGCCTATAATCTTCTCGCTGTGTATGGAACAGCCATTTGCATGGGAGAAGATAAACATGAAGTGCTGCGTTGCCTGAGTGTGTTGACCGGTGCAGAAGGACGATTTGATTATATGGTGTCGGCAAAGGATAAAGTGATTGCGATTGTGGATTATGCCCACACACCGGATGCTCTTCTAAATGTGCTGGCAACGATCAAAAAACTGAAGAAGGGATTTGAATCAGTGATCACGGTGGTGGGTTGTGGCGGCGACAGGGATAAAACCAAAAGACCGGTGATGGCAGCAGCGGCCTGCGAGCATAGTGATAAGGCCATTTTCACCAGTGATAACCCGAGAAGTGAAGATCCGGTGCAGATCATAAAGGATATGGAAGAAGGATTGCCGGTGGCGTATAAAAGAAAATATATCCTGATCGCAGACAGGAAAGAAGCGATAAAGACGGCGATCAGCCTGGCCAAACCGGAAGACATTGTACTGATAGCCGGCAAAGGACATGAAAAGTACCAGGAGATAAAAGGAGTGAAACATCATTTCGACGATAAAGAAGTAGTGAGAGAGATGTTTGAATTGTTAGATAAGTAAACCGATCAATTAACCAGACACCAACATGCTGTATCATCTGTTTGAATGGTTTAAGCAGCAGGAAATCAGTTTTCCCGGCAGCAACCTGATGAACTTCATCACAGTGAGGGTGCTGCTGGCTGTGTTGTTGTCTTTGCTTATCACTACGGTTTATGGGAAAAGGCTGATACGATTACTTCAGAAAAAGCAGGTGGGTGAAACCGTGAGGGACCTGGGGCTGGCCGGTGAGCAAAGTAAAAAAGGCACACCAACCATGGGCGGGTTGATCATTATCGCCGGTATCATCATTCCGACATTGCTCTTTGCAAGGCTGGATACGGTTTATATCATCCTGATGCTGGTGGCTACGGTGTGGCTGGGTATCATTGGTTTTGTAGATGATTACCTGAAGCTACGGGCCAAAAAAATAGCACAGCAACAGGGAGTGGCCTATAAGAAAGGAGATAAAGACGGGCTGGCAGGGTGGTTCAAGATATTCGGGCAGGTTGGTTTGGGAATAACGGTAGGACTGGTGCTATACTTTAACAGCAGTGTTCATATCTGGAGAGAATACCAGGGAGTTCCAAGGCCGGGTGATTCAACAATAAGAACAGTAGTAGTGAATGGTAACGTCAAAAACTTTGCTGTAACAAAAGAACCTATTACAACGATACCATTTGTAAAGAACCATGAGTTCAACTACACCAAGTTGTTACCCGCGGGTTGGAGAGAGTATTCATGGATATTATATATACTGATTGTGATCTTCATCATCACAGCAGTATCGAACGGGGCCAATATCACAGATGGATTGGATGGGCTGGCGGCAGGAAGTTCTGCCTTGATAGGGGTTTGTTTGGGCATATTTGCATATGCCAGCGGCAACTTCTTCTTTGCCGACTATCTCAACATCATGTATATCCCCAACCTGGGTGAGTTGTCCATTTTCATAGCGGCGATGGTTGGGGCCTGTATAGGATTTCTATGGTATAATTCATATCCCGCCCAGGTATTTATGGGAGATACAGGCAGTCTCACATTGGGCGGCATCATTGCAGCGCTGGCCATCATTGTTCACAAGGAATTGCTGATCCCGATCTTCTGTGGTGTGTTCTTCGTGGAACTGGTGAGTGTGATGCTGCAGGTCACTTATTTCAAATACACGAAGAAGAAATATGGAGAAGGAAGACGGATCTTTTTAATGAGCCCTTTGCATCACCATTACCAGAAAAAAGGATTGCATGAAGCAAAGATCGTGACGAGATTCTGGATTGTGACAGTGTTGTGTGTGTTACTGAGTATTGCAACGTTGAAAATGAGATAAGGTCGTGAAATGGGAGGTTGTTAAAGTGAGCAGTTTTTTGCCGGCTGACGTATCACGACTCATGAAATAATTACTGAAAAACCCATGATTCTGATCTGAAATCCAAACCCGTTGAAACTCCTGTTCTGATCCAAACCGTATTGTGGTGCAGTATTTAGAAAACTAATGCTTGTGAAAAACCCAATTCCGTACAATGCCCTGTGAAGTGCAAATGAGGCATGAGCAAAAGAATGGTCATACTGGGAGGTGGTGAAAGTGGCGTTGGCGCTGCTTTACTGGCGAAGCAAAAGGGGTATGATGTGTTTCTTTCAGACGGAAGTTCTTTGAAGGAATCGTATCGTAACGAACTGCAGCAGGCAGGAGTGGAGTTTGAAGAAGGCCGCCACAGCGAGGAGAGAATCTTATCGGCAGATGAAGTGATGAAAAGCCCGGGTATACCGGAGAAAAATGAGCTGGTAAAAAAGATAAGGGCAAAAGACATCGCCATTATCAGTGAGATTGAACTGGCTTATCGCTTCAAGGGCGACAGCAGGATCATTGCCATCACCGGCAGCAATGGCAAAACCACAACCACAGCGCTTACATATCATATCTGTAAGGAAGCAGGCCTGGATGTGGCGCTGGTGGGAAACATTGGTTATTCATTTGCCCGGCAGGTGGCGGAGGACCCCAAGCCGTTGTATGTGGCTGAGATCAGCAGTTTCCAGTTAGATGACATCAAAACATTCAGACCGGATATTGCTATCCTCACCAACATAACCGAAGACCATCTCGACCGTTACGATTACCATTTCGAGAATTATATCCGCAGCAAATTCCGTATCACTATGAACCAGCAGGCAAATGATCATTTCATTTACTGCCTGGATGATGAAGTAACTATGAAATACATAAACAAATTCAATATTCAATCCAAACAACTGCCAATAAGTATGAAAAGAGAACTACCGAACGGAGCATTTATAAAAGACGGGGACATGTATGTCCGCACTGGACAGGATTTTACTTCTATGAGTGTATTTGATTTTGCATTAAAAGGAAAACATAACCAGTATAATACGATGGCGGCTTGTGTGGCAGCAACGACAATGGACATTCGCAAAGAAAAGATCAGGGATGCCGTACAGAATTTTCAGAGCCTCGAACACCGGATGGAGCATGTGGCCACCATCCGCGGGGTGGATTTTATCAATGACAGCAAAGCGACCAATGTTAACTCCGCCTGGTATGCTTTGGAAAGCATGACCAAACCCACCATTCTCATTTTAGGTGGTGTGGACAAGGGGAATGATTATTCACTGATCGCTGACCTGGTAAAAGAAAAAGTAAAAGCCATCATTTGTCTCGGTACCGACAACCGGAAAATACATGAGGCATTTGGCAACATAGTTAGCCCTATTGTAAACACCGGCAGCGCCCTGGAAGCCGTACATGCTGCCTTTCATTTTGCATCAAAAGGAGATGTGGTGCTGCTGAGCCCGGCCTGCGCCAGTTTTGATCTCTTTAAAAATTACGAAGACAGGGGCAACCAGTTCAAGCAAGCAGTGAGGGATTTATAATGGATGCAGTAAAAGACATACGATTAAGCGAGTTGGGAAATTTCAACACACAGAAATTACTCAGCAAAACCAAAGGCGACAAAGTGATCTGGGCGCTGGTGGTATTGCTTACGCTGATCTCTTTGCTGGCCGTGTATAGCGCCACAGGTTCTTTAGCCTATAAGAACTACAAAGGAAACACTGAAGTATATCTGTTCAAGCAGATCATTTTTATCGTTGTCGGTTTCCTGGCCATCTATTTTGCCCATCTTGTAAATTACACTATTTATTCACGGATAGCAACAATCGCTTTCCTGCTTTCTATTCCTTTGCTGGCTTACACGTTATTCTTCGGTGTCACCATGAATGAAGGCAGCCGCTGGATCCGCCTGCCGATCATTAACCAGACAATGCAGACATCTGATCTGGCAAAGCTTGCCCTGTTCATGTATCTCGCCAGGCTGATGAGTAAGAAGCAAGATGTGATCAAAGATTTTAAAAAGGGTTTTTTGCCTGTGATGACACCGGTTATTATTACCTGTTTGCTGATAGCGCCGGCCAATCTTTCAACTGCTTTGTTGTTAGGCGCCAGTTGCCTGATGCTGTTGTTTATCGGCAGGGCAAGGATGAAACATATTTTACTGGTAATAGGAATTGCATCTGTTCCCATCCTCTTCCTGGTAATTGCCGCTGTGGTGAGGCATAAATCAGGTACAGAAGAAGCTGTAGTGGTCAAAACATCATCTGGCTTAACAGGAAGAGTGAATACCTGGGTCAACAGGGTGGAGAATTTTATTTATGGAAGTAAATCGGCTGACGCCGATGAAATGTACCAGGTGAACCAGGCGAAGATTGCTATTGCCAAAGGCGGCATATTGGGTGTGGGCCCAGGCAACAGCACCACAAGAGATTATTTGCCGCAGGCTTATAACGATTTCATCTATGCGATCATCATTGAAGAGTATGGCCTCGCAGGCGGTATATTCCTGGTGTTTATTTATCTCGTTTTCCTGTACAGGTGCATTCGGATCTTTAAGCGATGTCCCTATGCTTTCGGGGCATTCCTTGCTTTGGGTTTGAGTTTTACACTGGCCATTCAGGCCATTGCAAATATGGCGGTGACGGTGAACCTGTTTCCGGTAACCGGTGTGACCTTACCACTGGTGAGTATGGGCGGAACCAGTTTCATATTCACCTGCCTGGCGATAGGAATTATTTTAAGTGTGGCGAGAAACGTGGAGCAAACAGAGGGAAAGGCTCAGCCTGAAGCAGTATAAAATGAGCTGAGATGGGAAAAAAAATAATTATAGCAGGCGGAGGCACGGGCGGGCACATTTTTCCAGCGATCGCCATAGCCAATGCGCTGAGGAAAACGGATGAGAGTATTGAGATTTTGTTTGTCGGTGCGAAAGGAAAAATGGAGATGGAGAAAGTGCCGCAGGCAGGGTATAAAATAGAAGGATTGGATATAGCGGGTTTCAACCGCAGCTCTTTGATAAAAAATATTGGCTTACCGTTCAAGTTGCTGAAGAGTTTTTTGCAGGTGCGTTCCATTTTCAAAAAATTCAAACCAGACGCAGCCATTGGTGTAGGTGGTTATTCCAGTTTCCCGGTACTGCGGTTTGCACAGGCGAAAAGAATACCAACATTTATTCATGAATCCAATTCTTTTGCCGGCAAGTCGAATATTATGCTGGGAAAAAAAGCGACCAGGATTTTTACCGGCACAGATGGTATGGAAAAGTTTTTTCCAAAGCAAAAAACAGTGGTAACAGGCAACCCGGTTAGAGCCGCCATTGCACAGGCAACAGTAAGCAGGGAAGAAGGATTAAAATTCTTTTCACTGGCTGCTGATAAAAAAACAGTGCTGGTGGTGGGTGGAAGTCTTGGCGCCAAAACCATCAATGAGGCAATTGACAGGGGATTAGATGAACTGACAGGCGCCGGGCTGCAACTGATCTGGCAAACAGGAAAGCCCTATGCTGAACGGGCAAAGACAAGGGCAGCAGGAAAAGAAGCAGTGAGGGCAAACGATTTCATCATGCAGATGGAATATGCATACGCAGCAGCGGATATTGTGGTGGCAAGGGCAGGGGCGATGACTGTAGCAGAATTATGTGTAGCAAAAAAACCAGTGCTGTTTGTGCCTTACCCTTTTGCGGCCGAAGACCACCAGACAGTGAACGCCATGCAACTGGTTGAGAAGAATGCCGCAATGATGGTGAAAGACAGTGAAGCGGTGAAAAAATTGGTGTTCATGACGATTGAACTGGCAAAAGATGAAGCACACCAGGAAGTTCTGAGAAAAAATATTGCTGCATTGGCGGTAACCAATGCTGATAAAATAATAGCAGCGGAAATTTTGAAAGTGATTCAATGATTGGTCCGGAAAATACTGTCCTTATGAATACCCCCTTCCGGGGGCTTGAAAAGATGAACGAAGTGTATTTCATCGGCATTGGTGGAATAGGGATGAGTGCCATTGCAAGGTTCTTTCACACAAAGGGAGTAAAAGTGAGTGGTTATGATAAAACAGCCACCACGCTGACAAAGGAACTGGAAGCAGAAGGCATAGCTGTTCATTATGATGAAAATGTTGACCAGGTTCCCAAAGAGGTTGACCTGGTGGTTTACACACCGGCCATACCTAAAGAACATAAAGAGCTGGTCTTTTACCAGCAGAATGGTTACAGGGTGGTGAAGCGAAGTGATGTGTTGCAGATCATAACCGAAAGTTCTTTTAATATCTGTATTGCCGGCACACATGGCAAAACAACCATCACCAGCATGGTGGCGCATTTGCTCCGGCACAGTGGTTTTGGCTGCAATGCTTTTCTCGGTGGCATTTCCGTGAATTACGGAACAAATTTCTGGAGCCACGAAAGAAATGTGTGTGTGATAGAGGCGGACGAATATGACAGAAGCTTTTTGAAACTGAACCCGGATGCGGCTATCATCACAGCGATGGATGCCGACCACCTGGATATATATGGCACAGCGGCATCAATGGAAGAGGCTTTTATTGAGTTCAGTAAAAAAGTGAAACCGGGAGGTATATTGATTCGGCAGTTTGGATTGAAAAGAGGCAGGGAACTCGCAGCGGATACACACTGGACCTACAGCCTGCAAAACGAAAGCGCAGATGTGTATGGTGCCAATATCAGGATGGTGCAGGGTGGTTATGAGTTTGATGTGATAGTGAAAGACAATTTGCTGGAGAATGTGAAACTGAATATGGGAGGAATGCATAATGTGGAGAATGTGATTGCAGCCATTGCTGTTGCCAGCTCTTTGGAAATTGACAATGAAAAGATCAAAGCGGCGGTGGAGAGTTACCGGGGTGTGAAAAGAAGGTTTGAATATATCATCAAAAACGACCGGCTGGTTTTTATTGATGATTATGCACATCACCCGGAAGAATTGCGGGCATTGATCAACGGGGCGAAAACATTGTTCAAAGCAAAGAAATGCACCGTGGTCTTTCAGCCGCATTTATTCAGCCGCACCAAAGATCATGCGGACGGATTTGCGGAAGTGCTGGATATGGCTGATGAAGTGATCCTCTTGCCTGTCTATCCTGCAAGGGAATTGCCGGTAGAAGGAGTGAACAGCGAAATGATACTCCAGCGGATGAATAAAGACCATAAGAGGGTGATGACAAAAGAGGAATTGGTGACCTGGATAAAAAACGATTTTGCGGAAACGGTGAATAAGGAATTTGGAGAGGTATTGATCACAGCAGGGGCAGGCGATATTGATATGCTGGTGGAAACAATAAAAACAATTTTGAAAGACATTTAAGAAGTGGGCACACAAAGAACGATACGAAAATTTTTCATGCTGGCCTTGTGGGTCATCATCGGCAGCGGGGTGGTGGTGTTGCTGGTAGCCGCCATCCGCAAGCAAAAGAATGAACTGTGCAAAGGTTATCTCATTGAAGTGAAGGGTGATGAAAGCGGCGCCTATATCCGCCAGGCAGAGGTGCTGCAGGTGCTGACCGCATCTTCACCGGGAAAGATCGAAGGCAAGCAGCTTGCTGCCATCAACCTGAAAGAAATGGAGCAGGCGCTGGAAAGCAATGAGAAAGTGAAAGATGCAGAACTCTATTTTGATAATAAAAACAGGCTGCATATCACAGTTACAGCCAGGAAACCGGTGGCAAGGGTGTTTACCACCGAAGGCAATTCATTTTATATTGATGATGAAGCGCAACCTATGCCGCTTTCAGAAGGGTTCCGGGTGAAGGTGCCGGTTTTTACCGGGTTCACCGCCAAAAAACAACTGCTGCGCAAAGACAGTTTGTTGTTGAAAGATGTGCAGGAAATGGCAGCATTCATTGCAGCCGATCCTTTCTGGATGGCGCAGGTGGCACAGGTGGATATCAGCGCAGAAAAAGAATTTGAACTGGTGCCGGTGGTGGGTAATCATATTGTGAAATGGGGCAAGCCGGGTGATAACAACAGAAAATTTGACCGCCTCTTTGTTTTTTATAAAAATGTATTGAGCAAAACCGGGTTCGATAAGTATAAGACAGTTGATGTGCAATACAGCGGCCAGGTGGTGGCCACAAAAGGCGCTTCAACAAAAACCGATACAGAACAGTTACGGAGAAATATTGAAAAAATGCTGCAGCAGTCCCGTGCCATGCAGCAGGAAACGGTTGCTGCTGCCAAGCCGGCAGCTAACAACACCGTTCCCTCTGAAAATATACCTGTGAAAGAGTCAGCATCCCTAACCCTGAGCAATACGAATCCCAACCCTGTGAAAACCTTTTTGGATAACAAGGCTGAAGATAAAATAAAACCGGAAACAAAACCAGTGCAAAAAGAAACGGAGAAGAAAGAGACAGAGAAGAAAGAAGTTGAGAAGAAAGAACCTAGGGCAGTGATGCCAAAACGGGATGACAGCAAACCGGCACAGCAAAACAACCAATGACCTGAAACTTTTTTGATAAAAACAACAACAACTAAAAACCATTTTTATGAACAACGAGCAACCCATTATTGTAGGTCTTGACATAGGAACAACCAAGATCGCAGTAATTGCCGGACGCAAAAATGAATTCGGCAAACTGGAGATACTGGGCTTTGGCAAAGCCAGTTCCAACGGTGTGAAGCACGGGCAGGTGCTGAACATTGATGAAACGATCAAAGCGATCCGCACTGCGCTGGAAAACTGCTTTGCCTCTAATCCCAACCTCAACGTAAATGAAGTGTATGTGGGCATTGCCGGGCACCACATCAAAAGTTTGCAAACCCGCGGCGATATTGTTCGCCAGAAAACTGATGAGGAAATCACCCAGCAGGAGATTGATCAGCTCATCAGCGATCAGTATAAAACTTATATACCTGCCGGCGACCAGATCATTGATGTGATACCGCAGGAATTCACAGTGGATAATTTTCAGAACATTCCAAACCCCATCGGGTATGGCGGTGTGAAAGTGGGCGCCAATTTTCATATCATCACCGGTGATAAGAATGCCATCCGCAACATCAACCGGAGTGTAGAAAAAGCAGGTCTTATCACCAAAGACCTGGTGTTGCAGCCGCTGGCTTCTTCTTCGGCCGTTATGGCACAGGAAGACCTTGAGGCCGGTGTGGCCATCGTTGATATTGGAGGCGGCACCACAGACCTTGCTGTATTTTATGAAGGCATTCTCAAGCACACGGCTGTCATTCCGTTTGCAGGAGAAAATATCACCAATGATATCAAAACAGGATTGGGTGTGCTGAAAACCCAGGCCGAGCAAATGAAAGTGCAGTTTGGTTCTGCATTGTCCAATGAAGCCAAAGCAAATGCCTATATCACCATACCGGGGTTGAGAGGAATGCCGGCCAAAGAAATCAGCGTAAAGAACCTCGCCAACATTATCCAGGCAAGGATGAGTGAGATACTGGATTTTGTTACCTATCACCTCAAACAAGTTGGTCTTGACAACAAAGCATTGAATGGCGGCGTGGTACTCACCGGTGGCGGCTCACAACTCAAACACCTTATCCAGCTCACTGAATATGTAACAGGGTTGCCGGCGAGGATTGGTTTCCCCAATGAACACCTCGCTGCCGGTCATATTGAAGAGCTGGCCAGGCCGACTTACTCCACCTGCATCGGTCTTATCCTGAAAGGATATGATGACTATGAGCACAACCGCAAGCAGTTTGAAGTGGAGTACAGGAAAGTGGAAGTGCCCGATGGTCTCCGGAAACAGGAAGAGGAAGAAATGGCGGAAGCAGTGGAAGAAGTGGTGAGCATCGAGAAAGTGAAACAACGCCGCGGGTTGCAGAATTTCTGGGGCAAGTTCAAAGACAGCATCATTGACCTGTTCAAGGAAGAAGAGGATAAACATTTATAAATATGTTCACCGTTGGTAGTTAATCGTTGTCCGGATGCAGGTACGATCAACGGCCAAAAACTAACTATTCATTCAATTCTAAAATCAGTATCTATGATACATTTTGATTTGCCGAAAGAAAAGTCATCTATCTTAAAGGTGATCGGCGTCGGGGGCGGGGGAGGAAATGCAGTGAACTACATGTTCAGTCAGCAGATTGAAGGTGTCAACTTCATTATATGTAATACCGATGCGCAGGCATTGGCCAGCAGTGAAATACCCAACCGGGTGCAACTCGGGCCGCATCTCACGCAGGGATTAGGCGCTGGCGCCAATCCCGATATTGGCCGCCAGGCAACGGAAGAATCACTCGAAGAGATCAAACGAATTCTCGAAGTGAACACCAAGATGGCCTTTATCACGGCAGGCATGGGCGGAGGCACCGGCACCGGCGGCGCACCTATCATTGCCAAAATCTGTAAAGACCTCGGCATACTCACCGTGGGTATCGTCACCACACCTTTTGCCTATGAAGGAAAGAAAAGACAGCAACAGGCAGAAGAAGGTATCAAAACACTGAAAGGTTATGTGGATACGCTGCTGGTGATCAGCAACGACAAACTGCGCCACCAGTTTGGCAACCTGAAGATGCGGGAAGCATTTGAAAAAGCGGATAATGTATTAGCCACGGCTGCGAAATGTATCACCGATGTGATCAACAGCACCGGCCAGATAAATGTTGACTTTGCCGATGTGTGCACCGTGATGCGCAACGGCGGTGTTGCCATCCTGGGCAATGCCGCTGCAGAGGGAGAGAACCGTGCCCAGAAAGCAATTGAAGAAGCGCTGAACTCACCGCTGCTGAATGATAATGATATCCGCGGCGCCAAATGGATACTTATCAATATCAATTCTTCGGAGGGAGACCATGAATTCACCATGGATGAAGTGGAAGTGATCCAGAACTACCTGCTGCGCCAGGCCGGCGAAGGCACAGATGTGATACTGGGTATGGGCTATGATAATTCACTCGGTGCTAAACTCGGCATCACTCTTATCGCCACTGGTTTTGAATACAAAGATCCGTTTGTAAGACCTGTGGTGAAACAAGAGGAGCCGAAGAAAGAAGAAAAAATTGTAATGATGCTCGGCCCGGCTGAGGAAATCACTCCAACGCCTGTAGCAAAAGATGAACCCAAAGTGGTGGCGGTGGAAGGGCCGGTGAACAAAGAGGAAATAAAAGAAGACAAGCTGGCGCCAAAGCTGGTGGAAGAGATACCGCTGGCCAATGCGCCGATGCCCACTATGCAGGACATGGGCCATATCCCGGATTCCTATATCAAAGAAGATGAGCCGGTCATCATCCATTTTGAACTGCAGCCGGCGGAAGAAAAAATACGAAGTAATTCTACTGGTGAGAAAATGTTAATTGCTGAGCAGCCGGAGGAATTAAATTCGGGCACCCGTTCAATACCTGTCAACACCAGCTCCGTATCTCCCAACTTCCAAACTGAAAAGAATGCCGGGCAAGAGCCGGGCAAAAAAGATAGTACTAGTACAACCGGCCCGTTGTCTGCAGCAGCGGGTGGTTATTTGGCCAGACCATCCAATATCTACGCAGAATCTGAAGCAGAGGCCAAAGCCTCAATTACTTCTGCTGAAGAGCCGGTTCCTTCCAGTTATGTTGCCAGCAGGGAAGAGGATGAACTTTTTGACCTGCAAATGCAAATAGTGGAAAGGGATGACATTCCAGCGGCGGATGTGCCCATGGCCCATCAGGCTCATTCACATTTGAACACTGAAGTTGAGGATACGCCGATGGCGGACGAAACCGAGGTGCAAAGACGTAGGGCGGCCGAACGGCTTCAAAAGTTGCGCAACTTGTCGTTCAATGTTAACGCAGCCGATCCGAATAATGAGTTTGAAACAGTGCCGGCCTACATCCGCCGCAATATGGAATTGTATAACAGCAGTTCCCAGGTGGAGAATTTCTACAGCAACTACGAGGTGAAAGCCGACAACAACAACCAGGCGCAGATCAGCACCATCAACACATTTTTAGACGGAAAAAAACCAGATTGATCCTTTGCTGTGCAGGGATGTTATTTCCTGGACGGCTTTAAATATATTGAAGAGGTTCGTTCCAATGAAGCCACTACAATAGCTAGTGTTTTTAGTTGTTCCCTCCCGATTCTTCGGGAGGGTTTTTTTCGGAAAGCGGATTAGTGATTCAGCCAATACAAAAAGTGTTTTTGATACCAGGGGGGCTAATTAGCATGTATTTTATTACCCGTTATTTTATTTCCGAGATGTTTGAGCAGGCTTCTCCTGATTTTAAATGTCCGCTTTAACTTTTCTGCTGTCACTTTCCCGTATTTGCTTTTCCAGAAAGGGGTATTATAGAATTCCCATGTTTTGTACCCGGCATGTATTTGTTTTCCTAAAAAATCCCAGGGCTTAGGGGAACCTACAAAATGTATGATTGAATAATCTGAATGTACAGGTTTTGGTTTGTCAGGGTACCAGGGTAGATTGTATTTAGCAGGAAGATGTCTGAATTTGCCCTGGCAAGCAGCATTTAGCAATGTTTGGTCAGCCAGCAGAAGTTCATTCGGGTAGTTGTCTGTAATTTCTTTCAATTTTTTATCGAAGTTATTCTCTCTCCAGGCAACGGTATTAAATAACAATACTCCCGCATTGAAATAGCCCGTACCGGGAAGTATTTGAAGTTTCCCGCTTAGAAATCTATTTTCCATTGATTCCTCCACTTTTCTGATGGAAACCGCTGCTATTTCATTGTCAGTGGGAAAATTTTTCAATTCAAGGATATCAGCATTAATGATAAGGTCACTATCCAGGTATAGCACTTTTTCCGATAGCACCACACCGGGTATTAATAGTCTTCCATAAGTGGTCCAGTCGCCATGCAGCCCTATAAGGTGGCCAAACGTTTTCTTTGCATCAAAATCAACAAATTCAAAAGAACCTTTAAAGCCCTCCTGGTCCAGCAGTCGCCTGATATTTTTTTTATCATGATCAGTAAGCTTTGAACACAGAAACCATAAAGTGAGTTGCTGACTGTCAGAGCAGTTTCTGACAAGCGATGTAAGGGTTGCCCCCAATCCTATCATTCCCACAGGGTTTATATTAAAAACAATATCCACTACCACGATCAGTTTAAGAAACGATCAGCTTAAAAAAATACAGGCCTTGCCTGTTCTTGAAAAGCATCAATTCATTATTATAAAATAGCAAGGTGCACTAAAGCTGATACACCTTGCTTACACATGAGCTAAATTTATAATGTTTTTTTGTCCCACAAAAAAATATCTTCCAGAAATTCTGCAGAAATTAGCCGGTTGTCATAAAGGCTGGAATAGATTAGGGTTTCAGTTCCCGAATCGGAAAAATACGATACATGCCCATTTCATTCTGCATTGTTGAAAACACAAGTATGGCTACATGGGGGGTTGAGAGAAAGTATTTCATATTCCTGCGGCTACAGTGAATAAAATTGCAAATGCTCATGATCAGCCCATCACTAACTGCTCCGCCATCAGCAGCGATTGAATGATGGCACGGCCATCCGTGTTGCCGAGTAGGGTGGAACAGGCTCTTTCAGGGTGGGGCATCATGCCAAATACATTGCGTCCGGCATTACAGATGCCGGCAATATGACGGGTGGAACCATTGGGATTGCCACTGTTGCCGATCTTGCCGTCTTCATCACAATAATAAAAGATCACCTGGTTGTTGGCTTCCAGTTCATCCAGTGTTTTTTCATCGGCATAATAACGGCCTTCGCCGTGAGCGATGGGAATCTTATACACGTTATTGCTATCGCTGGTGATAAACACATTTTTGCAGACAAACTGCTGGTTGGCATTTCTCAACAACGCCCCGGGCAGCAAATGCGATTCGCAGAGTATCTGGAAACCGTTGCAAACACCAAACACTTTGCCGCCTGCCTGGGCAAACTCGATCACACTCTGCATCATCGGGCTGAAACGGGCAATGGCGCCGCAGCGCAGGTAGTCACCATAAGAAAAACCACCCGGCAAAATGATACAGTCTTCTGTGCTGAAGCCACTGAGGTCACGATTTTTGTGCCAGAGCATGGTCACTTCCTGGCCCAGGTCATGCGTTAATGCATCATACATGTCCCTGTCGCAATTGGAACCGGGAAAAACAACAACACCGAATTTCATACAGGAGTTTTTTGTGGAAAGGGCAAAGATAAGAAAGCGGAAGGAGAAGAGTGGGGGTATAAGGCTCAAGGTACAAGAAACAAGGAACCAGCAACCAGCAACCAGCAACCAGTTCCCTCACCATCCCGGTCCCCAATACTGAAATGCAAGTATCAACGCCACACTCAGCCAGAACAGCAGGTTGGGAATGATTGCTTTTTTTGGATAAAAATAGGCGCAGCCATGAAAAGCTGCCAGCGGCACCATGGCCATCACCCAGTTTTCAAGATTTTCGCTGCTGTTTACAAACGGCAGCAAAAGGGATGCGAGCAGGTAAAGTAACAACAGGCTCCAGCCTTTGCGCACATGGATGAGCATCCGGCGCAGGTTGTCATACACATAATAGCCACCCATCAGGAAGGGCAGCATCAGCAGGAAAATGCTGCCCGCCAGCCAGGCCGACTGCTGCACAGCAGGTAAGCTGATGCGGATATGCGGAGTAATGGCCGCCCAACTCCACTCCCCGGCAATAAAAAGATAAATACCATAAAAATAGAATGGGGTGGTGATGCCCAGCAGGCAAAGCAACCATTCATTTAGCCGGAAGGGCCGCATCACGGCCAGGGCCAGCAGTACCCATAGCACAAATGTGAGGGATGACACAAATAAAAAACCGGCAATGCCAAGTGCCAGCCCGATATTATAGATGCTTCCCTTTGCATCCTGCTGGTTGTAGATGCGAAACAGGCGGGTGAGCACATACAGCAAAATGCTGTTGATTAGCAGCGGCGCAGAAAAATAATTCCATTCCGGCAGCAGCGAGGTGATGAGCAGGTAGGCCATTCCCGGCAGGTAGTTGGGCCGGTTCATCATACGCTGGTTGTTGATGAAACGGGTGAGGATGATGGCCTGTACCAGCAGCAACAAAAAAGCAAGCAAGGACCACAGCGCCGGAAAGTTTTTTCCAGCGGGTGTAAGAAAATCAAGAATTGCCTGGAAAAGCAGGGCATCGCCGTAGCGATCAACCGGCTGCCGGGGATCCAAAAAAAGGGGCAACTTGATCAGTATGCCAAAAAGCAGCAGCAGGAGGAGGTTGGATGGGTTTTTCTGTTTGAATATGCCTGTCACGGATATAGGATATAAAGGGGTTTAGTTATAATCCAGTTTTGCAAAGCAAATATAATTCCTGTACAGGCACGGAATGATCATTTGCCTGGCGCTGACCTGTTTGCCGTATTTCGGCATGAACTCATAGCCCTTGTCTAAGTTTTTGAGTGTCGGGTTCCGGTTCATTTGCCCGTTGGGGCTGATGCTGTAATCACTCAGCAACTGCACTCTTTTTTCCTGCTGGTTAAATAAAAAATGAAGCGATGAACCGGTGATCATGAGCTGGTAGGAAAGCAGGTTATCACCCTGATCGTCGAACTGCTCTTTCACAATCACATTGCTCCATTCCATATTTCCGTTTTTGTCAAAAGAAAGAACTGCGATATTATCTGCATGATGGCGAACACCCTGGCCGCCGCCGCCCCACCGCGGGTTGCCCCACCAACTGTTGTAGTAAGGAGAGTAAAAATAATAGTCCATGGGCGAGAGATAAGAATAGCGATAAAGATAATCCCATCGGTTCCAGTTGTTGAAGCGGGATGTGGTGTAATAGGCTTCAGCGCCGATAATGAAACCACCATCCCGGCGGGTGATGATGTTTTTGATGAAGTAATCATTAAAAGCAGTCTTCACATTGGCATCTCCCTTCGCTTCCCGTCGGAGGTTTTCGGAAAAAGCAATATTGTTTTCTGCTATCGTGGCACTTCCCTGTTTATCCCATATATAATAGTAGAGACCGTCTACGCTGCCTCTGCGCTGGCTGTAATAAAACGAAGTGAGGAAGTAGCGTTTGTTGAAGTTGTCCACTTTGATGCGGATCTCATCAAGGTTTGTTTTTTCAAGTTTTAGTTCCTGGAAACGAAAGTTGTCGCTATAGGCAGGTTTCACCACAAAAGCCGCTTTGGAAATATTGTCATTATTGCTGCGGGTAAATTTACTGAACACCAGGTCACCCTCGTTGTCAACGCTGAATTCGCCAAGGTATTCATTGCGTTCTTCCATATCCATATGCAACCGGCTTTTTTTCAGTTCCTTCAGTTTGTCGTCCATCAGGATGGTGGTGATGATATAGTTTTTGCGGTTGCGGCTGTTGATCTTAAATACAATGATCTTGCTTTTATCTTCGCTGGAAAGGACCGTGTATATTTTGTTGTTGGCCGAAAAATTCAGTTTGGTCGTGTCAAGTTCCAGCACATCCCCCACCCGGTTGCCATTGCCGTCAATTTTGGCGGCCATGCAATACACGATATTCCTTCGCTGGTACTGGTAGATCATATAGATGAAATCTTCGTAAGGGAAGAAATCAACATTGATCATGCGGTCATTATCCGGCACAAATTCCTGTTTCACTTTTGCCACCTGGTTCATATCATTATCCAGGACCGAGATCCAGTTGTTGTTGCGTATACTTTTATAGATCAGGAAATTATTTCCCACCTTGCCGGCGATCTCAAAATTCATACGGCGGGTATCATCTGTTTCATATTCAGAATAAACGATCCTTTGCGAAAAAGATGGCAGGCAAACAATGGTCAGCACCAATAACAACACAGTTCCTTTTGAAAACATAATAACCTGATTTTTTGTGAATTAAAATTACTGTAACCCGGTCAAACAAATTCAATTTCTTTGAGCAGATGCAACAGCGGGTCTTATTACATTCAACGACGGCAACAGGCTCAAAAATGCTGCATATTTAATGCCGGGGAACTAAAATCCGGAAGCAGTTTTTACCCGGGCGGTCAAAACAGGTGAATAACGGCTATTCTTTAAAGTTTTTACTGATATTTCACTGTAATTATTTTTTGCCTATACCTTTGCAGGCATGTTCCTGAAAAATAGTGATCTGTACCAGGAGTCATTTATCAACAGCAGAAAGTGAAAGCACCCGTTAATAAAGCCACCGCCGCCGGTTTACTTATTGCACTTGGAATCATCTACGGAGATATTGGTACTTCACCACTCTACGTCTTTAATGCAATTATTAATGGCAGGGTCATCAATGAAGAACTGATATTGGGAGTGCTGTCCTGCATCATCTGGACGCTTACCCTCCAAACCACGATAAAATATGTTATCCTCATCCTCCGGGCCGACAACCGGGGTGAAGGCGGCACTTTTTCCCTCTATGCCCTGGTGCGAAGAAGAAAGAAATGGCTGGTGGTTCCTGCTATGATCGGTGGTGCAGCTTTGCTGGCCGATGGCATCATCACTCCGCCTATTTCCATCACTTCAGCAGTGGAAGGATTGGGTAAATTACCTGTTTTGGAAGGAATGCCCACCGACACAATCGTTATTATTGTTTTAAGTATCCTGGCGCTGTTCTTTTTCATGCAGCAGTTTGGTACGGCTTCCATCGGCAAAATGTTCGGGCCGGTGATGCTGGTGTGGTTCTCTATGCTGGCAGTGCTTGGGATGGTGCAATTGGCCGGAAACCTTTCTGTTCTCAAAGCCCTTAACCCATGGTATGCCATCAACTTTTTAGGTAATTACCCCGAGGGTTTCTGGTTGTTGGGAGCGGTTTTTCTTTGCACCACCGGGGCAGAAGCATTGTATAGTGACCTGGGACATTGCGGTCGTGGCAACATCCGTATTTCATGGATATATGTCAAAAGCTGCCTGCTCATCAACTATTTTGGACAAGGGGCTTTTTTACTGGCCAACCGCAGCGGTGTGCATGTTACCGAAGAGGCCAAACAAGCCCTTAATATTAATGCCTTTTATGACCTGATGCCCCACTGGTTTATTATTGCAGGGGTCATCATCGCCACATCGGCTGCCATCATTGCCAGCCAGGCGATGATCTCCGGTGCTTTCACACTGGTCAGTGAAGCTATGCGGCTCAATCTCTGGCCCAAAGTGAAGATCCGCTATCCCTCAGAAGCCAAAGGGCAGTTGTTTATTCCGGCTATCAATCTGTTGATGTTCCTGGGTTGTTCGGGCATTGTTCTTTATTTCCGTGAATCATCAAAAATGGAGGCGGCTTATGGTTTGGCCATCATCATCACCATGCTGGCAACCACGATCCTGTTTGCCAATTACCTGGTCATACACCGGGTGAAATCTGTGTTTATTTATATGTTCCTGGTGGGGTATATTATCATTGAAATCGCTTTCTTGGTGGCCCTGCTGGAAAAATTCTCTCATGGCGGCTACATCACTTTATTGATCGCCGGTTTGATGTTTCTTGTCATGTATGTCTGGTACAGGGCCAGGAAGATCAAGAACCGCTATGTGGAGTTTGTGCGGCTGGAGCATTATATTCCCAAAATCCAGGAGCTGAGCAACGATAAATCCGTTCCTAAATATGCCACCCACCTGGTGTATATGACCAGTGCCAACAACCCGAAAGAGATCGAGCATAAGATCATTTATTCCATCCTGAACAAAAAACCCAAACGGGCCGATATATACTGGTTTGTGCATATTGACACCCTTGATGATCCATACACCTGCGAGTATAAAGTGGAACACATCATTCCCAACGATATCATCCGGGTTGATTTCAGGCTCGGATTCCGCATGGAGCCCCGCATCAACCTGATGTTCCGCAAAGTGGTGGAAGACCTCGTAGCCAACAAAGAAGTGAATATCTTCAGTCGCTATGAAAGCATGGCCAGCAGCAGCACGGTCGGCGACTTCCAGTTCATGGTGATGGAAAAATACCTGAGCCAGGATAATGAACTGCCTTTCTTTGAAAGGGTGATCATGAAATTCTATTTCTGGCTGAAAGACCATAGCCTTTCAGAAGAAAAAGGTTTTGGGCTTGACCTTGCCAATGTTACAGTAGAGAAATTCCCGCTGATTGTAGCGCCGGTCACGAATTTGAAACTGAAGAGGGTGGAGGAATAAAAGAGTTTGTAGTTTATAGTTTGAAATTTGTAGTTTGGCAACTATAAACTACCAACCACTAACTACCAACTAACTTGCCTTCTTTCATCTGGTATATCCTCCTCGGCATTGCTGCGCTTTCCGTCATTGCCTATTTCATCCAGGAGAAACTCATTTTCAAACCCGAGAAATTAAAACAAGATTTTCAGTTCAAATACGATATCCCTTTCCGGGAGTATTTTTTTGATATAGAACCCGGTGTCCGCATCAACGGGCTTCATTTCTTCCGGGACAATCCCCAGGGGCTTATTCTTTATTTCCATGGCAACACCAGAAGCATCAAGGGCTGGGCCCGCTATGCAAAGGATTTTTACCGCTATGACTATGACGTGGTGCTGGTGGATTACCGCGGGTTTGGCAAAAGCACCGGCAAGCGGAGCGAAAGGGAGATGCTCAGTGATATGCAGTTTGTTTATGAACAACTGGCCAAAGAATATACCGAGCACCACATGATCGTCTATGGCCGCAGCATGGGCAGCGGTTTTGCCAGCAAACTGGCGGCTGATAACAAACCCCGTTATCTTATACTTGATGCGCCTTACTACAGTTTCATTAAAGTGGTGGAACGGTTCTTACCCATCTTACCGGTGCGGTGGGTGCTGCGTTTTCATTTGCGCACAGGCAAATGGATCCGCAAAGTGAACTGCCACACTTATATCATTCACGGCACACGGGATTGGCTCATACCTATCCGGCACAGCGAAAAGTTACAGAAACTCAACCCCGGCAAGATCACCCTCATCCGCATTCATGGCGGCGGGCATAACAACCTTCCTTCTTTTGACGATTACCACAATTTTGTGCGGGATATACTGAAGTATTGAGCAGGTTTTTGCAGGCTTGTTAAGGTTAAACTAATTGCTGGTTTTTCTTTTAACATGGAATGCCCTTTGTCCGTCACACCTCAAAGCGGAGGTGTATATGAACACAAAATTCTACACAAACAATCAAAAGAAAAACAAACAGGAAATGAGTTTGCACTCGTCGCTCAGGCTGCTGGGTTATATCCTCCTCCTCCTGGCCCTTGTGCTCTTTCTTTTTTCCTGCAAAACGGCTTCCAAACTGTATGAAAAAGGCCGCTATGATGAGGCGGTGGAACTGGCGGCTAAAAAACTACAGAAGGATCCCGGCGATCCCAAACTGCTGGATGTTTTGCAAAAAGCATATCGCTATGCTGTGGATGACCATGAAAGCCGCATAGCTGCACATGCCGGCAGCCGCAATGAGCTGAAATGGGAATGGACCTATAATGAATATCTAAGCCTGCAACGGCTCTATGATGCCATCCGCCGCTCACCTGAAGTATATCCCCTGGTGAACCCGGTAGATTATTCTTCTTATGTGATGACGTATAAAGAAAAAGCAGGAGAAGTCCGCTTTCAGAGAGGACTTGACCTGATGAGCATTGGCGACAAAAACAGTTTTCGCAAAGCCTATCGTGAATTACAAACGGCGCTGGCCTTTTTACCCGGCGATGTGGAGGTCCGTGAAAAAATGAATGAAGCGTATAGCAATGCAGTGATAAACGTGGTGGTGCTGCCGCTGGAGCAGCGGGGCAGCTTTCATTTCAGTGCTTACGATGGCAGCCAACGGCGTTTTGATGATAATGTGATGCGTTTTCTGCAAAATAATAACAGCAACGAGTTTGTCCGGTATTACTCAGCATGGGATGCCAACGGTAGAAACCTTCAGGCGGATTATGTAGTGGACATCCGTTTCAGCGGGCTGAACATCGGCCGCAGACAGGATCAGCACAGCACACGGACAGTGTCGAAAGATGTGCTGGTGAAAGAAACGGTCTATCGTCCTGATTCCGTAGTAAAAGAGTATGCAAAAGTGACAGCAAGGATCACTACCACAACCACCAGTATGCGGTCCGAAGGGTTTATGCAGGTAAACATCCGCGATGAAGTGAATTACCGCACCTGGAACAGCACTTACAACGGGCAGCATTTCTGGGCCACAGAGTTTTCCACTTACACCGGCGATGCCCGTGCACTAAGTGAAGCCGACAAGCAAATACTGAACCGCAGCCGTGAATTGCCACCTTCAGAAGACCATATCATCCGTATCATCATGAATGAGATAGAGGGCAAAGTGGAGTGCGGTATCAGGGATTATTTCTATCAGCGTTAAAACATCTCCGGTTTTTCCGTTCATATACAGGGGGCATGAAGTTCATGTCCCTTTTTTTATTGAAGTGGTTTTAAAGTAGGTAAAGTGCAAGCAATCAAAAATCTATTTCTTCTATAATTTGGTTAGGTAAACTAAAATACCGGCACCTGCATAATTAGTAATTAGAGTATCGTTTTTTAAACTGTATAAAAGATAGCTTATTGTACCAATGCTTCCGTCGTTTTTCATCCACCACACCCCATTATCATTTTTTTCATATGTTATTTTGTTAGTCGCCAAGATATTTCCATTGTGTAGTTGCCTGAGTGTATCAGATGCTGTAATTTCCCAAAAGCAGTTGTTGCAGGGAGTGTAGCCGGTGTATCCTCCGTCGGAATAGTGGATTTGCCATTTCCCTGCCATCAGCCCTTTTATTTTTGATTTTGACCAGTCTTGCAACAGTTTTTCTTTTGAAGGGTCATTGTTCTTTGTACAGCATATTGTTACTGTGCCAAGCATTAGCAAGATGATGAGCGAAACAGAAGTTTTCATTTTGCGAATAGTTTAAAGTCTGCAAATTCTAATTGGCTGACAACAATTGTGCTGGGTTCGCTGCATGAGGCCCTGAGGGGGTCCGTGTATAAAAATTATGGCCGGAGAGATCGCCATTAGCAGGAAAGGATTTGATGGTTAAGGTTGCTTACGGATGCAAGCTTTTTTTTGGAAAATCCAAAATAAAATTATTGTTATGCAGGCAAATTTTCAAACCCAGTTGTTAGGCGAAAAAAATCAATAGTTTACAGGTTATCTAAATATTTAAGTTGTTAGCATGGTTTGTGTAAGATATATCTTTGCGTTAATGAAACGGGGTAAAATAAAAAAATGGCTGATTGTCCTTGCTTTAGTATATGTTGGAGTTGGAGCCGCCTTTTATTTTTTGCAGGACAGGATACTTTTTCGTCCTGTTTCCCTCAAAAGAGATCATTCCTACAATTTCAATGTGCCACATAAGGAGTTGAATATTCCGCTCAATAATGAAGACACCCTGAATCTTATTCAATTTTTAAGCACAGATACAGTTACCCGTGGTATTGTTTTATATTTTCATGGTAATAAAAAAAACATTGCATGGTATGCAAAATATCCTCCCTCGTTCACCAGGCATGGCTATGAAGTGCTGATGATAGATTATCCCGGATTTGGCAAAAGCAAGGGGCGTTTCACCGAGAAAATATTGTATGAATGGGCCATGCAGGTTTATGTCCTGGCCCGAAGTCGTTTTGGCCCCGACAGTATTATTATTTATGGCAAAAGCATGGGCACAGGCATTGCGGCACAATTAGCATCGCTACGCAGCTGCAAACGGCTTATCCTGGAAACACCTTATTATGATTTTCCTTCGGTGGTGAAACAATACCTGCCCGTTTACCCGGTGGATTGGATGCTGCATTACGAACTGCCTGTTCACCGGTATTTACCCAATGTACTGGCGCCGGTAACGATTTTTCACGGAACAAAGGACGGGGTCATCCGCTACCGCAATGCAAAAAGATTGAAACCTTTGCTTAAGGAAAAAGATGAGTTCATCAGCATTGAAAAAGGAAGTCATAATAACCTGTATGAATTTCCTGCTATGACCACTAAACTGGATTCGCTGCTGAGCTTATAAGAAAACTGGTTTCTATTCTTCAAGGGTTACCTTGCTTTTGGTGATCTTCAGTTTATATCCTGCTCCCACCTTCAGTGCATAATTTTCTTTTTCATGGCTGACGGGAAATCCGAAACAAACCGGGTAATCATATTCTTTCACAATATCCCGGATGATTTCGTAAGCAGTTTGCCCAAAGGGACGTTCGGTGTCTTTAACATCCGTGAAACCGCCAATAATAAGACCTGCCAGTTTGGAAAGTTTGCCGCTTCGTTTTAGTTGCCAGCACATGCGGTCAATATTGTATAGGTATTCACCCACATCTTCGATAAAAAGTATTTTGCCTTTTGTCTTGATATCAGAATCTGTTCCCACCAGGTGGGCCAGCAGTGCAAGATTACCGCCAACCAGTTCACCCACTGCTTCTCCCTTTTGGTTAAATTCATGCACCGGGCATTGATACTTCAGTTTCTTTCCTTCCAGTGCATTCTTCAGCGATTGCACATATTCGTTTTTATAACCATCATCATTGAAAGCCGCCGCCATTGGTGCATGAAGCGAGGAAATACGGTAATTGGTATAGAGATGCGAATGCAAAACAGTTATATCACTGTAGCCAATGATCCACTTCGGTTGCTTTTTGAATTTCTTAAAATCAATTCTTTCAATGATGCGGCCCATACCATAGCCGCCCCTTGCACATAATACTCCTTTCACTTCATCATCATCAAGCATTTGCTGGAAATCGGCTAACCTTTCTTCGTCTGTAGCCGAAAAATAATTGAACTGGTTGCCTACTGTTTTGCCCACTTTGGTGCGGAAGCCCCAGTCTTCATTCAGCACACGAATACATTCCGATACTTTTTCAACCGGCATGGCCCCGGCAGGGCAAACTAAACCAATGGTATCGCCTTTTTGCAAATAGGGAGGAATTCTGACCATAGAACGAAATATAAAGAGGATAAAGTTATCTCAAATCAGTCATTTTGGGCAATGACTCTCATTCCGGTATTTTTGCAGCTATAACCGCAGAGGCGCTAAGACGCAGAGTTTCTCTGCGACTCCCGTTTCAGCGGTTAAAATTTATTCTGAATGACGACTCCCAAACGATATTTAGTTACTTCTGCACTTCCCTATGCCAACGGGCTGAAACATGTGGGCCACCTCGCCGGGGCTTATATACCTGCTGATATTTATGTCCGTTACCTGCGGGCACAAAAAAGAGATGTGGTGTTTGTGTGCGGCAGCGATGAACATGGCACGGCCATTCCTATCCAGGCCGCCAAAGAAGGCACAACGCCAAGGGCCATCATTGATAAGTACCACGAAGCCATGAAACAGGATTTTGAAGACCTGGGCATGAGCTTTGACATTTACCACCGCACCAGTGATCCATTGCATCATGAAACGGCTCAGGAATTTTTTACCAAACTAAATGATGCCGGTGAACTGGAAGTGAAAGAAACAGAGCAATACTATGATGAAGAGGCCAAAGCTTTTTTGGCCGACCGTTATATTAAAGGCACTTGTCCCAATTGCGGCAGCGACCGTGCCTATGGCGATCAGTGTGAGACCTGCGGCAGAACCTTAAGCCCTGATGAACTGATCAACCCGGTGAGTACGTTAAGCGGCAAAACACCTATCAAGAAAAAAACATCACACTGGTACCTGCCATTGGGCAAGCATGAAGAATTTTTAAGGCAATGGATTTTGGAACAGCATAAAGATGACTGGCGGCCAACCGTGGTGGGGCAATGCAAAGGATGGATTGAAGGCGGTTTGCAATCAAGAGCGGTGACAAGAGATTTGGATTGGGGTATTCAATTGCCAGCATCTGTAGATGGCGGAAAGTGTAAAGTACTGTATGTTTGGTTTGATGCCCCCATTGGTTATATCAGCGCCACCAAACAATGGGCCATTGATAACAATAAAGACTGGAGACCCTATTGGGAAGATAAAGACACAAAGCTTGTTCATTTCATCGGTAAGGACAATATCGTTTTCCATTGCATCATTTTTCCCATTATGCTGAAACTGCATGGAAACATTTTGCCTGACAATGTGCCTGCCAATGAATTTCTAAACCTGGAAGGTGATAAAATGAGCACCAATCGCAACTGGAAGCTCGATATGAGAGATTATATTAATGATTTTGTAAAGAAAGATAATGGAGGTGGTCAATGCGTGGATATGCTGCGGTATTATCTCACCCAAATTGCACCGGAAACAAAGGACAGCGAATTTACCTGGAAAGGTTTCCAGGATGCGGTGAACAGCGAACTGGTTTCCATCTTTGGGAACTTTGTAAACAGGACATGGGTGCTGATGCATAAACTCTGTGCTGGTAAAGTGCCGAAGCTGCATGAGAATGTGCTGGATGAGAACGATAAACTTTTAATGGAAGAGATCAGCAATTCTAAAACAAGAATTGAGCAACTGCTGGAAGGTTATAAATTCCGGGAGACACTATACGAGGTGATTGATCTTTCCCGCAAGGGCAATCAATACATGCAAAAAAAAGAGCCCTGGATTGTGGCCAAACAATTGCCGGAAAATCCGGCAGCACAGCAAAGCATAGATAACACCATGCACCTCTGCCTGCAACTGACTGCCAATCTCGCCATTTACATCAATCCTTTTTTGCCCAACACGGCCAAAATCATGTTGCAAATGATGAAGGTGGTGGACAAGATGCTGGATTGGGAAAATGCCGGCAAGCTGAAGTTGCTGAGTGTGGGGTATAGTTTAAGGGAACCTCAGTTGTTGTTCCGAAAAATTGAAGATGCCGAGATAACTGCACAAATTGAAAAACTAAAAAACAGGTTGAACAAAATGGATGAAAATAAAAAAGAAGAAACAGCGGCTCCGGCAGAGGCGAAGCCTCAAATACAGTTTGATGATTTTGCCAGGATAGACCTGAAGGTAGGAACCATCATCCATGCAGAAAAAGTGGAGAAGGCCGATAAGCTGCTTAAACTTACAGTGGACCTCGGTTTTGAAACAAGAACTATTGTGTCGGGCATTGCGCTTCATTTCAAACCTGAAGATATAACCGGAAAGCAGGTGACCGTTGTTGTGAACCTGGCGCCAAGGAAAATGAGGGGCATTGAAAGCAACGGGATGATATTAATGGCAGAGGATAAGGAAGGGAAACTGCATTTTATAAAACCCGAAGAGGTGATTCAACCCGGTTCCGGCGTAAGTTAACACTTGCACTGGCGTAGTTCACCCTGTTTTGCACAGCGAAACAGGGTTTTTAATTTCCCCTCACAGGCATTTTCAGTAATTTCACAAAAAATCACTCCGCACCTTGCCTGTCATTCGCATTGGAAAAAAAGTATTGAAGACCATCTGGATCTGCCTGGGCATTGTGCTGGCGCTACTTATTGCCTTTCACTTTTGGTTTGTTTATCATGCAGAAGAAATTCTCCAGGACCTGGTGGCATCCCGCTCCAACGGAAAGCTGAAACTGGAAGTGGAAAAATTCCGCTTCAACTGGTTTGGAAACCGCATGGAATTACGCAATGCTGTTTTTTTCAATACAGACACTGCCAGCGCCGGAACTTCTTACCGGTTTGCAGTAAAGCGAATCCGGATAAAGGCAAAAGGAATATGGCCTTTTATTTTTGAGAACAAGGCCCTGATCAATGAACTGCACCTGCTTGACCCTGATATTACTGTCATTCGCCTCCGGCCTTCAGCAGATAGTCTTCGGGATGATAATGCATCTGTGACCAATGAAATGGGGCGCATTTATAATTCCATCCAGGATGCGCTGCAGGTGCTGCAGGTAAAAACGTTTAACCTGGAGAACGCATCATTTACTCTTCAAAACAGGATGAAACCAGAACAGGCGCCTGTGGTCATTAATTATATTGACCTGGGCATAAACAACCTGAAAGTGGATACTTCAAAGCTGACAGGACGGGAAAAGCTTTTTTTCAGTGATAATGTTTTTGCACGATCCCGCAACCAGGATATTCTTTTCCCGGATGGCAGGCACCGGCTCAGTTTCCGGAACTTTCGGATCAACATTGAAAAAAAGATTGTGGAGTTTGACAGTTGCAGCATTGCGGCGCTGAAAACCGAATCACAGCCCACAGGTTTCAGCATTTTTTTTGACCGCCTGCAGATGACAAATATTGATTTCGACACCTTGTATCATGCCGAAATGATAAAGGCAGATTCGGTGTATTGTATCAATCCCCATTTCACTTTTGAAGCCGATCTTGACCAGCGGAAAAAAAGCAACATGACAGCAAGGCCCCGCCTGGATGAGATCATCCGCAAACTTACCGGCGACCTGCAACTGAATTTTGTGGTGATGCGTAATGCAGGATTTGATATCAATACGATCCGAAATGGCCAGCCCAGTTCTTTCACTTCTCACAATAACAATTTTGAAATGCAGGGGCTGCGCATTGACAATGATGCAAGGCAGCCGTTGCGGGTGGAGCGGTTTGCCATGGCCATCCGCAATTATGAAAATTTCTTAAAGGACAGTTTGTATTCGCTGCAGTTTGACAGCATTCATGTCAACAATGACAGGATATACCTGAATAATTTTTCTTTCCAGCATCTTGACAACGGACGGCCGGTCAATAGTTTCAGTGTGCCCCGCTTTCTGCTCACCGGTCTTTCCTGGGACGACCTGTTGTTTGAACGCAGACTGACGGCACAGCAGGCCACATTGTTTAACCCTGTTATCCGGTACGCCGAGCCACCGCAACGGGATAAGAAGGAAACAAAGCGGAATATTTTCGATCTTTTGGCAAATATGAATGAAGTGCTGAGGCTCGAAGATCTTTATGTCGTTGACGGCAACATAAAACTGAAACTGAACGGTGGCCTTGCGATGGAATTGCAAAGGGCCACTGTCTCGGTGGAAAGCCGTGACCTGCTGAAGTCTAGCCAGCTTTCCGGCATCCGCCGCTCGGTGAATTATCTTGATTTTGAAAAAGGTGTTTTCCGCATCAACGATATAACCGTTAAGCTCGACAGCACCAGCTATAGCGGTGTCAGCAGCAGGTTCAATGCATCGGCTGTGACCATCACCGATGATGCAGGCACACTGAATGCGAAAGCACGGCAGGTTGGAATGAATGAAATATTCATTAATGAAAGCACCGGTGACATCAGCATTGGCGGCCTGTCGTGGCAGCAGGCGGATGTAAAGGTTGCGGGGTTTAAAACACCGGGGCCATCTGCTATCGCAACCTTTATCAGCCTGACAGATATTGAGGGAAAGAATACACGGTTCACTTCATCAACCGGCGACAGGAGTATTTCTGCTTTTCTTGAAACATTTAAGGCAAAAGCATTCCTGCTGAAACCCGGGCAAACACCCTTCCTGGCGGAAACAGCCCTGGCTGCAAACAGTATTCATGTAAAGGACAGGGCAACCACTTTGCATGTGGATGCCGCCGGTATCAACGAAGGTCAGTATTCATGGATAAATAATATCAGCTACAAAAAATACCTGGCAGGCGACACAACGGATGCATTTGTTCCAAAACTTTCGTTTATCCCCCATGTGCAATCGCTGATCGAAGGCACAATAAAAGCTGATGATATAAGATTGCATCGTCCTGTTGTCAGCGTTGTGAGCAGCGGTGACGGCGCTACGGAAGGAGAGCCGGGGCTGAGTTTTCCCGCAGGCAGGATGGATAAGATAGTGGTGCAGGAACCGGTGATCCGTTATATGCAACGCCGCCCAGGGGCTGTCTCCCGTTGGGAATGGGATGGCGGCTATAGCAGTAACAATTCGCTGGTGCTGGTGGATGTGGTTTCGGACAGTGCTTCTTTTGCCGCCCGGCAGTTTTATTTGTCGCTTGATAATTTCAGCCTGGAGAATGCAAGAGGAAGGCGTTTTTCTACAGGCAAAGGGGAGATAACTGCTTTGCTCCAGGATTTTTCTTTTCAGCAACACAGTAAAACCGAGCCGTCCTGGCAGGGAACCGTGGCCACCCTTGATGGCAAAAATCTTGAAGCCGACAGCATTGGTAAAAATGACGGCAGCCTTTTGATTCAAACAGTGGCATTGAAAGATTTTACTGTGAATGCAGCCACCATTAAAAATATACCTGAACTGGTAAGACATAACAAACAGTTCAGGTTGCAACAATTCAGTGGCCAGTACAGTACGGCAACTGACCGCATTCAGTGGTTCAATGCTGTGTATGATAAAAAAGATCACAGGTTATTGCTGGATTCTTTTCATTACAGCCCTGTGTTAAGCAAAACTGATTATTTCCAAACTAAAAAATACCAGTCGGATTATGTGCAGGTGAAAACAGGCGCCATCACCGCAGGGCCGTTTGATCTTGATAAGTTTATCATTGATTCAGTAGTATCAGCCGGGGTTCTTAAAGTGGAGGATATTGTTTTTTCCGATCACCGTGACAACCGTTTACCGTTTAAAGAAGGCCTTGTAAAGCCACTGCTCACCGAACGCATCCGGTCTGTTCCGTTTAAAACGGACATTGATAGTGTTATTCTCAGCAATGCCCATGTTGCTTATACCGAAACCAACCCGCAGGGACAGGAGGCAACAGTTGTGGTGGCTGATCTTGATCTGACATTTTTTTCTGTACGTAATCATGGTTTGAAAAAGAATGACAGCCTTGTTATCATAGCCAGCGGCCGGTTGATGGATGCTGCACGGGTGCAGATAAAAGCAAAAGAATCGTATGCCGATTCATTATCAGGATTTTTAATGACAGTAAGGATTGACGGAACAGATATCCGGATACTCAACCCTGTACTGGAACCGCTGGCATCTGTGCGGCTTCGCTCAGGCCGGCTCGACAGCCTGCAGTTGCGGGTAAACGGCGATGACCAAATGGCCTGGGGCGAAATAAGAATGAGTTATCATGACCTGAAGATCCAACTGCTGAAAAAACCAGGAAGTGATAAACCCGCCGGTAAGTTGCTTAACTTCCTGCTGAATACCTTTGTGATCAAAACAAATAATAAAGGGAAAACAGGTGATGTGTTTTTTGTCCGCAACCGCGACCGTTCTTCCATGAATTACCTGATAAAAATTGTGCTGAGCGGTGTCAACAGCAGCGTGGGTGTAAAAGGCACAAAGAAAAATCTTCGTTCCTGGAAAAAACAGGTGCAACAGCGCAACCTCCCGCCATTTGATTACGATTAACAGGTATTGAAAATACCTGTTTTGAGACCAAAGAAACTTATCTGGTTACTTATTGCCGTGGTGGCTGTTTCCGCAGCCTGGTATGCCTACCGGGAATATTCCCGAACACATAAAGACCTGCACACACAGCGGCCCGATCTCTTAATCACGGCAGCTGCACTTTCAGCAGCATTTGAAGAAGAGGAAACAGGAGCGGCTGCAAAATTCAACGATAAGATTATTGAGGTGGATGGGATGCTGCAAAAGCTCGAAGAAGACGAAAAGGGCGACTACACTGTGGTGCTGAGCGGAAGCAGCACCGCATCGGTGAGGTGCTTAATGGACACATTATACAGGAATGATGCATCCATGCTCGGGCCCGGGGCATCTGTTGTAGTAAGAGGGATTTGCACAGGATTTATCCGGGATGACATGGGGCTGGGCTCGGATGTTATCCTGAACAGGTGTGTAATCATTAAAAGAAAATGAACATGAAGCGGCTCTTTTTTTTAACAACAACGGTCATCTTTTTCCTTGCTGTAAGCGGGCAGGAAAAATTCTATACAAAGACAGGGAAAATTTCTTTTTTCTCCGGCACCCCGATGGAGGATATTGAAGCAGTGAACAAAAGTGTGTCGGTGTTGCTGGATGCGAAAACAGGGGAACTCCGTTTCTCTATGCTGATGAAGGGCTTTGAGTTTAAAAAGGCGCTGATGCAGGAACATTTCAACAGGGATTATGCGGAAAGTGACAAATACCCGAAATCAGAGTTCAGGGGACAGATCGTCAATAACAGCTCGGTAAACTATTCACAAAACGGCAGCTACCCGGCAACGGTAAAAGGGAGCCTTACCATTCATGGCGTAACAAAAGAAGTGCAGACCACGGGAACCATAACTGTGAAGGACGGAAAGCTAACGGCTTTCGCTGTTTTTGAAGTGCTGTTGGCCGATTATAATATTACTATCTCCCGTATTCACCGGAATAATATTTCCAAAAACATCCGCATTACGGTTGACTGCCTGCTGGAGCCTATGCCTTAGGATCAGTTGTTGCAGGTAACTGCACTTCCAGTGTGCAGCCATTACCAGGCGAGGAAATAATGTTCACCTTACCGTTGAAGGCTTCCACCCGGCTCATGATGTTTACCAGTCCGATACCTTTTTTCCTTTGTTTTACATCAAAACCTTTTCCGTCATCGCTGATAAGAAGATGAATATTCCCGCCGGTTTCGTTCAGCAGAATTTTGACGGAACCCGCCTGTGCATATTTGATGATGTTGCTGGTTTGCTCCTGTATGATGCGGAACAGCATCAGTTGCTGGTCTTCAGATAATTTTTCAGCTACACGTTGGTTGAATTTAAACTCGACATCCAGTTTTTCAAGTGTCCGCATGTTGTACACAATATCGTCCACACATTCTTTCAGCCCGATCGTTTTCACTAATGAGGTGCTGAGTGATTTGGACAGTTTGCGTATCTCTTCCAGGGCCAGCGATTGATATTCCACGGCCTTTTGTAATAGCTCGGCCCGTTGCTCCGGGTCTTTCAGCGCCGAATTCATGAATAACCTTGCACTGATCAGTATCTGGTTCACATTATCGTGCAGTTCCCGGCTGATGTTGTTCCTTTCCTGTTCCTGCGCAATAATAGTTGCCTGGCTAAGCTGTTTCTGCTTTTGTATCTCTTTATTTAAGAGTTTTTCTTCCAGCAATTTCCTTTCGGTCAGGTCCTGTATAGCGCCAATGATCCGGACTGGTTTTTCGTTTCGGTACAGAATAATGCCTTTATCCAGCAGGTATTTGTATTCGCCGTTGGCACATAAAAAGCGGTATTCATCCTGCCAGCCGGAAAGTCCGGTTTCGATGCAGTTGCGGACATTGTGCCTCACCCTCTCTTTGTCATCAGGGTGGGTTCTTTCAAACCACCAGTCAAGATCGGGAGAAATTTCCTGGTCTGAATATCCTGAAAGTGCTTTAAACGCATCATTGCGGTAAATTTCATTGGTCTGCAGGTCAAGATCCCAGATGGCATCTGATGCCACCTGTCCCGCATAGTATAGCCTTTCGTTGGTTTTACGCAGTTCTTCTTCCGACCTGATTTTCTCAGTTATGTCAGAAAATGTTATGGTCACTGCATAAGGAATATCTTCTGGCGGGTTGAAAACGGGCTGACTCGTTAGCTGGAGCCATACCAGTTTCCCGGACTGTGTCGTTATTCCCATCACCACATTACGGTGTGTTTGACCTGTGCGCATAGTTAAAACGGCTGGCATTTCATCAAACTGGAACTCGCTGCCATCGGGCCGTATCGCTTTCCATCGATCATGATTTGCAGATGTTTGCAAAAGCTTTGCTTCGGGTATTTCGAGTATTTCCGCCGCCCGGCTGTTGCATGCTTCTATCAGTCCTGACCTGTTCATCATCAGCACACCGTCGGTGAGTGTGTTTACCAATGTTTCATATTTATGCTCTATCATGGCCACCTCCTTCTCTCTTGCTTTGAGGTCGCTGATGTTGTGGGCCACGATCAGTATAGCAACTGGTTCTTCATATTCATTGATAATTGAATTGGCAGCGCAGCGGAGGTGAATATGTTGCCCGTCATGGCGGTGGAAGATGACCTCCCCGGTCCAGCAACTCTGGTGAAGAAGTTCTTCTTTCATCATCTCCGGCGAACTGTTTACAAACTCAAGCTCAACCAGTTCAAATAAATTCCGGCCCATGGCCCCGGTTTGTCCGTGCAGGGCTTCGGCAGCGCCGTTCCAGCCGGTAATATTTAATTCCAGGTCTGTTTGTATAACAGCATCGTTTAGGCGAAAAAGTTCTTCTGCTTCCGCAGCAGCGGCTTTGTGTATCACGGAGAGGTGTTCTGGGCCTTTAAGTTTGGTTACAGTTCCGTTTCGCATAGGAGTTGTTTTACTTTTCATCGGATAAGGGTCAACAGCGCAATAGTAAAACAGACGCTTAAAGTAGAAACTTTACCCTGTGGCTGCAAAGCAATTCCCCTTGTTTCTATTCCGAATTCGTAAAAGTCCTGTAATATCGAATCGGGAAAACACTAACGCAGAAAACAAAGAAAGCTGCTTTGTGAACCTTTAAAGTGCTGAAACTGACGCCTGCTGCGACTTCCGGGTGCAAAACAGCAGCTTAACCAAAATCCCTTAACTTCGATAATCGAATAGTTGCATAACTAACTAATTTTATCAAATGAAAAGAACGATCAGGAAAGTTGCTGTGCTGGGCTCTGGTGTGATGGGCTCACGGATTGCCTGTCACTTTGCCGGCATAGGAGTGCAGGTTTTGTTGCTGGATATAGTCCCCAAAGATGTTCCCGCTGATGCAAAACCGGCAGAAAGAAATAAGATTGTCAACGATGCGCTGGCTGCTGCAGTTAAATCAAATCCTTCGCCTGTATATCATAAAGATGTTATTAAAAAGATCACAACAGGGAATTTTGATGATAACATGAAAGACATTGCCGGGTATGATTGGGTGATTGAAGTGGTGGTGGAGCGGCTGGACATTAAGCAGAAAGTATTTGAACAGGTTGAAAAATTCAGGAAACCGGGCACACTCATCACTTCAAATACTTCCGGTATTCCTATTCATATGATGACAGAAGGAAGAAGTGACGATTTCAAAAAACATTTTTGCGGCACCCACTTTTTCAATCCACCCCGCTATTTAAGATTACTGGAGATCATCCCCACGCCGGATACCGATCCTGCAGTGGTTGATTTCCTGATGCAATATGGCGATCTCTATTTGGGAAAAACCACCGTGCTCTGTAAAGACACTCCTGCCTTTATTGCTAACCGGATTGGTGTATATGGTATCATGGCATTGTTTGGCCTGGTTGATAAAATGGGTTTGACAATTGATGAAGTGGATGCACTTACCGGACCGGTCATTGGTCGTCCCAAATCGGCTACATTCAGGACCGCTGACGTTGTAGGCATTGATACATTGGTGAAAGTTGCCAAAGGTGTTTATGACAATTGCCCCAATGATGAAGCAAGAGATTCGTTTGTAATTCCGGCATGGCTGAACAAAATGGTGGAGAACAACTGGCTGGGTGATAAAACAGGGCAAGGTTTTTTTAAGAAAACAAAAGGAGCAGGCGGAGAAAAAGAAATTCTTACCCTTAACCTCAAAACATTTGAATATGGTCCGAGAGTAAAACCAAAGTTTGCCTCCATTGAAGCAGCCAAACCGGTGGATGATCTGCACCAGCGGTTGAAAATGCTTTGTGCCGCACAGGATAAAGCAGGGGAGTTTTATCGTCATTTTCATTATGGCCTGTTTTCCTATATCTCGCACCGCATTCCTGAAATAAGCGATGAATTGTACCGGGTGGATGATGCCATGATGGCCGGCTTTGGCTGGGAGATCGGCGCTTTCGAAAGCTGGGACCTGCTGGGAGTGGAAAGAACTGCAAAGGCAATGAAAGAAGCCGGCTATAAAGTAGCCGCATGGGTTGATGAAATGCTTGCAAAAGGGATTAAATCATTTTATAAGATTGAAAATGGCGAACGACTGAGTTATTCCCCTCAGTCGGGTTCTTATATCCCCCCTTCGGGGGGTGGGGGGGCTGCCTTCATCGTCATGAGCAATTACCAGGATAAACTGGTGTGGAAGAATGGAAGCTGCAAACTCTATGACCTCGGTGATGATGTATTAGGTCTTCAATGGTTCACCAAAATGGGAAGTATCGGCGGTGATGTGCTCGCCGGTATTCAAACCTCGATTGACAAAACGGAAAAGAGTTATAAAGGATTAGTGATCGCAAACGAAGGAACAAATTTTTCTGCCGGCGCCAACGTAGGTATGATCTTCATGCTGGCTATTGACCAGGAATATGATGAACTGGATATGGCCATTCGTCTTTTCCAGAACACCATGATGAGAGCAAGATATTCCTCCGTACCGGTGGTGGTGGCCCCTCATGGCCTGGCGCTGGGTGGTGCCTGTGAATTGAGTTTACATGCCGATAAATGTTGCCCGGCTGCAGAAACATACACCGGGTTGGTTGAATTGGGCGTGGGACTGATTCCCGGCGGCGGCGGCACCAAAGAATTTGTATTGAGAGCTGCTGATGAAATGCATGATGACGAACCGGAAACCATCACATTAAAGAATCGCTTCTTAACCATCGCCACAGCCAAAGTTGCCACGTCTGCTTTTGAAGGATTTGATATCGGTGTTTATAGAAAAGGGTTAGATGAGGTGGTGCTAAACCAGGGAAGACGTATCGCTGAAGCGAAAAGATCAGTCATTGAAATTTTCGACAGTGGTTACACAGCGCCGGTGCAGCGAAAAGATATAAAAGTATTGGGTCGTTCAGCTCTCGGCGCTTTATATGCCGGCATTCATGCCATGAAAACGGCAAACTATGCCACCGAACATGATTCTGTTGTGGCGAAGAAGCTGGCCTATGTTATGTGCGGCGGCGACCTCAGTGAACCACAAGTCGTTTCCGAACAATACCTGCTTGACCTGGAAAGAGAAGCTTTTCTTTCCCTCTGTGGCGAAAAGAAAACTTTGGAAAGGATTCAAAGTGTACTGAAAGCAGGTAAACCGGTCAGGAACTGACAAGCGTTGCAGTGAACACTGTTTTTAAATCAAAACCACCATATATGCAAGCCACACTTGTTGATTTTGCCAAAGACCAGGTTGTTTACAATTTCACTGGTTGTACCAAAGAAGAACTGGACAACAAACTCAATCTTTTCTTCACTTCTGAAGGCTATAAGTTCAAAGGTGAAAAGGACGGAGGTCGTATTTACACAAAAGGAAACCAGACACTGCGTGTTATCCTCGGCGCTTTCTGGAAATTCTTTCGGATGCATGTCAGCGTCAAACAGGAAAATGATCTTTTTTCTGTGAGAGTGCAGAAAGATGCCAGCGGCCTGATGGGCGGCGCTGTCGGAATGCACCAGGTGAAAAAGGAATTTACCCGGCTTTCGGAAGCATTTAAGGTTTATTTTAAGTGACGCCTGCTCACGGTTATCACAAACGTTGAATAAGCCGGAATACAGGATTGCTTTTCTTGCAAAGGGGATTGTAAACCTTCGTTGTTATTAGCTTAGGTTGTTTTATTCCAGGCTCCCTGGAAAGCTGAATGAAAATAAATGAGCAACTTTGCTGGCTGGTCTGTTTGCTAAATACTGACCGCCAAATATTTCAATGGGCATCGCAGAGCTTAACAATAAGGGGTTGCATATTCACTCCCACATCATCACATACGGCAATGCTGCCGATGCAGCCATCACAGAAATGATACGGGATGAAGTGGAGACTATGTGGAATGAACCGGAAGCTGTGATCGTTCTGAAGGAACAGCAATACAAAGTAGTTTTCAGGATTACTGCAGCGTATAACCCGGGTTTATCTGCTTTGGATATTTATCAGAACCTTGATCCCTGTAACAACTATTTCCGCATTGAGGAATTTGCCCACGGCAATATTTCTTTTGTTGATGCGATTGGTTGCAACAGTGGTTATTTCAAACTAGACAATCTCTATAAGGGTTCTACCACAGCGGCGCATGAATATGGACACACGTTGGGTTTAGTGCACCCGGATGAACTCGACATCCGGGGACAGGGAGTTCCCGGAATTATGTATCCAAGAGGAACAATTACAGATTCATCCTACCAATACAATCCCGGGGCTGAACCCGGAGATAATACAAATGGCGGCACACTCCATCCGAAATTTCGTAAGGTCCGGAAGGAGGATATTCTGCAATTAAAGCTTCATAAATTATCTTTTGAAAATGCCAAAGCTATTATTGGGGAATTCACCAGTGTATGGCACCCCGACCATAAAAGCATTCCGCCTGCTGAGTTTTTTCAAACAGGTATCATGGCTTAGCCAGTAACGCTTTCAGGGCTTCACTGACATCCGGGTATTGAAATTGAAATCCGGCATCCTGTATTTTCCGGCTGCTGACAGTGGCGCTTTTCAGTACCTCAATGCTCATTTCTCCCAAGACCACTCTTAATACAAATGCAGGAATCCTGAAAGGAATAAACAAACGACCATTTCGTACTTTGGCTAAAGTGGTCATCAGTGTTTTATTGTGGACAGGTGCAGGCGCCACTGCATTATATACCCCGCTGAAAGGTTCGTTTTCCATAGCGCTGATATAGAGATTCACCAGGTCGCTGATATGAATCCAGCTTATTACTTGTTTTCCGTTTCCTAAAACAGCGGCCACACCAAACCGCAGTGGCCTGACGAACTCCTTCAATGCACCTCCGTCCCTGCTGAGCACAATACCTGTTCTTAGCTTAACTAATCGTTTACCGCTGGCAGTAACAGGGTCAATACTTTTTTCCCATTGCAGGCAGGTGCTGCCCAGGAAATCATCTGCCGGCGGGTCATCTTCTGAGAATCCGCCCGCATTTCCATTTTCCGGATCAGGTCCATACCAGCCGATGGCCGATGCGCTGATGACGGCTTTTACTTTATTGGGAATTTCATTCAATGCCTTTACCAGCAATTCACCGCTTTTCACCCGGCTGTCAAGAATTTCCTGTTTTCTTTTTTGGGTCCATCTTTTTTCAGCCACTCCGGCGCCGGCCAGGTGAATGATGTAGTCGGTTTTGGCAATGGCCGCCTCATCTATGGTTTGCCTGTTAATGTCCCATTGGGCATACGAAAGTCCGCTGTTGTTTGTTTCACCAGGTTCTTTTCTCGACAGGATGATAACTGAATAACCTTTTTCCAGCAGCGTACTGCTGAGAGCCCTGCCGATAAGCCCTGTTCCCCCGGTTAATAAAACGGTAGCCATACCTTCAATTTACGGGATAATAACAATGTGGGAAAGCTATTGTTCTTATCAGAATACTTCCGGGGTAGCCAACCCTTTAAATGATCCTGCACATTGGTGAAAACTCTGCCAGGGTTGGCAACCCTATAAAGATACTTTTAGTCTCCGGGGCTGCAAATCCCTGATCAGCTACGTTCATGTATTTTATATCCCTTCTTTGCCGTAAATATTTATCTTCATCCGCTAATCAACAAATATGACTTCTGTCCTTTCTATTCATAATATCAGCAAAAATTACGGCCCGGTCCGTGCCCTGCAGGATGTATCTTTTGAAGTACCTAAAGGTGCTGTCTTCGGTATTTTGGGACCCAACGGCAGTGGTAAAACCACCTTGCTCGGAATTGTAATGGATATTATTAAACCATCCGCCGGAAATTTTCTCTGGATGGGTCAGCCCGGCAGCAGCAATGAAATGCGCAAACAGATCGGCACCCTGTTGGAAACGCCCAACTTTTATCATTATCTCAGCGGTCAGAAAAACCTGGAGATAGCAGCGGCGATAAAAGAAAGAGGAAAAGAAGATATTCCCCTGGTGCTGGAAAAAGTGAACCTTACACAACGCAAAAATTCTAAGTTCAGTACCTATTCGCTGGGCATGAAACAACGGCTGGCCATTGCGTCCACTTTGCTGGGCAGCCCTGATATTTTAGTGTTTGATGAACCCACCAACGGGCTCGATCCTGCCGGCATTGCAGAAATACGGGAATTGATGAAAGAACTGAACCGCCAGGGCAAAACCATCATCATGGCCAGTCACATCCTCGATGAAGTGGAAAAAGTTTGCACCCATGTGGCCATCATTCAGAAAGGAGTATTGAAAACAGTGGGCACTGTACACGATGTGCTGAATGCCGGGCCTTCTGACAGGGCCTCAGCAGCTATTGTTGAAATTGAACTGGCTGCGGAATACCTGCCGGCGCTGGAAGAAATTTTGCGCCAAATGCCCGGCATCCTGCATGTTTATCCCAACGACAAAACCATAACAGTGGAAGCCGAAGAAACATTGGGCGCCGATGCCATTAATAAATTTTGCTTTGAAAAAGGGATTGTGTTAAGCCAGTTGACACCCAAACGTAAGTCATTGGAGAAGCGTTTCCTCGAGATCACCGGCAACCAAAGCGATCGCTAATCATTAAATCAATTGCAATGTTGAAGAACCTACAGATAGAATGGATGAAAATTAAGAACTACCGGGTGTTCCAGGTGTTCTCTGTACTGTATATGCTTGGCATACTGCTGATTATTTATATTTTTTACAAAATATACCTGAGCATTATTGCAAGCCTGCAAAAAACGGTCACGGGTGTGGACAGTGAAGGAGTGGATGCATTAAATTTATTTGTTTCAGACTCTCTTCCCGCAACGGTCTGCTTCTGGACCAGTCTGCTGCTTTATCTGCCCGGTATGATCATCATCAACCTGTTCATTAACGAAGTCAATTTCAAAACCCACAGGCAAAACATAATTGACGGCTGGAAAAGAGAAACCTTCATCTACACAAAAATTGGTCTCATACTCTGCATGTCATTGGTCATTACTATTATGAATTTTTTCGCCACGATGATCATGGCACAGATCACTGATGCTTCCCTTTCAGCCGGAATCCTGAAAGTATTGGGGTTCTCATTTGTCCAGTCTTTTGTTTACCTGATGTTTGCATTACTGCTGGCAACATTCTTCCGGCGCAGTGGGGTGGCCATTATTGTTTTTTTTATTTATGGACTTTTGCTGGAATTATTCTTTGTGTGGTTGTTGGGCAAGATCATTCCAGGCGCACAGTATTTTCTTCCCTTACAGGTCGCCGACTCCATGATCCCGTTTCCCCCGATGAAAGAGTTCTATGCCGACCTCCCTTCGGAGCTTGTAATGCTGGTTGGATCCCTTGCCTTTGCCGGCCTCTATGTTTACATGACAGTGAGGAAGTATAAATATGATGATTTGTAAAACCTGCTAAAGACTGTCTCATTATTTTTGCCACAAAGACACAAATACAGCAGGTTTGGTTACCCATTCTTTATGTCTTCATGGCAAAATTTTGATGGCTGCTTTTTACGACAGCCCCTTATGCACAGGCTGGTATAAGGAAAGCAATTTCAAATGAACTTTATTAATTTCATCCGTAATGTAGCCATGAGCAGGGAAATTTCCTTTGCCATAATGTTGTTTTTAATTGTTAGAAAAAATGTGAACAGCAAAGGGTAAAATTTTTATCTTAGTCAACAAGTTCTTTGATAATGATGACCCTCCCTTCGGAATGATGATGCCGCAGCGAAGCTACAGCGCTGGAAATCAATACAGGTATGGGTTTAACGGGAAGGAGAATGATAATGAGGTGAAGGGGGAAGGTAATAGTTTAGACTTTGGTTATAGGATTTATGATCCGAGAATTGGAAGGTGGTTAAGCATAGACCCATTACAAGGAAAATATCCGTTTGCTTCTCCGTTCAATTTTGTTTTGAATAACCCAATTTCATTTATTGACCCTGATGGCATGGACATTATAATCGGTGAATCCTACGCAAACACAAAATTCTGGACTACCTTTTTAAATAAATCATTTGATAATGTTGTTCAATTCAGAATAGAAACTGATGCCGAGGGAATTCATCGTCTTAAGCTTGATTTAATTGACGGTAAATCATTTAAATCAGAGGAGCAAAAAAAAGCATATGAGTACATTAAGAGTATTGCTGATAATTCCAGCACAAATGTCAAAATTGCATCAGAAGGGACGAGCTATTCGGTCCAAGGTGATTTCTGGAATATCAGTCCAGACAATTATAAAACTGCAGAGTTTTATGAGCAGGTTGCCAAGACAACTAAAGTAGATGGGTTCGGGCTAAATAGTGTAGGAGCTATCTTTATACATTTTTTGGCAGAACAATATTCAGCCCAGGTCGATCAGAAGCTTACAGGAGAAGGCAAAAGAAATGACTACAACTATATTAAATCGCATGATTTTGCTTTAAATAAAGGACTTGAAATATTTGGACACAAATGGGGAGATGCAATCGAACTTCCTTTAGGCAAGGTAAAAGTCATTGATGAAGACATCATTGACTCTGAGGGTAATTATGTCACTACTATGAGGCATATTCACGATTTTTCAGGAAAGGAGCCGAAATACTCTGCTACTCCTTTTGAACGAAAAGGGATGAAAAAAGGGGATAAATGGACAGGCCCAGCGTTAAATTCAAATATGTCAACTGATGAGTATAATAAGGAAAGAAGGAAATATCTTCAGGATAACCCCATTAAACAATAAAACAATCGGGATAATACTAAATCTAAGTCATATAAACCGAAAAGCAGTTGCTAAAACTCTGGTGAGTTGTTTTTTTTGTCTTTTTTGTTCAAGATTAAATGCTCAGCAGGTTTATTTATATCATTTTAATTCGGGGAAATCTTGTATTGATATTGATACTTACTATTTGTACTATGATATAAATAATAAAATAGTTGTCCGGCCAGCCAACGGTGATTTGAGAGATTTGAATTTCATTACAATAAAATCTGACAGTGCCCGTATAGAAAAGTTGAATGATAGTTTATACCACTTTCAACCTATTTACAAAGATGTTCGGTTTAAAATTTATATTATTAATAATTTAACGGACAAAAAAATTGATTCAGTCTATTCAAATAGCATTAGCTTGCCTTTAAGTTTCTCCATAAATAAAAACAATTACCCTCCTTCTTACTCAAGGATTATTATAGAAAATATGAAATTCCTTTTTTTAGAACCAATGCGAAAAGGATGCTTAATTTATGAAAGGGGCTTTAAGATTTCATACTATGAACTAGCTTTATTGCGTAATGATACAGTAGTTTTAATACAAAGCTTTAAGGGGGGGGAGGTTATAAATAATGCTTTTAAGAGAAAGTTAAAACAACTGTCTAAACCAGGAGATGGCTTATTTGCAAAAGATGTCATATTGAAAAATAAGAATGGCCAACAAATAACAATTGACGAGTACGGCTTACTAAAAATACACTGAAAGGGAAGAAGACAGAAGCAACTCCGACATTCGCAACCTGCGCCAGGCATCAGCCTTGAACCTTACCAGTTATAGAAACACAACATCAAGCAAACCACATTTTTTGCCTTTGTTGGTCTTTGGTCTCCCGAATCGTTGAGCGGCCCTTGTTGAGTGTTGCGTGTCGGCTTTGCAGCTTAGCAAAAACACCAACAAGCGAATGGAAGACGCTTAACCCGGTTTCACCTTAGTCTTTATAATGTGTTAGGAAACCCCCAATTTTCAACTCCTGTTTCATAAAACAAAGCTGATGAATGCTTATATTCTTCAGGCAATTTACAAATTCCTGCTTTAAATTCGTGCCGTTGGTGTCTTGGCTCTGCTATTTAGCCCTCACTCAACACTCAACGGCGGCGTGCTGCTTTCTCGGAAGACCAGCAGCGGCGAAAATCATATTTTGGCTCTGTAATAAAAAGCTAATGCAAGAATTATTAATACGCCAATTACCAAAAAAAATATGAACAAGAAAGTGTGCCTATTATGTAAAAGTAATGCAGCGATAAAGCGAATATAAATAAGAATAGTAGCGGTTAGAAAAAAGACAACTCGGTTATACTTATTCCACGGCCCAAAATTCAAGATTGGGAATTTCCGACAAATGAAGTAAAGAAGTAGTAGTAAAATTATTAATAAATCAATATGATTCACATTATAAATTTTTTAAGACCTCTAAAGATCTCGAAATTTTTTCTTTTTTTCTAGGCTTCGCATTATCTTCAGCGTTCGTTTGAATTTTTTTGCCTTTGTTTGTCTTTGGTCTCCCGAATCGTTGAGCGGCCCTTGTTGAGTGTTGCGTGTCGGCTTTGCAGCTTAGCAAAAACACCAACAAGCGAATGGAAGACGCTTAACCCGGTTTCACCTTAGTCTTTATAATGTGTTAGGAAACCCCCAATTTTCAACTCCTGTTTCATAAAACAAAGCTGATGAATGCTTATATTCTTCAGGCAATTTACAAATTCCTGCTTTAAATTCGTGCCGTTGGTGTCTTGGCTCTGCTGCTTAGCCCTCACACAACACTCAACGGCGGCGTGTTGCTTTCTCGAAAGACCAGCAGCAGCGAAAAGACCAACATTCGCTATTGGGTTATTCCTGAAATGGCGAGACATCGGAAAAAAAACCATCATTCCACATTTTATTAACCACATCTTTAATCTTACCTATTGTAATATCTTCAATCACAATTAAGTTTTTTTCGATTACATAACCAACTTGGCCTACCTCCTGCGCAATTCTGGAAGGATTAAAAAAACTCAGTTCATAGGCCTTCCCATCAGGTAATAAAACAATAACATCATTCCTATAGCCACGTAGCTTCATTTCATGCTCGTCACCGTCTAAAAAATCATTCTTAAAATTTATTACAGGAGTCATTATCATTATTAATTAATTTTTTGCCTTTGTTGGTCTTTGGTCTCCCGAATCGTTGAGCGGCCCTTGTTGAGTGTTGCGTGTCGGCTTTGCAGCTTAGCAAAAACACCAACAAGCGAATGGAAGACGCTTAACCCGGTTTCACCTTAGTCTTTATAATGTGTTAGGAAACCCCCAATTTTCAACTCCTGTTTCATAAAACAAAGCTGATGAATGCTTATATTCTTCAGGCAATTTACAAATTCCTGCTTTAAATTCGTGCCGTTGGTGTCTTGGCTCTGCTATTTAGCCCTCACTCAACACTCAACGGCGGCGTGCTGCTTTCTCGGAAGACCAGCAGCGGCGAAAATAATAGTAATGAAGAGAATATTATTTATATATCTTATCTTTTATTTTTATTCATGTACTGATAATAGCATAAATCTTGATCACAAATACTATAGGATCAAAGAAATTTCACTTAACATTTTTCAAGAAATTCCTTCAAATGACAGCCTGCTTTCTTGCAACGATAGTCCGCTAAATCTTGACAACCCATTATTCATTGATATATCCTTTTTAATTGAATACTGTGACTCATTGGGAAAAAGCATTAAAAAGAATTGGATGCCTTCGTTTGGCTATAACGGGATTGTTGATAAGATAAAATCTGTAGATTTTCTTTTATACAATACTAGGACGAAGGGGATTAAGAAAATAGAGTATGACACTATTGATACAAAATACAATTACATTATTAAGCAAAGCGGAGAAAAGCTCAGATTGATTAAAAAGGAATATAACAATAGGTGTTTCAACAATCTGGAAGACATGATTTCCAATATTAATCAACAACGTAACCCTTGTACAAATTTAGACGGGATGCCTAACAATACATTGATTATTAAAGTTGATAACAAAAAAAACAACATCAAAGAGTATGACCGGATTATATTCAAGCTGGTTTTTTCAGATTATTCATTGCAATCAACTGCTCGATTGTCCGTTTAAGGTTATTCCTGAAATGGCGAGACATCGAAAAGAACATCTATCCATTCAACTACTGCAAATGTTATAAAATGTATGGCTGCGCCTAACGGCTTTGAGCAAAGCCGATGCTTCGTTGCAAACGAAGCATAACTACCCTAAAGTTTTAAATTTATCAAAGAACCAAACACTCAGGACAATCGGGTTAAAAAAAATTATCCCCATGATTCAATTAGTATATAACAATACTCTTCTGTAACACAAAAGGCCAACCTTCCATCAGCTTCTCTAACATTCAAAATCAATTGACCTATTTTAGTATTATCAAAATATGGCGCAACATAAATATTTCCACCTTTTGTCTTTCTCAATTTAGTCCACCATTCTGCTGTATTCGCAAGATTTCGGTCTCTTACTTCATTAATGCTTCGCATTGAAAAATAAATTTCATATTCTTTTGGCGGAAAAATTATTTTGAGATAATTAGTGTCTAAATTTTCTATATAAGTCTGGAATGTAGATCGAAGGAAATCCTTAGTAGTCCTGTCCGCCTTAAATCTAAGATACACATTGTACGGCTTAAAGTATGAAGGATCACTTGCTACCTTTTTGATCTTTACTTCACTTAAAGGCAAACCGATCAATACAGGAATGTATCTCTTTATGAGACGCTCCTCATATTTGCTCTCACATGAAAAGATAAATGTTAAAATAAAAAAAACTAAATATGGGTTATGCTTCATCATTTAATTTCCTACTCTGACTTTTCATTACTTATCTCATTTTGCTTACCATCACTATACCTTGGTTTCCCTTTAAACCAGTCAAAGTGAGAGTCAGAACTTGATTGCTTAACATCCACCCAATCGGATACTATTTTGAATCCTTGACCAGGTAAATATTTACCTGCTAACCTTGTTTGAGTATCTCCCCATTCACTCCGCTGCAAATCATCATTTGATACCGGCTCCGTTTTAAAATCCCAAACATCAGTAAACCTCATCTTACCTGAAAAGGTCCATTTAGTTTTATCTTTGCTATCAACTTTAATTTCTCCAGTAAGTTCAATGGTAAATCTTCCTAAAGTACCACCCGTACCTGCAGCCCCTTGTATTGAATAACCTTCTGACAACTTTAGTTTATCTCCAGCTTTTGCTGAGGATATTAATTTTTCGAATTTATTATTATCAGCCGCCACAATACCTTGTAATCCTGTGTACATTGTATTTGTTTTAACCATTTCAGTTGTATTGAGTTGGTAAGTTTTGCCCTCTCCATAGGCGTAATGTTCTATGAGTTTTTTGGGAAGTTGTTCTCTATAAAGTGCTTTTACAGCTGAAACGATAATGCGTTTATTAATTTTTCCTGCATCTTCAACCGTAACAATCATTCCAATAGGTCTGCTATCTTTGGAAAACGCTTGAGGCATTCCAGTAGCCACTAAGCCTTCCAAGCCATCAAGATCAATATTCGTAACTGCTGAATTGGATGCAAACTGATATGGTGTTAACATCGGATAACTCCTTGCCAACGGATCAACACTCAAAAACCTCCCCAATCTCGTATCATAAATCCTCATCCCATAGTCCTGCTGGTTGCCTTCCCCCTTCACCTCATTATCATTTTCCTTCCCGTTAAACCCATACCTGTATTGATTTCCAGCGCTGTAGCTTCGCTGCGGCATCCCCATCCCAAAGGGATAGTCGAAATATCTCAAAGAACTAAAGCTAATTTACTAAAATTATTTTTACGGCTTTTAGCAAAGCCGATACTTCGCTGAAATATTCATTCCGTACCAAAGGTCGGGGCGAAGTATAACAACCCTAAAGTTTTAGATTTAGCAAAGAACAGAAGACTACGAAGAACGGAAGTATTTACAGTAATCAGCTATGCTGCTGCATTCAGCAAAACCTGATTTCCAACCGAGGCTTAGTCAGACCACTTGTCTTTAATAACATTAATCAAGCTCTTTTTAATTTCATCGGTAATCTCTGATGATAATTTTATGTCATCAAGTTTACTATTCACAAAGGACTGAAACGTTTTTTTATCCGTTTTATGTTCACTCCAATATAAATCGGCCTTGAGAAGTGACAAAAGTAGATCTCCCGGAAAATACAGAGCTTCAAGCAAAACATTTTTCTCCACTTTTGAAATAGCAATAGGGGCAGTTACTTCTAAACACAACTTTTCTTGTATTGATATTCTTAAGTCATCGTCAGTAAAGTCTCTAATTTTCTTTTTGCGGACTTCATGAACCCTCTTAACAAGATTTGTTGGATAATCATCTTCGTCTTCCCACACGTCATTTTCTATCTCCTCTATAGATTGGTTTATTAAATCAGTTTGATTTTTGAATTTCATTCTTAGTTCTGTTTAATACATCCGTAATAGCATCCTTTTTTTTGCCTTTGTTGGTCTTTGGTCTCCCGAATCGTTGAGCGGCCCTTGTTGAGTGTTGCGTGTCGGCTTTGCAGCTTAGCAAAAACACCAACAAGCGAATGGAAGACGCTTAACCCGGTTTCACCTTAGTCTTTATAATGTGTTAGGAAACCCCCAATTTTCAACTCCTGTTTCATAAAACAAAGCTGATGAATGCTTATATTCTTCAGGCAATTTACAAATTCCTGCTTTAAATTCGTGCCGTTGGTGTCTTGGCTCTGCTATTTAGCCCTCACTCAACACTCAACGGCGGCGTGCTGCTTTCTCGGAAGACCAGCAGCAGCGAAATAAACCGTAAGATATGATGGAACAAGATGAAATAATTTCTACCATTAATGACCTTAAGCTAGACGTGGCTCTTTATAGCTTAGAAAAAAGTGAAATGACTGTTTCTAATATACTGAAGACCTACAGTAAAAAGGAGATATATGAATACCCTTTGTGGGATAACATAGCTGAAAAAGCCAGTTATTATAACCCAGATGGGTGGAAATTTATTGCAGATTTTAGAAGAAATTCAAAAAAATTACTGTTTACGGAACCAAGCAAGGGCATTATTGTTTTTGAATTTAATAACTCAATTGACCTCGTAAATATGCTAGACAATTCGTACGGTTTTGTCTTTTATGTTACCGATATAAATATAAGTTATCTACTTTGTTTTAATGATCATGACTATTTAATTGGGTGTGGTGATGCGAAATACTGGGTTGGGTCATTAGGTAGCTAATGTATCAAAATATTATCAACTCATTTGTATTTATTTTTTCGAATAAACCGATAGTATATAAATAAACATATAAAAACTAATGCAAAGGTTACAGGTGCAAATTGTAGAAATAAAAAATTAAAATAAATCCCCCTGATGTAGATCTTAGTTCATATCGTCAACTTTCAAACAAACTGAATAATGAGTAATATTTTCTACACTATTTCTTTGAGACTGATTTTACTGTTTATGTTCATGTGGGGAAATTGTGCAATGCCTCAAGACAAGCAAACTGGGATGAAAAAAACAAGTATGAAATTAATGGAGCTTTTGGTAAAATCTGATTCTATACAAATTTGTTCAATGTTCGAAAGCGAAGAAGATCTTGCAAATAGGCGAGAAGATATTGGCGATGATTGTCGTGATTTTATTTCAGTTACTAAGAAACATGGCATGCCTAAAATTGAATCGTTGCAGTTGTCAAAAGGTTTAAGTGATGAGAATGTTGTATCTGTCGATTTATTGAAGCAAGAGGACTCTCTTCTTAACCTAAAAAGTTGTAAGCTGCTCGTTTTCTTTTATCCGGATAAATTTCTTGATAAGACTAATAAAATTTTAAATTATATCATTTTTACTGAACCTCTAAAAGAAAAGAAACAAGCTATAATTCCAGCACCGTCTCTACCAAGACAAAAAAACTGACTTACATCCGGAAATAGTCAATTAGCAAGTTCTTTGCCTTTGTTGGTCTTTGGTCCCTCGCTGTATATTTCAGAAAATCCCGCTGCACAGCTTGAGGATCATTGTCAGGAAGCATCTGCCAGATAAGATGGATATGGATTTCCATGATGACAAAAGAAAAAATCCTTGCCCTTTTGTCTTTTACCAGGAATCGCATACTGCTGATGACAATATCTTTATATTTGTCAGGTTTCAACAGCTTTTTCCATTCAAGATTTGTCGCTGTGAAGAATTGAGGATACACTGTTATGATCGGTACCATAGCTTAATCATTTAAGTTATGGATTCCTTTCATTCGTGCCGTTGGTGTCTTGGCTCTGCTGCTTAGCCCTCACACAACACTCAACGGCGGCGTGTTGCTTTCTCGGAAGACCAGCAGCGGCGAACAATGCTGCTGGTCAGTATATTGTGCAGCATGTAAAAATGTCCCTTATCCCTCAGCGTATCATCATCATTATTTAGCCCGTCATGACGTTCTACTTCAAAGGGAAACAGGGAATATTCCAGCAAGATGCCCGTGGGCACATACTGCATATCCATACGGAAAAGGCTATCCCTCCATCTTTCCCTGGTTATGCCCACAGAATCTTCGGTGGTTAACTGTGCGGATACAACTGTGCAGAAGAGGATAGCCCCTAAAAGGGCCAAGGATGGCTTTCTCATAACAGTTATAGTTTTAATGGTTAAAAATATCTTTACCTGCAAATGCAGGCGTTCATCATGAAGTCAAAGCGTCCGTCTGTAATGTCAATACTGTCTGTAATGCCTCCGTATGTGCTATAAAGCTTGAATGAAAATATCCCTGATATGATTTTGCCCACCGGATCAATTTTGGTTATTTCAAAAATACCAAGAGTGCCATTCCACATTTTGCTCCATTCATGAGTAACACCGGATGATTTTTTCCCTAAATATTTGATATTGACTGAATCAAATTTATTACCTGTAACGGTTAATGGTACTTGACTAATTATTGAGAGGTATGAAGATTCTCTTGCGACTTTTAGACTAAAATGATCAGGGGAGGTGCTTGGTGGTCCATATCTTGCAGAGATTTCAGCACAAGGGTTTCCTCCAAAACTACATTTATAATACGGCACCCATACTTCATCATTCACTTTAAAGCCTATTGTGTTTCTTCCTTCTTGTGTTATAGGGGGTAAAACAGAAGACGGTTTGTCTTTGCGGCACTGGATGCCAGCAACCCCAAAAAGGAGCGCAGTGAAAGAAAGAGGGATGAATATATTTCTCATGTGATGAAGGTTTAATAAAATAATGATGATATTAAGTTAAGCTGTTCCTGCGGTACGGTCCAAATAAATAATACAGAAATTAATATGTAATAATTTTCACATTTTTTAATTGCTGATAACCGGTACCTTCTTATAGTATTTGTTTGTAGGGTTTAATGAACATCAGGAGCGATCTGCGCTTAAATTAAATATATCTGTTCCTGCGTGAAATAAATGATGTGAATACCATTTGCTGTAATGCAGCCAAATGCAGCAGCAGAAGAGAAATACTGCAATGATGCTAAAGCTGATAAGAAAGATAAATTATTGGAGATAATACGATCAGAAAAAGTTGCCGGCTCAGCTCATTTTTTTTCAGCTAATATTTTTTCCAGCAAAGCCACTTTCTCTTTTTCAGACTGCAGAAGTCGTTCGTATAGTTTTTTGTTTTCCTCCAAAACTTCGATCCATTTCTCAACTGGATTAAACACTGCATTATTGAAGATGGATCCAGCATTGTCATGAAGAGTGCTCGATATAATATTGATTGTAGTTTCTTCCGTGAAGTTTTTGATAGATTCTACAGGCACCTTTAATGCCGTTGCTATTTTTTCCAGCATATCCTTATCCAAAGCCTCTTTTTGTTCCAGCGCAGAGATAGCCTGCTGGCTGATCCCTAACTCCATTGCCAGGGCTTCCTGCTTAATGCCCAGTATCTCCCGGATGCGTTTCACATTGCGGCCTTCATGTATGGTTTTTTCTGTCATACAAATAATTTGAGTCTTACAATGTTACATAAACTTTGCTATTTGGCCTACAACCAGCAGGGCTGGGTTACAGGTTCTTCATCTGTTCGTTGAAATAAATCTGTCGCCTGGAAAACTTGAGACAGCACAACTTCGGCAAACAGTAGCCTGCTTTCCTTTTTTGTAACTGGCTTATTGACCCTTGCAGAAATTAATTTAGCTACTGCCTGTTGTGGCAGGCTGGCCGCAAGTTCCATGGCAAGCACCTGCAACACTTCTTCAGCGCTAACCCCATTTTTCAACAACCGCATAGCGGTGCCCGTCAGAGATTGATAGAGTCGCCGGTCCTTTATTCCCGCCGGTCGCTGTTGATACACGGCCGATGCCAGTGGCGAGGCCGACTTCAGTAAAGCGGCATAAACCATCGTTTGCCGGAAAGCAGGGTCCTTTTTAACCCGCTTTCCCGTCAACGAACTCTTCATACGGGCATAATATTCCCCTTGCATCCGGTAAAAACATACAGAGCCGGATGTCCCGCAGTATTTTATCTTGCCGGTTTGCTTCGCCATCTCTTTTTTATAGTAAAGAACCAAAAAATTATTTCCCCTGTCAATCCCATTTTCCGTACAAACAGGACGTATTTTCCGCATACTGATCCCATCACCCTGCACCACAACCGCTTAGAGCTGCCCATGGCTCAATGACTTATTTGATCCAATACACTCCTACAGCCCCTTTTCTCACCTCTCACACCAGGCAACTTCCATGATACTCCCACCCAACGCCCGGGTAAAAGCGTTCAAACTAAGAACGTAACCTGTCATTTCTTTTAGGCCCGGCAAACCAATACACTGAATCTTATGTCTTATCATTGCTTTTGCCTTGTTTGTCCAGTTTATGACAGCCAAAAATTATTTGCATCGTAAATTTGCAAAGGCAAAATTTTAACAGGAAAAACTGGCCTAAAAACAGGATTTTTGCCGTATTGAAATAAATAAAACCAGGTATGAAGAAACTTATAGCATTGGCAGTTATTGTTTTGGCAGCCTTCAGCAGCCAGGCGCAGCTAAACCCGGTAAGCTGGACCTTTTCCGCTAAAAAGATAGGCGATAAGACTTACGAAGTCTATATGTCAGCCACCATGCAAAACAAATGGCATCTCTATTCGCAGGTACAACCCGAAGATGCGATAGCGATGCCCACTACTTTCACCATCAATCCCAACCCGCTGTTTACTCTCGAAGGAAAGATCAAAGAAGTGGGTAAACTGGAAAAATTTCATGACCCCAAACTTGATCTCTCCGCCAACCAGTATTCCAATAAGGTGGATTTTGTACAGGTGATCAAACTAAAAGGAAACGTAAAGACCAATTTCAGCGGCAATGTGGAATTTCAGACCTGTGACGATCACAAATGCCTGCCGCCAAAAACGGTGAACTTTAATATTGCAATCAAATAGCGGATGAAAACATCCGGCGAATAAATGGAACGGGTTCTTTCGGAGAACTCGTTTTTTGTAAACAGGATAAATATGTTGCGCATTTTTCGAACCATTGCTGCTTTTTGTGCCGGCCTGCTTTTTTCATTTTCTATCCAGGCACAGGACTCAACCGCCATCACCGGCTGGAAAATAGAAAGCAAAAAAATAGCCCCGGGAAAATATGAACTGACATTTCGTGTTGCTGCCAATAACGGCTGGAAACTGTATGCTCCCAACCAGGTATTGTTTGAGGTGAAAACCACCGACCTGCAGTTTGCTGATTCAGCCATTGTGCAGGAAGGTGAATTCATCATGCTGACTACACCAAAAAAGATAAGCAGTTCCATTTTTGAAGGTGAGCAGATCAATGTTTTTGAAGCAGAGGCATCATGGAAAGCGGTTATTGCATTTAAAAATGATTCTATACCGGCAAAACTGCCTGGTACAATTTTTTACACCTATGCAAAGGAGGATGAGTTTTATCCTTCCAATCCTCACACATTTGTGGTTGAGCTCGAAGGCGGAATGGAAGCATGGAAAATAAAAAGAGATTCCATTGACATCAATAACCCCGCCGAACCCTGCGGTGACGATGACACGAAGAACAAAAGTATGCTCACTATTTTCCTGCTGGGTTTGCTCGGTGGTCTCATTGCGCTGCTTACTCCCTGTGTGTTCCCGATGATACCGGTGACGGTCACCTTTTTTACCAAAAAATCACAGGACAGGAAAAAAGGAATTACCAATGCAGTCTTATACGGTCTGTTCATTTTCCTGATCTATATACTGATCACCCTGCCTTTTCATGTGGCAGGCAAAGCCATCAGCCCGGAGATATTCAATAACATTTCTACCAATGTATGGCTTAACCTGCTCTTCTTTGCCATCTTTGTTTTCTTTGCCCTTTCCTTCTTTGGTTTGTTTGAAATAGGTTTGCCCGCAGGGCTCGCCAATAAAATGGATTCAAAGTCTGGCCTGGGCAATCTTGGCGGCATCTTTTTCATGGCGGCCACATTGGCCATTGTTTCTTTCTCCTGCACCGGGCCTATTCTTGGAACATTACTGGTGGGTGTGGCCGAGCAGGGCGCCTGGCCTTTGACTGTTGGCGCAGCAGGTTTTGGTATTGCGTTAGGATTACCATTTGCTTTGTTTGCCATGTTTCCCCAATGGCTGCAATCGTTGCCCAAATCAGGAGGCTGGATGACGGATGTGAAAGTGATCCTTGGATTTTTAGAACTGGCTCTCGCTGTTAAGTTTTTATCCAACGCCGACCTCGTAGAGCAATGGGGTTTGTTGAAAAGAGAAATATTCATCGGGCTTTGGGTGCTGATAGGATTGTGTATGGTGCTGTACCTGCTCGGTATTTTGAAAATGGCACATAGCTCGCCGGTAAAGAGATTTTCGTTTACAAGAATTGCATTCATCGTCCTTTTTGCATCCATCACCATTTACCTGGTACCGGGCCTCACCAACAGCAAATGGGCCGATCTGAAACTCATCAGCGGGTTTCCGCCTCCAAGAACGTATAGCCTGTATAAAGTGGAGAGGGCCGACCTCATTGAACCGATCCACAATAACTATATCCAGGCTTTGGAGCAGGCCAAACGGGAAAATAAACCATTGTTGATCGACTTTACCGGCTGGGCCTGTGTCAACTGTCGTCGTATGGAAGACAAAGTATGGCCGGACAGGGAAGTGGACAGCCTGATGCGGAATGAATTTGTGGTGCTTTCTTTATATGTGGATGAACGAAAGAAATTGCCTGTGCAGGAGCAAACAGTGGTGACGTTGACCAACGGCACGGAAAAATCTATCGTGACGGTAGGAGATAAATGGTCCACTTTCCAGACAGAGAATTTCGGGGCCACATCGCAGCCACAGTACGCAATTCTCAGCCCTGATGAAAAAGCATTGACCAAAACCAAATTCTATACACCCGATCCGGATGAATTTGCAACGTGGCTCAAATGTGGTTTAGAGACTTACCGGAAAAATAAATAAACAGAAACGGGTTAAGCGGGTAAAGAAAAGACCTCCCGGTGCAGGATGCAATCCGGGAGGTCTTTCAATTTGGTGTCATTCTGCAGCAACCCATCGCTGGCAAGCAGGGGAATTTCTTTTTCGAACTAAGAACTCCCGGTGCGACCGGAGATGCAGAATGACAAGAGCGGTCTCGTCCCGGCCCTTTCCATACATGGAAAGGGTGGTTAGAGAGCAATTTGTTTCTGTGTCATCAGTTTGCGCAGGTTGATCAAACCATAACGCATACGACCCAGCGCCGTATTAATACTGCAATTCGTGACAGCAGCAATTTCTTTAAAACTCATGTCCGCATAGTGGCGCAGGATGATCACTTCCCGCTGATCTTCGGGGAGGCGTTCCAGCATATCCCTTACCCGGTCATGGCTCTGACGCTTCATCATCATGGTTTCGGCGCTGTCTTCAGAGAAGTTCAGCACTTCAAAAATATCTTTATCCTCGCCGTTGCGGATGGTTGGAGTCCGTTTCACCTTGCGGAAATGATCCACACACAGGTTGTGGGCTATCCGCATAGCCCAGGGAAGGAATTTACCTTCTTCCGTGTAGCGGCCGCCCCGCATCGTGTCAATGATGCGGATGAATACGTCCTGGAAGATATCTTCCGCCAGGTATTTGTCTTTTACGAGGAACAGGATAGACGTGTACAACTTGTCCTTATGACGGAGCACAAGGGTTTCAAGGGCGTCTGAATTTCCATCCTGGAACAGGTGGATCAGTTCATGGTCAGTTTTCTTGTTAAAAGCTTTCATAACTCCTACAGGTTTAGTTTTGTCTCCGCCGGGTTGCGCAGCAGCCATGGCAAAGTATTCAATGGATATTGGTTGCGAAATCAGTGATTGGTTAAAAACAGAGTAGAAGTTTGTGCGATAGGCGTGTAAGTTTTTGGTTTTTCATTTTTTCGGATATTGGAATTTAAAAATAGACCATTTCACGAAATTGCCAAACATTTGTAAAAGCAAATTGTATGACAGGGTGCTAAGAAAATGTTAAGACTAAAGGCGCAAATGCAAGCCCGGCAAGGGTTTGCGCCATAAATACCGGTAATGGAGACAAAAATAAAAGGGAAAAATCCCGTAGCAGCAAAGACCGTAAATTCCGCAGGGAATATTATCATAAAGGGGGCCAGGGTACATAATCTCAAGAATGTGGAGGTAGTGATTCCCCGTAATAAACTGGTGGTGGTAACAGGGGTTTCCGGCTCGGGAAAATCCTCCTTAACCATTGATACACTGTATGCAGAAGGGCAGCGCCGCTATGCCGAAAGCCTCAGCGCCTATGCCCGGCAGTTCCTCAACCGGATGAACAAACCTGATGTGGACTATATCAAAGGTTTGTGTCCTGCCATTGCCATTGAGCAGAAGGTTATTACCCGGACACCCCGCAGCACGGTGGGCAGCATGACCGAGATATATGATTACCTGCGGCTGTTCTATGCCCGCATCGGGAAAACAATTTCACCCGTATCCGGCAGGGAGGTGAAAAAAGATGATGTGGCGGATGTGCTGGATGCTATCACCAGCCTTAAAGAGGGCGACAAGGTATTTATCCTGTCGCAGTTCAAACAACATCGCAACCGGAATGTAAAAGAGGAACTGAATATCCTGGTACAAAAAGGGTTTTCAAGGGTGGCCTCCCCAGGCGCCGCTCAGGGAGGGGCTTTAGAACCCCTCAGGATTGAAGAATTACTCGAGTTGAGTGACAAGGAACTGAAGACAAAAAAGATCACACATATTCTTATTGACAGGATTGTGGTAAAACAATTTGATGAAGATGACAAACACCGCTTGTCCGATTCAATAGGAACGGCTTTCTACGAGGGAGAAGGGGATGTGTACCTGGAAGTGAACGGGAAAAAAATGCTTCATTTCAACAACAGGTTTGAACTCGATGAAATGCAGTTTGAAGAACCCCAGCCCAATTTATTCTCCTTCAACAATCCATTTGGCGCATGCCCTACCTGCGAAGGTTTTTCACAAGTGCTGGGTATTGATGCGGGCCTGGTGATACCTGACAGGAGACTGAGTGTGTATGACGGAGCAGTAGCACCCTGGAAGGGAGAGAAACTGGACTGGTGGCGCCAGCAGTTTATCAAAAAAGCCAAACAGGTCAATTTTCCTGTTCATAAAGCCGTTGCTGATCTCACCGACAAGCAATACAGGATATTGTGGGAAGGAATAGACGGCATCGGCATTGATGATTTCTTTAAAGATGTGGAATCACAATTATATAAGGTGCAGTACCGGGTGTTGCTGAGCCGCTACCGTGGCCGCACCACCTGCCCGGATTGTAAAGGCTACCGGCTGAGAAAGGAGTCTTTATATGTAAAGGTCAATGGCAAACATATCGGTGAGCTCAGTGAAATGCCCGTGAAGGATTTGAAGGAATGGTTTGAGCAAACTGCAAAGAAGCTGAAAGAGCATGACCAGGCTATCGCCAAACGTATATTGATTGAATTGAACGGAAGGCTTGACACTTTATTAAAAGTTGGATTGGGCTATCTCACACTAAACCGACTTGCCAACACGCTGAGCGGCGGCGAAAGCCAGCGCATCCAGCTAACAAGAAGCCTGGGCAGCAATCTCACCAACTCCTTATATATATTGGATGAACCTTCCATTGGTTTGCATTCAAGGGACACGGCCAATCTTATCAAAGTATTGAAAGAGTTAAGAGACCTCGGCAACACGGTGGTGGTGGTGGAGCATGATGAAATGATGATGCGGGAAGCAGACCATATCATTGATATGGGGCCACTGGCTTCGCATCTTGGTGGTGAGGTAGTGGCAGAAGGTGATTATGATGCTATCATCAGCAACAATGCAAGTCTTACGGGTAAATACCTGAATCATGAATTGACGATCGAACCGCCAAAGCAGGTAAGAAAGTGGAATCGTTCCGTTAAGGTGGAAGGAGCCCGCCAGCACAACCTGAAAAACATCACTGTCGAATTTCCGCTGAATGTGCTTTGTGTGGTAAGTGGCGTCAGCGGAAGTGGTAAAACAACACTGGTGAAGCATATTCTTTATCCTGCTTTGCAAAAGCTGAAAGGAGAATATGGTGATAAGGTTGGCTTTCATAAAACGATCAGCGGGGATATTGACAGCATTGCTCAAATTGAAATGGTGGATCAAAATCCTATTGGTAAATCATCCCGCAGCAACCCTGTCACTTATATCAAAGCCTATGATGAAATAAGGGACCTGTTTGCCCGCCAGCCATTGAGCAAGATGCGGGGTTTTCAGCCCAAACATTTTTCCTTCAACGTGGATGGCGGCCGTTGCGACACCTGCAAGGGGGAAGGAGAACAGGTGGTGGAGATGCAGTTCCTGGCTGATGTGCACCTGACCTGTGAATCATGCGGCGGGAAAAGATTTAAAGAGGAAGTGCTGGAAGTGAAATACCGGGATAAAAACATCTTTGATGTGCTGGAGATGAGTGTGGATGAAGCGATCAGTTTTTTTGATGATGAAAAAAACCTGGCTAAGGCATTACAGCCATTGAGTGATGTAGGTTTGGGCTATGTGAAACTGGGTCAGTCATCGGGCACATTGTCTGGTGGCGAAGCACAACGGGTGAAACTCGCTTCGTTTTTAGGCAAAGGAAAGAACAGCAATAAAATACTCTTCATTTTTGACGAGCCCACCACCGGTTTGCATTTTCATGATATCAAAAAACTGCTGGGATCTTTTAATGCATTGATTGAGCAGGGTCATTCCATCATTGTGATTGAGCATAGCACCGATGTGATCCGCAGTGCTGACTGGGTAATTGATCTTGGCCCGGAAGCCGGTGATGACGGCGGGCAGTTGGTGTATGCGGGAATACCAGGCGGACTTAAGAAAGAAAAACAAAGTCATACCGGAAAGTTCCTGTAGCAAAACCTGCAACCTTCAAAAAGCAGTCATCCCGGGTGTAAGTGATAATCAAAGCGGAATGAAACGGGAAAAATCCTTTCCTGTATAGTGATTTTCCTAATATTTTTTTTTTCCTATCAGCCCTGTTTTCTTTGCCGGTTAGTTTTCAATCGCTTATGCTGCTACGTTATATCGTATTCTTACTAAGCGATTACTCTTAGTAATGAGTGATAAGTATTGTTTACAGCGAAAATACGGTTGACAATTGTCAAATGTTTCATTGTAGGCTTGTGTAGGTAGTTTCACTTAGATAGCTTTATCGCCTGTTACGAATAAAATCCAATCGGTATGAAAAAGGCTCTGATCCTATCCTGTTTATCTTTTCTTGCATTTATTTCAGCTTATTCAAATACTTATTATTCCACGGGCAGCGGTTCACCCAGTGTAACGACCAACTGGAAAACCAACCGCAATGGCACGGGTTCTTCACCGTCCAATTTTACAACCGCCGGGGCTGTGTTTGTTGTTCAATCCGGTCATATTATGAGTACTTCAGCCAACTGGACCGTGAGCGGTACCGGCAGCAAAATCGTAATTGAGAATGGAGGAATACTGAAAGCAAATGGTAAAACGGTTGCTTCACCCAATTTTGAAATTCAAAACGGAGGCACTTATATACATGAAGTGGCATCAACAACTTTTCCCGGAAGCAGCACCCGAAATTTTGCAACGGGCAGCCATGTAGAAATAAGAAACTGGGGTGCGGCAGGAACCGCTTTGCCTAACCCCACTACTTGGGGCAATCTTACCATTGACCTGGGTGATGCTTTTAACGGTAACTGGACCCAGGGGGGGAATCTTATAAGCGTTGCAGGCAATTTAAGGATAGTAAGTACCGGTAAAAACACGTCACAACTCCGCTTCAGCACTAACCAGTCTTACACTATGTCAATTGGCGGCGACCTGGTCATTGAAGGAGGAATTGTTGAAGCGGCTGCCAATAATGGTAATAATAGCCAGACTATAATCCTGGGTGGTTCTTATAACCAGTCCGGCGGCACATTGCAGCGATCAGGCAATCAACCCAATTTAATAATAAGATTTGCAGGTGAAAACAGTCAGTTTACAAAAACAGGCGGCACCCTAGCCAATGAAAAATTAAATTGGGAAGTGAGCAATGGTGCAAAACTTATACTCAATAGCGATTTGCCCGTTGCTTCATCAAGGTCCCTTGTTGTGAATGGTACCCTTAATGTTCAAAATAAACAAGTAACCGGTTCAGGCAGCTTTCAGCTTGCTGAGGAAGGTAAGTTTATCACTTCGCATGCTTCAGGTGTCGGCGGTTCACTTGCCCTCACTGGGTCGTTATCGTTGGGGCAAAGTGCAACTTATGAATTCAGGTCTGCCACCACTACACCATTTGCTTCTATTCCCGGAAATGTGACAGCCAAAGATATTATTGTAGATGCGAACATTACCATTAATAAAGATGTTACGATAACCGGGGCTTTAAGACTACAAAGCGGGAAACTGGTTATTCCACCCGGCTATCATATTACTGTTTCTTCCGGTGCCGCCATTGAAGGAAGTGGGTTTGGCAGCAGTAAGCACATTGTCACCCAGGCCAATCACAGCACTGGGGCGAAGGGTTTTTTACGCATTGGCAATTTCTCCGGTACAATGACTTTTCCCGTCGGCAACGGCACCCACTACCTCCCGGTCACTTTAGTAACCACAGGGCAGAATGATTTTAGCGTATGCGCCTATCCGGGAGCTACGCAAAACGGGCAACCCAACGGAACAGCATTTTCTGAAACAGCTAAAAAGAGTATTGTGGATGCCATCTGGATGGTGAACAGAAACAGTGGTAGTGGCAGTCCCACTATGACAGTATCCTGGCCGGATGTACTGGAAGGGCAGACTTTCAAATCTGTGCCGGATGCTCAAATTGGTATTTCACATTATGATGGCTCCAATTGGGACCTGCCATTTGGTAATGGCAACCAGTTGCAGAATACCGCCACCCGTCCTTACATTCTTTCTTTTTCTCCCTTCAGTGTTGGCAAATCAGGCATTCCGCTGCCGTTGAAGTTTGGTGATATTAAGGTATTTAAACAAAACAACGGGGTGCAGGTAGATTGGGTAAGTTTCACAGAAATAAATGTTGACCGTTATGAAATTGAAAGATCAGCAGACGGTAGATCATTTACGACGGCAGGGCATGTTATAGCTACAGGCAATGGCACAGCAAAGAAAAGTTATAGTTATATTGATTCTTCACCCGGTACTGGTTCTGTTTTTTACCGCATCAGGGGAGTAGACAATGATGGCAAACCCACCTACAGCACAGTTGTTAAGTTGGTGTTGAACCAGTCATCCAATGACCTGGTATTATATCCCAACCCTGCAGTGGGTAAACGGATTTCATTCCAGTTGGGCAACCTGGACAAGGGGCAATACCAGGTGTCTGTATATGATCTGAACGGGAAGCATGTATATCGAAAGTCTTTAAATCATACCGGGGGACCCATCAGTCAACTTATAGAACTTCCCGGAAACACAACAAAGGGAGTATACAATTTCCGAATAAGCAGCACCGGCGGCGGAAAGACGGACCTGATTAAAATGTTTGTTGTTAATTAATGGATATAAGGAAGCCCAAGTACTAATTGCGAACGAGAAGAGTCCACCCGGACTCTTTTTTGTTTTAGCGAAGTTTGTCAAGGGTTTTGATGAGCTTCTCATCTTTGCGGATACCACGAAAGGCCATAAAAAAGCCGGCGACTACGGCAAAAGGAAGTATGCTGGCCAGCGCCATCGTGCTTTTCTCAAATTTCTGCAACTGGGCAAAATAGATCACCAGGATGAGAGTACTCAGGGCCATACCAGCCAGGCATAGCCGTAGCTGTATTTTCCTGTCTTTGTAGAAGAAGATGCTGATACCCGCCAGCAAAACGGCTGCCCCGGTGAGCACCAGCAGCACAAAATGACTGCCGGCATTCAGTGCGGTGTCTGGCGTCAGCACATCTTTAATCATGCGGGTGCCGGTGGCAAACGGGAATTTGAAACTAAAAGCGGCGCAAAGGGCCGACAAAATGAGCCAAAGGGTTTGCTGACGCTGTATCATACAGTAAGTTTTTGCTAATGTAAACAAATTGGAGAAATAGAATGAGAAAGCAGCCGGGAAAAGGAGATGTTATTTATTTATAACCTGCCCGATGAACAATAAAGTGTTGGTTTGCGGCACAGCAATATGCAGTTCCCTCATGCCGTATTCCCGGTCAAAAGGCTCTCTTACTTTCACACCGCTCAGTTTATATTTTATAGAAGTCCAGAGAGTATCAAGATCATCCACCTCAAGATAGAATTCCATTTGCCCTATATCGGTGCCGGCATTCAGCAGGTGAACGGTGAGGTTGTCTTTCTGGTAAATGGCGTAACCGGCAGTGTCCATTACAACAGAGAAGCCCAGCACTCCTTTAAAGAACCGGCCCGTTTCGGCCAGGTCAAATGAAGGGATCATCGGGCTGAGGTAAAGGGCTTTGTACATGGCAGTAAGACTTGCTTGTTTGTACAAGTTACGGAAATGTTCTGTCAAACTTTGCAGCGGCTTCTGCACGGGAGCGAATATTCAGTTTTTGATCTATCCTTTTTGTATGGGAGTTACATTGTTGTGGGGGTGTTATCGAAGCTAAATCTTTTACGCCTTGAATACTCCTCACCAACAACCGAAATTTTGATTGTGTTATTGGTACGAAGTCTGGAATCTGTAACAGCGTTTATTTTGAACAGCAACAATGGCCTAATGGGCATCTAAAGAATAGTAAATCTTTTATCCCAGCTCAGGGTACAACGGGAACTGATACATAAAGGCTTTCACTTCCGCTTTTGCTGATGCAATTGTGGTTTCATCATCAGCATTCATCAGCACTTTGTCAATAAGATTTACCACTGTTTCCATATGGGCTTCTTTCATACCTCTAGTAGTGATGGCAGGCACACCCACCCGGATACCCGATGTAACAAAGGGAGATTTGTCATCAAAAGGCACAGCGTTTTTGTTAAGAGTGATATGAGCTTTGTCCAATGTTTCCTGCGCTTTTTTGCCGGTGAGGTTTTTGTTGCGCAGGTCTATCAGCATTAAATGATTGTCGGTGCCATTGCTGATAAGATTATATCCCCGGCTTACAAAGGCGCTGGCCATTGCCTGTGCATTTGCGATCACCTGTTGCCCGTATGCCTTGAAATCTTCAGAAAGTATTTCACCAAAAGCAACTGCTTTGGCAGCGATCACATGTTCCAGAGGCCCACCCTGTGAACCCGGGAAAACGGCGAGATCAAGCAATTGACTCATTGTTCTGAGGTTTCCTTTCGGGTCCTTGATGCCCCAGGGATTTTCAAAATCATGACGCAGCATAATGATACCCCCTCTTGGACCACGCAATGTTTTATGCGTGGTGGAAGAAACGATATGGCAATGATCAAATGGATCATTCAGCAAACCGGTTGCGATCAACCCGGCAGGATGTGCAATGTCGGCAAAAACAATAGCGCCGATCTCATCGGCAATAGCACGGATGCGTTTATAGTCCCAGTCGCGGCTGTAGGCTGATGCGCCGCAGATGATCATCTTTGGTTTTTCAGTTCTTGCTTTTGCTTCTAACTGGTCGTAGTCAACGATTCCTTCCTTTGTTACTCCATAATGCAATGCATGATAGGTCTTGCCACTAAAATTAGCCGGGCTGCCATGGGTGAGGTGACCGCCCATGCTCAGGTCAAGTCCTAAAAATTTTTCTCCCGGTTTCAGTGTTGCTAAAAAAACGGCAGCATTGGCGGATGCACCGCTATGCGGCTGCACATTGGCCCAACTGCAATTAAAAACTTTCTTCAGTCTTTCGATGGCTAATGTTTCAATTTCATCCACCACTTCGCAACCGCCGTAATATCTTTTGCCGGGATAACCTTCTGCATATTTATTAGTCGGCACAGTGCCCATGGCCTGCATCACCTGCAGCGACGTAAAATTTTCTGAAGCAATCAGTTCAATACCGTTGCGTTGGCGGTCAAGTTCTTTGCGGATGAGGTCGAATACGAGGGTATCTTTTTGCATGGAAGTTTGTTTATTGGTTAACTGGTTGATTAGTTAACAAGGAACCTTTTAGAGAGAAGGGTTTTCCTTTTTCAACCTGTTAACTTGTCAACGAATCAACTACTTCAACAAAAGTAGGTTAGCAGCGGATGAAACAGATAGACAACCCAAAGTTTTTGTTTACATCAAAAGTCTTATTTTCGTTGGCTTTTGTTTTATTGTTTAACAAAATACTCCTTCAGGGGTTAAGGCATGAAGGCAATCATACCAGTAGCAGGTGCAGGTACCAAACTGCGTCCACATAGTTATACACAACCCAAGGCCCTGATACCGCTGGCAGGAAAAACGGTGCTCAGCATCATCGTTGACCAGTTGCGGGAAGCAGGCATCAATGAATTCATTTTTATAGTTGGTTATCTCGGTGATAAGATACAGGACTTTGTGAAAGCGAAATATCCTGGCCTTAAGGCACATTATGTGCACCAGATGGACCGGCAGGGAGTGGGCCATGCCATCCGGCTCACCCGCAATATTGTAAACGGTGACGAAGTTTTTGTGGTACTGGGCGACAGTATCTGCGAGTATGATGTGAAAGAAGTGGTGAACAGTCCTCATTCGATGATCGGGGTGCGGAAGGTGGATGATCCGAGAGATTTCGGTGTGGCCGAAATCAATGAGCAGGGTATCATTGACCATGTGGTGGAGAAACCGAATATCCCCAAATCAAATATGGCGCTGGTGGGTGTGTATAAGATCAGGGAAAGCGAACAAATGTTTCAGTGCCTGGAGAATAATATCCGGCAGGGGCTCCGTAGCCATGGCGAATACAGCCTGACAGATGCACTGGATTGTATGATCAACATGGGCACCGGTTTTCGCTCCTTCAAAGTGGATAGTTGGTTTGATTGCGGACGAAGAGAGACGTTGCTGGAATCAAATGCTATCCTTCTGAAGAAGTTTGGTTCCTCAGTGGCAAATGAAGAGAAGTTTGAAAATACGGTCATCGTTCAGCCGGTGAGCATTGCCCCGGGCTGCGCCATTAAAAATTCCATTATTGGCCCGAACGTGGCTATTGGTGAAAACACCACCATAGATTCTTCCATCATCAAAAATTCCATCATCGGTTCTTTCTCCAATTTGTTTGATATCGTGCTGGAGTCATCCATTATCGGCAGCGACACCGACCTGAAGGGCGAAACAAGAACATTGAATATTGGGGATAATACAAGCATTGATTTGGGCTGATGATAGTATGTAGTCGGGAGTCTTGAACTATCTTTATGACTGACTAACGACTTCCTGCTCATGAATATTGAAATAAGAAATTTCTCCAACCGTATCACCCAACTCTTCGGGATTGATTATCCCATTATACAGGCCGGTATGATATGGGCCAGTGGCTGGCGGCTCGCCAGCGCGGTGAGCAATGCAGGCGGTCTGGGCATCATCGGCAGCGGCTCGATGTATCCAGATGTATTGAGGGAGCATATCCGTAAATGTAAAGCAGCAACGGATCGTCCGTTTGGAGTGAATGTTCCGTTGTTGTATCCTGATATTGACAAACACATTTCCATCATCATTGAAGAGGACGTGAAGATCGTCTTCACATCGGCAGGTAACCCGAAAACATGGAGCAACGTTTTGAAAGAAAGGGGTGTCACGGTGGTGCATGTGATAAGCTCTTCAAAATTTGCAAAAAAGGCGGAAGAGGCCGGATGTGATGCTGTGGTGGCGGAAGGATTTGAGGCCGGTGGTCACAACGGCAGGGAAGAAACAACTACGATGGTACTGATCCCCGCAGTGGCCGGGGCGGTGAAGATACCGGTGATTGCAGCGGGAGGAATTGCCACAGGCCGGCAAATGCTGGCGGCGATGGTAATGGGAGCAGAAGGAGTGCAGATGGGCAGCCGTTTTGTAGCCAGCGAAGAAGCATCATCACATATGGCATTCAAGGAAGCCGTGATAAAGGCAGAGGAGGGCAGCACTGTGCTGACGATGAAGCAACTGACACCGGTGAGGCTGATACGGAATAAATTTTACCGGCAGGTGCATGAAGCGGAACAAAGAGGGGCAACGGCGGAAGAATTAAAAGCGTTATTGGGAAGAGCAAGGGCCAAACGGGGTATGTTTGAAGGCGATATGGACGAAGGCGAACTGGAAATCGGGCAAGTGAGCTCACTTTTACGCAGTATTTTACCGGCCGGCGACATCGTGAAAAATGTGTGGAATGAATTCTGCGAAGCCTTGGCTGATCCGCTTAAAATGCCTTAACTTTATTCCGGTTTCAGAGAAAGCACAGTAAACCATTTTGATGACCAACCATTAAAAACAGTTAGCATGAAACCAAAGCTCATTCTTCTTGCTGCCTGCCTTCTGGGGTTTGCGGTGGCCAATGCCTGCGATGCTGTCGTAGACGATCCGGGTATTGGTAAATCGAAGAAAGATGAAGTCAGCGGTCTTGTCACTCATGCCGAATCAAAAAAGCCATTGAAAGACGTTTCGGTAACCGCTTATCTTGTTTCCAAAAAAGAAAAGCTGGTACTTACAGATGATGCAGGCAGTTTTGCCTTTGACGAACTAAAACCCGGCACTTACAAATTTGTTTTTGAGAAAGCCGGTTTCAAGCGGGTCACCAAAGAGAAAGTGGTGGTGAAAACCGATGAGGGCTTCCAGATGAGCATTGAGATGATAGAAAATAAAGGCTATGACCTGATGCCATCGCCTTTTCATTTCTCCGATTTTTAAAATCGGGATTATAAAAAAGATTAAGGGATGCCATGGCATCCCTTTTTTATTTGTTGAATGTTTCTTTCTCAAGATGTATAATACGCAAAGAACAATCCCGCCTTACGGGGCGGGATTGTTCTTTTTTCATGGCTGAGTCAGTCAAACGCAACTAATCAATATCTAAATTGAAATCATCGGCCTCTTTATTAAGGGTGAAGTTTTTGTGCTTTTCCAGGAAGCTGCGGTATTTATTATACACCTGTTCACTTACTTTTTTGCCATTCACGGTCAGTTCTCCGTCCTTATGGCGGATGCTGTAATTTTCTTTTTTATTCAGCAGGCCATCTTTTTCCAGCCCATCCACAAATTCTTTGTATTCTTTCATTTCAGCTTTTGCCTTTTCAATATGCACTTTTGCTTTTTCCATTTCTTCTTTTATCTGCGGCCCGATCTTTTTCATTTCTTCTTCCACTTTTTTCATCTCGGCGCTGATGTCAACATTAATGTTCTTTACTTCTTCCAGTTCTTTTTTGAGCTGCTCCCAGTTCACTTTTTCCATGGACTCTTTCACCTGCTGCTGGATCTTTTCCATATTTACCTCTTTCATGGCTGATTCGATCTCTGCCTGTATCTTTTTAAAGTCAACTTTAGCGATTGAGCTCTCTATTTCCTCCCTGATTTTTTCAAAATCAACCTGCTTCAGCGATTTTTCAATTTCCAGTTGAATCTTTCCCCTGTCTATCTGCTTCATGGCACGGGCCACTTCCTCATGCACTTTTTCCAGTTCAGCTTTCAGATCCAGCGATTCCAGTTCGGCCAATGCTTCATCGAGGTCGCGGATCTTTTTATCTGTTTTCTTTTTGGGAGTGGTGTCAGCGGCATGATACTGCTGGCGGTAATCGCCGGGAGCTTGTTTTTGATCCCAGGAGACCAGCAAAATGGTGAGTGCTACGGCGAATAAAGGTAGCCAAAGCCGCATACTGGTTAAGGTTTGTTGTTTCATGACAAGAGTTTTAAAATAATTGGTATAACGAAATTCTTCGTATCAAATATACGAGTGATTTCGTATAAAACAACGACCCCTGTCTAAAAAAGAAAATTTTAACAATCAGCGGGTTTGCAACTCTTGGATACCGTAGGTTAAGTATAAGGTTGCCAACCTTTGAAAATCACTACAAAGCGGGAAAAATATGTTGCAAGGTTGGCAACCTTTGGAAGGTAATTGTAACGTTGGCAATCTTTCTGCATCAGCTCTTTCTGAAAGCCCACTTGATCATTTCTTTCCAGTTCACCTTTTTGCCATACATCAGGATACCCGTACGATAGATCTTTCCGCTCAGCCACACGGTGAAAATAAATCCAGCCACCAGCAAGGCCATGGAGAGCCCTAACTGCCACCAGGGCACAGTGCCGGGCACACCAAAAGGTATTCTTGCCATCATCACAATAGGAGAACTGAAAGGAATGATGCTTCCCCAAACTGCCAGTGGTCCCGTGGGATCATTCATGGCAAGGGTCATCAGTGCAATCGAGAAGATGACCAGCATAGTAACAGGAAAACTCAGCGACTGTGCTTCCCGCATGTCTTCGTTTACAGCACTGCCGATGGCGGCGTACAATGAAGAATAGAAGAAGAACCCGCCCAGGAAATAAAATATAAAGCTGAAAAGGATCAGCGGTACATTGATGCTGGTGAATACTTTTTGCACTCCGCCCACCATCCCGGTTACGGCATTGCCGCCACCCGAGGCTTTCGTGATGTTATAAACGATAAAAATAAAAGCTATCCAGAGAAAGAACTGTGTCAGCGCCACCAGCCCGATACCGATGATCTTTCCCAGCATCAGTTGGAAGGGTTTCACCGAAGAAACGATGACCTCTGCAATGCGGTTCGTCTTTTCTTCCATCACCCCCATCATCACCTGCGAACCATAGATAAGCAGGATGATATAAATAAGAAAACCGGCCACATAGCCGATGCTTCCGGCTATTTTGGAATCAGCCGTTTCATCATTGATATTTTTGGAAACCAGGTTCACTTTGCTACTGCTGAGAATCTCTTTCTTTATTTCATCAATTCCTAGTTTTTCATTTTTGATCTCGCTCCAGATATTATTAAGTTTATTCTCAACAGGCGAAGATGCCGTGGTGCCAAGGGTTTTGTCTGTTTTCAATTCCAGTCCCTTTAAGCCGCTTTCCCAATGCACATCGGCCGGAATCAGTACAAAACCATCATAGCCCAGCTTTTTGAAATTGTCTTTCAACTCATCATACGGAACATCCACCAGCGAAAGAACCGAAGAACTGTCTCGTTGGTTTTCCCGTTCAATTTTTCCTTTGTCAAAATAGCCGGAAGAGTCAATGACTGCCACTTTCAGTCTTGTTTGTCCTTTTGCACCGAGGTAGCCAAGACCAAAAATGAGTCCCAGGTAAAGCAGCGGGAAAAGAATGGTGCTGATGATGAACGTTTTTTTCCTCACCCTCGTAAGGTATTCCCGTTGTATAATGAGTAATATCTTATTCATGGTATGAAGTGGTTGAAGGTTTATGCAATGTTTTGGTCAAACTGCCGGGCAGTGGGGGTTCCTTCCACCAGCCGGATGAAAATATCGTTGAGTGAAGGCAGTATTTCGTTGAATGAATGGATATCAGCATCCTGTTGCAAAAGATATTGCAGCACATCGTTGGGGCGATGCCCATCCCTTATCTTTACTATATGTGTATTCTCTTTACCTGAAACAAAATCATAAGGTGCCGTGCCATTGCTCAGCGGTAACCTGTCAGCGCCGATGCTGAACAGGTTTTCTTTAAAATCCTGTTTCACGGCTTTCACAGTTCCATCCAGTATTTTTTTACCCTTATTTACCAGGACTATCTGGTCACATATTTCTTCTACCTGCTCCATACGGTGAGTGCTGAAGATAATAGTGGAACCGTTTTGCGCCAGTTTATATATTTCGTCTTTGATCAGGTTGGTATTGACAGGGTCAAGGCCACTGAAGGGTTCGTCGAGGATGATGAGTTTGGGTTCATGCAGCACCGTGGTTACAAACTGCAGTTTCTGGCTCATCCCTTTTGAGAGGTCTTCCACTTTTTTATTCCACCAGCTTTCCATTTCAAACCGTATAAACCATTGTTTGATCTTGCGCAGAGCTTCACTGCGGGGGAGCCCCTTCAGTTGCGCCAGGTACATGGTTTGTTCCCCGATTTTCATTTTTTTATAGAGCCCTCTTTCTTCGGGCATATAACCAATGCGTCCCACATCATTGATAGGGTCAAATTTTTTACCGTCAAAAATGATCTCTCCTTCATCGGGATAGAAAATGCCGGTGATCATACGGATGACCGTGGTCTTGCCGGCGCCATTAGGGCCGAGCAAACCAAATATTTTACCTTTTTCCAGCGAAAAGCTGATATCGTCCACCGCTTTCTGGTTGGCAAAATATTTTTTCAGATTACGCAGTTCAAGTAAGGCCATAATACATGGTTTTGCGGGTCAAATATAAAATACCGCAACATACCGGCAGCTTATTATCGGTGAACAGCCCAAAATCGGGAGTAAACTGCATGTTGAAATAATAATAATTAGCCCGGTTCTTGTTTTTTTAATCAATTTCGCAACGAAATATAATTATATTATATGTACCGTATCATTTTCAGAAGCATCATTATCGTTTTTGTGTCAGTTGCTTTCAGCAGTTGGGGTTTCCTGGTACACCGCACTGTGCACCAGTTGGCGGTGTATCACCTGCCTTCTTCCGTTCAGCCTTTCTTTTATGCCAATATGGAATACCTCGTTCAGCATTCGGTGAGGCCTGACCAGCGGCGCAATGAAGACAGCACAGAAGCGCCGAAGCATTTCATAGACCTGGAAGTGTTTGGTGATTCAGCCGCATGGAAAATGCCTTTTACTTGGGAAGATGCAGTGCGTCTTTATACGAAAGACAGTCTTGTCAAATACGGTTTTGTGCCGTATCATATCATCACGATGAAAAACAGGCTAACGAATGCATTCCGCTCCGGCAACAGGGACAGCATATTGTTTTATGCTGCCGATTTGGGTCATTATATCGGTGATGCTAACGTACCGCTCCATACTAGTCTTAATTATGATGGCCAGTTGACCGGTCAAAAAGGTCTGCATAGCCTGTGGGAGTCTACGATTCCCGAGATCGAAATAGAGCAATACAAACTTTACAGCGGGAAGAAAGCAAAATATATTGCTAACCCTGAGCAGGCAGTCTGGGATTGCATCCGCCGGGCACATATGCTGCTGCCGGATGTGTTTGGAAAAGAAACAGCAGCTTCAAAAGATTTTACTGATTCCACAAAATTCAGGACACAGGTTCGCCGTGGCAGGGAAGTGAAGTCATTCACTTCGGGTTTTGCAAAAGCCTATAGCCGGTTGCTGGGTAAAACCATCAATGACCAGTTGCTCCATTCTGCACAGATGATCGCTGATTTCTGGTACACAGCATGGGTAGATGCGGGCAAGCCTGATCTTTCCGGGTTGATGACTGTTCCGCATGGAAAAGAGAAAAAGCAACAATTGAAGGAAGAAATGAAAGCATGGCGGAAAAATGAGCTGATAACAAAAAAACTGCTTATTGCCCGTAAGCAGGCGCCAGAACAGCCGTGATCATTTCCGCCACTCTTTCCCCATCCATCGCTGCGCTGACAATGCCACCGGCATAACCAGCCCCCTCTGCACAGGGATATAAATTTGCTGCCTGCGGATGTTGCAGGGTTTGCGGATGCCGGGGAATGCGGACTGGAGAAGAGGTTCTTGATTCCGTGGCCACCACCACCGCTTCGTTGCTGAAATAGCCTTTCATTTTTTTGCCAAATTCTTTAAAAGCTTGCTGCAGCCTTGTATGAATAAACCCCGGCAGCACATCTTGCAGCGCAGCAGAGTGTATGCCGGGCAGGTAAGAACAGGAAGGAAGGGTTGATGATATTTTTTGTGTTGAAAAATCAACCATCCTTTGCGCAGGCGCAACAAATTTTCCGCCACCGGCTGCAAAAGCTTTTTGCTCCACTTCCTGTTGAAACTTCATTAACAGCAATGGATCGTTTTCTTTTTTCGTTTTGAGATAGGCCAGTGCATCTTTTTGTTCCACCGTCACCACTATACCACTGTTGGCATAGGGATTATTTCTTTTAGAAGGGCTCCAGCCGTTCACCACCAGTTCGCCGGGTGATGTGGCCGAAGGTGCAATGATGCCGCCGGGGCACATACAGAAGGAAAAAACACCTTTACCCTCCACCTGCTGCACCAGGCTGTAAGAAGCAGGTGGCAAAAAGGAATCCCTTATGGCGCAGTGATATTGTGAACTGTCAATAAGCGATTGCGGATGTTCCACTCTCACACCAAGGGCAAAGGGTTTGGCTTCAATCAGCAGTTTTTTATCATGCAGCAATTGAAATATATCCCGTGCAGAGTGACCCGTGGCTAAAATAAAGGCATCTGCTTCAAAGATATTTCCGCAGGCTGTTTTTACAGCTGCTATACGGCCTTTATCCAAAAGAAAATCAGTCACTTTTTTTTCAAACAGGAAAACGGCGCCGCAGCCGAGCAGTTGTTTGCGCATCGCAGTGATGATAAGCGGCAGTTTGTTGGTGCCGATATGCGGATGCGATTCATATAAGATTTTTTCTTCGGCACCAAAATGAACAAAGAGTTGCAGGATGCGGTTCACATCTCCCCGTTTGCTGCTGCGGGTATATAGCTTGCCATCGCTGTAAGTGCCGGCGCCGCCTTCGCCAAAGCAATAATTACTTTCGGGGTTCACTTCACCTTCTTTATTCAGGCGTGCCAAATCCCTTCGTCTTGATCTTACATCTTTTCCTCTTTCGAGCAATATGGGCTGGATACCGGCTTCTGCCAGTTTCAAAGCTGCAAATAAGCCCGCAGGCCCGGCTCCGATTATTAAAGCTCTTTTTTTGGCATGTCTCACATCCCTGAACCGGAACTCCTGTTTTACTCTTTGCTGGTATGGTTCATTGATAAAAACCTTCAATGACAGATTAACCACCGGCTGGCGGCTGCGGGCATCCACGGAACTTTTCAGGATATGATAACCGGTTACAGCGGCAGGTTTTACCGCTTCAGCGCTGGCAATGTATTTTTTGATGATATCATCGGATGCTGCTTCAGCGGGAAGCAGTTTTAAGGTGATGTTCTTTTGCATACGGTCAGGTTTTTATCCTGAAACGATCAGAAATGTCGGGCAAAAATAAACTGTCTGGCCCGTAGTGAAAAAAGAAAGGCCGGAAGAAAATTCCGGCCTGGTCGAATTAAATTTATAATGAGCTTTCTTTACTTCTTTTTCTTTTTGTTGAACATCTTAATGGAGGCATACACCTGTATGCCTTCGTTCATGCAGGTGTAGGTTCCCGGTCTTGTGCTCACATCTTTTGTGCCGCTCATATACCTTGCGCCAATACCTACTTTTTTTGCCGCCCATGTTTCAACACCAGCAGTCCATCCCAGGTCAATATCTTTGGTGCGGGTAGTAACATCATAATCGGGGGCTTGCTTATTTCTGTTTGTTGCCCTTATTAAAAAGTCGCATTGCGGGCCTGCAAAAACCCGTACTTCCGGAAATATGTTGTACTTAAGAACTAGCGGAACAGAGAAATAATTGAAACGGAAGTTTTCTCTGCCAAAATCAAGGTCTTCTATTTTTCCACCCATCTGGGAATAAAGGAAACTTGCTTCTATGGCGAATTTTTTTCCTACGGTTCTTTCTACAAAAAAGCCGAATGCCGCACCGCCTTTATGAAAGATTTCATATGTGTCATATTCAACCGGTGTGCGGAATGTGGTCATGTTCACTCCGGCCTTTATCCCGGTTGTGGTTTTCTTTTCCTGTCCGGAAGCAAATGAGGCAGTTATGGCAAAAAGGATAAATAGTGTAAAATACTTTCTCATGTCAGATCAGATTTTGGTAATGTACAAATGTAATAATATTTGCCATTCGGCATGCCGCACGGCATTGTTTTTTAAAAGCTGAGAAAAAAGGCCAAAATACTATATTTAAAATGGCAGGATTCTTTTTATTTGCCGGTGAATTCTGGCTACCTTCAATCAGGCTCTGTGGTATGAAAAAAGTTATTCTTCTCATATGCGTCAGCTGGTTATCAGCTGCTGTTTCCTGCACCCGGTATTTCAGACCGGCTTCTTTAGGATATACCAATTACCAGGTTAAAGCGGATCAACCGGCGGATACTGCACTTTCTGCTTTATTGCTGCCCTATAGCGATAGTGTAAACAAAAGCATGAACGAGGTCGTAGGTGTTTCAGATGTGATATTGGAAAAAAGGCGACCTGAATGTACGATGGGCAATTTTATGACGGACGCCATGCTTGAAATGGCCAGACAAAAATTCGGCAGGAGGGTGGACGTGGCCTTTGTAAATTATGGGGGAATGCGGTTAACACAGGTGGCAGCCGGTGAACTGACCCGTGGAAAGATTTTTGAAATGATGCCATTTGAAAACATGCTCATCCTGCAGGAAATAAAAGGTTCGGTTTTACAGGAGTTTCTCGATCACCTGGCTGCCTGGGACGGCTGGCCCGTAGCTGGTATGACGATGCAGATAAAAGACAAAAAGGCTGTAAATGTATTGATTGCTGGCAAGCCACTTGACCCGTCTGCGGTTTACGTGGTGGCTAATTCAGATTATGTTGCTAATGGTGGTGATGGCCTCACCTTTTTGCGGAACATCCCCCAGCAAAACATAGGCTACCTGGTGCGGGATTCTTTTTTTGATTATATAAAATGGTTAAAAGCGCAGGGGAAAAACATTACAGCTAAAATCGAAAACAGGGTGACCCATGCTGAGTAGAAAAAAATTTATAAAACAGGCGGCATTATCTGCCGGAGCCATGCTGGCCGGTCCGTCTTTGCTGGAGGCAGCAGAAGAACTGGCACCGGTAAGGTTAACGATACTGCATACCAATGATGTGCATAGCCGGCTGGAACCTTTCCCGATGGATGGAAGCCGCAACCAGGGTCTTGGGGGGGTGGTTGCGAGAACCGGGCTGATCAAAAAAATTAGACAACAGGAAGAACATACTTTATTGCTTGATGCAGGGGATATCTTCCAGGGTACTCCCTATTTTAATTTTTATCATGGCGAACCTGAAATTAAAGCCATGTCTGCTATGGATTATGATGCCTGCACCATCGGCAATCATGATTTTGATGCGGGACTGGAAAACCTCGCTACGCAATTGGCCCGTCATGCCAGTTTCCCGATGCTTGTTTGCAACTATGATTTCAGTGGCACACCCATGGAAAACAAGACCATCCCGTATAAAGTAATAAAAAAAGGAAAACTGAAAATCGGCATACTGGGTGTGGGCATTGAAATGAAAGGACTGGTGCCGGATAATCTTACGGCCGGCACCAAATACCTTGACCCTGTGCAAAAGGCCAACGAAACGGCATATGAGTTGAAAAAGTCACAAAAATGCGATATGATCATTTGTTTGTCTCACCTCGGTTATCCTTACAAAGGCTATGAACGAATCAATGATGTTACTGTAGCCGCTGAATCGGAATACATTGACCTTATCATTGGAGGCCACACACATACTTTTATGGATGAACCCGATGTCGTAAAGAATAAAAATGGCAATGATGTGGTGATAAACCAGGCCGGCTGGGCAGGGTTGGTTTTGGGCAGACTTGATTTTGAATTTTCCAAATTTTCGGGCAAAAAAATGATGAAATCGCAGGCTATTTCAATTACGAAAAAATCACCCGAATAAAAATTTTTTTTTATCTCAGAAATGTAGATATTCGCCGTCCTGTCCAACTTTTTTTATTGACATAGTGTGAAGAAGATTCCAGGACATTTTTTCAAAGAATATAACTTAACCCGATATACAAACTGCTTATTGACAGATGGAGAAAAATGCTGAAAAAGTCTGGGGCAATTGTTTAAAGATCATCAAGGACATTGTTGAATGGCAGCATTACAAAACATGGTTTGAACCCATCCATCCTGTTTCCCTTAAAAATAATGTTCTCGTCATCCAGGTGCCCAGCCAGTTTTTTTTCGAATATCTCGAAGAACATTATGTAAATTTATTAGCGAAGACATTGAAAAGAGAATTGGGCAAAGAAGCCCGTCTTGAATATCGCATTATGGTGGACAGTGGCAACAGCAAGAACAAACCTGTTACCATGGATGTAAGCGGCCAGGGTTTTAAAACATATTCTAATAACGAGATGGATTTTCCATTAGTCATAAATAATCCTGTCAAGAATCCCTTCGTTATTCCGGGTCTGAAAAAAATGCAGATAGACCCGCAGCTCAACCATATTTATACCTTCGAGGCTTTTATTGAAGGTGACTGCAACCGGGTGGCCCGACGGGCCGGCAAAACAGTGGCAGAAAAACCCGGGGCTAATTCTTTTAACCCGTTGGTGATTTACGGCGGTGTGGGATTGGGTAAAACACACCTTGCGCAGGCCATCGGCAACGAGGTGAAGCGTTCGCATCCCAATAAAGTAGTGTTGTATGTGAGTTCTGAAAAGTTTATCAACCAGTTCATGGATCATAGCCGCAACAATGCTATTAATGATTTCATTCATTTCTACCAGTTGATTGATGTGCTGATCATTGATGATGTGCAGTTTTTTGCAAAGGCCGAAAAATCACAGGATGCTTTCTTTGCTATTTTCAACCATCTTCACCAGTCGGGCAAACAGCTTATTCTTACTTCTGACAAACCGCCCAAAGACCTGGAAGGCGTGCAGGAAAGATTATTGAGCCGTTTCCGCTGGGGTCTCAGTGCCGACCTGCAGGTGCCCGATTATGAAACCCGGATTGATATCCTGGAAAGAAAAATGAAGAATGACGGGCTCGAAATGCCCAAAGAAGTGGTGAAATATATTGCCTATAATATCAATAGCAATGTGCGGGAACTGGAGGGGGCTTTGATATCACTCTTGGCACAATCTTCGCTAAACCGAAGAGAGATTGACTTAGACTTAGCCAAGAAAGTGTTACGCAATTTTATCAAATCATCCAGTAAAGAGATCACCATCGAAACCATCCAGCGCATGGTTTGCGAATACTTCGATGTTTCTTACGATAAACTCCTGCAAAAAACCCGTAAGCGGGAAATCGTACAGGCCCGCCAGATAACGATGTACCTCGCAAAAGCTTTCACTAAAAACTCATTAAAGACTATCGGCGAACATTTTGGTGGTCGTGATCACACAACGGTAATCCACTCCTGCCAGACCGTGAAGGACCTGATGGATACCGACAGTGTTTTCCGGGAAAATGTGCTGGAGTTGCAGCAAAAGGTGCAGTTAGCTGCTATGTAAGATATTTTGGATGGTCCCAATAATTTATTGAATAAACCCCGGCCTAAGTGTAGGGGTTTTTTATTTTCTGGATTTACGGAAGTATAGAAAAGAAAAAGCCCTGCATTTGCAGAGCTTTTGTCGGGAGGACAGCCCTATCACCTATTTAACACATACACATCCCTGCTTTATTAACATCATGTGGAAACAGCTACTGACAAGGCTTTTGTTAAATTGGGGTAAATATGGCAAAAAATAGCGACCCTAATTTTTGCTACACAAATTGCTACACATTACCTTAGTGGAGCAAATTATTGAAGATGGCAAAAGACAAAACCACTTTACGGTTCTGGCTTCGCACTGACAGAAAGAACCAGGACGGGACCGCTCCGGTCCATCTCGTTTACCAGATACAAGGACAAAGGAAATACTATGCAATCCATGGCATCAAGTTGCTGCCAGTGAATTGGGATGCTACGGATCAGCAGGCTGTCTATTTGGACAAAAAAGCGGCCAAGAGAAAAGAACCCGGTGTTGATACTAATCTTTTGCTCACAGCTGCGGAAGCCGAAGAGATCAATACAAAGCTGGCCGGGGTTGTGGTAGATTTCCGAAACGCTGAGCATCGTTTCAAACTTGACCAGGTTACCTATTCACCGCAAATGGTTATTGATGCTGTCAAAGAAATGAAGCGGCCTGAAACCAAAAGGGATGAACCCGGAAAGAATATTGATGACTTCATACATCAGTTTGTAAAAGACTGCACCGGCACGCACCAGGCCGGCACCCTTAAAGTTTACTCAGGGCTGGCTGCACACATCGCAGAGTTTGAAAAATCCAGCGGTGAAAGACTGACATTCGATCACCTTGACATTGCCACCATGAGACGGTTTCAATCTTTTCTGGCTGAGACAAAATACAAGACCTCAAAAAAGGGCAAGAGCTATGAAAGGAGCATGAACAACGTGACGGCGGCAAAACAGATCAGCACTCTCAAAACATTGTTGAACTATGCCCGTACACTCTACAAGATCAAAGTAAACCCTGATTACAGGGATTTCAAGGTTTCCAGAAAGGACAGCGATTTTGAAGTAATCACTCTGACACAAGATGAATTTCTGGCCATTTACAACCTTGATCTGTCAGGTAATTCCCGGCTTGATGCTGTCAGGGATGTGTTTTGTTTCTCCTGTGCCACGGGTCTGAGATTTAGCGACCTCAAACAGTTAAAGCGGGAGCATATCAGAAAGGATAATACTATCCGCATGACCGCTTCAAAGACCAGCCAGAAGCTTGTCATTCCGCTTAATCCTTTCTCTCATTCCATCCTGCAGAAGTATATTGACCGCCTGGCGCCGTTGCCAATAATCAGCAATCAAAAGACTAACCAGTATATCAAAGAAATTGGCGAATTGGCAGGTATTGACACACTTATTGAGAAGGTCAGAGCCAGGGGAGTGAAAAAAGTCAGTAAGGTTTTTAAAAAGTACGAACTGCTCTCAATCCACTCTGGCAGGAAGTCGTTCATCACTCTTTCTCTGGAAAAAGGAATTGCCATACAGGAAGTAATGAGTTTTTCCGGGCATACCACATTCAAGGCATTCAGGCGCTATGTAGATGTAAGTGATACTCGTAAAAAAACCGTTATGGCTGATGCCTGGGGATCAGTAAATCCATTGAAAAAAGCAAACTGATTCTATCACCATAAAACACAAATCTATGTCAGTGAGAACTACACCCGCATTACTTGAAGCTGCCGATATTATTATTGACAGGATGAAAAACCCGTCCAGGTTGTTGAGGTTTATTTCTGACGCCCTGGACTGGATTTATCAATACGAAGCAAAGCGTCAGGACCTTCCTGGTAATGAACGATATTATTTCAACTTAAAAACATTTTGTGATGAAATCGTTCTTCGCTGGATGGAGGCAGGCAATAATCCTAAAGCAGCGATATCAGAGGGACTCCATAAGGTTTACGGTCAAGCTGGGCATGAAGGATTCAAGGAAATGGCCATCAGGATAATTCAGTCTTTATCTGAAGAATGGCAGGATGGCTCTCCTTCTGAAGAATACTTTGTAGAATCAACTACTGGTTTAAACCTGCTTTTTGAAATTTATACTCGCTTTGCAGATCATGATAAAACCGTCAGCAAAGACCGTGTGGCAGCTTAATTACGTTTCAAGAAAACCACATAACAACTCAGAGCAGGAACAACATATACAAATAGACCATGAGTTTACTGAACGATAAAGAACTTAAAGAGCTGCGGTACCTGCGGAGGTCCCTTAGCTCTTACCAGTCCGAGATCCAAAAGGCTCTGGACTTCCTGGACCAGCTGGAGCAGAAGCATTCGTTGGCTGATGCTCCGGCTGCAAAAGGGAAAAGGAAAAACCTGAAAGAAGAAAGGAAAGACAAATATCACCGGATGATCCTGAGAGGGGTTTCTGGTAATAAGAAAAACTTGTAACATTCATAAACCATAAATCAATAACATGAAAAGAATTCCCTTTATCAACGACAAGGACGCCTTTGAGCAATTTCCGCAGATGAAGCAATGGAGGCAACGTATCATCAAAGCTGTCTTGTATCACCTTGACGGAACAACCTCTGAAATGAAATTAACATTCCCTGTATTTACGGCATGGGGCGAACCCTGTGAAATCGCCGGTGTATACATGAGCCTTTTTATTGAGGATCTTACCACGAACTGGTTAACGATCAAATCATATCAAATTCACACTGGTTCTGTTGATCACAAAGGAAACGAAGTGTATACAACTACTTACGAGATGAATGAGATTCCCCTGAATAAAGTGTATGTAAGAACCGGTAAGGCGCCGGGCAGATTGGTGAGCCCTCATGTAGCAGAAAAGAGAAAGAGAAACAAAAAAGAGCTCGACAATTACCAGCCTCAATTTGCTCATGAATTAATTGCCTCATGAGTTCAGGGTCAATTATACTAACACAACTTGGCGACTATTCATTCCAGGAAATGGAGCAACACGCTGCAGCCAACCAAATTTATTCGGATGATTGCCGGATTGTGCTCGAAAAAGCAAAGGCAGAGGCTGATCGGGAGGGTGTGCCTTATCAAAAGATCATGTTTTATTATGATAACGTGACAGCTTCCTTGGCATATCATTTCCGTGGCCTGGGAGTCACCGCCGAAAGGCATCGCCTTGTTTTTAAACAACTCAATGCTTACAGGGTGTATCTCAATCATGGCATTGAACAGGTCGAAAGATTATACCGTGACCAGGTGCCATTTATTGAATCGGTAAAGGACGGGGCGCCGGTGGAAGTGATGGCTGAGCTACAGGCAAAACTGGATAAGAAATACTATGAGTAAACAATCGGAAATATTTGAGAGGATCTCAGCATTGCGGCTCTTCCAGGAAAAGGGATTGCAGGAGGCTCTGCGGGTGTTTCCCGATCACTCTGCCTACTTACAATCAGTAAACTCCAAAGACATGGAAAAGGAAATGCAGCGACTAAAGGACGAGTTGAGCAGGAATCACTTGCTGGATAAGATGTCAAGCTCCGGGCCCGGTCGGGCAACGACCTTCCGTCAATATAAAAAGGAGGGGAAAAGCAATGACAGCAAAGGAAAATAAAAAGCTCGTTGGTAAAATGAACCCGGCAGGCGGAGGCAAGGTGATTTCTATGGGTGAATACTACGAAGCCGGTAATCAAACAGGTGTTGTAATCATATATGACTCCAAAGAAATGATTGCCTTTCTTGACAAGCTGAATAACCAGCCCGAACCGATGGACAAAGTGGTGCCGGTATATGACAGGAATGAGTTATACTTTTTCAGAAAGATGATTGTAAGGTTCCTGCTCGATTTCGCCCTCGAAATGAATCCAGGAGCAAGCGCCGATGATGCTCATATTGTAACCTGGATGGAAGAGGCAAAACTGATTGGCAAAAGCGCAGACCTGATCAGGGCGAACCCACACATCACAAATAAGCAAAAAGAAACACTTTTATCAAACTTGTTGTTTCACTATAAAATTGTAACCCACATGTCGCACAATTCTGACCTGGCCGGAAATCCCCTGTTTGTGATCATATCTTTTTTTGATAAGATAAAAAAGGAATCCTATGAGGTAGATGGCAAACGTTACGATCGTACCGGCTATCCCGAAAAGGAAGGTGATTTTGAGACTCTATTGCAGTATTACATTAACAAATATGGAAGGGAAAATAATCTGACTGGAATTGAGAGAACAAAAAAGGATCTGTTGGCCACCCTGGATGAAATGGAAAAGAACTTTAATGATGAATTTGGAGCCAGCAAGAGAATGGACTATGCCCGTGAGGTGGACCTTATTCAAGATTTCCGTAAGTACTTAATGCCTGATTCAAAAAATGATGATGGACAAGGTGCCTCAAAAAGAGCACATCCTAATAAAGCTATCGCCATTGCTATTCAACTACTAAACAAGCACACCTTAATCAAAAATCAGATCGTTATTTCTAATATCGAAGACTCTGATATAAAGAAACAATACTCGATAAGTTCCTGGAAGAGGTTTGCGGCTGATTATAAAGAAGTTTTGGATTCCGGTGGATTGAAAATCCTGACGACATACTCAAAAAGTCATAATAAAGACAGAGACAGAGTGATAAAATCCCTGTATTGTATCTTAGAAGGCCATCACGAAGAGTTGAATGAGCTGAAAGAGTTTTTAAGAAAAATTAAAATAACTTAATAAAAATAGTCACATGTGGCCACATGTGGCCATAAAACAGCTTGCCCAAATTTGTGCTCACAATATACAGTATGAGCACAGACACTTTACCTATCAGCAGGCAAGAAATGGCAAAAACCGCATTTGAATCGGCTATTGCGGCAGTAAAACTTACCAATCTTTCCAACGAAAAAGAGGGCCATGTTTTTCTTGAGGAAGCCTGTTTGATCACGGGGTACAAAGCAGCTACTATTTATTCCCTTATTCATCGAAAGGAAATCCCTTTTCACAAAGTCTGTGGGCGAAGACGTGTTTTCTTCTACAGGTCTGAACTCATTGCCTGGATGGAAAATAAAAAGGAGGTCCAATCATGAGCAATCCCTTTGATACCATCATGGCTGAGCTGGCCGAGATCAAGCAAGCCGTGGCCACCATACCGCAAGCAAAGGCGGCGGCACCCGTTGAAATAATCAATGCAGAGGAGATCTGTAAGCGTCTTGCCATCTCTGGGCCCACCTTGATCAAGTGGCGAAACAAAAAGAAGATCCCGTTTATTCACATCGGGTCGGCAATCCGGTATAACTGGCCAAAAGTAATTGAAGCCCTGGAAAATCAAAAACAGTAAAAAACCTTTTTGGAGAAGGTTGCCTTTTTCTCCTGGGGGCGTTTTTGGAAAGTTTTCGCCCCCATTTTTTAAAAAGAGCAAATGAAAAAAGAAAACGCCGGCTGGATCAAACTGCATAGAGGCATAAGGAATCACTGGGTTTGGCAGGACTCGGAGAAACTAAAATGGTGGCTTGATTTGATTATGGAGTGTAACCACACTGATCAGAGAGTAAACATCGGGTTCGAGTTATTTGATTGTAGAAGAGGCCAAACAATAAACAGCCTGCAGACCTGGTCCACCAGGTGGCGAACAGATGTAGGAAGGGTTAGGCGTTTTTTCGCTTTACTAAAAAAGGATGGAATGATTCAGATTGAAAACTTAAAAAAAACGACACGGATAACAGTGTGTAAATATGATAATTACAACGATAGGCAACACGATAACAACACACAAATAAATGGCAAACGAATACCAACTGAATTTGAAGTGAATACAAACAAGAATGTATTCAATAATGAAAAAAATGAGAGAGAAGAGGCGACCTCTCCCTCTCAGGCTCTAAAAAAAGATAATCCAGTTGAGTACACAAAGGAAGAGTTAGAGGACTTCAGGTATGTAACCGAATGGATTAAAGAAAACACTCCGGTAGTTGCACGCATGAAGGAACCTTTAACCATCCAGCAACTCAACCAACTAAAAAAAGACTATCCCGGACAGGCGGGTTTCAACATGTTCAGAAAAATGCTTATAGCCATGAACAACAGTTTGGGTATCGAGGACAAAAACCGTTCAGTTGACCTAACGCTTCGCCGCTGGCTAAAAAACGAAAGAGACCCGGATGTGCTGGACTTAATCAAAAAAAGTAACAGAATAAAAAGTCAAATGGCCACGTGATGCTGTGGAAAAAAACCATAAAGAGAATGAAGCTTGAACATCTGCAAGCAATATCTCCTGGGTTCTTTGAACAGTCGGGTGGATTTGCAATGAAAGTAAAACCATACCGTGACGATAGCTCTAATCACCTTACCAGGGCAATCATTGACTGGGTCACCTTTTCAGGCGGCACAGCCACCAGGGTAAACACTCAGGGATAAATGAGAAAGATTAACGGCAGAATGGTCTGGACGAACGGCACCACCCGAAGGGGCACCGCAGACATTATGGCTATTTATAAGGGGCGTTCGATAGCGATAGAAATAAAGATCGGCAAGGACAAACTCAGTGAACACCAGTTGAGAGAAAAGCAAAGAATTGAAGATGCAGGCGGCCTGTATTTCGTGGCCAGAGACATGCCGGGGTTCATTGATTGGTGGCAGATGGTAGAAGTTGCGGCAGAAAAAGCGTAGGCTTTTGTTGGCTTTTGTTGGCTGCTGCTCACCAGGAAAAACCCGGGTAATAGGGAGACCATCCCCACCTCAAACGCAATACCACTAAGCGTTTCAGCAGATAAAGGATATGATTGTGGTAAATAGTGTAGCAAAATGAAGGTGAATAAACCGGAAATAGAGAGAATGGTGCTGGTTATGAAAGAGCGGTATGAGAGGATCGTCCTAAGAAGGCTGCAATTCATAGGCGAACAATTTATCGCCAATGCACGGACAAACGCAAATTTCACGGACCAGACCGGTAATCTCCGTAGCTCTATCGGATATGTGATATTGAAAAACGGATTACAGTTGTCTGGGAGCGATTGGGTATTGATCAGAGAAGGCCAGGAAGGTATTGTCGCTGGTCAGCGGTTGCTCAAAGAGATGGCTGCAAAGTTCCCGACAGGGATAGTTCTGATTTGTATGGCAGGGATGGACTACGCTGCCGCTGTTGAGGCAAAAGGGTACGATGTGATCACCAGCTCTGCAATAGCTGCAAACCAGGAATTCATCAAAGCAATTGATCGACTGAAAGCAAAAATTAAATCCGGTAATTAAAAACTGAAATTATGCCGTTAGAGGTTTTAGGTGGCTCACAGGTAGCCAGTTTCGAGTTTGACACCACAGGGCTGGAAAAAGACGTAAGGGACGCTATCGAAAAATCAGTCCAATACGCCAAAAGGTTTGAGACGGCTCTGCAATCAGCCGCTGACAATGGAGTAGGCGCCTTTAAAGATGCAATCAACCAGGCGCTGATTGAAGCGGAAAAAATAGCTCCGCTGATTGAAAAAGGTATTTCGGGTCTCGACGGGAACAAACTTAAAAAGTTTAACGATGAACTCGCAAATTCGACCGATCAGTTTGATGAGCTGAACAGGGTGGTCGATTTCCTGGAAGAGAATATGAGCGACCTTAGCCTAAACCCCGAAGAACTTACGCAACTGCAGGAATCGCTCCAGAGTATCACCGCCACCTTTGACGGTATGAGTGATAAGCAACGATCAATGCTTACCCAACTCAGAAATCTGAAAGAAGCCATAGCTCAGGGACCCGAGGGCAATCCATTTTTTGAACAAATGGTAGAAGATGCCACAGAGCTGCAAGAACGTCTCAAGAGAGTTCAGCAGGAATTGAAAATATCATCTTCCAATGCTCCCGGGATCGTAGCTACTACACAGGCGGTAAGAGGATTAGTAGGTGGATTTGCTGCACTGCAGGGTGTGCTGGCACTTGTATCGGATAATAACGAGCAGTTGGAAGGAACAATAAAAACCCTCGTCGCCACTATGTCGGTTCTCCAGGGTATTCAGCAGGTATCTGAAGTGCTCGATAAGAACAGTGCTTTGAATGTTTTTCTTACGGCTCAATACCGCAAGCTTGCCGCAACTGCAACCACAGAGCAGGCAGTTGCTACGGGTGTACTCACCGGCGCCACCACTGCACAGGCAGCAGCTACCACGGCAGCAGCTGCGGCCCAAACTGGTTTGAATACCGCAATGAAGTTGAACCCGGCTGGCTTGCTGATCGCCGGACTTACGGCAGTTGTCGGCGCCATCCAGTTTTTTGCCAAGAGCACGGAAAATGCAGAATTGAGAGTGAAGCGTTTCAATACTGAATTGCAGAAGATCGGCAGGGCATCCAGTGCAATGATTGATCGCATCAGGTTTATACAGCAGCTCAACCAGCAATCCATAAGGGAACGAGGAGGCCTGGAATCAGAAGCGACAAACTCAGCAATCGAAGGTTATAAGCAAGAGGCGGCCGCATACAAAAAAATGATCGACGAAAAGGAACTGAAAGTCCGTGAGTTTTTCGGCACATACTACAATCTGAGCAATCCCGATGTGGCAGAAAGCAATCTGCAATCAATTGAGGCCGGCCTCCTTGATCCGAAGCTCGACAAAACACGCCGGCAAAAATTGGAAGCAATCCGTGACACCATAAAAGAGGTTGTTCAGCTCTACAACGATATAAGCGAAGCGGAACAATCACTTCAACTCACCCAGGACAAGCTATTAACCGAGAGAAGGGAGGAGGCGCTGCGATCAGCCCAGGCATCAGCAGATGCCAGGCTTTTACTTGTCAAACGTAACACCGAGGAAGAACTGAGACTGGAGATAGCCGCCATTAAGGCCCGTACCAGGGCCGAACTCAACAGCGGTAATATCACCACCGGCGAACGGTCCCTCATCATTGCCAGGCAGGAAAAAGAAATAGAGGAAGCCAGGCAACGTTTCCAACAGTTACAGCTCAACAACCAGAGAGAAGTTATCCAGGCTCAATTGGCCATGGTACGGCAAGGCACTGCTGAAGAGCTTGAATACAGGATTGCCTTAATAAAAAAATCCGCTGAGTTGGAACTGGCAGAGGCCGAATTAACGGATGCACAAATTTTCAGGATCAAGTCGGAGGCCGCAAAAGAGATCAGCGACCTGACTCAAAAATTTAACCAGGAAACCACGGAGGCGGAAATAGAGGCGGTGATCTCCGGGACCAAGGCCCGGCTCTCAGCCGTTATGGAAGGGACTCATGAAGAATTAGAGCTGAGAAAAAAACTGATCGAAGATGAAACGCAATTAGAGGTTTTCAGGGCTAAGGCGACGATCAATAATGAAACTCTACTGCAGGCAAGGATAACAGAAATATTCGCAGCATCGCTGGCCAGCAGGCGCAAGCTGGAAGAGGATTATGTAAACAATTTTTTGCAAAAGCAATTTGCAAACCTGGACCGCAAGCTTCAGAAAGCGAACGATCCCCTGCAGCAAGTATTGAGTGACACCAGGTCCTCCGGCAATGAGAAATACAGAGCGCAACTCAAGATGCTGCAAAACGAACTCACAAATTTGAAAAGGAAACAAAGAGAGGTAGGCGATCAGATACTTTCCGGCAAAGGGAATATAGATCAGCTCACCAATTCCTTTGACGATTTGCAAGCAGCCATTGACAAGGTTAATAGCGAATCAAAAACACTTACCGAAGGCAAGTTTGCAAACGAAATGAGAAACCTTGCTGCAGACTTATCAAAGATGTCCTCAGCATTTGGCGGCCTGGCCAACACCTTGCAGGATGTCAACCCGGAACTGGCACAAGTTTTCCAGAATCTTTCCGACATACAATCCATTGCCAGCGATGTTATCTCATCCTTTGCCAGCTTCAGTGCCGGTGATCCTGTGTCTGGTATCAGTTCAGCGATCAAAGCAGTAGAGGGCATTATTGCCGGCTTTGCCAAAGCAAAGCAGAGCGCCAAAGATGCAAAGCAGGCTGTCCTTGACTTCCAGGCTCAGCTCATAGCAGGTGAGATTGAATACAATGCCCTGCTGAGAGAAAGGCAGCGCCAACAGATCACACTTAATAAACTTACAGTAACGGGGCTTGAAGATCAAAAAAAGCTGCTCCTTGATCAGAAAAAGATCAACCAGGATATTTTCAATGACCTGCTAAAAAAACTCCAGGCCGAAAGTTTCATAGCCGGTCAAAAGACAAAGAAAAAAAGAGGCAGCCTGCTCGGTGGCTTAGCCGGTTTCTTCAGCGGCACCCGCACTTCAGTGGTGGACGAGTTGCAGTCGCTGGCCGGTAAATCATTTGAAGACATAGAAAAACTTTTTCTTTCCGGGCAGCTCACCGACCGGGCCAAAGAACTATTTCAACAATTGCAGGCCATTAAACAGGAAGGCGTTGACATTGATGCTTTGTTGGCCGAAAACACCCGCCAGCTCCGGGAGGCCCTCACCGGCACCACCGCCGAAAGCATCACTGATTCTATTGTGGAGGGTTTCAAAGCCGGTAAAAGAGAAGCCGCCGATTTTGCAGACAATTTCAAAGAACTCATGCAAAACGCCCTGCTGCAATCCCTGAAGCTCCGATTCCTGGAAGGACCCTTGCAGGATTTCTTTGCCGAGTTTGCCAGCCTTTCCGACAGCGGCGGCCAGCTTACCCAGGGAGAGATCAACCAGTTGCAGACACTCTACAACAACATCATTCAAAACGCCGCCAGCCAGTTTGAGCAACTGCAGCAAATAGCCGGGTTGAACATTGCCGGACAAGGATCACAGGCCAATTCACTCAGCGGCGCCATCCGGGGCATCACCGAGCAGCAGGCCGATCTGCTGGCAGGTCAGTTCGGAGGCCTGCGGATCACTGCCCTGGAACAATTGAACGTGGCCAGGAATCAGTTGATAGCGCAGCAGAAAATTGAGATCAATACCGCCCTTTCTTATCAGCGACTGGCGGCCATCTATGATAAACTGATTTACTATTACGAAACCGTCGGAGTAAAGATCCGGTAATCAATAACTATTAAACAATTCAAAATGGCAAGCAAAAAAATTCTGTCGTTAATCCCTGAATCACTCCTTGATGAATTGATAGAGGAAGTCCTTGAACTCCCCCAGGTAAAAGAAAGGTTGAAAAATTCGCCTGAAAACGATTCACCGGAAGTAGTGCAAAAAACTATTGACGAATACTTTGAAAAACAAAAGGGTCAAAATGACAAGTGATCAAAAAAAGGGGCTTGAAGCTGTATTGCAGGGGGGCAATATGGAGGGATTCCGACAAGCTATTGGCGGTCCTCCTTACGAAATAATCCTGGATAACTGGCAGGAGGCTACGCTATTTTCATTTGCTATGAAAGCTGCACAACTGAGATCAGGATCACCGGTGATAGAAAGTGATAAGGTCCCGGAGCTTTTCGATTATGCAAACAGGGTTGCAATGTTCCTGGAAACACAAATACAACATCTGGACTATCATAGCCGGTCTGAATTGGCAGAGATTATCCAGGCTAAGTCTAACAGGTTTGTTTTAATGCAACTTCTCGTTTTGTTTGTCGAAAGCAATATCCGACAGATGCACCCGGATCAGGCGGATATAGACAATTTGATTCACCTGATTGAATTGCTATCAGACTCAATCCATCATTCCGGCACTGACATTTCAGTGATCCCCACAAACAACTTAATAAAACAGCAAGCCGTTTTTAAATCATTCATTCAACAATTACTTAATTAAAACCACTACAATGGAAAAGAATCAACATCTTGGCAAAACAATTTACTTTAATGAAGCTGCAGATTCATATACTAAGACTGGCTGGAAAAACAAGCTAATCCCGGCAATTGAAAAAATGGCCTCTGCCTATACTCTTTTAGGGGTTGGGAAGTTTGATCAAAACGTATATGATCGGGTAACCACACAAGGCGTTGCAGGTATTGAAAAAGAGTACAAAGAAGCCATTGCTTCAGACATTAACAAATTCAAAAAGCAATTCAAATCCCTGACTTCGGTTATTGTTGAAATAAACACCGACACTGAGCAAATGAATGACTTCAAAAAGGCTGTTGAGGATTTCAATCAAACGTACTATACTATGAATAGCTTTATGAACTATTATGACTCGTTCGATTTGTCGGATTGCAAAATATACAATGAAAAACCAGCTCTTGATGAACAAAAGATCACATCAAGAAACACCGTGGTACTTGATACAGAAGAAAAAGCAAAATTCTACGAGCTGGTACTTAATGCTATTGAGGCATTCAACAAAATCAGGGAGTTTGAACAAACAACAAAAGCAAAAGACGATCCCACCCCTTTGATTTCCGTTGCAGGAATTCCCGGATTAAACAAAGGGGTTATGATGGAGGACGAATCAGGTATTATGCAATTGGTACCTGAGAATTTCGAGGATTTGGACCTTTAATCGGCTAACCAATTCTAAACTATAAAATTCACTACAATGGCATATGTAACTGAGTATGGCATGGCATCGGCAAGCACACCGGCAGCATTGGTCACCGAAGTGAACACAAAGATCGCCCTGGGATGTCAACCCTGGGGAGACATGAAACCCCTTGAAACGATTAGGGACAAAGGCTTCACTTCGGAGCCCGAAGGATATATCCAGATGCTGGTGAAATATGAAGCGGCATGATCTCACAAGGAAAGTATTGGCGGGGTTTGATATGATCCTGCCAATGCTTTCCTTTTTGTTCGACTTAATTAAGCACTTTCGTCATGAATAAGCTTACAGACAAAGAAAGAAAGTTTTTCGACCTGGCCACTGCCGGGGGTCTTGACCTGTCAGCTGCTTATGCAATAGCATACAGGTCTTCCGGTGGCCGGTCTCTTACAAATAGTTTGTCTCGCAAGAAAAAACTGAAACCTGAATTATTCCGTGAGATTGACAACTACAAGCAAAATCTATATGACCTGGCCACAAAAACCCAGGCAGAAGAAATGGAGAAGCTGGTAAGGGATAGAATCGCCACACAGATTGAACTGGAGGCAATGCTATCAGAAATAGCAATGGGCCGGTTTCTCAGAAAAAGAATCGTTACTGGTATTGATGTGAAGAGCGGAAAAATCGTAAAGGGTGAGATCGAGGAAACTCCGACCGAATCAGAGATGATCAGCGCAGCCGATAAGCTACTGAAAATAAAAGGCGCATATGCCAGGGATAATGTGGTAAAGCATGAAGCAGGCGATACGTTTATCGAGGCTTTGAAAGCTATTTCGCAAAGAAAAAAGAAAGGCGGTGTTCAGTCCTGAGGGTAGAATTTATTGTTGATTAAAGCCATTCAAAGTATATTGGTCTACCTAAAACCTTCAACAATGAAACCTATCTTACTTGCAATCCTGCTTATTCCATTTATTACTTTGGCCCAGGTAAAAGAAGATGCCAGGGAGAAATCGAAGCTTGAAACCTTTTCAGAGAAGTCGGGAAAAATTATTCAAAAGACCTTTATTGATATTGGAAAGGTTAAAGAATTGAAAGTGGAAGTTCTGGTCTTCGAGGATCTGACAGATAATTCAAAAATCAGTGGGCTACGACTTGAAGCCGGTGTTTACAGTACGTTGGGATCAAGTACCAAGACTGCTTTTCTGGATAAAGATGAAATTGATGGCTTACTGAAATCACTATCTTATTTTAAAGAAAAGGTGTTTCCGTCATCACCTGAAAATTACACAGAAGTGACCTTTTCCAGCAGGTCCGGGTTTTCTGCAGGTGTGTTTCAGGACAACAAAAAAAAATGGAGCCTAGTTCTTAAACTTGAAAAGTACGACAGCCGGTCATCCGTATACTTAAAAGATACTGACATTGATGACCTGATCCGTCTGATCGAAAAGGCAAAGGAAAATTGAAATGATGAATCCTTTCGTCGGCGCATTCTTTTTGGTTATAAGTTGTTATACTTTTGCGGTGTGAATACTCCTGAAAAAAATATCAACCCATACGCTAATAAGGATGGATCGCCTATCTCTGGGCGAGAGACAGAGTTCTTTAAATGGGAACAAGAAAGGCATAAAGCAGAAATTGATTCTCTTCCGGAAAAAGATCAAGAGTTGCAACTAAAGGCTGAAAAAAGATTGGCAGACCGAATGAGATCCTAATCCATTACTCTTTTTAAATACCAACATAAAAAGACCCGGGTAAAAACCCAGGCCGGTGCAAATTATTGAGCAATGGCTCAATGAAGTAAAGTTAGCTTTTATCCAGTTATTCAACATGAACAACATTGTATTGAACAACTGTTATAACAATATAGTATGTCCCTGATTCGTTCATCTGCACCTTCAGACCTGAAATCATCTTATCAATTTCCAACGCAACGTGATAGTGTTCGCTAAGTTCAGACAAACAAGCTCTCATTTCATCTATTTCACTTCCATCGAACGGCCAAGGAACACAACTGATGACGGCACGTAAATCAGCAAGCTGCTCCTTTATATGACGTTCGTAGCTGTCAATTCCGTTGGTGAACCTATCTGCTGGAGTCACACCGATGATATACTGATTTATTTCAAAGCGGTCAAGCTTAAAGTTTATGTCCTGACAGTTGTGAATTGAAGTCAATTCACGGTCCTGCGGAAATCGGTTATCAAGGTAAGATATGATCTGAGCTGTTTTTGATGCCATGTTTGCTAATTTAAAAAAATTTGTCAATAAATCTGTATTCGTTAAATCATGAGGTGAAATTGCTACACAACTTGCTACACTTTAGACATGAAAAAGCGGAAACCCTTTACTGTATTGAGTTTCCGCTAATTGTGTGTCGGGAGGACAGGATTCGAACCTGCGACCCCCTGGTCCCAAACCAGGTATTCTACCGGGCTGAACTACCTCCCGTGCCAAATAAAAACAGACTGCCGGACTTTGCAGGCTCTGCGGTGAGGAAGGGATTCGATCCGCCAGTGGGCGGAACAACTTGAAGGTCGTCATTCCTCTTCAGGAACATCAAAAGCCTCTTCATCGCTGCGGTGAGGGAGGGATTCGAACCCTCGGTACAACTTTAAGGTCGTACGACGGTTTAGCAAACCGTTGATTTCAGCCACTCATCCACCTCACCGGCTGCCCTTTTTCAAAGGGGTGGCAAAAATAAAGATTAATTGCTTACCGCCAAGAATCTTTTGCAATGAAAGTATCTACCCGGCATTGCTGTTAAGCTCTTATTACCTCCCCATCCATCCTCCATCTACTGTTACGATCGTTCCATTCATATAATCAGAAGCAGGAGAAGAAAGAAAAACAAAAGCACCGGTCAGATCCTCCGGTGTGCCCCAGCGATTGGCCGGTATTCTTGCCAGTATAGCGGCATTGCGTTCCGCATCGGCTCTTAATTGTGCAGTGTTATCGGTGGCAATATAACCCGGTGCAACTCCATTCACATTTACACCAAATTTGGCCCACTCATTGGCAAAGGCCTTGATCAGCGAAGCAACAGCGCCTTTACTGGCCGCATAGCCGGGAACAGTGATGCCGCCCTGGAAGGAAAGAAGCGAGGCGGTAAAAACGATTTTACCTGCTCCCTGCTCTATCATTCGTTTGCCGATCTCTCTTGTCAGGATGAATTGAGCATTAAGATTGATGTTGATGATCGTATCCCAATATCCATCGGGATGCTCCGCAACAGGCTTGCGCATTATATTGCCTGCATTATTGATCAGGATGTCAATCCTGGGATGATCTGCTTTCACTTTATTGATAAAACTGTATAGCGACTCACGGCTGCTGAGGTCACATTGGTAAGCGTAAAATTTTCTGCCAGTGGCCAGCACTGCCTTCTCCACCTCACTTCCCGGTTCTGCTTTGGTACTTACGCCAATGATGTCTGCACCGGATTCTGCCAGTGCAACAGCGATTGCTTTACCAATGCCACGGCTGCTGCCTGTTACGATAGCCAGTTTTCCATCCACTCTGAAGTTGAGCATAGTTGATCGTTGATTGATTATTGTAATGTTTGAACAGGCACAGGGTCCATGTCTGTAAATACCATATTCTCACCTGCCATGGCCCAGATAAAAGAATAACTTGCTGTGGCTACTCCACTATGAATGCTCCAACTTGGAGAAAGGATAGCCTGCTCATTGTTCAGAAAGATATGTCTTGTTTCATGCGGTTCACCCATGAAATGAATGATACGTTGTCCTTCGGGCAGATCGAAATAGAAATAAGATTCCATCCTGCGGTCATGTAAATGCGGCGGCATGGTGTTCCAGATGCTCCCTTTTTTGAAGTTGGTCACACCCAGCACCAACTGGCAGCTTTGAATGCCATCGTTGTGAATGTATTTATTGATCACACGATGGTTGTTGTTGTCAAGACTTCCCATTTCTGCCGGCAAAGCCTCAGCAGGTTTCATCAGCCTTGTGGGATATTCCTGGTGGGCAGGGCAGGAGAAGAAAATAAATTTGGCGGGATTGGATTTATTGACGCTGCTAAAAACCACTTTCTGTTTTCCTTTACCTATGTACAGGCAGTCCTGCTTTTCCATGTCAAACTTTTCGCCATCCACGGTCACATACCCATTTCCGCCGATGTTGACAATGCCCATTTCCCTGCGGCTAAGAAAATTTTCTGCTTTTAACTGTTCGTATGTTCCTAATTGCAAAGCCTGGTCAACAGGATGGGCAGCGCCAACGATCATCCGGTCATAATGTGTGTAGGCGCATTCAATCTTATCTGCCTGAACGAGATTTTCAAGCAGGAATTTGTCTCGTATCTGCTGGGTACCATATTTAGCAAAATCTTCGGGGTGTACCTGGTGAATGATCTTCATGATGATGTTGTTATACGTTGATGTAAATAGGTTTATTTTTCGGTGACAAACTGGTTTTTTTCAATGATCCCTGATTTCAGCAGCGTATTTCTTTCAAGTGTGTGCCGGGCTCTTACAATATCCCGGTAGGCAATCAGCGAACCGGATGGATTGCAGTTGCTGAAATGGTTTGAAGCCAGCTTTGTTGACTGCACACCGGTCAGGCTGATCAGGGCATCGCTGTGTTGGCAATCCTTCACTTTGTTGTGGCTGAAAGTAAGAGCTGGTCCCAGGGTGCTTTCATCGTTGCCCCCTCTGTATATTGTGAGCAGGCTGCCTTTTTGCGCAGTAAAACTGTTGTGGCTGATAACAATTTTCTCTGCATTATAGTATCCTTTGTCATCCTTCTCTTCGGCCATCATGAATGTGTTGCTGTTATTATTCGCAAACGAATTATTCCGTAACACAATGCTGTCGGCGATCATTGATTTAAAAGCATAAAAGATATTGTCACAGCCATTCTCCCTGCTGAAGTTTTGCAGGCTGCAATTTCTTACCGACAGGTTGTAATGATTGCTGAGGCCACTGCTGTCGCTGGCAATGAAATGGGTGGCTTTTGTTTTACTGCCGTCAATGGAAAGATTGTTCAGGCCCAGGTTGCCATTGCCGGAAACCATAAACACGGCAAGCTGGTTGACAGTGATGAAGCGGATAATGTTTTTCTTATCACTCGTAAACTGTACGTTTTTGTTGATAAGGAAAGGTTTGTCCAACGTATATTCCTTTCCGGTCAAACGAATGGTCACTGCTTCTTTTCTTTCCAGTTGTTTATACACTTCTTCAGCAGTGGAGCAGTTCACCACTACTGGTTTTGCAGTTAACACCGGTTCTTTTTTTGAGAACCAGGAAGCCCCTGTGCTAAGGGTTACGTCTCGCAGAACCAGTGGTATCATGCTGATGTCGGTAAATAAAGGGTCGGAAACCGATCCTGTTGAAAATTTTGAAGCCGGAAGTTTTGTTTTAGTAAATCCTTTAGCCATGGCCTGTTTTACTGACAGGTTCACTTTGTTATTTGTGAAACTAAATCCATTGATCTCGTCAGAAGCAGTGTAGATGACGGCATCCCTTGTGTTGTAAAAAATATTATCCGTGAAACTGACCCTGTCGGGGGGTAATGTTCTTTCTTCATCACTGCCTTCGCCAAAACTCATCGGGCTGCACTCATAAAAAATATTATGGCTGATCTCGGCATCGGTCACCTGCACATAGCGGTGTGCAGGTGAGTTGGGGATACCGTTCATGATGGCCAGCGGTGCTTTGAAAGCAGCGCCCCGGCATTTATAAAATACATTGTTACGAACTACTTGCCCTTTATTGATGACACGGACACCACCGGTGGCTGGTTTATCATTGCCAACAAAAAGATTCCCTGAAACAATATTATTGTCGCCATGCCGCAATACCAGCGAACCCTGGCTTTCTTTGAAAATATTATCCTGGATCATGTTGCTGCCGGATTTGATGGAAACGATCTCTGTTTCACCATCGCAGTATTCAAAAAAGTTGTTCATGATCTGTGTGTTCGAATTATACTCGCAATGCTGCGAAACACCCACCCGGATGATTTCCCCGCCGTTGGAAGCCAATGGCGGTCTCCGGCCAAAATAATTGTGATCTATTTCATGAAAATTTTCCCGGCTTCTTTCGTCATCTAATATAACTGCCAGCAACACACCCATGTTTTTCTTGTCTTTGAAGCTGCAATGGTCAAGGCGGTTGTTCTTTCCATATAACAATACCCAGTTGTTCTCATTCATCCGCTTTGGGTTATTGAAATCAATAATGGCGGAATTGGTAACCCGGCAATTATTGGCCAACTGGTTTTTATCAATACGAAAACTGATAACGGGGTCGCTGCCGGAATACCCGTTTGTAAAAAAAAGGCCATCCACTACAATGTAATTCCCCCCGATCTTGAGTTTTGAGTTTCCCGTGATCATTACTTTCCCAGCCGTTTCTGCTTTGAAAGTGACAGGCTGCTCTTTCGTTCCGCTGCAACTCAGTTTGAGGGTCACATCTTTCCATTCACCATTTTGCAGAACAATGATGTCACCGGGTTTTGCTTTTCTATTCGCCTCGTTCAGTTCATCCATATTTTTTACCACGATGGTATTAGCCAGGAGCAGTGATGGGATCAGTAATACATTCAATAAAAGCAATCGTATCATAGTGTATCTTATTTAGTGCGGCCGTTCTTAGGAACGATCCGCAAGGAGGACTCCCGGATGATCAATTTGGGTTTCAGCACTTCTTCCACCTGGCTCATATCGCTGTCATGGTGTATTGTTTCGATAAAAAGTTTGGCTGCCACTTTCCCGAGTTCAAAGGCCGGCTGGTCCACACTTGAAATGCCGGGGGTTACCAGGCTGGTTACTGGTTCGTTGTTGAAACCGACAAGACCAATGTCCTGCGGCATCTTCAGCCCTTTTTCTTTAATGGCCAGCATAGCGCCGATCGCCATCCTGTCGCTGATAGTAAAAATGGCATCAGGTCTTTTCTTCATGTTCAGCAATTCCTGTGTGGCGAGATAGGCATAGTGTTGGTTAAAATCGCAATAGATGATCAGGTCGTCATCCGGTTTGATCTTGTATTTCTTCAATGCTTTCAGGTAGCCATCCAATCGCTGGTTACTGATGCCCAAATTTTTTGGCCCGGCAAGAATGGCAATGCGTTTATACCCCTGTTCAATTAAATGTTCCGTTGCCTGGAAACCGCCGTCTTCATTGTCAATTCTTACTCCCGGTGCTTTGAGGAACGGCGTGACCCTGTCAAACACCACCATTGGCATTTTTTTGTCCTGTATCTTTTTAAAATGGTCAAACACTTTGGTTTCACTCGACACAGAAATGATAAACCCATCTACGAGACTATCAAGTAATCGTCTTGTGTTAACGATCTCCCTGCCGAATGATTCATTGCTCTGGCAAACCATCACCGTGTAACCGGCCTCCAATGCCACTTCATCAATACCTTTTACCATGGTGGCGAGCACATAATCAAGATTGGGAACAATAACACCTATATTATGTGTCTGTTTTTGTTTGAGACTTAACGCTAATTTGTTGGGTTGATAATTCAGCTCTTCCGACAAGGCCATTACTGCTCTTTTGGTATCGGCATTTACATCAGGCGCATTCCGCATGGCCCGGGAAACCGTGGAAATGGAAATATTTAATTTCCTGGCAATGTCTTTTATCGTGGCTGGTTTTTCCATTTGATTGAGTGGAGTAAAGCTAAACCAAACTTCATTACGAAAATCCCGGCAGCGTTGCCGGGAACGTTATCGGAGCTAAAATTTTGGATAAATGACAGGTATTCTTTTGATACGTTGATTTATTTCTAACAATTCAAAGCATTTTTTAAAATTTTGTAGGCACTCTCATTTAAGCCCCGGTTGAAAATCGGCTTAATATTACATCAGGGGTTTGCCGTATGAGAGAAGTTGGCGCATAAAATTCTTACTGCCAGGAACATTCTGATTACCGCGATCTTCCCACCTTATCCTCAGCGACGATTATTTATTGTTCATTATAAACAGGATTCACTCATGTCTTCATTTACAGGAAAAGTGGCGTTTGTCACAGGCGGTGCAAGAGATATTGGCCGCCAGGTATCACTGAAGTTAGCAGCAGCAGGAGCTAAAGTTTGTATCAATTATCATAATAATAAAGAGCAGGCCGATGAAACACTGCAACTGATAAACGCAGCAGGTGGTGAAGCCATCGCTGTGCAGGCGGATATGACAAGGTCAGAGGAGGTAAAGAAAGCAGTTGATGCCTGCGTGGCAGCTTATGGCAATATTATACATGTGCTGGTGAATGTGGCCGGCGGGCTTATGGCTAGAAAACCATTGGCTGAACTGGATGAAACATTCTGGGATGCGGTGATCAATGTAAATCTTAAATCAGCTTTTCTTGTTACAAAGACTGTTGTTCCGCATATGACGGAAGGCGGCGCCATTGTGAATTTTTCATCACAGGCGGCAAGAGACGGTGGTGGCTTTGGTGCATTGGCCTATGCTACTGCAAAGGGCGGCGTTCTCACCATGACAAGAGGCCTGGCCAAAGAACTCGGCCCAAAGGGTATAAGGGTAAACTGTGTTTCTCCCGGCATGATCAACACCACCTTTCATAACACCTTCACCAAACCGGAGGTGAGAACGAATGTGGCAGCAGCCACTCCATTAAGAAGAGAAGGGGAGGCCAGTGAAGTGGGTGATTTAGTTATTTATCTCGCCAGCGATGCTGCTTCATTCATTAATGGAGAAAGCGTGGAGATCAACGGCGGAACTTATTTCGTATAAATCCGGTTCTAAAGAAACTGAAGGAATGATACGATTGCTGAAAACGATACATCTTCTTTTGTTGCCTGTGCTGTTAATGGCACAGCACCCTGTTACTTTCTTTACAAAAGCAGAAGCTGCGCAGGTGAAAGCCAGCCTCACCCGTTATCCTTTACTCAGGGATTCTTACAATGATATTAAGAAAGAAGTGGATCAGTGGGTGGGCAAAGATGTAGATGTTCCTTTTCCTAAAGACCCGGCTGGCGGCTACACACACGACAAGCATAAGTCAAATTATATGCTGATGTTTAACAGCGGTGTATTGTATAACCTCACGGGTGATGTGAAATATGCAAAGCTGGTGAAAGACATGTTCCTGAAGTATGCAGCACTGAACCCTACACTGAAAAATCACCCGCAGGCAACCAGCAGTTCACCCGGCCGCATTTTCTGGCAGGCATTGAATGATGCTAACTGGCTTGTCTATTCAGGCATGGCCTATGATCTTATTTATAATTCACTGAGCTCTGCAGAGAGGAAGAAAATTGAAGATGGCGCCTTCAAGCCAGAAGTGGATTTTATCACCAAAGACCTGGAGTCATGGTTCAACCTGATTCATAACCATGCAGTGTGGGCCTGCGCCGGTGTAGGGATTGTGGGTATTGCCACTAACAATAAGGAATACACAGACATGGCCTTGTATGGTTCAAAGAAGGATGGCAAAACAGGTTTTATTGCACTGATGGATGGATTATTTTCGCCGGACGGATATTATGCGGAAGGGCCTTATTACGTCCGCTATGCCATACTTCCTTATTATCTCTTTGCCACGGCGATAAAAAACGCAAGACCCGGACTGAAAATATTTGAACACCGCAACCGCATTTTACAAAAAGCACTCCTCGCCGGCTTACAGCAAACCAATCTCGATGGAAAATTCTTTGCATTGAATGACGCACTGAAAGAAAAAGATTTTACGACAAATGAACTGGTTACTGCAATTAATACGGCATGGGATGTATATGGGAAAGATGAGGGTTTGCTCGTCGTGGCTAAAAAACAGGGAAGAGTGTTGCTGAACCGCGGCGGCACTTCAATCGCTGCTGCTATTGCGGCTAATAAAAATATTCCTGCCTATTATCCTTACAAAGCTGTTGAATACACAGACGGTGCTAAAGGTGATGAAGGCGGAGTCAGTTTTTTAAGAAACGGGAAAAATGAAAGTCTTACCACACTTATTTATAAGTACACATCGCATGGTCTTTCACACGGGCATTATGATAAGCTGAATATAAACCTGTATGATAAAGGCAACGAGATACTAAGCGATTACGGCGCTGTCCGTTTTATCGGCGTGGAGCAGAAATATGGCGGTCGCTATCTGCCGGAAACAAAAGGCTATGCGATGCAGACCATTGCCCACAATACCCTGGTGGTGGATGAGAAAAGTCACTATGACGGTAAAGAAGCCGTGGCCGAAAAATTTCATGCAGAAAAATTGTTCAGCAGCATCAGCAACCCGGCACTGCAGGTGGTAGCTTCCAAAGAGGAAAATGCGTATAAGGGAGTAAAGATGCAGCGCACTGTTTATTTACTGCAGTTGCCCGGTGGAAAGAAATTAATGGCAGATATTTTTAATGTTGCATCGAAAGAGCAACACCAGTATGACCTGCCTTTTCATTACAATGGTCATTTGATCAGCACTTCGGTGAAATATGATCCGTACACGATGAAACAAGAGCCGTTGGGTAAAAAGAACGGCTACCAGTATTTGTGGAAAGAAGCGGAGGCCAAAACAGGAGAGAACTCAATTACCCAACTAACTTTTCTGAATGGGAACAGTTACTATTCACTGACGTCACTTATCACTGATTCAGCGAAACTTTTTTTCACCCGCAGCGGCGCCAATGATCCCAATTTCAATTTACGGCATGAACCGGCTTTGATATTCCGTAAGAATGGAAGCAACCAGGTTTTTGTGAATGTGCTGGAGATTCACGGAAAGTTTGACCCCATCGTTGAGTTTTCAACGAATGCTTATCCTTCTGTGAAACAAATCAGGTTATTACAGAATGACGAAAACTATTCCATTGCTGAAATAGATGTTGATGGAAAAAAATTACAGGTGGCCCAGTGCAACAAGAATTTTGAAACAATACAGGTGCATACGGTGCAGGGCATCAGTTGGACAGGGCCTTTCACAGTTTTGTATGACGGCAAAAAACTTTAATGAACATTTACCACATAACAACTAACTAAATAAAAACGAAAAATGGGAACAACAGAATCAGTGAAAGTATTTATCGAAAACCGGGACATCCCCTGGGAGGAAGTGGACAATGGCGTAAAAAGAAAGATCATGGCCTACGATGAAAAACTGATGGTGGTGAAAGTGCAGTTTGAGAAAGGCGGTGTCGGCAGTTTGCACCGGCATTATCATTCGCAGATCACCCATGTGGAGAGTGGCATTTTTGAAGTGGAGATTGGCGGTGATAAGAAAATTCTCACCGCCGGTGATGCATTTTATATTCCGCCAAACGTGTTGCATGGCGCTGTTTGTCTTGAAGCAGGCCTGTTGATAGATGTGTTCAGCCCGATGCGGGAAGATTTTGTTGAAAGCAAATGATATTCAAATTCTTTCATATCATCCTTGGCGCAGCATTGCTGGGTTGCAGCAAAAAGAGCAGCGCACCGTCAACACCGGTGCCTCCGCCTGTGGCACCACCTGTTGTTGTCGTCCCTGACCGGACAGTCAATGTGTCAACAGCTGCGCAACTCAAAGCCGCATTACTGGATGCAAAACCCGGTGATGAGATCATGCTTGCGGACGGGATTTACAAAGGAAAATTTGTGATCACATCCAATGTCAGTGGCACAGCGGCGAAACCCGTTGTGTTGAAAGGCAGCCGTCATGCAGTGCTGGATGCAGAAAGCATTCAAACAGGCTATGTATTGCACCTGCAGGCAAATTACTGGAGAATTAAGGGAATTACACTTACTAACGGCCTGAAGGGTTTAATGACCGATGGGGCAAATTATAATATCATCGACAGCATCAAAGTGCATACGATAGGAGATGAGGCCATTCATCTGAGAAGATTCAGCTCTCATAACACGATTCAGTATGTGGAGGTGAGCAATATTGGTTTAAAGACCCCGGACTATGGCGAAGCGATCTATATCGGTTCGGCGAAGAGTAACTGGGCCACCTACACCAATGGCAATCCTGATAAATGCGATTCAAACAGGATACTTAACAATAAACTCGGTCCGGGTGTGACGGCTGAATGTATTGATGTGAAAGAAGGAACAACCGGCGGGCTTATTAAGGGAAATTATTTTGATGCCACCGGTATCACCGGTGCCAACAGCGGTGATAGCTGGATGGATGTAAAAGGAAATTATTATCTCATCGAGGATAACACAGGGTATAATCCCGGAGGATCCTTTTTCAAAGATGGCTACCAGGTGCATGTGGCACTGAGCGGCTGGGGCAATTACAATGAGTTCAAGAATAATAATTGCACGGTGAATGCGGCCGGGTATGGATTCAATATCCAGTTAAGCGGAAGCAACGGCACCTCTACGGGCAACAAGGTCTATAACAATAACACGGTAACAGGCGCTGGAGCGGGAATAGCGAATATTTCACTCAGTAACTAAACAAACTGAAATGAAGATCAAAGGGCTCAGGTGGTATATTATCGGGCTGATAGGGCTGGCAACGATCATCAATTATATTGATCGTACGGCGATCAATATCCTCTGGCCTTATATCCACTCCGATTTTGGTATCAGTGAAGCGGAGAGCAAGGATGCACTGAAACTGATCACCACTTTTTTCATGATTGCCTATGCATTGGGTCAAACGCTTACGGGCAAACTGATGGATGCAATCGGTACGAGGATGGGGTTTGTGATTTCCATTGTTGGATGGAGCATTTCCATTGCCCTTCATGCTGTGGCCAGAACGCTGGCCTCTTTCAATATTTTCAGGTTCCTGCTGGGATTGAGTGAAGCGGGCAACTGGCCCGGTGCTGCCAAAAGCAATGCGGAATGGTTTCCTGCCAAAGAAAGAGCAATTGCACAGGGCATTTTCGGGGCGGGAGCTTCACTCGGTTCCGTAGTGGCTGCGCCGTTCATTGCTTATTTATATGTTGCGTTTGGCTGGAAGATGACCTTTATCGGGATTGGTGTTTTAGGATTGCTGTGGATCATACCGTGGTTACTCATCAACCGCAACACACCCGATAAACATCCATGGATCACACCGGAAGAAAAAGAGCATATTTTAAACTCATCAGCGAATGCGGCAACAGCCCCGGTTGCCACTGAAGTGTATTCATGGAAGCAATTGCTGCAATTTAAAAACACCTGGGGGGTTATCACATCAAGGTTTTTTATTGACCCCGTGTGGTGGATGTTTGTCACCTGGCTGCCCTTTTTTCTGAAAGAGAATTTTGGTTTTGATATTAAGCAGGTAGGGGCTTTTGCGTGGGTGCCTTTTCTCTTTGCTGCGATTGGTGGTATAGCCGGTGGTTTTTATTCCGCCCGGAAAATTAAAAAGGGTATGGCTGCAACAAAAGCAAGGAAGAGTGCCATCACCGTAGGCAGCATCATCATGCTGTTCTCGCTGAGCGGCATAGCTGTTTATCTGAACCAGTTGAAAGACCAGCCTGCCGTGGCTATTGGTCTCATCGGTATCACGTTGTTTGGTTTCCAGTTTTTGATCAACAACCTGCAAACATTGCCCAGTGATTATTTCCATGGCAAGAATGTGGGAACGGTGGCGGGGATGGGCGGCACTTCTGCTGTGCTTGGCACACTGGTAGTTACCTGGCTGGTGCCGGTGCTCACAAAGACCAGCTACACACCCTTCTTTATCATGGCGGCGCTGGTGGTGCCGGTGGCCTGGCTTTGTATCATGTTCATAGTATCAAAAAATAAAGCACAAACTGTTTCCTAAAAAACGTAAAACGCTGCTATATGAAACGAATTGTATTTACGCTGTTGCTTGTTGTCACTGTCGGTCTAGTGCATAGCCAGACAACCTACTATTGGGTGGGTGGTGCACCAGGTGCTGCTAACAGGAATATCAATAACGGAGCCAACTGGAATACAGTGCTGAATGGATCAGGTACGGCCCGGCCTTCCAGCACCGGCGCAACGGATATTCTTGTTTTTGATGGATCCAATCTTGGCGGCGCTACACCCGTAACAGGCCCGGTTACTGTAGATGCCAATGCCGGTATCACCTGTGGTCAGATAAAATTCGTTAATAATGTAACGATCAATATGGTCAGGCCTACATCGGGCACCACCACCATAACGATCAGTGGCGAAGCCGGTGAAGATTTTGTGATTGAAGCCGGTTCTGCATTTAATATGCCGGTTGCAACAGCAGGAAGTATTCGATTTGCAATGGCTGCCGCCAACACCGGCCGGGTAAGCGGCACACTCAGCATCACTGCTGCACAGCAATGCCGGATTGATAATACCACGAGCGGAACGGCAGGTTCTTTCAGGTTTACAAGCGGCTCTTCTTTTACTTCTAATCTCACTCCTTCTTCCGCAGCTTATGCCTTTGGTAACAGTTCTCAATCATCACAAGGATGGGTGGTTTTTGAAGCGGGGTCTCATTTATACTATGAAGGCGGTTTCAGCCCCAATGGAAGCGGCGTTAACTATTCTGCCATAACTATGCAGCCCGGCAGCACCTGGCATCATAAAGCTACCAATGCCATCACCGGCGCCGGCAATTTCTTTAACCGGCAGAGTTATGGTAATATAATCGTTGAAAACAACAGCATCCTGCATGCATTAGGAACTATATACAATATTGAAAACCTGACCATTGATGCCGGCAGCACTTTTAATACATTCAGCAGCGGGCAAACAGTAGTGACGGGAAATATCGTTGCCAATGGTGATCTGCTTTCACCCGCTTCATCCACCAACCGGCTGGTGCTGGCAGGAGGAACGGCACAAACGGTTTCAGGAACAGGCACAGTCAGTGTGGCCAACCTGACCATTGCAGATAATGCAGATGTTACACTGGCCAAAAGCATTACAGTTGAATCCGATATTGATGTATTTGGTAAACTTAATTTTGGAGCCTACCAGTTAAACGGTACTGCCGATTTCAATGCGGCGCCTGCTGATGCAGTTGTTGCGGCTACTGGAAACCTGGTGGCCGGCAGGTATTTCATAACCGGCAATAGTGTATATGCTTCTTTTTCTATTGGTAAAACGATCAGCGGAGCGGGCATAGCACCCGGCACCAGCATTGTTTCTTTTTCTGCTACGGGTGATTCTGTCTATCTCTCCAGTCCCTTGCTGGCAACTGCACCCGGGGTGGCCCTGCAAACGACAAGCAGCCCGGCCACACTTGCCACGGCGAACAGCAATGGTTTTAACCCGGCAACGGGATCTGTGACCGCCACTGGCAATAAAATATTTGGGGATAACATTAATTATATCATCAATGCTGCCACATCAGTTCCTTTTGGTCTCAGCACGGGTTCTTCAGGCAATATGATAAATATTGGTTTTGCACAGATCAATGCCCCGGTTACGGCAAATACCGGGTTTAAAGTGCATGATCATTTAGCTGTAAATGGAAAGATCACCCTTCGTCCGCTGGATGTTTTGCATATCGCTGCAGGGGCCACTATCAGCGGCAGTTTCAGTTCTTCCCGGTATATCGCTACAGATTACAACAGTTCAAACGGTGATCAGAGTTTTGTTCAGTATGATGGAATGACTGCGGCCACTACACTTCCTGTTGGCACTGTGAATTATTACCTGCCGGTTACGATCACCCCCACGGCAACAGCGGATTTCATTGCTGCTGTTTTTGAGGGCATCACTACCACCGGCACCGTTACAGGAACGCCTTTCACAGCAACACAAAAACAAACAGTGGTGAATGCGGTGTGGAATATCAACCGTCTGTCAGGTTCAGGTGACGCTGTTGTGCAATTAGGATGGGATGCAGCTCTCGAGGGTTCCACTTTCACCACATTGCCTGATACGGATATTGGTTTTATAAAGCATAATGGTTCCTTATGGGATGATCCTGTCGGAACCGGTGATAATGTATCGAACACGGTTACTGCCACTGTAACTGCTTTCGGCGCTTTTGGCGCAGGTGCTGTGCCGCAGGTTGACCCATTTGTCTTCAATGCATTGCCTGTAAAAACATACGGAGATCCGGATTTTAATGGCGGTGCTACAAGTCTGAATACAGCACAACCTATTGTTTATGCCAGCAGCAATCCTGCAGTAGCTACGATCGTCAATGGCAATATTCATATCACCGGAGCCGGCACCAGTGATATCACGGCCTCACAGGCAAGTGATGGTTTTTACCCGGCTGCCAGTATGATGCAAACGCTGACAGTGAATAAGGCCGCCTTAGAAATAAAGGCCGATGATAAATTAAAGTTTGAAGGTTTACCCAATCCCCCACTCACGGCTACCTATACGGGCCTGGTGTATAATGAAACACCTGCTGCCCTGTTGACACCGGCCGTTCTTTCAACAACTGCGGTCACGGCATCAGCGCCGGGGTTATATCCTATAACGGTGAGCGGAGCCAGCTCCAATAACTATGACATCAGTTTTGTAAACGGCACATTGACCATTCAGCCCAAACAAAATCAAACAATCACTTTCCCGGCGCTGGTCACAAAAACCTATGGTAATCCAGATTTTCCTGCCGGGGCGAGCAGCACCAACACTACGATACCCCTTACATATGCCAGCAGTAATACAAGTGTGGCAACTGTAAACAGCAGCGGACTGATCCATATTACAGGGGCCGGCACAACCAATATCACTGTATCGCAGGCGGGTAATGACGGGTATTTCCCGGCAACACCTGTGACAAGAGCATTGACCGTGAATAAAGTGAACCTCACCATACGGGTGCTGGATACATCAAAGGTGGAAGGAACACCCAATCCGCCATTTACTATGACTTACACGGGTTTTGTGCTGGGTGAAACATCCGCCAATCTTACTACGCAGCCGGTAGTGGCTACAATGGCTACCACTAATTCAACCGCCGGTTACTATTCACTGACACCCGAAGGAGCAGCCTCGCAGAACTACAATTTTGTCTATACAGCAGGAAGACTGACCATTTTGCCGGTAAGCGGCACCGATCAGCAACACCTGGTTGCATTCTATAACAGTAACGGAAACCTTACCGTAAGGGTGTATTCACCAGAGCCGACATTGGGAGATATTGTTGTTTTTGACCTGGGCGGACGACCCGTGGCAAAAAGAAATCTCTTTATGCCCAAGGGGTTCATCCAGGCCGAAGTGTTTATCCCGACACTAACATCGGGTATATACATTGTGACGGTGCGGGGACAGGGAGTGGATCTCAAAAAAATGATACAGGTATTAAAGTAAAAAAATGAAAGGTAAAATCGCCATCGCCATAGTTGGCCTGCTCATGGGCGGCAGGGCCTACAATGCACCGCAGCAAAAGGAAAAACCGGTTGTGTTTGCATTGAATGTACAATCGCTGGAAAGAAATAAGGGCCGGATTCAGGCAAAAGAAGCGGAGATCATGCCGGCCTATAAGCAGTTGCTGAAAGAGGCTGACAAAGCATTACAATCCGGCCCGGTGAGTGTGATGGAGAAAAAGCATGTTCCTCCCAGCGGAGATAAACATGATTACATGAGCCTGGCGCCTTATCACTGGCCTGATCCCAACAAGCCTGACGGTCTTCCCTATATCCGGAAGGACGGGCAAACCAATCCTGAGGTAAAGGAGTATAAGGACAAGGAATATATGCCGAAGCTCTGCAGCGATGTGTATACACTGGCTCTGGCGTATTATTTCTCGTCAGATAAAGTTTATGCAGAGCATGCCGCCAAACTCATGCGGGTGTGGTTTTTAGATACGGCCACACGGATGAATCCCAACCTGAATTTTGCGCAGGCTATCAAAGGAGTGAACACCGGCAGGGGGGCAGGCCTGATAGATTCAAGACATTTTATAAAACTCATTGATGCTATCGGGCTGATCAGCTCTTCAAAACAGTGGAGAAAAGAAGACCAGGACGGGATGAAAAAATGGTTTGCTGATTTCCTGCACTGGATGCAGACCAGCAAAAACGGGCTGGATGAGATGAAAGCCAAAAATAACCACGGCGCTTTCTATGATGCACAGTGTTTATCTATGGCGTTGTTTATTGACAGTACCGAATTGGCCAAAAAGATTGTGCAGCGTGCGGCAGACCGCCTGGATAAACAGATGGATGAGAAAGGTTTTTTCCCGGCTGAACTGGAAAGAACGATTGCCCTGCACTACAGCACTTTTGTTGTCAATGCCTTTTTCAGTATTGCTCAAATGTCGGAGCGAACAGGTTTTGATTTCTGGAACCACACAACCGCTTCGGGAAAATCTTTGAAAAAAGCATTTGATGTGCTGAAGCCTTACCTGGCACAGGAAAAGAACTGGGAAGGACAACAGATCAAAGAATTTCAATGGGAAGATGGCTATCCTGTCCTGTTGGAAGGCGTTGCCCGGTTTGGCTGTAAGAACTGTGTTCAGGCTGTAAAGAATATGGCAGGTGATAAAGCTCCACGTTTACGTATAAACCTTTTGTATTAAAACTGTTTTAAACCAATAAAACTTGCTATTATGAAAAAGCTACAGTGTCTGCTTCTGTTGCTGTTGTTTTCCGGCAGTGTTGCGCTGGCACAAAAAGTGACCATCACCGGTAAGGTGACCAATGTTGCTACTGATGAGCCGTTGCAGGGAGTGAATATCCTGGCGGAGAAACAAAAAGGGGGGGTGACCACAAAGGAAGATGGCAGTTACAGCATTGTTGTGGACAAAGGCACTGCCACACTTATTTTTACTTATGTGGGATTTGCACCACAAACCGTATTGATCGGCGATAAAACGAAAGTTGATGTGGCCATGGTCCCTGCCCAGGCAACGGGAGATGAAGTGGTGGTGATCGGTTATGGTACACAAAAGAAATCACATCTGACGGGGGCCGTCTCCAAGTTTAAAAATGAAAAACTGGATGAAACACCTGTGGCCCGGCTGGACCAGGCCCTGCAGGGTAAGATAGCCGGTGTGCAGATTCAGAATTTAAGTTCTGAAGCCGGTTCCGATCCGAGGGTACGGGTGAGGGGGTTAAGCTCCATCAATGCCGGCGCTAATCCACTGGTGGTGGTGGATGGGCATCCTGTACCTGACGGTCTGGCTTTTGTTAATATGGCCGATGTGGAATCGGTGGAAGTGTTGAAAGATGCCGCATCTGCTGCGATCTATGGTTCCAGGGGCGCCAGTGGTGTAATCATCGTCACCACCAAAAGCGGTAAAGCAGAAAAACCAAAATATGCACTGAAGTTCTCCACAGGCGCCAAAACGCAATACGAGTTATACCCGATGATGACAACAACGGAGTATACCAACCTTCTTTTTTATGAAGCATCATTGAAAGCGAAAGATCCCAGCATCACACCCCCAACCGGCACGCAAATCATTGCCAACAATGAAAGGGCAGCCTATATCGTGGAAAGTGTGATCATGCAGGGACAGGCTACTGACTGGCAGCGGGAGGCACTGCGCAACGCTACTGTTCGCAACCTGCAGTTGAATGTGTCGGGTGGCACCAGGCAGATAAAATATTTTATATCGGGCGCCTACCAGAAAGACCAGGGCATGATGTATCACAGTGAATATGACCGCTTCAGTCTTCGCACCAAACTGGATGCACAACTGAGCCGGAAAGTGAAGTTTACATTCAATCTCAATCCTTCTTATATCAAGAGAGAGAGGCCCTCCACCGGCTTTATCGATTTTGTGCGGTTCCAGTCGTTCATGCCGGTGTATCATACGGAGGCAACGGCCGCTTTTGTGAACCAGGTGCCGCAATGGGCCAATATCAAACCGGGTGATTTTGTGCAAGCCCGCCATTTTAACGGAAGGGTATATACCGGCATGATGCCTGATGGCAGTATGTGGGTCACCGCTTCGCCCACTGATCCTTTTAATACGGCCAATAACTCACCTAAGTCAGTATTGGAAACAAGAACGATCACTTCTAACGACTACAGGATGCAGAGTTCCGGCGACCTTACTGTGAATATTATGCCCGGGCTCGATTTCAAGGCATTGGGGAGTGTGTATATCAACTATACAAGAGGTCTTGATTTTGCCAAACGAAATTCGAACCGGGATGGTGATGTGAACCGTGGTGTTTATACCGGCCGGTTATTTGTAGACCTGTTATCAGAAAACACCCTGAATTACACCAGAAAGATCAACAACCATTCTTTTAATGTGCTGGCAGGCTACACGGCACAACAAACAAAGATCAATGAAGAGCAAACCGTGGGTCTTGATTACCCCAGTGATAATATCACTACCCTCAACACGGCTTTGCAGATTGACCAGGCCAACACATTTAATATCAAAAACCAGGTGGGGCTTCTTTCCTGGCTGGGTCGTTTCACTTACAGTTTCAAAAACAAATACCTGTTGTCTGCCAGTTATCGCACCGATGGAAGTTCCTATTTCTCGCCTGGCAACAAGTGGGGTTCCTTTCCGTCTGTATCACTAGGCTGGGTGGCTACAGAAGAACCCTTCATGGCAAAAGCCAACTGGCTCAGCAACCTGAAGCTGCGAGCCAGCTATGGTGTAACCGGGAATAACCGAATTGTTGATTTTGCGTTTGTGGATCTGTTGTATGCAGCTAATTATCCGCTTGGCGCTGCCAACGGCTCGGTGAATATTGGCCAGGTACCTTCCCGTGATATCTTGTCCAATAATGATATTACCTGGGAAAGGACTTTCCAGTATAACGGGGGCATTGATATAGCCCTCTTCAAAAATGCCATCACTCTTTCGGTGGATGCTTATCAATCCAAAACCGACCAGTTATTATTGCGCCAGTCTGCCATGGGTTTTGCCGGTGTGCCCCAAACCTGGAACAATATCGGCAGCCTGCAAAACAGGGGGATAGAATTTGAACTGACGACCAACAATATCCGGAAAAAAGATTTTCGCTGGTCAACCTCTGCAAACCTGGCTCACAACCGCAACAAAGTGCTGGAACTGGGAGAAGAGGCCTTCCTGCTGAACCAGGGGGAAAGAACGGAACTATACATGAACAGAGTTGGCGCCCCGCTGATCCAGTATTTTGGTTATAAAACAGACGGAGTGTGGTTGTCGCAGGCCGACATCACAGCTGCACAGGCCGGAGGTCTCAGCAGTCCCCTTAGTAATGTATTTGTTGCAGGAGGTTTGAAATTAGTGGACCTGAACGGCGATGGAATCATCAATGCAGATGACAGAACAGTGATCGGTTCTCCTTATCCTGATTTCACCTGGGGCATCACCAACAATATAACCTGGAAAGCATTTGATCTCAGCTTTATGTTCCAGGGAGTGCAGGGCGGCCAGTTGGTGAACGGCGACCCGAACTACAATGAAACAAAAAGATATAACAGGAACTATAACAAAAACCGCTGGCTGAGCCCCATGTTCCCCGGTGACGGCAAAACGCCGTATTCCACCATTGGCTTCAACTGGATGCTGACGGATTATGTGGTGGAAGATGCATCCTACTATGCGCTGCGGGAAGTGATCATTGGGTATACACTGCCGCAAAAGATCGCCAAATCTATGCACCTGAATTCACTGCGGGTTTATTTTTCGGGACAGAACCTTTACTTCAGTTCAGGATCAAACTACCGGGGCATCAACCCGGAAGCAAGATTTACCACAGGTCCTTATAACACCCCGTTGGCAGACGGCTATCAACGAGGAAGCTTCCCGATGCCCAAAACATTTTTATTTGGAATTGATCTCAACTTCTAACCGCAAAATAAATTTTTATGAAACTGATACATTATATCCTGTTGGTATGCTGCGGTGGTTTGTTTGCCTGCAATAAGGTGATTGATCTGTACCCGCAGTCAAACCTCAACACAGGAACCTATTACTCCAATCTCGAAGAAGTAAAAGCAGGCCTCACCGGTTGCTACAATGGGATGCAACGGGCTCTGTCCAATGAATGGCAGTTTACCGAACTGCGCAGTGATAATGCCAAGCAGGGACAACCGGGCAGCACCAATGTGCAGAACCGCGACCTCAGCGACCTGGATATGTTTATCCCTGCCAGCACTCAGCAGCAGATATATAACTACTGGCAGGCCACTTATAATAATATCCGCAACTGTAACATTGTGTTGCAAAAACTCGGGGTCGTCTATAACCCGGCAACCGGCGCCACCAGCTTTAATACGATCAGCATTCCTATCACCGATGCAGACCGCAGGCAACTGGCCGGCGAAGCGATGGTGATCCGGGCCCATCACTACTTTAACCTGGTGCGTTTATTTGGCGGTGTTTTCCTGGTGCATGAAAACATTACACCGGCACAGGCCAAAGCAATGAACCGGGCATCGGTGCAGGATATTTATAAATTGATCGAAGCCGATCTATCCACCGCTGCCGCCTCCATGCGCAACCTGGAGTATAGCCAGATTGCTGCTGCCGACCTGGGCCGTGCCACCATCTGGGCAGCCAAAGGATTGCTGGCAAAAGTGTATCTCACCCTGAATCGAAAAGCGGAGGCGATCACCCTGCTGCAGGATGTGATCAACAACAGCGGGCATGCTATGCAGGCCACTTATGCCAACGTGTTTTCTATTACAAATGAAATGAATGCGGAGATCATTTTTGCAGTTCGCTACAAAGCCGGTGGTTTTGGTTTAGGTTCTCATTTCGGAAACACCTTTGCCCCTTTAGGCACGGGGTCGGCGGTGATCAATGGCGATGGGGATGGAATGAATTATCCCACGGCCGAACTGGATACGCTGACAAATGGTGATGGAAGAAAACCAACCATTCTGGCCTTATACAACCCCGGGGCAAAACTGTATGTAAAAAAGTACTTGTTTCCGGTGACATTGGTGGATGATGGAGAAAGCGACTGGCCCGTGCTGCGCTATGCAGATATTTTATTAATGCTGGCCGAAGCGCAGGGCTATTCACAGGCCAGTCTTGATCTGATCAACATCACCCGGCAAAGAGCAGGACTTGGATTGCTCACCATGGCCAACACCCCTTCTGTGGAGGCCTTTGAAAAGGCGTTGTCCACTGAAAGAAGAATTGAGTTTGCATTTGAAAACCAGCGCTGGTTCGACCTGGTGCGGTTTAACAGCACGCTGACAACCGTTACGGCTGAACAAAGTATCAAGGATCATTATGCGGATGAATACCAGGCGCATTACCGCAACTACCTGCCGCCGACACCTACGCTGGCAGAGTTGCAAAGCTTTGTGACAAGAGACAGGTTGTTGTTGCCCATTCCGCAACGGGAAATAGACACCAATACTCAATTAGTGATCCCGCAAAACCCCAGTTATTAATAACATACAACCCGTGTCGGACGGTGACCGTCTGACACGGGTTCTTAATACGAATAGCATGAAAAAAATAAAAGCACTTTTTGTTTTACTGCTGGCCTCTGCGTTTGTATGGGCACAGGAATCGGATAGCACCTACAAACCTGTTGAATACCCGGCCGGGTTTACCGCACAGCTGAATGTAGTTTATACCAAGGCAAAAGACTGGGAAGGGGAGATGGATATCTATCTGCCGCCCAAAGAAAAAGGACCATCGCCGGTTGTCATCAATATTCACGGCGGCGGATGGAATAAAGGCGTAAGGCAGTCGCAAACCGGGTTCAATACTTTTTTCAAGATGGGATTTGCCGTGGCGAATATTTCTTACCGGCTCACCGGCCAGGCGACGGCTCCTGCTGCTGTAGAAGATGCCAGGTGTGCTTTAATCTATCTTATCAAAAATGCAAAAGAACTGAATATTGATGTCAATAAGATAGTGGTGATGGGAGGCAGCGCCGGTGGCCACCTTGCTTTGATGGCAGGTTTACTCGGCAATGATCATAGCTTTGATGGTAACTGCCCCGGTGTGGAGAATATCAAAGTGGCTGCTATTATTGATAAGTATGGCATCACCGATGTATGGAATTGGGGATATGGAACCATTTTGACCAGCAAATCGGCCACCCGCTGGCTGGGCGATAGGGCTAATGATAAGAAGTTTGCTATGTCGGTTTCACCCATTAATTATGTGAATAAGAACAGCCCGCCGGTCTTTATTGTGCATGGCGATGCTGACCCTACGGTCCCTTACCAGCAGTCGGTTGACCTGCACAAAAAACTGAAAGAGGCCGGCGTGAAAACAGAATTTATTACTGTGAAAGGAGGTTTGCACGGAAAATTTGAAAAAGAAAAAAATTCTGAGATCAACAAAGCCATTGCCGATTTTCTGAAAGCATTGAAAATCCCGAATCCATAAAGAGTGGTTGAGAAATATTTCTGCTATAGCTGGTGATTGTCATCTCGCCTCGCCATGCCGGCACTAATTAGTATTAAAAAAACCAGCAGCAACACAAACAGGAGATAGCTAACTTCGGTGAAATTCCAGGTCTGATAGCTGTCGGATATGCCTTGCATAAAACCGGGCACGAACGGAATCTGCGCAGATATAGTACCGGAATATAGAGTTGTAAAAAGGATGAGATCAGTCTAAATGGTTTGATTCAAAGCAAAAGAGATTTTAATAAAATAAAACAGGTAATCATGAAGAATATCGGATTATGTATAACAGCTATTCTTCTTTTTGCAGGAGAAGCTTTAGCACAGATTCTATCGCCCAATGGAAATAAGCCACCCGTCAAACCGGCAGATACGGAAGTGTACGAACCTGTTCCAAAAGTGGTGCAGGCCGGTAAAACCTTTGATCAGCCGCCTTCCGATGCTATAATCTTATTTGATGGTAAAAACCTGGATGAATGGGAATCTTCGAGGGATAAGTCGGCGGCAAAATGGAAAGTAGAGAATGGCACATTCATCGTTGATAAAAAGTCGGGTGATATTCAAACGAAGAGAACATTCACCAATTACCAGCTGCATATTGAGTTTCTCATTCCTTCATACATTACCGGCAGCGGGCAGGGACGGGGCAATAGCGGGGTGTTCCTGGCTGCTACCAACGGGAAAGCCGGCGGTTATGAAATACAGGTGCTGGATGGTTACAACAATGAAAACAAGACCTACGTAAATGGTATGGTGGGAAGTATTTACAAGCAATCCATACCCCTGGTTAATCCTGCCCGCAAAGCCGGTGAATGGAATGTGTATGATATTATCTGGACAGCTCCTGTTTTTGATGATAGCGGTAATGTGAAAACAAAAGCCCGTATGACAGCTTTTTTAAACGGGGTGCTGGTGCAAAACAATTTTGAATTGCAGGGTGAAACGGCTTATATCGGAACACATGTCTACAGTAAGCATGGCCCTTCTCCAATAAAATTACAGGCACATGGCGATCCGAGTGAACCGATCAGCTATAGAAATATCTGGCTTCGGGAATTGTAAAAATTATACTTATGTTCTTGCAGGTATTCAGGAATGAATCACTTTGCCGATGTGTGGCTATGCCTGCAGTGAAACTCGTGAATGATAACTGGAATCTGAAATGAACAGAGTAACTAAATAAAGAGTAGTCAAAACCTCTCAAACCAACGTCTCCGCCTTTGTTTTTCTAGTTTGTGAAGAACCGCGGATGATGAGTTCGGTGCCCAATGTTTTGGTTTCAAAATCAGTGACAGGTCTTTTGCTTTCGATCAGGTCCAGCAGCAGGGTGGTAGCCAGTTCGCCCATGTCAAAAGCAGGTTGTTTGATGATGGTCAGTGGCGGATCAAGCAGTTCCGTGAGGTCAGTATTGGAAAAACCAATCAAGCCGATCTCATCAGGCACTTTTATTTTTTTAGCTTTCAGCACCCGCAGGCAACCGGTGGTAAGTTTATCGGAGGTGGCCAGAATCGCATCGGGTTTTTCAGTTTGTTGCAGCAGATCGTTCACAGCATCTTCCACTTCGGAGAGGATCATGCCGCCATGATGACAATGACGTATCATGTTTTCATCTACAGCAAGGCCATTATCTTCTAATGCGGCCCTATATCCGCCTAATCTTTCTTTGCTGATGGACAGGAAAGCCATATTCGCAACGGCAGCAATGCGGCGGTGACCTGTTTTAATAAGATGCGTGGTGGCATCATAGGCGCCTTTGTAACTGTCCGCTGTCACTTTGTGGGTGTTGATCTCATCCACAATACGGTCGAAAAATACAATCGGCATTCCTTTTTGGTGCAGTTCTTTCAAAAAACTGAAATCCTTTGTTTCGGTGGAAACAGAAATGATGAGCCCGTCTATGGAACGGGAGGTGAGGTATTGCAGGTTCATCATTTCCCGGTCATAAGATTCTCGGCTTTGCGCAATAATCACATTATAACCTTTGCTGTTGGCGATGGACTCAATGCCATTGATGACCTGGGAGAAAAAGCTGTTGGCGATCTCGGCCACAATCACCCCGATAGTACGGCTTCTTCTTTCTTTCAGGCTCAGGGCAATGGGATTGGGGTGATAATTATTCTTTTCTGCATATTCGAGCACCAGTTTTTTGGTTTCAGGGCTGATTTCGTAACTGTCACGCAGGGCCCTGGAAACCGTGGATGTGGAAAGCCCAAGGGCTTTGGCAATATCTTTTATGGTGATCGCTTCGAATTTCATGGCAAGTAAGGCCGGAAACTGTTTTTTTAACCGGTTTAAAGATACTGAATAAAGGCAGACAATAGGGGGCAACAGGTATCAGGAAATCGGCTATTTTGAAGACTTAAAAGCGATGATAGTTGCTGCCTTTTTGCCATGAAGTGAAAGCATTAAAATTTTAATTTATGAAGCGGTTCATCTTTAATAACCATTTCTGCTCCAACCCGTTAATAATGACATCGTTGCCGGGAACGATTGCGTAAATAAACCTATCTAGTGCTGATTGCCATACCGGAATATCTGAGTAGAATTGAATTGGGATTTGAACGGTTGCTGAACTGAATTTTACGGCGATTCCCCGATTTTCTAAACGATTTCAAACTTTCAAAAAAGCCATATGAAGAAGCTTTCACTGCTTTTGCTCCTTTCATTTGCATTTTCTGCTATTGTTTTTGCCCAAAACCGCACTATCCGGGGTAAGATATTGGATGATACCGGCACCCCGCTGGCAGGGGTAAACATTGTGGTGGCAGGTGGTGCCCGGTCAGGAGGTGTGCAAACCGATAAGGATGGAAATTTCAGTATTACAGTCAACGGCAGTCCTGACTTGCTCGTAAGTTATGTAGGCTATAAACCGGCAAGCATTAAAACTACAGGCACAGAAAATGTAAGCCTCACCCTGGAAAAAGATGTTTCTTCCGGTGAAGAAGTGGTGGTGATCGGCTACCAGACCGTGAAAAGAAGAGATCTTGTCAGTTCTGTGTCTTCTGTTACGGCAAGAGATATTAAAGACATTCCCATCAACTCAACAGCCGAGGCGTTGGCCGGAAGGCTGGCCGGTGTGCAGATCACCAAATCAGAAGGTTCGCCGGATGCAGCAGCCACCATCCGTGTGAGAGGGGGTGGTTCCATCACCCAGGATAATTCACCGCTGTATGTGGTGGATGGCATCCAGGTGGAAAACGCATTGTCTGTTTTAGCGCCGCAGGATATTGCTTCTATTGATGTGCTGAAAGATGCATCTGCCACTTCTATTTATGGTGCCCGTGGTGCCAATGGTGTTGTGATCATCACCACCAAAAGCGGAAGAGTTTCCAAACCGGTGGTAACGTATAACGCTTTGATGGGTGTTCGTCGACTGGCCAACAAGCTGGATGTGATGAAACCTTATGATTTTGTGATGTACCAGTATGAAAGATCAAGAGGCAGCCAGGCCGACAGGAATAGTTTTCTGAACACTTATGGAACTTTTGAAGATATCGAACTATATAAGCAGGCTCCTTTTGTTGACTGGCAGGAGCAAAACATGGGCAGAAATGCCATGATGCAAACACATAATGTGAGCCTCACCGGTGGCACCGCTACTACAAAATATAATATCAGCCTTACGGCAAACAAGGAAGAAGGTGTGATGCGCAATTCAGATTTTGACAGGAAACTGCTTAACCTCAAACTGGATCAGACCATCACTCCCAAAGCCAAAGCTGGTGTTGCTATACGTTACAACCATACGGAAATAAATGGTGCTGGCACTTCCAATCCCGGTTCTTCAAGCCTCAACCAATTGCGGCAGAGTGTAAAATACAGACCCATATTAATGGGCAGCCAGAGTGTGCTGGACTATGACCCTGACTATGCAGATGCCACCAATGCCAACAGCCTGGCGCTGATCAACCCATTGTTACTGAATGATGCCACTTACCGCAACAGGATCAACCGCACTTTGAACCTGAGCGGTTATGTGAGTTATGAGTTCAATAAATTTTTATCAGTAAAATCAACAGTGGGTTTTGATTTATACGATACCCGTCAAAACTCTTTTGATGATACGATTACATCGGCGGCAAGACAAAATTTTGATATGCCGATCGCATCCATCTTTACCGGGCAAAGTACAACGCTCAACAATTCAAATGTGCTGACATTCACCATGAATAAATCCGGCACAAAATTCAGTGACCGCAATGATTTTGAAATGCTGCTGGGACATGAAGTCTATGAAAATGTGGACAAGCAATACCGCATCGAAACCCGTTATTTCCCGGTTGGCATCACACCGCAAAGGGCTTTAGCCAATATGGGTTTGGCTACACCGCCGCCCAATACTTCGCAGTTGCCGCCAACATCACAGGAGATGGTCAACCGGCTGGTTTCTTTCTTTGGCCGTGTGAATTATGCCCTGGATAAAAAATACCTGTTCATGTTCACCGTGAGGGCAGATGGTTCTACCAAATTTGCCGAAGGCAGGAAATGGGGTTACTTCCCTTCGGGTTCATTTGCATGGCGCATCTCCAAAGAAAAATTCATGGAGGATATGAAGTCGCCGATCAATGATCTCAAACTTCGGCTCAGCTATGGTGAGGCGGGTAATAACAGGATCGGTAACTTTTTATATCTCTCACAATTTGTGGCCAACCCTGCCTCCGGTGCACAAAATGCTTTTTATAGTGTAGGCAATACGCTGATACCTCCTTTTTATTCGCCTGACCTGCCCAACGCCTTGCTGACATGGGAAAGCACTATTGCAAGAAATCTTGGTTTGGACATTGCTTTGTGGAATAACAGGGTACAATTGTCGGCCGATTATTATTATAACTCTACCAGGAACCTGCTGGTAAATGTGACCGTGCCGCAAACATCTGGTTATACCACACAGGTGCAAAATGTTGGTGAAACCAGTAACAGGGGTGTTGAGTTACAACTTACAGCTACAGCCATCAACACTAAGAATTTCACATGGGGAAGCACCTTTAATATCTCCTTCAATAAAAACAAGATTGAAAGCCTTGGCCCCACCCAGAATTCTTTCCTCTTTTCTTCGGGATGGGGTGGCGGCAACCAGCCTTCTGATTATATCGTAAGGGTGGGTCAGCCGGTGGGCACTATCTGGGGTTTAGTGACCGATGGGTTTTATTCTATTGACGATTTTAATTTCAACGGAAGCACTTATACACTGAAACCGGGTATTGCCAGCAATACCGGTATTACTGCAGTGGCCCCTCAACCCGGGTTTTTGAAATTCAAAGACATCAGCGGACCCGACGGCAAACCCGATGGCATCATTGATGATTTTGACAGAACGATCATCGGTAACACACAGCCGAAATTCTTCGGCGGATGGAACCACCAGTTTGTTTACAAAAACTTTGATCTGAGCATTTTCCTGAACTTCCAGTATGGAAATGATATCTACAATGCCAACAAGCTGGAGTTCTCCAGCGGATATACTCCCAACTCCAACCTGCTGGCTATAATGAACAATGGATGGAAAACCGTCAATGCACAGGGCCAGGTGGTGACCGATCCTACAGAGCTGGCTGTTTTGAATGCAAACACAACCATCTGGGCGCCGCTAAGAACAGCCAGTTCTTTCTACGCACATTCCTGGGCTATTGAAGATGGTTCGTTCCTCAGAGTTAATAACATTACGCTGGGCTATAACCTGCCAGGTTCTATTTTAAAAAGAACAAAGATCAGCAACTTCAGAATTTATGCCACTGTGAACAACCTGGCAGTTTTCACCCGCTATTCCGGTTATGATCCGGAAGTGAACACCCGGCGCAGCACACCGCTTACACCCGGTGTAGACTATGCGGCTTATCCCCGCAGCCGGGCCTATATCGTGGGGATCAATCTTTCATTATAATAAAAACGCTAAAGCAATAAATCATGAAAAAGATGGCTTTAAAATATAGTGTAAAAAGCGGCCTGCTGCTGTTGGGACTTGCTTTGGTATTGGGGTCATGTAAAAAATACCTGGAAGTGCAGCCGGTATCTTCTTTTGGCCCAGACTATGTTTTTGGTAGTGTTACCAATGCCGAAAGCGCCGTGCTTGGCGCTTATGCCTGCCTGGGAGGCGACCAGGGTTATGGTATCCGTTTAAACATGTATTATCCTTACGATAACGATGAGATGATGGGACAGGAAGGTCCGCCGGATAATGAGAGAAGGGATATTGCTCATTTTAATACACAACCGAGCAACACACAACTGGCTGCTCCTTTCAACCAGTTGTGGAGAGGCATTGAAAGAGCCAATATCTGCATTTACAATATCCCGAAAATGGATTTGTATAACAACGGCAGCGCCGGTATCCAGGCCACTTTGCGGAAATTGTATGGGGAGGCTTTGACATTGAGAGCACAATATTATTTTGAGATCATCCGCAACTGGGGTGATGTGCCGGAACAGTTTCAACCGGCAAGCCTTGAGTCAAATCTTTTCAAATCAAAAACAGACAGGGACACATTATACAACCGCATCCTGGCTGACCTGGCCGAAGCCAGTGCACTGATTCCATGGCGCACACAAGCCGGTACCACCAACGAACGGATAACACAAGGTGCTGTAAGAGCATTAAGAGCAAGGATCGCTTTATTCAGGGGCGGTTATTCTTTGCGAAGCGCATCCAGCACTTATGGCCCGGTGATGGCTCGTCCTGCTGATTATAAAACATATTACCAGATAGCAAAGGATGAATGTGCTGCCATCATGCAACGTCCGGGTGAGCATAACCTGAACCCAAGTTTCCAGTCAGTATTTAAAGATTATATATGCAAATATGGCCAGGAGCCTAATGGTGAAGTGATATGGGAAATTGGGATGGGAGGAGGAAGCTCAAACTTTGGCGACAGCAAACTGGGTTATTATAACGGTCCGAGATATTTAGGTACTGCCAGCCAGGGCAATTCAGCGCTGACCATTTTGCCAACCTATTTCTATTCTTTTGACTCTACCGATCTAAGAAGAGATGTAACCTGCACTTATTATAACATCAGTGCCACGTTGACACTGGTAGGCCGTGTGATGTCGGACATGGTGGATGGAAAATTCAGAAGGGACTGGAATCCTATTCCCACCTCCGGCGCACAGTATTTTGGAGTGAACTGGCCGATGATCCGTTTCTCCGATGTGCTGCTGATGTTTGCAGAAGCAGATAATGAACTCAATAACGGCCCTACTGCACAGGCCATTGCTGCATTTGAAAAAGTAAGATTGAGAGGTTATGGTGGCAATGCATCACTGATCGGAGCCACGCCAAATGATTATGCTGGTTTTTTCAATGCCATCATGAAGGAAAGAGCATTGGAACTGGGTGGAGAAGGAATTCGCAAATATGACCTGATCCGCTGGAACAAATTGGCTGAGAGGATCAATTATGTAAAAGCGCAGCTTGCGGCAATTGTGGCTAACCAGCCACCTTACGACCAGTTGCCGAGGAATATGTATTTCCTGCCTAACCAGCCAATGGCTGCAGGAATGGTTTGGGGGAATTCATTTTATTATCCAACGCCTGCAACAGCTCCCCCTGGTTATTCAACACTGGCATGGCTGGGCGGAACCGGGATAACCAGCAAACTGATAGAATCATTCGGCCGTTCTTTTCAGCCAAATAAGAAAGAGCTGCTGCCATTCCCGCAATCAGCAATTGATGTAAATCCAAGCCTTACACAGAATGCTTATTAATCATTGCTAATAAAACCTAATAGTTATGCGATTGCTACAACATAAAAAGTTCTTCATACCGGCATTAGTAGTTGCTTTAGGAGTTTTCCTGGGTGGTTGTAAAAAAATGAATGAACCCGGTGCCTTTGTCCCTGACAGGATGTTTACACCGGCAAACATCACAGCAACAGCGGGTGAAACTTCAGCTCTTGTTTCATGGGCGCCTTCCTTGTTTTCTGCAGGACAAAATGCAACATATAAACTGGAGATATTTACCAATGCAGGATTTACAGGTACACCGGTATTGTCTATTGATGTGGATTCAACAGCTAAAACGTTGTTTGATACAGACCTGCAGGTGAGAACCAATTATTGGGCAAGGGTGAAGGCCAATGCAACAAGCAGTTCTGCCGCTTCGGCCAGTTGGGCTTCCACTACCAGCTCATTCCGCATGACAGGTGAGCAATTGTTCCTGCCATTGGATAATGCCTTTGTCACTGATGTGAGTGTGTTACTCAGGTGGCAGGCAGCCCCGGATTTTACAAAGATTACAATTACTCCCAATGGAGGTGCCGCAACAGATCATACACTATCTGCCGGTGATCTCAGCGCTGCACAAAAAATGATAGCAGGACTAAGTCCGCTGACAACCTATACAGCGGAACTGTTCAAAGGAACTGCCAGCAAAGGCATTCTTACATTCACTACAAAATCAGCAACTCCGTCAGGCTCCAATGTGATACATGTGACACCGGCTGATGACCTTGCATTGTTGTTGCAAACAGTGGCCCCCAACACAGTTTTCATCTTGCAAAACGGATCATTGCATGTTGCTGATGATCTCATCAACCTCCCTAACGGCGCATCCTTCACCATTTGGGGTGAATATGGCCCGGTTAAACCTGTCATCGCTTTCAATGGCCTTAACCTTGGCGCCACTGCCGGCACCATTCGTTTTGAAAATGTGGACCTGACCGGCTACCAGAACAATAACCCGGCCGGTACAAAACGGAATTATATTTTCAATCAAAGCGCAGCGAACGTAACAGAGGCGATCGAATTCGAAAATTGTATTGTCCGGAATTTTACGAACACTCCGCTTCGTTTGCAAAGTGCAAATGGCCAGACCATCAATCATGTATCTTTTAATAAATGCGTTGTATATGACATTGGAAATAACGGCGCCAACGGAACATATGCGATGATCCATACTAATGTGGCAAATGGAAAATTTAATAACATTAAGATCACCAACAGCACCATGTACCAAATCGGTTATTCCATCATCCTGCATAATGCATCGCCTTCAATATCGGTGTTGATTGACAATTGCACGATTGACAATTCAATCGGCGACGGACGCTATGTTATTGATTATAATCTGCAGGCGGTTGCAGGCAGCTTCCAGGTGAGCAATACAATCATTGGCAAAACGCTTTCACCTGCCAATACCGCCCGTGGGATCAGGTCGGCCGGCACGCCGCTTACCAGTAATAATTACCAGGTATCGAACACCATTTTTGCCGGTAACCCGATACCAGGCATCAATTCATACAACGGAGCAAATACAGATTTATTCACCAATCCTGCTGCAGGTAATTTCCTGATCAAGGATGCAAATTTTGCCGGAAGGTCCACATCAGGTGATCCGCAATGGCGGTTATGATAAGAAACTGTTTTTAAAATCCGAAAAGCCATCAGTTATACGATCATCATTCCGGCTTCTACCGGCAATGAAGATGAATAATTTTTTGAAAAATTAATGGGGTAGCTAAAGTAATTCTATAGTGAGAATTGCAAACATAAAACAGGTGGCGCTGATCAGTATTTTGGCAATTTCCTGTGCCGGGAGAAAAGTTCCGATGGCACAGGAAACTACTGCATCAGCACCGTCCATTGCCTTTCCCGGCGCTGAAGGTTTTGGCAAATACACAACCGGCGGCCGCGGCGGAAAAGTATTTATCGTGTCCAATCTCAATGACGCAGGAGAAGGAAGTCTTCGCAAAGCTGCCACATCCAGTGATGCAGCTATCATTGTTTTTACTGTTTCCGGCACTATTCATTTGGCATCTCCGCTTACCATTAAAGGAAACAAAACCATTGCCGGCCAGACAGCGCCGGGTGATGGCATCTGCATTGCGGATCATCCGGTTGGTCTCGGCGGTGATAACATCATCATTCGTTACATGCGGTTTCGCCTGGGCGACCGTTATCAAAATAAAGGTAAAGTGCATGGCAGCGGCCATGACGATGCTTTTAGCGGTTCCAAAAGAAAAAATATCATCATTGATCATTGCAGCATGAGCTGGAGCACCGATGAAGTGTGTTCCATATACGGAGGTGACAGCACCACCCTGCAATGGAATATCATTTCAGAACCGCTCAATTACTCTTATCATTTTGAAGAAGGAGACACCGATTTTGAAAAACATGGCTACGGGGGCATCTGGGGAGGCAAACATTTTTCTGCTCATCACAACTTATTTGCACATTGTGTAAGCCGCAACCCGAGATTCAATGGTGTACGACTCGGCAGCGAGCAGGAACTGGTTGATTTCCGCAATAATGTTATTTACAATTGGGGTCACAACAGTGTTTATGGCGGTGAGGGTGGCAATTATAATGTGGTTAATAACTATTATAAGTATGGCCCTTCCACTTCAAAGAATGTAATGTACCGGATAGTTAATCCATCCCGCAATGACAACATCGGGTTTGGAAAATTTTATGTCAGCGGCAATTATACTGACGGCGCCAATAATGTGTCACAGAATAACTGGCTGGGTATTGACATGGGAAGCAAAGGCACACTGCAGGATAAACGGGAAGCCGTAGCCGACAAGCCATTTAAAGTGACAGATATTCCTGCGGTAGCAGCTAAAGATGCCTATGAAGCAGTGCTGAATGGTGCAGGCGCCAGTTTCAGACGAGATACTCTTGATGAAAGAATTATCAATGATGTCAGGAACCGAACCGGCCGCATCATTGATGTGCAGGGAGCTTATCCGCATGGCACTCCCTATGAACAAACTGTAACTGTCTGGCCATATTTACGATCATTGCCTGCACCGCTTGATAGTGATAAGGATGGAATGCCGGATGAATGGGAGAGAAAAAACGGGTTAGACCCCGCTGATGCATCGGATGCTGCAAAATCATCATTGCATACTTCCTATACCAATATTGAAATGTATATAAACAGCCTTGCGAAAGTCATGAACAAATTTTAAAAATCAAAATTACCGCTATATGAACCCGTTGATTGCTGCCATAATTAAAAGAACGTTTACCCAAACCATAGCATTGCTGTGTTTTGTTTTTGTGTCGCTCCACACAACGGCACAGACAACCCCTGATTTTGAGACACCTGTTGGATTTGCTTCAGTCAATACCGGTACCACTTATCCCGAATTTAACGGGCCTGTTACCGGCGGGCAAAACGCCACCGATACATTTTGGGTGAACGGTCCGGCAGATTTTGATGCATTGGCATGGCGTCTCTATTACAGGAACAGGGCCTATAGAAACCTCAGCGGAACTAACGGTGTGCCCAAAGCACCGCTGGTAATTGTGTTTATGCCCGGCGTTTATCCGGAAGGCACATCAACCTCTTCAGCATGGGGCAACCACATGATGACGGTGCAGGAGCAGGGTGACCTCACCATTATCGGTAAAGGAAATGTTACGCTAAAGTTCGGGTTTAACATCAAGCGGTCGTGGAATATCCTCATCAGGAATATTACATTCCAGGATTATTATGATGATGGTATTAATATCGGTGAGCCGGAGACACATCATATCTGGGTTGACCATTGCACCTTCGGCCATCCCAGCACCATCCCTGCCGATTCTGAACATCCTGATGGCGGTGTGGATATAAAAGGAGGCGCCAGTTATGTAACAGTATCATGGTGCAAATTCAGAAATAGCTGGAAAACTTCTTTGGTCGGTCATTCCGATAATAACGGCGCACAGGATGAAGGCAAGCTTAAAGTAACTTACTTTGCCAATCATTTTTTCCGCACCAATTCCCGCAATCCAAGAGTGCGGTTTGGAGAAGTACACTTGCTGAATAATCTCATTGAACAGGCAAACCTTTATGGTGCTGTTGCGGCAAAAGATGCTAAAGTAGTCGCCGAAGCCAATTTTTATGTTAACACCCGCTGGCCAATGTATGCTGACAGGGCTCTGGCAGATTTCCAGGCGGTGTATGGCAACAATACAGATGGGGTATTCACATCTAAAACGGGCAATACACCTTGCACCTACCTGAAGCAATTCAATAATGGGTATGACGATAGCGGGTTGCCGGTTATCACAGCACAGATCAATCCCGCTATGCTGAACCCCGGTGGCAGGTCAGTAAAATTTGACGAGTTAAATGCCGGCGCAGCCTTTGACCCGCTTAGTTATTATAGTTATACACCATACACGGCTTCACAGCTAAGAGATACAGTGCCTGCCTATGCAGGGGCAGGTGTCATCAACTTCTTAGGAGCAGGTGATGAAAGCAACTGGATAATTTATCATGCCAATGAATTGCCGGATGCATTTGCAGCAGCACCGTTTGTAATGTCACAGCAAACCGGCACTTATAGCAATACCATTGTCCCAGATCCTGATAACGCAGGCAATAATTTGTTGCATATGCAGACAACGGCCAACAGCGATAACAACCAGTGGCGTCAAAACCTGGTAGCAGGCACACAAAACCTGACTGTTGTTTTCAGGGCCAAAGGGAATAGCGTTACTGAAAACTTAGTCTTCGATGCCGATTTTGATTTTGGCGGTTTCCGCTGGCAAACACGGATATTAAGCAACGGTAATTATGCTGTGGCCAATGGCACAGCCACCAGCGGCATAGGTAGTTTAGGAGTGGATCCGCTGGAATGGAATATTTATCGTTTTACAAGAAACGGTAACCAGGGCACACTTTACATTAATGAAGAGCCTGCGGCTGTTTACACGGCTACAGCTGCCGCAGCGGGAGCCAACAACTTCTTCCGTTTTGGTGACGGATGGGGCACCGGCTTCATGAATTCCAGGATTGACTGGATAGTATGGGATACTACCGGGGCATATTCACCTGAACAAAAGCAGTTGCCTGATGAACTATTAAATGATGATGATGAAATTATCTGGACTATTTATCATGCCAATGAACTACCGACCGCATTTACCCCGGCGCCGTTTGTTACATCACAGCAATCCGGCACATTCAGTAATACTATCGTAGCTGATCCTGATCTGGCCGGTAACAATTTGCTGCACATGCAAACAACAGCAAACAGCGATAATAACCAGTGGCGGCAAAACCTGGCACCGGGCACACAAGACCTTACTGTCGTTTTCCGGGCCAAAGGAAATAGTGTTTCAGAAAACTTAGTATTTGATGCCGATCTTGATTTTGGCGGATTTCGCTGGCAGACCCGGGTACTCAGCAATGGTAACTATGGCGTGGCTAATGGTACTTCCACCAGCGGCACGGGCAGTTTGGGCATAGATCCGCTGCAATGGAATATTTATAGGTTTACAAGAAGCGGTAACCAGGGAACACTTTACATAAACGAAGAGCCCGTGGCTGTTTATACGGCAACAGCTGCTGCAGCCGGATCCAACAACTTCTTCCGCTTTGGTGATGGCTGGGGTTCTGGTTTTATCAACACCCGGATTGACTGGGTAGTATGGAATACCTCGGGGGCCTTTTCACCTTCACAGGCACCATTACCGGACGAACTGTTCCCAACTAATGATCCGGTGATCAATGTAACGGCATCGCTTTCCAGTTTTGCGCAAACGGTTGGCAGCCCTTCAGCCGTTCAGACATATACCGTATCGGGTGGAAACCTTACCGGTGACATTACCATCACACCACCGGGAGAATATGAAGTGTCTGCAGATGGCGGCACAACATGGTTTCCCAGGACATCGCCATTGGTACTGGCGCAAACCGGCGGATCTGTGGCTGCGACTGTTATTTCTGTCCGGTTGAATGCCACACTGGAAGGAAACTATGAAGGAGATATTGTACATAGCAGTACGGATGCAGACCCCGTTGGAGTATCGGTTACTGGTACTACTGCTGCCAACCACGGCAACTGGACTATTTATCATGCCAATGAACTGCCTGATGTGTTTGCAGCGGCGCCGTTTGTTGCTTCGCAACAATCTCCCACTGGAATAAGCAATACCATTGTGGCTGACCCGGATGAGGCAGGCAATAACTTGCTGCACATGCAGACAGTCGTTGCCAGCAATAACCAGTGGCGTCAAAACCTGACTGCCGGCACCCAGGATATAACCCTTGTGATCAGGGCAAAAGGAAATCCAGCAACTGCCACGCTGATCTTTGATGCCGATCTGGATTTTGGCGGTGCCCGCTGGCAAACACGGATATTAAGTAATGGCAATTATGCTGTGGCCAATGGCACAGCCACTAGTGGTAACGGCAGTCTTGGTATTGACCCTGCTGCATGGAATATTTATCGTTTTACGAAACAAGGAAGCTCAGCTGTATTATATGTCAATGAAAATCCTGTAGCAGTGTACACAGCAACTGCAGCATCGGGCACACAGAATTATTTCCGCTTTGGCGATGGCTGGGGCAGCAATAATATCAACAGTCATATAGACTGGGTGGCTTGGGATGTGACAGGAGCCTTTTCTCCTGTTGAAGCGCCATTGCCACCGGAACTGGCACCCGGAACGGATCCTGTTCTGACGGTGACAGCATCCTTAACAAGTTTTGCCCATGTTGTTGGCACACCTTCGGCTGCACAGACCTATACTGTCAACGGCATCCGGCTTACCACTGATCTTACCATCACCCCGCCTGCAGGATTTGAAGTGTCTGCTGATGGCGGAACCAATTGGTTTACTAATTCATCACCACTGGTTTTGTCGCCGGTAAGCGGAAGTATTTCTTCAGCGACTATCAGTGTAAGAATGAATGCTGCGGGGGCGGGAGCTTTTGCAGGAAATATTACTCATTCAACCAGCAGCCTGCCGGTGGTCAACGTGCCGGTTGACGGTGATGCAACAGCAGTGCCGGTACCAGAGATCACAATAACCGGAACGCTTAGCAATTTCAGCCAGGTGATCGGGGCGCCTTCTTCCACACAAACCTATACGGTGTCAGGCATTAATCTTAATGAAGACATCATCATCACACCGCCTGCTGGTTATGAAGTATCAGCTAATGGCGGAACCAACTGGTTTAATAATAGCAGCCCGCTGACGCTTACTTCAACAAGCGGCGTTGTAGGCAACACGACAATTACCGTCCGGTTGAATGCAGCATCCGCAGCCAGCTATACTGGTAATATCACTCATATCAGTGCAGGGGCTGCGTCACAAAATGTGGCGGTGAATGGCTCTGCGGCCAATCCGCCTCCGGCCATTTCAACAACCGGAACATTATCGGCCTTTACACAAACCATCGGCGCTCCTTCGGCAATGCAAACCTATACGGTATCGGCTATTAACCTTACAGCTAATGTGACTGTTACACCGCCTGCCGGGTATGAAATATCAGCCAATGCCGGCGCCAACTGGTTCACCAACGCCAACCCGCTTGTGTTGACCGGTACAGGTGGAACACTGGCCACTACGACCATCACAGTACGGCTGAATGCAGGTGCTGCCGGAAACTATAATGGTAATATCAGTCATACCAGTTCCGGTGCAACTACGCAGAATGTAGCAGTAAGCGGCTCTGCAGTGAACCCGCCGGTGATCACCGCAACAGCCAATCTTGCATCATTTGCTCAGACTATCGGTGCTGCGTCTGCACCTCAGACATTTACTGTTCAGGGCAGTAATTTGGTAGCAGCCGTTATAATTACACCTCCTGTGAATTACGAAGTATCATTGAATAATATTGACTGGTTTGGCAGCAGTAACCCGCTTTCAATAACTACAGGCGGCACCTTGGCCAGTACAACTGTGAGAGTAAGACTAAATGCAACCACAACAGGACCGCATACCGGTGATATCACGGTCCAGACCGCCGGCACAGCCAATCAGACCATTGCTGTTAGTGGTTATACACATTCAGCAATGATCGTCGGGCCAAACCCGACCCGAGATCTGATCAGCATTTATCATCCATACCTGTTCAGTGCAGGAGACATTCATATCTATGACGCAAATGGCAACAGGGTGAGGGTAATGCGGACAACACCGGCATCTAACCGTACCGATATTGATGTCCGGGCATTACCGGCAGGAACCTATACCATCGAGTACAGGCGAAGAGACGAACGGGAAACATTCAGATTTATTAAATTGTAACATCCAGTTCCTTAAACACCTGCAACAGCAGGTGTTTAAGGTTATAAACAGTATGAAGAATTTATCTTTTTTGGGATTAATGCTGTGCCTCGGTGCAGGGCTGCTGCAGGAAAAAAAGAATATAAAAATTTTCCTTGCCGGCGATTCTACCATTGCTGTTAAAGAACCCAAAACATTTCCCGAAACAGGCTGGGGAATGCCCTTTGTGCATTTCTGGGATTCCACTGTCACCGTGGTGAACCGGGCTAAGAACGGCCGCAGCACCAAAACATTCCTGCGTGAAGGCTTGTGGAAATCCATCATGGATGAAGCAAACGAAGGAGATTATGTTATCATCCAGTTTGGTCATAATGATGAGGCGAAAGATAAAGGGGAGAGGTATGCCACGCCGGATACGTTTAAAATGAACCTTACCCGTTTTATCAAAGAGACCAGGGAAAAGAACGCCATCCCTGTTTTATTCACGCCGGTATCAAGAAGAAAATTTGATAAGCAAGGGGATGCTGTCGAAACACACAAAGAATATTCTGCATTGGTGAAGGAAGTGGCGAAAGAAACCGGGGTATTGTTTGTTGATCTGGATGCAAAAAGCCGGGCCTTATACCAGCAGTTTGGCGAAGCACAATCAAAATTATTATTCCTGCAATTGCAGCCCGGTGAGCATCCCAACTATCCTGGTGGGAAAAATGATAATACCCATTTCAGTGAATTAGGTGCAAGGCTGATTGCGCAACTGGTTTTGTCGGAACTAAAAACTATTGCACCCGATCTGGAAAACAGGATTGTGAAACCGGTGGTAAAATAAAAAAGGTATGCGGCAACTGGCAGTAATCATATTATTCCTTCTGTTTTCTGATGTTTTACCTGCACAACAGGTGATCACGGTGGCCAAAGACGGCAGCGGCGATCATACAACGGTACAGGCTGCATTGGATGCCATCCCTCCCGGAAATGATAAACCGGTTACTGTATTTGTGAAAAAAGGGATATATAAAGAAATGGTCATTGTGGATGCCCGTAAAAATTTTATTACACTGAAAGGTGAAGATAAGCTGCAAACTATGCTGACCTTTGATAACCATGCGGGCACCAAACTGCCCAACGGCGATAACCTTAACACATGGACCTGTGCTTCCTTCTTTGTATATGGCAACGATTTTCATGCTGAAAACATAACGTTTGAAAACAATGCAGGCTTCACGGCAGGACAAGCCGTGGCATTAAGAGTGGAAGGGAACAGGGCCTCTTTTATCAATTGCCGGATGCTGGGCAACCAGGATGTGTTATTTCTCAGCGGCAGCGGAGTGAAACATTTTTTTAAAGACTGTTACATTGAAGGAACCACTGATTTTATTTTTGGCGCAGCAACAGCAGTTTTTAAGAACTGTCACATTCATAGCCGCAAAAATTCACATGTAACTGCTGCTTCTACCAATTCCATAATCCCTTTTGGATTTGTTTTTTTTGATTGTAAGCTTACGGCAGACAGCAACATCAATAAAGTTTCGCTGGGTCGTCCCTGGTCGCCAACCGCCAGTGTCACTTACATCAACTGTTGGATGGATAAACACATCATTCCCGGTGGCTGGGACAATTGGCGCAATCCTGCCAATGAAACAACAGCCCGTTACGCAGAATACAATAGCAGTGGTTCCGGTGGTAATAAAGAATCAAGAGTAAAGTGGGCTAAGCAGCTAACAGATGAAGAAGTAAAAAAATATACGGTGAAAAATATTTTAGGTGACTGGAAGCCGGAGGAAAGGTGATTGGTTAATCAGTTAATCGGGTAAATAGTGAACAGAACGTTATTGATACTGTTTCTTTGGAGTTGTTCTTTCAACGGGATTGCCCAGGTATGGGTAGCTGATAATGGTAACGGCACTTATAAAAATCCTGTTATCCATGCCGATTACAGCGACCCGGATGCAATTAGAGTGGGGGATGATTATTATATGATCTCTTCCAGTTTCAACCATGTGCCTGGATTGCCAATATTGCATTCAAAGGATTTGGTGAACTGGAAACTGATCGGTCATGCATTGAAAAAGCAACTTCCGGTTGAGCATTTCAGCAAAGTGCAGCATGGCGGCGGTGTCTGGGCGCCAAGCATCCGTTACCACAACGGCGAATTTTATATCTATTACCCCGATCCTGATTTTGGTATTTATCTCACAAAAGCAAAAAATATTTTGGGTCCCTGGAGCGATCCAATAATGATAGAAGCAGGGAAAGGATTGATAGACCCCTGTCCCTTATGGGATAATGACGGGAAGGTTTATCTCGTTCATGCCTATGCAGGCAGCAGGGCCGGTTTTAAATCTATCATTGTGGTAAAGGAAATGAATAAAGAAGGAACAAAGATCATCGGTGATCCGGTGATGGTATATGATGGACATGAAAAAGACCCCACGATTGAAGGACCAAAGTTTTATAAGCGCAACGGGTATTATTACATTTTTGCTCCCTCAGGTGGAGTGAGCACCGGGTGGCAATTAGTATTGCGTAGTAAAAATGTGTATGGCCCTTATGAAAGAAAAGTGGTGATGGAACAGGGCAGCACAACCATCAATGGCCCGCACCAGGGTGCATGGGTGGATACGAAGACAGGGGAGCATTGGTTTCTTCATTTCCAGGATAAAGAAGCGTATGGAAGAGTGGTGCATCTCAACCCCATGAAATGGGTGAACGACTGGCCGGTGATCGGAGAAGATAAAGACGGAGATGGGAAGGGTGAGCCTGTACTGATGTATAAAAAGCCCAACGTTGGGAAAACGCATCCTGTAACAACTGTGGCCGACAGTGATGAATTCAACACAGCAAAATTAGGTTTGCAATGGCAATGGCAGGCCAACCCCAAAGAGGGATGGGCCTTTCCCACAGCAACAGGATCATTAAGAATGTTCTCCGTATATCAGCCTGATTCAGTAAAAGGATTATGGCATACAGCCAGCATCCTTGGGCAAAAATTTCCTGCGGATGAATTTACGGCAACAGTAAAGCTGGACTTTAAACCCAGGCATGACAAGGAACAGTTTGGGTTGGTTATTCTTGGAGCTGATTATGCATTTGTAGAACTGCAAAAGAAAAGTGACGGCGTTTATCTAAGTTATACGGAATGTTTGCAGGCAGATAAAGGAAAACCGGAAAATGAAACGGTGTTGAAAAAAATCACTGCACAAACTATTTACCTGCGGGTGAAGGTCAGTGCAGGAGCCGTATGTCGCTTTGCTTACAGTGAGAATGGAAATGATTTTACAGCAATAGAAAAAACAGTCACTGCCAAACCGGGTCGCTGGGTGGGAGCAAAGATTGGGTTGTTTTGTTTACGCAGCAATAGTACCAATGATGCGGGGTTTGCTGACGTGGATTGGATACGGTTCGAGAAAGAGTAACCGGAACACAGATGGCCGGATACATCGGGCTTTCGCTGATAGTTAATGACTATTGTAAGATGCAGGCCTGATTAAGTCGGTAAAGGATTGTCCCGTAGGGACAAAATATTTATAACAAACAATCGGGAAACATCAGAACCCCGTAGGGGTTCAACAAAAACGATATATATGCAACGCCGCAAATTTTTAGGTTATACCGCTGCTGCAGGTGCCGCTCTGATGCTGCACCCGTTTGAATCATTTGCATACAATGGGAAAAAAATTCGCCTTGGCATGATCGGCACCGGGCACCGCGGCACCGGCTTCTGGGGCCGCGACTTGCTGAAAAACTTCAGCGATGTGGTGGAATTTACCGGTCTCTGCGATATCAACCCCGGCCGCCTCGCTTTTGCAAAAACCATGATGAACGTGGATTGCAACACGTATGCTGATTATGATAAAATGTTGCGGGAAACAAAACCAGACTTTGTGATCGTCACTACGGTGGACGGTTTGCATGATGAACATATTGTGAAGGCACTGGAGGCGGGCTGTAATGTGATCACCGAAAAGCCGATGACCACGGATGGAGTGAAATGCAAACGCATACTTGCAGCAGAAAAGAAAACCGGGAAGAAAGTGGTGGTGGCGTTTAACTATCGCCATAGTGTGCATGCCATGCAGATGAAAGAATTGTTAGCGAATAAAAGGATCGGCAAACTGGTGTCAGTTGATTTCAACTGGTACCTGAATGTTTATCACGGCGCTGATTATTTCCGCCGCTGGCATGGCATCACCCAACACAGCGGTTCTTTGTGGGTACACAAGGCCACGCATCATTTTGACCTGTTGAACTGGTGGCTCAACAGCGAGCCGGTAGAGGTCAGTGCCTATGGAGCCTTAGAACATTATGGAAAAAATAATGCTTTCCGCGGCACAAAGTGCCGGGGCTGCGAACACAAAGACAAATGCAGGTTCTATTTCGATATTACGAAGGATGAATGGCTGACTAATCTTTATGTAAAAAATGAACAGCATGATGGCTATATCCGTGATGGTTGTGTGTGGCGAAACGAGATTGACATTTATGATAAGATGTCGGCGCAGATAAAATATGCGAATGGGGTGGTTGTAAATTATTCGCTGACCACTTATTCTCCCTATGAGGGCTGGCGCATTGCCTTCAACGGCACTGAAGGCCGCATGGAAACATGGGAGGATATTCCTTACCAGGAAAAAATTGTAACAGACCAGGCCAACCGTCATGCCGTGGAGATGAGCAATGCTGACGATGCCATTCCCGGTGAGTTCAGGGAGATCATGGTGATGGACAATTTTGCAAAGACCTATGAAATTTACACCACGCCAAAGATCAAAGGCGGGCATGGCGGCGGGGATATACGGATGCAGCGAAGGATGTTCGTGGATACAAATGACAATCCTCATCATGTGATGGCAGGAACAAGAGAAGGGGCCATGTCTATCCTTATCGGGATTGCAGCAAGAAAAAGTATTGAGTTAAAAAGGCCGGTGAAGATTACAGAACTGACTGACCTGGCGCCAATGATAAGCAGGTTTTGAAAGGACACGGATGATACGGATTGCATGGATGGTTAAATCAAATCTCTGTAAATCCGCGGAATCAATGTCGCCTGTGTTCCGTATTTTGTTTATTAAAATTTAACAAGTATGAAAAATATCATTGCATCCTTAGCGATTCTTCTTCTATCAGTAATAACAATAAGTGCACAATCAAAAGACGAACAGGCCGTAGCCGATGCTGTGGAGCAGTTACGAAAGGCCATGGTTGATGCTGATAAGACCATGCTGGAAAAACTGGCCGCTGACCAGCTTAGTTACGGTCATAGCAGCGGAAAGGTGGAAGACAAAAATTCTTTTGTGACTAACATTGCTAATGGCAATTCCGATTTTGTTTCCATTGACCTGTCAGAACAAACCATCAGCATCAGCGGAAAAACAGCTATAGTCCGCCACATTTTTAAAGCCAAAACCAACGATGGTGGCCGGCCGGGGGAAGCAAACATCCGCATCCTCCTGATCTGGCAAAAGCAAAAAGGCGGCTGGAAATTGCTGGCCCGCCAGGCGGTCAGAATGACATGAAATGCTGCTCGCAAATTTTACGCAATACCGGTACCGTTCCCGGCAACGTTTGCGTAAATAAAGCCCCCGGAAACCATTGAAAATGATAGGGTTTGAGGTAAAATTGTAAGGTGGTAACGGGCTGCAGACGACGATTGAATAACGATTTATTTGTCAGTATGAAAAAGTTTTTTGGGATACCGGTTCTCCTTCTCTTTTCTGCGGCTTCTTTGGCGCAACCCGGGGCTACCGGTTTCAAGGGTAAGCTGCCGGTTGTGATCGCACCCAAATTTAAAAAAGACACGGTCTCCATCATAAAGTATGGCGCTGTTGCTGATGGGAACACCCTCAACACAAAAAGCATTAATGCTGCCATTGATGCAATGCATAAAAAAGGCGGTGGTGTGGTGTTGATTCCAGCCGGTTTGTGGCTCACCGGTCCCATTGTTTTAAAAAGCAATATCAACTTACATCTTGCAAACGGCTCCACCCTTTTATTCACCAAAGATTTTGATCAGTATCCGCTGGTAGCGGCCAACTGGGAAGGTTTGCCGCAGATGAGAAACCAGTCGCCCATCTCCGCAACAAACGCATCCAACATTGCTATTACCGGAAAAGGAATTATTGATGGCAACGGCGATGCCTGGCGCATGGTGAAAAAAGATAAACTCACCGAATCCAACTGGAAGAAATTAGTGGCTTCGGGTGGTGTGCTGAGTGATGATAAGAAAACATGGTATCCCACTGAGAAATCATTGAAGGGCTCAAAGATGACCAATCCCGGCGCTATTTCCCCGGAAAAAGATGCGGCCTTTTATGAAAGTGTCAAAGATTTTCTTCGCCCCAATTTGTTACTCCTTACCAATTGCAAATACATTCTCCTTGAAGGGGTAACTTTTCAAAATTCTCCTGCCTGGTGCCTGCACCCGCTGATGAGTGAGCACATGACTGTGAGAAATATTTCGGTAAAAAATCCCTGGTATGCACAGAATGGTGATGGTATTGATGTGGAAAGCTGCAAAAATGTATTGATCGAAAACTCGGTCTTTGATGTAGGTGATGATGCGTTGTGTATAAAAAGCGGCCGTGATGCAGAAGGCAGAAAAAGAGGAATGCCCACAGAGAATGTGATCATCCGCAACTGCACGGTTTATTCTTCGCATGGCGGTTTTGTGATCGGTAGCGAAATGAGTGGCGGGGCCAAAAATATTTATGTCAGCAACTGCACTTTCATTGGCGCTGATATTGGTCTTCGGTTCAAAACCACCCGGGGCCGCGGCGGTGTGGTGGAGAATATTTTCATCAACAACATTTACATGAAAGATATTCCCGGCGAAGCCATTCTTTTTGATATGTACTATGCTGCCCGTGATCCTATCGCTATGGCCGGGGAGAAACGGGAATTACCCAAAGTGGAGTTCAAGCCGGTGGATGAAACCACACCGGTGTTTAAAAATTTTCATATCAGCAATGTGTATTGCAACGGGGCGGAGAAAGGCATTTTTGTAAGAGGTCTGCCAGAAATGCATGTAAAGGATATTGTGCTGGAGAATATGGTGCTGCAGGCCAAAAAAGGAATGGACATACAGGAGGCCAGTAACATCACTTTCCGCAATATCAAAATGATCAGCGAGGAGACCAGCCCGGTGATTGATGTGGTGCAAAGCGATAACCTGTTATTTGATAAGATCACTTATAAAAATGAAAGCGAATTGTTGTTCCGCATCAGCGGAGACAGGAGCCAGGGCATACATATTAAAAACACGGATGCATCTAAAGCAAAGGAAAAGATCAGCTATGAACTGGGGGCATCAGAAAAAAGCGTTACAATAAAATGACAACTATCATTCGCATAGTGATTGTATTGCTGATTGCCTTTTTATCTTTTGCGGCAACAGCGCAAACAAAAAAGCCTTATTCACAGCAGATGGCTGAGACGGCTATGCGTATATGGCCTGATTCATTTGTCTTGGAGAATGACAAGTTTGCCAAATGGAGGTATGACCAGGGAGTGATCCTGAAAGGCATTGAAGGCATCTGGAATGCCACGGGAGATGGTAAGTGGTTTAAGTATATTCAGCAGTGCATGGACTTTTATGTGCAGAATGATGGCAGCATCAAAGGCTATCGTCCGGATGAATATAATATTGATCATATCAACAACGGAAAACTGTTATTGCTGCTTTACCGGGTGACAAATAAGGAGAAGTATAAAAAGGCAGCCGATCTATTACGCAGTCAGTTGAAAACTCACCCCCGCACTTCTGCAGGCGGGTTCTGGCACAAGAAAATCTATCCCTGGCAAATGTGGCTCGATGGTTTATACATGGGTCAGCCGTTTTATGCCGAATATGCCATGTTGTTTCATGAGGATACGGCTTTCAACGACATCGCAAACCAGTTTATCCTGATGGAGAAACATGCAATGGATAAAAAGACTGGATTGCTCTATCATGGCTGGGATGAAAGCAAAGAGCAGCAATGGGCCAATAAACAAACCGGGCAATCACCCAACTTCTGGGGAAGAAGCCTTGGCTGGTATGGCATGGCGCTGGTGGATGCACTGGATCATTTTCCGGCGAATCACCCAAAGAAAGCTGAGTTGATATCAATATTGAACCGCTTTGCAATCGCCGTGCGAAAAGTACAGGATGTGAAAACGGGTTTGTGGTATGATGTTCCCAATCTTCCCCATCAACCAAAGAATTATGTGGAAGCATCCGCTTCTGCGATGCTAACATACACTTTTGCAAAGGCTGTCCGTAAGGGTTACCTCCATACATCATTTTTGACCACAGCAAAAAAAGCGTATGCAGGAATACTGAGAGAATTTATTGAAACAGATGCTAACGGGCAGGTGAACCTGAAAGGAACAGTTGCTGTGTCAGGCCTTGGTGGCAAACCTTATCGTGACGGCAGCTTTGAATATTACATGAGTGAGCCGGTGATTGTCAATGACCCCAAAGGCTTGGGTGCATTCATCAAATGTGCGGTTGAAATGGAGATGATTGAAACGCAGCCTGTCGGCAAGGGAAAAACTGTAGTGCTGGATTATTATTTCAATAATGAATGGAAGAAAGATGCTACCGGCAAATTGGTTCGCTGGCATTATACCTGGGAAGATAAAAGCAACAGCGGTTATTCCATGCTGGGAGATATTTTTAACCGCTATGGCGCTGCAACAAGATCATTGGAAACGGCGCCGACTGCCGCTAACCTGAAGAAAGCTTCGGTTTATATTATCGTTGATCCCGACACCGAAAAAGAAACGGACAAACCCAACTTTGTACAGCCGCAGGATATTACGGCTATTAAAAACTGGGTAAAAGCGGGAGGCATGCTGGTGCTGCTAAGCAATGATGCCGGCAATGCCGAGTTCAAACATTTCAATCAGCTGGCGAAGGAGTTTGGGATAGAGTTCAATGAGGATAATAAGAACCTGGTGAAGGATGATAGTTTCTCGCAGGGTTCAGTGTTTGTCCCCGAGAATCATACCCTGTTCAATAATTCGGTAAGATTATTTATAAAGGAACTGAGCACACTGAAGTTGTCGCCGCCTGCCATCCCGGTGCTGGCGCAAAACGGCGATAATATCATGGCCATTTCAAAATATGGAAAGGGGATGGTGTTTGCGTTGGGTGATCCGTGGATTTACAATGAATATCTCGATGGCCGAAAGCTGCCTGCCGATTTTTATAATTATAAAGCGACAGAACACTGGGTGCAATGGTTGCTGCAACAGGTCAAAAGAAAATGAAACGAAAAACCACGATAGGATTTCTTTTTTTCTCAACGCTTATGTTGCTGCAGGGTTCTGCGGTGGCACAGGACTATTCCGTACTCTATAAAAAAATTATTGTGGCAGCAGATGGCAGTGGTGATCACAAAAGTATACAGGGGGCTATTAACAGCCTGCCACAACAATCATCTTCTGCAAGAGCGATCTTTATTAAGAAGGGTATATATAATGAGAAGCTTTATGTCGAGAAAGGAAATATTGTTCTCGAAGGTGAGGACAGGGAAAAGACTATCATCACAGCGAGCATAGCAAGAGATGAATGGCGTTGTGGTCATACAGACGATTGGGGGGTGGCCACTATGAATGTTGGAGCAAATGACATTACACTGAAGAACCTTACTGTCACTAATAGCTTTGGCTTCGATTACAAAGACGAAATAACTATTCCATGTGCTGCTGATACGGTGAGCAAACAAAAAAAATTGACAAAGGATGGACACCAGATGGCCTTGCGGACAATGGGTGCAACCCGTTTAAAAGCGATCAACTGTCATTTCCGTGCTTTTGGTGGCGACACGGTCAGTCCCTGGGAAGTGGAGAAAGGTATGTGGTATTTCAAAGACTGTATCATGGAAGGTGGTGTTGATTTTTATTGTCCCCGCGGCTGGGCCTGGGCGGAGAATTGTGAGTTCTTTGCACATTCCGGTTCAGCAGCTATCTGGCACGACGGTTCAAAGGTTGAGGATTCAAAAACAGTGCTGATCAATTGCAAATTCAAAGGCTATGATGGTTTTCAGTTGGGTCGTTATCACCGGGATGCACAATTCTACCTGGTCAATTGTGAGTTTGCAAGGAATATGAAGGACGCACCGATCTATCGTGTGCCGACGAGTAACACTATTCAATGGGGTGAAAGAATTTACTATTACAACTGCCGTCGTGAAGGGGGGATTGATTTCAAATGGTACAGCAACAATCTCCCTGCCGGGGTGAATGTAAAAGATATAACAGTTGACTGGGTATTTAAAAACAAATGGAATCCGCTGGCGGATTAGTTGTGTATGCAATTATCAAAGCAAACGATAGAAAAAATTAAACCTCAGCCGGGACTAACCATACCGGAAGCGAAATTGTTCAACCTGCCTGAAAGAGTGCTGCAGTTTGGAACAGGGGTGTTGTTAAGAGGACTTCCGGACTATTTTATTGATAAAGCCAACCGTAACGGTATTTTCAATGGCCGTGTGGTAGTGGTGAAATCAACCGCTTCGGGCGGCACGGATGAATTCTGCAAACAGGATGGTTTGTATTCTGTTTGCATAAGAGGCATTGACGATGGTGTGAAAACGGATGAAGTTATCATCAATTCTTCCATCAGCCGTGTATTATCAGCCAATGAAAATTGGGAATCTATCCTTCTCTGTGCTCACAAGCCTGAAATGCAGGTGATCATTTCCAATACAACAGAAGTAGGTATCACTTTGGTGGAAGATGATATCCGTTTGTTTCCCCCGCATTCTTTCCCTGGTAAACTCCTTGCTTTTTTACATCAGCGGTATAAGTTCTTCAAAGGTTCTCCTGGCTGTGGTATGGTGATCGTACCAACAGAACTGATCACTGATAATGGAACCAAACTTCGCAGCATTATATTGGAGCTGGCAAAAATGAATAAGCTTGATGATACGTTTATCAGCTGGCTTGAAACTGCCAACCATTTCTGCAATTCATTAGTGGATCGTATTGTTCCAGGGAAACTTACAGGCAATGACCTTCATAATACTGAAAAAAGGTTAGGCTATAAAGATGAGCTGATGATCATGGCTGAAAGTTTTCGTTTATGGGCTATTGAGTCGGGTAATGAAAGAGTAAAGGAGATCCTTTCCTTTACACAGGCTGATGAGGGAGCTGTGATAGCACCGGATATTGAAAAGTTCAGAGAGCTAAAGCTTCGCCTGTTGAACGGAACACATACGTTCAGTTGTGGATTGGCTTATCTCGCCGGCTTCAGTACAGTGAGAGAAGCGATGAGCAATGAGTTCATGTACTCTTTCATTCATAACCTCGCCATCCGCGAAATAGCAAATGCGGTTAGCAGTGAAACCATCAGCTATGCCGAAGCCTGTGAGTTTGCCATGAAAGTGCTGGATCGTTTCAGGAATCCTTACCTCGATCACCAGTGGCTCAGTATCACGGTGCAGTATTCATCTAAAATGAGAATGCGGAACGTACCCTTGTTAGTACGGTATTATGAAAAAACAAATTCAGTCCCTGAACACATGGCTTTGGGATTTGCATCGTACCTTTTATTCCTGAAAGCAGAGCGGAACAGCAAAGGTCAGTTTGAAGGCCGTTCTAATGGCGCTGGCTATGTGATCCAGGATGATCATGTAGCATTAGTGACAGATAAATGGGATCAGAATAGTGATCTAGTAGTGGATGATGTGCTGGGCAATAAGGAATTCTGGGGCGCAGATCTGCTGGCATTGAATGGTTTTGCTGAGGCTGTAAAGAGAAATCTTAAATCGTTAATGAAAGACGGTGTGATGGCCACATTGCGCCGTGTTCAGTTGCATAAAACAACAGTTGAATGAAACAGGTGGTATTAAAAGTGCACCCAAGGGATAATGTGCTGGTGGCCTTAGCTGACTTAAAAAAGGGTAGTACAGTAGAATATGAAGGCATCTCTTATACTTTACTTGATGAAGTGAGGGCAAAGCATAAATTTTTCACCACAGATTTGAAGAAGGGTGATAAAATAGTTATGTATGGTGTTTTGGTGGGCACGGCACAAACGGATGTGCAAATGGGCAGCTGGATGAATACAGAGAATACCAGGCATGCTGCTGAGCCATATAGTTATCGTAAAACTGATTATAAATGGACAGCACCCGATGTTTCAAAGTTCAAAGGAAAAACATTCAATGGCTACCATCGCAGTGATGGCCGGGTAGGTACGGCCAATTACTGGCTTTTTGTGCCTACAGTTTTTTGTGAAAACCGGAACCTGGATGTGATCCGTGAAGCATTACATAATGAGCTTGGCTATGCTGTGACCGATAAGTATAAACGATATACGCACCAGTTGGTAGCAGCCCTGCAAAATGGTGAACCGGTTGACAATGTGAATTTGTTTGCAGCACCGGCCGCACAAAGGAACAATAGAGTATTTAAAAATGTGGATGGGATAAAATTCCTGAACCACCAGGGTGGGTGCGGCGGCACCCGGCAGGATGCCGGCGTGCTTGGGAAACTGCTGGCCTCTTATGCTAATCACCCGAATGTGGCCGGGATTACAGTATTAAGCCTGGGTTGCCAGAACCTGCAGACCAATGATTTTTTGGCAGAACTGAAAAATTTTAATCCTGGTTTTGATAAGCCGCTTTACATTTTTGAACAGCAACAATCGCAAAGCGAGGAACAGTTAATTGCTGATGCGATCAAAAAAACATTTGAAGGATTGGTACAGATAAATAAACTGGAGCGACAGCCTGCCACACTCGACAAATTATGTATTGGTGTAAAATGCGGGGGCAGTGATGGCTTTAGTGGTATATCAGCAAATCCTGCGGTGGGTTATTGTTCCGACTTGCTGGTGGCATTGGGCGGAAAAGTTTTGTTAGCAGAATTTCCTGAATTATGCGGAGCTGAGCAGAATTTATTGGACCGGACCTATGATGAGGCCGCTGCTAAAAAATTCATTCACCTGATGAGTACTTATAGTGCGCAGGCAGAAAGGGTGGGCAGCGGATTTCATATGAATCCATCGCCTGGTAATATCAAAGACGGACTGATAACGGATGCGATAAAAAGTAACGGAGCTGCATTGAAAGGGGGCACATCGCCGGTTGTTGATGTTTTAGATTATACTGAGCAGGCCACCAAACCCGGTTTAAGCCTGGTGTGCACACCGGGCAATGATGTGGAAGCCACCACCGGCAAAGCAGCAAGCGGCGCAACCTTGATATTATTTACAACAGGACTCGGAACACCGACAGGTAACCCGGTTTGCCCGACGATAAAAGTTTCCACCAACAGCAACCTGACCAAACGCATGAATGATATCATTGATATTGATTGCGGCCCGGTGGTGGAAGGTGAAAAGACCATTGAAGAGATGGGAGAAGCTATTCTGGAGTACTGTATTAAAGCCGCCAGCGGTGAAATTATTCCCAAGGCTGTGCAGTTGAACCAGGATGACTTTATTCCGTGGAAGCGGGGAGTGTCATTGTAATTTCAGGCAGCTTCCGCAAAGAAACTGAACACTGCGATGTGTGATCGTAGTATTTGCAAGCCCCGTAGGGGCGGCATTTTGGTAGTAGTAGCATAGGATGTTTTCAGAACCCCGTAGGGGGTCAACAAAATAAGATGAGCAATGAAAAGAACCCCGAACGGAGCGTCGCAAGGGACGATGATAGTAGTAACACAGCCCGGCCCATCAAAAAAATAAAACGATTGTATGAAACAGTTCATGGACGAACATTTTTTGCTGAAGACCAAAACAGCGCAGCGGCTTTATCATGAGTATGCCAAAGACATGCCCATCATCGATTATCATTGCCATCTGCCGCCGCAGCAGATCGCAGAAGATACGCAGTTTGAAAATCTCACGCAGGTGTGGTTGTATGGTGATCATTACAAATGGAGAGCTATGCGGACCAATGGTGTGGATGAGGCGTATTGCACCGGCAGCAAAAGCGACTGGGAAAAATTTCAGCAATGGGCGGCAACGGTCCCATATACATTAAGAAATCCTTTGTATCACTGGACACACCTGGAATTGCAACGCTATTTTGACGTGCAGGATATATTGAACCCGGATACGGCGAAAAAAATATATGATGAATGCACGGCGAAGTTGCGTACACCGGAATATTCCGTCCGCAACCTGTTGCGTAAGATGAATGTTAAACTGGTTTGTACTACCGACGATCCGTTAGATTCGTTGGAGTATCACCAGAAACTGAAAGATGATGGATTTGAGATTCCCATCCTGCCGGCATTCCGGCCTGACAATGCCATGAATGTAAGCAGCGCTGCGAAATTCATGGCGTATGTAAAGAAATTGTCGGCAGTTACCAATATTGCCATTTCCACCTTTGATGATTTTCTTTATGCTTTGCAGAACCGTCATGATTTCTTTGCCTCGATGGGCTGCACGGTGTCTGATCATGGGTTGGAAGAAATATATGCTGATGATTTCACTGGATCAGAGATCAATTCCATTTTCACCAAAATATATGGCGGCAAAGAACTGAATGAAGTGGAGCAACGGAAATTCCGTTCGGCCATGCTCATTCATTTTGCAGAATGGGATTGGGAAAAGGGCTGGGTGCAGCAATTCCATCTCGGCGCTTTGCGGAATAATAATTCAAGAATGACGCAAACCCTTGGCCCTGATACGGGCTGGGATTCGATCGGTGATTTTTCGCAGGGAAGATCGTTGGCTAAATTTTTAGATAAGCTCGACACCAATAATAAACTGGCCAAAACGGTATTGTATAATCTCAACCCTGCCGATAACGAACTGATCGCAACGATGATCGGTAATTTCAACGATGGTTCTTCTATCGGTAAGATACAATGGGGCTCGGCCTGGTGGTTCCTGGATCAGAAAGATGGCATGACGAAGCAGATCAATACCTTGTCAAATATGGGACTGCTGAGCCGTTTTATAGGGATGCTGACCGATTCGAGAAGTTTTCTTTCTTTCCCGCGGCATGAATATTTCAGAAGAATATTGTGTGACCTGTTTGGTGATGAAATGGAGAACGGTGAATTGCCCAATGACATTAACTGGATCGGCAAAGTGGTGCAGGATATTTGTTTTAACAATAACAAAAGCTATTTCAACTGGCAACTTTCCGGTGAAGCGGTGAAAGTGAAAGAGAAAATAGTCATATCTTGACCGCCAATAGAAAAATAAGAAATGGTTTTTTGTTTTGGTGAATTATTGTTGCGGATGTCGCCTTCGCTCAACAGGCAATGGATCAGGGAAAATACAATGCCGGTGTATGTGGGCGGCGCAGAACTGAATGTGGCCACAGCCCTTGCGAAATGGAAAATTCCGGTAAAGTATTGCACAGCGCTGCCGGACAATTACCTGTCCAACGAGATCATTGATGAGCTGGAAGAAAAGGGGATTGACACATCGGCTGTTTATTTTTCGGGCAATCGTATCGGCGCTTATTACCTGCCGCAGGGCGCCGATCTGAAAAATGCAGGGGTGATCTATGACAGAGCGGCCTCTTCTTTTGCAGAGTTAAGTCCTGGTGTGATAGATTGGGAAAATGTATTGGATGGATGCACCTGGTTTCATTTCAGCGCCATCAGCCCGGCTCTTTCCAAAAATGCAGCAGCTGTTTGCCGTGAGGCTTTGTATTATGCTTCACAAAAAGGTATTATGATCTCTGTTGATCTGAACTACCGGTCCAAACTATGGCAATACGGAATGAAACCCATACAAGTGATGCCGGAGCTGGTAAATTATTGTACGGTGATTATGGGTAATCTCTGGGCGGTGGATAGTTTGCTGGGTATTGAATCGCCGGTTGAAAGCAGCGCTGGTAAATCAAAAGAAGAATTGGTGGATGCAGCCGGAAAAAGTATGCTGGCCTTGCACCAGCGATACGGACAGGCAACCAGTTTTGCATATACTTTCAGGCTGGAAAATGATTACTGGGCGGTGCTGCAACATGGAGGGGAGATGGCGGTTTCAAAAGAATTTGCCATGGGAGAAGTGGTGGACAAGGTGGGCAGCGGCGATTGCTTTATGGGCGGACTGATCTATGGATTGCATAACCGTCATGCTCCAAAAGAAGTGATTGATTTTGCAGCGGCGGCGGCAGTGGGCAAGCTGAAAGAAAAGGGAGATGCCACACAACAAACGGTGGAAGACGTAAAAAACATGCTGAAGAATTAATGGAACGGAACGAAGTGATCATACAACAGATCAAACAACAGGGAATCTTGCCGTTGTTCTATCATGCAGATAAGGAAGTGTGTCTTGAAGTGACCAAAGCTTTATATGCAGCAGGCATCCGTGTCATTGAATTCACCAACCGCGGTGAAGAAGCGATGAATAATTTCAGGGCATTAGTGACAGCGAGGAATGAGTCTATGAAGGACCTGTTGCTGGCCGTAGGCACTATCCGCACAGCCGACCAGGCAACCAAATTTATAGAAGCAGGCGCTGATCTTCTCATCAGCCCGGTGTTTGATGCCAATGTGTGTGACGCTTCTTATATCAACAAGATATTATGGATACCCGGCTGCATGACACCCACAGAGATTCATGTGGCAGAGAATGCAGGCTGCAAACTGGTAAAATTATTTCCCGGCAACGTTCTCGGCCCATCTTTCGTGGCGGGTATTAAAGAATTATTCCCTAATCTTGATGTGATGCCCACCGGCGGTGTTGAAGTGAATAAAGAAAATATTGCTGAGTGGTTCAAAGCTGGTGTGTGTGCAGTGGGGTTAGGCAGCAAACTGATCAGTAAAGATGCTTTAAAGAATAAAGATTACGCAACAATCACAGCGCTGACCAAAGAGGCGTTGACCATTGTTCATGCCATACAAAAATAAATCATGCAACAAGCCATAGGGAAATACAGGTGGACAATATGTGCTCTTTTGTTTTTTGCAACAACAGTTAACTATCTGGACAGGCAGGTGCTAAGTTTGCTGCAACCCTATTTGTCCGGCCCGGAAATGTTTAACTGGACCAATACTGATTATGCAAATATTACAGCCGTTTTTCAGTTTGGGTATGCGCTGTCGATGTTGTTTGCCGGGAGGATCATTGATAAATTAGGAACCAAAAGTGGTTATGCATGGGCCATTATCATCTGGTCGCTGGCTGCCATTATTCATGCAGCAGCTATTCCTATTGGCGAGGCAATGTCTGCGGTTTTGGGTTGGTTTGGAATTGCAGGATTTTCCATCTCTGTTTTGGGGTTTATGTTTTCAAGGGCTGTCCTTGCATTTGGAGAGGCGGGCAATTTTCCGGCAGCTATCAAAGCAACGGCTGAATATTTCCCCAAAAAAGAAAGATCACTGGCAACAGGTGTTTTCAATTCCGGCGCCAACGTTGGGGCCATATTGGCTCCGCTCACGGTTCCCTGGATACAAGTCAACTGGGGCTGGGACTGGGCATTTATCATTATGGGATTGATCGGTTTTGTATGGCTGGCATTTTGGTTGGTATATTATGATAAACCGGAAAAGCAAAAACGCTTAAAAGCTTCTGAACTTGCTCATATCAGGTCGGGAGAGGAAGAAATAGAAATAGCCGATTCAAATGCAGACACAAAGAAAGTAGAATGGGTCAGGCTTTTAAATTACAAACAAACATGGGCATTTACTTTCGGAAAGTTCATGACCGATGGTGTCTGGTGGTTTTTCCTGTTCTGGTTGCCCGCTTTTCTAAAAGTTCAGTACGGCATTGTAGATGGCGCTGTAATGTTGCCATTGGCTATGCTATACACAATTGCAATGGTGGGAAGTATTACCGGCGGTTGGTTCCCTGTATATTTTATAAAAAGAGGATACAAAGTTTATGATGGAAGAATGAAAGCAATGCTGCTGATCGCTTTCATTCCATTAGTAGTATTGCTGGCACAACCACTGGGCTATATTAGCTACTGGGTACCGGTAATTCTGATCGGGATTGGTGCATCCGCACACCAGGCCTGGAGCGCCAATATTTTTACAACCGTATCTGATATGTTCCCGAAAAAAGCAGTTGCTTCAGTTGTCGGGATAGGAGGGATGGCTGGTGGAATCGGGGGTGTTGTTATGTCAAAACTGGGCGGCTGGCTTTTCGACTCCTATAAATATGCAGGTATTGCAAAATCCTGGATTGAAGCTAAAGCAGCCGGGTTAGGTGACTATTTGAGCAATATTCAAGCTCTGACACTTCTGACTAAAAAAGGCGAGCATATCAGCCTCGACAAAAATGAACTGCGCAGTTTGCCCAAAGAAATCACAGAGCAATTACAATCAATCGATCCGGAAATGTTTGACAAGTTGCTTCAACTGCAAAAGCCCCTGGTTGCAGCTGAAATGAATACTTCTTACACTATTATGTTCGCCATATGTGCAACTGCTTACCTTATCGCATGGGTAGTCATGAAATCACTGGTGCCAAAATATAAACCGATTACTGATCTCTAAGATCACATCATTGAAGCAAGGCGGCAGCGGTTCCTTACCGGCAGGCCGCCTTTCCTGTTTTAAAAAGGGTTTGCAAAATGATCTTCATATCCAGCCAGAAACCGGCTTTCCGGATGTACATCGCATCCCAGTAATAACGGAGCATGATGCTGTCATAATTTTCCGCAGGACCATGCAGTCCGTTCACCTGCGCCCATCCCGTTATACCGGGACGGAGCAGGCTGCGGAATGAGTAGGAAGATATGACGAAGGAGAAACGGATACAATCAGTTACCATATGCGGCCGGGGACCCACTACACTCATATCTCCCGCCAGCACATTGATAAACTGTGGCAATTCATCCATATTGGTTTTTCGAAGCCAGCTGCCCAGCCTGGTGATGCGTTCATCATTGCCGGTTGCAGGTTTTTCATCTGCTTCAGGGTTGGGCCGCATGGTGCGAAACTTCAGGCAAAAAAAAGGAACACCATTTCGCCCCACTCTTTTCTGGCGGAAAAAAACCGGGCCTTTGCTGTCAAGTTTTATCATCAATGCCAGCAACGGCGTCAACCAACTTAACAACAAAAGAACAACCGCACCCGAAAAGAAAACATCAAATACCCTTTTGCACTGCAAATACCTGCCGCGGCTGGCAACGAAGCTGCGGGTGATGCCGTTTTGTTGTGAAGACGGCCATTGCACTACAGGTAACGATTGAGGGGGCAGGTATGGGGCAGCTGTTTTCAATGAAGGCAGTTGTAAAATTGAAATCGTCCGGCCGGAATAAAAGGTTGCTTATAATTTATGATGACAAAACCGTTGCTGCAAAAACAAATGAATACAAGCCTGCTCCGCTACACAGCGGAACAGGAGGCTGTGTTGCAGACACTGGCTTATTTTGATATTTTTCAATACCCGCTGACAAAAGAAGAGATTCAGACTTTCAGCAACGCCGGTTTCCCGGTGCTGGTAACAGGTGCACTGCTTGAGCAAATGCAGGAGCAGGACATGATCTTTTATAACCTGGGTTTTTATTCGCTGCACAATAACCTGCTGCTTTCACTTCGCCGCCGGCAGGGAAATGAAAAAGCCGCAAGACTCCTGAAAAAGGCGCAGGCTGCCGGGCGGTTTCTTTATCGCTTCCCATTTGTGAGGGCGGTGGGTATTTCCGGTTCGCTTTCCAAGAATTTTGCGGATGAAAAAGCAGACATTGATTTTTTTGTCCTTTGCAAAAAAAACCGTTTGTGGATTGCCCGCACATTGATGCACCTGTTCAAAAAACTTACTTACCTGGCCGGCCGCCAGCATTATTACTGTATGAATTATTATGTGGATGAGCAGGCAATGTGCATCAATGAAGAAAATATATACACTGCAATTGAGCTGAAAACCCTTCTTCCGGTGTGCGGTGAAGCGAAGATGAAGGAGTTTTTTGCCAGTAATACATGGACTGATAAATGGCTTCCCTGCTGTTCATTCCGCCAGCAGAAAAATAAAGATCCCCACCACCTGTTCCTGAAAAAAACAGCAGAATGGTTTTTAAATAACCGTTTCGGCAACTGGCTCAATGACCGTCTCCACCTTATCACTGCCAGGCGATGGCAGCGCAAACAGGCAAAACAAAAGAAGGGACTGAAAAGTGTGATGCTGATCACGGGCAGGCACTATTGTTATTCCAATGCTGGTTCGTTGCGGGAAAAAATACTGGACAGCTTTGACAAAAAATTAGCCGGGCTCGGTATCATCCGGCAGCACGATTGAACTGCGATTTCAGTTCCTGGTATTCTTTTGCAGTGTGATAATATAATAATCACCTGTCACATTCCAGGGCCACTTACTTTTCCAGCGCTGTTCCAGTTTTTCCAGCCGCCGGAATGCAGCCGGGTAGCGGACTGCAAAATTTTCGATATAAGATGGTGGAACAAAACAACACAGACCTTCGAGTGCAACCACATTAAATGAGTCTTGCAGGTGGCGGCGCACAAAGGAGGGATTGTAATACCAGCAGCGGAAAAAACTTCCTTCGATATGCGCTTTTGCACCTTTGCGGCCCGTAAACCGTCGAAATGCCGTTTTGAATTTTCCACGGAACAGCAGCAGGGTTTCCCATAAACAAAAGCGGGGTAATATTACCAAAGTGGCATAGCCGCCCGGTTTCAACAGCCAGTTGAATGTAGCCAGCACTTTTTCCAGCCTGCCGGTGCAATTGAGCCCGGCAAAATTGGAAAAGATATGATCATATGGCCCCCGCAGCCAGAGTTTATCCAGTTCGGTGAAAGAACATTGCTCCTGTGTGATGAAACTTTCCAGGTTTTCCTGTTTCACTTTTTGCTGCAACAGGTTCAGCATTGGCTGTGAAATATCAGTTGCATGAACCTTGTATCCTTTGCCTCCAAAATAAAGGGCATCATCCCCGGTGCCCGCATTCAGTTCCAGGATATGGGCGCCGGGTTGCAGAAAATTTTCCATATGCTGCCGCACCCTTTTCCTTTTATATTGAATGATGGCATCAGGCTGGTAGAGTTTGTCAAACAACGGCGCCTGTTTGCTGAATGCGGCAGCTGCTTCCTGTTCCTGTATGGCGGGTGATTGTTTGTTCATGTTACCGGGTTTGCCAGTCGTTGCAGTTTTTTCCGGGCCATCCATGCTGCCGGAATGTAATAGAAAAGTGAAGCGCCTTTCTTCAGTTGTTGCAAGCATACAGAACCCGGACGCCTGAACAGTTCTTTGATAGCAGCAGCGGCCACATGCTGGCGATAGCTTTTGTGCACATAACGGTGAAGTTGTTTGTAAAAAGCAGCGTTGTAAGTGTTGCGAAATAGCAGCGCCAGTTCATCAGAGTCCGTCCAGTTGGTTTTTTCTTTTAGTTGTGATTTTACCTTTTCATAAAAAACAGTTCCGGGCAAAGGATAAGAAACAGAAATGCCGATCTCATGGGGAAGCAGTTCATTGATCATGGCAATGGTTTTGGCAATGTCTTCTTTTGTTTCTCCGGGATAACCAAACTGGATGAAAAAGGATGGCTCAATGCCGGTTTTCCGGAGCAGCCGGGTGGCGTCGTATATCTGTTGCACGGTGGTTCCCTTGTCCATAGCATCAAGAATTTTTTGTGAACCGCTTTCTGCACCCATCCAGATATTTTCACAACCCGCTCTTGCAAGGTCTCTGATATAATTTTCCTGCAGCAGCAGATCAGCTCTTGCCTGTATCTTGAACCTAAAGCGGATATTTTCTTTTTCTGTTAGATCAGCAAACTCATGCACCCAGCCCGGCTTTAACCCAAAAATGTCATCGCAGAACCAGATATGATCAAAACCATATTTGTCTTTTAATAGTTTTAGTTCTGCTACCACATTTTGAGGCGAACGTGAATTGTAGCGATTGCCATAAATAGGTTTGGCACACCAGTTACACTTAAAGGGACATCCTCTTGTGGTGGCCATATTCAATGAGAAATATCCCCGGTGCTGTAGCCACATTTTGCGATAGGCTTCCATATTCACCAGGTCCCATGCGGGCAGTGGCAGTTGGTCAAGGTCTTTCAGCACGGGGCGGCCAGCTGTTTTGATGACTGCCCCGTTATTGCGATAGGCCAGCCCTGCAATGTTCATCATATCTTCCTTCTTTTCATGAAGGGCTGTAACGAGTTCCTTCAGCGTTTGTTCAGCTTCACCCAGGATCACAAAATCAGCACCGCTGTCAAGATATTTTTCAAAATGATCATTGGCGTCAGAGCTGGATACGATGACGGTGCATTTTTTTTGTTTTGCCAGTTTTATCATTTCAAAGGCCGCTTCCTGCATGTTGGTGAGGCACATCTTGGTCAGATAATTAAAACTGTCATCACAGAGCACAAAAAAATCAGGTGCTTCCTGTTGCAGCAGGGGAAGCAGTTCCTGTGGTTTTTTTGAAAACATACTGTCAAAGAGGGCAACATTGTGCCCGTTACTTCGCATCAATGCAGCTGCGATCAGGGTGGCCAATGGCGGGTAAGGCTGCCCTGTGGCCCACTGCTTGGGGTCGAAGCGCATAAAGTAGGAATGGGAAAAAAGGATTTTACTCATGCATGGGTCAGGTTAAGTTGGTGCCGGGTGAAAGATGCAGGTAGCAAACACAGCGGGTACAAGTGCTGTTTCCATCCATATCGAGTTCTTTGCGGAACCGGATGCTTTCATCCGCATTAATGATTTCTTCAAACGGCTGATCATGGATATTGCCCAGGGCCGCATGAAAAAAACAGGGCCTCACTGTTCCGTCTGCTTCCACCACTGCCGACACCCATGGTGCATTACATTTCTTATACGGAAAAGGGTTAAGTCCATGGCAGGCGGCATAGTAATCATATATTTTGCTCAGTTTCCCGGGCTGCTCAGCTATAAAGCCATGGATAAAACCTTGTTTATTATTTTCTATTACTTCTTCCAGTATTTTTTTCAGTTCGGGCAATTCATTTTCTGCAGGCAAAATCTCCTGCTGCCGTTGCTCACTCCACAAAACCTCCCTGTTAAAAGCATGACTGCTGACATCGGCAGGCAAAAAACTTATCTTGTCCAGGCCCCATTGCCGGGCGGCTTCTATAATGGCTTGCCATTTCCGGAAATTGAGTTTATGGATAACAGATCTTGCGGTGATCCTGAAGGATGGGTTCCTGGCTTTCAGCAACGCTATAGCATCGGCCATTTTTTCAAAAGCGCCGGGGATATTGCGAATATAGTCATGCGTGGGCTGGTCGCCGTCAAGAGAAACAATCACATCATTCACATGAGTGAGCAGCTGGTCTGCATGTTTTGCCAGTGTGAGCCCTGTGCTCAGCAAGGTAATCCTGATCCGGTATTGTTGCAGCATTTCACAAAAACGAAAGAAGCGGGGGTTAAGCAGGGCTTCTCCGCCTGACATCAGCACCTGTTGTGTCCCTAACTTTTGCAGGGTCTGCAATAAACCGGCAATATCTTCCTCTGACAGTTGACGCAGGTTGCTGTTGTCTTTCCATATATCACACATCACACAACGGCAGTTGCATGCACTGTGCGGCATGAGTATTACAATGGGCAAGGAAGTGATCCTGCTGCTGTGCAGGCTGCGGTATCGCTGAAAGCGGTGATATAATGAATGTGTGATCGTCATGGCTTACGGATACATATCCACGGAAAAGGATTTTTTTGGCTCAGCAGGTATTTTCGGAAAGGCGATGGCTGGTATAAAACAACAGGCCGAAAAGTTTCCAGTTCTTCCCATGTGTGATGAAAATAATGTTGGTTCATGTCTTCCTGGCCTATCAGTTTATAATAGGCTTCCGTTCTTTTCCGGGCCGAAGCTGCGTTTTCTGCGCTGTAAACCGGACTGTCAAGAATATGTATTTCGCCACCGCTTTTTAACAATGATCGGGCATAATGCAAAACACCCTGCAGCGAAGCAAAGTATTGTATGGACGATGCGAAAATAAGCTGGTCATATAGCTGGTATTTTATTTCAGCGGCCGTGAGCCCTCCATAAACAAATTCCAGGTTGGGGATATGGCTGAACACCCTTGCAGCCTGTTGCAGTTCTGCAAAGTTGATATCGGTGCCGGTGATCTGGGCCCCGGGCACAGAGGAAAGATAATGACAAAGCCAGCCATTGCCGCAGCCTGCTTCCAGTATCTTCAGCAATGGATTTTTTTTCAGCAGGTAGCGTTGCAGTCTTCTTGCCGATTCTTTGCGCAATTTCCATTCATGATAATGCGGATGTTCCGGAGCCACGTCCGGCAATTGAAGGGTTTCTGCATCGCTGTGTAGCCGCCCTTCTTTTTTTCTCAGCGCCAGGTAGCGTTCTTCAAAACCTGTTTTTTCTATTTTGTTTTCAGTTGCTGTCATAGCTTACGTTCAATTTCATAAACGAAATTCTTTTCCAGTATCTGCTGTTTGGTTTGCCGCAGTGATAAGCGGAAACCATTTACCGCAGCAAGATTAGTGATCAGGGACAGATCGCAACCATCACAAAGGGTCATGATGATAGTACAAGGGTAGTTGGCGTATGCAGCCAGCCCTTCAAATAGTTTTTGGAAATACTCGCCATTGGCGCCACAATACCAGGCATATTCTGCCGGGTAAACCGGATCTTTTTTGTAGTAAGGAGGATTGACAGCGATGATGTCAAAAAACTGCTGCGGAATATTTTCAAAGATATCCGAATGGATGATGGTAAGAGAAAGCTTGTTCCGGTAGCTGTTCTTCTGCAGGTATTCCACGGCAACGGGATTGATGTCCGAGGCTGTAACAGCAGCGCCTTTCCGGGCAGCCATCATAGCAATAAGACCGCTGCCTGCTCCTAATTCCAGTATTGTTTTGCCGGCCGGTTGTAACCCCATCACATATTTCAATAACAAATGTGTGCTGGAAAAAAAACCGGGATGAAAAACCTCAGGCGGTATTTCCAGCCATAAACCTTTGTAATGGTATATTCTTTTTTTGGAAAGATATTTTACCAGTAAGGGTTTATAGGTGCTGGCAACGATATGTTTTAGTACAGTTCTCAAAATCCTTCAATTTCAGGTTGGCGGTATTTCCATAATATTTGCAGCGCTTTTAGCTCATAGGGTTTGCGGTAGAGCCGGGTCTTATACCGGATGGCCGAAACGGTTTTCAGGATCTTTCGTTTAAATGTTCCGAGCTTAATATCTGAAACAGTAGGGTAGTAACTGTTCAGCACGGTTTCAAAATCTTTTATCTTGCTGATCATTTCCGGAGTGAGCCAGGGTGTCAGCGGGTTCTTGCGCAGATCAAAATTTTCCCATTGCGGGCTGATCCAGTCTTCCAGTTTATCCGGGAAATGAAAACCGCTTTGCAGCACTTTGTTGTACATCTCGCTTCCTTCCGTAGGCACCGGGCTATAGACATAAATTACGATCTCTGTTTTCGGATTGATCTCTTTGATCTCCCTGATAAAAGCAATGTCTATATCAATCTGTTTCATCACCTGTTCAGGGCTGTCGGCAGGTGTACCCAGCACAAAGGAATATTCAGGTATGATGTCAAAGCTTGCCATCCTGGCAGCAAATTTTCTCATACCTTCAGCGGTTTGTGTGCCGCCTTTATCCATTTTTTTCAGTATCTCATCATTGCCGGTTTCGGCGCCAAAAAAGATCATACGGCAGCCGCTCTCCCGCATCAGCGCCAATGAATCATCGCTGTATTTGTCAATCGTATCAATTCTGCCCTCGCCCCACCACACCATTTTTTCCGGTTTGATAAGTTGGGCAAACTCCACTGTTCTTTTTTCCGACACAAAAAAATTATTGTCGTGAAACTCGATGGCATTGCCGCCATACTTTTCCCTGAGATAGCTTATATCTTTATAGATCAACGGTGCAGATTTCCCCCTCCATCTTGCGTTATAAATGGGTACCACGGCGCAAAAAGAACATTTGAAAGGGCAACCATAACTGGAATGATAGGCAATGGTGCGGCTGCCGAGATAGCTTTTGCCGAGGTAACGGCGAAGCGGGTAAAACTGGTTCAGTTTTTCATAGGGAAGTGCTGGCAATTCATCCGGATCATACAATTCGTCCTTCGGTGTTTTAATGAATGTGTCGCCGCTGCGGTAAATGAGGTTATGGATAAGTTCATAGGGCTGTTGATTATCCAATGCCTGCAAAAGGGCAGGAAAAGTTTTTTCACCCGGCCCGTTGATCACAAAATCCACATAACCGGATTGCAGAACCGTTTTATATTGATTGGAAGGAAAATATCCACCCCATATAATACTGATAGAGGGGAACAGTTCTTTTATTTTTTTGGAAACAGGAATGGATTGTTTTAACTGCGGACCCGGCATGGAAGTGATGCCTACATAGCGAAAACTGCCGCTGCTGAGATATTGGTGAATTTTTTCCCAGGGATCAGTTTCAAGATTGCCATCCACGATCACATACTCATACAAACCCTCAATAGAAGAAGCGATACTGAGAATAGAATTAGGTATCCTCGGTTTATAATTGGCACTGCGGGGATTGAATAAGAGGACGTTGTTCATAAGCCGTACTTATTTGACTAAGAGGCTCTTTCCCAATCGGGTTATCGCAGTAAATAGTTGCCCGGCAAGCCCTTCTTAAACCGCCAGCTGGCATAGGTATTATGGATATGAGCAAGAGGAATTCCATTCTCCGAAAGTTGCCGCCGGTTCAGCACTTTGAAAAGCATGATCCGGTGAATGCCCTTTATGAACGAGTCCTGCAGTTCAAGTTCCCGGTATGAAATGGCAGATGAGGGAATGGGAAACCGGAAAAGTTCAGCTACATCTTCGCTAAAGGGGAAATGCGATGCCTTTTTTAATGGCTGCATATGGTTTTTGCCTAGTGAATAGGCCGTTTTATATGAAGAAGCATCCACCTGTGAGAGCAACAGCTTTCCCGTATCCATCACCTGCCGGCAGGCTTTACCCTCGTGACGCAGGGAGATGATGTAATGACCTGTGCCTGCCGGTCCATGCAGGTCGGTGGGAAAAAGATTGAATAAACCGTTTTTACCCACCGTGATCAGCGAAATATTCCTGGGAACAGCGTAAGCGATCTGCACCTGTTTGTAAAGATTGCCGGCAAGAAAAACATTGCCTTGTCTTTTATGAAAGAGCCGGTTGTTTAACTGAATAACGAACTGGTGAAAAGGATTTACCAGCCGGTGCCGCCCTTTTTCTCCTTCGTAAAACAAGATTTTTTCATCTCCGGCTGCACATTCATGAAATTTTCTCAACCAAAGACTGGCAACGGCATCCTTTTGCCCGGAAATTTCGTTTGAAGGCAACGACGATGATGCTGCAGAAAAATAAAACCGGATGTTATTTTCAGCATAAGCATCTGTTGCAACAGGAACGGCGATGATAAGGGGAGCATACCCCACAAAGCAGTGATGCCGGGTGATATTTTGCCGGGGTTTGTTTTTTGCGGAAAGGAATACATCTAGCGGTTGCATTTCATCGGCAGAAAGGCAGAGATATTCCTGGCGGTAATGAAGGCCATTGAGCCTGGTCAATGCTTTTTGCAACAGCTTCATTTTTTAAAACTAATAAAAATATTCAGCCGCTATTGAAAATAGTCAGCACCAGTTACAGCAAGACAGCCAGATATTCTGATCCGCAGCTTTGGCTTGACAGGATTAGTTTCTACACGGTGATACTCGAAGAACTGGCAATAAGACACCAGGTGAAGAGTATTGAGCGGATAAGCCATGAAGGCATGCTGAAACAAAAAGGTGTAGACTATCATTTCATTGACCTGAAGCAAACTGTATCCCGCCTTCCGCGGCGCATGCACCTGCTTATTAAATCATGGCAGCCGGATGTGGTGCTGGTTAACGGATTTATTTTCCCGATGCAGATCATCCAGTTGCGGCATACTCTTGGAGATGCGGTTAAGATCATTGTACTGCACCGTTCTGAAAAACCATTCCGGGGCTTGAAAAAAAGATTGCAACAACTGGCTGACCGCTGCGTGGATGCTTACCTTTTCAGTTCTGCTGATTTTTACAGGCAATGGGCTATGCAGGGCATTATCCGGAAAAAGGAAAAGATGCATGAAGTGATGCAGGCCTCTTCCGTGTTTCAGGTCATGGATAAAAAATCAGCCCGTGCAGTGACAGGGGCAAATGGTTCACCTGTTTTGCTATGGGTGGGCCGTCTGGATGCAAATAAGGATCCGCTTACAGTGATCAGGGCTTTCAGGCAATACTGTGATTTAAACCCGGGTGCTACACTTTATATGATCTACCAGTCGGAAGAACTTTTACATGAAGTATCAAAACTTGCGAAAGAATGTGGCAATATACAGTTAGTAGGAAAAATTCCCCGCAGTCAACTTCAGTATTGGTATAACAGTGCTGATTTTTTTGTATCCGCTTCAAATTATGAGGGTGGCGGTATTGCGCTGGTGGAGGCTTTGTCCTGCGGTTGTATACCTGTGGTCACCAATATTCCCTCATTCCGGGCCATAACTGGAAGGGGCCGCTGCGGTTTCTTATTTGAACCGGGAGACGAAAAAGGATTGTCTTCAGTTTTGGGAAAAATAGCTAAGATGAATATGGAGCAGGAGAGTGAAAAAGCAAAAATTCAATTCATCAGCGAGCTTTCTGCCAGGACCATTGCGTTGAAAATTGAAAAGATTGTTACAGCAATTCAAAGACATGGGTGAAACACATCTTATTCAGCCGCTCGTAAGCATCATCATCCCGACTTATAACCGGGCAGCGCTTCTTATGCAAACCCTTGACAGCATCCGCAGCCAGACCTATACAAATTGGGAACTTATTATTGTTGATGACGGGTCGGTAGATGATACAGCAGAAAGGGTAAACAACCTGTGCGATACCCGGATCAGGTATGTAAAAACCAGCAGGACGGCAATAGGAGGAAAGCTGAAGAATATGGGGATGCAGCTCGTATCGGGCAGTTTGATCGCTTTTAATGATTCAGATGATTTGTGGGACCCCCGTAAACTGGAAAAACAGGTGAAAGCTTTAGAGCAAAATGCCGGTGCAGGTTTTTGTCTCTGCGGTGGCTATACATTTCGCAACGAAGATGAACCGCTGCAATATTTTTATCGTAATAAAAGAGGCGCAAGAACCGGGAATATCTTCACTGCCATTTTCAATGCGGAAGTGGTGTGCTATACGCAGGCATTACTGATGCGGCGCAGTTGTCTTGACAAAGCTGGTTGGTTTAAGGAAAACAGGACGTTTACAGATACGGAGTTTATAATGAGCCTTGCCCGCCACTTTGAAGCGGTGATATTATATGAGCCCTTGTTTTTTCGCCGCCTGCATGATGCCAACTATATCCATGATGCATGGGAGAAAAGTTGTCTTGATGGCATTGCCATTATCAGGTCTTATCAGAAAGAATTGCCCGATGCTGTTGCATCAAAAGCTATTTTTAAGGCCTATGTGCAATTGGGAGAAAAATATTTGCAGCGGCGAAGAAGGACAGAGGCATTATTATGTTTCAGCAAGGCCTGGCACAGGAGACCGTTCAGTATTACAGCCTGGAGAAAGATGGTCAAAGGAATTGTGTACCGGTTGCATTTCAAATAATTCGCTTATACGCTTCACACTGTTTTCAATAGTGTAAGGTATGTAAGAAAGAAATTGATCTTGTTTTTGATGCAACAAATGCAATGATTTTGTAATCATTTCAGCCTTGCCGGCCACAATATACCAATGGTCAATTGTTTCATTCATCGCCCTGCAAAAACTGATGACATGACAACCGGCCGCCAGCGCCTCAAGACAAACTCCGGAAAAACCTTCATACGAAGAAGGATGAAGAAACAATTTTGATTTCTGCATCAGTTCGAGTGTTTCGGAATGGGAAAGTTCGCCGGTGAGTACAATGGTTTGTTCCAGTTTTTTTTCAGTGATCATTTTTTTCAACATTGCCTGTTCGGGGCCATCACCAATGAGCACAGCTTTTATACCAGGTATGTGTTGTTGCAATGCCGCCACTGCTTCAATGAAAAGATGAAACTGCTTCAGCGGGATCAGGGAACCGGCCGCCAGCAGGTCAATATCTCTTTTTTGCGGGTGACCTGGAAAGGATTTGCTGTCTATACCGGGTGGTATAACGGTGAAAGGCCTGGCAGCATGATTCTTTTCAAAACTTTCTTGCAAAAAATCGGAGAGGGCAATCAGCGAGGCCGGAGGCAACTTTAATTTTTCGGGATAACTGTTTTCTTTTTTAGCATCCTGTCCCCTGATCCAGCAAAAATGTTTGATCCCATGCCTGCGTGCAAACCGGTTACCCACAGCGGCACATTCGCCATACCAAAAACTAAGCAGCCCGATGACAGGTTGCTGACGTAAGATTTTTTCAAGACAGTTATTGATCTTTTGCCTGAGCCATAACCGCTTTAAACCACCTTTATTTTTTCCTGCAAACGGAATGACCTTAATCCCAAACCAGTTGTAAGGCCGGGTGTGGTAGGGATACTGAAAGCTCAGCACAATAATGTCTGTTTGCGGGCATAGTTTTTCCAGGTGACGGACAAATGACTGCTGCGAGGGCAGGCAGCTGCTGTCCGTTTCATCTTTCGGAAACCCGGGCAGGAGCAGGATCAGACAGTTGCGGTTCTCGTTCATTCAGTGAAAGGATTTTATTGCAGCAGGTGAGTGATTGTTTGTCATGTGTTACAAGGATGATGATTTTTTTCCAGGCATATACCCGGAGTTTCTCCAGGATAGTTTCAACGGAAGCATCATCCAGCTCATTAAAAGGTTCATCCAGCAGCAGCAGGTCAGCATCTTTGTAAAGAGCCCTTGCCAGCATAATACGCTGCTGTTGTCCGCCGCTTATATTCTTCCCGTTTTCTGTAATAATAGTCTGCAACCCCGCCGGCAGTTCTTCAATAACAGCATCAAGACCGGAAATCTGCATGCATCTTTCAAGAGTAACAGCATCATATCCTTCTTCCTGTAGTGTGATGTTTTTCAGGATCGAATCATAAATGAAGAAGGGTTGCTGCCTGCAATAAGCGATGGAAGCCCGGTATTTTTTTATTGTTGCGGAATGAACCTGTTCTTGATTGAATACTATTTTACCGGAACTGGGTTCCAGGAAACCCAGCAACAGGTTCAGCAACGTGGTTTTGCCCTTCCCCGAAGCCCCGCAAATGCCCAGTATATGGCCGCGGTGCAGGTCAAAAGAAATATCTTTTAACCCTTTCCGGCCGGGATAGTGAAAACTGACCTGTGAAAATGAAACCGAATCTATCGGTTGTGCTGTTTCAGTGTTTTCGGATGAACTGCCATCAACCGGCGGGGCCAGTTCTTCCATGCAATATTCGTAGGCTTTTATTTGCCCGGCAAGATTGATCAGCTTCACCACACCGGGGATGATCTTGTAAGCAGCCGCCATAAATGCGCCGATGGTCAGCAATGATTGCTGGTCTGCATATCCCATCCACCGGGCAAGGGCGATCAATATAAAAAGACCGAGAACAGCGAATATCTCAACAGTTCTGCCGGGAACATGCTGCAGCGAAAGCGACCGGAAAAGATAGTGACTGAAAAACCGTCGTTGCTGCAGGAACCGTTGCAGGAAAAAATTGTTGCGCTGGTAAACGTTGCCTTCCACATATCCCTTCAGGGCATCCAGCAGGTATTGGTAGGAGCGTTCATTGTTTTCCCGCAGGTGTTTTTTTACAGCAACCATTTTTTTCCGGGTATGAAAAAATACCAGCACAGCCGGTGGAACAAGGATGAGCAGCAGCAGCCAGAACAATATTGGGTTGAATAAAGTGATGGCGGTAACGGCCAGCGACACAAGAAAGACCTGGGTGATGACCTGTTGCCAGCCGGAAAGAATATGCTGGGTAAATTCAAAAGGCTGCAGCGCCAGTTTTCGGATGAGCACGGATGAATCAGTGTTCACAAATTCATCGAACGGCCCTTGCTGGTATTGCTGCAACCGGTTTTGGGAAATGCGTACAGCCACCCCGGCTGCAAAGGTATAATAAAGCCTGTTGATAGCCAGTGCTGCCATATTTTTCAGGGAAAACAACAGCACAAATACAGCGATCAAAGCAGGAGAATCTTTTTTCTCTAACCAATCCGGCAGCCATGCGGTGATGGCGCTGCCGGGTTGCACATAGTAGTTAATGATCCACAACAGGCCTGCGAGGAAAACTATATCTGCAACACTGATGATGATGCCCGATGCCACGAGGCTGACAAAGCGATTTTTTTCTTTTGTTGTAAGAAGAAGCCAAGTATTGTTAAACTGTTTCCTCACATCCGGGTGGGTTAAAAAAAAATCGCAACAGAACTGACCAATTCAGCCAGGGATTCCCTGGTTATGCTGCCCTGTTTGCAGCTATCCAATCGGGATAAAGAACGGTAAGGTTGGCCTCTCAGTCATCCTGGTATAGAAATGCAGGGAAAAAGGTGAACAGAATGATTCCATACTGTGTTTCCAGCACGGATTCCACAAAGGCATAAGCGGCCAGCGAGGCCAGGATAAAAAGCCTGCCGTAGTTTCTTTTTTGAAAGGCAAGGACAAGCAATGCTATACATAGCAGGGTAAATGCTAAAAGCCCGGGTATGCCATTCTTCAGCAGCGATTCGAGAAACTGGTTGTGTGTATTATAACCGGTGTAACCCTTATCAGATCGGCCATTGCCTGTGTACATGTTGCGGGAAACATATTGCTGATTGAGCCATTGCTGGGCCCGGTCGGGACCCGCACCGGTCCACCACCTGTTTTGCTCATCCAATATTGCCGGAACCAGTTTCAATTGCAGCAACCTAAACTGAAGGCCATTGAAATATATACCAGGATGAAAACTCTCTTGCCGGTGCAGCAGGGCATCACCTGAAAACAGGTCACGGAATCTTTCAGCAGCTTTGTTTTGCCCGGTTAGCACTATAGTTGCCAGCAGCAGGAACAATATAGCAAAACCGCCAAGAAGAACTTTTCCCTGCTTTTTCACACCGGCGGTTTTAATGATGAGGAAAAGCAGGTAGATAAAATAAAAAGTAATTACCAGTTTAGAGGAAAGCAGGAGCAGCGAAAAAGAAAGCAATATGATGAAAACGGTTTGAACAAACCGGTGAAACAAGTAGTCCTGTTTCCGTGCCGTTTCAAGCAAAAAGACAAGGGCAAAAAAAACATACAGTGAATAGTAAACAGCATGATTGCTGAATGGCGATATAAACTGGTGGTAAAAAAAGACAGAAGGGTCATTGGTTTTTTGAAAATAGATGAACGCATTCAGCAGGCACCACAGCATAGCAACTGATGAAAAAAGACAATAGGCCCGCAACAATTCTTTTTTATAAAGAGTTATCACTTTCCGCGTCAGCATCACTGCTAAGGGGGTGAAGAGAATGCCTGATTTAAGCCCGATATTTTGCCAGAACAGCGGTCCTGTTTTTTCAAGAAAAATGAAACTGAACTGGAGCAGGAAGAAAACAGCACAGGCAGCCAGGAAAAAGATGACGGCTTTATCCTTTGCTACAGGGCTTCTCTCCACAACCGTGTTAAAGATGCCTGCGAACAGCAACAACCCGATGCAAATGCTGCTGATGGCCCGCCAGTTGAAAAAAAGACCGGCAAAAAAAATAATATACAGCATCACCTGCAAAAGATCATTCCATCTTTGCTTTGACTGCATAAAACCATGTGTTCTGATATGCATTGTGCACCGTGTTTATTGGGCAAGCGGCCTGTTTTTTATCCTGCCCCTGATGCGGAGCGCAGCAGTAAGAATGAATGTTATTGAAAGAGCAGACAGGAGCCCCAACCCAAGCCATACAAACAGGTTTGGACCGGCCGGCCTGCTAAAACCGGTAAAACCCTGCAATACCTGCACAGCACTGGCCAGTTCGAGGTCCTGCTGGTAATAGAGCAGTTTTTCATTCAGTTCTATTCGTTGTTTGTTCAGTCCTGAAATATCAATGATCAGTGAAGATGTGCGGCCGGAGGGGGCTGCGATCATGGATTCAATTCTTGATTTGGTGGAATCCAGTTTGCTGATCTCCCGGGCCACTTCACCGATCAACTGCCGCAGGTTTTGTTTTTTAATGGCAAGCTGTTTTTTGATGAGATCAACATTTTCCATCCCGTTCAGGATGCCTGCCTGCAGTTCAGGCAGCACGGCATTATCAGTCACATACACCTCGATATAAAACCCGTTGGGATTACTGGTTGTAAAAACTTTCTGTATTTCGGAAGCCTTTATTTGTTTCACTTTTCCCAGGCTGCTTTTTTTCATTTGCAGAGTTGCGGCGAGAATATCATGATCCCCGCTTTTGAGCAGCTTGTTCCAGTTGCTGATCACCTGGATGAAATTCTGGTTACTCAGGGTGAAGGAATGAACGATAAGTTTGGAATGATACACGGTTGGCATACTGCGCCAGGTAAGGAACCCTGCCAGCAATCCGATAATCACGGCTAGTGTATAGATCCATATATAGCGCCGTATAAAAAGAAAAAACCGTTCGGCCAGCAACAGGAGGTCAATGTCATCGGTGGCCGGGCGGGCATTGGAAGTAACATTATGCATTGGTGTATTGTGCAAAGTAATACAGGCCAGACCTGTTGGCCCGGTGTTATAATAACCAGTATCGGTAACAATGCCGGGGAGGTTGCTTTGATAAGCTGAAAACAGGATATTAGCAGTTCTGTACTGGCCTCTTTATCTTCGTTTGCAACATGTCCGGCTTTCGTAAATACACGGTGTTTTATAATTTCTCTTCTCTTGGCATCATCCAGGTCGCCAGTTTCCTGCTTTCGCTTATTGTTATTCCTCATGTGATCAGGATAGTGGGTGCCGCCGGGTTTGGTGTAATTGCTGTGGCCCAGGTGCTCATGTTCTATCTTTCTGTAGCTGCTGATAACGGATTTAACCGCACTGCTATCCGGGATGTGGCTTTGTACAAAGATGACCGGCAGCGCATCTCCCGAATTTTTTTTACGGTGATGGCAGCTAAGCTGCTGATCACTTTTTTTCTTTTCCTGGTACTGCTGGTTTTGATTTTGGTTGTCCCGTTGTTCCGGCTACACATGGATGTTTACTTGTTGGGTTTTTCATTTGTGCTGGGGCAAACACTGCTTGTAAACTGGTTTTTCCAGGGGTTTGAAAAAATGCATTATATGGCGCTGGTCTCTTTATTATCGAGGCTGCTGTTTGTGGGATTGGTGTTGCTATTCATGAGAACGACTGATGACCTTGCATTATATATTTTTTTCATGGGACTTGGCAACATCGTGATGGGATTGATCAGCATTGCCATAGTGATAAGAAAATACAGGCTTGAATTCGCTGGACCGGGAAAGCGGGACATTCTTTATGAATTGAAGAAGGGATGGCCAGTGACGGTCACCAACCTGTCGCAAACCAGCATTCAGTATATCGGCATATTCATTTTACGTTTGTTCAGCACTGATTTGACAGTAGGTTATTACAGTATTGCTGAGAGGATATACTTCGCAGTGAAAATGATGCTGGATGTGTTTTCACAAGTCGCTTACCCAAGAGTTTGTGTGCTGCTGAAGCAGGGTCTTCCGGCAGTAATCGCTTTTTTCCGGCAGGCCTATGTCCCTTTTTTTGGGGCAGTGCTGACAGGTTGCATCCTTGTATTCATCCTGGCGCCGCAGATCATTAATTTCTTTATGGGGAATCCCTATGCCCATTCGGTCTTTTTGCTCCGGGTGCTCAGCGTTGCCGCTGTTATAGTTTGCCTCGGTATTCCCGCCAGCCTCATCTTGCTGGCAGGTGATCATCGAAAAGCTTACCTGCGGGTCTTTGCCGGGGGAACTCTTGTCAACATCGCAACCAATTTTGCTTTTGCACCGATATGGTATGCAACAGGTACGGTGACAGCTGTAATCATCACAGAACTGCTCATTACCGTTGCATTATACTGGCAGGTAAGGCGTCTCAAAGCTACCGGGCAATTCACGGCGATGCCGGATGGCAGAGAATGAAACCGTTGCCTGTTTTAACCGGGTAGCATGAAAGTGAATAAATTTTTTCCGTTTGTTTTTGTTTATTTCTTTTTGAATGCGATTGCACTGCCATTTGGTCTCACCTGGATGGCATTGCTGGCACCCTTCTTTTATGTATGGATACTTATTCAGCGGAAAACAGAAATACTCTTCCCCTTTTTGATGTCGATGCTTCCGTTTATACTGATGCATTTTGTCTTTGCCGGGGTTGACCTGAAGACCTATTTCATATCCCTGCTCAATATCATCATGGTCTATGTTTTTTGCCAGGCCGCTTATACTTTTTTCAGGCTTTGCAATGACATTGAAGCAATTTTCAGGAAATTACTCGTTATCAATTTTTTTTTCTGCCTCATCGGTATCGTTTTTTATTTTACTCCGTGGGATCATCTTTTCTGGATAGAACAAAACCTCACTACGGGTGTAAAAGATTTCAGGAGGTTCAAATTATTTACCTATGAAGCTTCTTATTATGCTACGTTGTTTATCCCTGTTTTCTTTTTTTTCCTGCTTCAGTATATTTTCATGCAAAACCGCACCAGGAGTTATTTGTTGCTCCCTATGCTTTTTCTTCCCTTGTTTCTTTCTTTTTCTTTGGGGGTCATCAGCGCCTCTATCCTGGCCGGCTTAGCAGCCACTGTTTTCTATTTCCGGCAATTATTGGTCAAGAAAAGGGTCTTCAACATGTTCATTAATATCGGGGTAATATCGGTTGCTGTTCTCCTGATCCTTGTTTTCTATTTCCGTCACAATCCCCTGTTTACCCGGTTGCTTAATATCGCTTCAGGTGATGATATTTCTTATAAAGGAAGAACGAGTGACTCTTTTATCCTGGCCCGGCGTATGCTCGAAGAGGAAAATGAGTGGTGGGGGATCGGTATAGGGCAGGTGAAACTGGCCGGACATGACATGATCCAGGGTTATTACCTGTATGTGAAGGATTTTGTAGCCACCATTCCCAATGCCATGGCTGAAACACTGGCTGTTTTCGGATGGGTTGGGTTTTGCCTCAAACTGTTTATTGAAATTGCCTTGTTTTTTGCAACAAGGGTTTGGACCAATTATTACCGGCTGCTGTTGTTTTTTTTCATATTTATTTACCAGTTCACCGGCAGTTTTTTGACCAACCTGGCCGAGTATGTGATCTGGATACTGGCCTTTACAAATGTTTTCAGGCAGTTTGATGTAAGTTTTATAAAAGAACCCGATTGGGCTAAGTTAAAGCCGGTGTCATCTTAACAGGAAACTTCCCTTCATCAGCGGGCCAGGGCCACGGAAGGCTTTACAACCGGTTTTTTAATACCACAGGCTTCCAGCATCATTTTTTCATAAGCATCCACAATCTTTTCCTTGTTGTAGATCGTACTGATGCGGGCTGTGTTTATTTTTTTCCATTGATAGGTGAGCAGGTCATTTTGTGGGGACCCTATCACAGTACTAACCTCGTCGGCAGTATTGAAATAGAAAGCTTCCTGTTGTAAAACAGCCCGGTTGAACCTGTTGTCATGTGCGGCGATGCGGCAATGGCAGGCCATGGCTTCAAGAAGTGAGGGATTAGTGCCGCCGGCAGAGTGTCCATGAAAATACAGGGAAGAATAGTATCGAAGGTTGTCTAGTTCTGCCTGGTCGTATATGGCATCGGAAAAAAAGAGGGAAGGATGCCTGTATTTACCGGTGATATAACGGCCGTATTTATTGGTGATGTTTCCGATTATGAATAGTGGAAAAGGCTGTGTTGATTGCAGGTAGCCTCGGATGATCATTTCAATATTGTTTTCCGGCTCCATCCTGGAAAGCAGCAGGAAATACTCATGGGGATTAAGCTGGTGGCGACCGGGAACAGAAGGGTCACCATTATTAAACACTTCTGCGCAATACGGTATAAAAACGGGCTTTTTATCATATTTGTTTTGCAGGTATAACTGCATCACTTCAGAGTCGGCCACCAGCACACGGGCATTTTTTACGGCGAGAGCCTCAGCCCATTTTAAAAAAAGACGGGTAGGCCTGTTGTATTTGCTTCGCTGCCATTCCATACCGTCCATGTTCACAATATTCACCGTTCTTTTTTCCGGCCATCGCCAATGCCACACAGAATCGCTGGTATAGCCCAGGTGCAGCAGCACATCAAAATCCCTTTTCCGGGCATCGTTGATGCAGTTGAGGTCATAAATAAACTGGCCGGCAGTGCCCAGTTTATTTTCCATGTCCCTGCAATGGATAATATGGACACCCTGCCATTTTTTTTCCTGGTAAGGATGCAGGCTGGAGTTATAAACATATATATCATGGCCACGGGCCACCAATTCTGCAGAAAGCTGCTCTGCAAACTGTTCAAATCCCCCGTAATGATTGGGGATGCCTCTTGTGCCGAGGATGCCGATTTTCATTGTATGTTTTTACAACAGGTAACCGGGAAAACGATAAAAATGTCTTTATGGTTGCCTGACAAGGAAGGATTGAACTGATGGGGCGGTGAATAGACTATCATCTCGTAAAATAAATATTTATCACTTCTAAGATGCTGTATCAGAAAATAACCGGCATTATTTTTTTCTGGTAAGATATTTTCGAACTATTCCTCCTTTACCGGCCAACGATGCGATTGTTTCTGCGAGAAAGGAAAGCGGAAGGAGAAAGATGATAGCCAAAAGAATCAGTTTGTTCCTTCTGGTCTTTAATTCATAAATTATATTACTTCGATAGCCCAGTTTTTTCAGAATGCTGTCAGTCATTCCTAAAACTCCAAGATGGAAAGAGAAATGGCTAGTGCTAAGAGTGGTAAGCCCCAGCGTAGCAGTAAACTGTTCTAACCGGGCAGTGCTAAAATGACTGAGATGTCTTGGGAGGTCCCAGTGCATCCAATAACGGCCAGCTATCCGAGCCTGCCAACTGTTGATGTTAGGTACTTCAATAACTATCAAAGCATTTTCTTTTAAATTATTCCCGATTAGTTCATGCAGCAAGGATGTAGGACTTTGCAGGTGCTCCAGTACATGAAGAAGCGTAAGAACATCAAAAAGGTTATCAAATATTCTACCTGTTGAATAAGAGTCTGTATTTACATCCAAACCATAAACTACTTTTGCATATTCAGCTCGTTTTTCTGCTGTTTCAACACATTTTACATTCCAGCCAGAACACTGTGCAAGACTTGCAAACTTTCCCTTGCCGCTACCAAAGTCGAGAAGCCAACTCCTGTTTTTTTTAAAGGAATTGATTTTTTGTACAATGCGGGAGTATTCCCAGGTCAATATTTTGTCCCAAAGGCTTCTTCTGTTTTCAATTAGCTGATATGCGCCTTCGGTATAGGATGAACTAATACCTGCCGGGTTAACGGGGATCGTGAATACATGTGAACAAGTGCTGCACCTGGCAATACCGGGAAATGCTGTTTTTTTTTGATCATACACCAGACTAAATTTCCCTGAAAAACAAAGCGGACATTCCATTGTCATGAAATTATTTATTCATTGCTTTAGTAATGCTTTCCATAACCAGATTAGCAGTAGTATCCCAGTTGTATTTCAATGCTTGCTGAAGCCCCTTTGTTCTTTTTGCTGAATATTCAAAAGAATTATCTAAGAGGTGGCTGATTGAACTGGCAATGCTCGAAGGTTTTGCAGGATCAATATAGCAGGCAGCATCACCGCAAACTTCAGGAAGCGATGTTGTATTGGATGTTACCACAGGTACTCCTGATGCCATAGCTTCAAGCGGGGGTAACCCAAATCCTTCAGCAAATGAAGGGAAGCAAAAAACTTTAGCCATGGCATAAACAGCCGGTAGCTCATCGTCTTCGACACCTCCTGTAAAAAATACCCTGTGTCTTAGCTCAGGGGCCAATAGCAGAGCTTTGATGTTAGCATCTTTTCCGTCCGGGCATCCTGCTATTACCAACGGTATGTTTGTATTGTCAAGCAGCCGGATAGCTTTTAACAAACCCGATAAATTCTTTCTCAAATTTAACCGCCCGACATACAGAATATACTCCTGCGGCAAGTTGTACTTATCCCTTACTTTGGCAAGTAGTCCGAAGGGAATTTTAGCGGCTGGCATGAAAACCTTTGAAACACCCAAAGGAACTACATCAATGACAGAGTTCTTATTGACATACCCATAAGTCAAAAGATCAGCTTCTACATTTTTTGTTGTTGCAATAATCCTGTCGGCTTTTCGAAGGCACCATTTTAATGGGAAAAAGTACAATCTTTCCTTCCAGGAAAAGAAAGATGGATATTTTTCAAACAATATATCATGAACTACAACAACAGTATATTTTTTGCTAAGCGAAGGGAAAGTTTGGGAAAGAATTACATCTATCCCTAACTTACGGGTATAGTAGGGCAAAACGAATAGGTTGGAAAACATGTTAACACCGGCCCATATATACTGTATGGTGATATTCTTACCTGAGAATGGGAAATCGAGACGCCTGTCTTCTTTGTCAAGAAATATCACCCATTCATGCTCAGGAAAGGAATGGAAAATAGATGGCAATAAATTGCGGAGGATAGTCCTGGTGCTTGGTGGTCCTGAAAAATACCATTTTGCATCAATTCCAATTCTCATGATATATATAACTTTTACTTTTTTGTCAGAAGTAATTTGATATTCTTATATCGGATATGAACAGAAAAAAGATGCTTTTCTTTGCATCAACTTGAATTTTCAGGATATGAAACACTATCTCATCACCGGCGGCGCCGGTTTCATTGGCAGCAACCTGGTCAGAAGGCTATTACAGGATGAACCGGAATCACGGATCACCTGCCTTGATAATTTTGATCCTTTTTATTCCAAAAGCATCAAGGAGTTTAATATCCGGGAGTTTCGCAATCATTCCCGGTTCCATTTAGTGGAAGCCGACCTTGCATTTACACCAAGTGAGCAACTGGCTGCACTCGTTGCAGGGCCGGTTGATGTTATCATTCATCTTGCAGCCAGGGCAGGGGTGAGACCCAGCATTCAAAACCCGCTGGCCTATCAACAGGCCAATGTAATTGGGTTGCAAAACATGCTCGATTTTTCCAAAGAAAAAAAAATAAAACAGTTTGTGTTTGCTTCCAGCAGCAGTGTGTATGGGGTGAACGATCATTACCCCTGGAAGGAGGAAGAACAACTGATGCCGATCAGTCCTTATGCCAGCACCAAGCTGGCCGGGGAGATGATGGGGCATGTTTACAGTAAATTGTTTGGCATCCGGTTTTTGGCCTTGCGTTTTTTCACCGTTTATGGCCCGGGTCAAAGACCCGATCTCGCTATCCATAAATTCACAAAAGCGATCATCAAAGGACAACCAATTACAATGTATGGTGATGGCAGCACCAGCAGGGATTATACGTTTGTGGAAGATACCGTGCAGGGCATCATCGGCGCCATTAATTACAAAAAAACAGATTTTGAGATCATCAACCTGGGTAATAATTACACCATAACGCTTAAAGAGCTGATTGCTGTCATTGAAGAAGTAACGGGCAAAAAGGCCATCATTAACCATGAACCCGACCAGCCGGGGGATGTGCCTAAAACTTTTGCAGCTATTACAAAGGCGAAACAATTGCTGGGATACAACCCGCAAACGCAAATAAAAGACGGGTTAAAAAAGTTTTTAGATTGGTTCAGGGAAAATGAAGAAATATTGCTCTGAACATTAAAGCAACACATCCTGTTGTTGTGTCACTTCCCTTTTTGCATGAAAAACTTTCCGTACGTTATACGTCTTTTTATTCTGCGATTCAAAATAAGTACGGACGCCAATATCAGCTACAATGCCGATGGTAATAAGCTGGATGCCTCCCAATAAAAGAATCAAACCAAGTATAAGCAAAGGTTTACCCCCGATCTCATTTCCCATGATCTTTAATACCAGCAGGTAAAGATTGATGAGCAAACCAATGCCAAAGCTGATGAAGCCCAGTGTGCCAAACAGGTGCATGGGTTTTTGCATATACTTCCGCATGAACACCATCAGCACCAGGTCGCTCATTACTTTGAAAGTTCGGTTGATACCGTATTTGCTTTTGCCATGAATACGGGCATGATGCTTTACATCTACCTGTGTGATCCTTGCTCCCTGTAGTTTGGCCAGCACAGGGATGAAACGATGCAATTCTCCATACAGACCCAATTCTTCGGCAATTTCTCTTTTGAATACTTTCAGTGTGCAGCCATAGTCTTTAATATACACACCTGTCATCTTGCGGATAAGGGCATTGGCTATGCGGCTGGGAATTTTGCGTAGAATAAAACCGTCCTTGCGGTTCTTGCGGTTGCCGGCCACCACATCCCAGTCTTCTTTTTTCAGCAACTCAAGCATACCTGGAATATCGGTTGGGTCATTTTGCAGGTCGCCATCGAGCAGGGCTACATAACGGCCGCGGGAATGATCAATACCGGCCGTCATAGCGGTGCTTTGGCCATAGTTCTTGCGCAGTTCCACCATCACTGTCCGGTCATCTGCATGTTCCAGTATCTCCTGCCTGGTTTTATCAGTGGAACCATCATCCACCAATATGACTTCATAGTCAATTCCGCTTAGCGCAGAACGAACAGCTTCGAGAAGAGGTTTGATGTTTTCCTCCTCGTTCATCACCGTAATAACGACAGATAATTCCCGCATGGTAGTAGAAATATGCGGCAAAGGTAGGGAGTTAGTTGATTAGTGAATAGACAATAGGCAATTGGCAATGAGGCCTATGTTTGGAAAATCCGGCACCCCGCTGCAACACTATTATCTATTCACTTTCTCCTTTCATTTATAATACCAGCCCGGCCAACTCCAGGCTCTTTTTTTTCAGCTTCCTGATCTCGACATCTTCAATCACCGGGTCTGCAGTGAGGATAAGGGATGTGTTATTTTCTTTCCACCAGTTATTTTTCTTCAGTTCTTCAAATGAGAGAACTCCCACCAGGTATTTTCTTTCTTCCTGTGCATGCCATTCTTCGATCCATTCAAAACGGTCTCTCGGTACAGCCGCGAGGTCGTCAAAACTAATATACACTTTCAGGAAAATTTCATCGCTGATCTCATGAGGTTTGTGATGATAGAGCTTCTTATACTCATATTTATATTGATAGCGCAGCGCTGATATATCACTCAGCACAGCGGACGCCGTTGGGAAGCTGCCGGCGCCTTTGCCATAAAAGAATTGTTTGTCGGCAAAACCCGATTCGATCACCACACCGTTGTATTCATTTTTGACAAAGGATAAGTGATCTTCCTGTTTTATAAATTGCGGCAACACAAAAGCGGCCACCTGCCCGTTTTTTAGTTTTTTAGCCTGCGCCACCAGTTTGATCTGCTGGTTTCTTGCTTTGGCCACTACCGCATCGGCCGCATGAATGTTCTGAATGCCATTGAACAGAATATCATTGGGTGATTCAATGATGCCATAGGCATGGGTGAGCAGGAAGGTCCATTTATTTACCGCGTCATAGCCCTCTACATCAAGTTTGGGATTGCTTTCGGCAAAACCCAGTTGCTGCGCCTGCAACAATGCCTGTTTGAAATCAAGCCCCTCTTCAAACATCTTGGTCAGTATATAATTGGTGGAGCCGTTCACGATGGCTTTGATAGAGTGCAGGAGGTCGTTGTCATAATATTCTTCCAGGTTGCGGATGACAGGTATGGAGGCGCAGGCAGCCGATTCATAAAGCAATGAACGGCCTGTTTCCTGTTGCAACTGCAGCAGGGCAGGCAAATGTTCAGCGATCATCTTTTTGCTGGCGCTGACAACATCTTTTCCATTTTTCAATGCGGTACTGACGATCTGGAAAGCCGCATCGGAATCGTCAATCACTTCCACGATCACATTTATTTCCGGGTCGAATAGCAGTTCCACTTTATCCGTCGTAAATAACATAGCAGGCGCATCTCTCTTCTTTTCAGGGTTCTTGATGCACACTTTTTTTATGGTGGCTGAAAGCGAAGGGGTTTGTTGCAGTACTTTGTACAAGCCTTCGCCTACAACACCGAATCCGAATAATCCGATTGTTAACTGTTTATGTGTTTCCATACTTTTAATTCGCAATTTTTAAGCGATGCGATGTTTTTTCTTCAATAAATTTTTTTAAAGCGGTTTCTATTTTTTCATATTCCAGCAAAAAACCATCATGGCCAAAATCACTGGCAATGCTGAGCAGTTCAGCGCCGGTAATATTTTTCTGCAAAAATTCCTGCTCGGTAATGGGATAGAGAACATCTGACTCAATACCGATAACCAAAGCCTTTGCTGTAATTCTTTTCAATGCATTGACCACTCCATTACGGTTGCGGCCTACATCATGACTGTCCATGCTCTGCGTAAGCCGGTAATAACAGGCGGCATTAAAACGGTTCACCAGTTTCAAACCCTGGTAACGCTGGTAATTATCTGCCGCATATTCCACCCCATCAGCCAGGGGAACAAAAGCTTTATCTCTTGCCTGGGTGATGTCAAAGCCATTATAATGACGATAAGACAGCAATGCGATTGAACGGGCAGTGGCTAATCCTTTTTGCCCTGCATCCGGTCTTCTTTCCTGCCAGCTATTATCCGTTTCAATCGCCATGCGCTGCGAGGCATTAAAGGCAATGCCCCACGGCGATAACACGGCGTTGGTCGCAATGGGAACGATATGTTCAAATAATTCCGGTTCTTCAATGGCCCATTCCAGCAGTTGCATACCGCCGGTGCTGCCACCTAAGCCCACCAGCACTTTTTCTATTCCCAAAAAATCTTTCAGGTGCTGGTATGTTCTTATCATATCATTAATAGAAAAGGCAGGGAAATCGTAGTAGTAAGGCTCATTGGTTTTCGGGTTTACACTCAGTGGCGAAATGCTTCCATAAGGGCTGCCCGGCTTGTTGGCACAAACGATGAAATACTTTGCAGGATCAAAGAATTTTCCTTCACCCACCAGGCCTGGCCACCATTCTACCGGGTTGCTGTTGGCCGTAAGTGCATGAAAGATCCAAACCACATTATCTTTTGCCGCATTCAGTTTGCCATGGGTGGTATAAGCCAGGTGAAACCCGGGAAGGGTTTCACCTGAAGCTAATGTGAACGGATGATTATAGTTGAAAATGTTCGTCATGATTATACCGCCAGTTCTTTGCTGAAAACTTTTTGCAAGGCCTGTTCCACATCGGCTTTGATGTCTTCGATGTGTTCGATACCGGCGCTGATGCGGATAAGATTCGGTAATACACCGGCTGCCTGTCTTTCTTCCTCGGATAGTTGTTCATGTGTTGTCGAGGCAGGATGTATTACCAAAGTTTTTGCATCACCCACATTGGCAAGATGACTGATGAGTTTCAGCGAATCAACAAACTTGCGGCCATTTTCAATGCCGCCTTTGATGCCAAACTGCAGCACACCGCCAAAACCATTGGTGAGATATTTTTTGGCAAGGTTGTGATACGGGCTGCTTTTCAAACCGGGGTACCATACAAATTCTACCTGCGGATGTTCTTCAAGCCATTGTGCCAGTTCAAGGGCATTATCCACCTGGCGCTGCACCCGGAGACTGAGTGTTTCCAAACCCTGCAGGTTGAGGAAAGAATTGAAGGGGCTTTGTGAAGCGCCGAAGTCACGAAGACCTTCCACTCTTGCACGGATGATGAAAGCGATATTTGGCAAACCCAGCGGATTGTTATCGCCAAAGATTTCCCAGAATTTCAAACCATGGTAACCTTCGCTGGGCTCGGTGAACTGCGGAAATTTTCCATTGCCCCAGTTATAGTTGCCGCCATCAATAATCACACCACCGATGGATGTGCCATGGCCGCCGATCCATTTCGTGGTTGAATTCACCACCACGTTGGCGCCCCACTCCAATGGCTTGAACAAATAACCACCGGCGCCGAATGTGTTGTCAACAATCAGCGGCAGGTCATATTCTTTGGCCAGCGCCACGAATTTTTCAAAATCAGGAATATTGAGACGGGGATTGCCAATCGTTTCGAGATAGATGGCTTTGGTATTTTTATCAATATGCGGCACAAAGCTGTCCACATTATCGCCATCAGCAAAACGGACATCAATGCCAAGACGTTTGAAGGCTACCTTGAACTGGTTGTAAGTGCCGCCATAGAGATAAGAGGTGGAAACAAAATTATCCCCGGCTTGCAGGATGTTGTTCAGGGCAAGGAACTGTGCTGCCTGGCCCGATGATGTGGCCAACGCTGCCACACCGCCTTCCAGCGCAGCAATACGCTGTTCAAACACATCGTTGGTGGGGTTCATGATACGGCTATAGATGTTTCCAAACTGTTTTAGGCCAAACAGGTTGGCAGCATGTTCAGAGTTGTCAAATACATAGGATGTTGTTTGATAAATAGGAACCGCCCTTGATTTGGTAGTGGGGTCCGGTTGCTGGCCTGCATGTAATTGCAGGGTCTCAAAACGATAGTTACTCATATTGGTAAATTTTAAATTTTAATGGTTTACAAATTTGCTGAGAAAAAAACCGGGAAGCCGTAAAGCAGGTTGCTGGCCGGTAGCGGCAACAGCAGCGTATGCCTTACGGCATACTACAAATGCAACAACAAATAGTTGCCGGGGAAAAACAAATGATATTGCGGGGAGAGATAAGCATTGGCTCAAATACTCCATGAAAGTAGTGGACTTTTGCCGTAATTCCGTTTTTTTCATTTGTTAATTTTTTGTTTTCATAAAAACCGCGGATAAAGCTGCAAGCAACAGTAAACTAACGCCTGTTCCAACAGGTTTTGATCAGCAGGCTTGTTTTGTTGAGGCAAATGGGGTTTTCTTTGATTAATAACTCCAACACAGTTGCAGCTATTTTTGGCGATCGGGATTGTGCTGATGTGCTCATCTTTTTTGTTTTAGGCCGCCTGTTTTGGTGAACAGGAGGCGATGATGAAAAATTGTTGATACAGTTTTTCACTTTGTCAAAAAAGACTACCTGGGGGCCTCTTCCTTTTCTCCTTGGAGAATAGGAATAAAAAAACTCACCCGACTTGCCTGCCTGCAGGTAAATCAGATGAGCTTTTAAATATTGATAAATAAACTATTCCGAAGCGTTGATCTGACTTATCTGCCTCTGACATGTATCGTCAGAGATGGAATTGGCACCTTTCCTCACTTTGTTTTTACAAACAAAATGCGGGAGGTTGTCAAGGCTTCTCCGGGCCATTACCCTCAGCCTTTCTTGATAAGTGATAGTAAAGAACTGTTGCAAAGAAATAAATGAACGGGGTACTTGCCAAATAATATTTTGTGAAAGACCAAACGCTTGTTTGACTGAATGACGGAAACACAGGGTGACAAAGGGTTTCAGACCGGAATGTTTTTGATGAGCCAGTCCTTTTGCGAACGGGCCGATTGCTCCACGGTGAGTTTGGCAGCTATTTTTTGCTGGGCATTGCGGATGGCTTTGCTGATCATGCTATGCTCAATAGGTTCTTCCTCTTTCATGCCCAGTTGTTTCATCATCCGGATGATCTTTTCACCGCCAAAGCGATGAAAGAGGGGCTCGTCCAATGCGGACCACACTTTTACTTCCTTTAGTTCCAGTTTTTGAAACAGTTCATCTTCTTTTGCTGCCAACGGGTAATGTTCAATAAAGATCACCGGTTTGCCATTGGTATGCATCCTTGAAACTTCTCTTGCTATTAAAAGATGAAATGGGCCGGGGGAAGAATTTTGCAAAAGTGCTTCCAGGTTTCGCAGGCTTTCCTCAAACCAGGCGACAAATACAGTCTCATTATTTGTCGCCCATTCCTTTGCCAGTGCTTTGAATTTATACGCTTCACTGATCCATACGGTATCAATTGTATTTATGCCGGCCGTTTTTTTTCTGAAGAGCCCAAACATATTGTTTGTTTCGGTTAAAAATAGGAAAGAGGCCGCAACTTGCAGCCTCTTTTCGTCCCTGTGTTACTGAAAACACTTGTAAACGCCACGTTTTTTAATTCATTGCTGTTTCTGTCTCCACTTTAGTGCCGGCATAGATCCAGGGTTTGGGTTTTTCCACCACTTTCACTTTCACCTTGGATTTCACCTGTTTTGTAGCAACTTCTTCTTCGGTCATTTCCGGCTCTGCTGCAAAAGCCGCCATCGGGTTTTCAGTATTGAAGGGTTTGCCGATGCATATGCTCAGGGTGTTTGTCTCTTTATCATATACCAATGTGCCTTCTGCTACTTCTTTATCATCTTCTGTTTTTTGCGCAGGTATTTTATAGGTTGCCGGCGATTTCAGCAAAATTGCTTTGATCTTTCCCTGCGGCAAACCTTCTACCCAGATCATGCCTTTGTTCTCACTATCGGGAGTGATGGTCACTGCTGCGGCATCTTTATTCACGGCAGACTCATACTGGCCAAGCGCCGGGAATATTTTATTGATGGTCAATGCAGGGGGCATCGGCACAATATTGTCTTTGTGTTTGGATATAATGGAATCAACAGTCGGGTTTTTCCGGGGGTCCCAGGTTTCCTGTGCGGAAACGGTTACAACTGCAAGGCAAAAAAAGCCTGCCCCCATTATTGCAATGGTTCTTTTCATAGTGAGAATGTTTTAAGTGATTGAATTGGTACTCCGGGCATCCTTTTCAAAATATTATGCCAGAATTGTGTTTTGGTGAAAAAAAGCCTGAGTTTTTTTCAACTACTGTTGATATAAAAATATTTTCTAACTTTTTCTGTCCATATTTGTTTGTCAGATCAGCGGAAAAAAAAGGATGATCAGCTAATCAGTATCTTCGTTATTCTCATTTATGGCAAAAGAAAACGGAACAACGACGCAGGAAGCGACAGAAAACATTGAAGTGCTTGGGGCAAGAGTGCACAACCTGAAGAATATTGATATTTCCATTCCCAAAAACAAACTGGTGGTCATCACCGGCATCAGCGGCAGCGGAAAATCTTCGCTGGCTTTTGATACGATTTATGCCGAAGGCCAGCGCAGGTATATGGAAACATTTGGCGCCTATGCCCGCCAGTTTATTGGTGATATGGAGCGGCCGGATGTGGACAAGATCACCGGTCTCTCACCGGTAATTTCTATTGAACAAAAGACTACCAACAAGAACCCTCGTTCCACTGTCGGAACGGTTACCGAAATATATGATTTCCTACGCTTGCTGTTTGCAAGAATTGGCGAAGCTTATTCCTATAACACCGGCCAAAAAATGGTGAAGTGGAGTGAGGAAGAGATCGTGGAAAATATTTTCAGCCGTTTCGAGGGGAAAAAGATCAGCCTGCTGGCGCCATTGGTGCGTGGCCGCAAAGGACATTACCGGGAATTGTTTGAAGATGTAAGAAAAAAAGGTTTTTTGAAAGTGAGAGTGGATGGCGAGGTGAAAGACCTGGCGCCTAAGATGCAGGTGGATCGCTACAAGATTCATGACATTGAACTGGTGGTTGACCGGTTGCAGGTGAATGATGACCTAAAACCAAGATTGAGTCAGAGTGTGCAGCAAACATTGAAATTGGGAAAAGAGTTATTATTCCTTTCGGTGAATGACAGTGACAAGGTTGTGCAGTTCAGCAAGCAACTGATGTGCGAAGAAACGGGTATCAGTTATGAAGAACCTTCGCCCAATTCTTTTTCTTTCAATTCACCTTATGGGGCCTGCCCGGTTTGCAAAGGGTTAGGCACAAAGCATCATATTAATATGGAAGCGGTGATCGCTGATCCTTCTTTGAGTATCAGCGAAGGAGGCATAGCACCGCTGGGCGAAGAAAGAGATGCATGGGTCTATCGCCAGGCGCAGGAAGCAGCCAAAAAACATAAAATATCATTGACAACCCCGGTTGGCAAGTTGTCTCAAAAGCAACTCAATATTATCTTATACGGCAACGAAGACGGGCAGCAGGAAGATCTCGATTTTGAAAACATGAAGTTTGACCCGGCGGCCCCTTTTGAAGGAGTGGTGAATATGCTGCAACGCTGGTATGCCAATCCTTACAGTGAAAATATCCGTGAGTGGACGGAAGATTATATGATCGTAAAACCCTGTGATGGCTGCGGCGGGGCAAGATTGAAAAAAGAAAGTCTCTGGTTCAAAGTGGCAGGGAGAAATATTGCCGAACTGGGTAATATGAATCTTGACAACCTGTATGCATGGTTTGATGGCATTGAACTGCGGATAGACAATAAACAAAGGGCCATTGCAAAAGAAGTGCTGAAGGAGATAAGAGAGAGGCTGCAGTTCTTGCTGGATGTAGGGCTGACTTATCTCACATTAAATCGTCCTTCCAAAAGTTTAAGTGGCGGTGAATCGCAGCGTATCCGGCTGGCCACACAGATCGGCTCACAGTTGCAGGGCATCACTTATATCCTCGACGAACCTTCCATTGGTTTGCACCAGAGAGATAACCATCGCCTGATTGAAGCATTGAAAAATCTCCGAGATATTGGTAACAGTGTGCTGGTGGTGGAGCATGATAAAGACATTATGCTGGCGGCGGATCATTTGATTGATATTGGCCCGAAAGCCGGTTTTCATGGCGGCAGGGTAGTGGCGGAAGGCGATCCGAAACATTTATTGGAACTGGATACACTCACTTCTGGCTATCTCAATGGCAGGCGGCATATTGCGGTGCCAAAAGAAAGACGGAAAGGAAATGGAAAGTTCATAGAGCTAAAGGGTGCGAAAGGAAACAACCTGCAAAACGCGGATGTAAAATTTCCTTTGGGAAAATTTATTGGTGTAACCGGAGTGAGCGGCAGCGGCAAATCCACATTGATCAATGAAACGCTTTACCCGATTTTATCCAAACATGCTTATGGCTCTAAGATGACACCGATGGAATATAAGTCGGTAAAGGGGCTGGATCATATTGATAAAGTGATTGAAATTGACCAGTCGCCCATTGGCAGAACGCCGAGGAGCAACCCGGCCACCTACTGCGGATTCTTTACAGATATAAGAACCTTGTTTGCAGCTATTCCTGAGGCAAAGATCAGGGGTTATAATGCAGGCCGTTTTTCTTTCAATGTGAAAAGCGGCCGCTGTGATGTGTGTGAGGGTGGTGGCATGAAAGTGATAGAAATGAATTTTTTGCCGGATGTATATGTTCATTGTGAAAAATGTAATGGCAAAAGATATAATCGTGAAACGCTGGAGATACGCTATAAAGGCAAATCCATTGCAGATGTGCTGGATATGACCGTGGAAGAAGCGGTTGAATTTTTTCAGCCGGTCCCTTACATCTACCGGAAAATAAAAGTGCTTGAAGAAGTAGGGCTTGGTTATATCACATTAGGTCAGTCGGCCGTAACTTTAAGTGGCGGCGAAGCGCAGCGGGTGAAATTGTCCACTGAACTGGGCAAAAGAGATACCGGCAAAACTTTTTACATCCTTGATGAACCCACAACAGGTTTGCATTTTGAGGATATTCAGCATTTACTGGATGTGCTCAATAAATTAGTGGACAGGGGAAACACGGTGCTGGTGATCGAGCATAATATGGATGTTATCAAAGTGGCCGATCATGTTATTGACCTCGGGCCCGAGGGTGGTGATGGTGGCGGACAGATCTTGTTTGAAGGAACACCGGAAGAACTGGTAAAATGCAAGGAAAGCCATACAGCCCGGTTTCTGAAAGAAGAACTGTAAATCCTTAAATCTTTTTATGGACATTAACAAACTCAGCGACCTTCCGGAATGGGATGATGATGAAGAAGAGGAGGGGGAAGAATGGAAACCGAATGCCACAAGGGATGCCTGCAAGACCCTTTATGAGCAATGGCAGCAGGTGATGGTCGTTTTGAATGGCGCCATGGATACAATGAATACAGACACAGGAGAACACAGTTTTTCTGCAGATCACTGGGAAGATTATAAAGGAATGATCTTGGGCGATGCCTACCAGGTGGCGGTAAAGATCAAAAGTTCAGAAGCAGGCAATATGTACATCCTTCGCATGGAAAATGCTTCCATCATCCGCAAGAATGCCCAGTTCATAAAATCATCCTTGCTCACCATGATGGCCGAAGGCGCTATAGAAGAAGCCCATGGATTGGTGATCAGGGAAGAAATTGACAAATTCAGGTTGCTCTTTAAAGAGTGGGTTGCCACGTTTCAGAAAGATGAATTTGAGGACGAGTGGGGTCTCTTCATCTGATTATTACAATAACCCCTCGTCTGCAAAACTGAAATACCCTTCTTCGCTGACAATGATATGATCCAGTACATGGATGTCAAACAGGGTGGCGGCCCCTTTTATTTTAGCAGTAAGTTGTTCATCAGCCCGGCTTGGCCGCAGGCTGCCCGAGGGATGGTTATGGCATAATATGATGCTAACGGCATCTTCTTCCAGGGCCCTTCGTAATATGACCCGGGGGTCGGCCACCGTGCCGGTGATGCCTCCCTCGCTGATGATCTCAAAATGATTCACTTTATTAGCCCGGTTGAGGTATAGTACGGCAAAGATTTCATGGCGCAGATCCCGGAATTTCGACTGCAGGAAACGGGCAATATCGTTGCTGGTGGAAATAACAGTTTTTTCTAAGGAAGCCGCCGCCTGCCTTCTCCTCCCCAATTCCAAGGCGGCAGCGATAGTGATAGCTTTTGCTTCGCCGATGCCTTTTATTTTCATCAAATCTTTTACAGAAAGCCTGCCCAGTTCGTTCAGGTTGTCTTTTCCCAGACGCAACACTTCTTTAGCAAGGTCCACCGCCGTCTTTTCACGGGTGCCGTTGTGGATAAGAATAGCTAGCAGCTCAGAATGACTCAGGCTTTCGGCTCCTGTCAGTAGTAATTTTTCCCTCGGCCGGTCGTCTTTTGCCCATTCTTTTATTGAGTACTTATGCTCTTGCATGAAAACAATTTAACCAATATTTTTGGCGTTATCAATACTAAATACCGGTATTGAAATCAGCTACCGGTTAAGTAGAGATCCAATTTCATTGAAAACCCCTAAAATCTGCTAAGTATGAAAACCAAAAAAGTCAGCCCTGTAGGAGCCCTTCACCCGATTTTGTTTTTTGCCGGTGTATATGTTGTGGTCCTGGCCTTTTCCATTTTCATTTGTTCATCACTTTTTTACACATTTAACCCCCGGTCTTCATCCGGCAGTGATAATTCTTCTGCCAAAGAAACCCCGGTGAAAACATCAACACCCGTTGCTGCTACGGTTGCGATGAGATAAAAGACCTGTTACCGGTCAATTTTTTTGCTGTTGAGGGAATCATTGCGGTGACAGTCCTATCTTCGCCGCACATTTTTTCTCCATGCAAACTGCGAAAATTTTCTCCGGCACCGGTTCTCAGCGGTTAGCCGAACAGATCTGCAAACGATTCGGTACACAATTAGGGAAAGTAAACATCCAGCGTTTCAGCGACGGCGAAATTTCCCCGATTTTTCTCGAAAGTGTCAGGGGCGACTATGTATTCCTCATCCAAAGCACTTTTTCCCCGGCCGAAAACCTGATGGAACTTCTCCTGATGATTGATGCCGCCCGACGAGCCTCCGCCTACAAAGTCATTGCTGTTATACCTTATTACGGTTATGCCCGCCAGGACCGCAAGGACCGGCCCCGGGTTGCCATCGGCAGCAAATTGGTTGCCAATATGTTAGTGGCAGCCGGCGCAGACCGGGTCATCACCATGGACCTTCATGCGCCACAGATACAGGGCTATTTTGACATCCCTGTGGATCATTTGGACAGCCATGCAGTTTTTATTCCTTATATAGAGAATCTGAGGCTTGAAAACCTTACCTTTGCGGCCCCCGATGTGGGAGCTACCAATCGCATCAGGGAGATCGCCAGCTATTTCAATGCAGAAATGGTGATCTGCGACAAGCACCGAAAAAGGGCCAACGAGATTGCCAGCATGGTGGTGATTGGGGATGTGACAGACAGGGATATTGTGATCATTGATGACATCTGCGACACCGGGGGCACTTTGGCCAAAAGTGCAGCTCTTTTAAAAGAAAAAGGTGCCAGGTCGGTAAGGGCTTTGATCACCCACCCGGTGCTGAGCGGAAAGGCTTACGAAAATATTGAGAACAGTGTGCTGGAAGAACTGATCGTTTGTGATACGATCCCTGTGCAAAAAGAAAGCTCAAAGATCAAAGTGATTTCAGTAGCAGAGCTTTTTGCGGTGGCAATAAGGAATGCGTTTGAGAATAAGAGCATCACCAGCCTGTTTATTCATTCGCAAAGGAGAGATAAGTAAAAAACAAAACAACATACAATGAAAACAATTACAATCGAAGGACAACTGAGGACCGGATTCGGGAAGACCGCCACCCGGCAGATCCGCTCTCAGGGACTGGTGCCCGGTGTAATTTACGGGGGTGCTCAGGAGATCAGCTTCGCTGCTCCTGCTGCTGCTTTCAAGCACTTAGTGTACACACCAAGTTTCCAGATCGCAGAAGTGGTATTGGACGGTAAAACTTACCGCACCATCATGAAAGACCTGCAGTTTGACAAAGTGGACGACGCTTTGATTCATGTGGACCTGCTTGAACTCGTGGATGACAAAAAAGTGATCGCCGATATCCCGCTGAAATTTACAGGTGTTTCCAAAGGGGTGAAAGATGGAGGTAAACTCATTACCAAAATGAAATCACTGAAGGTGAAAACTTATCCCAAATACCTGAAAGAACAGATCGAAGTGCCGATTGACGAACTCGATCTGAATGGTAATATCAGGGTGGAAGATGTGAAAGAGGAGCATTATGAAATCCTGAACTCTCCCCGTATTCCCATCGCATCTGTGGTGCTGACAAGGCAATTGAAACAGGAGGAAGCCGCTGCACCTGCCGCTGCTGCCACGCCTGCTGCTGCCGCCGCCGCACCTGCAGCAGCCAAAAAGTAATTCTTTCAAAAGAATATACAGGACCCCGGCCAGTATGCCGGGGTTTTTTATTGACTTCAACCGATATTTGAACCCTGGATAAAGAGTTATGAAATTCCTTATTGTTGGTTTGGGAAATGTTGGCGATGAGTATGCACATACAAGGCATAATATCGGCTTTGATGTGGTGAATGCACTGGTGCATAAACACGGTGGGGTTTTCCAAACCGGCCGGCTGGCCTATGTGGCGGAAATAAAGATCAAAGGGAAAAAACTTATATGCATTTGCCCCACCACTTTCATGAACCTGAGCGGAAAGGCGGTGAAATATTGGATGAAAAAGGAAAAAGTGGCTCTGGAAAATATCCTGGTCGTTGCCGATGAGGTGGCCATTCCGTTAAACAAACTAAAAATGAAACCCGGCGGCAGCGATGGCGGGCACAATGGCCTGCGAAGTGTGCAGGAGGTGATCGGTACCACGCAATACCCCCGGCTGCGTTTTGGAATAGGCAACGATTATCCCCGCGGCCAGCAGTCTGACTTTGTCCTGGACAAGTGGAAAACCGTGGAAGAACCCCTTGTAAAACGCAAGATCGAAAGATCGGTCGAAGCCATTGAAACTTTTGTGACACAAGGGCTTGCTATAGCCATGAACCAGGTAAATAATAAAGATTTTTCTTTATGATAAATCAGATTGATTACTTACTTTAGCAGCCCTGTCCTTATATAAGGCATTGAATAATGCCAGTACAGCCGGAAATCCAATACACATAATGAACAACTGTGAATATATGGGATGAACAGCCCCGAGTCATGTATCCGATGTATTTAAACACAAACAAGCCTGTTTATGAAGATTTTTTGTGTAGGCCGTAATTATGCAGCTCATGCCGAAGAACTGGGAAACGAGATTCCTGATGAGCCGGTCATTTTTATGAAGCCGAAAAGCGCTTTGCTTCAACCGCATACTCCTTTTTATTATCCCGAATTCACCAATGAACTCCATTACGAATGTGAACTGGTGCTGCGTATCAGCAAGAACGGGAAATACATCCAGGAAAAATTTGCCGGTAAATATTATGACGCCATTTCAGCGGGTATTGACTTCACTGCAAGAGACATCCAGAATGAACTGAAAGCAAAAGGGCTTCCCTGGGAAAAAGCAAAAGCATGGGATAATTCAGCCGTGGTAGGAAAATGGATCCCGCTGGCCAATATCAAAAACAAAAAAGACATTAATTTCTGTTTGTATAAAAATAAAGAACTGGTGCAGCAGGGCAATTCAGGCAACATGATCCATAATTTTGATACGATCGTCTCCTATATTTCCAATTACTTTTCAGTAAATATTGGCGATATGATTTTTACAGGCACCCCGGCAGGTGTGGGTGAAGTGGTGGTGGGTGACGAACTGGAGGGCTTTATTGAAGACGACAGCCTGTTTGCCCTCGAAGTGAAATAAATAAACCAAACGTAGTTGTAATATCCTGTCTGCGGACAGGCGAAACCAACTGCTCACATGAGAAAATGCCGGCCTTCGGGCCGGTTTTTCATTAGCACCTCAACCTGATTGCCCTAATTTTGTTGCTTTCATTGCTTGCTGTTCATGATGGATACATCTTTATTACTCGAAGCTTACCGCCTGATGTGCCGGGCCAAAGTGATGGCCGAAACATACGAGGCTAACCGTTCCGTTTGCAAATATGTTCATTCCACTTCCCGTGGTCATGAGGCCATACAATTAGCCACAGCTTTCCAGTTGCAGCCGCAGGATTTTGTGAGTCCCTATTACCGGGATGAAAGCATGATGCTTGGCCTGGGTTTTTCACCCTATGAACTGATGCTGCAACTGCTCGCAAAAGGCAATGATATTTTCACAGGCGGAAGGGAATATTACAATCATCCTAACTATAGGGGTGAGGATAAACCCACAATCATTCACCAGAGCAGCGCCACGGGTATGCAGGTAATACCAACTACAGGCATTGCACAAGGGATACAATATTGGGAAAAAGCCCCCCAACCCCACAAAGGGAGGATCAGCGGGACTCCTATTGTAGTATGTTCACTTGGAGATGCCAGTGTGACCGAAGGAGAAGTGAGCGAAGCATTCCAGTTTGCTGTGCTGAAACAATTACCTATAATTTACTTGGTGCAGGATAATAACTGGGGCATCAGTGTGACGGCGGAAGAGGCAAGGGCGATGAATGCTTTTGAATTTGCAGCGGGTTTCAAAGGGATGAACCGCATACAGGTAGATGGCAGCGATTTTGAGGCATCCTATAGTGTGATGAAACAGGTTTGTCAGTTTGTAAGAAAAGAAAGAAAACCTTACCTCGTTCATGCGCAGGTGCCGTTGCTGGGGCATCACACCAGTGGCGTAAGAAAAGATTTTTACAGGACGGATGAAGACTGGGCCAAACACCTGGAGCATGACCCGGGCCCCAAGCTCCGCAGGAACTTGCTGGTAAGAGGAGTTAGTGATTTTGGATTGCAGCAAATAGAGAAAGAAGCTGCCAAATTTATCGAAAGCGAATTTGCCAAAGCAGTCGCAGCGCCGGAACCTGATCCTGCTACAGTACAAGATCATGTATTTGTTCTCACGCCAATAACAGAAGAAAAAGGAGAAAGAAGTCCTGCTGGTGCGGAAAAAGTGATGATGGTGGATGCCGCATTGTTTGCCATTCGGGAACTGATGGAAGATCATCCAGAGTGTGTTTTGTATGGACAGGATGTGGGCAGAAGGCTGGGTGGTGTGTTTCGTGAAGCTGCAACACTGGCTGAACGGTTTGGTGATCATCGTGTTTTCAACACGGCGATACAGGAAGCTTATATTGTTGGTTCAACGGTCGGCATGAATGCAGTAGGGCTGAAACCTATTGTGGAGGTGCAGTTTGCCGATTATATCTATCCCGGGTTTAATCAACTGGTGACAGAGATCTCAAAAAGTTGTTACCTGAGTTGTGGCAAGTTCCCGGTTTCCATGATCCTTCGGGTACCTATCGGCGCTTATGGCGGTGGCGGTCCATATCATAGCGGGTCTGTTGAAACAACGGTGCTTTCTGTGAAAGGTATCAAAGTTGTTTATCCGTCCAATGCTGCCGACATGAAAGGGTTGATGAAAGCTGCCTACTATGATGGAAATCCAGTAGTGATGCTGGAGCACAAAGGTCTTTACTGGAGCAAAGTGCCGGGAACAGAGGACGCAAAGATGCCTGAACCTTCAAAAGATTATATTATCCCGTTAGGAAAGGCCAACATTGTATTGCAGGCTGACCGGCAAAAAATTGATAATGGTGAAAGCAGTGTTGTTATCACCTATGGCATGGGTGTTTATTGGGCAAAGGCAGCAGCTAAGAACTTTAATCAACAAATAGAAATCGTTGACCTGCGGACATTATTTCCCCTCGATGAAGAATTGATATTTGAAAGAGTGAAGCTGCATGGAAAATGCCTGGTGCTCACAGAAGAACAACAGAATAATTCTTTCGCAGAAGCCCTGGCCGGAAGAATTTCCAAAAACTGTTTTCAGTCACTCGATGCACCGGTGGAAGTGCTGGGTGCATTGAACCTGCCGGCTGTGCCGATGAATATGGGACTGGAACAGGCGATGCTGCCGAACCCGGAGAAAGTAAAAGTTGTTTTACAGAAGTTGTTGAGTCAGTAGAGAGTTTTTCTCGCAAGAACGCAACGCCGCAAAGTTTTATCGTAACGTCTTTGCGCCGTTACGTTAGGCTTATTGTTTAAAAACATCATCATCCCCTTTGTATTCAAACCAGTCGAAATAGGCTTTGCCGGTAGTCTCTTTTCCATTTGATGTGGCATACAACCCAAACACACTTCCTACAAATCCGCCGGCGGTAGTTGTGCTTAAAAACTTTCCATCCACTTTGTCTTTTAACAACATCCATTTATTGCCGCCTGTTGAATACCAGAATGCATAACCGGCTTTATCAAATGTTATTTTCAGTTGCAGTGATTGTTTTTTCCCGATTAATACCTGTGATGCAAGCAACTCCGGTTCTTTGTCTGCATTGCGGTTGCCGGGACCTTTGTATAGTTCGACCACCGGCTGGTTATCTTTTACAGACTGGCAGATAAAATAATGATGCTGTTCATTCTGAAAAATGATCAGCCCTGCTTTTTCGTTTTCAGCGGCTGCATCAAAAGAAAGGGAAGTGACAGCCTCTCCCTTAATATGCTGCTGGCGATGCCCTGCAAACGATGGGTTTTGTCTTTGCCTCACTGTTTCAGGCCGCAGTTTTACAGACAACCATCCTTTTTTTTCTTCCAGGCTATACCAGTTTTCTTTCGGTGCCCGCAAGAAAATCCAGCGATAGTCTAACTGGCTGCCTTTAAAATCATCTTTATAAACAAAATTGCCTGTGTAGGGGTTGTTTACCTTTTTTGTAAGGTCAGGCATTGGAACAGGATATTTGAACTGCACCGTTTCGTCTCCTTCTAATATATGCGGCCAGCCATCTTTCCATGTCACCGGTAGCATAAAAGTTTCTCTCCCGATATTGTAATGATCGCCTTCATAGGGCCGGCAACCCAAAAATACTGCATACCATTTGCCATCTTTTGTTTCAACAAAATCTGCATGACCGGTTGTAGTGACAGGGTTGGGCCTTGAACGATCCAGGTGCCGCTGTGTCAGTATGGGGTTCTTTTCATAAGGAATATAGGGCCCCGAAACTTCTTTGCTTCTGAATACCACTTCCGAATGATTATAACCCGTGCCCCCTTCTGCACAAATCAGGTAATACCATCCATCTTTTTTGATGATATGCGGCGCTTCGATCCACACAGGTTTTTTGGCCATATCGGTGCCCCCGTTAACCAATAAAATTTCACTTCCGGTCACTTTCAGGTTTTGCCAGTCAAAGGGATACATGCGGATGGTGCGGTGACCATCATGCATCGGCTTATTGTCGGGAGGAATGCTGTTGTAAATGATATAAGCTTTGTCATCTTCATCAAAGAAAAGGGCAGGATCAATACCATTCACCTGCGGCAGTGCAACTGGGTTGCTCCAGGGGCCTTTCGGATCTTTGGCGGTGATTACAAAATTGCCAAGCCTGTCAATCCATGTACACACAATGTAGAATGTTCCTTTGTGGTAAGTGATGGATGGGGCAAACAAACCTCTTGACACACCGGCGCCGGCAAAATCCATTTGTTCAGCCCTGTCAATCGCATGACCGATCTGTTTCCAGTTCACGAGGTCTTTGCTATGAAAAATGGGAAGACCCGGGAAATAGACAAAAGTGGAATTGGTTATATAATAATCATCACCGGCACGGCAAATGGTGGGGTCAGGATAAAAACCGGCCAGTATCGGGTTGCGGTAATTAAGTTGTTGCCCGGTGGAACCGAATGCATATAGCAACGAAGCAATTAAAAATAATTTTTTCATTTGTATTAAAGGGTTTTCAGGTCAAGAACAAAACGATAACGAACATCATTGCGCAGCATTCTCTCATAGGCTTCATTCACCTGCTGCACAGGTATGACTTCCACATCAGCCACAATATTTTTTTCAGCACAGTAGTCAAGCATTTCCTGCGTTTCCACCGTGCCGCCGATCATGGAGCCGGTGACGGAACGGCGGTTTTTGATGATGGCAAAAGGGCTTACACGGGGATCTTCCGCGGGCAAACCAACTACAAGCATCTTACCATGCAGCGTCAGCAGTTTCAGGTAGCTGCTGTAATCGTGATTGGCGGAAACACAATTAAGCAATACATCAAAATAAGAAGAGAATTTATTCATTTGTGCAGCATCGGTGCTTAGCAAGAACTGGTGGGCCCCGAGACGGTGCGCATCTTTTTGCTTGGAAGCCGTTGTGCTCACCAGCGTCACTTCAGCGCCGAAAGATGTGGCGAATTTTACACCCATATGCCCCAGGCCGCCAAGCCCGATGACACCCACTTTCATACCTGTGCCCACATTGGCAAACCGCAGCGGTGAATAGGTGGTGATGCCGGCGCACAACAAAGGTGCTGCAGCAGCAAGGTCTAAACTGTCAGCAACATGATACACCCATCTTTCATCTGTCACGATCACGGATGAATAACCGCCCTGCGCTATTGTCTTTTTATCCCGTTCATACGTGTTGTAAGTGCCGGTCATGCCTTCGTCGCAATATTGTTCCATATACTGGCGGCAATTGTTGCAGGTGCGGCAACTGTCAATCATCACACCCACCGCCGCAGTATCACCGGCTTTGAATTTGGTGACTGCATTGCCCGTTGCCACGACTTTTCCTATAATCTCATGACCCGGCACCATGGGATATATGGAATCTTTCCATTCGTTTCTCACCTGGTGCAGGTCGCTGTGGCAAACGCCGCAAAACAGGATATCTACCTGCACATCATGAGGACGCAGGTCTCTTCTTTCAAAACTAAAGGGAGTAAGCGGACTGGCAGCATCCTTGGCTGCATAGGCTTTAGCGGTGATCATAAACGTGTCTTACCATTTAATGATCTCCCAATATACTTTTTTCGGTTTTAATTCCCTGTCAAACAACAAAGGGTAATCCTTCCTTCCTCTCACCGGGAAATTATCCAGCCAACTGCTTCTGTCCGAAATGTTCCAGAATGTAACGCTTTTAATATAATTTTTATATTTCCTGAATTTTTCAAAACACATTTTATACACTTCAATTTGCTTTGCTTCTTTTTCTGCTGTGAAAGTAGTGTCGTAGTCTTCTGCTTTCTTTTCCCTTGCATTGTGTTCTTTCGGGTAAACGGATATATCCAGTTCGGTGATATGAAGCGGCAATCCTAATGCGGAAAATTCTTTCAATGTGGTTTCCAGTTGCGGCTCTGATGGTTCACTCACGGCCCAGTGTGCCTGCAGGCCCACACCATGGATGGGAACTCCTTTTGCTTTCAGATCGGCGACCATTTTAATGATCTTGGCTCTTTTGGTGGCGTTGATCTCGTTGTAGTCATTATAGAATAACAGCGCATTGGGGTCGGCAGCATGGGCATATTCAAATGCTTTGGCAATAAATTCTTCACCGATGATCGTGTAGAAAAGGGAAGGCCGATAAAACTCTTCCGCTTTGTCAGATATGGCTTCATTTACCACGTCCCAGGCAAAAATTGTTCCTTTATACCTGGTCACCACTGCTGTGATATGATCTTTCATACGTTGCAGTAACACTTCTTTTGTTACTTGTTTGCCGGTTGATGAATCCGTAAAGAACCAGCGTGGCGCCTGGCTATGCCACACGAGGCAATGCCCCCGCAACTTCATATTGTTTCTTTTGGCAAATGCGGCGATGGAATCTCCGCCAGCCCAGTTATATACGTTTTCCTGAGGATGTATCGGGCCGCTTTTCATGGCATTTTCTGCGGTCATACTGTTGAAATGCTGGGTCACCAGTCCCGCCTCATCTCTTTTTAATGCCTGCGGGGAAACGGCCACTCCTATGTCGAAGAAATCTTTATAATAATCTTTCAGTCCCTTTGTGTCAGCCGTTTTTTGTAGTGATACCGCATGACTGTTGTTGCAGTTCCAGTGCACTACGATTGTGGCTAAAGCAAGAATGATAAGCAGATTTTTCATGTTTAAATATTTAAATGTCAGTTACGCTACTGTATTGATAAGTGTACCGATTCCGTCTATGGTAATTTGAATTTCATCTCCTTGCTGAAGAGTGAAGTCATGACCCGGCACAATACCTGTACCCGTCATGATCAGGGCGCCATCGGGGAATGAACATTCCCTGTACACATAGGAAACCAGTTCCTTTACGGTTCTTTTCATCTGGGTGATGCCAACGTCTCCTTCAAAAACAGTTTCATTGTTCCGCTTGATAACAAGACGAATCATAGTAGAGGCTGGCAAGGGCTCATCAGTTACATACACACAGGGCCCCACAGCAGCGCAACCATCATAAGTTTTGGCCTGCGGCAAATACAATGGATTTTCTCCTTCAATACTGCGGCTGCTCATGTCATTGCCTACCGTGTAGCCAACAATTTTTCCTGATGAAGAAACTACCAGTGTGAGTTCCGGTTCGGGCACATCCCAGGTTGAATCTTTCCTGATCCTAACCTTATCCCCATGACCCACCACACGATGGGGAGTGGATTTAAAAAACGCCTCCGGTCTCTCCGCTTCATACACTCTTGCATAAAAATCGCCGCCCCCAGCTTCTTTTGATTCTTCCTGCCGGCCGATCTTGCTGCGCAGGTAAGTGACACCGCAGGCCCAGAGTTCCTGGCTTTGTAATACCGGCATGATGGCTGCACCTGCGGGTAACTGGCTTGTTGATGTTGTGCTGGCATTGACAATGTCGCTGCATTTTTTCAGCAGGTTATCATCGTTTATAAATTGATCCCAGTTGTGATTCCCGGTTGCAAAAAAGAGATCGCCGTGTTCAATGATAATACCTTCTGTTGTACGATAAAGTTTCATATCTGTTTTTTAATGTAGAATAGCAAATAATATATACAGTGCTGCCATAGCTGTGCTGCCAATGATCAGTGTTCCTGTTGTATGCAGTTTGTAACCTGTTCTTACATCCATGTTGCTCATCTGGGTCACTACCCAGAAAAAACTGTCGTTCACATGGGAAACAACCAAAGAGCCGGCGCCGATAGCGATCACCGCCATGGCTTTATCAATTTCACTGACAAAACCCAGTGTAGTCATCAATGGCGCTATTACTGATGCCGTGGTGATCAGCGCCACGGTGGATGAACCTTGTGCAGTTTTTAGCGCTGCAGCCAGGAGGAAGGGCAGAAAGATGCCCATGTTCGATTGTGTGAGAGCATCGCCGAGCATAGCAGCGATATCTGAATTTTGCAGCACTTTTCCGAATATTCCTCCTGCTCCTGTGACCAACAGTATTGTTGCTGAATCAGTCAATGCTTTGCCCACCCATCCATCAGTAGAAAGCATATTCTTGTTCAACCGCTGTGGCAGCAACAGGCAAAGTGCAAAACCGATCAGCAAAGCAATGATGGGTTCACCGGCAAAGGCAATGATCTGTTTCAGTGTTTGCCAGTTATCAGCAGCAGCATTAGCTGTGACCGATTTTAATACGATTAGTATCACCGGCACCAATATGGGCAATGCCGAACGAAGCAAACCCGGTGCATATGTTTTTGTACTGTTGTCTTCTTCTTTCAATGGCCCCGGATCGATATAAATTTTTGCCGCTACTTTATGTGCAAATAGTAAGGCGGCGACCAATGCAACAGCGGCGGTGATCAATCCTAAACCCATTACCAGTGCAAGGTCTGCATTCAATATTCCTGCGGCAGCTACGGGCCCCGGTGTGGGAGGCACCAATGCATGGGTGCAGGAAAGTCCGAGACCTAAAGCGATGGCTGTTCCTGCCAATGACAACCCGGCTTTTTTGGTAAGGGTTTTATTGAGTGAAGAAAGCAATACAAAACCGCTATCGGAAAAAACGGGAATGGAAATAACATAACCGATAATACCCATCGCAGTGGCCACTCTTTTTTTCCCGATCAGCGAAAGGATTTTATTAGCCAGCACCAAAGCGCCGCCGCTATGTTCCAGGAATGCACCGATCATCACACCGAGTATAATCACCAGGCCGATTTTTCCAAGTGTTCCGCCAAATCCTTCCTGGATGGAAGTGATAACCAGGCCGGGGTTCATACCTGTAACAAGTCCCAACACAATACTTACCAGCAACAGGGCCAGGAAGGGGTGCAGTTTTAGCTTAGTGATAAGCAGGACGATGGCTGCGATGCTCAGGAGTATAGTGAAAATGGCCATGATTTATTTTCTCATTTTTAACCGCAGCACATACATGTCATTGGTAATATACATTGTTTTCCCGTCAGCAGACAAAGCAATGTTGGAGCAGGCCTCATCCAGTTTTATTTTTCCAAGCAGTTTCCCGGTGCTGTTAAATATCCAGACTCCGCCTGGTCCTGATGCAAATACATTTCCTTTTTTGTCGGCCTTCAGGCCATCGGGTAACCCCTTCAATCCTCTTGGTCCGCCGGCAGCGCTGTAAAATATCCTGCCGTTGATTAAGGCATCGCCGTTCACATCAAAAATATACCAGTTGGGTTTGGCCGGATCGCTGTTTGCCACGATCAATTGCTTTTCGCCGGGAAGAAAGATGATGCCATTGGGCCGGGTGATGCTGTCAACCAGCAATATCACATCACCATTCCGCTTTACTTTATAGACTCCGTTGAAATCAGTTTCTTTATCTGTGTATCTGCCGTTTTGCATAGGCAAGCCATAGGGAGGATCTGTGAAGTACAATTCACCATCGCTGCTATACACCGCATCATTAGGGCTGTTTAGCCGTTTGCCCTGATAATTACTGGCCAGGCTGATAAATTTTGGCTGGGGATTCGCTAATGGTGCATCCATCTTTGCCATCTGGCGGTCGCCATGCTGACACATTACAAGATTACCTTTGCTGTCAAGCAGCAAACCATTACTTCCGGGTTCCCTGCTTTTTGTTTCGGTGCCGGTGAAGCCAGAGGGTTGCAAATATTTCTCAGCACCTTTTTCGGCTGTCCATTTATAAATGACATTCCTGGGCACATCGGAGAAAAGCAGCATTTTGTTTTTCTCAACCCAGAGAGGGCCTTCGCACCAGTCAAATCCTTCGGCGATGATCTCTGGTTTAGCATCATTGTCAATGACCAGGTCCAGGGCCGGATCAATCCGTTCAATGACGCCGGTATTCCTGTAGGTCATGTTGGCAGATTGTTTTGCATGATAGCAGGATACCGTTGTCAACAGCAAGGCAAAAAGAGTTACTCTCATATTTCATAGCGTTATTCCAAAGTATTTCCCATCCGGGTACGGGATCAATGTGAATCCCGGGTGACAACAGAGCCTGAACTACCTTGCAGGAAGTCCAGGTCAGCACCTTTGTCGGCCTGCATCACATGGTTGATGTACAAATGTACATAACCTCTCGTGGCAGCCGGTGCGGGTTTCACCCATGCCGTCCTTCTTTTTTCAAGCTCTTCATCACTTACATGCAGGTGTAGTTTTCGCTGCGCAACATTGAGCTCAATGATGTCACCGTTATTGACCAATGCCAGGTTACCACCGGTGGCGGATTCGGGTGAAACATGCAGCACGGTGGTGCCATAGGCAGTTCCGCTCATCCTTCCATCGCTGATGCGAACCATATCTTTTATTCCTTTCTCTAGTATCTTTTTTGGCAAGGCCATATTACCCACTTCAGGCATGCCGGGATAACCTACCGGCCCAACGTATTTCAGTACGATCACACAGGTTTCATCAATATCCAGGTTGGGGTCGTCTATTCTTGCATGATAGTCTTCGATGCTTTCAAACACTACTGCCCGGCCTTTATGATTCATTAAAGCGGGGGTGGCAGCCGATGGTTTAATAACAGCACCGTTTAATGCCAGATTACCTTTCACTACAACGCAGCCTGCTTCAGGGATCAGCGGATTTTCCATACAGGCAATCACATCTGCGTTATAGCGTTCGGTGCTTCCTTTAATATTCTCATGATGATTTTTCCCGGTTACCGTGATTACATTCTTGTGCAAATGATCTTTAAGTTCATGTAAAATCACGGGCAGGCCACCGGCATAATAGAAATCTTCCATAAGGTATTTACCCGCCGGCATCAGGTTCAGCAGCAGAGGGATTTTGCTGCCGATCCTATCAAAATCTTCCAGCTCAAGCGGCACTCCAATTCGTCCGGCAATAGCAGTGAGGTGGATGATATAATTGGAAGAGCCGCCCACTGCAGCGCTTACTTTAATTGCATTTTCAAATGCTTCACGGGTAAGAATTTTATCAATGGTCAGGTTTTCTTTTACCATTTCAACAATTCGCCTGCCGCTGAGCCGGGCCATTAGTTTTTTTCTTGAGTCAGCCGCAGGAATAGCAGCAGCGCCGCTTAATGTCAGTCCCAGCGCCTCTACCATGCAGGCCATGGTGGAAGCGGTTCCCATTGTCATGCAATGACCAATGCTGCGGCTCATGCAGCTTTCGGCAAATTCACAGTCTTCCTGTGTCATATTACCTGTCTTCATTTCCTCGTCAAACTTCCACACATGTGTGCCGCTTCCAATGATTTGACCTTTATATCTTCCGTTCAGCATCGGCCCACCGGGAACAACAATAGTGGGTAAACCAACGCTGGCTGCACCCATTACAGTAGAAGGAGTTGTTTTATCACAACCTGTCAGCAATACAACGCCATCAATAGGATTGCCGCGAATACTTTCTTCCGCATCCATGCTGGCCAGGTTGCGGAAAAGCATGGCTGTTGGTTTCAGCAAAGTTTCACCCAGGCTCATTATCGGAAATTCAACCGGGAAGCCACCTGCTTCTATCACACCTTTTTTCACAGCCTCAGCATGGTCACGGAAATGGGCGTTGCAGGGAGTAAGCTCACTGAATGTATTACAGATGCCAATCACGGGTCTGCCGTCAAACATATCAGTAGGTATTCCCTGGTTCCTCATCCAGCTCCTGTAAATGATCCCGTCTTTGTCTTTACGGCCAAACCAGTCGTGGCTGCGTAGTTTCTGTTGATCTTTCTTCATACGTTCAGTTTTCAATAACATCCCGGCAGTGTAAATTGTTCCGGCCGGCATTGCTGATCTTTTTTATAAGACAGGCTAGCATCTCTTACTATTGCTCAAGATACTTGCTAATGCATAAGGACGGATAATTTTCTATAGGGATAGAAATATATTTCTAAATCTTTTAAGCTATATGAGCCAAAAACCTTTGTAGAAACAAAGGTTTTTGATTGGTAACTGCTATCTGCTTGCTAAAAGAAAGCCTTTGGTTTTTGTGCTCACATGATAACTGTTTTTCCCGTAGCCATCATCAATCAATACTTCTGTTTAGTTATCCCAAAACACTCTTGACGTTAATTTATCACCACCGATTGCGGCTGCTGCAGCACTGTAATTGGCCGCATTAGCAGAAGCCTCAGCATCAGGATAGGATAACCTTCTTGCAAAACCACCACTCAGGTTATTATTAAACAGGTTGGGGCTTAGTACAGGAAATCCGCTTCTCCTGAAATTGGCAAATGCTTCAGTTCCGTTTCTTAGGCACACGATCCAGTATTGTGTGTTAATCAGTCTGAGTGCATTGGCAGGAGTGTATTCTACTCCCGGTTCAAGCAGGTAAGCTGCTACTTCTGCGCCTGAAACAGGTGTTGTTCCGGGATATAAAGAATAAACCGCCATGTCAGCAGTAATCGCATTATCATAATGGGTTTTTGCTGTGGCATCACCACCCGGTATCCATCCTCTTTTGGCAGCCTCTGCCAGTAATAAGGCAGTTTGGGCGTAGGTCACATAAAAATCCGGGGCAGCAGGTGAGGCCACTTTCCAGATATTAAATTGCGAATAATTAAGGCCTGTGCCTCTTGTTCCCCGGTAAGGGGCTCCCGCGGCTATCTGCACATTCGTTACCCCGATAGGAACACCATATTGGTTGGCTAAAACAATGTCAGGGTTAGGTTCACCTACAAGATTACCCGGGTCTGCAAAATTTGCAAGGATACTTCTTGCACGGGGGTCATTGGTTGATTTCAGCTGATCAACAAATGGCTCCGCAGCATAGTTAAAAGCAGAGAAGTTGCGCAGGTTATTATTGTTTGCCTGCACATAAAGTGAACCATCGTATTTTACGAAGGCATTATCAGCATTGGATGTCATCACCCCGCCGGCAACGGCTTCAGTAACTATACTCTGCGCTTTTGTAGCATTCACTTTTGAATAACGCATACCCAGTCTCAGCATCAATGAAAAGCCAAGTTTTTTCCATTTGGCAACCTGTGCTGTAGCAGTGGAAGTAGTAGTGGTTGCATGTGCTTTTGCTCCGTAGAAAAGATCTGAGGGAACATAATCTCCTGATGGGTTCAATGCCGCTGTAGCCTCTTTGAGTTCTTTATACAAATCGTCGTAGATAGCAGCATCATCATCATACTTTGGATAAAAGATGCCATCACTTACGGCCCTACCTGCTTCAGAATAGGGAACGTCTCCATAGGCATCCACTATTCCCATAAATACCTGTGCTTTCCATATCCTGATCATGCTCCTTAAATTAACCCTTGCCGGATCATTACCTATAAGGTTCAATGCCTGTATCAGGTTTCTGACAATAGACGGGTAAGACTGGTCCCACTTTGGTGTGCTGACGCCATCAATATCTTCATTAAAGTTAAACCCAAGTGTCGCTCCCTGGTTGTAAGGGTTTACAAACTGCTGCACAATGGTGTGTTCTGCTTCCCATGTTCCCAGGTGGTTTCGTTGTGCTCCTGCAAATAAAATTCCCGGGTCAACCGATGTGATCGCATATGGGTTGGTATTTACTTCTACGAAGCCCTTGTCACATCCCGCAATAAAAGGGATGGCTCCTACAAGGATCAGTCGTTTAATTATTTTTATCATATGGCTTAGAATTTGACGTTTAAGGTAAAGTTGAAATTACGGGTGGTTGGCATGGATGAATTTTCATAACCTGCCCTGAAATCACCGGAAGACTGGATGGCTTCCGGATCCAAACCAGGAATATCCTTGTGCAGTATCGCTGCATTGCGGCAAGCTGCTGATATTACCAGGCCTTTTACAAAATTCAATGCCGGTGTTTTGTTTATCATCGAGGTCAGGTCATATGATACTGACACGTTTCTAAGTTTCACAAAGTCTGACTTGAAAGTGAAGGGGTCCCCGATCTGGAGGTTCCTGTAGTCTGTATAGTGTCCTTGTAAACTTGCAACAGGTATAACGGAAGTATTAGGCAACCCGGTGCTTTCGTAAACAGCAGGAACTATTAATCCGCTTTCCCTTCCATTCAGCGACATTGTGGAATGTCCCTGGCGGGTCATGTTCAGCAGGGTGGAACCCAACACGGTGCCGCCAAATTTATAGTCAATATGGATACCCACACTTAATTTATTAAATGTAATCGTGTTATTCCATCCGCCGGTAAGCTTGGGAATGGAGCTGCCAACAGGGAAGAAACCATTACCTACAGGTCCGCCTGTCGAAGCCAGCAAACGGCCCGCATTACTGACAACCACTTCACCTTTGTTATTTCTCCTGTATGTACGGGTGTAAAGTTGGTTCATGGCCAATCCCTCGGTATATCTTAACTCACCGAGAAACTCGTTTCCTGTTCCGTTAAAGAAGAGCAGCAGAATTGTTCCGTTCGCATTTCCAACATCCAAAACTTTAGTTTTGAGGTAAGCATTATTCCAGGAAGTGGTCCAGCTGAAATTACGGTTTTGAACAGCCTTTACTTCAAGAAGAGTTTCAAGTCCGCTGTTCTTCAGCGAAGCTTTGTTTTGTTGTGAGCCGGTATAGCCGGATGCGTTAGATAGAACAACATTCAGTATCTGGTCGGTTGTAACTTTATCAAATACGGCGACATCCAGCAACACTTTGTTCTTAAACATTTTCAATTCAACACCGATTTCTTTTTCTGTAATAGTAAAGGGCTGAAGGAATGGATTAGGGGCATTGCCTCCGGCAACACCGGCTAATGTCTGACCGTTAAACTGGTTTTGGTTGATTCCATAGGTTAAAATGCCATCGAATGGGTTCACACCATTTGTACTACCCACCTTTGCCCAGGATGCTCTCAGTTTACCATAGTTCAGCCAACTCTGGCTTTTCAGCAGCTCAGAAAAAATAAAGCTACCGGATACTGATGGATAGAACTTGCTGTTTTGCGCAGGATTCAGGACAGAGAACCAGTCATTTCTACCCGAAAAGTTCAGGAATAACAGTTCTTTGTATCCTAGCTCTGCCCAGCCATAAAGTGAATTAATGCGGCTTCGGGAAAAACCATAACCCTGGGTCCGTACGGTTCCATTAGCAATGGAATATAGATCCGGTACGGTAAAATTGGAAGAGCCCTGTTCGTTTCGCTGCCACTGTGTCCGCAGTGTATTTCCGCCAAAGCTGGCATCAATGGTGAAGTCTTTAATTTTATGACTGCTGCCTATAAGAAAGTCAGCATTAATATCGGTAGTCATATCCTGCCTGATATTATAGGCGCCTCTGTATGTATTGTCACCATTAAAAAGAGTGGTAGATCCGGCGCCATTCAATACATTCCATTCCAGGAAACTATTGCTACGGTCAAGATTGAACCTGCCCTGAGCATACAACCAGTTCGTTATATCATAGCGCAGCGTAGCTGTTCCAAGAAGGCGATTCCTGTCCTCTTTAAAAAATTGTTTTTTTACCAACTGGAAATACGGGTTGTTGATCGTACCCTGGAAACCATTGGTCCGCCATTCGGCGCCGGTAGCGGGATCTATTACACTTTCCTTGTAAGCTTCCAGCGGAACTGAGATCGGCATCCTGGTGAAGAAGTTCACTGCACCCTCACCTTGTGTGCCAATTTGCGGAGGGTTAATGTTGTCTTCATCAGCATAGTTGATATTTAGCATCAGCTTGAGCTTCTTGGTAACATCATGTGTAATCCCCAGGTTGAATATTCTTCTTTTATATTCATTGGTAGGCTGGATACCACGGGAATCTGTGTTGGAGATAGATGCCCTAAAGCTTCCATTGGCGCCGCCACCCGACAATCCTAAGGTATTGGTGAAATTGGTTCCTGTTTGCAAAAAGTCAAAAAGCTGGTAAGGGTGGGCAGAATAGGGTCTCATGATTCCGTCATAATTAATCGTGGGCACTCCATCTAATCTTTCTCCCCAGCCAAACTGTCCATTGCCCTGTGCTTGACCAGCTGTAGTGAACCGGGCGCCGGCCAGACCCTGGCCGTATTCAGTCTGGGTTATTTCGTCAAAAAAATTCATTGCCTTGGAAATAGTATAGCTCGATGTGAAATCTACACCGATACCCTTATTCTTCTGACCGGACTTTGTGGTGATAATGATCGCACCATTGGCCGCCCTGGCGCCATAGATGGCAGCCGCAGTAGCTCCTTTCAGCACGGTCATGCTTTCAATATCATCGGGGTTAATATTTTGCAGGTTATCACCACGGTCCCGCTGGGCAATCTGCCCGTTTCCGTTGGCACCCCTTGCATCCTGGTCCATTGGCAGACCATTGATAACAAGAAGTGGGGCATTATTCGCTCCGGCAAATGCAGCCTGTCCGCGAAGACGGATCTGGGTGCTGGCGCCGGCACCGGCAGCCGGGGGAGTAATGTTCAAACCAGCCACTTTGCCTTCCAGCGACTCCATCATATTGGTGGTTCGCTGGGTAACCAGTTCTTCTGTATTAACAGACGTTGCGGCATAACCCAGTTTTTTTGCCTGGCGTCTTACACCCAGGGCAGTCACCACCACTTCATCCAAGCCAGTTCCGTCTTTCTTTACCATTTCCACGGTAATAGTAGTCCGGTTATTGAGCGGGACTTCGATGGTCATGAAACTTATGTGGGTAATGACCAGGACGGCATTACTTGCGGCATTGATCGTGAATTTGCCGTCGCTGTTGGTAATAGTGGCAGTCCGGGTGCCTTTCACCGTTACCGATGCATCAGCAACCGGTTTTTTTTCATCATCGGTTACCGTTCCGGTAATCTGTTGTGCATGGACTGTAACTGAAAGCAGGGTGAATAGTAAAAGCAGGTAGGCAAGTCTGCCAAAACCCGTTTTGACGGGTCGTTGATTTTCCTTCATAAAGCAAGTCGTTTTGATAAATGAATAATTCCAGAGATAACAGAACCTTTCCCTGGGTTTACGCAATCCGACACTAAAGTATCGAGGTTGTAAATCAGAATCTTCCAATAAAGAACTTCGTTGAATTTTGTAAATTCAGTTGGCGGAAATTCCCTTTCTTTATACACTGCTGAATTAGTAAGCAACGATTGCGAAGAATGGCTCATTAACTGCTTGTTCTGAATTGCATATGAATCAATTTGTACTTTGTAATAAAACTGCTTTAGAGCTTCGGTTATTTCAGCATATCGTAGAAATTGGCGCTGTAAAAAATCCTGCTATCCGGCTGAGTGGTTTTCCTTGTGGAACAAAGCAGGGACTAAGAATATATTATGTTCAGGAAGGCAAATTTGAATGGACAATTAACCAGCGCTCATTTGTTTTTTACCCCGGTGATGCAGCATTGGTGTTGCCTGAAGCAACTTTTGGAAATGAGGCTAATGTCCTCGAGATCGGCTCTTTTTTCTGGATACATATAAATATGGAGCGGAACGACAAGGGAGAATTCGTTACCGGCGCCTGGAGCAATTTAACGGAAAGGGAAAGTCACGCTGTAAGTAAGGTGCTGCAATCAGACCATTCACCAGTGCTCCAGAAATTCCACGAGATCGGCAACATCTTCAAAATTATCCAGGCAGAAATTTTCACACAAGAAATAGGATACCAGGCCAGAGTGAATCATTTGCTGGATGAGATATTTATCCAGGTAGCAAGGTATTTTACCCGCATCTCTAACCCGGGAAGAGATTTTCCGGGAACCTTCATGAAACTGGAGCAGGAACTTCGCCGCAACCTGTCCCATCAATGGACTGTAGAAGAAATGGCCGCACTGGTGGGTTTGGGCACCACGCTGTTCAATGAAAAAGTAAAAAGCTATTCCGGTTTTTCACCACTCAGCTACCTGATCAATATCCGAATATCCGAGGCAATTAAGCTGTTAAAGCAGCCAGACATCAGCCTCACAGACATTGCCCTGGATACAGGTTTTTATTCATCACAACATTTTTCCACCACTTTCAAAAAACTGACAGGTTACACCCCCAGCCAGTTCAGAAAAAACCATTTAAGGACAAAATAAAAAGGATATTATGGAATGTATCATCACTATAGAACTTGGCACCAATGCAGTGAGAGTCTATGCATTTGACCTTAATGGCAACATCATTGGATCGCTGAAGGGGTACTGTCCCACTTTTCACAGTGAACCCGATTACAGTGAGCAGGATCCTGACCAGATTTTTATTACCATGCTGTATGTGCTGAAAAATCTGCTGAATGATTTTGTGCATCCCCAGAAATACAAAGTATCCTGCATCTGTTTCAGTTCTTCCATGCACAGTGTTCTGGCAGTGGATAAAAGAGGCAACCCGATGGGCTATGCAATCACCTGGGCGGATAACAGGGCCAACAAAGAAGCATTGGAACTAAAAAGTTCTGCACTGGGCAAAAAAATATACAATGCCACCGGCACCCCTTTGCATCCTATGTCGCCGCTGGCCAAAATTGCCTGGATCAAAAACAATGAAACTGACAAATTCAAACAGGTCAGCAAATTCCTGTCGCTGAAGAGTTATATCCTGCAGCAACTCACCGGTGAATACATGATGGATTACAGCATCGCATCTGCTACGGGTTTACTGAACATCCATAAAATAAAATGGGAGCCAGATTCGCTGAAGTACGCAGGTATCACTGCGGCAATGTTGCCCGAACCGGTACCAGTCTTCACCCGTGCGGGCAAGTTGAACAAAGCTTACCAAACTTCACTAGGCCTTTCAGCAGATACAAGGATTCTGGTAGGATCAAGTGATGGCTGCATGGCTATCCTGGGTGACGGGATAAACGGGGAAGGCACAGCTACTATTACAGTGGAAGATAGCGGCGCTGTCAGGGTGATGAGCGACAAAGTGCTGCAGGATGATAAGCATCGTTTTTTTAATTACCTGCTGACTGAGAACCGCTATGTTTCCGGTGGTCCTACCAACAACGGAGGTGTCATCTTTGAATGGTTTACAAGACAATTCGGCGATTTTAAAAACCCATTTGACATAGAGCACAGCATGCATGAACTAATCAATGATGCAGGAAATGTGGCGCCGGGATCAGACGGGTTGATCTTCCTGCCTTACCTGCTTGGTGAAAGGGCCCCGATCTGGAATGCCAATGCCCGCGGTGTATATTTTGGCCTCAACATCAAACATGAAAAAGCCCATTTTGTAAGGGCTACCATTGAGGGTGTTTTATACGAAATATACAGTATTGGTAAAATCCTGGAAGAGCACCGTGTCATCAACAGTCTTTCCATCAACGGCAGCTTTGGTTCCCTGCCGTTCTTTACGCAAATGGTGGCGGATATATATAATAAACCGGTGCGGTTAAGACAGAACTATCACAGTGTGAGTTATGGTGCCTACCTGCTGAGTGCAACTGAAATGGGTATTTATGAGTCGCTGGATGAGGCGGTGAAAACAGTGGTGCTGCCGGATTTTGCAACACCCGATAAAAAAAATCATCGGAGCTACATGAAGTATTTTAAAATATTTGAGCGTCTAAGTACAAAACTGGCCGGCGAATTTGCAGATATAGCTGCTTTGCAGCATCATTCAAATGGCAACCAGGGCTAACGAAAAATTATTGTTTATAGTTCGGTAAAGATCTAAATCAAAACTAATGAGCGAACCAACAGGAAAAAAATACAGCTTGTTTTATGGCATAGCAGGATTGTTTGCAGTATTGTATATCTTCTTTACGTATAAACAAAGTCATAGCGCTGCAGGCTGGATGCTGGCATTGATTTTTGTAAACCTCGCCATTGCCTTCAGAGGCAACAGGCATTTGAGGGGCATGTCTTTTACCGTTATCATTTTTGCTTCAGTGGCTTTAGCCATGTATCATCCCGGTTATTTTCTGCAGTGGGGTGATTTTAAAGTAAGCAGTCTTATCATCCCCCTGATACAAGTGCTGATGTTTGGGATGGGCGCCTCGATGAGCCTCAATGATTTTGCTGCGGTAGTCAAATCACCCAAAGGTGTTGTGGTTGGTGTGCTGAGCCAGTTTGCCATCATGCCATTTTTGGGCTTCGCACTGGCTGGTTTTACAGGTTTCCCCCCTGAAATCGCAGCAGGTATCATTCTCATCGGTTGTTCCCCGAGCGGACTTGCCTCCAATGTGATGGCATATCTCGCAAAAGCTAACCTGGCATTATCAGTCACCATCACTTCCATTACAACCCTTATTGCGCCTTTTGTGACCCCACTGCTTATGAAGTTGCTGGCCGGAGAACTGATTGAAATAGATGTAACCAAAATGATGTGGGATATTTTTAAAATGATCATTATTCCCATAGGAGGAGGATTGATTTTTAACAAACTGCTGAGTGGGAAATCTAAATGGCTGGATAATGCGATGCCTATTGTGTCTATGCTTAGCATTGCCATCATCATCACAATTATTGTAGCAGCGGGCAGAGATAGCCTGTTAACGATCGGGCCCTTGCTGATCCTGGTAGGATTAGTTCATAACACCTCAGGTTATTTTCTTGGATACTGGGGCGCCAGGCTGTTCAGGATGCCGGAAAGAGATTGCCGCACTGTTGCCCTTGAAGTAGGTATGCAGAATGCCGGGCTAGCATCCGGCATTGCAAAGGAAATGGGAAAGGTGGCCACAGTCGGCCTCGCTGCAGCGGTTTTCGGGCCCTTAATGAATATAACAGGGTCTGTGCTGGCAAGCTGGTGGCACGGTCGAAAACCAAAAGAAAGTGTTGAGAAAAAAAAATGATAAACACCTTTTTTTAATTAATATAAATCTAATGATTATGCCAAAGCTGAAGCATTTGTTATTACTTGCTGTTGCAATAGTTGTTTATTCACAATCTGACGGCCAGCAGGTACAAATAAGCAAAGAAGAATTGATTGCGCTGACACCGGAGTGGAAAGGAGAACGTTTCCCTGATGGACGTCCTAAAGTTCCTGATGATATAGTGAAACGGATGAAACTCGTCAGTGTGGAAGAGGCATGGGCCGCATTGATCAATGCAGGTTACAGGTACCAGGTTGCTGAAGGCTGGCAGGTTATCAATCCAGACAGCGTATTGACCGGAAGGGCTGTGACGGCAACATTTATGCCCGGCCGCCCGGATGTGTGGGCTGCCATTGATTCGTTTGGAAAAAAAGAAGGAAGAAGAGCCCAGAATGTGTGGGCAGTGGAAATGCTGGTGAAAGGAGATGTGTATGTGGCTGATCAGTTTGGAGCGAAAAGAAACGGACCTACCATTGGCGACAACGTCGGCAACGCCATTTACGCAAAAACAGGAAATGGTATTGTTTATGATGGTGCCCTTCGGGATATTGCAGGTCTGAAGGAAATTGGAGGCTTCACTTCTTTTTACACCAGCTATGATCCTTCCTATCATAATCCCGGTTTTGGACAAAACAGGGATCTCACTACCATGATCGTGGGCATTAATCGTCCAACCCGAATCAGAACAGTAACGGTGATGCCGGGTGATGTTGTGCTTGGTAAAATGGGAGTGGTTGTATTTATACCACCACACCTCGCAGAAAGAGTGGTAGTCACGTCTGAGATCGTCCGCCTGAGAGATATGTTCGGTCATCAGCGGCTGCGGGAAGGAAAATATACTGCCGGCCAGATTGATACAAGATGGTCGGAAGAAATCGAAAAGGATTTTTCCAAATGGTTAAACGATCATATAGATAAACTGCCCGTTCCCAAAGAAACAATTCAAAATTTTTTAAAGGACAGAACCTGGTGATCAAAACCCTCTTTAACTAACACGTAAAAATTAATATCATGTCAAATTCATCAAGAAGAAAATTCATTACTAAAGCCGCTGCTGCTGCAGCTTTGGCACCATTGGTTCCATTGGCAACTTTTGGAAAGGGTTTAGAGGAAGCAGTGGAAAGAACGCCAAAGTTTTCAGCGCCATCCGCCATAAAAATCACCGATGTTAAATGTGGATACGTTGGCGGTAAATTATTTGTAAAAATTCTTTCCGATCAGGATATCTATGGTCTAGGAGAAGGAGTAGATGCTATTAACGGAACTTATCACCTGGTGCAAAACCTCGGAAGAAGGTTAAGAGGGCAGAGTCCGTTGAATGTGCATAAAATATTTGAAGATTTCCGCAGAAGTGCACACTTCGGAGGCGGACAATCAGGTATGTACGTTGCTGTTTTATCTGCTATCGAAACCGCCTTGTGGGACCTTGCCGGTAAAACATTGGGTCTTCCTGTTTACCAATTGTTGGGTGGCAAATTCCGTGATAAAGTAAGAGTATATTGTGATACGGCTCTTTATCGTGTACGGTTCCCGTCACCAAAAGATTTTGCAGATGCTGCAAAAGAAGCTATTAAAAACTGGAATTTTAATGCATTGAAATTTGACCTGGATTATGTTTCCGACCCGGATAAATATGACCGTTATAACTGGACTGCCAGCCCTGGTGAAATATCCAGGATGTACAATCAACTCGCTGCCGTACGTGAAGCGATAGGCCCGAAAATTGACCTTTGTGTTGACATGCACGGACGCTATGATTTTGTAACTGCACAGGCTATTGCCAGGAAAGTAGAACCTTTGAACCTGACATGGTTAGAAGAGCCTGTTCCGGCAGAGAACTATGCTGCGTTTAAAGAAATTGGTGCGGAAACCAATACACCCATAGCGGCAGGTGAAAATGTATATCTTGGTTACGGATTCAAACAATTGATGGATAATGGTGTAGATATAATTATGCCGGATCTGCAAAAATGTGGTGGATTAGGCGAAGGACAGCGAATAGCTAATCTTGCTAATTTATACTATAAACCGTTTTCACCACATATGGTGGCATCGTTTCTCGGCGCTATGGCTTGTGCCCATGTTTGTGTTTCGGTACCTAATTTCCATTTGATGGAATGGCAATCTTATTTTCATACCAATCCCATGTATAGGGAGATCGTAACATTTGACGAAGAAAATTGGGTGAAAGACAGCTTCATCAAAGTATCCGAGAAGCCGGGTATCGGTGTTGATCTCAATATGGAAGCGATGAAGAAATATGCTGCTCCGAATATTCCTTTCTTTGAATAAACAAACTGAGCGATAAATGAAAGGCGGTAAGAATTGTTGTTCTTGCCGCCTTTTTGTTTATGCAAAATACTATTGAATGGGTTACACTTAACCAGCCGGTATTTTTATCCTCTTTCCTGTCCGCATGGATTCATAAATTGCCTGTAAGTATTTCACATCCCTTCTTCCCATTTCACCGGGCACAATAGAAGGTTGCTTATTTTTCACAGCCAATGCAAATGCATCCATTTGTTTTGCCTGCTGGTTGATGTGCGGAAAATTCATAGGTCCATCGGGAGTGGAGCCACGCTGACCACCATAGTTATATGCAGATGTTAATTCAAAAACTCCTTTCTCTGCTTCTGCCCGCACAAAGTTCATATTATCATTGTAGCTGGTGCTGCATTCTGTTACCAAACCATTGGGAAATTCCATTTGCCAGGTAAGTGATTGCTCCACTTCTTTAAACCGTTCGAAGTCTGTTTTTACACCTTCCTTTGCCGTAACAGCGATGGGCTCCATACCGGTGGTATAGCACATGGCCTGTATCACATATATACCCACATCCATCAGCGGACCCCCACCTGCATATTTTTGTGTGAGCCGCCATTGGTTGGGTCCTGCCCGGAATCCAAAACCTCCGGACAACTTTTTTATTTCACCAAATACTTTTTTAGTGCCGCATCTGACCATCTCCAGGTTATAGGGCTCAAAATGCAAACGATAACCAATGGATAACAGCTTACCCGCTTTTTTTCCCGCAGCGATCATCCGGTCACATTCTTCCACCTGGATAGCCATCGGCTTTTCACAGATCACATGTTTGCCTGCTTCAAAAGCACGGATGGTATATTCCGCATGCATATTATTGGGCAGCACCACGTAGATAATATCAATATCGGGGTTATTCTTTAGTGCATCATAATTATCGTAGCTATAAATATTCTTGTCAGGAATATTATATTTTTCCTTCCATACCGGAATTTTGGAAGGAGTGCCCGTAACAATACCAGCCAGGTAGCAATGTTCTGTTTTCAACAGGGCAGGAGCCAGTTGCCCTCCTGCATAGCCGCCGAGTCCCACTAATGCGATGCCTAGTTTTCCGTCTTTCGGTTTTCCCATACCGGTTTTTTTTGAAGTTTCACTATTGCAATCCATGTATGCTGAAAGAAATGGTATGCTCATTCCGGCCATACCCAGATCGTACAGGAATTTTCTCCTGGATTTACCGAGGTTATTCATGTTAGTTGTTTTATGGTGAATGAATCATTTGTCACATTGTTCTTTACTTCCAATACCGGCTTGCCCATTTAATGAAAGTTGGCCAGTTGGGCCCCGTCGTATGACCGCCTTCATGCTGGCGAAAAGCAATATCACCATCAATCAGTGCTGTTTGTTCAGGCGGGTACTCCATAGTTCCATATCCTTTTTTACCCAGTATCTCATATACCGGCGTTGCATAAGCCCCGCCTAAGAACATTCCCTTTGCATCCACCCATTTTCCTTCCACGTTGGGAGAGCCTGAACTGATGAACACCGGTCGCGGGGCACACAGCGCCACCAATTGATGTGCATCCACAGGCAGGTCATTTTGCGTTAACGGATCTGCTGCATATTTAATAAAGTTACCGGCAAACCAATGATATTCGCCGGATGAAGCAAGATTTTCAACCTGCTCTCCATAAATGCGCCGCAAAATTTTTACACCGCCTGCACCTGACGAACCAATAAAACCAATGGCGATGCGGGGCTCATAGGCCATTGCTACCACTGCTGCTTTTCCATAGCGGGACAGTCCTTCAATGCCGATGCGTTTTGCATCCACATCTTTGTCGGTTTCAAAATAATCAATAGCACGGCTGGCGCCCCATGCCCATGCACGGAGCGTTCCCCAATCACCAGGTTTGCGGTATTGCCCTTTATTACATAACCCGATTATGCCTTCTGTTAAACCGGCTCCATTATCTGCCTGGAAGCTGGTGGGCACGATGATGGCAAAACCCCAACCCTGTTCCAGCACTTGTTCCTGCCAGCTTTTGGGAGCAACTGTTCCCGGTGGTGGCGCTGGCGGACGGAAGCTACCCGGAAAAATAAAACCAAATTCCATCACCAGCGGCACCGGTTTCCCGATTCCCTTTGGTGTGATCACCGATAATTGTATATCCACTTTTAGCTGCGGGTATGATGAATTGTCAACATGACCGAGCAGGTTTTTGGCAACGGCTTTTTGATTTCCAAACATCGTATCAACGGTGCTGATCAGCTCCCAGGTAACTTTGGGTGTGTTCTTTGGCACACGGCCATAGATTTCTTTATCAAATGCTTCTGCGATCTCTGGTCTTCGTTTATTCCACCAGGTTTTGGCATCGGTTACCTTTCTGCCATTGTTCAATAACAGCGGATTGGGTAATGAAGTGTATTGAGTTGCTTTTGATTCATCAGCATTCGCCGCATTGGGTGCCGAAGGATTGCCGGATGGTCCTGCCCGTTTTGCACTCATGGGAATATTCAATTTCGCAAGCATATCGGCATAGTCAGCCTGTGTTTTCTGTTGCTGCAGCCTGGCTGCCTTGTCTCTTTCCTGCCATGTTTTGATATGATCGGCAACGGTTACCATCGGTGCGATCATGATGTCTTTCTCATTTTGTTTCAGGAATTGTAAAAATTCACGGTGGGCAGCCACATCCACATTGAGGGGGTTGCCGCCTCCCACACCATGAAAGAGAATGACGAGCAGCGAATTTGTTTCCATTGCTTTTTTTGTCCACCCGATCATTTGCTCCGCTGTGTGATTATTGATCATATAGCAATCCACATTATACAGGTCCACTTCATTTATTTTGTGCATTTCATTTCTCACCGCCCTTGCTGCTACAAAATCATTTTTCATTGCACCGATAAAAGAAGAGTCGCCGATCTTCATGTCCCCGCAGGTGAAAGCAAATGTTCTTTTGCTGTTGCCATCCAGTGACTGCAAAAACAGGTTGGTCATTCTTGTTTCATCCAGCATCCGCTGCACGGTATAGTTATGCATATCATATTCCGGCCGCACCCATTCTCTTCCTTTGCCGCCGAGGCAGGGATGAAACAATGTGTGGTTGCCGAGTTCATGCCCGTTCACCGCCAATTTCTTCCATTCATTCATTCTTGTTTGCACCGATTGGGAAAAGGCGGTGACATAAAATGTTGCTTTTATTCCTAACGAGTCCAGCAAAGGTGCTGCCTTATCAAGATGCTCATTGATTGCATCATCATAAGTGAGCACTACGGCACATTTTTTTCCCTGCCAGGCGACATTGAACTGTGAGTGACAAACTACAGATGAGCCAAGCAGCAGGAATAGGAACAGTTTTTTCATTTTTTCAGTTATAATAAATTCAGTTCAATTTCAATTGACAGGTATAATTTCAATAGCATCGCCTTTCTTCGTTTGCAAATCATACTCAAAAATTTTCTTCAGCGGTAAAACAGGTATAGCTTCTTTGGCATGTATCAAAGGTTTTGGTGTGCTTTCTAAGCCGAAAAACGGGTTGAGGTTTTTGCCCGTTGCATTTTTCGCCCCCTTAGTTTTCAGCGGTGAATGAGAACGGATGCGGCAATTTCCACCCAAAGCAGACCTGATCACTGCTTTTGTCAATGAACCATTTTCCCAAAAAATATCCACTTCAAACCCGCCTCTTGTTTTTAATCCTTTGATGTGGCCGCTTTTCCAGTCAGCAGGTAATGCAGGTAACAGGTGAATGGCGCCATCATGGCTTTGCAGTAACATTTCCGCAATTCCTGAAGTGCAGCCAAAGTTGCCGTCTATCTGGAAAGGAGGGTGGGCATCAAAAAGATTGGGATAAGTGCCGCCTCTCTGTTTCCCGTCGGGCTGTATGGAAGGAGACAACTGATCCCTTATCAGTTTTAATGAATGATCGCCGTCCAGCAATCTTGCCCATAAATTTACTTTCCACCCCATTGACCATCCTGTTGATTCATCACCCCTTGCAACAAGTGAGGTCTTTGCAGCAGAAAATAATTCAGGTGTGCGGTATGGCGACACTTGTGCTGAAGGGAACAACCCGTACAAATGCGATACATGCCGGTGCTGATCATCGGGGCTGTCCCAGTCCTGCATCCACTCCTGCAACTGTCCCCATTTCCCGATCTGCATCGGTGGCAATCGCTTCAGCGATTCTTTTACCTGTGCGGCAAATTTTTTATCTGTTTTTAAAATGGCAGCCGCTTTTATTGTTTTGGTAAAAAGATCAAACAACAACTGGTTATCCATCGTTGCTCCGGCTGTGATCGCATAGCGGGGATGAATGGCCGGCGCATTCTCCGGCGAAATGGAAGGCGCTACCACCAGCCATTTGTTTTGTGGTTCTTCCACCAGGAAGCTGAGATAAAATTCAACAGCGCTTTTCATTACCGGATAAACTGACCGCAGAAATTCCTTATCGCCGTTGTATTCATATTTTTCCCATAAATGCTGGCAAAGCCAGGCGCCGCCCATCGGCCACATTCCCCAAAAGGCGCCATCTATAGGGCCGGTGATCCGCCAGATGTCAGTATTGTGATGAAGCACCCAGCCTGCAGCACCATACATATCTTTGGCTGTTTGTTTACCTGTCTCTGCTACTTCCCGCACCATTTGAATTAAGGGCTCATGCATCTCCGTTAGATTTGTAACTTCCGATGGCCAGTAATTCATCTCTGTGTTAATGTTCACTGTGTATTTACTGTCCCATGGGGGTGACAGCAAATGATTCCAGATGCCCTGCAGGTTAGCTGGCTGCCCGCCAGGTTGTGAAGAGGAGATAAGTAAGTAACGGCCAAACTGGAAATACAAAGCCACTAATTGCGGGTCATTACCCGTTGCAAACTGTTCAATTCGTTTATCGGTTGGTAAAAGGGCAGCATCTGTTGTTCCCAGGTCAATATTCACTCTTTTAAAATAGCGCTGATAGAAGGTAATATGATCTGCTAAAGCCTGTTCATAATTTTTTTTCAGGGCTCCCAGCAGCCAGTCTTTGGTCCGCAGTGCTGGATCGCCGCTGATATCATTATAATTATTAAAACCCGATGCAATGGAAATATAGATAGTGACCCTGTCGGCACGGGCAACATGCAGGGTTGTGTCTTTTGCTGAAACTGTGCCACCGTTGGCTACGATCTTCACCCGTAATTCAAAAGGCAATTTTCCTTTCACCGATTCCCAGTCACCGGTAATACCCGACATGATGAGTTCATCATTGCCATTGGCTATAACAGATACTTTTGATGGCCTGTCCATGCCCGCCGTAAAGCTGATAGAACCCGGTTTATCTCCCGTGATGTGGCTGATGATCACATTATCGGTGAAGGAACTGAACACTTTCATCTCCACATTGGCGCCGCCTGCCTTATATCGTGTGGTAGTTACGGCTGTTTCAATATCCAGTTCACGGTAATAGCCTGAATAGTTTTCATGGCCTTCAAACCAGAGGTTCAGGTTGCCTGCCGTTTGGTAAGGCATTCCATGAGAATTCTTAGTGATGAATTTCTGGCTGGCGAGGTCATGTGCTTCTTTATATTGCCCGTCAAAGATCAGCTTTCTTATTTCGGTCAATGCTTCTTTTGCGGCCGGGTTGTCGTTGCGATGAGGAGAGCCTGCCCAGATGCTGCTTTCATTCAACTGGATCTTTTCTTTTTGCGGATCACCATAGACCATAGCGCCGAGACGGCCGTTGCCTACCGGCAATGCTTCCACCCATTCTTTGGCCGGCCGTTCATACCAAAGCTTTAACGATGATGCCTGCTGTGCCGCTGCATCAGAAAAAACAAATGCAATACTTAAAATAAATAACCACTTGCCTGAAAACATGTCTTAGTATTTTTTATTCAAAACGTATCCAGTCCAGTTCGGCGCCGGCATTTCCTTTGAGTGACAGGTGCAAATGCTGCACTCCTTTTGGTGATGCAGCCAAAGCTGTTTTTATCGTTTGCCAGGCATTTCCTGTTGGAATTTTTACCGTGGATATGACAGGGCCTTTGCTGCTGCCCGTCCGGATTTCAAGTGTGCCGCCATTGCCGGACTTTGCTCTTATATTAACAGTGCTCCATTTTTTATTTTTGAAATCAACACTGTTATACTGTATCCATCCGCCGTCTTTTTCAAATATGGTCTTCCAGCCTTCAAAACGGTTGAGAGTGTCGAGAAAATCAACTGCCACACCTTCTTCGCCTTTATGACTGTAGCGGTCAATCTGTATTTCTTTGGCAGCATCTGATAGCCCAACACCTCTTAATGTCGGTATCACTTTTCTAATGGTGCCGTCATCGTTAAAAAATAAACTGTCAATCCGGATTGACCTTGCTTTGTCAAAATGGGGAGAATAATCCCTGTCGTGATAAAACAGGTACCATTGGTTTTTAAACTGAATGAAAGAGTGATGATTGGTCCAGCAACCGGTTGGAGATTCATCCATGATCACCCCGGTTATTTTAAACGGCCCGAGGGGATTGTCGCCAATAGCATATTCCAGCCGTTCTATTTTATTCTCAACATGCGGATAGGTCATGTAATAAATGCCGTTGCGTTCAATCACATAGGGACCTTCTTTTAAACCTTTTGTTGGCAATTCCTGTAAGGTAACAACGGGTCCGTCGAGCTCAAGCATGTTGGATTTCAGTTTTGCCCCATAAATATTCCCCTGCGACCAATAGAGATATGCCTGCCCGTCCTTATCAATAAAAACATTGGGATCAATACCACGGACTCCCTTGATAGGAGTTGCTTCGGGCACATAGGGTCCTTCGGGTTTGTCTGCAATGGCTACGCCAATGGTAAAGCCACGGCCATGTGCCACTGTATCTTTTGCAGCTGTCGGGAAATAGAAATAATATTTTCCGTTTCGTTCAATGCAATCAGGCGCCCACATACTGTAACTGTCGGGCCGCACCCAGGGCACTTTATTCTGAGTAACGATCATCCCATGATCTGTCCAGTCGGTAAGATTGGAAGAAGAGAAAACATGGTAATCTTCCATACAAAACCAGCCAATACGGCCTTTGCCTTCTGATGCAAGAATATCATGCGAGGGGAAAACATAAACCCTGTCGCCAAAGACCCTCGCCGAGGGATCAGCAGAGTACTGGTCTCTTACAATCGGGTTCTGTGCAAATAATGCACTGCCGAAAAAGGATAATAGTATCCCGGAAAAAAGGAGCTGATTTTTGAGTTGTTTCATTTGCACAATATTTTTTTGCCTGTTTATAATAATCGTCTTTACCTGTTTATTCAAATACGGCTGCGAAACCGTCATTTGCTTTTAAACTGATTGTGACCTTTCCCGATGCAGGGATGCTGATGTTCCTGATGTCAAACGATAGTTCATCGCTGCCGGCATCACCACATAGGATTAACTGTCCTTTTTTATTTCTCAGGAAACCAAGGTCAAGCTTCAGCTCCTTTGTTATGTTTTCACCATTGATGCCTGCCACATACCATTTATGGCCTGCTTTTCTCGCCACCACATACAATTTTCCGGGGTATGCATCCAGGTATTTCACATCGTCCCAGTGATTGGGAAGCTTTCTCAAAAAATCTTTCACTTTCTCCGGCACATGAGCCATCCCTTCAGGTGTTTCCGCATAATGCTGTATGCCTGATAAATAGAGCACTGCTGTGGCCAGTTCAAATGCCGCAGTGGTTACCCGTTTTATTCTTGGGATCTTATATAAATTCATCGGTGTGAAATCCATCGGGTCAAACGCATTTCTTACCAGGGCACTCATCACTCCATGTTCAGGTTCCCTGTTGGCAGATTGCTGTCCGAATGTGATCATTTCAAAACCAAACACGGCTTCAGCCGTCATAAAATTGGGATAAGTTCTGTGCAAACCCCTCGGCAAAGTGGCGCCATGAAAATTAAGCAGCAGGCCAAACTGTGCAGCATCATCCAGTATGTCCTGGTAATAAGCGATCATGGATTGCCCGTCACCGGAAAAGAAATCCACTTTAAGACCTTTGATGCCCATCTCTTTTAGTCTTGCAAACTCCCGGATGCGGCTTTCATGTGTCAATAATTTGTCTTTCGGATGATATTTTACCGTGTTCCAGCTTCCCGCAGAATTGTACCAAAGCAGCAGCCCGACATTTTTTTTCATGGCATAATCTGCTAGAATTTTTACTGAATCATACCCGATCAGCGTATCCCAGTTTGCATCCAGCAGGCAATATTGCCAGTTCATATCCGCAGCAAAATCAATATAGTTTTTCTGTACGCTGAAAACAGTGGAGTCATCTTTTTTGATGATCCAGCTCCAGGATGATTTGCCGGGTTTGATAAATGACATATCCATCTTCCTGGCAGGCAAAGCAAGATCAGTACCCAAAGTTGACTCAACGATGGTCTTCATACTGCCAATCACTATTATGCGCCAGGGTGTTTGCCAGGGCAATGTAGATTCAGGATTTAATGTCGGAATGCCATCCTTAAATACTTCAGGGGCCTGCGGAAAATTTATTTTATACTCATTGTTGGGCGAATGTTGTTGCAGGGCAGTGCCGCAATAAGTTTTTCCCAGCGCAGCCTCGGTGATCAGCATCCACACCTCATTATATTTAAATAATGCTGGATAAACCCAGCCGTTGGCCCCGGGGGAAGAAGTGCCGGCAGGAATATCCATTTTATAATGCGCTTCATAGGATGGGTTACTGTGTTCCCATCCCGTCTGTGCTTCTGCTTTGGGTTGCAGCCAGGCCCTTGTACCGTCATAGAAACGAAAACTGGTTGTTTCAGCGTTTATCTTTTTTATATCTGTCGATTTTTCAGGGAATTGATAACGGAAGGCAACTCCATCATTGGACACCCGGAAAATAATGTTCATTTTTTTGCCGGAGGCTGTTTTTGTTTCTATCACTCTTTGAGTGGCGGTATAACTTATATTTTTTTTCTTCCCGGTCAGCAGGGTATAATTGTCTTTCACGATCACCGGTGCAGAAGCTTTGATGACTTGCAGGTGTTGAGAAAAATCTTCATCTTCCCTGGTCACCCCAAGCCTGGATTCATCAAGCACCGGGTTTCCATTATACCTGATTGAGTAAACTGCTTTCGCAGGGCTACAGGTTACCACGATCTTTTTATCCGGGCTGGAAATTGTGTAATCCTGCGCATGGGAAAAAATAACACATGAAAAAAAAGTCAGTAAAAAAACTGTGTATTTCATTTAGTGGTATTTGCTTGTTGGTTTGATCCTGTTGTTAAATGACGGTTTTTTATTTTGTTATACTGTCGCTGATACGGAAGAAATCGAAATCAGCAGATCCTCCTGTGTTTTTAGTGGCATAGTTAAATAACCCAAACCGGTAACCCATGAAATGCTGGGGCAGGGTATAAGCCATCTTCAACTGTGTACCGATCTTTTTCCATGTTTTTCCATCAACGCTGTAATAAAAATCAGCCACATCTTTTCTGTTCGTGAAATCACAGTCTGCTTTGAAATAAATAATGTTTTGCGTAAGCGGAACCTGTTCTGCTTCCACAGGTTTGTTGTCTGTCGCATTGATCATGATGATGATTTTGGAATTGCCTGTAATCTTCACACCCACCAGGCCATAGTTTCTTTGCAGCAACACCAGCCCCGCCACATCGCCGTCTTTCATATTGGACACATCGAGTGAAGTTTTTCCTGAACATACCGGGCCAAAGGTTCGTTGCGTAAGTGTATTTTTTGCAGACAGCACAGAGGAATCAATTCTTCCCGTGGTGAGACGAAGAAATCCTTTCCTTGCTGTAACAGACCAATTTTCATGAACTGGGTTGTGATTCCACTGCCAGACAAGCGGCAATGCAGGCTCACCTTTTTTCCTGGTAAATTCATCGGAAGCAACAATTCCGGGTATTAGTCCTTTGCTTGCGGGTAGCGGAAGCGTTGCTGGCACTTTTCCATGCTCACCCAACAGCGGCCATCCATCTTCCCATTTAACAGGTACGAGATAAGGAATTCGACCAACCGAACCATAGTCACGGAAAAGATAGGAATACCAGGTTCCATCGGGCATATCAATCAATCCTCCTTGTGCCACTCCCAGGTCCTGGAGAGCAACCCTGCCTTCCCAGGGTCCGGTCAGTTTATCAGCCCGGTGAATGACCACTGTTCTCACACCGCCTCGTGGCCAGGTGATATTAAAGAGATAGTATTTACCATTAACCTTAAATAGTTGCGAACCTTCACCCAATCCACTTTGGCCAACGGATTGACTGGGTTGAGTTGCATCTTCAATGATCACCTGGTTAATTCCGTTTTCTTTGATTCCGGACAGGTCATCTTTCAGTTCCACCAATGTCAATTTGCGGTTTCCGTAGATCATGTACGCTTTTCCCTCATCATCAAAGAACAACGAATTATCATGCAGCACCGGCCGGAATGTGATGGCTTTCCACGGACCTTTTTCAATATTCTTTGTCGTGTAGATATGTGTTTTGCCGCTGGTGGCTGAAAACGTTGAAACATAAAAAACATTTTTGTGATACCGGATGCTGCTGGCCCATGAACCCCTGCCATAGGCGGATTTCCCATTCTCAAGATTCATTTCATCATTGCTGACCAATGTATCATATGCATAACTGATCATCTTCCAGTTCACAAGATCTTTTGATGACATAATGGGTACTCCCGGGCTCATGTGCATGGTAGTGCTGCTCATATAATAGGTGTTGCCGGCACGAACGATGGCCCAGTCCGGCACATCAGCAAAGATGATGGGATTCTGAGCCTTGTTTTGTGTCCATGCATTGTTAAAAGATAAAACTGCAGCAGCTAAGACCAGTCCTGTGATTATTGATCGCATTCTTTATATTTTATTTTGTGATAGTATCGTTCCATAACCATACCAGTGCTTCAGGCATGACAGAGCCGCCATGTTTGCCGCTATGTCCGCCGATTCCTTTTTCAAACTTGTATTCATAACCTTTAAACTTCAATGCTGCTTCCATTTGCAGGTTGGCCAGCCACCAGTTGCCAAACTGGTTGTCCAGATCATTGCTGCCGTCCTGCATAAATATTTTGATATTCTTCTTATCGGTTTTCCGGATAAGAGAAGGATAGTTGTGTCCGCCCCTGATATCCGTAAAACTTCCGATGAAGCTCAGCACTTTGCTAAAGTAACCGGGATAGTGCCATGCAGCCGTAAATGCACAGATGGCGCCGGACGATAACCCGCCGATGCCGTGCAGGGAAGCACTGTCGCTGATATTGTATTTTTTCTTTAGCTCCGGGATCAGTTCGGTCAATAACATATCGGCATATTTGCTGCTCATATCATCATACTCGGCTGAACGGTTACTTGACCTGTACCTGTTTTCCGGATACTCTCTGCTGTTATGCCCGGGGTTTACAAACAGGCAAATGGTGACAGGTAGTTTTTTCTGATAGATCAGGTTGTCGTAAACAACCGGTACCCGCAGGTCTCCCGTTTCATTAACATAACTGGCGCCATCCTGGAAGATCATCAGGGCTGCAGGCTTTGTGCTGTCATAAGCCGCGGGAACATACACATAATATTCACGGTAGTTATTGTAGATATTGCTCAGCCATTCATACTTTGTCACAACGCCACGGGGAACACCCTCTTTTGGATAAGAATCCGGCCCTGGTTTATACAGCGAATCCTGCGCAGCGGTTGTCACGCAAAACAAAATGGGTATAAAACTGATGAACTTCATTTTCAGTAGTAGTTTATGGTTTTGTTTTTATCCTGATCACTGTGAATGACATAGGAGGTGCCGGGTAGTCAAATGTTTTGCTTACCGTAAATGCTCCTGTTGATGGTATTGTTTTATCCGTTTTGGAAAGCGTATTCTCGTCGTCGCCATTTCCTGTCAACACTGTTTTCTCTGCAGCAGTATTGATTTTTTTGAACTTCGACAGGTTTACTTTCATCGTCTTGGTATCTTTGCTGTAGTTCACCAGTTTTAAAATAATGTCACCGGTTTTACTGTCCTGCACACAGGATGCAGCCAGCGAAGAATCTTTTGTATCTCTTGTAATAACATTGCTGAAATAAGTATCGCCCTGGTGAACGGAGAATAATTTTTGAACATAGTAATTTGGTGTCGGCACAGCCGTAACGTTGTTAAAGAAGATCATATCCGTTCTCCACTGTGTGAATTTGTCTTTGGCCAGCAACGGTGCATACGAAGCCATTTTTACTATATCGCCATTGCGTTCAAGTCCTGTCATAAACGCCGCTTCTGCAATGGCATTTCTTAATTTGTTACCCCATGAAGCATATTCGCCCAGGTAAACCTGTGATGAATCCCTGTTATATTTATCATAGCGGTAATGATTACCAATAAGCCATTCCGGTTGCACATAGTAATGTTCATCCACTACTGGCACTTCTAACTTGTTGGCGATGGTCCAGCCTTTTTCAAAATCTTCGCCACTATGAAAAGGGCCTGAAGTTCCGATAAGTATAATTTCAGGGTGCTTGCTTTTGACAGCATCATAGATCATTTTAAATCGGGCTTCAAACTCCGGTGTAATTTTTTCCTCGTTACCAATTCCGAGGTATTGCAGGTTGAAAGGAGCCGGGTGACCAGCTTCGGCTCTTTTAGCTCCCCAGGCAGAAGTAACGGGACCATTTGCCCATTCAATCAGGTCTAATACTTCCTGGATATAGTCCTGCATTTCCTCCATTGGCAAAGCTCTTTGTCCTGTGCCGCCAATGCGCCAGGTGCCGCCGCTGTTCTGGCAACTTACAGCAGCCGGCACTACAGGCAATGGTTTTGCGCCTATATCTTCACAAAACTGGAAGTATTCATAGTATCCGAGACCGGCTGTTTGATGATAGCCCCAAAGATTTTTTTGTGCTACCCGTTGTTCAATCGGCCCGATGGTATTTTTCCAGCGATACATATTTCCTAAACCACTGCCATGTACCAAACATCCTCCGGGAAAGCGAATGAATTTTGGATTCATATCCGCAAGCAGTTGTGCCAGGTCGGGGCGCAGACCATTAGGCCTGTTCTTAAATGTCTTTTGCGGAAAAAGAGAAATAACATCCATGGCTATTTCCCCTTTACTGGTGCCGAGTATTACCAGTTGGGCAGAGTCATAGTTTTCCGATGCAGTAAGCGAAGCGGTGTATTTTTTCCATTCGCCGGAAGAAGTGGAGAAGTTTGTTTCCGCCAGTTTTTTCCCGGCTGTGGTTTCAAGACTTATTTTTAAAGAGATGGGAGAAGCCGAAAGTTGTCGTGCAAATAAAGAAAGATCATATTTTTCCCCGGCCCTTACCACTATGCCTTCATAGCCCAGGTTTTTAATACCAACGCCTGCATCACCAACATAACCAACTTCATTTCCAACATGCTCAATGGTCAGCACCGTATAATGCGGATTGTTCGGGTGAACAGGAGAAGTGGTCTCCACACTTATTTTTCCATAGGAATAGCCGGGGGAAATATATTCCCAGAAGGAAAGGGGATGCCATTCTTTTCGTTCAGTTGGGCTATATTCAAATGACCGGTTTTGCAGCAGTTCAGCATACAAGCCACCATCAGCAGAGTAGTTAATATCTTCAAAGAACAAACCGAATAAATCGGGGCTTATTTTTTTGCTTCCTTTTACTGTTTGTGCAACGGATATGCTTGCCGAAACGAAAAGCAAAAACACCATGCAGACGGTTGCTTTCAGCGAATTGGCCATTCTTTTCATTACTGGTTGACTATTTTATTTATACGTTGTCTTAATAATTTATTTTTCCCGTACCAGTCTTATAGAATACACACCGCCAGCCGTATTATCTGGTAAGGATTGAAATTTTATGCGAACAGTATTCTTTCCTTTTAGCATTGCATCCGGTATTTTATACTCAATGTTTTTAAATGCAGACTGGTTCCATCTGCCGGTATTGTCTTCTGTCAGTAATTTTTCATCATCTATATAAATATCAAACTTCCGGTTACCCCATTCAGCTCCCCAGTAGCGTACCAGCAGTGTAAGTCCTGTTTCGCCATTGGTAGAAAGTTTGTAACTAAAGTAACCGCCGTTGCGGGCATCCCGCCAAAACTCATCCAGACGGTTTCCGGTATTTGAATTTGATTTTTGTATGTCATGATCTGCCTCAGGTTGCTGTTCACCTGCTGTTATAAAATCAACAGTGCGTTGATGTAAAGCCAGCTTCTCTGTTTCTGCAGCGGAAAGAGAATCGAGGTAGGCTTTGTACTGGTTGTTGGTTAATGTCATCCAGTATAGCATATACCGGGCATCATGGATTTTGAAGAATGGTTCAAACACTACATTGGCCCGGTTCACCATCTTTATGCCCGGGGCGGTAAAGGTTAAAGGTTTGCCCGGTACAGGTTTTAGTTTACCGGCGAGTGCTGCAATATTATCTTCAATAAGTATGGGAGCTTTATCTACCGGCAACCTTTTACCGGCGGCAATATGTGACCAGCGGCCATCATCTGCAATCAGTCCTTTTAAATCTTCAGTACCGGTTTTGGCGGCCAGCACAATGGGGCCATGAAGTACGGCTACGTAGTTTGATACGTTGGGCAACTGCTCTGTTCTGCTGTGCATAGGAAGTATTATCTGCACTACATCTCCTTTTTTCCAAGTGCGGCGAACGGCAGCATAGGATGAAGGCTGTGCCTTATAGGAAACTGTTTTTCCATTGACGGTAATTTTTAAAGCACCTCTCTTTACCCATGAAGGATAACGGATCATCAGGGTGAAATACGAATTACCTTCGGTGATCACCAGTCTGCTTTTTTCTTCATAGGGAAATTGTGTTTCCTGTTTAATTCGGATTGCTTTTTCCTTCCAATCCAACTCGGATGGAATAAAAAGATTCAGGAACAATGAATCATTTGTGTGGGTGTAAATAAGCTGGTTGTAGTTGCCATGATTTTCCATGCCGCTGCCTACACAGCACCACATGGCTTGATTGGGAGCAGAATAAACCCGGTAATGGCGGGGGCGGGCAGGGGTGAAATAAACATAACCTCCATGTTCCGGATGTTGTGTGGACAGGATGTGGTTATACAAGGTGCGTTCATAATAATCAATATACTTTGCCAACGGATCCAGCCGGAAAAGATGCTGTGTCAGTCTCAGCATATTGTAGGAATTACAGGACTCAGGTCCTTCCGCTTCATTTACGAAATCACTGCAGGAAGTGACGGAAGGGAAAAATTCCCTTCTGCTGTTGCCGCCAAATGCCAGCGAACGGTTGCTGGTGACGGTTTCCCAGAAAAATTGGGCAGCCTTCAAATATTTGTTATCATTTTCCTGTTCGCCTATCCGCTGAAAACCGACAGCTTTGGGTACCTGTGTGTTGGCATGTTTATTATCAAGATTGTCTTTTCCGACGGCCATTGCATCCAGCAGCATATGATGGGAAAATCTTTTAGCAGCCTGTAAGTATTTTTCATCGCCGGTCATTTGAAATGCATCGGCCAGCACTTCATTCATACCACCATGCTCTATGTCAAGCATGGATTGCATTTGCGCATCGGTGTAATTCGACGTGATATAATTTGCCCAGTCGCAAAATTTCAGAAATATTTTTTTTGCTTCTTCATTACCTGCATACAACCACGCATCCCTTAGCCCGGCATACATTTTATGAATATTATACCACGGAACCCATGCCGCATTGAATGCACTGCGGTCTCCGTTTTTAAAGGAAGACCAGATTATTTTGCTGTTGGGAACGCCGCCGATATACCCGGTTCCCCAATCCGGGTTGTTAATGGCATTGGCTTCCTGGCAGGCTTTTAGTTCGGAAATCATGTAGTCCATACGCCGTTTGCATTCATCATTTTTTACAGCTGCATAGTTCATCGCCATGGCAGATAAATAATGCCCGCCTACATGCCCGTCCAATCCCTCCCAGTTCCTGTAGCTTGAGTCTTTTGGTGTTAATCCGGCCTCTTTCCGGTAAGGTGCAAGCAACCGGTCCACATTGTATTTTAATAGAGTTTCGATATTAAGATCACGGGCATGTCTGAACGGCCCGTTATGCAATACCACATCAGCAGCAGGAAATATATTGGTGTAAAGTTTTTCCTGTGCCCTGATGTTGCTGCAAATCAACAACCCTGGCACAAACACCATTACCATTTTCGGCAGTTTTAAAAAATTATATAACCGAAACAGCATACTCATCATTCATTTTATTTACACATGACCTGGCGATCCGATCATCACTTTAATAATATTATTGGCCGGGTTAAGCCAGTTTTTAAATTCTTTTCCCGCATCGTCAAAAGCAACACGGTTGGTAATAAAACTGCCCGGTGTAATCTTTCCATTTTTTATACAAGCGATCACATGATCAAAATCCTCTCTTGTAGCATTGCGGCTGCTCATCAGGGTGGCTTCTCTTTTATGAAACTCGGGATGGCTGAATGAAATATCTCCTTTTTGCAGGCCGACCAGTACATAGCGTCCGCCGTGGGCTATATATTGAAAAGAATTATTGATCGCTTTTAAACTGCCTGTTGCATCAATGACAACAGTCGGCATATCGCCACCGGTCATTTCTTTCAAAACAGCCGGAATATCTTCGGAAGATGCATTTATCGTATATGCGACATTGAGTTTTTCTTTGCAGAACTGCAGCCGCCACGGGTTAATATCCATGGCAATCACCTTTCCGCCGGCGATTGCAGCAAATTCCATTACAGCTAAGCCGATCGGGCCGGCGCCAACTACCAATACAAATTCACCTGCGGCTATAGCCGCCCGCCTGGCAGCATGTGCGCCGATCGCCAAAGGCTCTACCAATGCCAGTTCATCATAGCTTAAACCATTGCCATGAATCAGCGAGTCGGAAGGAACCATTAAGTAGTCCGTCATTCCGCCATCTATATGTACACCGCAAACTTTTACCGAAACACAGCAATTAGGCTTGCCTGTACGGCAGGCAATGCAGGATCCGCAATTAAAATAAGGGATAAACGTTACTGCTTCTCCGTTGCTAAACCCGGGAGCATTGTCAAACTCAACCAGTTCGCCTGAGAGTTCATGTCCAAGTATGCGTGGATATTGAAAAAATGGTTGCGTTCCTTCAAAGGCGTGCAGGTCTGTTCCGCAAACCCCGATCCTGCGGATGCTGATGATAGCATGGCCCTTTTCCAAAAGCGGTCTTGCCTTTGAAACATAGTCCAGTTCCCCCGGTTGTGTACAAATCAATGTTTTCATCAGCCGCCGGCTTTTGTTGTATGTTCTTTCTTTTCTGCTTTCCTTATCTATAAGTATTGTACAAATCCCTTTTTATTGGTTCTTATCTTATATATTTTGCTATAGCTGACTATGTAAAGCGTCTTCATATCTTCATCACCAAAACAAAGACTCACCGGGAAGTTGGGAAGGTTGATCATGCCAACGAAAGCACCTTCTTTATTGAATATCTGAACGCCATAATAAGTGGCCACATAAAGGTTACCGTCTGTGTCAATGGCCATTCCATCTGCGCTGGTTGATTTTCCTTTCCGGTCCAGCACATTGCCGGTGAGAAACAAAGTGGCAAATTTTCGCCCATTGCTGATGCTGCCATCTGCATTCACATCATAGGCCCAGATATGATTATCCTTTTCGCTGTTGACAGGATACCATGATTCATTGTCGTAGCAATTGTTTATGTAAAGCGTTTTGCCATCCGGCGACAATGCAATGCCGTTGGGCATTGCAAATTCATTAGGTTCTGCTACTCTTGTTATTTTTCCTTCAGGAGAAACATAATATACCGCACGGCCCGGCTGAAACTTTGCCGGCTCCATGGTAAACTGCGGATCGGTAAAATAAAATCCCCCTTTTGCATCTGTTATTACATCGTTGGGGCCATCAATCGGTTTGCCGTCATATTTGTCAGCAAGCACTTTCACTACTTGCCCGTTGGTGGTCATTTCCACCACCCGGTGTCCCATCATATCACAAACGATGAGGTTGCCGTTTTTGTAAGGATATAACCCGTTCGTCTGCATTTTTCCTTCGGTAATATTGCGATAGCTTCCGTTTGGATCCAATTCAACCGTTGAACTTTTTCTCGGGCTGGCATTCCAGTTTTGATCGAAAAACATATTGGAGAGATAAACTTTTCCGTTCATCCATTTCGGTCCTTCAGTAAAAAATAATTCAGGTTTTGTTTTTTTACCATCCACCAGCAATTCCACTTTGGCATCTTCCGGGATGATTTCATGATAGGCTTTCAGCCTTGCTTTTTCTTTTTCGAGGTAGTCAGCCCTTGCCGGCCAGAAAATATCCAGTGCATCACATCCCAGTTCGCCAATATAAGCGCCATGCACCATGTTGCCGGGAATACGTACCATACTGTTCACCTTCATTGCCTGTTCTCCGTCCAGCAAGATTTCACGGCATTCGCCACGCAATACAAACATGACCTGCTCTTCAGGATGTATGTGATGCGGAAAAACTGAACCCGGATCCATGGAAATAAAACTCAGCTGCATGTTCCTGCCCGAAAGAATCCGTGAATGGGCATCGGGTGTAAGCGTAGTAAGTTGTATAGTATACAGGTCATATACTTTATTGGGAGTAAGATTCGGGTCCATCATATTCTTGATGTCAGGTATTTCCGCAGGCGGCTTGGCCATACCCGTTTTTTGCAGGTAATCGGCCCTTAGCGGACTGTACACTTCCAGCAGCTTTGCCCCGGATGCGCCTGCAGTGATAGCTGATTTTGTTCCCTTTTCTGAATAAATAAAATCAGTACGGGGTGTGCCGCTATGAACTCCGTCAGGATTTTCTCGTTGCTGTGCAAGCATGGAATGACTGGTGCCGTTGACAGAGTGCTCAACAGTTCCCTCCAGCACAAATAAAAAGCGGTCGGCAGTTAACACCTCTTCCGGAATAGTTGCATTTGGCTGAAGCTGCAATACACTTACCATATTACCAGCTCCCCAGAAAATTTTTGCATGAACACCGGGATGCAGCACTGTGCTGTCAAGCTGATCGAGGTTGGCTACTTTGGCGGGTTCAATATTCGATTCCACCTTTGAAGCCGGAAGACCTGATAAAGACCGCTTCTTAAGCTGGTGCTGTTTGATCAGGTCGTTGTTGGTTTTTTCCCATTGCGCTACCGGGGCTGACTTGCAGCTAACGATACAAAAAGCTACAGCAGCCAACAGGCCTGAACAAAAAATAGGGTTGCGAAGTTTTAACTGCATGATAAATTCTTTTATTAATGGTATAAGTATTCAGCATGATTCCCGGGTATCTTATCAGCCCCGGGAATCTTTGGTTCAATTTTTCTATTCTTTCACCCGGGTCAGCTTCATTTCGCCTCTTTCATTTTTGATCACTATTTCATTGTCGCTAATCAGTTCACCGGTGCTTTTGATGGTCATGTCATTGAAAGAAATACTATAAGAAAACTTCTTGCCGTCAACTTTTCCATCCTGTAAGGGAGTTTCACCGAATTGTGTTTTCCAGGTTCCTTTCAGTACGTTCCCTTCCACTTTAAATGTGTAGTTTACCTCAAATGTTCCGTTTGGCGTTTCTCTTGTGCCTTTCCAGTTTCCGTCAATAGGATTCTGACCAAAAACCACCATGCATCCGAGCAGGAGTGCTACCGTAAATAACTGTTTCATGTTGCTAAGTTTTAAGTGAATGTTGATTTGTTAAATGAATATGAGCATTAAAAAATTATTGTTTCTTTCTTCCACCAGGCTAATGTTGATTACCACGTCCTTTTTTTCATCATATTATCCAGTTCTTCACGGGTCATTTTGCCGAGCTCCGGATGTTTTTCCAGCCATTTTAAAAACTCTGTTTTTATTGCATCCGTCCATTGGCTGTCAATTTCGCCGGTGCTGTATTTTCCGCTTCGCACCATTTCAAATCCAAACTGGTCTTTGCGGATAACAAATTCAGCCGTGCTGACCACTTGTTCTGCCAGGTGCGCAGGAACAAACAGTACACCTTCTAAACCTGCAATAACCAAATCACCCGGAAGTACAATTGCATTACCTATGCGAATGGGTGTGTTGAGTCCCATCAGCAGCATCTCTTCGGTGAAGGAAGGATGAAAGTCCCGGACAAAAGCATTGAAGCCTTTTATATTCCTGATCTCTTGCAAATCCCTGGCCGCTCCGTCAAATACAACACCATTGCCTGATTTACTGAAAATAGAATTCGCCAAAGTGGCCCCCATGATACCGCCACCGCTTATCTTACCGAATGCATCAGCAACATAGAGATCGCCGTTAACCAAAATATCAATAGGCCATGCATTTGTGTTTCCTTTTCTTCCCTGGCTGGCGCCGCGACTTTTAATATTTGCTTCCACATCCGGACGGCTCGGTAAATACATGGCAGTAACGGCCCGCCCTGTCATAACACTGTCGTTAACCGTTTTCCATCCTCCTTCAAACTGGTTGAGGTAGCCTTCATTTTTCAGCACAGTCCAGGCATCATCCATCATGATATATTTGGCTCTTTTCAAAAGTTCATCAGGGATCTTTGGTCTCCCGTCTGCAAAACGATCCCCTTTCCAGGCTGAAGTAAGGAAGATCATTTCTTCTTTTGAAATGGTTTGCCCAACTGCATAAGATTGTAGCAGTATACCAGTCAATAGGAAGAAAAAAACAATTTTAAATAATTTCATTGCCATGTTTTTTTTATTGCCAGGTGAAACTTAATCACCGGGTTGTTGTGAAATATTTTTTATGGCCATTTCCCCGAGACGTTCTTTCAATTGTGCCAGGTAAAGGCTGCGAGGCGCCACATGCTTATCCATCCATTCCACATATCCATTCGGTTTGGTAAGATCCTGCAACTGCCTGTTGAAAATGACAGAGGCAACGCCGATATGCCCAAAAGAATAATTCTGTGCGGTGGGTGGTTTTTGAATAAGAAAATCACCTTCACAATTCCAGAATACGATATTGGCGCCTGCCCAGCCAATGGTTATATCTTTCCAGAACCTTGCCGTCAGCGGGGCTTTCACATTATCGTACAAAGCGCCGTTCACCCAGTTGGCATGAGGTTCACTGGAAGAGTAGGGGTGGGTTGCTTCGCAATTGAAAAACACATTTCCGCTGGAAGATGATGTCTGCATCACAAAGGAATGACGGCCTTTTTGGGAAAAACATCGCTGCACTAAGCTTAACTGCCCGTTTACCTGGAAAGTAAACCTTCTTGCACCTGCTCTCATGGATACGGGCTCCCATGATTCACAGTCCTGCACCGTGATCCATTTTGTAGAAGCCACTGTTTGCACAACGCTGCTGCCAAAATGCAGGGCAGTGATATTTCTTACCCATCCATTTTTTGTATTACTGAAATTGATGAATGTGAAGTAATGATTTTCGTCTGAATAGTATTCGTCACTTTCATATTTTGAATCAGGCCCGTCAAATGATCCGCGGTCCATATTGCCATACACTTTTGTTCTTACTGATGGATCATATTCAGATACGCCCCTCAGATTTTCAATACCGACCTGTTCTATGCGACCGGTATCCGTATATTTCACAATATCTCCGCCTCCCCAACGTGTTTCGATGGCGCAAAAAACAGGAGCATCAATGGTAATGGTGTTGCCTTTAATTTCAGTGATTATCCTGTCATAAGATATGGTGAATGGTCTCCACCGGTATCTTCCAACTGATAATGTATCTTGTCCCAGTTCTTTGATCCATGCTTCATTGCCATGTCGCCGCACCAGGATCTTGTCACCTGCTTTAAAACCTTTTACTGACGCAACAGTAAAACTTTTAGCGGCAACAGGTACATATGTATCTGTTACCGTTTGCTTTGTTTCTTCCTGTATTGTCCATCCGGAACTGCCGCTGATATTGATCATTGCAGGTCTTGCAAAACGACCGGGACCGGTACTTTGGGCAGGATCTGTCTTTGGCAATTTGCCAATCAGTATAGTGCCAATATCACTTCTGCCTTCTCCCCGCAGCACCACACCTGAAGCCCTGATGTGAATCGGTTTTTCAAGATGATAAATTCCCATCTTGAGCAAAACAGTCCCTCTGAAACCTGCTGCATCAGCAGGCAAAGCAGCTACCCGGTCAATGGCAGCCTGTATGACATCCGAATTATCTCCCGGCACGGGCCAAACAGTTGCTTTTACTGCTACATACGGAATAGCGACACCACCTCCTTTATAACCTGCATGAGAGAAATCGGGTATTTTGTTTCCGAGGCTGTCGGCAACATAGACCAATTTGCCATCACTGCCCGGGAATACCAGTGATGTGGTTGGCGGCATGTCCTGTGCATAGGCTGCATGTATATTGACGCCAAGCATCAATAGCGCAACAAAAAATATTTTATTTCTCATACCGGGTCTGTTTGTTTAGTCAATAGCTGGTCCAGCAAGTATTTTCATTTAAACAACCGTGGTACAAACTCATTCAGCGCCCTGCGCCAGGTGAGCCACTCATGGGCAGTGCCCTGTGATTCATGAAAGACAACGTTAATACCATGTGCTTTGAGAACATCAACAGAGGCTTTGGGACTTCGCTCCTCAGTACCGGTGCTGAGGAACAGCAGTTTTATCTGTTTATTGAAAGCAGCAGCATCTTTAAAGACACCATTAAAACCTTTTTCAATTAAACTATCAGGATTTCCCCGCGAAAAAAAGCCACTGAAAGTACCCATCCAGGCAAATTTGTCCATGTTAGCAAAAACCGTAGTCGTAGTTTGAGCACCACCTCTTGATAGACCGGCCATTGCTCTATGATCCCTGCCTGTGTAAGTGCGGAAAGTTTTATCAATGAACGGGATCATATCCTTGACATAAATATCTGTTATGCTGCCCGATGCCTTGCGTACATCTGAATTGGTTTTGATATCACCGCTGGGCATTACGACGATCATCGGAACAGCCTTGCCGGAGGCAATCAGCCCGTCCATTATATTTGCCATTTTTCCCTGGACAGACCATCCGTTTTCATCCTCACCCCATCCATGCACCAGGTAAAGTACCGGGTATTTTTTAGTTGGATTTTTTTCATATTCTGCCGGTACATACACATTGATATGCCTTTCAATGCCATTCACTTCTGACCAATGGTAAATGGAGCGAACTTCTCCATGAGGGATGTTCTTGTTGAACCTGTAGTAATCTCCTTCGGGGCCTTCGGGAATTTCGATGGCTGATGATTCCCAGTTGCTGCCAAAAAAAGCTTCACTGCCGCGGTCCATGACAGGAACACTGTCAATCATGACGGCATAATAGTGAAAGCCCACTACGAGAGGGCTGGTGGTATGCCACCAAAATCCTTTCTCATCTTTTTTCATGGCGTGTCTTCCGCTCAACTGCAAGGTTACATGTTGCGCATAGGGTGCAAACACCCTGAACGTGGCCTGTCTTGTTTGCGGATTGACAGCAGGGTATTGTGAAATAAAGGTGTTGGTAGATGCCGGCTTAAAACCTTCCGGTAGCGGCTGTTCCTGGTTGTTTTGAATACCGGCAAACTGTGCTGATGCCATACTGCCAGCCAGTATTACAACGAGAAAAAAGGAAATCTTTTTCATGATGTGTAATTGTTCGGGTTTGAAAATGTCATATGCCTAATTGAGTTAGCAATGTTTTGTTCATTTCTTATTTCGCCCATGCATCTCCTTCGGGAGTTCTTCTCCATTTAAAATAAGCGTCCAGCACTTTTAATGCTTCTGCACTGGGCACTGGCCCCGTATGCACTGTCTGTTTAAAATGCATCACTACCGGGTTGGCATCACTGAAAGCAGGCCAGCCAGGAACACCGTTGCCATTAGGATGTCCATACTTTGCAAAGTTTGTCCAGTAGGTCGCCATTGTTTCTGATATATGTTCATCTGTATTAGTGGTGTTTTGACTGTTTGGATTAAGATGCTGGAAAACAAAACCAACATCCTGCCCATGTGGTGAACCATAGCCATATCTTGGAGAATCCTCAGGAAAATCAGGATGCTGATCAAAATAATAGTAATAAGCTTTTGTTTTTCCCATTTTTGAATGAAGCCGGGCCCACACCCATGTTTGCCATCCAAAAGCAGCATCACGGGCAAGATCTCTTGCTGTTTTTGGAACAGTTGTTTCACCAACCGGGTAAGCTTTTATAAGTTCGTCAGCAAATTTTCCATAGCGGTTCTTTGCTGCAGTAATATAGTCTTCGGGTGTTTTGGGTGGTGAGAAGCTGAGACCTTCATCAGAATTATAACCCACAAGTATGGGGACATCATTAAATTTTTTTGCTTCGTATAATTTATACTGATCATCCGGAATAACATAGCCGTCAATAATCGGCCATGCCAGCCCACGTACGGCAGGCAATTTATCAGCGCTGACTTTTCGCATTTCTTCAATGGAAGCGAAGCCTGCATTCCTGACATAGGCTGCCCCGGCATTTTCGGCATCAGGCAAACGTTTTAAGTTTTCTCCCGGGTATGTGGTTGGACGGGGAGGGCCGAATGAACCACCGCTTTGTGAAATGGCACCATGAAATAATCCCTTTGCCAAAGGCGATGCACATAACATACTCACCGCAATGCCGCCTGCAGATTCGCCGAAAATGGTAACTTTTTTCGGATCACCGCCAAATGCTGTAATATTCTTTTGAATCCATTTCAGTGCAGCGATCATGTCAAGCAGGCCATAATTCCCAGAAACATGATTTGGATTTTCAGCACTCAATTCAGGATGTGCCATAAAGCCCAACTGGCCTACCCGGTAAGCGATGCTTACAAGAACAACTCCTTTCTTCGCCAACTTTTCCCCGCTATATACTGGTTCAGATGTTGATCCTGCATTGAAGCCGCCACCATAAATCCATACAAGAACCGGAACCCGGTCTTTAGCGGTTTTGGCCGGAGACCATATATTCAGGTATAAACAATCTTCACTTTTTCCAGAAGGCGGATTGCCACCCTGTATCGGTCCGGGAGCATACTTATCTGACAGCTTAACGCCATCCCATTTTGCTGCAGGTTGCGGGGCTTTCCATCTCAGGTCACCAACAGGCGGTGCGGCAAAAGGAATTCCTTTATAAACAGCCAATCCGTCTTCTGTTATTCCCTGTAGCAATCCTTCTTCCACTTTAACAGGGGATGGCAATTGGGCAACAATGCAGTTCGCAGTGAATAATACGGCCAACCATAAGATTATCTTTCTCATTTTTATGCCTTTTGAATTGAGAAATGTTACATTCAAACCCGGGCCAATGCTTTATCGCTTATCATCATCACCCATCACATCATAGCCTCTCCACTTAAATTCTTTTGCCAGGCCGGAGGCAGCTGGCCATGCTATATCATGTTGCTTGCTGGCCACCCATTTTCTCCGGTTCTCTTCAGTGTCAAATGATATCTGGATCTGGTAATTATAAGTTGTTGGCTCGGCCTGTATTTCTTTTGAAACATTCTCAGGGAAAAGCCTTAGCAATTTGGAGCCGAGATAACCGGTTTGCACGGTCATCGCCGGCACATAAATAGAGTAATACATTTTTTCAAACGCATCTGCATTTTCTTTAGCCACAATAAAGTCCATTTGCAACACCATGGCCTTTGGTTTAAGAAGCGGTTTATTTATAGCAAGCTGTTTTTGCCCGGATGCAGCGATACCAATAACAAGTACTTCCAGGTTTTCCTTGCCATTATTGGTAATGACAGGCTTTTCACCAAGGGAGCCAAAAAATGCTTCATCAGGTTTAATATCAGCCTTCTCATTATTGATGGTAACAGTTCCTTTACCTTTTATTATATAGTATACTTCTTCTATGCCCTCCAGCAGGCGGGTTACAACGCTATCGGCAGGGATAACAAGATGATCAACATGATTCCAGTCGGTGGAAAATATTTCAGGACCGAATAGTCTCCTGCTCATTGAATTTCTATTGCCAGGCGGCATATTTACAGGAGCCGGTTGCGGTCGTTCCAGCTTACCGGAAACAAATACCGGAACAGGATCAAGTATTGCAGCAACCCTGTCGTCGCCAAGATCAAATGCATCTCCTCTTGCTTTTTGTTTACTTACGGCAAAATTCAGCCAGCGAAGAGGCTCGTTTGATGCATTGTAAATGGCATGTGCGTCGCCCATCTTGCAGGGAACAACAGCGGGAGCTTTTATTTTTGCTGTGCGGCCATTGATGGTAAACTGTGCTTCGCCGTTGAGTATTACATACATTTCTTCAATGCTGTGGTGGAAATGATGCCCGATGCCGCCTTTTGGATAAATCTTCCCTGAATGGAGGTAAAGGAAGTTAGTTGCTAATTTATTCCGTCCGATCATTTCGGTAAACTCCATTTCCCCGGCCCCCGCATGTACGGAAGAAAGTTTCCTGTATTTGGCCGGATCGTTATAGATGACCCGTTGCTGCACAGGCTGTGCAGCGGCAACAAAGACTGCCAATACCATCAATAAGGTGAATATTTTTTTCATACTGCTACATGTTTAGTTGTTCATAAAACTGTTCCGGCCATTTTATTTTTTTATGGCGGGCAAGGCATACACAACATAGCCCCTGGGTGCTGCACCCGGTTTAACTGCATGATTATAGCTGTCCTTTGCAAAGCTGCCGGTTGCATTTACGGCTAAATATTGTTTGCCATCCACGGTAAACATGAGGGGTTGCCCGTTAGTTTCGTGGCTTAATGTTGTTTCCCATAAAATATTGCCATTGTCTGCATCCATTGCATACAGCTTGCCACCTTTTGCCGTAGCGAATACAATACCTGTTGATGTAACCACCATTCCTTTTCTCAGCACACCGCTTGGCGCACCTGTAGTCTTATCCCCTTTACTGTAAAGGGAGTCTTCGCCAATTGGTTGGCGCCATTTGATAGTACCATTATTAAGGTCATATGCAACGAGAGATGACCAGGGCGGTGATAAGAGTCCCATCCAATCCAATCCATAATCTGTAGTGTAGCGGTCAGCAGGATGCTCAACGCCTTCAGGATAATCCGACATCGGGGCGGCTCTTTTAGCATCCGGTTTTATTTTAGCACCACCGGATGCAACCACCGGACCATCGATTTTTTTGGAGGTATCCATCCTGGGGAAATTGAACCTGACAGGGTTTCCGCCGAGGTAACGGTACAATGCCATCAGCGTTTGTTCATCCGCATGAGGAACACCGGGCATTTGACCGCGGCCATTCAGGGTAACGTTTTTAAATTCTTCATAGAAAATACGCTGGCCGGCATTTACCAGGGATGGTGCAAGACCGCCTTCCATATTCACACCATGACAGGTTTGGCAACTGGCTGTATAAAATGCTTTCACCCTTTTTATTTCATCCTCTGATAAATTAATCTTGGGAGGCTCCACTTTATTGAGCTTGAAAATGGAGGCGTATTCCTGTGTCATCACATACAGCATTCCCTTTTTGGGATCGGCGCCTGTGTTACCATAATTAGCTCCGCCCAATGCACCCGGCATCGTTATGGTTTCATATTTGTCTGAATGTGGAATGTATAATCCCGAACGTCCGGAGTCGAGCCGCTTGTACCATTGTTGTTTTATACTGTCGGGGAAAAATGGGTTAAGTGTTTCCTTTGTCACTTCATGTCTTGTAAAATCGGGTAACGATGAAATGGGTTGTGTGGGCCATGCCTGCTCGCCGGGCATTTCACTTGCCGGGAATGGTTTTTCTTCAATCGGGAAAAGCGGTTCACCCGTCACCCTGTTAAACACAAACACAAAACCGTTCTTGGTAGCAACGGCTACCGCATCAATATTCTTACCGTTATGTTTCACCGTCATCAACTGTGGCGCCGAAGCAAGATCAACATCCCAGAGATCATGATGCACTATTTGATAATGCCATAAACGTTTACCGGTTTTTGCATCTACCGCAACAAGGCAATTACCAAAGAGATTGGCGCCGGTTCGATCTGCACCATAAAAATCATAAGTGGGTGAACCCAACGGGAGAAAAACAATGCCCCTTTCCGTATCAACAGACATTTCACTCCACACATTTGCTCCGCCTACATATTTGTAAGCATCTTTGGGCCAGGTGTCATAGCCAAACTCACCGGGGTGGGGGATTGTATGGAAAGTCCATTCCAGCTTACCTGTAACCACATTGAAGGCCCTGACATGACCCGGCGCTGAAAAATAATTTTCACCCGGGGCAGAGCCAAGTATCACCATGTCTTTATATATAACACCGGGCATCATCGCCTGCATTCTTCTGATAGAAGTTGGCTCCCGGTCAAGCCCGTGGCGCAGATCCACATAACCACTGTCGCCAAAACTCAGGATGGATTTTCCGCTGACGGCATCAATGGCCTGCAATGAATTATTAAGCGTAAAAATGAGACGCTTATCTTTTTTATCACTGCTTTCCCAATAGTTAATGCCTCTCCTGGTTAATCCCATCAGCCTGCTATGAATCCATATCTCTTTACCGGTGCGGATATTAACTGCCACCAGTGAGGAATTCTTTGCGAGCACATACATTACAGTGTCCACCACAATAGGACTAAAAAAATAAGACTGGCTGTCACCGGTATTATACATCCATGCCACCTCCAATTGTTGCACATTTTCTTTGGTGATCTCCGCTGCATCAAAATATTTAGACTGATCAGGACCACCGCCATAGTGTGACCAGGTGGTGTGGTCGTAAGACGAAGTGCCGGATTTACAACCAGTACCAAAAGAGAGCAAAAGCCCTGCGGCGAAGGCCAGGCTGATTTGAGATAATACTTTTTTAAGGGTCATACAGCAATCGTTGTTTTATGGTTTATCAATCGAATTATTATTAAACAGCAATCTCAGTTACCTGAACAGCAACTGGGCAAAGTTGAAAATGTTGTTGCGCCATACCGGCCAGGTGTGCCCGCCGGGATATTCGCTGTAACTATATTTAATTCCCAACTCGTCAAATTTTTCCATCATGATCTTACAGTTATTGTGTGCTATATCTTCTTTGCCGCCCATAGCTATCCAAAAACTCTTAACATTTTTATTAATGAGTGTTACATTTTTTTTCATGAACTCATATTGCGGATTTGACAAAGCAGGCTGATTGGCCCACCAGCCTGAACTGAACACACCGAGATAAGCAAACATATCCGTGTTCTTTACACCGGCATATAGTGTTTGCAGACCGCCCATTGACAATCCGGCCAATGCTCGATTATTTCCGTCGGTAAGCACCCGGTAATTTTTTTCGATAAAAGGAATCAGCGCCTGCTTCAATTCATTTTCGAACATCCGCAACGACTGTTCTCCAAATCCTGCAATGCCGCCACTGCCAAAATTTCCATCCATCATCACGATGATCATGGATTTGGCTTTTTTCTCTGCAATCAGGTTATCCAGGATGATGTCTGTCTTTCCCTGCGTGGCCCAGCCACGTTCATCTTCTCCACCACCATGCAGCAGGTAGAGTACAGGATATTTTTCGTTGCTGTTCACATCATACCCCGGCGGAGTGTAGATATAACATTGCCGCCATGAACGGGTAACTGCTGAAAAATATTTTTTGATGCGGACATCGCCATGCGGCACATCTCTGAGCGAATAATAACCATCGCCTTTAAAAGGTATTTCGATACCACTTGCCATACGGCCCATGCCATAAAATGTTTCGCTGGCCGGGTCAGCAACGGATACACCATCTATAATTAGGGAGTAATAATGAAATCCCTCGCTGATGGAATCGGTAGTTACCTGCCAGTATCCACCGGTATCCCTGGCCATTTCATATTTCTTTCCGAGGTTGATCTCCAATTTCTGTGCATCCGGCGCCTTGATGCGAAAGATCACCCGGCTGTCGGGCAGCACCTGTGGGTATCTTGCTGAACGTACATTGCTTGCTGCTGCTGTTCCCAGCACGGTGTATTTCAAAAACGAGGAGCGATCAACTGGTTTGAACAAAAACTGCGAGAACATATACAAACCGTTTTTCCAAACTTTAAAATCATGCACACCCGGTTCGACATAATAAATATGCGGCACATCATTTTGCCGGAGATAATCATGTGTCCGTTTGCTATAAGTGATGAGACCATCATTATCACCACAGGAGATCCACAACAGTTTCAGTTGCTGAGTGGCCATCGCAGGGTTGGGAACCAGTTCCTGCGGAGGTTTTGTATTGGGGGCCGATGAAAAACCTCCCACCCAGGCAAACTTGTCCAGGTTGCCCAGTCCGAAATTGAGTGATTGACCACCACCCATGGATAATCCTGCAATAGCCCTGTTTTCTCTTTCCTTTAATACAGGATATTTTTTTTCAATGAAGGGGATCAGGTCGTTGAGTAAATCTTTCTCAAACGTCGTAAATGCCTGCACTTTGGCACTGTCGAAAATATTGCCGCCGGCACGGTCATCTTTCATCGCCCTTCCGTTAGGCATCACCACGATCATAGGTTCTATTTTTCCCTCGGCATAAAGATTATCCAGTATTACTTGTGGCTTACCGCCATTTAACCACTCCTTTTCATCACCGCCAATGCCATGCAGCAGATACAACACAGGATACTTTTTCTTTTTGCTAAAACCCGGCGGTGTATAAATCAAAGCACGGCGGTTGTTACCAACCGTTTTTGATGCATACACAATGGTATCAATCTTGCCCGTTGCTATCCCGGTTCGCAGGGTATCAAATCCTTTCGGCATTTGTTTATCGGTGGGCTGTGCCATCAGCGCAGTTAAGCACAGAAGTTGTACGGCCAATGAGATCATTTTTTTCATCTTCTTACTAAGTTTGAATTTTCCTATTTAAAAATTTCCTGCAGCGTAGTAGCCAGGAACAGTTTACAGTTCATCCAGGTGTGTCCACCCGGAACAATAAAGGGTTTTACTTTGATCTTTTTTTCCTCAAACAGGGCTATGTTCTTCTTTACACTTTCATATAAAAAGTCTTCGGTGCCTACACTGATCGTAAATAATTTTAACTGGCTGTTGATCTTTGTTGCATCAGGGTTCCAGTTGGAAAAATTCTTATTGAATTCTTCTGTGCCAGTAAAAGGGGCATAAGAGCAGATCCAGGCAAACTTATCAGTGTTGGTCAGCCCGATGTTAAGTGTTTGGCCACCGCCGACAGAAAAGCCGGCCACGGCACGGCCGTTACTGTTAGTGATCACCGGGTAATTTGATTCAATAAAGGGAATGATATCGTTCACCACATCTTTGGTGAAATCAGGCATGGGCTTTGGCCGCACATTGCCATAGGGCATCACAATGATCATCGGTTTTGCTTTGCCCTGCGCAATGAGGTTGTCTGCAATAAAATTGGCACGGCCTACTTTGGTCCAGGTTTCTTCTGTGTCGGAACCCCCATGGATGAGATAGAGCACCGGGTATTTGGTTTTGCCGCTTGCATCAAAGCCCGGTGGAGTATACACCAGTAACTGGCGGGTGGTTTGCAGCGTGGCAGATTTGTAATACCGGTAATTGATCTTTCCATGCGGCACATTCTGTAAGGAGTGAACCAATGGCGTATTTCCGGGTATGTCAACAATGCTGCGTTTAAATCTTTCGTTGGCAAATATGTAAGTATTGTTCGGATCGGCAATCTGCACACTATCCACCCAGAAACTGTATGGATAGATATCGGGTGTAACCGGGCCAACGGTAACCGACCACACACCGGATGTGTCTTTTGTTAAGGCAAAACGACCAGGCAGCATTTCACCGCTTACAGCAACAGACTGTGCTGTGCGGGAATAATAACGGAATGTAATGGTATTATCGGCATGCACTTCCGGCGAACTGATCAGCGGTGCTCTTTGTGCTTCGGCCAGCAGGCCTGTGAGCAACAAAAGCAGGGGTATGTATATCCTTTCTTTCATAGTGAAAAAATATTTATTGTGTTGGTACTTGCTTTGATGACTCGTTCTTATTCCCGGATAAGAACTCTTCTTCACTTTTCAGGCTTGTTGCATTTTTTGTTGGGAAATCAGGAGGCACCGGGTAAGTTACTTTGCGGGTTGCCAGCCATTCTGCCACCCGTATCATGGTTGTCTGAAACCCGATGCAGCGGTATCCTGGCGGGTAAACATCTCCTTTCCACAAGTGCCCTAAGCTGGAATTATAAACCCATCCTTTTCCATACCTGACTAACCACTCAAAAGGCCACTGCCGTTTTGTGCCGGTGCTGTCATAGGCATAGGAAAGGACAGTAAGGTTTTCGGCTAGCCCTCTCGGAAAATTATACAGCTCCGTATTGGCCGTTTGCCATGCAGCAGGATAATTTTCATTGATGGGATGGCGATTGAGAATTTGGACAACCGCATTAAACCTGGCGCCATGCGCCGTATTATTGCCTTCACCGGGAGGAATGCGGATGATATTTTTATCGGGACCAATTTCCAGCGCATAGCCAAAAGATTTAGGCCGCCAGCCGAGACCGATCATTTTTTCATATTCTTCCCAATGAGGAAAAGCGTTGTTGGCGGAATGCAGTATATAAAGACCACCGCCATTTTTCACATATTCTTCCAGTTTTATTTCAGCCTGTCTTGGCCATTTTAAATGCCATTGCCCGTAATTGTTGCTGTTCTGGATAATGACCTTGTATTTTGAAAAATCCGGCTGCCACGATTCTTTTTGTATACTATCGGTGGGAACGGTACTGACATCTATAGCGAAAAGATTGCTTTTCTCCAGTATCCATTTTGTTACTGTAGTGGTTTGTTTCCAGTCGTGGTTGCTGAAGCCGTCAATGATCAACAGGGGGATACGTTCTTGCTTTCCCGCAAGTTTCTGTGCAGAACTGCAACCCGGCAACGAGATAAAGGAAATGCCGGCAAACAGGCATATCCAGGCAGCGGCACTCTTCCGGTTTACATAGTATTTTATAGACTGCATAATTTTCATCATTTTTATTTAAAAAGCAATTGGGCGGTTTCGGCAAAAAAAACTTTTACGTTCATCCAGGTATGCCCGCCGCCCGTCACCAGGCTTTTGTAGTTTATTTTTTTTGATGTGAGGTAGTTTAAAAATTCAGCAGTCTGGTTATATAAAAAATCTTCATTGCCCACACTTACCCAGAGCATCTTGAGTTCTTTATTGGTGCGGTCAGGATTTTCTATAACATGTTTAAAGCTGTTTTCCATTTCCGGTGTGGACAGGTAAGCGGCATAGCAGCATATCCATGAAAATTTATCCATGTTGCCAAAAGCTGCTCTCAATGTTTGTCCGCCGCCACGGGAGAAACCACCAATGGCCCGGTTATTTTTTCCCGGCAGGGTCCTGTAATTTTTTTCTACATAGGGGATGATATGGCTGATAAGGTCCTTTTCAAAAAGGTTGGACCTGTTCACCGCTTCAGCGCTTTCCCGGCCAATAGGGTCGCCGGGTTTGCCGCCACCTTTTTGTTCTGCAATCTTTGCAGCAGGATTGCCATAAGGCATAACAACGATCATGGGTTTTGCTTTGCCTTCGGCGATCAGGTTGTCGAGGATCAGGTTGGTGCGACCCACTTTAAAAAATGTTTCTTCTGTATCCGTAGTGCCGCTGATGAGATAAAAGACCGGGTATTTGCCTGCTGCATTTTTATCATACCCCGGTGGTGTATAAACAACAAGGCTGCCGGTGCTGCCTTCAACGGATGGATAGTATTCATAAGTAACAGTTCCATGCGGCACATCCCGCATGGCATGTATCAAAGGAGTAAACCCGGTGACATCAACCAGGCTTCCTTTGAAGCGTTCATTGGGAAAAAATTCAGGATTGGCGGGATCCATTACTGTCACACCATCCACATTAAAACTATAAGGATAAATATCCGGCCTGATGGGCCCCACCGTTACACTCCACACACCGAGAGAATCTTTTACCATCGGCACCTGGTTAGCGCCAAACTGGCCGCCGCCGAGTTTCACTTCTTTGGCAGCAGGAGCGAGGTAGCGGAAGGTTACTTTTTTATCTGCTAACACTTGCGGCGAAATAACCAATGGGCCCCTGGGAGGCTGGGCAGTCGCTACCAGTAATGATGATGTCATCAAACCGGCCAACAAACAGCGAAAGATGAGTGTATGCTGTATACGCTGATTTTTCATTTAAAAAGTTTTTGCGCAATAATGGACAGGTATAGTTTGCAATTCATCCAGGTGTGTCCGCCATCTGAAATGAATTTTTCATACTTAATGTTTTTTGAATCGAGCACATTCATATAGTCTGTGTTCACTCCGTAAAGTCCATCGTCCCGGCCCACCCCGATCCAGAAAAGTTTCAGCCGCTGGTTGGTGAGGGCCGGATTTTCAAACGGCACCGCATTATTGCGTTCAAATTCCTGTTTGAGCATTCCGGGTGCAAACCCGCAAACCCAACTGAACAGGTCAGGATTGTTTAATCCGATATACAGGCTGGTGCCGCCGCCGCCTGAGAACCCTGCAATGGCACGGCTGTTCTTATCTTTTATTGTGCGGTAATTTTTTTCAATGAATGGGAAGAGGTTATTTAAAAAATCTTTTTTGATCTCCTGCAGGTTGTCCCAGTTCCGGAGGCTGCCTGAGGTTTTGCTGATCGTTGGAAAGGCCCGGCCATAGGGCATCACAATAATCATGTGCTTGGCCTTGCCCTGTGCAATAAGATTATCAAGAATGATGTTGGCTCTTCCCACTTTTGTCCATGTCTCTTCGGTATCGGTGGTGCCGTGCAATAAGTAAAGCACAGGGTATTTCTTTTTTGTTTCGGTTTCATATCCCGGCGGAGTATAGATAAGAACCGGCCTGTTACCGAGTTCTGGAGAATGATAAAAGCGATAAGCAACGGTGCCGTGAGGAACGTTTTGTATAGTGTGCACCAATGGCTCATCACCCGGCACTTCGAGAATGCTGCTCTGAAATCCTTCATTGGGAAAAATGATTGAATTCCGCGGATCAGCCACCTGGATTCCATCCACGACAAAATTGTAAGGGTACATATCCGGTTTCACCGGGCCAACAGTAACAGACCAGACACCCGAAGTGTCTTTTACCATCGGCACCTGGTTGGCGCCAAATTGTCCGCCGGCCAGTTTCACTTCTTTGGCAGCAGGAGCCCTGAAACGGAACGTGACTTTTTTATCTGTGAGCACTTGTGGTGATACGATAGCAGGTGCCCCGGGAGGTTGGGCCATTCCGTTATCTGCAAAGCAGAGCAGCAGGACAACAAACAACAACGATCTGATTTTTCCTGAATGCATAGCAATCCTTGTTTAGCAGTGAAGCAATCAATAAATAAAAGTGCACGGACACAATGGCTTGCATATCAGAAATTGGAGTTTAAGACCCGGTTTGCCATAATCAACAAAAGCAAACCTGACCTGGATATATGAATTCAAAAGGATCGGGTTTATTCTTTTGTTACGGAATTTATTCCGTAACACATCGGTCTATTTAAACAGCAATGGCGCAAACTGGTAGAGACATCTCCGCCAGGTGTGCCACTCATGTGCCGTGTTGGGTGATTCATAATACACATTATTGATACCGGCTGCCGTCAGCGCATCACTGAGTCCTTTCATTCGTTGTCCTTCTGCAGAGCCAATACCCAAAAAGAAAACTTTTACTTTTTTATTAAAAGCGGCTGCATCGCTGAAAGCGCCGTTGTAAGCTGTTTTCAATTCTGTTTGCACATTAAACATGCCGGCGCCGCTAAAGCCGCCGATATGAGAAAATTTATCAAGATTGTTCAATGTGATATTAAAAGTTTGAAACCCACCCCAGGATAATCCGGCCATAGCCCTGTTCTCCCGGTTGGTAAGTGCCCTGAATTTTGATTCAACCATAGGGATGACATCGTTAAGCAGCATCGGTGTAAAAGAAGCGCCATATTCACTACGGGCTTTGGCCACATCTTCGCCCGGTTTAGGCCGGAAGGCAACTTCAATATTGCCGCTTTCCATAACCACCAGCATTGGTTTTGCTTTTCCTTCGGCAATAAGATTATCCATAATAAAATTCATATGTCCCTGGTTGGACCAGCCGGTTTCATCTTCGGCCATACCATGCTGCAAGTAGAGTACGGGATATTTTGTTTTTGTGTCTTTATCGTATCCCGGCGGCGTATACACAAAGCAGCGACGTGTTTCTTTCATTGTGTTTGAATAATAATAAACCGCTCTCACTTCACCGTGAGGTACATCTTTTGCCATATAAAAATCTTCACCAGGTGTCGGCACCTCTATGCCGCTGCTCCATTTGCCAGTTCCCCAATATGATTCACTGGCAGGGTCGGCAACCCTTACACCGTCAATGACTAAAAAATAATAATGAAAACCGGGCATCAGCGGTTTGGTGGTTCCTGTCCAGAAACTGTCGGTTCCCATCACCAGGTCGGTGAGACCGCCAAGATCCACCTGTACTTTTTGTGCAAATGGCGCCCTGATGCGGAAGATGGCTCTCATGTCTTTATCAATGCGGGGAAAATCATAACCCGGTGTATTGGACCACGGCCGGATGGTACCGCTTGTGTCAGGCATTTGAGCCATACCGGTTGCGTAAGCAACAAATGTCAATAACAATATCGGGAGTGATTTTCTTGCTGTCATGTTTCCTGGTTTTGCAATAATGGTTTGCGTTTATATTTTTTTTCCGCATGAAAATTGAATCTTGTTCAACCGGGTTTTATTTTAATGCCAGCACTACCACTGAAAATGGCGGCAGCGTGACATTTAAAGTGCTGCCATTCAGCGTTGCCTTATTGAAAGCGGATGGTTTTATTTTTTCAGGATTTTCGAATGTGTTGTGGTCCTGAATTTTTCCGGATTGCAAAATGCGGCCGGTGACAGAGCTTGTTTTAATATTTCCTAAATCAATGCTGATCGACTGCTCTTTGCCGGCATCAATATTCACCAGGGAAATATGCACCACACCGTTTTTATCTTTTGAGGCAGAAGCCGAAATGGCTTTCAGCGATTTATCACCCAATGTATACTTGTTGCTGACTACCTGGAGAGGAAGCATTAAGGCATCATGGTGCACATTATACATCTCCATGACATGATAGGTGGGAGTGAGGATCATTTTTTCTTCTTTGGTTAAAATGACCGCCTGCAGCACATTGATGGTTTGTGCCAGGTTGGCCATCCTCACCCTGTCGCATTGATTATTGAATATGTTCAGTGTCATACCAGCGATCATGGCATCCCGCATAGTATTTTGCTGGTGCAGGAAGGCGCTGTTAGTGCCCGGTTCTACATCATACCAGCCTCCCCATTCATCCACGATCAGCGCCACTCTTTTGCGTGGATCATATTTATCCATGATCTCACTGTTCTTTTTCACGAATGGTTCCATTTTCCAGGCCTGCTCCATGGTTCTGAAATATTCATCTTCGGAAAATTCGGTTGCAGAACCTTTTTTTGTCCAGTTGATAACTGAGTAATGATGAATGGACAAACCTTCAATCCTTCTCAGCGGCACTTCTTTCATCACGGTTTCAGTCCAGTTGTAATTTTCACTGCCCGGTCCTACTGCAATACGGAATAAACCCTCTGAATTACTGTAATTGGTCATCAGGGTCGCATACTTTTTATATTCGTTGACATAATATTCTGCTGTCATGCTTCCGCCGCAATCCCATGACTCATTACCAACGCCCCAGTATTTTACATTCCACGGTTTTGACCGGCCATTCTGCATCCGCAGATCAGTTAAATGGCTGCTGCCATTGGCGTGATTCACATAATACACCCACTCCATGGCTTCTTGTACTGTACCACTACCCATATTGACAGCGAGGTAGGGTTCGGCGCCGATCATTTCACAGAGTTCCAAAAATTCATGCGTACCAAAACTGTTATCTTCCCTTACATTTCCCCATGATACATTTTCAATGTGTTTACGTTTTTCTTTCGGGCCGATGGCGTCTTTCCAGTGATAGATATCTGCAAAGCAACCACCCGGCCAGCGCAGGACCGGTGTCTTTAGTTTTTTCATGGCTTCTATTATATCCAGTCGCAACCCATTCTTGTGAGGGATCGTTTTGTTCTTATCACCCACATAAAAGCCATCATAAATGCATCGTCCCAGGTGCTCGGCAAAATGCCCGTATATGTTTTTGTTGATCGTGTCTTTGGCGCTGGCTGCATCAATCAGGATCCTGTTCTGCGCTGACAGGTTTGAAAGAAAAACAATAAGAATGAACGATAGTGCGGGAATTTTTCTTTTCATGTTTTGGTTATTTATCAGTTCTGAATGGTGAGGCGGGCAGTCCCTCCTTATTATATAAGTTCGGATTCACGGGGTTGTCGGCCCATGCATAACGTACAAACACCGGGTTTGAAATGGACTCATGCCATATGACGACTTTATTGCCTTCGATCTTTGCTTTGGCCCAAATAAATTTTTTATCAGCGCCGGCTATGGCAAATTCGGCAGGATCTTCACCATCATTGGTGACCAGGCCATCTCCTGTATGCGTAAATGACAGGATAATTTTATTTGCTTCCACTGTGGCCGATTGAAACAGCGGGCCTGAATGAACGATGTTTTCTCCATACGTCATTTTCAATGCAGCTAACGCCAATCGTTCACCCACATCTTTTTTATTGTCGGGGTGAATGTCATTCCATTCACCCAAATCAATGGCCACAGCCATAGCGGTGTTAGGAACTTCTAACGTTTTTAGTTGTGCTTCCCGCATCAGGGCCCAGTTGCTTTCTGAGGGCAGGTAGTTATAATCCATGAAACCGGGAAGCTGTACATAGAAGAATGGCAATTCGCCCTGTTTCCATTTGTTGCGCCAGTTTGCGATTTGCGCAGCCTGCAGTTTTCCATATTCATTCGGCCGGCCTGCATTCGATTCACCCTGGTACCAGAGAAATCCTTTGATAGAATAGTTTATCACCGGCGCCACCATCGCATTGTATAATGCAGCGGGCTGGTTTTGTGCATTGATGCCAAAAGCACCGGGACGTGAAGGGGTAAAAACGGCTCCCACTTTATAATGCCATGTACCGGTCAACTGCACTGTATCACTGCCGGCAAATAAGCTATAGGGCTTATCTGGAACAAATCCACCTTTGCCAGCTGTGTTGGTAACCCTGATCACAAAAAGATTTTTTCCCGGCTTTAAAACATCTGCAGCGATGCTGTATCTTCTTTGCGGGTATTGGTAAGTGGTGTTGCCCACTCTCTTGCCATTTATATAAAGCTCATCCGCATCAACAATGCGGCCCAGCCATAGTTTGGCAGGCTTGCCCGCCATCGAAGCAGGAATATCAATTTCTTTTCTGTACCAAACGATACCGTTCAGATCTTTTACACCCTGGTCTTCCCAATAGCCGGGGATATGAATGGGTCTCCAGTTTTTGGCTGTATAAGCAGGATCAAACCATTTTACTGAACCGGTTATTCCCAAATCAGCCGGTTGTTGTGGTCGGGGGACGGAAGCAGCAGCACGGTTAGCTGCATTTACATAAGCTGTGTCTTTGTTTTTTTGAATAGTTGCCTGTAATGCTTCAAAATCTTTCAGCCCTTCTTCGCTGGTCCATGCTTCTATGGGTGTGCCACCCACACTGGCATTGATGATACCAATGGGTACTTTGTATTTGTCATAAAGTTTCTTAGCAAAAAAATAAGCAACGGCAGAGAATGGTCTTACACTTTCTCCCATGGCTGCATTCCAGCGACCGGAAGGCAGGTCTTCCTGCGGCCCCTGCAGGTTTGTCAATGTTGGTATCCAGAACTGCCTTATCTCAGGATAATTTGCATTGGCAATATCGTTTGCATAAGTGACATCATGAATATTCATCTGGTGTACCATATTACTTTGGCCGCTGCAAAACCATACATCACCGATGAGAATTTCTTTCAGGGTTATTTTATTTTTTCCCGCAATGTCCATCGTGTAAGGGCCGCCGGCTTTAAGTGGCGGCAGTTGTATGGACCATTTCCCGTCGTTGCCGGCTGCGGTTTTATAGGTCTTGTTGATGAACCGGACACTGATCTTTTCTTTGGGCGAAGCCCAGCCCCAGATATTGATCCTGCTGTCTCTTTGCAATATCATGCTGTCCCGCACAATAGCAGGCAGTTTAACCTGTGCAACAACAGGCAGCATAAAACATACTGCTGATAAAAGACATAGACATTTTTTCATTTCCGATACCCGGGTTAGTGAAACTGCAATCGAATAAATTCATAGATCCACACTACTTGTGCAGCATTTCATTCCATCGCAGTTCATTCTTTAATTGATGTATGGTTGTCTCTTTATTAATCGTTATACATTCCATTCCTGCCATTTCTGCAAATGCCTGCAAAATGCCGCTGCCAAGGTTCTGGCTGTAGCAGGTGTGATGGGCCCCGCCTGCCAGTATCCATGCCGTGCAACCGGTTTGCATATCGGGCAATGGTTTCCACAACACTCTTGCTACCGGCAGTTTCGGAAGTTTTTGCGTTGGTTTCATCGCTTCCACTTCATTGATCAGCATCCGGAAGCGATTACCCATATCAATGATGGAAGCATTCAACGCTTTCCCGGCTTTTGCATTAAAGACAAGCCGAACCGGGTCGGCCTTGCCACCGATTCCCAGTGGGTGAATTTCGCAGGACGGTTTGCCATCGGCGATGCTACTGCATATTTCCAGCATATGACTGCCCAGCACCATTTCTTTGCCGGGTTCAAAATGATAAGTATAGTCTTCCATGAAAGAGTTGCCGCCTGGTAATCCTGTTGCCATTGTCTTCATGGCCCTCACAAGAGCAGCCGTTTTCCAATCGCCTTCGGCGGAAAAGCCAAAACCATCGGCCATCAGTCGCTGTGCGGCTATCCCGGGGAGTTGCACAAGGCCGTGCAGGTCTTCAAACGTATCGGTGAATCCTTTGTATTGACCATCATTTAAGAATTTGCGAAGACCAATTTCAATTTTAGCAGCTTCTCTTAAAGATTGGTGTTGTTGATTTCCTTTCTTTAGGGCAGGAGCCAACGTATATTGTTGTGCATACTCTTCACATAGTTTGCTGATGGTGGTTTCTTTTACATTATTTATATAGCCAGCGAGGTCTCCGATGCCATGTGTGTTGACGCTGTATCCAAATTTTATTTCGGCTTCCACTTTATCGCCTTCCGTTACGGCTACATAACGCATGTTATCTCCAAAGCGGACAAATTTTGCGCCTTGCCAGTCGTTCCAGCCGATAGCTGCCCTTGACCAGTCAGCTATCTGCTGCACGGTGTTTTTATTTTCCCAATGACCTGTGACCACTGTTCTGTTCAGCCGCATCCGAGACATGATGAAACCAAATTCCCTGTCGCCATGTGCACTCTGGTTCAGGTTCATAAAGTCCATATCAATATCATTCCAGGGAATATCCCGGTTGAACTGTGTATGCAGGTGCAGCACAGGTTTGAATAAAATCTTCAGCCCGTTGATCCACATTTTGGCAGGAGAGAAGGTGTGCATCCAGGCAATGATGCCAATACAGTTTTTGGCAGCGTTGGCTTCCATGCACAGGTTATATACTTCTTCGGTTGATTTCAGTACAGGTTTAAAAACCACTTTCACAGGAATAGCTTCCTGGTTGTTCAGCGACCGGGCAATGATACCGGAATGACGGGCCACTTCTTTCAGCGTTTCTTCACCATAGAGATGCTGACTGCCCGTTACTAACCAACATTCCATATTTTTTATCTTACTGCTCATTATTTATTTAGTTGAAAATTTATATACACAAGTCTGCTGATAAGTTTCTCCCGGTTTCAGAATAGTGGACGGAAAAGCCGCCTGGTTCGGGCTGTCAGGATAATGCTGTGTTTCGAGACACAAAGCGCCATGTTTAATATATTTTGTTCCTGCTTTTGTGTTGGTTAGTGTGCCATCTAAAAAATTACCGCTGTAAAACTGTATGCCCGGTTCAGTGGTCCACACTTCCATCTGCCTGCCGCTGCCTGCATCATACAATACAGCAGCCAGCGCATATTCTCCGGCTTGTTTAGTTAACACCCAGTTGTGGTCATACCCGCCTGTCACACTGGCTATATCTTTGCCGATGCTTTTACTCGTGGTGAAATCCATCGGGGTGCCTTTTACCTCTTTTATTTCACTGGTTGGGATCAGTTTGTCATTCACGGGAGTGAAAGCATTTGCATTCAGCATCAGTTCGTGTCCGAGAATTGTTGAATCTTTACCTGCTGATAAATTGAAATAAGCATGACTGGTAAGATTTATGGGAGTGGCTTTATCCGTTGTGGCAGTGTAATCAATTTTTAATGCATTGTCTGCCGTAAGCGTATAGATGACAGTAATGTTTAAATTCCCAGGATAACCTTCTTCACCGTCTTTGCTTTGATAAGTAAGTTTTAAACTACTGTCGCCGGCTTGTTTTTCGATATTCCAGAAAACTTTATCATAACCCTTGTTGCCGCCATGCAAGGAGTTGCCGTTGTCGTTGCCGGCCAAACTATACTCTTTTCCTTCGAGGGTAAACTTAGCATTGGCAATGCGGTTGCCGTATCGTCCGATCAAAGCGCCGAAATAGGGGTTGCCTTTTTGCAAAAAACCTTCCAGTGATGCAAAACCTGTCACCACGTCTCCCATATTTCCCTCACGGTCCGGTGTAACCAGTCGTGTGATAGCGCCGCCATAGTTGATAATGGAAACTTCCATTCCATTGCCGTTGCGTAAGGTATATTCAGTAACGGGCCTGCCTTCGTATTCACCAAATGGTTTTTCTGAAACGGAGTTAGTATTTGTATTTTCTCCATGTTTGTTTTCATTGTTGCAGGATGCGAAAAGTGAAACTGACATTAGCAGTAGAATTAAATTTTTCATATAGCAGTAGCGTATTTAAGAGTTGTTATCTGTTATTTATTGCCCGTAATAACTGTCCGGGCCGTGTTTTCTTTCAAAATGTTTTTTAATAAGTGCTTCTTTTAAACCGGTGGAGGATGGGTTCACCTGTTCTGTGATAAAAGCCATTTCTGCGATGTATTCCAGCACAGCGCTGTTATGCACCGCTTTGGCTGCTTTCTTACCCCAGGTAAATGGTGCATGGCTACCTACCAGTATCATTTCTGTTTCATTATAGTCAAGCTTTCTTTCTTTAAAACAATTCAGTACCTGGAAACCTGTTTCGTATTCATAATTGCCTTTGATCATCTCATCGCTCATCGGCGGGGCGCAGGGAATGGCCGCAGCGCTGTAATCTGCATGAGTGGTTCCATACACTGGGATATCCCGCAATGCCTGTGCCCAGGCAGTAGCATATTTGCTGTGTGTATGTGCAATGCCGGCAATGTTTTCCCAGTGTTTATACAGCACAGCATGGGTGAGTGTGTCAGAAGAAGGACGAAGTTTGCCCGCCACGGTTTTTCCATCAAAATCTACGATCACCATTTTATCCGGAGACAGTTCATCATAAGGCACTCCGCTGGGTTTGATGGCAAAGACTCCCAGCGAACGATCGGCAGCGCTGACATTGCCAAACGTAAAAAGCACTAATCCCAGTTCGGGTAACTGCATATTGGCGTCAAATGCTTCCTGTTGTATGTGTTCGTACTTCATCTTTTATGCTGTAACTGTTCTTTCATTCAATATTTTCACCTGCCCGCTGATAAAATCACCTAGCTGTTTGTATTTCCTGTAGCGGTTGCGGTAATAGGATTTTCGGTTTGTATCAGGCAAGTATGTTTTTTCAAACCCGGCACCCATAGCTTTCATGGCCTCTTCCACTTTCGGATACAACCCTGCAGCTGTTGCGGCAAACATCGCAGCGCCGGCAGCACAGGTCTGCTCACTGCTATGCACTTTGATTGGTTGCTCCAGCACATCCGCCATCACCTGCATGATATAAGGAGATTTCCGGGCCACCCCTCCAAGCGCAATGATGCCATGCACGGGAATTTCTTCTTCCGCAAAACGTTCAACAATAGCTTTGCTGCCAAAACAGGTGGCTTCCACCAGGGCTTTGAACATTTGCGGGGCATCTGTACCGAGATCAAGATTCAGGAATGCTCCTTTCAGCAACTGGTTGGCATCGGGAGTGCGGCGTCCATTGAGCCAGTCGCTGGCCAACACATCACTCTCCTGCAATGGTAGCTGAGCAGCCGCATCGGATAAAGCTGCAATGATCTTATTGCCGGCCTGTTCTTTTTCTTTTTCATCAGCAACCAAGTGATTCAACGGCCAGCTTACCATATTCTTAAACCAGGCATAGGCATCGCCAAATGCACTTTGCCCGGCTTCCATGCCCAGCATTCCAGGAATAACGGAGCCGTTCACCTGCCCGCAAATGCCGCGGACCAGTTTTCCTTTCATATCTTCCAATGGCGCCACCATGATGTCGCAGGTGGAAGTGCCGACAATGCGGCTCAGGTAATAAGGTTCTATTTGTCCGCCCACTGCTCCCATGTGGCAATCAAAAGCGCCGATTCCAATTACTACGCTTTCGGGAAGACCCAGTTTTTTTGCCCATGCGGCGGAAAGTTTTCCTGCTGCTTTATCGGAAGTGTAGGTATTCGTAAATAATCTTTTTGTAAAACCATCCAGCAAGGGATGAAGGGATGCAAAAAATTCATTGGGAGGAAGACCGGCAAACTCTTCTGCCCACAAAGCCTTATGCCCGGCGCTGCAGACGCTTCTTTTGATTTGTGCCGCATCATTTCCACCTGTCAGCACAAAGGGTATCCAGTCGCAATGCTCAACAAAACTGTGGATATGCTTTCTTACCTGTTCATCTTCTTTCAGGATATGCAGCAGCTTGGCCCAAAACCATTCGCTGCTGTAAATGCCGCCGACAAACTGCAGGTAATTGGGTTCAAAATTTTTTGCGTGGTTGTTGATCGCTTCTGCTTCTGCCACGGATGTATGATCTTTCCACAAAACAAACATGCTGTTCACATTTTCTTCCAGTCCGGGCAACATAGATAAAGGAATTCCTGAGGCATCTACAGCAATGGGAGTGGAGCCGGTGGTATCAACAGAAAGACCCACCACATTATCCGCTACTTCTTTGCCTGCCTGCTGCACACAGGCTTTGATGGATTGCTCCAGGCATTCAAGATAATCCAATGGATGTTGGCGGAACTGGCTTTGTGATGCATTGCAATAAAGACCGGCTTTCCACCGCGGATAGTAAGCAACAAAGGAACATACTTCGGCACCGTTCATCGCATTGATGATGACCGACCGGACGGAGTCGGTGCCAAAATCCACACCTATGACATATTTATCTTTCATTTTTTAAGCGATACGGTTGTTTATGGTTTCATACAGGTCGCCGGTAAAATCTTTTGCAAAAAGGATAATATTTGACGGGTCAAATTCTTCGGGTTCATGCATGCTGGTGATAACCACACAATCCATCCCGGCATGTTTGGCTGATTCGGTTCCTTTGGGTGAGTCTTCAAACACCAGGCAATTTCCGGGTAATACCTCCAGTTGTTGGGCGCATTTCAAAAAAGTTTCAGGGTCAGGTTTGCTGCTGCTCACATCATCGGCGCTGACAATGGCACTGAAATAATCTCTCACCTGCAGGCTATCGAGCACAAAATCAATATTCATCGTAATGGCAGCAGAGCCGATGGCCATTTTAATATGATCCCGCTGCGCTTTGTCAAGAAACTCATCCAAACCATCGAGCAATTTCAGGTGTGGCCTGAAGCCTTGCTGGTATGCTTTTTCTTTTTCCACACTGATCACCTGTTTCTCTTCCTCCGAAAACCTGCCCGGGAACACCCGTTCCAGCAACTCATGGTTTTTACCATAGCACTGGAGTTTTGTTTCTTCCAGGCTGATGGTTGCCCCCATGCTATTCAGCAGGCTGTGCCAGGCGGTGATATGGTAGTGCATGTCATTGATCATGGTGCCGTTCAGGTCGAAAAGAAATGCTGTATATTTTTTCATGGACTAAAGATAGGAGGACATTTTTTCCTGTACAGCGAAACTGATCTTTCGGGAAAAGCCTGTTGTTCAATGCTTTTTTCCTGACCGTTCCTATCTGAAATGAATGTCTCAAGGTTTGTATTTTAATGAAATTTCCAGGGCTTTAGTTGTTGTATAATATTTAGCCAGCATGTTCGGCACTTCCCAGGCCGGCATATTATTTCCATTCAGGAAGCCAAGGAACTTTTCAGTAACCCTGGCAAAATGCGCTTCGTGTCCTTCCACCAATCTTTCCGGCAATTTAAGCCTCCATCCACTTGCAGTCTTGTATATTTCAACGCCGGGGTATTTTGTACTTACTTTTTTAAATTCTTCAGCCAAAACAGCAGCATATGATGAATTGTTATTCACCGGTTCTATATATAAGGAGGGCTTGAAATTTTCTTCCTTGCCCTGGCGGATCACCAGGCTCGCTTTTGTACCCCTCATTATTGAATAGTGAGTGTCGCCTGTTCCGTCAGGAGCTTTATAGTTCCATATCACTGATGTTTTGGCATGGATGCCTTTCAGCGTATAATTGATCTCCCCGTTGCAAAATACCTGCAGGATACTGTCGTTTGTTATGTCTTTTTCCAGGTATGAGGGAAAGTTTTCCTGTTTGGTTATTGCTGAAAATTCAGAAAGGCTCATAGGGGTAGGCCATCTTTTGGCCCGGAGTATGGCAATGTCTTTTGTGTAGTCGATGATCTGTTCCGGGAAACATTCCCACTGCACCAGGTCTACCAGGTGGGTCATCACATCCACGATACCTTCACCCTGTTGCGAAACATCCATGAACCAGGAGGGTCTTGTAAGCACCGACCCGGATACATATTTATAAAAATGATGTACACTTTCTTTGGTGATGGCCGGGTTTTCAGGTGTTCCTTTTTCCAGGGTGCCGAAGATTTCCGGCATCATGGATAATTCCCGCTGCAGCATGGTGGTGATCTCGTAGCGTTCGGTCATGATATCATAGAGCAGCAGGTTTTTTTTGGCAGCTATGTCAAAAGCTTCTTTGAGGTTGTCAAAACCTTTGCTGTCTATCACCATGGGTTTGTCGGCAAAAACATGAAAGCCGTTTTGAAGGGATTGCAGGATATACTCGGTCTTCTTCCGATTATTGCCCGACAGCACCACCACGTTCCCTTTTTTATCCGCCACCATTTTTTCAAAGAAATCATTGCCGGTATATACCTTTTCATCCCAGCGGGTGGGTGATTCCGTCCTGCTGTTATAAGAGTTGATCCTGTCCAGGTGAAGTTGCAGGTCGCTGCCACCGGGTGCATACACATGCACCACAGTATCCACCTCGTCATACATTGTTTTTTGTACGAGTGCGGCATGAAAATGCCCGGGGTCAAGGGTGATTAACTGAACCGGTTTTTTTGGCCCGCTGTTGTTGTTGCAGGAAAACAGGATACCGGTTAATAAACAGAGGGATAGTATTTTTTTCATTGCTCAAGGCTATCATTTCAGGTGATAAAAACTTCCGGTCATTCTTTCACTTCATACTTTTTTCTTTGCGGCCGGCTCAGCATCTTATTGGCTTCAGCATCGTTTTTAAATTGTTCTTTTTTCGGGTCCCAGTACAGTTTCCTGTTTAGTTTCATTGCAATATGATGCAACAGACAGGCTGAGCAGGAGCGATGCGCTTCTTCCACCGGGGCAATGGTGGCTTTATTATCCCGGATCGATTCGAGCCAGTTGCCATGATGATCTTTACTGACAGTGAAGCGAAATTCATTGGCGCCGATTTCGGATGTAAGCAGTCGGGGATCACTTGCGTCTATTTTTTTAGCTTGTGTGCTTCCTGCACCCGGGTCGCTGGAGGTGACCTGGTAATCGCCGCGGGAAACAAAAATCCATCCGTTGGTACCTTCAAACTTTATCCCGTTCTGAAATTCATTGCTGACGATCATTACTACACCGTTGGCATACTTTGCTCCTGTTTTGAAAACACCGTGCACATCCCACAACCCCCCTGTGGCAAATTCTGCCTTCTCACTCCATATCTCCACCGGTCCGCTGTTTTCCATACCCATTCCCCAATGCGCCGAGTCTATATGATGGGCACCCCAGCCGGTGATCATGCCGGCGCCAAACTGTTCGCATCGTAACCAACCGGGTCTGTCATACCCTCTTTGAGGATGCACCCTGTCTTCTGTATAATAAACTTCCGGTGTAGATGCCAGCCACAAATCGTAGTCAAATCCATCAGGAACCGGCATCACATCAGTTCTTCCGCCGGGAGGATCGCCGGGCAAACCCACATACACTGTTTTTAGTTCTCCGATCCGGCCATTGCGAACCAATTCTGCCGCATAGCGAAACTGATCACTACTGCGCTGTTGGCTTCCGATCTGGAACTTGATACCGCTTTTTTGCACCACATTACTGATGATCCTTCCTTCAGAGATGGTCAGCGAAGCAGGCTTTTGCATATAAATATGTTTTCCTGCTCGGGCAGCTGCCGCACCTATCAGGGCATGTGTGTGATCCGGCGTACTTATGAGTACGGCATCAATATCTTTATTTTGCAGCAACTCACGGTAGTCAGTGTAAGCTTTTACCCCGTCAAAGGGAGCGCCGTTTTTCCTGGTGTAGTATTCATTTGCCAGTTTTTTTCCTTCTTCAGCCCGTTTGGCATCAAGGTCGCATACAGCCATCAACTGTGCAAATTCATGCCGCCATACACCCGGCATATCATGAATGCGGGAGATGCGGCCTGTGCCGATGGCTGCTACATTGATCCGGTTGCTTGGAGCATTTTTCCCAAATACACCGGAAGGGACAATTGAGGGAATTGCCAGTAGTGCAGAGGCTTTTAGTGAAGTGCTTAAGAACTCCCTGCGGGATTGTTTTCTTTTTTGCATCAGCTTTTATTTTAGCAGTTATCGTTTATTGACAGGTACCGGTTTTTTTTTACTGAGTGCCCGTCTCTTTTGCAAAAAGCTGCCAGGCAGCTTCAGCTTTTGCTGCATCAAATTTTCCATTGAACACAACCAGCCTGTATTTTAATGTATAAGTCTTGCCAGGTTCGAGCAACCAGTCTTTATCTTTTGTCGTAGCGAAATTGGCAAATACATCACCCCTGCCACCATTGGCTTTTTTATCCCAAATGCGCAGGGGTTCCGGGTGATTGTAATTCGAAGGATGCGAGAGCATAACTATGCCGCCTTCATCATTCCCGGGCAATTCGCCATATACAATGATCCATTTTGCTTTTGTGTTGTCTGTATTGTCTCTTGTTTTCCCTTCAGAGGTCAGCATTTCGGAATTGTCCTTGTTCCAGTATTCTGTGGCCCGCCAGCCCAACCCGGCATACCGGTAGGCTACGATCAGCAACGGACTTTGCGATGCGCATTGCATTGTTGAAGTGATATCAACAACATAATAATTCTCTGCTTTGTTCGGGTTATAGACTTTTACTGTTTGCCATTCATTCAGGGCCACTTTTTCACTGCCGTCTTTTTTAAAAACCACATGTTCGTGAAGGGCAGTGTACCCGGCATATTGCTGGTTGCTGTTTTGCGAAGTGAATTTGGCAAAACGAACTGTGCCCTGGCGTCCCCTGATATTCCAGAAGTCAACCGTATCATTTTCAAAAACAGTATGTGTCCAGGGATTCCAGATGCCGTAATGATGATAATGATCGGGTGGCTGAATTCTCGTCAGCACCTGCCCGTTGGGTGCATACAGCGGGTGGATAAAACCGCTGCGTTTATAATTGCTGTCCTGCCCGGCAGGGGGATAAACAGTATTGAACTGGTAGGTAAGTAATTTTTTTTCACCTGAAGAGATAGTCAATACACTATCTACGTTGATTTTTACTCCGGGGATTATATTGGTTTTCTGGGCAAAACAAACATATCCCGAAAACAAGACAGTTATGACTATTGCTGGTGCTTTCATAATTTATCTATTTTAAGGCCAATACCACAACACTGGTGCCCGGTAATTTCATTGTTATTTTATTTCTTTCCAGCTTTGCATCATTATAAGTAGCCGGTACAATTTTATGAGGATTACTGAAAGTATTGTGGTCCTGCATTTTTTCTGACTTTAAGATTCGTCCAGATACGCTGCTGTAACCAGCGCCGTTTACATTGATCGTAACCGTATGCTCTTTGTTCGGATCAATATTCACCACCGAAATATGCGTTACCCCATTTTTATCTTTTGAAGCCGAAACACTCAGGGCTTTGAGTTTTTCATTTTCCAAAACATAATCCGGGCTGTTGACTGTCACCGGCAGCATCACGGCATCATGATGCACATTGTACATCTCCATGACATGATAGGTGGGTGTTACCAGCATTTTATTCCCTTCTGTCAATATCACCGCCTGCAGCACATTGATGATCTGTGCCAGGTTGGCCATTTTTACCCTGTCACAATGATTGTTGAAGATGTTTAAAGTAGTGCCGGCAATCATCGCATCCCTCATGGTGTTTTGCTGAAATAAAAAAGCCCCGTTGGTTCCCTGCACCACATCATACCAGCCACCCCATTCATCCACAGCCAGGTGCTTTTTCTTTTCAGGGTCATACTTATCCATTATTTTGCTGTGTTTCGTCACCAGCTCTTCCATTAGCAAAGCTCTTTGCATGGTGGTGAAATATTCTTTTTCAGTAAAGTCGGTTGATGATCCTTTTTTATCCCAGTCAATCACCGAATAATGGTGTAGTCCTAAGGCGTCAAACATTTTCGGGGGCAGGTTTTTCATCAATACTTCAGTCCAGTGATAATCATCATCTGAGGCACCCGAGGCGATGCGGTATATTTTATCACTGTTGACCCAATCCGTCATAAAGGTGGCATACTGGCGATACACATTGGCATAATGTTCAGCTGTCATATTTCCGCCACAACCCCATGCTTCATTGCCTAACCCCCAGAAAGTCACTTTCCAGGGTTCTTTCCTTCCGTTCTTTTCCCGAAGGTCTGGCATCGGGCTGCTGCCTGCAGGGTGGTTGGTGTATTTGATCCAATCGGCCAGTTCCTGCGGTGTTCCGCTTCCCACATTGCCACTGAGGTAAGGTTCTGCTCCAAGCATTTCACACATATTCAAAAATTCATTCGTGCCAAAGCTGTTGTCTTCTTTTACATTGCCCCACCAGACATTCAGGATCGATGGACGATCTTTTTTAGGTCCTACACCATCACGCCAATGATAGGTGTCCGCAAAACATCCTCCCGGCCAGCGCAATACCGGTACTTTTAATTTTTTCAATGCTTCCAGTACATCCAACCTGATTCCATCAATATTGGGAATAGTTTTACTGGTATCGCCAACATAAAAACCTCCATAAATGCAATGCCCAAGGTGTTCGGCAAAATGACCATAGATATTCCTGTTGATCGTGTCTTTTCCTTTATCGGCATCTATGGTTACTGAATTGACCCCCTGCCCGGCGTTTTCATCTTTCTGGTTGCATGCAACAAGAAAGCATGAAGCCATCAGCGAAGCAAACAATAATTGTAGTCTCATACGAATTTGTTTGAATTCTATTTAAAACAAGATTTACTGAATAGTTATTTGTTTTGATAACACAGAACCGCTTGTTGTTTTGTTTGACACTCCGGGTTGTCCGCCTCCCACACTCACCTGGATCTTTCCGGATGGCTGGTAGGTTTTGCCTTCTTCATTTACCAGCGATAGTTGTGCTGCGGTAAGTGTAAATGAGATGGTTTTGGTTTCCCCGGCTTTTAAGGCGATACGTTTGAATCCTTGTAATGTTCTTACAGGTGCTTTGCCTGAAGCATCAGGATGAGAAACATATAACTGAACTACTTCCTCACCATCCCGCTTGCCGGTATTCTTTACTGTCACCGATACTTTGGCATTACCTCCCTTTCTGAGCAGGGAAGGCAATTGAAGGTTACTATAAGTAAACGTGGTATAACTCAGGCCATATCCAAAAGGATACAGCGCTTCTCCTTTGAAGTATCGGTAAGTACGGTTGGTCATATCATAACTCATGAAATCTGGCAGATCGCTGTCGCTTTTGTAAAAAGTCACCGGCAGGCGGCCTGCGGGGTTATAATCCCCAAATAAAATATCTGCAATGGCGGTGCCGGCACTTTGCCCTCCATACCAGGCGTTCAGGATAGCCGGGAGATTTTCACTTTCCCATGGAGTGGCAATGGCGCTGCCCGTCATCATCACAAACACAACCGGTCTTCCCGTGGCATGCAAAGCTTTCATCAGTTCTGTTTGCACGGCCGGTAAAAGAATGGTCGTTCTGTCGCCGCCATTGAAACCGGGATAATCCACCCGCATTTCTTCTCCTTCCAGTTGCGGGGAAATGCCGCCGACATAAATGATCGCATCAGCATCTTTCACCCGGTTGGCTAGCGCCGCGAAATTTGTTTTTTCATAATTACCTGTTCTTAATCTCACATTGGCTTTGCCTTCTCCCTGCCAGTATTCCAAAACGATCTTGTAAACAGAATCTTTTTTTGTTTGCAGTCTGTAAGTGCGGGCACCCCAGCGGTTGCGCTGCCAGGCATCTAATACCTGCCGGTCATTGATGAGAAAGCGATAACCATCGTCGGCTTCCACTTCAAATGTTATATCGCCGTCTTTCGCTGCTTTGAAATGAGTACTGTAGCGGGCAGAAAAATTATTGGCTTTTATTCCTCCTGTCATTGCTTCCCCTTCCTGCCAGAAATTATCAATGGTCTTTTCCATTTGAACACCAACCGCTACGCCTTTCAATTCCCTGTTATCAAAATATTCGGCATTAAACCCTTGTTTACCTTCCCAGCTAAACTGGCCGCTGATATCTGCATAGGCCAGCAATGTGTCATTGGTGAAATTGACAGCTTTTTCATATGCCACTTCAACTTGGCTGCCGAGTTTCTTTTTTATGCCCTGCAAAGCTGTGACGACTTCGGAAGGAATACCGTTATAATTGCCCAGCACAGCGATACTATTATCTGCATTGGGGCCGATCACAGCAATCTTCTTGATTGTTTTTTTCAGGGGTAAAGTGTTATTCTCGTTTTTCAACAGCACCATTGACTGTTGTGCCATTTTCAGGGCATGAGCTTTATGCGCCGGGGCTTCGAGTGCAGACGAAGGGGTCTGTGCATATTTCACCATCGAAGGCGGATCAAACATGCCGAGACGATAACGGATGGTGAATAAACGGCGAAGTGAAATATCGAGTTGCTCTTCTTTGATGAGACCCAGCTTCACCCCGTTGTATAAAGTGTAATACACCGAAGTGCCGCATTCAATATCGGTGCCGTGCATCACGGCATCTACGGCAGCAGACACAGAGTCTTTGTGGGTTTTATGATACTTAAAGAAATCATCTATCGCCCAGCAATCACTGGTAACATAGCCGGTAAATTTCCATTGTTTGCGCAGGATGTCATTCATCAGCAGGTCGCTGGCGCAACATGGTTGGTTATACACGGCATTATAAGCACACATCACCCCGGCCACATCCGCTTTTGTGATCAGTTCTTTAAATGCAGGTAGATAGGTGTCCCACAGATCGTAAGGACTGGCATTGAAATTATCAGAGTGGCGGGAAGGTTCAGGACCACTGTGCACCGCATAGTGTTTGGCACAGGCTGCTGCTTTCCAGTATTTCGGATCATTGCCCTGCAAGCCTCTTACAAAAGCAGCGCCGAGTTTAGCAGTAAGAAAAGGATCTTCACCATAGGTTTCCTGTCCCCTTCCCCAGCGGGGATCACGGAAGATATTGATGTTGGGTGTCCAGTAAGTCAATCCTAAATATCTTTCATTCGTTCTTCCCAGTTCAATAGCTTTATTATGCACCGCTCTTCCTTCCGAGGCTGAGTAATCAGCCATTCTCTTCAGTGAAGTGGTGTCCCAGGTGGCGGCCATGCCAATCGCCTGCGGGTAGGAGGTCACCCGGAAAGGAGTTCTCGCCACACCGTGCAACACTTCATTCCACCAGTCATATGCCGGGATGCCCAGCCTTGGTATGGCGGGTGCCGCATTCAGCATTTGTTTCACTTTTTCTTCCAGTGTAAGCCGGCTCACCAGGTCATTCACTCTTTGCTCAACAGGAAGTTTGGGATTCCACATCGGGAATGATTTGTACGCAGCATTCTGGGCCGATACATTCATTGATGCGATGCAAAAAAGTGGAAGAATGATCCTTTTCATTGATATTATTTTTGGGCAGTGAGTGTTTGAATGCTTCCGTCAGGGTTATATTTCAGTTCAGTCACTTTAACATTGCGCAGGTGGGTTTCACCACTGAGCTGCACATCATGATAGAACAAATACCATTTTCCGTTTACTTCCACAATAGAGTGGTGGTTGGTCCAGCCTTCAACGGGATTTAAGATCACACCCTGGTAGGTGAAAGGTCCATAAGGATTGTCGCCGGTGGCATAGCAAAGGAAATGGGTATCGCCTGTAGAATAACTGAAATAGTATTTGCCATTGTATTTATGTATCCAGGCTGCTTCAAAAAAGCGTTTGTCATTATCTTTTTCGTTGAAAAGATTGCCGTTTTTGTCAACTAGCTTCACTTCTTTCACCGTTTCTGCAAAGCTTTTCATATCGGGATTAAGTTTAGCCATACGGGGCAGGATGGCCAGCTCTTCCGGCTTACGATTGCCGGCAGCGGAATCATATTTATTGTTGTTCCAGCGTTGCAATTGCCCGCCCCAGATGCCGCCGAAATACATATAGTAAGAACCGTCATCATCTTTGAAAACGGCAGGGTCAATACTGTAACTGTTTTTGATGGGTTCTTTTTCAGCGGTAAACGGGCCTTCGGGTTTATCGCTAACGGCTACACCGATCTGGAACACATCCTGTTTGTTTTTTACAGGGAAATAGAAGTAATATTTTCCATTGGCAAATGCGGCATCAGGAGCCCACATTTGACGTCCCGCCCATGGAACATCTTTGATATGCAGGGCCAGACCATGATCAGTGACAGGCCCGCCGATAGAATCCATGGACAGCACATGATAGTCCATCATATTGAAATGGCTGCCGAGATCATCTTGCGGAGTGCCGGTGGCAGTATCATGTGAGGGATAGATATAAATACGACCGTTATAAACATGGGCCGAGGGATCAGCCGTATAAATATGTGACACCAGCGGCTGTGATAAATATTCTTTTTTTGCCACGCCGTTCTTTACCTCGGGCTGATCGTTTTTCTTTTCGTTGTTACAACCCAGCAGTATAGCTGAAGCTGCAATTGTTGCGAATAGTAATTTCATTGGTTTAATATTTATGCTGTTTTATCATTTGATAACTCTTGTTTCCGGCGGGCCGAGATAGGAGGGTTTCACTCCACCGAAATCGAGCACTAATTTCTGTAACACCACCCCGGGGTTCACCATCCAGTATTTCACGGTATGTTTACCGGGTTTGGCAATGAAATGCCGGCTGGGTTTGTTAATGATATTTTCTGCCACCCATTTATACATGATGCCACCTTCTGTTGGACGGGTTTCTTTGTTGATGCTGATGATCTGCGGTTCTTCATCATCCACTGAAATGGCAAACTGCAATCCATTAGCAGTACTATGAAAATTCAGCGTGGGGGAGAAATAGGTTTGTATGCTGAATGAATCTTTACTGTAAGAATAAAATTCATATTGCAGGTGCGACGCATTTTTTCCGGGTTTTTGTTCGGCCGCTGTTACCGGGAAAGGAGTGACCGCTGATCCCGTTCTGCCATGATCGGGCAAAATTTTCCAGGTGATGCCGTTTGTGTTGATGGCTTTACTGAAATGATGAGCTTCGATGGAGACATAGCCATCGTTCTCATAAAAACTATTCGCAACCATAGTAGCCGGTATGTTTGCCAGCGAATTTTTTTCTACAGCATGAATTTTCACATCTGCCGGTAAAACTGAATCCGGGGGCACATAATATACTCTTGGCATCCTGTTTTGAGGCGGCTGTTGCCAAGACCGGTAACCAATATGCGTCTGGCTCATCATGTGGTTCCATTTACCATTGTTCAGGCGATGATATTCCAGCGTAATCAAAGAATCTTTCAGGTAAAGTTCTTTTGCTTTATCAGCAAGAAAGTTTGCATTAGACTGTTTTCTTTTTGCCGAACTATGATTTAGCGCAACATATAAGTACATTTCATACAAATTGCTCATTGCTTTTACCGGGTGCAGTACCAATTGAAAATAAGCATCCCTGCTGGCTGAGGGCAGGATGCTGTTTATGCTTTCAGCCTTCATGTAAAGAGATGTATACTCTTCCGTCACTCTTTTAAATTCATCATAATTAGAAAGGTGAAAAGTGGTTGAATCCAGTAACTCGGGTTTTCTCCTTCCGTTATACTTTCCATATTTGGACAGAATATCTGCAATTTCTTTTGCATGTTCTTTTCCAAACTGTTCAGCCGCCCATTGCTCAGTATATTTCTGAAGGTCATCGGCACCGATCTTGTCCGGGTTCCAGGCATAATCACACCAAAAAGAAATAGGGAATTCCATCGGTTTAATATCGCCTACATTCACGATCCAGATATCTTTTACGCCATATTGCCAGGCCAGGTGCATTTGCTCCCAGATGCGGGGCAGCGGGTTTGTATTAAGCCATTTATAATTCCTGGGTCCGCCGACATAATCAAAATGATAATAAATGCCGTAGCCGCCTTTTCTTTTTGGTTCATTCAGTTTAGGAAGTTTTCGGATATTTCCCCAGTTGTCATCGCACAGCAGCAAAGTAACATCATCCGGTACCCGCATTCCTTTATCATAATAATCCTGCACTTCTTTATACAAAGCCCATAGTTGCGGAGTTTCGCTGGCGGGTTTTCCGGTCACTTCTTTAATGATCTCCCGCTGGTCTTTCACAATTCTTTCCAGCAAAGCTGTTGCCGTTTCCCTGCTCATGGGTTCATCACCATCACCCCTCATTCCCACACTGACAATTTTTTCATTCCATGCTCTCTCCATGCCGCCTTTCCAGTATTCTTTCAGCCCGGCTTCGGTGCTGTCATAATTCCATTTTCTTCCTTTGCCATAATATTTCCATTCTTCATGTGCCCGCATCAATGGTTCGTGGTGCGAAGTGCCGATTACAATTGCATAATCATCTGCTGCTTTAATATTCAGCGAATCGTCGTAATAAAACGCATTGCCCCACATGGCCGGCCAGATATAATTGGCTTTGAGCCGGAGCATGAGTTCAAATACTTTTGAATAGAATTGATGATTGAAACCACCGAATTTTTCTTTGCTCCAATTGCTCAGGCAAGGGGCTTCATCATTGATAAATATGCCCCGGTATTTTACTTTCGGCGCATCCATGATCAATTTGTTTGCTTTTACATACAGCGCTGTTTTCTTTTTCGCCGGCACATCTGCCCACCAATACCAGGGTGAAACCCCGATTTGTTTTGATAATTCAAAAACACCAAAAGCGGTTCCTCTCCTGTCGTTGCCAATAACCAGCAATGCTTGAGGTGAAGTTTTAGTCAATGACGAAATACTTTGTACCTGGTAAGCTTCCCATTTTCCTTTGATGGTTGCTGTTGAAATTTTCTTCTGCTGTATTACCTGCTTAACCAGGGAGGACTTATCCAGTGAACCGATGATGATGGCTTTCCCTTTTATATCACCCAATGAAGCGGTGATAACCGGTATTCTCTTCCCTGTCACCATTTCGATATCATGTTGTAAAAACTCTGCCGATTTTCGTACTACAATATGATCGTTCGGGTCAACGTAGATGCTGCAGTCTGTAAGCAAAAAGGAACCGGCTTCCTTATTGGCAGAAATAATTTGTCCTGCTGAAATAATAGAAAACAAAAGCGAAACCGATATGAGAAAAATTCTTTGTTTCATTTGTATTATGTAATTCCCCTCAAAGGGGCAGATGTTAAAAACCAATACTATTACCGCCATCCACCGGCAGCACCACACCTGTGATGAATTTAGCAGCATCACTAGCCAGGAAATAAGCTGCTTCGCCAATATCTTCAGGTTCTCCCATGATACCCATCGGGGTTCTTCCAAATACTTTTGCTTTTCTTTCCGGGTCACTATCCAGCGCCTTTGCCGTCATTTTAGAATAAATAAAACCGGGTGCAATTGCATTGACACGGATGCCATTTGGTGATAATTCAACCGCCATAGCCCTTGTCATACCATCAATCGCTGTTTTGCTTGCTGAATAGGCGATCACTTTTGGTAAGCCGTATTGCGCCGCCATCGAGCTGATGTGGATGATGCATCCTGATTTTCTTTCCAGCATATGCTTCACCACTTCGCGGCTCATTACAAACACAGCGGTCAGGTTGGTGGTGATCACATTCTGAAATTCTTCATCAGTTACCTCGATGATTTCTTTTTTCTGGTTAATGCCGGCATTATTTACCAGGATGTCTATTTGACCAAATTTCCACAGCACATCTTTTACAAAACCAGGGATAGCAGAAAGATTACTTACATCGCAGGTAATGGCATGGCATAAGGCGCCAAGCTTTTCCTTTGCTCCATCCAGTTTTTGTTTATCCCTGCCGGCAATGATGGTTTCAATACCGCTCTTTACAAATTTTTCTGCAATAGCAAATCCAAGTCCTGAACCTCCTCCTGTAATAATGGCAACTTTTTTCGTAGTCATTTCTTTGATTTATATGTTCTCAATTTCCCGGGGCAAACAACACCCGGATGCTTCTATAATGCTCCAACGTTTTATCAGGCTGTTCGTATTGGGCGGGAATCGGCATTTTTGAAAAGGTCTGAAAATAAAGCAGGCATGCATTTCTCCACCACACTGCATCGTTGAGCTGAATGTTCAGCAATTGTTTCACCTGGACAAAACGATCTTTGTCAATAAATTTTTCCAGGCTGTTCCATTGTTTAATTATAGATTTAACAGAGTCAACACCTGTGTTGTACCTGTAGCAGAGTTCATTCCACAAGCTGCGGCCCGATTTCATTGTATGGTTCCATGACGCATGATGAAACCAGAGCAGGTAATCGTCAGGACAATTATTGATGTCCTCAAACTGTTTTCTTACTTCTGGTTTGTATTGTGCCAGCGCATTCGTTCCTTTTGCTGTTCTGTCAAAGCCGACTCCAAAACTATCGGCACGATGATAATACACAGGGTTCCAGTCAGGCCTGTTTAAAGTATTGCCCCATGGCATCGGCCCGTAATGATGACCGTTATACATGATATGAGTCAGTCCTAACGGGGTCATATAATTCACCAGTGCCTCATGGGAATTAAGCATGATTTTTTGGATGCCAGTCACCGCCTTTTTATCGTTGCTGAATGTCTGCCTGATCCATTCTGTTGCTATTGTTGCTGAAGACAGTTCATGATCCCAGCTTAGTCTTCCGAGTGCATACCAGTTGGCCTGTGCAAAAGGATGCCCGCACCAGTTAATGTCGTTGCCGATATTGCTCACGCCGGCCATGCCTGTCAGTTCATGGTCGTCAAGGGTGCCGTCAATCACTTTGGCAACCATGGATCCTCTTCCTTTCGTGTAGGTATCGGCTTCGAGGACTTCTTTAAACCAGGGGGCTTCATAAAATAAATGAGTTCCCTGGCCTACGTATTCTTGAGTAAGTTGAAACTCCATCATCAGCGGAGTTTTTGGCATAGCGCCAAATAAGGGAGAAAAAGGTTCCCTTGGCTGAAAATCTATGGGGCCATTTTTCACCTGTACCATCACATTCTTTCTGAATTTCCCATCCAATGGCTGAAACTCTTCATAAGCTTGTTTGAACCGGTCATTCGATTCCGGGTTATACACAAAAGCCCTCCACATCACTATTCCACCATAAGGAGCAACTGCGTCAGCCAGCATATTGGCGCCGTCTGCATGATTTCTTTTATAGTCCTGCGGACCCGGCTGTCCTTCGCTGTTAGCTTTCACCAGAAAACCTCCAAAGTCGGGGATGATGGAGTAAATTTCTTTTACTTTTTCTACCCACCATTGCCGGACAGAATCATTCAGGGGGTCGGCCGTTTTCATTCTGGCTAATTCGATCGGCGCACTAAACCTTGCCGTGAGGTAAACTTTTATACCATAGGGACGAAACACATCGGCAAGGGCTTTTACTTTTTCAAGCCAGGTTTTTGTCAGTATGGTGGCGTTTGCATTTACATTGGTGAGCACAGTTCCATTGATGCCTACTGAGGCATTGGCTCTTGCATAATCAATATATCTTTTGTCAATATAGTTGGGCAGTGTGTGCCAGTTCCAGATAGAGAAGCCGGCATAACCTCTTTCCACAGTGCGGTTCAGGTTGTCCCAATGATTCAGTAAGCGCAGTTTAAGTTTGGGTGATGAAATGATACGAAGGTTGTTGACAGGCTGATGGGTTTGCAGCAACCGCAAAAAATGAAAACTGCCATACAATACACCCACTTCACTGTTGCCGGTGATAATAATACATTTCTTGCCGGCTATGGTTTTGGTTACAATAATGAAGCCTTCCTGGTTAATTTGCTTTAATTCATTTTGCAAACCTGCTTTGGCAATTTGCGCAGACGAACTGTTGCCGATAATAACCGTGCCGTTGCTGATAAGCGATGTTAACGGCGTCTTTCTTTGCAAAAGACCATTTAGCCCGTTCAGTATTTCTTCTTTGGCAGCCAGCAGGGTGGGGGATGAGCCGCTGAAGTGTATGCCGGTGATTTGCTGTTTATAACTGGTCAGCAGGGTTTTGTTTTCAACAGGGTTATACCTCAGCCATAAATTATAGCCATCTTCAGCATACAACTGTATAAGAACAAAGAAACAGGTAAATATCAGTACAACTTTTTTCATACTGGCAACAAATAGATATTTAATAAAACTATTTTCCCTTTTTCAGGGACGATTTTCGGACGATAAGGTTGGAACGGACTACAATGGTATTGGTATGTTTGATATTGGAAAGGCCTTTCAGGTGGTTGATCAGGTTCCGGGCCGCAATCTCACCCATATCAATGCCCGGGTAATCAATCGTAGTTAGCTGCGGTTCGATGATCTTTCCGATAGCATCGTTGTTAAAACCGACCACTGCGATGTCTTCCGGTATCCTCACCCCATGCTCTTTTAATGTTTGCATACATACGGCAGCTGAGAAATCGTTGGTGATGAAAGCTCCGTCTGGCAATGGGTTCATTTTCATGATCTGTAATGCCGCTTCCACCCCGCATTGCTCACTCAGGTCTTTGATCAATACATAATCTTTATTAAATGAAATGCCATTGTCATACAAAGCGTCTGTGTAACCCTGGTGACGCTGGGCATACACGTTACGTTTTAAGCTGGCGGTAACCAGTACAATACGTTTGCATCCTTGTTCGATAAGGTGTTGCGTGGCCTGGTAACCGCATTTATAATTGTCAATGATCACTTTGGTGCTTTCGCTTTGCTCTTCCACCCTGTCAAAGAAAATGACAGGGATGCCTTTTTCTTCATATTCCTTAAAATGTTCCAGCCCGTTGGTGTCAAAAGCGAGGGAAGCAATCAGGCCATCTACCCGTTTGTGAAAAAGGTTAGTGGCGTTGGCGGCTTCCTTCTTATAGCTTTCTGAAGAGTGGGCAATGATAAGGTCATAACCGGCCTCCGTAGTAACTTTTTCGACGCCGGCAAGAACAGATGTAATGAAATTACTGTTCAACTCATGAACGATGACACCGATGGTGTTGGTCTTTTGTTTGCGCAGGCTGCTGGCAAATGTATTGTGACGGTAGCCCAGTTCTTTGGCAACATCCTGTATTTTTTTACGGGTATTTTTATTAATAGCAGGATGATCTTTCAGGGCCCTGCTTACCGTGGCCGAAGACAAAGAGAGCTTTTGAGCTATATCGTATATGGTCACGTCTTTTTTGAGCTTCATGCTGCAATCGGTTGCATAAAAGTCGCAAAAAAAAGTGAATTACAAAGTTTTGTTTTTTGCGGATGATTCCCGCACAATCAAATCAGATCGAAGAATGATGCTGTTTGTGCTTTTTATGTTTGATACGCCATTCAAATGATTAATAAGAGCTGTTACCGCAGCCTCACCCATACTGTAGCCAGGATAATTAACGGTGGTTAGATTTGGCTCCACCACCTTGCTGATAGGGTCATTATTAAATCCAACAAAGCCCATTTCATCCGGTATCCGGATGCCGGCATGTTTCAACCGAATCATGCAATGGGCTGCTGCCGTATCATTGGAAGCAAATACAGCATCAGGTCTGTCAGATGCCTTCATATTAAGTATATGTTCAGCCGCTTCCAGCCCGGCTTGTTCATTCAGTTTGCTCGTGTACAAAAGCTTTTCATCAAACTCAATATTATGGTCCTTTAACGCCTGTTTATACCCCCTTAATCTTTCCGAATAAACATTTCTCAGCATATTTCCTCCCAGGTGCATGATTCGGCTGTAACCCTTGTCCAGTAAGTGTTTCGTTACACTGTACCCGGCCTGGAAGTTATCAATACTGATGCTAATGCAATCCTCAGACTGAAATACCCGGTCAAAGAAGACAAGAGGTATACCTTTGGATAAAAATGGGGTCAAATGGTCAATGTTCTGGGTGTCAAAGGCAAGAGAAACCAGCAGGCCATCCACCCTTTTGTTGAACATAATATGTGCATTGGCCACTTCTTTCTCGGCGCTTTCCAGTGAGTGGCTGATAATTAAATTATATCCCTCCCTGTTGGCGGCATCTTCCATTCCTGCCAGTACCGTGGCTACAAAATAGCTGTTCAGCCTGTGAACGATCACCCCCAGTGTATGTGTCTTTTTGCTGCGCAAACTGCTGGCAAACAAATTAGAACGGTAGCCCAGTTCTTTTGCCGCTTCAAAAATTTTTTTACGGGTGTTCTTATTAATAGCAGGATGATTTTTCAGACCCCTGCTCACTGTTGTGGCTGAAATATCCAGGTGCCTGGCTATATCATATATGGTGATCTCCTTTTCTTCAGCCATCGTTTGTTCGTATTCAAACAAAGGAAATCATGTTTTTTTAAAAAAAAAATTGCAATCGGTTGCAATTTTCAAAAATTCCCCTATATTCGTTAAGCCAAGCACAAATTTCAATAATTGTTTACTAACCTAAACTGTGCTTTTGGCACTGCTGCTATATGAGAGAAGTTAAAAAAAACGTCCAGCACTTCCTGGCTTTACTGCCAGTTGCAATTGTGGTCTTTCATTGGGTGCCACACTACGTAATTCATCCTCTCGGTCTTATCAGTGATGCATAGTCTAGTCTAGGAGCTTTCCTCAGACTTAATAAATCAACTATTCTGTTTACTGCAAAACGATAAAAATGAAAAAAACTAAAAACCTCACAAAACTGATCTCAACAGTAGTGCGGAGAAAAACGACTGCTTTTGCTTCGCTGATCCTGTTTGGGTTACTTGCAACAGGATTCACTGCATTTACTCAAAATATTATTACGGGCAGGGTTACAAATGAACAGGGTAACCCGCTGGCACGAGCTTCGATCGTAGTAAAAGGAACCGCCAACGGGACAACTTCAAATGATAATGGTGTCTTCACTATTGCGGCTGTCAGGGGTGCAGTTCTTGTTATTTCAAGTGTTGACTATGAGGACCAGGAGGTTATTGTAGGGGACGCTTCAAATATCAATGTGCGGCTGATGGTTAAGGGTGGTGATCTGGGAGAAGTGGTGGTGATAGGTTATGGCACACAAAGAAAAAGAGACGTTACAGGTTCTACTATTACTGTTAAGGGAGAAACACTGAACGAAATAAAAGCTCCCAATATCTTTAACCAGCTTCAAGGAAGGGCTGCTGGTGTGGATATTGTAAGTAACAGCTCTCAAATTGGAGCAGCGGGCCAGATACGTATCCGGGGTAACCGTTCAATCACTGGAAATAACGATCCGTTAATTGTAGTAGACGGAATGGTTTACGGCGGAAGTGTAAATGATATTAATCCTGACAACATCTCCAGTGTTGACATTTTGAAGGATGCTTCAGCTACTGCTATTTATGGTTCCCGCGGTTCAAATGGTGTAATTATTATCACAACAAAACGTGGTTCCAACCAAAAAGCCGTAATTACATATAATGGTTTTGTAGGAGCCGTAAATGTTATTGACACTTACAGGTTGTTCAATGGCCAGGAATATGCCCAGTTTAAAGCGGATGCAGCGATTGGGAATTCTACTAATCCGCCAACTCCCGGCAATCCGGCTGGTAATAACCTTTATGCGCTGAGGCCGATAGAACAAACAAACCTTGCCGCTGGTATAAGCACGGACTGGCAGGACTTGTTACTGACAACAGGAATGAGAACCAGTCATGACGTAAATGTCAGGGGAGGTAATGAAAGAACGCAGTATTCATTTGGCGGTGGTTTTTACAGGGAAACCGGTGTAATTCATGACCAGGAATTAAATCGATTTTCATTTAATGTGAATATTGATCATAAATTGTCTGAGAGGATCAAAGTCGGGTTCACAAGTTTTAACACATTGCTCCGCTCAAACAGGTTGGGCACCAATGCGTATGGAGCTGCAACAAGGTTAGGCCCATTGTATAAACCGTATAATGACGATGGAACGATTAACATGAAGCCGGCCAGTCAACAGGGAGTGGATGATGCACAAATCAACCCGCTTACTTCTATTGGAAATAATCACCTGATAAAAGCATTTTCAAGGAGATACCAGTTCCAGCACAATTTTTATGCTGAAGTGAAAATACTCAGTGACCTTAAATTCAGGACAACATTTGGATATGGATGGTCGCAAACCTTTAACAGCAACTATACCGGACCCAACACTGTGTTTAATATCAACACCAATGTGGCAAATTCGCAGCTAAGCCAGCAGAATGCTGAAGGCTGGCAGTATACAATCAACAACTCATTCGAGTATAGCAAAACTTTTGCTCAACGACATAAATTACAGGCACAGGTTTTACAGGAAATTCAAAAGAACCATTTCAGGGCTCAGCAGTTTAATGGTGTAGGTGTTCCGGCAGATTTTATGCAGGACTATAATTGGCTACAGGTTAATACAATAAACCCGCAAAATGGCAACTTTAGTGAATCTGCTGTTATCGGGTATATGGGCAGGGCTATTTACTCTTTTGATGATAAATATTTATTGACCGCAACTGTGAGAACAGATGGAGCATCCGTATTGGCACCAGGTAATCAATGGGTAACTTATCCTGCCGTTTCTGTGGGTTGGAACCTCGATAAAGAAAAATTCCTGGAAAATGTGAATTTCATCTCAGCCTTAAAACTAAGAGCAGGTTGGGGAATTAGTTCTAATGCCGGCGTCAACCCTTATACTACGCTAGGCAGCCTTGGAACCAGTTTCTATAATTTTGGCCAGGGAACTACTATAGGAACCAACTATGTGAATGGTTACACCATTAATACAAGCCCTAATCCTTTACTTTCCTGGGAAAAAACCACAGGGTTGAATATCGGGGTTGATTTTGGATTATTCGGTAACCGTCTAACCGGTTCTATTGAATACTATAATACTAAAACCAACGACATTTTATTAAATCAAAGTCTGCCAAGAAGCAATGGGACTAATTCAATTTTAAGGAATATTGGTAAAACTGCTTCTAATGGTATGGAGATCACACTCAGCAGTGTGAATGTCAGAAGCAAAAATGGGTTTTCATGGCGCACTGATTTCAATGCTTTCTTCAACAGGGAAAAGATCGTAGCCTTACAGAATAACCTTCAGGCGGATCTTGCTAACGGTTGGTTTGTAGGGCATCCCATTACCACAATTTTTGATTATAAGAAATTAGGTATTTGGCAAACCAGCGAATCTGCACAAGCTGCTGTATATGGAGTAAAACCAGGTGATATCAAAATTGAAGATGTTAACAAGGATAATGCTATTACGGCTGCCGACCGGCAGATTGTTGGTAATTTCCAACCCGATTTTGTAGCAGGTTTAACCAATAATTTTCGATATAAGAACTTCGATCTGAATATAGTAATGTTTGGCCGCTTTGGGCAAAATGTTGCCGTCACTTATCTGTCTGCAGATGGCGGTGGTTCAGGTTATCCCTTCTTCATGAACAGCAGGGTTAACCAGCATAAAGTTGATTATTGGACGCCTACTAATCCTACCAATGACTTTCCTCAGCCTGATGCTGGTGTAGATGGTCTGCAGTTTACGTCCACATTGACATACAGGAATGGTTCCTTTATAAAGATCAGGACAATTGACCTCGGATATACGCTTCCTTCTACTTTGCTTGGCAAGGCCGGTATACAATCTTTGCGGGTATATGTTTCTGCACAGAACCCATTCATCCTTTGGGCTCCATTGGTTAGGGATGGCTTAGGCATAGATCCTGAGGGGAATGGTACCGGAAATGCAATCGGACCACAAGGTGGTGGTGCAGCGGCAGTACCTAATCGTGCCATTACAGTAGGAATGGGTGTGCCTCCGACCAGGCAGATTATTTTAGGGGTAAATCTGAGTTTTTAATTTTTTAAAATTATTACAATGAGACATAAAATTTTCATTTACAGCCTTGTTCTGGGAGTGATACTTTTCTCGGCCACTGGTTGCAAAAAGCTTTTAGAAGAGCAGCCAAGGACGGGTTTTACTCCTTCATTCTTCTCAACGGCCGATGGAATCCAGGGCGGTATTGCCGGTATTTATGCCAGCTTCCGGGGCCAATGGGCCACACAGATCTGGACTCAGCTATTTAATGGCGGTACAGATGAAAGTCTCCGTGGCGGATCTGTGGATAATTCAGCAGCACCCTGGATGATTTGGAATAATGCATTGATAAAAAGTAACCTTGATGCGTTTGCTGGTTTTTGGAACACATTATTCATTGACATTAATACGGCAAATGGTGTATTACAATTTGGAGCCGCAGCCGACATGCCTGCCGCTACCAAAACGCAGTTACTGGCACAGGCAAAATTTTTGAGAGGGTTTTGCTATTTTCATCTTGTCACAACTTTCGGCGCTGTTCCTTTGAAAACAACTTTCAGTACCACTGCTTCATCAGCAGATGCGCCTTCCCCATTAGCGGATGTATATGCGCAAATCATTAAAGATTTTACGGAATCAGCGGCTGACCTTCCTAATACTCCGGCTGCGGGCACTGGTAAACCTGCCACCAAGCCCACTGCATTGTATTTACTGGCCAAAACATACTTGTGGAGAGGATGGTCAACAGTTGCGCAGCCTTCAGACTTTGCCAATGCTTACACTACTGCAAAAGCATTAATTGATAATAGAGCAACTTATGGTTTAAGTCTTCAGCCTTATTTTGGAAATGTCTTCAGGGAAGGACAGGAATACAGTTCAGAAGTTCTCATGGTTATTGATCATACCAAAGACCTGAAATTCGGTCAGAATTCAGCAGTAGGTGCCGGAGCCACTAACGGACAGGAAAATAAATCGAATTTCTTCTGGCGTCCAAATTACCCGGTTATTAACGCAAATTACCCTGCAGGTGGGGGTGCCAACGTTACTTTAAGGGATACCAAAAATGGACGTCCTTTCATACGCCTGAGACCTAATACACGGTATGTAATGGATGTTGCATTTGCGAACAGGGCTACAGATTCAAGATATGACGGTACTTTCCAAACAGTATGGCTGTCTAACAGCGTGGCTGAATCAGTAACCGGAACCACTGGTGCAACTACTCCAAGAGGTACATTAATTAATGGTATAGATACCGCCATCTGGATGGCTGACAGGCTGGTTACGCCTGCTGAAAGAGCAGCCTTCAAAGGAATAATATTTGAGCCGAATCATTTACCCGGAGCAACTGTGCCTTATACAGCGGCTTTTTTCCCAAGCGTAAGAAAATTTGATGACTCCACCCGGGGCCACATGAATGACTATTCAGACAGGCCTTATATTTTATACCGCTTTGCCGATGTGTACCTGGTTGCTGCTGAAGCCGCCATCAAAGGCGGTGCTACTCTGCAGGATGCTGCCGATATGATCAATGTGCTGAGAACCCGGGCGGCATTCAAGCCAAACCAAACTCCACTTGAGTATGCTGCTGCAGTGGCAGCACAGCTCGTAACAGCAGGTCAAATGACCATTGATTTTCTTCTGGATGAAAAGAGTCGTGAGTTTTATGCAGAAGATTGTCGTTGGTGGGATTTATCCCGGACACAGAAACTGGTGGAACGTGTCTTGTTGCATAATGCTGAAGCACCAGGTGTGCAGCCTTATAATATGCTAAGGCCAATTCCTCAATCACAGATTGACCTGGTCACAGAGGGACCACCATATCCGCAAAACCCGGGTTATCAATAAAGCTAATATGATAAAGGAAAAATAGTAATTAGCAATCCAAGTTGAAAACCGGGGAATAAGTATTAATCCTCGGTTTTCACTTTTTAAAAACGATTCCTGAGCTCTCAATAAAAACAGATTACCACCGATCCATTCCGGGTGAATGTGATGATTAGTTGCTGATAAAGGGCTTAAATTTGAAAGAATTTTTTTGTCTTTTTTGCAGATGAATATAGGAGGTGATATCACATGAAGTTTGTAGCAAATTATATTTTCAAATGGTTACTTGTTGTTCTCTTCATTTGTGGATGTAACAGCAATAAAAAAGTAACTGATGAGCCCAGGGGGGCAGAAAACATGGCCTATAAATGGGGCAAAATTGCCCTTGAAGCAACAGCGAATGATACAGAAAAATTCAGGCCACGCCCCACTGTCACTTCCAGGATACTGGGCTTGGTATGGACTGCCGTATTTGACGCCTGGTCGAGGTATGATGACAAAGCCATACCGGTTTATCTCCGGGGTGTAGAACGGGTTCCCGAAAACGAAAGAACATTAAAGAATAAAGAAACGGCAATAAGCTTTGCAGCTTACCGGGCTATGCTTACTTATTACTTTTCAGATTCGGTAATGCTTCGAAGTAAAATGATAGAATTTGGCTTTGATCCTGCCAACACCTCACTTGACCCTACAACACCTGCCGGGATTGGTAACCTTGCCGCAAAGACTGTGATTGAGTCACGGATGGACGATGGCTCGAATCAGTCAGGAACACTGGCGGGGTCAAATGGAAAAATGTACTCGGATTATACTGGCTATAGACCTGTAAACAGTGCTGACACTTTAAATGATGTCATTCGCTGGCAACCTAAGTATTTTTCGGATGACAAGGGTGGAAAATTTGCACCGGGATGTTTAACTCCTCATTGGGGCAAAGTAAAGCCTTTGTTGGTTGATTCAGGAAGCCAGTTTCGCAGCCAACCACCACCTGTAATTGGGTCAGACCAACTGGCTAATGAAGTAAAGGAAGTAGTTGACCTGCAGGCAAACATCACAAACGAACAAAAAGCCCTGGTGGAATTTATGCGTGATGGCCCAAAGTCTGTCCAGCAGGCCGGGCATTGGTTCATATTTGCACAGGACGTTTCGGTAAGAGATAATCATACCCTGGATGAAGATGTCAAAATGTATTTTTTAGTAGAGGCCGCAGCCATGGATGCTTTTATTGCCTGTTGGGACACAAAAATGGAGTATGATTTTGCCCGCCCCTATACGTTGATACATTACTATTATAAGGATAAAAAGATCAAAGGATGGGGCGGCCCTGGAAAGGGAATGATTGAAATGAATGGGCAGGAATGGCGTCCTTATTCTCCTGAAACTTTTTTATGTCCTCCATTTCCCAGTTACGTTTCAGGTCACAGTACCGTTAGTGCGGCTTGTGCTGAAGTGCTAAAGCTATATACCGGGAATGACCATTTTGGCATTGAAGTAAATCGTAATCCCGGAGAAATGACAGAACCGGATAATATTGGCCCGGAAGTCACCCTGAAGTTTCCAACCTTTACAGAGACGGCAAATATGGCCGGCATATCCCGTGTGCTGGGAGGTTATCATATTCAATGTGAAAACCTGGAGGGGCTGAAGATGGGGAGAAATGTGGCGGCCACCATCTGGAAAAAATATTTATATTATACGGGCCAACAAATCTGAATAGTTTAAAAACGTAGTATGAATTCAAAGAGATTGCTTTTTGCACTCACCGCACTTTTCCTTGCAGCTTTCATCACAACAGCCATACCGGGTTGTAAGGGAAAAAATAAAGAAACGGACGATACTGCTTCTGTTGATCCTGTATTTAAAAAAGTTTCTTCATCACACAGCGGCATCGCATTTACCAACCTTGTTGATGAAAATTACCAGCGAAATTATTTTGACACATTTGCGTATGTGTATAACGGCGCCGGTGTGGCAACCGGAGATATCAATAATGACGGACTGGTAGATATTTATTTTACCGGTAATGAAGTGCCCAATAAACTTTACCTTAATGAAGGGAGCCTGAAGTTCAAGGATATTACCTTATCGGCAGGCGTTGATGGGGGTAATGGCTGGCACAACGGCGTTACGATGGTGGATATCAACAATGACGGGTGGCTCGATATTTATGTTTGCCGGGGTGGATTCAGGGATACTGATGATGAAAGGAGAAATCTGCTGTACATCAACCAGGGTGATCTCACCTTTAAAGAACAGGCAAAAGAATATGGCCTGGATGATGATGGCTATTCCCAGCATGCCGTGTTCTTTGATATGGACAATGACAATGACCTTGATATGTATCTGAGCAGCCGGCCTGATTCATTTTATCTAGGGTTGTCAAGAATGGTTTCAGGAAAAAGAGATCCCCCTGAGAAATGCAGGAATAAGCTTTTCAGAAATGACAATGGGCGGTTTGTTGAAATTGGGAAAAAGGCCGGCATCAGTAATTCTTACGGGTATGCATTGTCGGTTATTGCTGCTGATCTGAACAATGATGGCTGGCAGGATATTTTTATTTCTAATGACTATGCGGATAATGATTACTTTTTTATCAATCAAAAGAATGGCACCTTCAAAGATGAGGTGAAATCAATGACGAATCACCTGTCTCTCTTTTCGATGGGTGCAGATATTGCCGATATCAATAATGACGGGTTTGAAGATATTATCGTAATGGAAATGCTGCCCGAGAATTATAAGCGGTCAAAAGTATCCATGCCGCGGATGGATGTGGAGGGCTTTTGGGCCATTGTGGATAGCGGGTTTCATAAGCAATACATGCACAATGCGCTTCACCTGAATCATGGCAATGGTTTTTTCAGCGATGTGTCGCAAATGGCAGGTGTTTCAAAAACGGAGTGGAGCTGGGCAACGCTTGCCTCCGATTTTGACAATGACGGTAACAGGGACATTTTTGTTGCCAATGGTTACCGCAGGGATCTGTTTGATGGTGATATAGGGCAAAAGCAGGAGATGTATATCAGGGCTAATATGCATAAGTATAAATCTCCTGAAGAGATGTTTGAAAAGGGCTTTAAGGATTATATTAATGTTTACGACCCTATCAAAGTCAGGAACTACCTTTTCAGGAACAAAGGAGGATTGCAGTTTGAGAATGTGTCGCAGGCATGGGGTTTCAGGGATAGCACTTTTTCCAATGGCGCTGCCGTAGCTGATTTTGATAATGACGGTGACCTTGATATTGTTATCAATAACCTGGATGAAGTATCTGAGCTGTATGAAAATGTTACCAATTCAAAAAACAATTACCTTAAGATCAAGCTGGAGGGGCCTGATAAAAACAGGGATGGGATTGGAGCTAAAGTTGCTTTGTATTATGATGGGAAAATGCAGCAATTCTTTCAGCAAAAAACAGTGAGGGGTTATCTTTCTTCTAACGATCCCGTTGTTCATTTTGGCATCGGTAAAAAGGATAAAATAGACAGTGTTGTGGTCATATGGCAGGACGGCAGATCAAATACGATACCAGCTATTTCTGCCAACCAGACATTGAAAGTGAATTATAAGGAATCTGCGCAGGGGATTGATCGTTCTCCCCGCTACGCACCTTTATTTGCGGAAGCTGCCGGTTTATTATCTGCGCCTTTTGTTCATAAAGAAAATAAATATGACGAATACGCCGACCAGGTTCTGTTGCCGCATGAGTTTGCCAGGAGCGGGCCATTCATTGCCACGGGGGATGTAAATGGTGACGGTGCAGAAGATTTTTTTGTTGGCGGGGCAAAAGACCAGGCGGGAAGTTTATACCTGCAACTGAATGGTAAATTAGTGAAGAAAGAGTTAGCTGTTTTTGAGGCCGATAAAAAATACGAGGACATGGGAGTCGTATTTTTTGATGCCGATGCCGATGGCGATCTTGACCTGTATGTGGTAAGCGGGGGAAGTGAATTTAATGAAGGCTCGGATATGTACCAGGACAGGTTGTACCTGAACGATGGCAAAGGAAATTTTGGTAAGACAGTTTTACCATCAACAGTCAGCAGTGGTTCTTGTGTGGCGGTTTTTGATTTTGACGGCGATGGCGACCTGGATATATTCAGGGGAGGGCAGGTTGTAGCTCATAAGTATCCCCAGCCACCTTTTAGTTATTTGCTTGTAAACGACAAAGGCCGGTTTGTTGATAAAACAAAAGAACTGGCACCCGGGATTGAAAGAGTAGGGATGGTGAAATCTGCTGTTTGGGCCGATCTCAACGGTGATAAAAATGCTGAACTGGTAATTGCAGGGGAGTGGATGCCGGTAAAAGTTTTTACCTATGCCGCGGGTAAAATGAAGGATGTTTCATCAGATTACGGTTTTGAATTCACGGAAGGCTGGTGGGATAAATTAATTGCGGAAGATATTGATGGGGATGGGGACATCGACCTGGTTGCCGGTAATCTTGGAGAGAACTACAAATTCCAGGCGAGCAGGGAGAAACCGTTTGAAGTCTATGCAAAGGATTTTGATGGCAATGGCACTAACGATATTTTTCTCGCCAAGCATTTGAAAGATATTGTCGTGCCGATCCGCGGACGGGAATGCACTTCGCAGCAATGCCCGATGATTGCGCAGCGTTTCCCAACTTACCTGTCTTTTGCAGAAAGCGATCTTTTTGGCATTTTAGGGGCAGAGGAAATGAAAACAGCTTTACATTACAAGGCCCATCTTTTTTCGACTGTGATCTTTGTAAATGAAAAGGGTAAATTCTCTCCAAAGAAGCTGCCATTGGAAGCGCAGCTTTCCACCGTCAACGGGATCATCGTAAAAGATTTTGACGGGGATGGTAAAAAAGATATTCTGATAGCCGGTAACAAATTTGACGTGGAAGTGGAGACAACGCCTGCTGATGCCTCCCCTGGTGTATTGCTGAAAGGACTTGGTAATCTTGAGTTCCAAAGCCTTAAACCATTGGAAAGCGGATTCTTTGCCCCCTATAACGTAAAAGATATCCAGGCTGTAAAAATGGGCGACAATTGGGCGGTTGTAGTGAGCTCCAATAATGACAGGCTCCGGATTTTTACTGGAAAGATGAAATAATTGAGGCGTGTGGAATTGATAAAAATGATAAAGGTTTTATTGATTGGCGGGGTAACTTTTTTGTCGCTGTTGATCACCGGTTGCAATAATGCCGGGCATCAAAAACAAAACAGGCTGGCCAACGCTTCAAGCCCATACCTGAAAGAACATGCAGATAACCCTGTTGACTGGTATGAGTGGGGACCTGAGGCGCTGGAAAAAGCCAAAAAGGAAAACAAGCCATTATTGATCAGCATAGGCTATTCTTCTTGTCATTGGTGCCATGTTATGGAGCAGGAATCATTTATGGATACGACGGTTGCAAGGCTTATGAATACATCATTTGTTTGCATAAAAGTTGACCGGGAAGAACGGCCTGATATAGATAATATCTATCTCCACGCATGCCAGCTTATGAATAATGGCAATGCCGGCTGGCCGCTCAATGCATTTGCCTTGCCAGATGGAAAGCCTTTTTTTGCCGGCACTTATTACACAAAAGATAACTGGATAAAATTACTGGAACAGATCGCTGACAGCTATGTTAACCGGAATAGCAAGGTTGTGCTGCAGGCAAATTCACTTACATATGGCATCGTTGATAACGATAGCTTGTTCTTACAGCCAGAAACCCCGGGTAAAAGTGTAAGCAAAGACTTGTATCAATCCTATTTTCAAAGTGCATACCAGCAATTAGATTTGAACAATGGTGGGATAAAAGGCCAGCAAAAGTTTCCGACACCTTCATTATGGGAGTTTCTTTTACAATATCATTACCTCGCAAAAGACAAAAAGGCTTTGGATGTAACAACTCATACACTTACCAAAATGGCCCTGGGCGGTATTTATGATCATGTTGGCGGCGGTTTTGCCCGATACGCAACGGATAGCAACTGGAAGGTGCCCCATTTTGAGAAAATGTTATATGACAATGCACAACTCATCAGCTTATATGCCCATGCTTACCAGGTTACCAAAAATGAATTTTTTAAGAATGTGGTACAGGAGACAATCAGGTTTATTGAAGATGAACTTACTTCTCCTCAGGGTGGTTTCTATAGCTCGTTAAATGCTGTTACAAAGGAAGGAGAAGGAGAATTTTATGCCTGGACATATAGTGAAGTACTGAAAGTCCTGGGGAGTAATGAGGGTAAGTTGATAGCAGAATATTTTAATATAGACCCGGCTGGAAACTGGAAGGAAGGTAAAAGTATTTTATATGCTAATAATACTCCTGAACAGGTTTCGGCAATAAAGGGTATTTCCGGTAACGATTTTCTTAATTCAGTTTTTGTGGCGAAGAACAAATTGTTAGAAAAAAGAAATACACGGGTTAAGCCTGTCGCAGATGATAAGATATTGACATCATGGAATGCTTTGATGCTGAAAGCGTTTGCAGATGCATATGCGGCATTTGGAAACCAGGATCACCTGAAAAATGCTTTGTCTCTTGCCGCTTTTCTTGAAAAGAATATGATGAGGGGAAGCGGGCATTTGTGGAGAATTTTCCAAAATGGAAACTCAGCTGTCAGTGGATTTCTTGATGATTATGCTTTTTTGGCCAAAGCGTACACGAGGCTTTATGAAGTCACATTCGATAAGCATTGGTTATCCCTTGCTGATAAGATCACTGGTTATGCCCTGGCCGATTTTTACGATAGCAAAACCGGGTTATTTTTCTACTCTTCCAAAAGGTCAGAAGAACTGGTGGTGAAAAAAAGGGAAGTGCTGAATAACGTGATGCCTTCATCAAATGCAGTGATGGGAGAAGTATTGTTTGCATTAGGTACATTCTTTCAAAACGAAGAATATCTCGAAAAATCCGCATTGATGATGTCGAGGATGGCAGGAAAGACCGGCGAAGTGATCACCGGCTCGCCGGGATGGGGCTATCTCGCCGGAATGATGTCATATATGAACTATGAGGTGGCCATATTGGGCAAGGATGCATTGCAAAAGAATTCAGCGCTTCAGCAAAATTATTTGCCCAATTGTTTTTTTATGGGAGGAAGGGAGGAGAATTTGCCTCTATTGGAGAATAAGCTCAGTGAAACCAACACTATGATATATGTGTGTACAAACAAGGTTTGCAAGTTGCCAGTTGAGGAACCTGCAAAGGCCCTGCAGCAGATAAAGTGAGAGGGTTTGGTATTGGGAGAAAGAACCGCAGCCAGGCTGAAGACATAACGACAGAAGACGACCCGGTAATGCTTGTTGCTGCAGAAAGCAACCAGGTGATATAGGGTTTTTGGTAGTGCTGCAGTATTGCCCTGTCTGGTACTGCTACCTGCTCAAGTGTTGAGTTTGACAGGTTAATCGGTGCCGGCAAATTAAAGAAGGTGATATTAAAACAAAGAGCCGTTGAAGTTGCAGATGCTGATAGTTGTTTTATCTGTATGCGGCCACCGGGTAGTCTATTAATATGTGTGCGATATAAACAAAAAAACATACAACTGTTCATAAATGTTTTCTCAGGCAGTCTTATAGCAATCAAAAGGAGGGGTGAATTCTTTCATCCTTCCTTATTAAAAAGCAATAAATTTAAACACGCAAATGCTACTATTGGGAATAGATATCGGAACCTCTTCTGTCAAAGCTTCGGTTGTTGATGCTGCTACGCAACAGATCATTGCTTCCGGTCATTTCCCCGAAAAAGAAGCTGATATAATTTCATTACAGCCGGGGTGGGCAGAACAAAGTCCCGATCAATGGTGGGAACATGTAAAGCAGGCCATCCTGAAATGTAATAGTCTTGGCAAATATGATCCGATGGATATTGCTGCTATTGGTATTGCCTACCAGATGCATGGCCTGGTGCTGGTAGATAAGAGCCAGCATGTGTTGCGCAATTCTATTATCTGGTGTGACAGCCGGGCCGTTGAAACAGGCGAAAAAGCATTTCATGACATAGGTGAGGAGAGATGCTTGAGTCATTTGCTGAATTCACCTGGAAATTTTACAGCAGCTAAATTGGCTTGGGTGAAAGAGCATGAGCCTGCCGTGTATGAAAAGACATACAAAATGATGTTGCCCGGCGATTTTATTGCCATGAAACTGACGGGAGCGATCACCACAACCGCCTCTGCATTATCTGAAGGGGTTTTCTGGGACTTTAAGAATAATTCCATAAGTGCTGAGGTAATGAATTATTTCGGTTTTGATGAATCATTGATCCCGGAGGTGAAAGAACTTTTCTCACCGCATGGTTATTTAAAGGAAACGGTAGCATCCCGGTTGTCACTAAAACCAGGCATCCCGGTTTCTTATAAAGCAGGCGACCAGCCAAACAATGCTTTATCATTGAATGTTCTTCAGCCGGGTGAAGTAGCCGCTACGGCGGGCACATCAGGTGTTGTGTATGGTGTAAGCGATGAATTATGCTACGATATCCAGTCACGCATCAACAGCTTTGCACATGTTAACCATACCACAGCACATCCGAGAACCGGGATTTTGTTATGTATAAATGGAGTGGGCATTTTCAACCGCTGGATAAAAAATATTGCGGGAGCCAATCTCAATTATGAAGCTTTAAATGAAGCGGCTGCAGGTGTTCCCATAGGAGCAGACGGCCTGATGGCCCTACCATTTGGTAACGGGGCAGAGCGGATGCTTAACAACCGTATCATTGGCGGACACTTTCAATATCTCGATTTTAATCTACATTCGACGGCGCATTTGGTGAGGGCTGTCCAGGAGGGCATTGCTTTTTCCTTCCGCTACGGGCTGGATATCATGAGAGAAAATGGCATACAGCCATCAGTGATACGGGCAGGAAAGGCTAATCTTTTTCTCAGTGATATTTTCACAGGTGCTTTTACCGGGATAAACAACGTGAAGGTAGAATTTTATGAAGGGGATGGTAGTTTTGGAGCCGCAGTCGGTGCTGCCATCGGTGCCGGTATCTATGCATCTGCTGATGAAGCTACACATAACAGGAAACCGCTGGCAATTGCCGAACCGGTACATACCCGGCAATACGATGAGTTGTATCATAAGTGGAAAGAATTACTGAATGTTGAATTGAATAAAGTGCATGTTACAAATATGTTAGCAGTGAGCTGATTAATATTTTTAAACCAAACCAATTAAAGATGGCAGTTATTACCGGGCAGAAAGAGTATTTTAAAAACATTCCTGCAATAAAATATGAAGGAAAAGAAACGGACAATCCACTGGCGTTTCGCTGGTATGATGAGAATAGAGTGGTCGCCGGAAAAACAATGAAAGAATACCTTCGGTTTGCCTGTGCCTATTGGCATTCCTTCTGCGGGAGCGGCGCAGATCCTTTTGGCGAACCTACACACCTGTTTCCCTGGAATGAGAAAAAGGATGCAGTGGAAAGAGCAAAAGACAAGGCAGATGCAGCCTTTGAATTTATCACCAAGCTGGGTTTGCCCTACTATTGCTTTCATGATGTGGATGCAGTAGACTATACAAACGATGTAAATGAGAATGATAAAAGACTACAAGCCATTGCGGAATACCTTAAGGAAAAACAAGAGGCGAGTGGCGTAAAGCTTCTCTGGGGAACGGCCAATCTTTTCTCCAACAGGAGATACATGAACGGGGCGGCCACCAATCCTGATTTTCATGTGCTGGCACATGGTGCTGCACAGGTGAAAGCGGCATTGGATGCCACGATTGCTTTGAACGGGGAGAATTATGTGTTCTGGGGCGGGAGAGAAGGTTACATGTCACTCCTGAACACTGATATGAAGAGGGAGAAAGAGCACTTTGCCCGTTTCCTGCACACGGCCAAAGATTATGCAAGAAGAAATGGTTTTAAGGGAACCTTCTTTATTGAACCCAAGCCTTGCGAGCCCAGCAAGCACCAATACGATTATGACAGCGAAACTGTGATTGGTTTCTTGCGACAGTTTGATCTGCTTAATGATTTTAAATTAAACATAGAAGTAAACCATGCCACTTTGGCTGGTCATACTTTCTCACATGAACTGCAGGTGGCAGCGGATACGGACATGCTCGGCAGCATTGATGCCAACCGCGGTGATTACCAGAATGGCTGGGACACTGACCAGTTCCCCAATAACATTAATGAGATGGTGGAAGCTATGCTGGTGATTATAGAAGCCGGCGGCATCAAGCCAGGGGGCATCAACTTCGATGCAAAGATCCGCAGGAACTCAACCGACCCGGAAGATCTTTTCTATGCACATATTGGCGGGATGGATGCATTTGCAAGGGGGTTGATCATTGCGGATGAGATATTGCAGAAATCAGATTACAAAAAATTCAGGAAAGAAAGGTATGCTTCATTCGATAGCGGAAAGGGAAAAGAATTTGAAGCAGGGAAATTAACGCTTGAAGATTTAAGAACTTATGCAATAGAGAACGGAGAACCTGTTATGAAAAGCGGCAGACAGGAGTATCTGGAGAATATCATCAACCGCTACATCTAAAAAAGTCATATGAATAAATTTGCCACTCTTGACTGGGCAGTTATTGCCTTTTACTTTGCCATTCTCGCTGCAGTTGCTGTTTGGGTAATTACCCGGAAGCAAAAGAATACAGCAGATTACTTCCTGGCAGGCCGCAACCTGGGATGGTTTGTGGTGGGAGCATCCATCTTTGCTTCCAACATCGGTTCGGAGCATATTGTCGGGCTTGCCGGTTCAGGTGCCGGAGGCCGCTTCCCATTGGTGATTTATGAATTGCATGCGTGGCTGGTGATAACATTGGGATGGGTGTTTCTACCGTTTTATTTGCGAAGTGGTGTGTTTACTATGCCGGAATTTCTTGAACGTCGGTTCAACTCCAGCACAAGATGGTTCTTGAGTATCTTCTCGTTGCTTGCTTATGTATTGACCAAAGTATCTGTAACGGTATATGCGGGAGGTATTGTAATTTCCACTTTGCTTGGAATTGATTTCTGGACAGGAGCTTTGGTTACTATAGTGCTGACAGGCGCCTACACAATTTTGGGAGGGATGCGGGCCGTAGCCTATACAGAAGCGATACAAACTGTGATATTAGTGATAGGGGCAACAACATTAACCATAATCGGCCTGAATGCCGCCGGTGGATGGAGCAATGTTAAGGCCTCCCTGCCGGATGGTTATATGAATATGTGGCGACCAAACAGCGACCCTGATTTCCCGTGGATACCCCTGGTGATCACCAGTTCCATTGTGGGTATGTGGTATTGGTGCACGGATCAATACATTGTGCAGCGGGTGTTGGCAGCGAAAAATATCAAAGAGGGTAGAAGGGGAACCATCTTTGGAGGATTACTCAAACTGTTACCTGTGTTCTTGTTCCTGATGCCCGGTGTCATTGCCTTTGCATTAAAAAACCAGGGTCAACTGGAGTATGAAAGTGCAGATGGGGCTTTTGCTGCATTGCTTATGGATAAAATGCCAGCCGGCCTCCGGGGTCTTGTAGCGGCGGGTTTGCTGGCTGCGTTGATGAGTTCGCTGGCGTCAGTATTTAATTCATGCTCTACGTTGTTTACTGTTGATGTATATAAAAAGCTTTATCCGAATACAGAAGAAAGAAAGCTGGTAAACATCGGTAGGGTAGCAACCGGATTCGTTGTGATATTAGGTATAGCATGGATTCCGATCATGCAGGGAATTTCACCGGCGCTATATGAATACCTGCAATCTGTTCAGTCTTATATCGGGCCGCCTATAGCTGCAGTTTTCCTGTTGGGTATTTTCTCCAAACGGATCAACAGCAAAGGCGCAATGGCGACATTGATCGGAGGACTGGTGGTAGCCATCATTCGTCTTTCTGCGGAAATAGGTAGAAACAGTCTCGAGCCGGGTTCATTATTGCATACGTTTGGAACAGTTAACTTCCTCACATTTGCAGCTTGGTTCTTCCTGTTCTGTGTGCTGGTTTGTGTTATTGTGAGTTTGCTTACAAAACCACCTAGTCCGGAGCAGATACAGGGATTAACATATGGTACATTGACTCCTGAGCAAAAGGCTGCGAACCGGGCAAGTTATAATTGGGTGGATGTGGTTCTTTCTCTTGTTGTTATTGCCATTGTTGCTTTTGTGATGCTCAGTTTTACAGGATAAATCAGAAAAAAGCACAGTAAATCTTCGGATATGTTTATGGAACAAACGATGCGTTGGTTCGGGCCTAATGACCCGGTCAGTTTGAGTGATATAAGACAGGCAGGATGTACGGGTGTGGTTACAGCATTGCATCATATACCTGTGGGTGAAGTCTGGACTGTTGAAGAGATCAATAAGCGAAAGGCGGCAGTAGAGGCAGCGGGAATGACGTGGACAGTTATAGAAAGCCTGCCGGTGAGTGAGGATATAAAGAAGCAATCAGGCAATTACCTGCAGCATATTGAAAACTACAAGCAAAGTCTTCGCAATGTGGCGCAATGCGGGTTGAAAGTGGTCACCTACAATTTCATGCCCATACTCGACTGGATGCGGACGGATATCAATTACTCAATGCCCGATGGAAGCAAGGCTTTACGATTTGAGCGATCTGCATTTGTTGCCTTTGATTTGTTTTTGCTGAAAAGACCGGGTGCCGCAAATGATTACACAGAGGGAGAAATTAAGAAAGCTGAACAGCGGTTAAAGTCAATGACAGATGAAGAAATAGAAACCTTGTATAGGAATGCATTACTGGGTTTACCGGGCAGCGAAGAACGTTTCACCGAGGAGCAGATCCTGAAAGCCTTAAAAACCTATGATGGCATAGATGCAAAAAAGCTAAAGCAGCATTTGTTTTATTTCCTGCAACAAGTGGTGCCGGTGGCAGAGAAGTTGGGACTAAAAATGGCTATACATCCCGATGATCCTCCTTACCCTGTGCTGGGCTTGCCAAGAATTGTCAGCACAGAGCAGGATGCAAAAGAGCTTGTTGAAGCAGCACCTTCACCGGCAAACGGCCTGTGTTATTGCACAGGGTCTTATGGCGTGAGGCCGGATAATGACCTGCCGGGAATGATACAGCGCTTAGGGGATCATATTCACTTCATTCACCTGCGCAGCACAAAAAGAGATGCGGACGGAAATTTTTACGAAGCTGATCACCTGGATGGTGATGTGGACATGTATGCAGTGGTTAAGGAAATTGTCTTATTGCAAAAAAGAAGGAAGCTGTCCATTCCTATGCGGCCCGATCATGGCCACCAGATGCTGGATGACCTGAATAAGAAAACTTATCCCGGCTATTCAGCGATCGGAAGGCTGAGGGGTTTGGCAGAGTTGAGGGGGCTGGAATTGGGCATTGCCAGATCATATAATGAATAAAGAGACTTATATGTTTTTTAGTTTAGTAAGCGTTGTTGTCACCCTTAAAAGTGACTAATATTGTTAACATGATTATACGGATATCAAGCCATATGCTCCAGTTTTCCATATACCAGATATCATGTTCAATCCTTTTCCTGAGTTGATCCTCCTGCCGTATTTCTCCCCGGAAGCCATTTACCTGGGCCCACCCGGTAACGCCTGGTTTGATAAAATGTCTTATCATATATTCTCTTGAAATTTTTGAGAAATCTTCAGTATGCTTTAGCATATGCGGACGGGGGCCTACTACTGACATGTCCCCCAGTAAGACATTAATAAATTGCGGGAGCTCATCAATATTTGTTTTGCGAAGAAACCTGCCAATGCTTGTAAGCCTGTTATCGTTTATGCTGACTTGTTTAATATCAGCATCAGGGTTAATCCGTAATGTTCTGAATTTATAGCAACGGAAGGGTTTGTTGTTTTTCCCGGATCGCAACTGTGTGAAAAAGACGGGCCCCCTGGAAGTGAGTTTGATAATAATCGCCATTACCGGGATGAGCCATGACAATACAAGAAGGATAATAAGCGAACTGAAGACTATGTCAAAAGCTCTTTTCTGTATCCGGGCAGTCATATCTTCCAACGGTTCAGACCGTAACGAAAGAATTGGAATATCTTCTACAAAATCAATGTGAACGTTTCTGTTTACAAAGACCTGGAAATCGGGGACAAATTTAAATCTGATCATGTTGGTTTCTGCCTGTTGGGCGAATTCATACACGTATGGATTAGATTCCGGAGGTATGGTAGAGTATATTTCAGATACTTTATTCTCAATGGCATAATTAAGGCAATCATGCCGTTCACCTAGTATTGGAAATGCGGACAGTTCATTTACCTGGCGCTGGTCTTCAAAATATCCTTCTATTGAAAGGCTTTTATTATGAAGCATAAAATGATTTACAAGTCTCTTAGAGAGATCGTTATATCCAAGGATTACAACTTTCCGGTTCAGGCGGCTTGCTTTGATTATATAAAATGAAGTTAGCAGAAAAAGAACCCTTGTCATTAAAATGGTAAGGCCAAACCCGGTAAAGCTTAGCATTACAAAAAGTCTTGAATACGCATAGTTGTGGAGGAAAAAGAATAAAAGCATAAGGATGCTGAAAAGGGCAAAGGCGCTTAGGGATCTTTTTGCGAATCTTTCAAAATCAAAGTTGGCATCATTAATATAAACTGCATTCAGGTAAGCTGAAATAAGCCATACCATATTATTTACTAGAAAAAGAAGTACATACTCAAAGTTGTTTGCATTCACCCTGTCCATCATCATGATCAGAAGAAGATGAACAGCATTCAGCGCTAGCAAGTCCATGACTGCAAAAAAGAACCGGAAAAGGTTTTGTCGTTTAGTTGCCATACGAAAAATTTTTAGGGTACACAATAACGGCTTTCTGAATATGGCTTACAAGGAAAGCAGGAAATTTTCCCATTTTCCCATTATGGTTTCTTTCGATAGAAATTGGAGTGCATATTGTCTTGCCCTGGTTTTGTATGCAGAAAGATCTGAATGGATCGCATATTCAATGGCATTTTTCAGGGCTTTTGGGTTTTCAGGTTCAGCAAGAATACCCATATTATATTCATCAATAAGCTGATGTAAGTTACTGCCCGGTGATGCTGTCACGATAGCGCAGCCTCCCGCTGATAAAATGCCTGTAAGTTTGCTGGGCATCACTAAATCAGCAGCAGATTTTTTTTCAAGAACCAGGTGTATATCAGCAGTAGCAAGTAGCGCCGCCAGTTTTTCATAGGGTTGCAAAGGAAAAAATTTTACATTGGAAAGTCCCATTTCATGGGCTAATTCCTTTAAACGGGTGGATGCGCCCCCGCTACCCACAATCAGAAAAAAAATACTTGTTCTTTCTTTCAATTCGTTGGCCACATCCAGTATCTGCTCGAGGCCTTGCTTTTCTCCGATATTACCAGAGTACATAATCACAGTATCATTCAAGTCAATACCAAATTCTTTTCTTAGCGATTCTTCCCTTGGAATCGGCCGGATATAATTTTCATCTACCCAATTGGGAAAAAGTAGAACATCTTTGCCCGGTCGCTTTAATAATATTTTTGTCGTCATTCCAGAGCTTATCGTGGAAACGGCATTGCTTTTTCTGAGCAGAAATTTTTCAAAACGCAATAAAAGGCCCAAAAGAACTTTGTTTTTTATAAGACCCAGTTCTTTGGCTGCATCTACCTGAAGGTCTTGTATATGAGTTACCATTTTTACCCGCTTTAGTCTTGAGTATAAGTATCCATATATGCCAATGTGAAAAGGCGGGGATATACAGATAAGTGCATCCGCTTTTTTTTGGAAAAGGGTTTTAAGAAAAAATGGAAACATACTTGTCATAAATGAGAACTCATGCACAAGGCGGCGAAATGATGTTACTTTCCGGGGTACATACAGCGGACAACGGTGAATCGATACGTTTTCTGTTTTTTCTGTATGCCACCATCTCCATTTATATTTTTTATTCTTCTTCCACTCTGGGTAGTATGGCATTGCAGTAATAACTCGTACATCGAAATTTCTGGCAGCCAGCCAACTACACATCTCGCCGGTATATTTTCCGATGCCGGTTAATTCCGGGGCATAGTTAATGCCGTAAACTATGATTTTTTTTTTCTTAGAAGGAAGGGATGTTGACTTCATCAGTCTTTAATATGATAATTGCGAAAGGCTTTTTTCTGTTGTTGACGCTTATAGGCCTTTACTGATTTATTGTACCGCATGTATTTGTCATGGTATTTTTTTCTGCCAAGAAGCATAATAGAAAACATTAAAGAAAGACCGGCAAATGCTCCTGCAACGCCCCATAGAACATCTTCCCAGTCAAAAACACGGGAACTGATCAATAACTGTCCGGCTTCAGCAATTAATACGACTATTGAAAGCGCCAGCCAGGTAAAAACCCAGAATTTTATGCTGTATTGCCTCGAAGCCAGCAGGATACCGAACAGGATGCCAAGCAGTACAAATGGTACGGCTGTTCTTAATGTATAGTGCGCATTGGTCCATTTCCCTAACCATTCCGGGATAAAAGGTTGTTCATTGAGATCTGCATCAGAAATCCAGCTTAGATAAAATATCAGCAGGAAGGTAATGGCTAAGGTGAACTTTAGAGCTTTCATTGTCACTTTTAATTGTCTCTATATATTGCGAATCGCATGTTAGTGCCTGGAGGCAACAAGGGATATACAAAAGCCAGGATAACCTGTAAGTTTTGTTATGAGTTTATCGAGCAATGGCGGAAAGATCCGAAACGGCGATGTCACAATAAAGCTAAATACAGGGTTTATTTTATTCAATTTCCTAAATAACCAGGTTATTTTTTGACTTAAAAAACCACTTACATAACCAATTTCTTCAACGGAAAGACCGGAGGCATCACATAGTCTTTGTAAATCTTCTGGAGTGTAACCTTTTCGGACATGCCACCCTGTTTCGATCGGGTGAAAGGGTCCTCTGTCTTCTTTGGTTATGGGACGGTAATTAAAGTTAGGAGTTGTCAGAAAAAGTTTTCCGCCCGGCTTCAGGCATTTTGACATGTCCTGTATGAGTTTGGTGTCATTTAAAATGTGTTCAATATTTTCAAGACACAATATCCTGTCAAACTGATTAAGGAACTCAGTTCTTTCATGAAGATTTCTTACGTCCTGAATACTGAAGCTTGCTTTTGGGGCTTTGCAAATTTTCGCTCGTTGAACGGCTTTTTGCTGATCATTTTCATCCCAGGTCAGCCCAAGAGAACTATAACCCCGCCGGGCAATTCCTATGGAGAACGCACCGGATCCACAGCCAACATCAAGAACGCTGACTTCGGTTTTAGTTTTAGGAAATCTTTTCTTCACCCAATACCAACGGTCAAGCATCAGTGTGTCACCATGAATCAGGGTAGCGGGAAACCCAAAAATTCGTACAAGAAAATTTTTATTCATAAAGGTTTATGCATTTTATTTTTTTGAAGTAACTCCTTTGTTTTTATTACAATTAAATACTCATAAATACATTGTAGTCTTGAATATATAAACCCCGCTTTCCCATCAAGAAAGGCAAATCGGCCAAACATCATATACAGCCATTTAATTAGAGGTCTTCCCGGGATTTTATAAAACAAACCTTTTTGGTGATAGCGGCGCTGTGCCGGATCTTTTGAAAATAGTGCTGTCAGGAAACTAAATTTCATTTTCCCCTGGTTCTCTTCAATCCATCTTTTGGCTTCCATGGTGGAATAGCGGTTGTGTTTATCCAGCCAATGAGCATACCCTTTGGAAAAAGGGAAATGATCAAAATACCCTTTTATTGTTTTGATCTCGCCGTTCACTTCAATTACTTCATTAATTTCCCGGTGATAGAGGGCTTTCCCCTTTCGTACAATCCGGGTATAATACGGGGTAATTTGAGAGAATCTCAACCATTTCTTGCCCAGGTAATCTCTCCGTTTTATCCGGAAGCCACTGGTACTGCTATCAGCGCTTTGAACATCATTTTTTATTACTTCTGCCTGGGATGAGGGAATTCTTTCGTCTGCATCAAGTATAAGTATCCATTCGTATTTAAAATCAAGACCAGTCAGGGCTGCATTTCTCTGCGAAGCATAACCGTCAAATTTTCGCTGGGTTACTTTTGCGTCATTTGCAATAGCAATATTTATTGTTTCATCATCACTATATGAGTCAAATACATGGATATCATCAGACCATGAAACTGATTCAAGACAGCCCGGAAGGTCTGTTTCCTCATTTTTGGTAAGTATGAGAACCGATAGCATACTGCGCTAATTATCCTTAATCTCTCTTTGTTTAACAAATTCAGCCGGGTTTCCACGAACTATGGTCCATGGGTCTACGTCTTTAAAAACTGCTGATCTAGCCGCTACAACAGCGCCTTCCCCGATTGTTACCCCAGGACCGACAAACGCATCAGCGGCAACCCATGCCTGGCTTTCAATTACAATAGGCTTTGTTATCAGCGGGTGCCTTCTGTTAGTTATATCATGGCTGGAGGCACACAGGTATGTTTTTTGGGAAACTACTGCGCTTTCTTTTATTGTTATTTTTCCCTGGTTATAACAATCAACATTTCTGCCAATACAGGCATGGGCATGCATTTCAAGATTCCATGGCGCCCACACCCGGGCACTTGCATAGATGACGGAAGAATAGTTTATTTTACCCCCAAATAATCTTAAAATGAATATCCTCCATTTCCTGAAAAAAGGCAAAGCGAAGGGCCTGAACAAGAAAATATACGATATGTTCCAGATGACACGGCCTGCTTTATTTCTGAAAGAAAATTCATTTTTATATGCAGAAAGATCAACTTTAAGTTTTTCCATGGTGGAGTGATTTAAAAAGATTGATCCATTGGGAACTGATATTTTCCAGTGTAAACTGGGTCACAGCAGACAGGGCTTTTTCAGACAGTCTATTTCTGTATTCTTCGTTAGTCATTAGTGACTCAATTTCTTTGCTGAATTTTTTACTGTCGAAAGGCGGGTTAACCACAACAACTGCTCCGCTGCTGTCCCGGATGTCATACACGCCGGCGTAACTGCCATAAACAACAGGAACAACACCAAAAGCCATAGATTCTGTTACCACCAGCGGGAAACCCTCATACTCTGACGCCAGCAGAAGAATGGAAGCCCGTTTGTAATGCTCAACCGGGTTGCTAAACCCGATAAATATTACATTTTTTATATTTTTGGCCATCACTTTTTTCTGAATTCTTTCTTTATCAGGGCCATCTCCAACAATTCTTAATGTCCAGTCCGGGTATTTTTCGGCTAAATGCTTCCAGACATCAATAATACGTTCCACTCTTTTTTGATTATGATCTATACGGCCGACGTATAATAGCTTCTTTTCTCTTTTCACCTCAACATCCTTGTATTTATCCGGGGCTATGGTAATCGGGTTTGGAATCGCATGAAATTTTAGATCATCATTTAGCCGTGCAAAATCTCTATATATCGTGGCATATCCTTTGCCAAAAACGACAACGGCATCACTTTTCTTATAAACAAACCGGATGCTCTTTGACGATACTTTCTTTATAAGTGCAAGTTTTGATTTCAGGAACAGCGTACGGAAAATATTTCCTTTCTTCCCCAGTTCGATTTCCACATCCGTGATCCTAGAATTGGTGTCCGGTGAATTGTGATGCACTGCAACCAGCTTGCAAGGTGATTTGCCGATGGCCCTTCTGCAAAGCAAAGTAAAATAAAAATGAATACATCTTTGATTGATGATGATGTCTATACTTCTAGTTTCGATCAGGTTCTTCAGTACAGCTACATTTGACTTATGCAAGATCGGGTAATTTAGTTTGATCAGGTCAATGCTGGGATCAAGAGGTCTGGAAATATCAGCCGCCTCCTGTTCAAATGAAGCAAACAGAACCTGGTGCCCCTGTCTGACAAATTCATTGGCGAGGATGGTGCTTACAGTTTCAACACCTCCAATACCAGGATATTTTCCAATCAAAAAGAGAATAGTCATAGTTAATTTAGGTTAGGTTTATCGGATTTTGATGTAGTCAATTTGAGCTATCCTGTGTTTTAAATTTCGTGTTTTTTGATGAGATTATTATATAAACTAAGAGACGTAGCTTCACTGAATTTCTCACTTACCAGTCTGAGTGCATTTTTCGCTGCTGGTAATAAATTATCTTCACCGGCGAGAAACCAGTTTATTGCTTCCTTTAGTTTCTCCGCAGAGGTGTTTACTACCAACCCGGCATTATATTGATCAACTTCGGGAATATTGCATCCATGTGTAATTATAACGGGAAGTTTATGTGCCATAGCCTCAAGTACTGCATTGGGTAAGCCCTCACTTTCTGATGGAAGTATAAAGCAATCTGCTGCGCAAAAATGAAGTTCTTTTTTAACACCTGTAGAAAATCCAGTAAATACTACTTTTTCACCGTTATGAAATACCTCCACCATGTGCTCAATTTTATTCTGGTATTGGGAGTCAGAAAAATCTCCGGCAACTACAAGTTTAAAATTTTTGTCAGGTATATTTAAACCTGACAGAGCTTCTAGTAAAAAGTGTAAACCTTTTTTGGGATGAATTCTGCCAAGGTAAAGCAGGACTGGTACTGAAGGGTCAAGCCCCAGTTCCTTTTTTGCAGTTTTCTTATCAATTAATTTTTCAGGAATTTTAATGCCATTTGGAATGACCAGTATTTTTTCTTTCTTAACACCGGCTTTTTCAACATGCTCTGCTTCTGAATGGCTGTTTACGATAATGCCGGCTGCCTTTTCCAAATTTTTTTTTACATACATCAGGCTGCCTAAACGTTTTTTTACCGGATGACGGGATAAAATATATGGCTCCAGCATACCGCATACCCTTATAAATACCGGTTTGTTTTTTTGCCAGGCAAGCCTGAGGGCAAAACCATCGATAGGGCCCCATATACCTGTTGCAAAAATAATGTCGTTTTCTACAATCAGTTTTTTGAGATACTTTATGGCATTTAGCCAGGAAAAGTGAAGAAACTGTGGATTGTCAAAAGAAACATATTCTACTTTTTCATCGGTTCTTATGCTTTCATTCTTCCCGGTTCCGGTGGCAATGGTAACCTCATGGCCTTCTTCAGCTAGCAACTTTGTTAACCAGGCTACTTCAGCCGCAGGCCCGCCCACATCCGGTGACATACCTTCAATTAAGAATAACAACTTCATACCTGTGATAGGGGGCTTTAAATGACCAGCGCCACTTGCTGGAATCAGGCAATAACAATCTCGTTAACTTTAGCAATGAGGTACTCAATCTCCTGATCGGAGAGTTTGGGATAGAAGGGGATAGTAATTGTTGAATCACCAATCAGTTCGCTTACAGGTAAAATTCCCTTTTTATATCCATACTTTTCTTTATAAAAGTGCATCAGGTGAACCACTCTGAAATTAACAGCGATACCGATCCCGGCTTCCTGCATTTTTTGCATATACAAATCCCGTTTACCCGGTGCCACCCATATGGTGTATAAATGACGGGCATGTTTTGAGTCAGCAAGCACTGCAGGTGTTTTAATAAAGGCATTGGAAGAGAAGCCTTCGTTAAACCTGGTCGCAATTAGTTCTTTTTGATGAAGATAATCCTCTAAGCGATCAAGCTGGTGTATAAGCAGTGATGCAGCAATGTTACTAAGATTATATTTGAATCCGAGGAGTTCCATATCGTAGTGCTGATACCTGACTGAATACCTGTCAGCGGCACTCTTGCTCATTCCATGTTGTCTTGCTTTTAAGAGCCAGTCGTACATGTCTTCGTCGTTGCAGGTGATGGCTCCACCCTCACCACATGCCAGGTTCTTGGTTGCATAAAAACTGTAGCAGGCCATATCACCCAGTTGGCCGGGTTTTATGCCATCTCTTTTTCCTTCAATGCAATGTGCAGCATCTTCGATTATTTTAAGGCCATGTTTGTCTGCTATTTCCCTGATCTTTTTCATGTCACACATCTGACCATAAAGATGTACGGGAACTATGGCTTTTGTTTTTGGAGTAATCAGTTCTTCAATCTTTGATGCGTCTATATTGCCAGTGTGAGGCTCAACGTCTGCAAAAACAGGAGTGGCCCCGCAATATTCAATAGTATTAGCTGTAGCAATAAAAGTCATTGGCGTTGTAATGACTTCATCTCCTTTGCCGATCCCAAAGTATGCCAGGGCAAGATGCAAAGCAGCTGTACAGGAGTTTACTGTTACAGCATATTTTGAACCCATGAAAACAGCAAATTTGCTTTCAAAGGTTTTAACTGTTTCCCCTGTTGTCAGGAAGAGAGAATCCAAGACTTTTTGACAGGAATCTTTATCTTCTTGTGTAAGATTGTGTCTGTAAAATTCAATTTTCATAGTAAAATGAAGGGTTCAAACAGGTGAGCAGAACTGATTAGCTTTCCGGCATTAATGAGATGTTTGTAGTATTCAACAGTACGGGTTGTTATGCCGTCATTTATGATGCCATTTTCAAGTGCATGTTTTACTTCTTCAATTCCGTCATCAACTGATTTCGTGGTTTGGTAGTTTAAGACATGGCTTATTTTGTCAAAATTGACATGGTAACTTCTAGGGTCTGAATTGTCGGGTATTTTTTCAATAACTATTCCGGGGAAGAATTTACGAAACTTTTCAGCTACATCCTTTACCTGGTAGTTTTCCTGGTTTGATCCGACATTAAACGCTTCGCCATTTATTTTTTTCAGATCATCTTCTTCTAAAACTGTTTCGAAAGCTCTTATCACATCAATAACGTGCACCAGCGGACGCCATTGTTCGCCATCCCCGTTGATAAAAAGTTTTTTATTTCGCCATGCATTTAAAGTCATTATATTAATAATCAAATCAAATCGCATCCTTCTTACGGAAACCCCAAAAACTGTGGCATTTCTTAAAAAAGTAACACAAAACTTATCATCGGCAAGCTTAATCATTTCTCTTTCAGCGTCAATTTTACATTTTGCATATGTTGAGATCGGCGCCAGGTTCGAGTTTTCGTTTAAAATACCTTCGCCAGCCCCGTAAATACTGCAGGAAGAGGAGAAGATAAATTTTTTAACCCCCATTTCTTTTGATACGGATGCCATACGCATAGCCCCATTTTTATTAATATCAAGTGTAATATCAGGAAGTAGTTCTGAAGAAGGGTCATTGGAAATAGATGCAAGATCAAGTACTGCATCAACGTCTTTGAGTACTTTTTTGTCAAAATAGCGGATGTCATCCTTAATAATAGTCAGGTTCCGATTTTCTTTAAGATCATCCAGTACATTGCCAAATAAGTATCTGTCTAGCGCAATTACACGATAGCCTTTGTTCAGGAAATATTCTGTCATGACAGAGCCGATATAGCCCCCTGCACCTGTTATCATTATTTTCTTCATAATGGTAGATTGATAGTTAAGGTCTATGTTAATGGTTAAGAATTAAAATGCTTTATGAAAAGGTGAAAAGCGTTTTATTATGGCAAAAATACAATTGAACTGGCAGGCGTTGAACTAAATAAGCTAATTTTTTTTATCGCTTTCCGGATGATGGCAAATGTGCTGATATACATAATTGGCCCATTTCTCAGTGCTCCACAGCGATCCTAACGTTCTGCTGGTGGCCGATAATTCTGATAGTTCATCTTCGGTTTTTTCTGTAATCATTTGCATGGTGCCGGCAAGCATTTCCGGTTCCGGGTAAACAGTATATCCATTTTGGCCTTCTCTCACAAAGAAGGGTGCTGCTCCACATGCCGGTGAGGCTATAATGGCGAGACCATTTAGAGCCGCCTCATGAATTACCACTCCCCACGGTTCAAAAATGCTGGGTAAAATAAAGCACCTGGCATTTGCATAAATTGATGAAAGATTTTCGGGTTGAACAAAATCATATATTGTAACACCGGCGACCCCTTCACAAAGATTTTTAAGCGGACCCTTTCCGCAAATTATCAATCCCCAGGGGTTTTTCACTTTCATCCTGTATAATTTGTAAGCCTCTATTAAGCGATCAATTCCTTTGTCAGATACAAGCCTGCCAATAAAAAGAAAATTGTTTTTTTCTTTGGGATGAACAGGCGCAGAGAAACGCATAGTGTTTGCAGTATAGTATCCCTGCAAAGGATTTTTATAGCCTAGTTTACGGGCAAACGTAGCCTGCCTGTCTCCTGGTACAAAGAAATTATCAATAGCAGGTTTGAGGAAAAATGATGATGTGATAATCCCCAAACATTGTTTGGCAGTTCCTCTCCATTGCCCGTCAAATGCAGAAACGACATGTGTTCCTTTTTTTCGCTGCTTTCTTGCTATTGACATATAAAGTGGGTAGTTCCAGGATGACATAAGAATTACATCGGGGTTCAGCTCAAGACAAAACTCCCTGATTTCATTTTTCTTGTCAGGTGAAAATGGGATCGCTTTTTTGCAAAACTCAAGATCAAAACCGCTGTACGGGGCATTTATATCTCCTGGTTGAAATACAAGGTACAATTCAACATCTTTCATTAAAGAAAGTTGCTTGAAACAGGCTACAGTGTAATCTGCAAGCGGAGCCCATAAAAGAAGAATTTTTTTTGTGGTTTTCATGAAATAGCCTTTCAGGCGGAAATATTTATTCTGTTTTCTTCTTTTTTTATCCGGGGTAGCTCATTTTTTGACAGAATCTCCGAAAGATATTTCTGCAACATATTAACAGAGTCATCCCAATTATTGAAGTGTCTTGCCTTTTCTAGTGCAGCAAAAGACATTTCTCTCAGCCACATATCATTATCTGCCATCTGCTGAAGTTTTTCATAGAGGGCAAAAGTATCTGCCGGGGGGACTACAAAGCCTTGTTTGCCGTTTTCCACTATATCATCACCGCCTGTGTTTGTAGTTATTAGCAGGGGCAAACCATGAGTCATTGCTTCAAGTTGAACGAGGGCAAGCCCCTCATCTATACTTGGCAAGACAAACATACTTGCTTTTTTATATTCATTGATCAATGCCTCTCCTTTCAAAACCCCGGTAAATCTTACTTCAGAGGGTATTGATGTTTTTTCCAACCCTGTAAAAGAGGTTTTTGGCCCGACAATCACAAACTCTTTGTCGGGGTGGTTTAATTTTTTGAATGCTTCTATGGCATATCTCAGGCCTTTGCGGTAATAGATTTGCCCAACATAAAGTAACCGGAATTTACCTTTTTCAGGAAAATTTTTTTCGCTGGAAATTTCTGATAGTTTGGGAAATCCATAATTGACTTTCAATATTCGTCCGGGTGGATAACCCCTCTGGATGAAAGATCGTTTTACATACTCGGAGGGGCAAAGAATATAGTCTGCCTCAGCATAAGTTTTAAGGCGATAAGTATGATCCGGTTCTCTTTCAAACCGTTTTTTGATACCAAGATTGTCAAATTCATTGCGAAGTAAATCGTAGGCATGTTCTACGTGGCTGTTCATTTCTTCCATTACACACACTGTTTTTGAGCCTTCTTTGTGCAGCCGTTTGGTGGTTTCAAGTCCGTGAGTTCGGTAATAGATAAATACATCTGATTCTTTTGCATATTTATACGATGTGCTATCCAGGCGTTTTGCCGACATCCTGTTTAATGTTCTTTCAATAGGAAACGGAAGGTGCATATGCATTCCTGCTATATACAGTGTTTGGAAAAAATCATGACGTTTTAATTTTTCACCAATTTCCGGCAAAGGAGATCTCGGGCTGAAGCGGCTGAACCCGGTGATGAAAGCATGCAGCAGTCCGGCCCTGTGCATAGCAGCTGCATAGGGATAGTGATGAGAACGATTGGGTGATGTGTAGGTGATTTTCATGAGCAGTGATTAAATATCAGGATGTCTTATCAAATTTTTTTTGCTAAGCTACCGATGTATATCAACAAGATTAAAAACAGTAACGGATAAGCAAAGGATACAAGTGCAAAAAATGAACGAAACCCCCAAAAGGAAAGAAAAACACTTAACCCAAGTAAACCCACCGCAACAGCTTGTTTGTTAAATGTGTAATAAATGATTCCATCAAAGAAGACAAGGAACAAAGCATAGATTATTCCATAGGCGAGCATGCCCCAATACCCTTTCGCACGGTATGCTTCGCCAACTACAGAATAAGTCAGGCTGTTGGTTCCCATTTCCAATGGCCCGTCTTTAATAAAGTCTGCCTGGTAAACGAGGTCCTGGGCGCCTGAAAGCATTGGTTTTTTAGGCCAGATTGCTCTGGGAACAGGATTGACCAAAGTGGCTATGAAATCATTAAACCCTTCGTAGTTATATTTTTTAGGATAACCCTTTACCAACAGGCAGAGTAAATACATATTATTATCTCTCTCAGATTGTGTTGGATCAAAGGTGGTGACAGATTTCATATTGGCAATCCTGGCTGCTTTTTCCGGGTTGGATAACACATCAAGTAAGTTCCCACGAAAGCGAACCTGTAATTCCATAATTCCAATCAGTCCTATTAGTACTGCAATTGCGGCTACCCAAAACCTTACTCCTTTATGCCAGTTGTAATAGAAAAAGAAAAAGAGCACCGGTGCAGCCACTGCCATCATATTCCCTCTTGATCCACTAAGAAAGAATAGGAATACTACAATAAGCCCAAGTGAAAGTGAAAACAGCGGGACAAGGCCATATTTATACCGGGCAGTTATGAAAGCAACAGACCCAAAAAGCGGGGTTAGTTGCCAAAACCATGCGACAGGCAAAAGCAAAGACCCTTGATTGCCTTCATACTCCTGAATAAGCAAACCTCCTGAGGAGCCGCCGCCAGATCTTCCTGCAGATATAGCTTTCCATAATTCATCAGCTGAACCATAATAGTAATAGAACACTATCAGGGGAAGACTAAAGGCAATAAATGTCAGCCACGCATATAATTTTAAAGAAGGCTTAAGTTGTCTTAAAAATGAAAATGCGTTAATAGAATTGTTTGTGACGCTTTTCCAACTGACGAGGTAAAGAAGATTAACGGTTAGCATGAACAATGAAACCCAGAGTGTGGCTGTAATTCTTTCTCCGGGGCTATTATATTCGAAAGCATCATAGCCTGGAAGCATGGCTTCGAGGTGAAGAAACCAGACCGGAGCAATATTAAAGGCGCTAATGCAACTAAATATGAGCAGAAATTTTTTATTATATAAGGCATATGCGACAGGAGCAAAAGAGAGCAATATTGCCAGGAAACTGCAGGCAACCGCGATGTCATTCGATTTATAAAAAAACAATGACGCAATAAGAAATATCAGCAAACCTGTGGCATTACATCTTAGGCAGAAAGCTGCCAGCCTTTTCAGGTGCTGTAAACTTTCTCTTTCACCTCTTTCTCTTTGTGGTATTTTTTTTATCGCCGGGTTCATTTTTGAGCCTGAATTTTTTTATTTTTTTACCGTTGACAGACCGCTGAATCTTTCTTTTAGCATAAGAGGAATTGCTATTATTTCTGCCGGCATGCTGCTAAAGAAATTTCGAAAACTATCTTGTGTAAACGATAAGGATCTTTTTAAAACATATGGTATTAAGAGGATATCTGCGAGAAGCGTTGAAACTGCTGCTCCTTCAATTCCCTGGTACTTGGAGAGCAGCAAGCAGGCAACTGCTGAAAGCAGCGCTGCAAACAGATACCTTACTGCAAGACCTTCATGTTGATTGCAGGCAACGTGTACGACACTGCTGGTAAACCAAAATGAGTGAAAGGGTATGGGCAATAAAAAAATAAGCAACAGGTGGAATGGTAAATTAATAGATTTACCTACCCACAGGCTGTAAAGATCCTTTCCAAAAAGTGTTAAGACAATAACTCCTGAGATAGCCAACACAATAGAAACGGCAACTCCGGTACGATGCAACTTAGCTGCTTTTGTAATATTCCCTGCCCCGAACAGATGGCTGAATTCAGGCCAAATTGCCTGGTTCACAAGATCCATACCGTGATTGACTGTTCTGATCAATGTGCGGGCTGTACCAAAAAGAGCTACGGCGGCAGGCCCCATGACTGCTTGAACAATAAAAAGATGACCCTGAAAAAGCAGTGCATTTCCCAATGGAAAAGCCAGAAATGCCAGGCCCTTTCTGAACAAAAACCGGAATTGAGAGATTTTTATATCTGTCGTCTTAAATGATATTTGAGGCGCTGTTTTCCAGCTAAACCATTTGACCAGAAGAATATGTATTGTAGTTGCAATTAGCAGGGCAAGTGCAATATGATCAAACCGTTTGCTCAATTGAAGTGCAATAAAGATAGCAATCAGATCAAGCCAGGGAAGCAAACTAGAAAGTAAGACAGCTTTATGAGCTTTTCTTGCTGCCCGGAACCTGGCAGCAAAAACTTCTTCATAAAAAGAGATAAAAACACATACTGATAACCATATTACAGCCAAACTTAATTCGGTATGTCTTTCTGCCGGTGCTTGCAGCAGTTGTTCTACGGGTATAAATGGAGCAACCACAGTTATGATCAAAGTACCGAAAATGCCAATTGTACTTACGAGGGCAACAGTTGTTGAGAAAATAGTTCCTGCTCTTTTCGTATCACCGGATGCTACTGACATTGACATGTCATTAGAAGCAACACTTCCGAACCCAAGATTTGCCAGTAAAAGCCAGGATGGAAATGATGTGAGAACCAGCCAACGCCCAAAATCTTCTACTCCAAGCGTTGCAATCAATAGCGGTACTTGCAGCAGGCGGAATAACACTACCGAAATCTTGCTCCAAAGATTGGCGCCTGCATTTTTCAGTAAGTTTATCTTTACAGACATCGGGACTTTGAATTTCTCAGTGTGCTTTCTGAAGCTGAAAACTTTATTGGCCAAGGGTAAATAGGAGGAAAGAAGTGCTCTTAGCACCGGATAAAATGTTCTTTCTAACCATGCCTGCTAAATATTGCAAGACTTTCCGGCAATAAAAATAGTAACATACGCCAAAACCGGATAGCAATTTTCTATTTTATGGCATATTGGTTGCCCGGAAAATCCACTTGTTTTGTGTTGGGTACCAATACTCTTACATTTTCTGATTCTACTTCTGCAACCATAAGATAGCCCAGAGAAGGGAGGGCTACTTTGATATACCTGTTCTTGATCGCCAATACCTGGCCTTCCATATCCATAAGCGGTCCGCCAAGAACCTGGACTTTATCATTGACCGAAACTTTCGTTTTTTCCAGTTTAACATCAGTATGTTCATTCAGGAACTTACGTATAGTGTCAATCTCAGCATCCCTGATGATGGCAGGTTTGCCAAGCCAATAGACCATATTAATGACGCCATCAATTCTACGTAATGTACCGAGTTCCTGTTCAGGTACCCTGGCAAATACATAGCAGGAAAACAATGGCTCGTAAACTACTTTTTTCCTGTCACTCCATTGACGCAATACTTTATTAAGCGGGCAATAGTTTTCTATGTTGCTTTTTACAAGCAGCGACGCAACCTTTTTTTCCCACCGGGGCCGGGTGTAAACAGCGTACCATTTTTTGTTTTCGCTCATAAACATAGGTGACAGAATGTCTGTCGGCAAATGGGTTTAATAAATTGTTTTCAAAAGATCCGGTCTTTCATAAATGGCTTCGCCAATCTCAGTTACATTTCCACTGTAGTACGAATTATTAATAACATTAAATAGGGCATGGTCCTTTTTAGTAATTGGATTTTAGAGGAGGTGTAAAGGATATCAAGTGGTATTTTGTTTTATTGTCTTGTTTTTTTTCTTCTCTCTGTGAATATACCCGTATCCATACCCGTATCCGTATTCATTTTTCAGGAATCCTCTTGAACGGATGCCATTGAATACGATTGCAATATTTTTCAACTCGTTAATTTTATTGTTTTCGTCAAGGCGTTGTATGGAAAGCTTGGGAGTATGCCGATGGCGAATTACATACAGTGTTGCGTCACAGTAGGCTGACAAAACATAGGCGTCCGACAGAAGTCCTACGGGGGCTGTATCAATTATAATATAATCAAAAAGTGGTGAAAGATATTTCATCAGCTCGGCCGCTCTTGGACTTAAGATAAGTTCTGATGGGTTTTCGGGTAATTTTCCGGCAGGTATGATGAAAAGATTATTGTTTACTGTTGTTCTGCGTATAATTTCTTCGGGCTCGGCCTCATTATTCAGGTAGTCTGATAGGCCTTTTTCAGCACTCATTTCAAGTTTTTCACTTAAGGTCGGGTCGCTCAGGTCAAATTCCAGTACTACTACTTTTTTCCCTGTCAGGGCCAGGCTCAGACCAAGATTTGCTACAATAAAACTCTTTCCATCGCCGGGAACAGTTGAGGTTACCAGGAGTTTTTTCCTTTCACCATGCAGGCCAATGTAAGGGAGAGAAGTTCTGAGTTTTCTGAATTGTTCTGCTATGAAAGTTCTTTTACCTTCTCCAATTACCAATGGTTCTTTGGACTTCTGGTAAATAATTTCTCCGATGATCGGTACGGAGGTAGCTGCCTCTATTTCATGACGGTACATCACAGTCCTTTTCAGCACTTCATTTAAAGTGATTAGAGATGCACTGATCACAATTGCCAGCAACACAGCAAGTATATATACCAGTTTCGCATTCGGGCTAACGGGCAAAAGTGATGATTCCGCTTTGTCGATTATCCTGCTGTCGGCAACTGTTGAGGAAAGAGACAAGGCTGTTTCCTCCCTTCTTTGCAGCAGGAAATTATAAATGCCGCTTTTTATGCTATGCTCTCTGCTGATTTCTACGAGGTCTCTTTCTTTCTGCGGAATCGAGTTGAGAACAGAAGAGTAGCGGGAATTGGTGGCCTGAAGGTTTTTTACATTTGATTCCAGATTTCTTTTTTGGTTATTTATATTTTCGAGAATACTGGGTTTGATTTTATTGATCTGGTCAGAAATAGAAACCATCAGCGGGTTATTCTCTGCGGTTGTTTTCTTTAATTTCTGTTTTTGTATTTCTGCATCGTATAGTTTAGTTAACAAATCGGAAAGCATAGGGTCAGTTACACCCATTGTTGATGGTACTATGCCATCCGCATTATCTTTTGATTTCACATAGTTTTCAACCTGGTTCAGTACCGATAACTGCATGGTAACATCGGTAAGACGTTTGTCATTATCACTTACGTTTTGGAGGAAAAGCTGACCTTGCGAACTGATGTCTATCGCACCCCTGGAAGATTTATACTGTTGCATTTTCTTCTCGATTCCATTCAATTCATCAGATACGAGGTTTAATCTTTCTTCAATAAAGTCAAGGGTATTGGCAGCAAGGCTGTTTTTATCTCTTACGGACGCTTTGGCGTAAGCCAGCATTAAACCGTTCAGGATGTCCTCAGAACGCTTTGGTACTTCGTCACGCAAACTGAGACTTATAATTGATGAAAGTTTATTGGCGGCCATTACATCCAGTTCGCTCAAAAGATCGAGGGTGACTTTTTTGGGACTTTTAATTGAAAAATAAAAGCTTTTATCATCAGCATCGGTAATGTTTCTCCGGGTAAATTTTAATTCACCATATGGGGTAGAGACCCATTCATTCAGCGCATAAAGGGTATCTCCGATTTTAATGGCGTTGGTATCCTTTTCGAAGTGAAAATGGACTTTGGCAACTTCCACTAGTGAATCGGGTTGTTTCGCTTCAATGCTGAGAGGAGAATTGGCGTATGCGGCAACAGCTTTGAATTTTGTTTTTTCAAATACAGGTGCATAAAGGTGGAGGCTTTTTACAACTTCAGACATTAACGCTCTTGAACGCATCACCTCCATTTCATTTTCAATAATCTTTTTTGATGATACTTGGTTCAGTGACTCAATAAGCTTTGTATCTTCAAAGCCTTTTTTCTCATCTTTGATGAGTAATGATGCGGTGGATTCGTAAAGCGGTGTGGTAAATTTCAGGTATGTCCATGCTCCAGCTACTGTCAAAAGAAGAATAAGCAAGAAAAGAGGCCAGTATGGATAATACTTGAACCAAAGCCGGGAAGCTATTCCTTTTTCGTTATCTTCCAGTTCATTATTTGCATTCAGTCGCATAGGAGGTTTAAGGTTTGTTGTTTACAGGTTTTAGTTTATCTTATAATGCACGGTCAAGAACAATTACTCCAAGGGTCATTACACCTAATATGACTGGTAACCATTGCTGACTTCTTCCGGATGTTGCCACACGAACTTTATTGGGTTCAACATATACTACATCATTTGATCTCAGGTAGTAATAATCCGATGTTAATAATTCATCCGAGTTCAGGTTCAGTCGTTTGATTTTTTTCTCACCGTTTATTTCTCTTATTAATAGCACGTTATCTCTTTTTGCATAAATGGTCAGATCGCCTGCCATACCGATCGCTTCCAGCAATGTAATTTTTTCGTTTGGAACGCTGATCACGGTTGGGTTTTTTACTTCCCCCAAAACAGTGACCCGGAAATTCAAAAAGCGAATGCTGACAACAGGGTCAACCAATAGTTTCTGGTCCTTTACTTTCTTCGTGATATTATCTTTTAATTGTTCTTTGGTTAATCCTGACGCCTGAACTTCACCAATTAAGGGCAGTTGAATGGTGCCTTTTGTATTAACAAGATACTCGGATGAATTATTGGATGTTGCTCCTAAAGCAGCATTGTTATTATTCCCGGCAGGATTTGCAGCGCCTACACTGGCAGTCATTCTGTTAAACATAGCTGAAGCATCAGGATTAAGGTCTGTGATCGTTATGCTAAGGAGATCGTTTTTATCAATAATAGTTTCAGGTATGGGGGTGGAGGCCGTTTTTGAGTTTTCATTCACTCCATTCAAATACGTAGCTTTCCTGGTGTCAACACAACTTCCAAGAGTAACGATTAGTACGGTTGAGATAATCAATAAGGGATTTATTTTATGAAAAGCAGTCATAATAATATTATTGTTACAACTTAATTATTAGTAATTAACAATCACAAGAAACTAAAGGCTGGTGCAATTCATCCGTTAGCAAACTTGTAGTTTCACTAAGGATATAAGGAAGGATGCGTGAAAATAGTTAAAAAAGCCAATTCTTTATAAAATCAGGGTTGGAATTTGCTATAGTAATTTTACGTACCGGTTAAATAGTGGAATACTTGTGGATAGGTAATTTACTTGTAAATGTTATACAAGTTACTGATAAGCAATAAGGTATTAATCTGTTTTGTCACTGCCTTTAATAACATTACTTGGCATATCAGGATGAAGATCTTAAAATTATACCTGTTGGATTACTTACGTGGAAATCGGCAGTTATATTCAATTTAGTGTCGGTCTGTTTTTGAACTGAAATTCAAAAAAAAGCAGGGACTCCTCCTGCTTTTTTAGTTTTACATTTTAACCAGTATTAATGTCTTTCGTTGATTGATATCTATGCCAACCTCAACAAAATAGGTCCCTGTTGCATATTTAGATATATCTATTTGCCTTGTCATTAGTTGTTGGTTACGATAAAATTGTTCCTGGTGAACAAGAATTCCCTTTGCATTGAATATTCTGATGCTGGTTTGGAAGGCAATTGTTGCACCTTCAATTTGAATATTCACAATATGGGTGGCCGGATTAGGAAATATCCGTGCTCCCGAAACTATGATAGCTGGTTTCACTGTAATCTCAACAGTATCCCTTGCCGTTGCACCGTAATTATCAGTAACTCTCAGCTCAAATTGATAAACACCTTCCAGAAGATTTGTGACAGTTGTTTGTGACTGGCTAGGTGACGCTATGTTATATGTTGAAGGACCTGCTATTTTATTCCAGCGATAAGTCACAACAGAACCGTCAGGATCAAACCCACTACCATTCAACGTAATATTATCTACCGGTAAGATAATAGTCGTATCTGTTCCGGCATTAGCAACCGGGGGTTGGTTGGCATTATTCACGGTTACCTGCACTGTATCTCTTCCGATTGTGCCGAGGTTATCAGTAACGGTCAGTTGAAACAAATAGACACCCTGAACCAGGTTGCTGACATTGGTCTGTGCCTGTGCGGGAGAGTTGATCGTAAACTGAGCCGGCCCGCTGATCCTGGTCCATT